>Ga0209292_1000027_pt1 | contig 231846 bp, 214 predicted proteins | sample GOMGulsemesocosm_2_FD_184634 | JGI IMG/M metagenome (GOLD analysis project Ga0209292, IMG submission 184634) | Methane-oxidizing microbial communities from mesocosms in the Gulf of Mexico - GOM9C Gulf of Mexico (SPAdes) (version 2) | ecosystem: Environmental > Aquatic > Marine > Cold seeps...
AAAACGCCGCCAACCCTGAGCCGCTAAAACGCGCCCTGACTGGCTACAATCCAAACCACCCCGCCGCCCCTAACCTCGGTGGAGCTACAAACAATAGCGCTGTCTTTAAAGGCTTGGTCGCTAACACCGTGTAGGCTTAGATCTGGGGTTTTGTTTTCCAGACTCTGTGAGACATGGATGTCGATCGGAAGCCTACAGGGATGTATTTACGGCGTGTCTGGAAAACAAAACGCCGGAGCTAAGCCGGGGTAGAATCTAACCACCAAGTAATTAGACATAAGAAATAGCTAGCTGAAATTTAACCATCAACTCGCATACGCAACTTTGCAACTACGAAACTACGAAACTACCTGCCGGTCTTTAGGAAAAACACAGCTAAAGCTACTGCCCTTGCCGATTTTACTGCTGATGCTTAGGTGGGCGTCGTGGCGCAATAGAATATGCTTCACGATTGCCAGGCCTAGGCCGGTACCACCGGTTTGAGAAGAGCGACTATGATTATCGACCCGGTAAAAACGTTCGGTCAAGCGGGGGATATGGATGGGGTCGATACCCTCGCCCCGATCTTTAACCGTGAAAATTAGCTCATTATCTTTAACTGTGAAACTTAGATCGATTTCACTGCCGGGCTCAGAGTATTTAACCGCGTTAAAGACTAAATTGGAAAATGCGCTGTGTAACTCTTTTTTATTGGCGTTTAGCTGCACTCCTTCCGCACAGTCTAATTGAATACTGTGGTTACCTTCACCGCTCAACACCAGGGCATCACTGCGAATAGCGGTTAAGAGTGATTTAATATCAACCGCTGCCTGATTTTTTTCGCTGTCTTGCGCCTCGAGATTGGACAGCGCCAGCAAATCATTAATCAACATATTCATGCGATCACTTTGCACCTGCATCTGCGCCAGCGCTTTGCTCAGCGGCGCAGGTATGCCATCGGCCATGGCGAAGGTTTCGATATAACCTCGCAATACCGTCAATGGGGTACGTAATTCATGGGAGACATTGGCGACAAAATCTTTCCGTACCTGCTCCAATTTATGCACCCGGCTTACATCACGTACCACCAACAATCGCTCGCCCATACCAAAACGGTTAATTTGATATTGCAGTTGCTTTGATTCGTTTCTGGGGGACGGTAGATCTAAGGGTTCGTCATAGTCATCTGATTCAAAATAAGAAATGAAATCAGGGTGGCGGACAAAATTCACCAACGGGTGGCCATGATCAATCGGTTGCAAGCCCAATAGCAGCTCGGCGGACTGATTCCACCAATTTAGGCTGCCGTCGGCATCGACTAAAACTACCGCATCGCGCAGGGCCGCGGTGGTTTCCTGGCCACGTCGGATAACCGCTTGCAGGCGGCGCTTTTCTTTTTCATGGCGTTTCTGTAAGCGGTAAATATTTTCAAAGATCTCCCCCCAAATACCACTGGCGTCGGGTGGCGCCTGGCGACGTCGAACCGTTAACCACAAGTATAAAGCCCGCAACTGCCATAACACCCAGCTCAAATACAAGCCGGCGGCGGCCATCAGCGTCCAACTTAGGTAACCGTTTAAGGCACCAAATAAAGCCGCTATAACGCTAAAAAAGACGATCCGCTTAAGCTCAGCGGTTAAACCGTGATGCAAGATAATGTCCTATTAAAAATATCCAGCCAAACTCTAAAAAAGCCAATAATGGGCTCTATCAACCTCTGCAAAACCTGCTCAGGGGCTGTCAGATTTTAACCAATAATGACGTTCAAGTATGGTTTAAATTAACTGCCAGCGGTAATTTTAGTTGAGAATCGGTAGCCGGTACCTCGTACCGTTTGCACAAAACGATCATGCTCATCCAGGCTCAAGGCCTTGCGTAAACGACGGATATGAACATCGACGGTACGCTCCTCTACATAGACATTGCCACCCCAAACATGATCCAGTAATTGGCTCCGAGTATAAACCCGCTCTTGGTGAGTTAGGAAAAACTCTAATAAGCGATATTCAGTCGGGCCCATTTGTAGTGGCGTATCATTGATAGTGACGCGGTGCCCCACTGGGTCCAAACACAAGTCGCCAACTTTTATCGGCTCACCGATTTCCTGGCCCTCGGTGCGCCGCAGTACCGCTTTTAAGCGCGCTACCAGCTCCCTTGGTGAAAATGGCTTGGTAATATAATCATCGGCACCAATCTCCAGCCCCTGTATTTTATTGTCTTCCTCACCTTTGGCGGTCAACATAATAATAGGGGTTTTAGCGGTAACCTCGTCGCGCTTTAAGCGCCGCGCCAACTCCAAGCCACTGGTGCCAGGCATCATCCAATCTAACAGTACTAAGTCTGGACGCTCATCTACAATTATAGCGTGGGCCTCTTGGGCATCCGCCGCTTCCAGGCAGTTATAGTCTGCCATCTCCAAGGCCACTCGCAACATATCACGAATCGCTTGCTCATCATCGACAATCAAAATGGTCTTGTTAGACATACGCCCTCACTCGCCCCACCACCGTGAAGCTTTTCTAATATAGACGCCTATTAAATAAAGGTTTTGTTGCAACTTTATGACAGTGCTGCTCGGCGGCCCGGAAGCCTAGTATTCATTATGGTAAAAATCATATGTAATTCAATAAGATACCGACAAAAACTACAGCGCCGACATAGTTGTTATTAAGAAAGGCTTTGAAGCAATTATCACGCCCTCGGTCACGAATTAGCAATTGCTGGTATATAAACAAGGCCGCCACTACCGCCAGCGAAGCATAATATGGGAAGCCAAGCCCAAAGCGGCTGCCAACCAGCCACAGCGCCAATAGTGTCATCAACTGCAAACAGCCAATAATCATTTTATCCATCTCGCCAAATAAGATAGCGGTGGATTTTATGCCAATTTTTATATCATCATCGCGGTCAACCATGGCGTACTGGGTATCGTAAACCACCGTCCACAACACATTGGCACTAAATATCAGCCATAGCTGTGGCGGCAGCTCATTAATGCTCGCGCTAAATGCCATGGGAATTCCCCAGGAAAAGGCTGCCCCAAGGACAATTTGCGGCAAATGACTATGGCGCTTAATAAAAGGGTAGGTGGCCGCCAGAGCAACACCCCCAAACGACAGCCACACGGTAAAGCTATTGGTCAGCAAGACCAAGAGAAAAGAGCAAACACAGAGACCGGCAAATAAGACCAGGGCCTCTTTGGCCGTCGCGGCGCCAGTGGCCAGGGGCCGGTGGGCGGTACGTTTCACATGGCCGTCAAAGTCCCGGTCGGCATAATCGTTAATAACGCAGCCGGCGGCTCGCATCATAACCACCCCCAAGACAAAGATCAGTAAAATACCAATGTTAGGCAAACCCTGATTGGCCAACCACAAAGCCCAGAGCGTTGGCCACACCAATAAGAGGGTGCCTATCGGGCGATCGACCCGCATTAATTGAATATAAGCCATCAACTTGGCTTTCGCCTGGGGAGTTTGCAAAGATTGAAAAAGCGCCATGAAATAGTGAGTTTCTGTTGGAATTGCCCGCTAGAGTAACGGCAAAAGCGCCAATGTAAAAGGTTTGCTCTTTTGGGCCGAGTTAGCTCGGCATTGGCTGGCGATATTGTTTTATCGAAACGGCGCAGCGGAGGATAAGAGACCTAAACATAATCGGCTTAATCTCGGCTCATCACTGGGGGTACATAGGGTCAAAACTGGGTAAAAACACTTCACACACCAGCAAAGGCTTAGCGCGCAGATGGAACACCGAACGCCTAGCCCAGGCCGGCTTATCGACCTGATGATGCAATTGCTGCGGCTGTAACAAAGCGGTCTCTATTGGGCTGCGCTGCATACTCGGGTCATTGAACAACAAGGCCCCAAGAGGGCGGTCATCTAGGTTTTTAAAATGCCGGAACTGGCCCGATAAGGTTGGCAATGGAATGACACTGCGGGCAAAAACCCAGGGCTGACCATGGCCAAACATTACAATCTCACGCACCAGGGCATGATGACGGGGGTTACTGCCTAGGGCCTGGGCTTCATCAAAGCGTGGCCGCTGCATCGATTGGGACAACAGCTGCAAGCCAAACTCACCCTGGCTGGCGGACATAAGGGCCGAGGTCAAGGAGCCGCGGTTAAATAGCCAGCGTCGCTCAAGTGACGAAAGCTCGTTAAAACGCTGGTTTTCACGTAGCCATTGAGGAAATGCCTGATGCAAGGGTTGCCTTTGGGGACTTTAAAACGAGGCGTCATTTTAGTGATAGCCGCTGTAAATTGATAGCCTTAGCAGCGATGCTTGGTGCTAAACCACAGCCACGGCGGCTAATATTTATCCGATTTCGACTGGCATAAGGTATCTTTGGCCCCAAAGTCCAACTACAGGTGCATTTTCACCGAATCATCCAAATATTCGGTGAAAAGCCTTGAGCCACAGGGGCTGGCTTGGTTTAATGGCCAGCCCTGCTGAGACCAGCTCAAAGCAGGATTAAAATCAATAACAAGGAAACAAGCTATGCATAAAAGCGATATTGTAGCCGCCGTGGCTGACCTGGCCGATTTGCCAAAAGAAAAAGCCAATGATGTGGTTAATGCCATATTGGATGAAATCACCAATGCGGTTAGCCGTGATGAGACCGTTAGCCTAGTTGGCTTTGGTTCATTCCAACAGCGTCACCGTGCAGCTCGCACCGGTCGCAGCCCTAAAACCGGTGAAGCCATTCAAATTGCCGCCAGCAATTCCGTGGCATTTAAGCCCGGCAAGGCATTAAAAGAAGCGGTTAACATCTAGTTAGTCCACATCCAGAAACTGGCTCCTGCCATTTTCTGGATGACGCTGCAGCAAAATGCGATTTTGCTTTGCTCACAAAATCAATGACTTAGGGTCATCGGTTTTGGCAACACCTCCCGGTGTTGCACGGTGCCTGCCAAAAACTAGCGTTTCTGGACAAGCACTAGTTAACAAAGAAAACGTGTGTTCCACTGAACTAGCTGCTATATAAGGATTTTACTTATATGGCGGCGGTTTATTCCCTGCTGTATATCACCCTTTATCCACCCTAATCCGCTATAACAGCGCCTTGCTTGAACGGCATCCGTTGTTTAAATAGGAAATGCTATGAGCTTAACCAAAAAAATAATTATAGCCATGCTCGCCGGCCTAGTGCTCGGTATTGCCATCAATATGTTCACCCCTGGCATGGGTGCAGCCGGTGAATGGATACAGGTTTATCTGGTTAATGGCCTCTTCGATACCGTCGGCCAAATATTTATAAAGTCGTTAAAATTGCTGGTGGTACCACTGGTATTTGTCTCGCTAGTTTGTGGCTCTGGAGCCTTAGGTGAGCAGGGCCGCATTGGCCCCATGGCCGGCAAAACCATTGGCCTGTATATGATCACTACGGCTATCGCCATCAGCCTAGCGCTACTGGTCGCCAACCTTATCGAGCCCGGTGTCGGCATGGATATCGCCAGCGCCTCGGACTATGTGCGTAAAGATGCTCCGCCATTTAAAGACGTAATCTTAAATATTTTTCCATCTAACCCCGTAGACGCGATGGCGAAAGGTAATATGTTACAGATTATCGTCTTCGCCCTGTTATTCGGCATTGCTGTTTCACGCGCCGGTGACGCCGGTAAACGCGTATTCTCCTGGTTTGAAGACATCAACGAAGTCATTATGAAAATTGTCATGATGTTGATGTCCCTAGCCCCCTATGGCGTATTTGCGCTGTTGACCAAGCTTTTTGCCGGCCTCGGTATTGATGCCATCAGCAAACTGATTATTTATTTTGTCACGGTATTTGGGGTATTGATGGCCCACGGTCTATTGGTTTACCCATTGATGCTTAAGCTACTCAGTGGCCTCAGCCCAATCGTTTTCCTATCCAAGCTCAAGCCCTTAATGATGTTTGCTTTCAGCACTTCATCCTCCAATGCGTCTATCCCAGTGACTTTGCGAACCGCCGAAGAGCGTCTAGGGGTCGATAACCGAATTGCCTCCTTTACCGTTCCGCTGGGCGCCACCATAAACATGGACGGCACCGCAATTATGCAAGGAGTGGCTACCGTTTTTATCGCCCAGGCCTATAATGTTGACATCGGTTTAATTGGCTACTTAATGGTTATCCTAACCGCCACCATGGCATCCATTGGCACTGCGGGGGTACCCGGCGTTGGCTTGGTAACCCTAGCCCTGGTACTAGAGCAAGCGGGCTTACCGGTTGAAGGCATTGCCCTGATTATCGGTGTTGATCGCCTATTGGATATGACCCGCACCGCCGTTAATGTTACTGGCGACTCGATGGTGTCGGCTATCGTGGCCAAAAGTGAAGGGGCGCTGGATCGACAGGTGTTTGATGCCCCGGCTAAGTCAATGGAAAGTAATTAGCCCAGACCGACATTAAGCTAAGCCTAAACCAAAAATGCCGAGCTAAGCTCGGCATTTTTGTAACTAATTAGAACCCTGAGCTGGTACTTTAACCTAGGTCAGTTCACTGACTATGTTAAACAAATCATCTTTTGATTCTTCAATACCGGCAATGGCCTGCTCGCCGTGCTCCGGACTCATGTGCAACTCAGCCCATAGCTCATCACTGATGGGTAATTTAGGGCCATAAATCAAATCGTTTTGGGCCAACAGGCTGCGGGCGACATAAATCAACTTGGCGTATTCGACATTATCACCTTCGGCCTCAGGGTTACCCTGGTGGCGTAGCGCGACGATGACTTCCTGGGGCATATTCCACAATTCCATCAACCAGGAGCTCAGCTGATCGCGGCTCACACTCAATGAGTGTCGGTCAGAATACTGGTAGTGCAGCTGTGGGTTGGCTTCCTGTAAACGACAGATATCGCCATAGTGCGGAGGGAATACTTCAGCCAAAATCAGATTGCCGAAGTTACTCAGCAAGCCGGCCAAATAGGCCATACCAAAGGCAGGTCGGTGCTCACGTGGGATCTTGGTGACCAGGGCTTCCACCGTGGCCGCGGTAAATACCGCCTGATGCCAATAGGAAGTACTGCCCTGGGGTGATTCTACCGGCATGTTTAGGGTCTTACCTAAAGCCAAGCCCAGAGCTAAATTCAACACCATATCAAAACCCAGCACCCTGACTATGGCATCGTGAATAGATTTTATTTTTCCCGGCGCTGAGTAATAGGGAGAACTTGCCCAGCTAACAACTTGGGCGGCCAAACTAGGGTCCAGCTCAACAATGGCGGCTAGATCACTGATATCCGCATTGGGATCAACCCGCAAATTAATAATGCGCTGGGCGGTATCTGGTAAAGCAGGCAACTCTAGGGTTTCCTCCAACCGCTGCTGGATACGCCGCTGGGTGAAATTGCGCACCGCATTACCGATATGGGCTTCATTATCACCGCCGGGGTCGAGGGCCAATGCCGAGCTAATCGCCGCAACCTGAACATCGTTTAAGGTCTGTTTAAAATCGGGCTGAGCCATCGCCAATACCTGGCCATTAACACCACTTTCCAGTAATAGCTGCTCGGCTTGTAGTAATGACTCGTCAACAATGGTCAGCATACCGCCCATCTTGGGCAGGGCAGGGATGTTTTGCAGCTGATAACGGTCGTATAAAACCTGTAAATCCTGCTCGTTGCTGGCACGTAGCTCTCGATTCAGCAAAGCGTTGATCGCGTTTAAGTCGAGCAATCTGTCCTCGGCCAAAATCACCTGAACCTGGCCCTGGTCATCTTTAAGCACAGTGGCCCTGGCACGATTGCTGCGCTGGGTGGTATTTAAACTGGTAACCTCATAGTCAATGTTCTGGGTTTTTAACTGCTGGGTTACACTATTGGGTACAGTAGACAAACTGACCTCCTAAATAAGCAAAACCAACCTTACAACCAGCGCTAGCTCAGTTGCGTGAGAGTTTTTGCGTACATCAAAAAAAATATTCCGTCGTTGAAGTTTTACACCTGGGCAAATTCTTCCGCCTTCCCAAGCCATCTCGCGATGATTTGTTGTGCTAAATCTGGATTTTGCTGCAATAGCTGCTCAGCACAAACTTTTACCCCTTCTAATAAGTTAGCATCTCGCTGCAAATCCGCCAGTTTAAAGCGCATTTCTCCGGTCTGCCGGGTGCCTAAAACCTCGCCCGGCCCACGTAGCTCTAAATCTTTTTCGGCGATTAGAAAGCCATCGCTGGTTTCCCGCATAGCGCTCAAGCGCTGGCGGCTGTTGTTTGACAATGGCTGACCATACATCAACACACAGTGACTCGCCTGGCTACCGCGCCCAACTCGGCCTCGCAGCTGATGCAGTTGAGCCAAACCAAGGCGCTCAGGGTTTTCAATAATCATTAAGCTGGCGTTGGGCACATCGACACCCACTTCAATGACCGTAGTAGCCACCAGCAAATCAACCTCACCGGCTTTAAAGCGGGCCATTATCCCTTCCTTATCGGCACCCTTCATCTTTCCATGAATCAAGGCGACCGACAGAGGCGCCAATAATTGTTCGAGTTCGGCAGCCGTCACTTCCGCCGCTTGAGCAGTCAATGTTTCCGACTCCTCAATCAGCGTGCAAACCCAATACGCTTGCCGCCCATCGCTACACGCTAAGCGGACTCGCTCGACCACCTCGGCACGGCGGTTATTGCTAATCACCACGGTCGAGACTGGGGTTCGTCCGGGTGGCAGCTCATCAATGATGGAGCTGTCTAAGTCGGCATAGGCACTCATGGCCAGAGTGCGAGGGATAGGGGTTGCCGTCATTACTAATTGATGTGGCCTTAAACCACCCAGCCTACCCTTAGCTCGCAGCGACAAGCGCTGGTGCACACCAAAACGATGCTGTTCATCGATAACCACCAACGCCAGGTCACTAAAGACCACCTCTTGCTGAAACAGTGCGTGAGTACCTACTATCATCTGGCTTTCGCCACTTTCAGCCGCCGCCAGCTGGTGTCGACGCTGGGCCACTTTTTGGCGTCCGCTGAGGTAGCCCACGGTAATGTTTAAAGCCTTAAACCAGTGGCTAAAATTGCTGAAATGCTGCTCGGCTAAAATCTCCGTCGGCGCCATAATAGCGGCCTGATAACCATTCGCCACCGCCTGCAAACAAGCGGCGGCAGCCACCAAGGTTTTACCCGAACCAACGTCACCCTGAACCAGACGCAGCATCGGATAAGGCTGGCAAATATCCCGGTAAATCTCTTTAATAACCCGCTTTTGTGCCTTGGTTGGGTTGAACTCCAGCTCATCTAAAAAAGACCGCTCAACCTCAGCCTTAAATTCCAACAATGGGGCGCCTTCGCTCTGTGCGGTTTGGCGCAGCTTCAGCAAGCTGAGGTTGTGTGCCATTAGCTCTTCAAAGGCTAACCGTTGCTGGTAGGGGTGTTGGTTATCAAGCAACAACTCGGTCGGCGCATCAGCGGGCGGTTGATGCAAATATTTTAGCGCTAAGGCCAGGGAAATAACCTGGCCTTGGGGTTGCAGGTTGCCAGGAATAAGCTCGGGCACATTTTGGCTATTCACCATGGGCAGCAATTGGTCCATTAAGCTGCGGATGCGTCCCTGGGTCAGGCCTTCGGTGATAGGGTAGATCGGCGTGAGAGTATCAACCAAATCGAGCCCCTGGCCACCATCAAAAATGTCGTATTCCGGGTGGTATATTTCCAGCCCAGAGGAGCCGCGCCGGGCCTCGCCATAAACCCGCAGCCGGGTACCCTGCACCAGCCCCTGTTTCTGCGCATTGGAAAAATGATAAAACCGTAACGTCAGGCTGCCGGTGCCATCTTGTATGCGACACATCAAGCTGCGGCGGCGGCCAAACACCACATCACTGGCCTTAACCACACCTTCGACCACCGCATTCACACCCGGCTGCAATGCGCCGATCGGGGTAATTTTGGTCCGGTCGATATAACGTAGGGGCAGATGGAACAACAGGTCCTGTAAATTATAGACCTGTATCTTGGCCAATTTTTCGGCCAGCGATTTGCCCACCCCTTTAAGGGCCGTAATATCAATGCTAGCTAAGCTAGGGCTGGCGGGCACGGCTGGACTCATCGATCAAGAATAGTGCAGATACCATGGCCATCACAAATCGCGCTGCGCAGGGCATCAATCGCCTTATGACGCGGAAAGCTAGCCCGCCAGGCCAGGCCGACGGTCCGCTTCGCTTCAACTCCGTCCAGTGGCCGGGTAGTCAGTACTCCTGGGGCATACTGTGAAGTTCCCGCGGCGGACTGGGGCAAAATGGTGATACCTAGGCCGGAAGCAACCATATGCCGCAAAGTTTCTAATGAACTGCCCTCAGTGGCTGAATATAAACCCGGCTTATGATCGAACTTCTGCTGTAAATTAGGACAGAAATCGAGAATTTGGTCACGAAAACAATGGCCCTGGCCCAACAGCATTATTTTATGTTCATCGAGGTCGGCTGCGCTTACCGACTCCTGGCTGGCCAAGGGATGGTCACAGGGCATAAGTACCTCAAAGGGTTCTTCGTACAGGGCCTGAGTGACAACATCCGCCTCGGTGAATGGCAAGGCGACAATAATCACATCCAGTTCGCCATTACGTAGGCGGTGCCGCAATGTCGCAGTGTAGCCCTCTTCTACATACAGCGGCATCTGACTGGCCGATTTTTGCAGCGCGGGGATAAAGTGCGGGAATAAATAAGGGCCAATGGTAAAAATAGCGCCAATTTTCAAAGGGCTGGCAAGCTGATCTTTGCCCGACGTGGCCAGGTCTTTAATGGCAGCAGTTTGCTCCAGCGCAATTTGCGCCTGGGCGACAATTTTCTCGCCCAAAGGAGTCGGATGGACGCGGGTCTTGGTCCGCTCAAACAGGGCAATATCCAGTTCTTCTTCCAGCTTTTTTACCGCAATGCTCAAGGTCGGTTGCGACACAAAACAGCGCTCGGCGGCACGGCCGAAATGTTCTTCCTGGGCCAGGGTGACGATATAACGTAATTCGGTCAGAGTCATGATGCTTGCCTTTGCACATTGGTTATTAGAATTTAACTATTACTGAAGCAAAGTCAATAGCTAACACAAACAACTCACCCGCTACCAATCTTGCTGTACATAAAATACTTCTGAAACTGCACTAGCCAACCATTAAGGTTTTGGTAATCTATGCGGCATAATATCCACGGCCTAGCAAAATAAGGTTCACCATGACGACAAATAAACAAGCCAAGCTCGGGGTTTTAGGTTTTGGCGACTTAGGCCAACGTTTGTTCAAACTGGTGGCGGATCGATACCGGTGCATCGCCCTGAGCCGCAGCGACAAACCCGGCCCCTGGCAATGGCGGCAAACCGACGCGAGCCATAGTCAGAGCCTGGCGGCCGCCATAAGCGATTTAGATTACCTCGTTATCTCCATGGTGCCCCAAGAACGCAGCGAGCGAGGCTACCAACAAGCGTATATAAAACCAATCAAGGACTTAATAGCTTTAGGCCAGGACGGGGTAGCGCTGCCCTTTATTATTTTTGTTTCCAGTACCAGCGTTATGCACCAAAACCAAGGCGAATGGGTGGATGAGCGCAGCCCCTGCCAGCCACAAAAATACAACGGCCAGTGTTTAATGGCGGCAGAGACACTGCTGCAGGACAGCAGCTTAAACTTTACCGTGCTGCGTTTTTCCGGCATCTATGGGCCGGGACGCCACCGGCTGATTAAAATGGCACAAGATAATATCGGCATCGCCAAGGCTGAGCATTGGACCAACCGAATTCACGCCGATGACTGCGCCGGAGTGCTGGCCCATTTAATTGAAATTAAAGCCAACCGCGAACTGTTTATTGGCAGTGATCAGCAACCAGCCTGCGACGCTGAGGTAAAACAGTTTATTGCTCTACGGCTAGGCCTGGCCAAGCCACAGCTTAGCGAGCCAGGGCTTGGCGGCAAACGCTGCCGCAATCAAAAATTACTCGACAGCGGCTATCAATTTATTTACCCCGGCTACCAGGAAGGTTATAAAAAAATAATTAAGGAAATGCTATGAGCCAGCGGTTTGAATCGATTGACATAATTCGCGGTGTCGCCCTGCTGGGCCTATTAACCATGAATCTAATCAGCTTCTCTATGCCCACCGCGGCGTATTTGAACCCCCTGGTTTATATGAGCGACGCGCCATTAAACGATTTTTTGTTTGGCTTTTACCATATATTTTCTGACCAAAAATTTATGGGCATGTTCTCCTTGTTATTTGGCGCCAGTGTTATTTTGCTTTCTGAGAAAACCAGCTCTAGCCAGCGCAGCCCGGCCGCCATCCACTACCAACGCAATATCTGGCTGCTGCTCATTGGCCTAGCTCACGGCTTTTATTTATGGGAAGGCGATGTGCTCATTATTTATGCTTTCGCAGCTTTATTTCTCTACCCGTTGAAAAACCTAGGCGCGGCGACACTGATTATGGCTGCCGCCTTATTTCTCGCCTACTCCAGCTATCTTGATGGCAATTTCGAATTTAACCAATACAGCCTGGCCGAAGCCCGGCAATTCTTCAGTCCCGACCAAGTGCAAATTCAAAACCAAATTGATATTTATCAAGGCAGCTACCAAAGCCAGTTAGAATATCGCTTAGACGGTGAGGAGAGTAGCAAAGGCGCGGAGTTTTTAGGTCAGTTTATAGTCGCGACCTTGTTCCGAGCCTTTGGCATGATGTGCCTAGGCATGGCCCTGTATAAACTAGGACTGCTGCAAGGACGGTTAAGCCCGGGCCGCTATAAAACTCTGGCTCTGATTGGGCTGGGTATTGGCCTGCCAATAATGGTTTACAGCTTAATTTGGAACCAGCAACAACAATGGCAGCTGCAATCATTTTTTAATGGTGGCTTAGTCTTTAACGACATCGCCTCGCCATTTATGGTGCTCGGCTATATTGCTCTCATTGTCCTTTGGTGCAACAGCCCAAGCCTGCCCAAGTTAAAATCCCGATTACAGAAAATCGGGCAGATGGCCCTAACAAACTATTTGTTACAATCACTGCTGGCCACTACTATTTTTTATGGTTATGGCTTCGGCTTATTTGGCCAGGTTAGTCGCTTGGAGCTTATTCCCATTATGTTGGCTATTTGGGCGTTTCAACTTTGGTTTTCCAGCTGGTGGCTAAGCCGTTTTCGCCAGGGGCCGGTTGAATGGCTGTGGCGCAGCGCGACGTATTTTAAGCTGCAACCTTTAAAGATATTGCAGAGCACGCAAAGTAGAGAATAAGTACCTAAGCTCTAGCTTCATCTTTATTTGCTCAGGTAAAAACAGCCTAGACTAAAGCTCAACTTTGAGGCCATTGGTCGATCAACAAACCATGATGCCATCGGCTTCAATTTGCACGCCCTTGGGCAGCTGGCTAATGCCAATAGCCGCGCGCGCGGGATAAGGCTGCTCAAAGTACTGTGCCATCACCTCATTAACAGTGGGAAAATTGTCTAAATTAGTTAAGTAAATATTTAGCTTAACTATATCTTGAATGCTGCCACCGGAAGCTATGCAAACAGCACTCAGATTCTTAAACACCTGATGGGCTTCTTCGGCAAAGCCACCTTCAACTACGGTCATAGTCGCCGGAATCAGTGGAATTTGACCCGATAAATACACCGTATTATTAACCTTTACCGCCTGTGAATAGGTACCAATGGCTGCGGGGGCATCGGCGGTTTCGATAATGGCTTTATTGGGCATGGTGCTTTTCCTTAGAAATTGTCACTACAAATATAGTGTTAGTTTTTACTGCGGACCAGTTTTATCACTGCCCGCATAATACGTACTCGGCGTATAATATCGGCCAGGTGAACCCTATTGGTCACCCCAATACAAAGTTCAATAACACTGTTATGGGCATCGCGCTCATCAACGTTAATGCGTTCAATATGGCCCTTGCCTTCGGCAATTCGGTTGGCCAAGCTGGCAATTATACCAGGCTCGGATTCAACTTCGACCTTGATGTTAACCAGAAATTCGCCTTTCACATCCGGGGCCCAATGAACCTGGGAAATATTCTCCGGCGAACTGCGCAGCTCAGCAATATTTTTGCAGCTATCGCGATGTACTACCAAACCCTTGCCCGCGGATAAATGACCAATAATCATGTCGCCAGGAATAGGCCGGCAGCAACGCGCAAAGCTGGTTAGCATTGCGTCGGTCGAATCGATCATCAGCGGCGAATAAATTTGGGTGGGGCTGATCACGGCCTCAGGATCATCGTGGGCTTTAAGTATATTTGCCACCCCGTGGGCGAGACGATTACCCAAACCAATATCTTCTAATAAGGCTTCCATATTGGCCATATGGGTTTCGCTCAGCAGGTGGCTGCTTTGGTCCGGCGTTAGCTCCTCAACCCGTAAATCCAGATTGCTTAGGGCCCGATTTAATAAACGCTGGCCCAACTCCATCGATTCATGATGGCGCTGGCTCTTTAAATAATGACGAATAGCACTGCGGGCCTTGCCCGAAGTGGTAAAATTTAACCATGCTGGATTGGGCTGAGTGCTGGCCGAAGTAATCACCTTGACCTTTTCACCACTTTTTAAAGGTTGAGATAGGGGAGCCAAACGCTCATTAATTCGACACGCGACACACCGGTGACCTACATCGGTATGCACGGCATAGGCAAAATCCACCGCGGTCGCACCCGCAGGGAGGTTAATAATCTTGCCTTTGGGAGTAAAAACATAAACCTCGTCGGGGAACAGATCAATTTTAACGTTTTCAATAAATTCGAGCGAATTACCTGCCTGCTGCTGAATTTCCAACAAGCCGGCTACCCACTGACGGGCACGGGCCTGGGAGCTGGCAGGGTTGTCTTCTTCGGCTTTATACAGCCAATGTGCGGCAATACCGGTATTCGCCAGCTCATCCATTTCCTTGGTACGGATTTGAACTTCGATAGGCACACCGTGCATACCCACCAGCACACTGTGCAGTGATTGATAGCCATTGGCTTTGGGGATAGCGATATAATCCTTAAACTCGCCAATTACCGGCTTATAAAGGTTATGCATCAAACCCAAAACTCGATAACAGGTGTCCACATCTTCGACAATAATGCGAAACGCATAAACGTCCATAATTTCTTTAAAGGACTTTTTCTTCTGCCGCATTTTTTGATAAATGCTGTATAAATGCTTTTCGCGACCTAGAACCAGCGAGGGAATATTTTCCCGCTCGAGGCGATGCTCAATCGCACTTTGAATATTCTCAACCAGCTCCTTACGGTTGCCGCGGGCAGTGTGCAAGGCGGCCTGTAAGCGCAAGGCTCGGAGCGGGTACATGGCGGAAAAACCACGGTTTTCGAACTCAATACGCATATCATTCATGCCCAGCCGATGGGCAATAGGCGCGTAGATTTCTAAGGTTTCTTTGGCAATGCGGCGCATTTTATCTGGCCGCAGAGCCCCCAAGGTGCGCATATTGTGTAGCCGGTCGGCCAGCTTCACCAGGATCACCCGGATATCGTTGGCCATGGCCAGGGCCATCTTCTGGAAATTTTCTGCCTGTTTTTCTTCCTGCGAGCCAAACTCTATTTGAGTTAGCTTGCTCACGCCATCTACCAGTTCGGCGACGGATTCACCAAATTGATTTTCTAGGGCATATTTAGGAATACCGGTGTCTTCTATGACATCGTGCAACATCGCCGCCATCAAGCTTTGATGGTCCATGTGCATGGTACTTAAAATACCAGCGACCGCTAGGGGGTGAGTTACGTAGGGTTCGCCACTGCGACGGTTCTGGCCATCGTGGGCTTGCTCAGCGTAGTAGTAGGCACGCCGAACGAGGGTGATCTGATCTGGATCAAGATAGGAAACAAGGCGGTTGCTGAGCGACTCTATGGTTTGCAATACTTGCTCCTGTACCTCTGAAGAAAAGCTTGTGAAGAAAAAGTCTCTGAAGAAATAGCCTAGTTAAAAAGCAGGGTTATAAAACAAAAAAGCCCCGGTTAATAACAACCAGGGCCAATTTTATTATAACTCTAAGCGAGGAGTCTCTTGTGGGATCACAACCATAGCATCCTCTTCTTCCTCAACATCAAACATCGCCGGGTCGATAAGACCGGCTTCAATTTCACGCAGGGCAATAACGGTCGGCTTATCGTTCTCGGCCGGAACCAAGGGCTCTTTACCACCAGTGGCAAGTTGGCGAGCACGCTTGCTGCCTACAATAACCAACTCAAAGCGGTTATCTACATGATCTAAACAATCTTCAACGGTAATACGAGCCATGATGCTTCCTTTAAATAGTCTTTACGCCAGCGAATTCTTGCCCGGCAGGGCTTAGTTATAGCCTAAGTTCACGCCAGAATCAAAAGGGGCGCAATTGTACGCATTTTAACCATGGAGAACAAGCCCCAAGCCCGCCTTAGTGCGGCCTGGGGAGAAGTCGCAAAATTAGTAATTAAAGCTGCCAGTTTTTTCCCGCCGCGGCGGTAAAAACTACATCGGTAGAGCTGTTTAATGCCGTTTCAGCCGAGTCCTGTACCACCCCAATAATAAATCCGGCGGCCACCACTTGCATGGCGATATCGTTAGAGATACCAAACAAACTACAAGCCAGCGGAATAAGCAGCAGCGAACCTCCGGCCACCCCCGAGGCACCGCAGGCAGAGATGGCAGCGACCACACTCAGCAGCAAGGCGGTGGCTAAGTCGACCTCGATTCCTAAGGTATTAACCGCCGCCAAGCTCAGCACGGTAATAGTAATAGCCGCACCGGCCATATTGATGGTGGCACCCAAAGGTATCGATACTGAATAGGTATCCTCATGTAAATTCAATTTCTTACACAAGTTAAGGTTAACTGGGATATTGGCGGCCGAGCTGCGAGTAAAGAACGCGGTAATACCACTCTCACGCAGGCAGGCAAACACCAGCGGATAAGGGTTGCGGCGAGTACTCAAAAATACGATCAGGGGGTTAACCAACAAAGCGATGATCGCCATTGCGCTCAACAATATCGCCAATAGCTGGGCATACTCCGCCAAAGCCTGAAAACCGGTGATCGCAATGGTATTGGCAACCAAACCAAAAATACCGATTGGTGCCAAGCGAATAAGCCCACGTACCACCTGAGTCACCGCAGAGGCACTGTCGGCCAAAACCTTGCGAGTGGTCTCCGAGCTATGCCGAAAGGCCAAGCCCAACACAATGGCCCACAATAGAATACCAATAAAATTGCCACTGGCGATGGCATTAATCGGGTTATCCACCATACGCATCAAGACATTGGCCAAAACCTCGCTAACCCCCTCGGGCGGAGCTATTTCAACGGCGGTCGCCACCAAGGTTAGGGTTGTGGGAAAGGCAAAGCTTAATAGCACGGCCACCAATGAGGCCGCCAGGGTACCGACGATATAAAAACCAATAATCGGCTGCATATTGCTGGGCTGTGCGGTATTTTGATTGGCCAAAGACGCCATCACTAAGATAAACACCAATACTGGAGCAATCGCTTTTAAGGCGCTTACAAATAAACTACCTAAAACCTCAACCTTGGTGGCCAGTTCGGGAGCAACCGAGCCAAGCGCTGCGCCCAGTAGAATACCAATAGCAATTTGTAACACCAGATTGCCCTGGCTAAGGCGTTGAAAAACGGTGGGCGTAGTCATAATCATCTCTTTTTATTTATTGTTATTGGGACGAACAGCAGCAAGAGCTACTCAAAAGTCTTTATTAATCACAGCGGTTAAATTGGTAGCAGACTTAGCTTGCGCAAAACTAGCCGCGCTCTTTAAAATAGGGCACCACAATAACAAACTCAGCATCAATTATGAAAACTCTAATAAAAATACTGGTGGCGGTAGCGCTACTGGCCGGTTTAGTTTTTAGCTTGGCCCCAGCACATCTCGAAAAAAGCTTAAATATCACCCAAAAACACAAACCCTGGCCGGTCTCCGCCGCGGCCCAAGCCTTACACAACCGCCTCGTTATTGGCGATTGGCATGTCGATTCTACGCTTTGGGCCAGAAATTTAAACCGCCGCTCTGACCGCGGTCATGTCGACATCCCTCGTTTGCAGGCGGGTAATGTGGCGATGCAAATGTTTACCAGCGTCACCAAAAGCCCAAGCGGGCTGAACTATGAAGAAAACGCCACTGATGCCAGCGATGACATTACCTTGCTCGCCCTAGTCCAAGCCTGGCCGCCACGCACCTGGGATAGCCTGACCGAGCGCGCACTCTACCAAGCCCAGCGCTTACACCAGTTTGCCGCCGAAGCACCCGAAAACCTAAAGGTGGTCACCAATGCAGCTGAACTTAAATCTGTTTTAGAACAGCGCCAACAAGGCAGCCAACTGGTGGCCGGACTACTGGGCACCGAAGGCTCCCATGCCCTAGATGGCAAACTGGAAAATGTGCAGCGCTTATATGACGCCGGTTTTCGCATGATGAGCTTGCAACATTTTTTCGACAACAAGCTCGGCGGCTCCTTGCACGGCACCAGTGGCGCCGGCCTAAGTGACTTTGGCCGCGAGGTGGTCAAAAAAATTAATGGCCTGAATATTATTCTCGACGTTTCCCACTCCTCCGAGCAGGTCGTCAAAGACGTACTGGCCCTCAGCACCCGCCCTTTGGTTGTTAGCCATACCGGTTTAAAAGGCCATTGCGATACGCCGCGCAATATCAGCGATGATTTGATGCAAGCTATTGCTGCCAAAGGTGGTTTGGTTGGTCTTGGCTATTGGGATGCCGCCGCCTGCAGTATCAACCCAAAAGGCATTGCCGCTTCTATTGTTTATGGTATCAAACTGCTGGGCGCCGATCATATCAGCCTAGGCTCAGATTATGATGGCTCCGTAACGACAGTATTCGACACTTCCGAACTGGCTGCAATTACTCATGAGTTGCTACTGGCTGGTGTCAGCGAAGACGATATAAGCAAAGTAATGGGCGGTAATATGGCAAAGTTTTTACTCCAACAACTGCCTTAACCTAGCTACAAACAAGGAGTAAGCAACTGCTCTGACTTTACCTTTGCTGTCGGTTGCATATTGAACGGGCACCGACAGCAAAGCCAACCTCACGCCCTCAGCAAATCGCTTTTCCCACCGTTTAAATGCGAACCTACTCTACTATAAGCCAAGTGACAGCCAGCCTCATAATCCAGTAATGGGTTTAGTCGGCTAACACAGGGGTTTTTGATAACTCACTGGCATTAGAGCTGCAACGAGCCAAAGACTCTGAAATACCGCTGTCTTTAATTATGCTCGATATCGATCATTAAATAATTTCACTGCTGTCCCGCTAACTTATTGAGTTATAGCCCATTAGCCACTGTAGACATGGGTCGATGTAATTTTCACACAAGAGCGACATGAACTGATCTTATGGGTTTCCCTAGACGGCGTCTGGGTGTTTTAGCCTGGATTGTGCTAGCCCATATTCTTTAAAGTTAACGGGACAGCAGTGAAATAATTTAATGATAATAATGGCCACGCAATTCGGTGGCGAGGAATGGTCCTGTTGTTGCTGCTGCCCGAAACCAATACAGACGGAGCCAGAATTGTAGCCAACGGGTTACTGCAATCATTGGCCGATGTCGCCTACCCGCACAAACATTCCAATGTTGCGCCTTAGGTAACCCTAAGTGGTAGCTTGGTGCAGTGGAATAAAAAACAAAACATCAGCGAGCTATTAAAGCAGCAGATGTTTTGCTATACGACGCCAAAAGTCGCGGCCGCAATCAGATTGTCTGAGGTCGAGAATAAAAGCCTATGCCTAAGGTCGCTCAGCTTTTTAGGGTGAAGTGCAAAAGCCTCAGCCTTGTTTGAAAATCACTTTGAAAATTACTGGCTATTTTTCATCTGCCGCCAACCATTCAGGTTACGCCCATATTACCTCTAGCGAAGTGGGCGTGACCTGAGTAGTTAAAGGATTAAAATAATACCCTGCAGCGCACGGTACCTTCGATGCCTTTAAGCTGCTTAAGTGCTATATCACTATATTCCGCGTCGACATCAATCACTACATAACCAACGGTATCGTTAGTCTGTAAATACTGGCCGCAAATATTAATGTTGTTATCAGAAAACACTTGGTTAATCGCCACCAATACACCGGGTACATTTTTATGTACATGCAGTAAACGGTGAACTTCCCTATGCGCCGGCAGCGCCACTTCGGGGAAATTCACAGCACTGGTAGTCGTACCATTATCAGAGTACTTAACTAGTTTTTCAGCCACTTCCAAGCCGATGTTTGCCTGAGCTTCCTGGGTTGAGCCACCGACATGGGGCGTTAAAATAGCGTTATCGATACCACGTAATGGGCTGACAAATTCTTCATCATTACCACGGGGCTCAACCGGGAAAACATCGATGGCGGTACCCGCCAACTTACCTTCAGTTAAAGCCGCAGCCAAAGCTTCGATATCAACCACGGTGCCACGCGAGGCATTAAGCAAAATAGCGCCCGGCTTCATTTGGGCTATTTGTTCGGCGCCCATCATCATTTTGGTGGCCGCCGTTTCGGGCACATGCAGGCTAACAATATCGGCTTTATTTAACAGTTCATTTAAGTTACGAACCTGGCTGGCGTTACCCAATGGCAACTTGGTGATGACATCAAAGAAGATAACCTTCATGCCGAGGGACTCAGCCAAGACGCTGACCTGGGTCCCAATAGAGCCATAACCCACCAAACCCAACACCTTGCCTCGAATTTCGTAGGAACCCACGGCAGACTTCTTCCAGCCACCGCGATGACAAATTGCACTTTTTTCCGGCACGCCACGCAGCAATAAAATCGCTTCGGCAATCACCAATTCGGCAACGGAACGGGTATTGGAATAGGGCGCATTAAACACCACAATACCGTTCTCTTCGGCCGCTTTTAGATCAACCTGGTTGGTACCAATGCAAAAGCAACCCACGGCAATAAGCTTAGGAGCCGACTCCAACACTTTGCGAGTCAACTGAGTGCGGGAACGGATACCGACAAAATGAGCCGTCGCCAGCTTGGCAATCAGCTCATCTTCGGGCAGCGAAGTTTTTACATATTCAACATTGCTGTAACCCGCTTCGGTTAAGTTATCGACGGCGGACTGGTGCACGCCCTCTAATAATAGAAATTTGATTTTGCTCTTTTCTAAGGATATAGCCATGGTGTTAGTTACTCGCTGCATTGCTGTCTGATAAATGACCCTTGTGGATAAGCTCTGTTGGCCTGGGCCTTATTTGAGGCGCGGTATGATAGCATAACGACTGATCAGTGCTATGAATTTGGAATTTTTACTTATGCCCCATGAAATCCTATTAGATGGTAAAACCTTTAGCTCTGCGCTGGGGAAAGTTGTCTGTATTGGCCGTAACTACGCCGACCACGCTGCCGAGCTTAACAACCCAATTCCCAGCGAACCTATTCTATTTATGAAACCGGCCACCGCCGCTGCTGCCATCAGCCCCCATGTAGCAATTCCCACCGACCAGGGCAGTTGCCACATTGAAACTGAGATAGCCATTTTAATTGGCCGCGAGCTATGCCGCGCTTCTGAATCCAGCTGTCGCGAAGCCATTGCTGGCCTAGGCATAGGCTTTGACTTAACCCTGCGCGAAGTCCAAAGCCAACTCAAAGACAAGGGCCTGCCTTGGGAAAAGGCCAAAGCCTTTGACGGCAGCTGCCCCTTGTCGGGCTTTATTAGCCCAGCCGAAGATGAGGATCTTGAACAATTGGGCATTAGCCTCAAACTAAACCACCTTATGCAGCAAGACGGCCACAGTAAGCAAATGCTCACTTCGATAATCCCCATGCTCAGCTATATCAGCCAGCACTTCAGCCTAATGCCCGGCGACATCGTAATGACCGGCACTCCAGCCGGTGTCACGGCACTAAACCCCGGTGACGAGCTAGTCGCCCGCCTGATGACCCAAGGCAATGAGCTGGTACTTGAGACGGTGGTAGTTGCGAAGGTTTAGCTGCGAAGGTTTAGCTGCGAAGGTTTAGTTGCGAAGGTGTTGCTGCGAAGGTTTAGTTGCGAAGGTGTTGCTGCGAGGGTTTAGTGGCGAACGGCTAGATATCAATCACTTCCCGCTCAGTGATAATGGCATCCAGGGGGATATCCCAGCTTGCCACTTCCAGTCGCTCCACCTCTTGCAAGCTATAGGCGAGGCCAAACAGCTTAGGCCCTTGGGCTTGCGGGCGTATCCCTGCTGGGTTTAAAAAATCGAAGGCGCGATCATAATAGCCCCCGCCCATGCCCAAACGAGCACCGCTGCGATCAAAACCCACCAGAGGCATCAACACCAGGTCCAGATCTTGCGCGGGTATCCGTGGCGCACAGCTTAAAGGCTCTAAGATACCAAATCGGTTGGCTTGCAAACGCGCGCCCGGTTGGTAGTGAGCAAAACTCATCTGCTGGTTTTCGGCCACCACCGGCAGATAACATTGTTTACCTAGCTGGCTACACTGTTGAAGCAAAACTTCCGGGCTTAGCTCGCCGTCGTTGGCTAAATACAATGCAATGGTATTGGCGCGTTGAAACGCACTCAGACTTTGAACCTGGGCTGCCACGGCGACCGCCGCAGAACGTTGCTGCTGAGCTAACACACCACGACGTTTAGCGCGGAGCTGTTGGCGTAAGGCCTGTTTATCAGTTTGGCTCATAGGATCGATTGGCGAATGCCATCAAGGTAATTAAGGCCCCAGGGTGCCGCGGCTGACTCGACCTTGAACCCGACGGTTCAAGGGGGGAGATTCTGCGATACATTAGGCTTTCCAGCGAGTGGACATGCACACCAGTACCGGCGAGAAAAACCCGGTAGTAAGATTATCGGCTCGAGGACTCGTCAACGGGCGAACACCTCAGGGTTAATTGGAGTATAGACATGCTTGGCCCCGAACCAAAAGGATTTTAAATATTTTTTACACTTTTGTAGGTCTGGCGCGCAATCTGCTTAAAGCCTAATCGAAAAAGCCAGGCAATGCCTGGCTTTACACAATGATTAAGGACTGACAGCAAGCTTATTTAAGTGCCTGCTCCAGCTTATCCTGCAAGCGATTTAGGGTTTCACGATCTGATTGCTGAGCCGACTGGTTATTGAGCTGCTGGCGCTGAGTTTCGATCAGTTCGTGGCTAAGGTTGAGGGCTGCCATTACCGCAATCCGCTCCAGCCCAATAACATTGCCACTACCGCGTATATCACGCATCAGGCCATCCAATTTTCGGGCCGCGTGCAACAGGGAGTCGCGTTCCTCTGGGGTACACGCCACCTGATACTCTTTGTCGAGTAGCTTTACCGCTTCTGTTTCTGGCTTGGTGCTCAAGATTGGCTCTCCGGCGTACTGTGCTTGCATAAATCCTTCAGGGTTAAATATTACACTAATTTATTTGGCTGTGGCTTAGTTTCTTAGCGCCGCTAACTGCGAGCTTCCAGATTTTTGAGCCGATCAATCATCGCTTCAACTCGCGTCCTCGCCTGCTCGTTTTTTTCAATTAAACGGGTGCGCTCGCGCAGCCAGGAATCTTGCTGTTGCTTAAACTCCTGGTTTTCGGTCGCCAGCGTCTGACATTGCAGAATTAACTGGTCCAGCTTAGTTTCTAAATCCGTGAGGCTGTTATCAGACATAATTTGAGTGCTCGGTACCTAAATACACAGCTTGATTAAAAGCCGTACTATATTGTGCTGATGATATAGGGTCAATCATTGTTAAAGCAGTTTGTGAAGAGTTTAGCCTATCATTTTGGAATTACAGACCTTTTACCTTAAAACTGTCACTTAAAATAACATTTATAAAAACAGCACCACCGCTGCAATAAAACTAAGCTACTGAAAAATGAATAACTTTCGCCAACTAATTTCGAGGTGGCTTTGGCCCGTGAGCGACAACCGGCATGCTGGAAGTGCCAACTTTACACAAAATAAAAACCGACCCAGCTCAAATTAGCAGCCGCCCACAACACAAGGCAGCATGGCCACACTCCAAAAGGCACTTTATAGTGCCATTCGTGATAGCATTCTGGTTTTGTGAATTATTGGGTTTTGTTATGTCCACGCCGCTGTCCTTTGACGAATATTGTGATCTTTTTGCCCCCGCCGGAGCTTTAAATAGCCCGGCCGAACTCAGCGGTATGCTGGTCGGCCGTTTATGCGGTGGCAATCGTCTAAGCCAGGAAAAATGGCTGGCCCTGGCACTAGAGTTTCTCGACCTGGTCGATATAGAACAGGTGCAAACCTCGGCAGAATTAGAGCAAGCCCTCGCCGCACTTTACCCCAGCACCCTAGCCGCATTGCAAGACCAAAATCTTGGTTTTCAGCTGCTGCTACCCGATGACGATACCGAGCTAGGCCAGCGGCTAGAAGCACTGGGGCAATGGTGCCACGGGTTTTTAAGCGGCTTTGGCAGCTCCGGCTTGTCCGGCAAACAAGAATTCAGCACCGAGGCCGCCGATGCACTGCGCGACTTTGCCGCCATCGTGCAAATTGACAACGACAGCGATGAGGGCGACCAGCAAGAAGCTGAATTTTTTGAAGTCGCTGATTATGTCCGCATTGCCACCATCAGCCTATATATGGAGTTTGGCGCTGACAAAGACCAGCCTGTTATAGCAGCTGCCAATAAGCCCGGTTCCACCCTTCATTAAGCAGTATTCGAAAGGGCTACCTATTAAGCTGTATGGAAAATAAGGCAACAATCTAACCATGGCGATCAATAAAGCGGAATTTTCCCGGCGCAGGACTCGGCTGATGGAATTAATGGAAGACAACAGCATCGCCATTATCCCCTCAGCGGTAGAACAAGTTCGCTCTCGCGATACCTTTTTCCCCTTTCGCCAAGATAGCGACTTTTTTTACCTCAGCGGCTTCGAAGAGCCCGATTCAGTCTTGGTATTGATTCCCGGCCGAGCCCAGGGTGAAATTGTTATGTTTTGCCGCGACCGTGATATCGACAAAGAAACCTGGGATGGCTACCGCCAAGGCCCCGAAGGAGTCTGCGAACACTTTGGTGCCGACGATGGCTTCCCCATCGATGATATCGACGATATTTTACCCGGCCTAATCGAGGGCACCAATCGCCTGTATTACGCCATGGGCCGCGACCCCGACTTTGATCAAGCGGTACTGGACTGGGTTGAAACCATAAGTGCCAATGCCCATAAAGGCGCCGAGGCTCCAGGTGAATTCCAAGAGCTTGACCATATCCTGCACGAGCTGCGCTTATTCAAAAGTGCTGAAGAAATTAAGCTAATGCGCCGGGCCGGTCAACTTTCGAGCAAGGCCCATTGCGAAGCCATGCGCGCCTGTAAACCCGGTATGATGGAATACCAACTGGAAGCCGTGCTGCATTATCACTTCAGCCTAGCCGGCGCCCGCTACCCGGCTTATAACACCATCGTCGGCAGCGGTAAAAACGCCTGCATTATGCACTATGGTGAAAACAACGAAAAATTGCAGGCCGGCGATGTGGTATTAATTGACGCGGGCGGCGAATACCAAGGCTATGCCGCCGACATCACCCGCACCTTTCCGGTTAACGGCGGCTTTAGCAAAGAACAAAAAGCCATTTACGATGTCGTTCTGCAAGCTAATATCGCCGCCATTGAGGCAGTACAGCCGGGTAACGATTGGGATCAACCACACCAAGTTTCGGTAAAAATAATTTGCCAAGGCTTGCTCGACTTGGGTTTGTTAGAGGGCGATTTAGGGCAGCTTATTGAAGCTGGCGCCTACCATCGTTTTTATTTGCACCGAGTCGGTCACTGGTTGGGCTTAGACGTACACGATGTCGGTGATTATCGGGTTGATGAAAAATGGCGCTTAATGGAAGCCGGCATGGTAATGACCATCGAACCCGGCATTTACATCCAGGCCAACGACGACAGCGTTGATGAAAAATGGCGCGGCATTGGCGTACGTATAGAAGATAATGTGCTGGTCACCAAAGACGGCAACGAAGTATTCACCAACGACGTGCCCAAAACCACCCATGCCATTGAAGCGCTGATGGCAGGCCATATGTTATGAGACCTGCTTACGCCACCCTCAAAGAACTGAACCATGAAAACATTTGATATCTGCTTAGTGGGCGGCGGCATGGTTGGCGCCACCCTGGCTTTATTACTGGCCCAACAACGCCAAGGCTGGCGCATTGCTTTGGTCGAGAGCTTCCCGATGGCCGCCAAGGCTGACAATGGGGCCGCCGCAAATACACCTTTGTACCAACCCAGTTTTGACGCCCGCTCTTCAGCCCTATCACTAGGGACCGTACAAGTCATGCAAGAACTGGGTTTGTGGCAGGAGCTTTGTCAGCACCATACCGCCATTAAAACCGTGCACGTTTCTGATCGCGGCCACTTTGGCGGCAGCAAAATCTACCACAGCGAAGAGGGCGTGGAGCTACTCGGAAGCGTAGTAGAAAATGCCTGGCTAGGGCAGGTACTACTTAAGCAATTGCAGCAGCAAAACAGTATTGAAATTATCGCCCCAGCCAAGGTCAGCCAATTAAAACCCAAAGCCCGGGGCATGGCTTTTACCATCAGCCAAGACTCAGAAGAGCTAAATTGTTTTACCGAGCTTATGGTATTAGCCGATGGCGGCGAGTCGCCGTTAGCGCAAAGCTTGGGTATAGATTATCAAGTCAACGACTATCAGCAGGGCGCGATTATCGCCAATGTTGAATTTTCCCAGGCCCATCAGCATGTTGCTTATGAACGTTTTACCGGCGCCGGCCCAATGGCCTTGCTGCCCTTAGGCGAAACTGAAAATAGCTGTCGCTCGGCCCTAGTTTGGACCCAGCCCAAAGATAAAACCGATGCCCTGATGGCTTTGCCTGAGCAGGAATTTTTGCAACAGCTGCAGCAACAGTTTGGCTTTCGCCAAGGCGAATTTATCAAGCTTAGTCAACGCTTTAGCTACCCGCTGCAATTGCAAGTGGCGCAAGAACAAATTCGTTCAGGCCTGGTATTAATGGGCAATGCCGCGCATTTTTTGCACCCGGTTGCCGGCCAGGGCTTTAATTTGGCGCTGCGTGATTGTACGGCCCTATGTGAAGTTTTAGTCCAAGCCCAGGGTGCCAGCCAGCCACTGGGTGAGTTATCCGTTTTGCAAAAATATCTTCAACGCCAGCAGTTAGACCAAGAACTCACCGTCGGCTTTAGCGATTCAATTGTGCGTATGTTTTCCAATAATCGTACGATGTTCGAGGTCGCCCGCAACCTAGGCTTTTTAGGCCTAGACCTAATTCCCCAGGCCAAACAATATCTGGCCCGCCAAACCATGGGCCTGGCCAATCGTAAACATCGTTTAAACAAGGGCCAAGCATGAAGCATTTTGACATTGCCATTGTGGGCGCCGGCTTAGTCGGTAGCTCTGCCGCCTGTGCTCTGGCCGCCTTGAACCCCAAGCTCAACATTGCGCTAGTAGACGGTGGCACTCCGCCTAAAGCTATTGAAGCTTACCCGCTTATGGCGCCTGATGTGCACAATTTCGACCCCAGAGTGGTTGCACTTACGCAACAATCCCAGCGGCTGTTAGCTGAAGTAAACGCCTGGCCGTTAATTGAAAAAAATCGCGCCGGTGCCTATACCGATATGCAGGTCTGGGATGCCGACGGCACCGGGCATATCGAGTTTGATTGCAGCGAGGTACAACAAAATAGTCTTGGCCATATTGTTGAAAATCGTTTGCTCGTCTCGGCCCTGTGGCAGTGCATTGGGCAACAAAGCAATATTGCGACCATGCTGGAAACCAAGGTAGAAGACCTGCTGGAAATGGCGGGGGGAAACCAGCTGCAGCTAGATCATGGTGACAACATCAGCGCAACACTGGTCTTGGCCTGCGATGGCGCGCTGTCACCGCTACGGCAAAAAATGCAACTCGCTACCCGCGAATGGGACTATGGCCATAACGCCATCGTGGCCACCATAAAAACCGAACAGCCACATCAGCAAACGGCCCGGCAACGCTTTATGGCCAGCGGCCCACTGGCTTATTTGCCTTTGGGCGGCGATCCAAACCAACAGTACTGCTCAGTCGTTTGGTCCTGCCAGCCAGAATTGGCTGATGAGTTAATGGCTCTGGATGAGCAAGATTTTTGTCAGCGTATCGGTGCAGCTTTAGAGCTGCAACTGGGGCAGGTACTGGCCGTGTCCAAACGTTTTTCTATTCCCCTGCGTCAGCGCCATGCCAGCGATTATATCAAGCCCGGCTTTGCCCTGGCCGGCGATGCCGCCCATACTATTCACCCCTTAGCCGGGCAAGGCGTAAACTTAGGTTTGCAAGATGTGATCGCCTTTGCCGCCGAAATTGGGCGCGCCCTAGAGCGCGACATAGACCTCGCCGAGCCGAGCATTCTGCGCCGCTATCAACGCTCGCGCAAAGCCGACAATCTCACCATGATGGCGACTATGGAAGGCTTTAAACGATTATTTGGCAGCAACGATCTTAGCGTGCGCTGGTTGCGCAACGAGGGCATGAAGCTGATGAACGATATTCCGATACTTAAAAATACCATCATTCGTAAAGCGATGGGTTTGTAACTCGCTGAAGATTTAGTATCTTTGAGGGATTAACTAGGTGTTCTTAAACCGGGCCTCCAGAGTTATTGCCGCAGGCTTAAAACCTCTAGATTCTCCGCCGGCCTAGCTAAAGGTAGGGGCGGCGGGGTGGTTTGTATTGCAGCCAATCAGGGCGCGCTTTAGCGTCTCAGTGTTGGCGGCGTTTTTAGGCGAGGACTGTTTGAGCCCCGCGAGTTCCGCAGCCGCCGCCAACACTGAGACGCGTGCGACCGGCAGCAATATGAACCACCCTGCCGACCCGAATTATTGCCACAAGGCTATAGATTTTTATATCTTCTCCCGGCTTAGCTCTGGCGTTTTATTTTCCCGACACGTCCTTCGACAAGCTTGGAGGAGCGGACTATGGGGCTTCACATCGACTCTGTTTTTCCGCTCATGGTGAGCCTGGCGGACCAAGAGAGGCCAGGAAAAAACCCAGGACCAAGCCTGCATCCGCCAGCCCATAAATATTTTGATCGGAAATGGTGGCGGAAAAAGTACAACTTACTAGAATTGAGCGTTGTTCGATTTTCCTAAATTATTAATCTTGGTCTTACCGAGTACTTTCAGCAATAGGTTTCTAAACAGCCTTAATACCGGATATAAAACCCCGGCCACCGCCTTCGATTTAAAAACCCAATAATTAAAGCGATTAAAAAATCCAGAGCGGCTGCCCATTAGGGCTAAGACATGGATTGAGTCCGAGCCATAATACAGCTGCTCATCGACCTTAAGCACCATGCCCTGATCGATATCCCAGTTCAAATCGGTAATTTCATCAAGCACATCCGACTGCTCGCGGGCATCAACTAAAATGAGTTCGCCGACCGACTCATTGATTTTGACAATATTGCAGTAGTAATTACAGGCTGGGCATTCTTTATCGTAGATAAGGAAAATTTTCTTAATCTGCATTTTCCAAACCACGTTCAGTCAATAAATAGGTGGCGAAGCTACCCAACCAGTGGCTACCCATATAATGCAAATCGCCCATCACCACCGGCAGGGCAGCCTGCCGGTGTGCGGTGGCGGCCGCGCTTACTGCCTTGCGACGGCGATCATTAGTAGGCAGGGCACTGGCAATACCTTCTAGCATCCAAGCTCGGCTCAAGTTAAGGCCATCTAAGTGGGCTAGCTTGCCGTCACTGCGGTCGGTCACACGGGCGACCTGCAGCCAACTGGCTTTGCCATTCTTAGGAATACCCGGTAAAAAGTTTTGCAGCCATTGCGCATAGTCTTTTTCACTAAGAACCCGACGCATTAAATCTGCTTCGGCCAAACAGGGGGACAAAAAATCCTGACCTGAAGGTTCGTAAGCCAAAGGGCAGCTTTTATCCTTGCCGTAATAATCCAGCGAGCGTTGCTTAACCAGCTTTGTAAATGGCTGATCTTTACGGCTGTCAGCCCAATCCAGCATTAAGCCAAAAGCGAAGGCGGTTTGGCTGTGTTCGCCAGCACGAATGGGGTAAGCCAACTTTGGCAACCACTGGCTTATATTGCTTACAATTTTATTTTCCAATGGCTCTAGTGTTTGTAGCCATACCTTGGCTTTGGGATGGGGCCATTGCCGTAGTTCAGTCATCAGCTGTAGATACCACGCTAATCCGTAGGGGCGCTCATAACTGGTGCCGGTATTGGCACGATTGAAATAGGCCAATTCGGCAACTAGGTTGGCCTCGGTAAAACTGATATCCAGCTGCTCAATTAAGGCATCCGCATTGGCCATGTTCTGGGTTTTTAATAAGCGCACCAGCAACCAATGGCCGTGAACCGAAGAGTGCCAATCTAAGCAGCCGTAAAAAGCCGGGTGCATCGCCTTAGGCGAGCGCACGTCCTGCGGCCCGGTAAACTTATGCTTGACTGAATTCGGATATTGTTGATGGATACAGCGGCTGGCAAGGTCGCTCATCGCCTTGGCTTCCGCGGCCTTAATGGCTTCAGCCGAGGCAGTAGTTGCCAACATTAATGAGACAAACGTTAGCAATAGTGTTTTTGGCAAGATCATGGAAAGGGCTCTTTGGGCTGAATTATAAACCTAGAATAAGCCATATTTGCCAGCTTTTATAGTTTTGCCCTGCGACGAGAGGGCATCCGCCACTGGCCCGAAATAGCCTACTCGCCATCCTGCGCCAAGCACTCTATAATGATCCTCAACTCCATACGCTAGTAAAAACTAACATAATAAAAAGTGCTTTTTATGGATAGACGTCATTTCCTCCAAGCAGCGGTGATGATCACCGGTGGTTTTGCGACTCGCGCCATTGCTCGGCTAGCGCAATCAGGCAACACCCTGCCACTACCCCAAGCCCCTGCAGCCGAGCAAAGCTACATCAAGGCGCTTACCGAAGCGCAACAACAAAATATCGCCGCCATGGCTGAGGTCATTATTCCGCGAACAGAAACCCCGGGAGCAGTGGATGCCGGAGTGCCTAGCTTTATCGAGCATATGGTAGCGCAGTGGTTACAGCCCGATGAGCGTGAGATTTTCATGTTCGGCTTGGCCCGCTTAGAGTCACAATGTCAGCGGCAATATCGCCGTTCTTTTTCCCAACTCGCACCGTCACAGCAACTTACATTAATGGAAGCCTTGGAAGAGCAAGCTTCAAATTCGCCCTGGTATGATTTTGCCAATGTGCAACGCCAGTATATTGAAGACGCCCCATTTATATGCCAATTGAAAGAACTGGTCATTTTTGGTTTCTATTCCTCCGAGGTCGGGGCCAATCAGGTACTGCGCCATGACCCTATGCCAATGGGGTTTGATGGGGAGCTGATACTGTCCGCTGGCGACAGTAGCTGGTCAACTATTCGCACTATGTAAGTCACCAAGGATTGCTATGCCGATTGATACAAAAATAGAATACGACGCGATTGTAGTGGGCTCGGGCATTACCGGCGGCTGGGCCGCCAAAGAGCTGTGTGAAAAGGGTTTAAAAGTTTTGGTGCTTGAACGAGGCGCCGATATAAAGCATGGCCTAGATTATCAAAGTGAGCACACACCTCCCTGGGAGGTGCCATTCGCCAATAAGTCCGACCGCAGCGCCAACCAAAACGATTACCCTGTGCAAAGCCAAAGCTATGCCTTTGACGCTACCACCAAGGCTTTCTTCAACAAAGACAGCGACAATGCTTATATTGCGGCTCCTAAACAACCCTTTCATTGGATTCGAGCCCATGGGGTAGGCGGGCGCTCGTTAATCTGGGGGCGCCAGAGTTATCGTTGGAGCCGGCAAGATTTTGAGGCCAATGCGCGAGACGGCAACGGTTGTGATTGGCCCATCCGTTATGACGATATTAAAGACTGGTACAGCCATGTAGAAAAACATGTCGGCATCTCAGGCGCAAAAGAGGGCTTAGAACAATTACCCGACGGTGAGTTTCTGCCACCCATGGAGATGTACGCTATTGAAAAAACCATTAAGGCTAGACTGCAAGATAAGATGCCGCAGCTGACCCTAACCATGGGCCGTACCGCTGTACTTACTCAACATCACCAGGGGCGGGCCGCATGCCACTATTGCGGCCCCTGCCCACGCGGTTGTTCCACTGGTAGTTATTTCAGCTCACAAAGCTCTACTTTACCGGCGGCTCGTGCGACCGGTAATTTTGAGCTGCGACCGAATAGCGTGGTCGAGAAATTGGAGTATGACCCTATTAGCAAGCGAGTATCTGCTGTTCATATCATTGATGCCAATAGCCAAGAAAAAATTCGCTTTATATCTAAGTTAGTATTTTTATGCGCCTCAACGTTGGCGACACCACAAATATTACTAAACTCAAAATCCGATTCTTTCCCGAACGGTCTGGCCAACTCAAGCGGGGTCGTAGGTCGCTATTTGATGGACCATTTTAAAATGCAGCAAGTTGGCGTTTTTGTTGATGACATTGATAAATACTATAAAGGCTTTCGCCCTAACGGAACCTACATCCCAAGATTCAAAAATTTGCCCGGACAGGAAACCCAAAATTATAGCCGTGGTTTTGGCATGCAGTCCGACCCACTGAGGCCAGACTGGCGCTTTCACTATAACCAAAAAGGTTTTGGCAAAAAATTGAAAGACACTCTACGTAAGCCGGCTCCATACTGGGTTTGGGTACTAGGTGCTTATGGTGAGTGCTTACCGCGATATGACAACCGAGTTGAGCTGGATGAAAATAAGCGCGATCGATTTGGTCTTCCAATGGCCAAGGTTAGCATGAGCTTTGGCGACAATGAAAAGCGTATGGCCAAAGACATCGCCCGCAGCAGCCAGAAAATATTCCGCGCCGCCGGTGCAGTCTATACCAAAATAGATAATGATATGAGCATACCCGGTAGTTCAGTCCACGAAATGGGAACCGCCCGTATGGGTAAAGACCCAAACACATCGGTACTCAACCGCTGGAACCAAGCTCACGATGTCCCCAATCTATTTATCACCGATGGTTCTTGTATGGCTTCTTCGTCTTGCGTTAACCCCTCGCTCACTTATATGGCCCTAACTGCTCGGGCCTGTGATTACGCGGTTAAACAATTAAAATCTGGGCTGATCTAACCATGATGTTAACGCCTATTACCCTGGACAATATCTTGCTATGAAAATTTTTTTACACCGGTTTTTGCTTATTGCCCTTTTTGTTTTACTTTCAATTGGTGCTTATGTTGGTTACCAAGGTTGGAAGTATGATTTATTTAAAACGCCAACATACGACACTCAGGCACCTGTGTTGCCCCCAGCATTACACGGCACCCGCATTTTAGTATTCTCCAAGACTAATAGTTTTCGCCATCTTGAAGCTATACCCGCGGTAAATACGATGTTCAAGGCCTGGGCCCAAAAGCATAACTGGGATTTAATCGTTAGTGAAAATGCGGCAATCCACCAAACTAAGTTACTGGCTCAGTTTGATCTAATCGTATGGAACAATGTCACCGGCGACGTTTTAACCATTGCGCAGCGCTCCGCACTAAAAAAACATATGCAAGCAGGCGGTCGTTTTTTGGGTTTACATGGCACCGGCGGTAATAGAGAGTACCAATGGGCTTGGTTTCCCGAACAGCTTATCAAGGCCCATTTTACCGGTCACCCGATGTTTCCTCAATTTCGCGACGGTATATTATTGCGTGAAGACAACAGCCACCCAGCAATGGCGCATATGCCTAAGACCAAAAAATGGCATGAGGAATGGTATAGCTTTAGCGAAGGTCCACGGGGCCCAGATGTAAATATTTTACTCAGTGTTGATGAAACCAGTTACGATGTGCCGCAATCTCTGCGCATGGGTAAAGACCACCCCTTAATTTGGCACCATAAAGTGGGTGCCGGCACGGTTTTTTATTCATCCCTAGGGCATTTGGCTGAAGCCTACCAAGATGATGATTATCAGCGGCTATTAGAGCAGGCTTCATTGTGGTTATTGCAGCAGTAACAAGGTCCATTGTAGGCCCGCTTTAGGGTTGACCTTTGATGGGCGGTACTGTGGCACTATCGCCTTAACTTGCGCTGCCGCCAGGCAAAGACCAGCAAGGCCAACAACAAGCCCGCAGCAACAGCGCTCAGCTCGAAATAATCCCAACGCGGATAAAAAACAGACGTCACTTTAAAACCGGTATAAATCCAATAGATAAACTCGACCTTAGTAAAGTGGTATAACTCAAAGAAAAATACACTTGAGCCTGGTAATAGAAAATAGAGGAATAAGGATAAACCCGCCCCGACTGCACAGGGAAATATGCTTTGGCGTAACATTGATGTGGCCTCATTCAATAAAGCGGCCGACCATTATGTCGTTACTAGTCCAATTGAACAAGTAGCTCCACTTTTAACCCTGACCGGGCCTCGCGAACAGAATCCCTATGCCTCTTAGTTGAATAACCGCCTGTGTTTTTCATATGTGATGAATCAGATGAAGGTCGCCATGGTAGGTGATGGCCACGGTATCGAACGTTCAAACGCACTCTACGAAGGTCTCAAATAACGCGTGATCTCAAATGCACTCTGCCGCGCTTAAGGGCGCGCCAGTTGTGCCACGCGCTCCAATAACATTTCAGTTGAACCGTCAGTCAAAGAAGCCGCGCCAGTCGCCAATAAATGGCGACTAAAACAATAGCGTTCTGACAAACCTTCTGCGCCCATGGCATGCATCAGCTTCGGAAGATGCCGCTGACAAACATCTACAGCAAATATCTTAGCCTGTGCCGATAGGACTTGGGCATCTTGTCCCTCGGTAATAGTCTTGATAGAAGCATCAACCAGATGCCGGGCCGCCGCCAACTCCGTTTCAGCCTGCGCTACAGTAAAACGCCAGGCCTGATGTTGCGACAATGGCTTACCAAAGGTCTCACGGGTTTTGCCATAACTTGTGACTTCTTGTAAGCCTCGATCCAACATGCCGCAACACATCGCTGCTACATAGGTGCGCGCGCCATTAATCTCCGATAATACCGAACGAAATGCCTCCCCCGGCGGCAGCAACAAGGTTTCTTTGCTCGCCCTATAATTCGTTAACTTAAAACCGCCAACACCACCGCTTGCTTGCGCCGTGGCGTTATCGAGCGCGTAGGCCTCACAACCTGGCGCCTTTAAGTCCACCACAAAAGCGGCTATACCATGGCGATCACCCCGCTCGCCGGTCTGCACGTAAGTGACGGCGTAACTAGCATGGGCTGCATTGGTAATCCAAGTCTTCTCACCATTTAATATCCAGTCATCACCCGCTTGTCGCGCCGAGGTTTTGATAGCAAAAAAATCAGAACCAGTTCCGGGCTCTGTCAAGGCTGTACACCCACTAGCCTGACCACTTAGCAGCGGTGGTAAACAGCGACGTTTAACGCTCTCAGCCGCGAACTCTGAAATTTTATGGGCGACGTTATGGCTATTCACCATCGACATAGCAAAACCAAAATCTACGGCGGCGAGTATCTCGCAAGCGCGAGTTTTGCAAGCAAAACTAAATCCTTTGCCGCCTAAGTTAGCCGCAACCTGGATAGCCGTAAGTCCAATCTCAGCAGCCTGGTTAAGCATAGCCTGATCGACATCGATACCGTGAGCCCAATCAGTTGCAAGGGTCGTTTCAAGCAGCGCCTGTTCATCTAAATTAAACATCATGTAAATCCATAGCTATTACCGAAGATCAAGGAATCAAGGGGTCAGGTACACTTGATTTTGCGACGGCGATCATTATTAGGCAGGGCACTGGCAATACCTTCTAGCATCCAAGCTCGGCTCAAGTTAAGGCCATCTAAGTGGGCCAGCTTGCCGTCACTGCAGTCTGTTACGCGCGCGACCTGTAGCCAACTTTGGCAACCACTGGATTATATTGCTTACAATTTTATTTTCCAATGGTTCTAGTGTTTGTAGCCATACCGTGGCTTTGGGATGGGGCCATTGCCGTAGTTCAGTCATCAGCAGTAATTCGAAAACGTCCTATTTATATCGCCGCTATACCCCTCATTAATAGCATCGCCTAAGCCCGTGTTATAGCAATTATTGTAAAAGCTACCGTCGCAGATAAAAGCAATTGCCACAGATAAAGGAATGACCGATTAAAGACTGTTATTTGCAGGATAATTTCAGCTAATTATCCATCAAACATGGCTCATAGCCCATGTTCATTCTACACTCAGATGTATTAGCTTATCGTAATACCCATCAAATAATTGACGCGTCCATCTAATGAAGTATTTCTTTCCACTCACTCTGTTTATCTCACTGCTAGCGCAACTGAGTTTTGCCAACCAGCAGGTTGTCACCTATGTGAAGCCCGAAAGCGGCTCCGACCCCCGCCATGAATACTATATTGAACTGTTGTCTTTAGCGCTGAGTAAGAGCCAAGACCAGGGTCAAACCTCAAATACTGTGCTGCGGGAATCCCTTCGTGACATGCAACAGAGCCGGGCGGTGCAGCAACTGGCAAAAAACAAATATATTGATATTGTGTGGACCGTCACATCAAAGCATCGCGAGCAACTGCTGCGCCCTATACGGATACCACTAATAAAGGGTTTGCTGGGCAATCGAGTATTCATTATAAGGGCAGCAGACAAACATAAATTTGCAGCAGTCCGTACCATTGAAGACTTAAAAATGTACATCGCAGGTCAAGGTCATGACTGGCCTGATACTAAAATTTTGCAAGCCAATGACATTAAGGTCGTAACCACTTCAACCTATGATGGTTTGTTTAATATGCTACACGCGCAACGGTTTGATTTTTTCCCTAGGGGGGTCAATGAGGCATGGGATGAATTGGCCGTACACGAAAGTCCAGGGCTGATGGTCGAACAAACCTTATTATTGCGCTATCCTTCGCCGGTTTATTTCTTTGTCAACAAAGACAATAGCACGCTAGCAGAAAAAATAGAAAAAGGCCTATTATGCGCCATTGCAGATGGTTCTTTTGACAGGCTGTTTGATTCCTACCATAAAAAAAACCTTAAGCAGGCAAACCTTAGAAACCGGACCATACTATTGTTACGCAATCCGTTAATTCCCAGCCCAACAGATAATATACAATAAATTACCTCTCTCCGAGCCCAAAACTCCTAGCACTTAACAAACATTTTGGTCTACAAGAAAGGCTATTTATAAATTATAAGTCTTTTATCTGGCGTTCCATTTCTTTAACGCTAACATGGCGAACATCCAAGCCCTTAACCAAATAGATAACATGCTCGGCAATATTTCGGGCATGGTCGCCGATACGCTCCAACGAGCGCAGCGCCCAGATGATATTCATAACCCGGCCAATGGAACGTGGGTCTTCCATCATATAGGTAATCAATTCGCGCATTGCGGACTTGTATTCACGATCGACGGCCTTATCGTCCTTGGCTACCTTTAAGGCCGCGTCGACGTCAAATCGAGCGAAGGCATTTAGGGTATTGTTGACCATTTTTTCAACGCTATCACCGATATGACGTAATTCCATATAACCATGCGGCGACTGTCCCTCTTCGTTGAGGGCGATAGCCATCTTGGCAATTTTTTGCGCTTCGTCACCCATGCGCTCTAAATCACGGGTGGCTTTAGACACGGCGAGCACCATGCGTAAATCCGAAGCAGCTGGTTGGCGCCGTGCCAATACCTGGGTACAAGCTTCATCGATGGTTACTTCGCGTTGATCGACATCGTCTTCAACCACGATAACTTTTTCAGCCAGATCACCGTCCGCATTTTCAATAGCGGCAACCGCATCGATAATTTGCTGCTGTACCACACCGCCCATTTCCAAAAGTTGGGTACGTAGATCTTCTAAGTCAGCATTAAACTGGCCAGAAATATGTTGGTCTAAATGAAGCTTATCCATTTTAAATTCCTTTGTCTTTGCTTAGCCAGCCATTAACCGAAACGACCGGTGATATAGGCTTCAGTCAACTTATGTTCGGGGTTGGTGAAAACTCTTTCGGTGTCATTCACTTCAACCAATTTACCTAGATGGAAGTAGGCGGTGCGGTTAGAAACGCGGGCCGCCTGTTGCATGGAGTGAGTAACAATAGCGATGGTAAAATTTTCACTCAACTCAGCAATTAGCTCTTCTATTTTTGCCGTGGCGATAGGGTCTAGAGCCGAACAGGGCTCATCCATTAATATGACTTCGGGGCCGACTGCAATAGTACGGGCAATACACAAGCGCTGCTGTTGTCCGCCTGACAGACCGGTACCAGAAGAATGCAATCGATCCTTCACCTCGGCCCATAACGAAGCTCGACGCAAACTAGTTTCTACTATCTCGTCAAGTTCAGATTTACGTGATGTCAGGCCGTGAATACGTGGACCGTAGGCGACGTTATCGTAAATAGATTTTGGAAACGGATTGGGCTTTTGAAATACCATACCTACCCGCGCGCGCAGCGGCACCACATCCAATTTGGGATCGTAGATATTTTGATCTTCTAAGGTCAAACTACCTTCAACTCGGCAGATATCAATACTATCGTTCATGCGGTTTAAACAGCGCAGGAAGGTCGACTTACCGCAGCCCGAAGGCCCAATCATGGCGACTACTTCATTTTTCCCGATATCCAAAGAAACATTATGGATGGCCTGCTTATCTGCATAAAACACATCGACGTTGCGTACCGACATTTTGGCGTGGTCGCTGAATGGCGTACCGACAGTGGCTTCATTCAAATCGGGTAGATTCTGGCTATTATCTTTCATTACTGCCTCGGTTTGAGGTGCTAATTTTGTTTCTAAAGTATTTGCTGTAGCTTGCATTTTATCACCTTTTACCAGCGTCGCTCTAAGCGATTACGTAACAATACGGCCAGGGTATTCATCACAATTAAGAAACCCAACAACACCATAATGGCGGCCGAAGTACGCTCAACAAAGGCACGTTCGGGGCTGTCGGACCATAAGAAAATTTGCACCGGCAAGACCGTTGCGGGGTCAGCCACACCACCGGGGATATCAACAATAAAGGCCACCATGCCAATCATTAGCAATGGTGCCGTTTCACCCAAAGCCTGAGCCAGGCCAATAATGGCGCCGGTCAACATGCCCGGCATGGCCAGTGGCAATACATGGTGCAGAATCATCTGCATTTTTGAAGCGCCGATACCCAGGGCCGCCTCACGGATGGAAGGTGGCACCGCTTTGATGGCCGCCCGGCTGGATATAATAATAGTCGGCAAGGTCATCAGCGTTAATACCAAACCACCTACCAATGGCAGTGATCGCTGCATGCCAAACATGCCAATAAAAATAGCGACACCTAAAAGACCAAAAATAATCGATGGCACCGCCGCCAGGTTATTAATATTAACCTCAATCAAATCCGTCCACTTATTTTTAGGCGCGTACTCTTCCAGGTATATTGCAGCCGCCACCCCAATCGGGAAGGATAACAGCAAGGTGACCATCATGGTCCACAAAGAACCCATGATGGCGCCGCGAATACCCGCCTGTTCAGGCTCACGCGAATCGCCATTTTGAAAAAATACGGTATTAAAACGCGCGTCGATTTGCCCAGCTGCCATTAAATCGGCCAAGCGTGCCTGCTGCTTTTCTTTAACCCGTCCGGTAAAAGCGCCAGCTTTATCGTCTAGTGATTTTATATAGGTATCAACATCATCATCCGCTATCAGCCAAACGCTTAGGCGCTGGCCCAGTAGCGAGTGATCATCTTCTAACATTTTGCGTAAATCAAAGCCGCTGCCACTGCTGACGAGTCGATACAATACGCGCTTTTCACGGCGGTCGCGGACATCGGGGAAACGAGCGCGCAGGGCCTTTTTAACGATGCCTTGATAATTAGCTGCCGCCAGCTGGTCTGGATTGTTAACATCGTTGATACCAAGTGCATCGGCATCAAATTCCACTTCAAGCTGAACATAGTGTTGGACAAAGGCAGTATGGCCTTTACCAATAATGTCGGTAAAAAGAAAGACCAAGCAAAACAAACCAAAAGCAATGGAGGCAATGCCGTATGCTTTAAAACGCGCCTCGGCACGATAACGTTTAGCTAAGTTTTTGTTGACCAATTCAATGGTGCTGGGTTTAGAACTCATAATAATGTTTCCTTGCCTTGGCCTGGGCGATTAATCGTATTGCTCGCGGTATTTTTTTACCACGTGCAAAGCAATAAAGTTAAACGCCAAAGTGATTACAAACAGCATCAACCCCAGGGCAAAAGCCGCCAAGGTTTTCGGGCTGTCAAACTCTTGGTCACCGACCAATAGGGTGACTATCTGAACTGTAACCGTGGTCACAGTTTCTAGCGGGTTTGCGGTTAGGTTAGCGGCCAGACCCGCGGCCATTACCACAATCATGGTTTCACCTACTGCGCGCGATACCGCCAGCAATATACCACTGACAATACCGGGCAAAGCAGCCGGAATAACCACCTGCCGAATAGTCTCAGACTTGGTGGCTCCCAAGCCTAAGGACCCGTCGCGCAGTGATTGCGGCACTGCGTTAATAACGTCATCGGATAATGAAGAAATAAAAGGAATGATCATCACCCCCATCACCAAGCCGGCGGCTAGCGCAGATTCAGAGGAAACGCTCAGGCCTATTACTGAACCGCCCTCACGTAACATGGGCGCAATAGTTAGAGCGGCGAAAAACCCGTATACCACGGTGGGTATACCAGCGAGAATTTCCAAAGCGGGCTTTACAAAAGTTCGTACACGCTTGCTGGCATATTCGGACAAATATATCGCCGACATCAGGCCGGCGGGCACCGCAACAGCCATTGCAATCAATGATATTAAAAAGGTGCCGGCAAATAAGGGCACGGCGCCAAATGCTCCAGAGCTACCCACTTGGTCGGCATGGATAGCCATCTGTGGGCTCCAGCTCAAACCAAACAAAAATTCCACAATCGGAACTTTCTGAAAAAATCGAATTGATTCAAACAACACCGAAAGAACGATGCCCAAAGTGGTGAATATGGCAATGCATGAACAGCCCAGCAACAGTATTTTAAAAACATGCTCTACTTGGTTGCGGGCTTTTAAACTGGGCTGTATTTGTTTCCAGCCCCAGGCGCCGAATATTACCGAGGCCATTATAGCCACGCCAGCCAGCGCCAAGCTGCTAGTAGCCTCTAGGCTGTGCAACCGCGCAATGGCATCATGCATATAAGGCTCGGCGCCGTCAGTAAGACCAGCGGCGGCAATATTTTGAATAGTATTAATTTTTAGACCGAGATCTATTCCGTCTAAATTACGAATATGTTCAGGTAAAGACTGTATTAACAGGCTTTCAATAATCAGGCCATCAAATATAAGCCATAGCAACAATACCACCAGACTGGGAATGCCACACCACAACAGCGTTAACATACCGTAGTAGGACGGCAGGGAATTCAATTTGGGTACACCGCCAACCGGGGCCGCTAAGGTAATCGAACGCCCTCGTCCTAGCATAAACGCGGCTGCCATAATCAATACGATAAAGGCAAACAGAGTAGAGGTGTCCATAGGCGAGTCTCACACAAATCTTATATAAAACAATAATAAAGTAATGTACGCCGTTATAGCGTAAACAGCCCAGCAAAGGCCGGGCTGCTTTAAAACAAAGCGTTAAATTACAGCGCTAGGTTCTTTAAGGTCTTAACGCTGGCAGCTACCTGCGAACGCTTGTTGCTACCGAGCGGAATCATACCCTTCTCGGTCAAGTAACCTTCTTCGCCAAAAGCTTTTTCACTGGTAAATTCAGCCAAGTATTCCTTCATGCCAGGAATCACACCAACGTGGGCCTTCTTAACGTAGAAGAACAAAGGACGTGATACCGGATAAGAACCATCGGCAATCGACTCAAAGGTAGGCGCTTGGCCATCAATGATCGAACCTTGGATCATATCGTTGTTTTGGTCAAGGAAAGAGAAACCGAAGATACCGAGAGCATCTTTATTGGCATTCAGCTTTTGTACGATGAGGTTGTCGTTCTCTCCAGCTTCAATATATGAGCCATCTTCACGCACGCTGTGGCAGATACCCTTGTATTTTCTTTTCAGAGATTTGGCCAACTTCTTGTCGCCGGATTTTTTGGCTTTTTTGGAAGCAGACTTAATACCTTTGATCCAAGCAAACTTCTTACAGCCACCTTCCATCGCTAGCTCAGCAAAAGCATCGCGAGTACCCGAAGTAGGCGGTGGGCCCAATACTTCAATTTTGGTAGCGGGTAATGCTGCGTTAACATCCTGCCAAGTATTATAGGGGTTGGCGACCAAGGTTTCGGAGCCATCTGGGTTGGGAACATCTTTGGCCAAGGCCAAAAATAAATCACGACGACTGATGTTCATGGTTGGCGCAGTTTTGGAATTACCAATAACAATACCATCATAACCAATCAATACTTCAGTTATGTCCTTAACGCCATTCTTAGCACAAAGCTTAACTTCTGAACCCTTGATGCGACGAGAAGCATTAGTGATATCTGGGTGCTGCACGCCAACGCCCTGACAAAAAAGCTTCAAACCACCGCCAGAACCAGTAGATTCAATTTTGGGTGTTTTAAAGTTAGTCGACTTACCAAAACGCTCGGCCACAACAGTGGCAAACGGGTAAACCGTGGAAGAACCAACGATGCTGATATAGTCACGCGCAGCGCTGGCCATTTGAGCACCGGCCAAAGTGGCGGCGGCTAAACTTACAGTTAGGATTGTCTTTTTCACGTTTTCCTCCAGGGGAGCCGTGGGGTTAAGTCTTTTGGCGCTATTGGCGTTTTAGTATCGCGCTGCGCCCTGATGAATGAGTCTGTTTTGACTCTGCGGTAGAGATCAGAAGCGATACTAGAAGTTATGGGTGACAATTCTATGAAAGGAATATGACAACTTTGTTACAGCTGCTCGTTTTTCAGCCAGAAACACCCATCCCCACCCCGAACCGCTCACTATTTGATCAGCCAAACTTAAACTGGCACATCTTTTCGCGTCCTGCTGCTTTTTCTAGGATAATGGGCCGCCCAGAAAATAGGGGCCTTAATAATAAAACTTAGGATTACAACTATGTCTTCAAAAACGGGGGTTTTCGGGGCTATTGCCGACTTTCTCGACGGGTTTTCCGATTTGACTGGCCGGGCCATTGCATGGCTAAGCCCGATAATGGTGCTGCTCACCTGCACCGTGGTGCTAGTACGCTACGTTATTGCCGGCAATACCACCGCCATGGCAGACACCGTGATGTATATGCACGCAACCGTCTTCCTGCTGGGTGCGGCCTATGCACTCAATAAAGGCGCCCAAGTACGGGTAGACATTTTCCATCGCAATTTTAGCCCACGCCAAAAAGCCTGGGTCGAAGCCGTTGGCAGTATTATTTTCCTGCTACCGTTTTGCGGGCTTATTGTATTCACCAGCTATGACTATGTGGACCAATCCTGGGAGGCCAAAGAAGGCGCCCGTGACGCCAACGGCCTGCCGTTCGTATATTTGCTCAAGACCTTGCTACCCATCGCCGCGACCACCCTCGCGCTACAAGCCATAGCCGATACCTGCCGCAGCCTGTCGGTGTTAATGCATAACGAAACCAGTGAGGCAGGCAAATGATTGAATTAATACCGTTAGTAATGTTTGCCGCCGTTTGCTTGGTGCTCATGGCCGGCTACCCCGTAGCCTTTAGCCTGGCCGGTACAGCAATACTATTCGCCGCCGTAGGTATTTTAACCGGCCATTTTGATGCCAAGCTAATGCTGACTATACCCAGTCGTTTATTTGGCACCATGAGCAATGGCACCCTATTGGCAGTACCGTTGTTTGTTTTTATGGGCGTGATGTTGGAAAAATCACGCCTGGCAGAAGAGCTATTGGAGAACATGGCCAAGTTGGCGGGCGGCATGCCCGGCGGCCTTGGTATCGCGGTGGTTATTGTGGGTATGCTACTGGCCGCCAGTACCGGAATTGTCGGCGCTACCGTAGTCACCATGGGCCTAATGAGCCTGCCTACTATGCTCAAACGCGGCTATAGCCCCAGCTTCGCCACCGGCACCATTTGCGCGACCGGCACCCTGGGGCAAATTATCCCACCCTCTATTGCGCTAGTTTTGCTGGGTGACACACTATCAACTGCCTATCAAAAGGCCCAGCTTAATGCCGGCATCTTCGACCCCCAACCAGTCTCGGTAGGCGACCTGTTTGTCGGCGCAGTTGTCCCCGGCATGATATTGGTCGGCCTTTATATTATCTATGTATTTGTGGTTGCACTGCTGAAACCCGAAATGGCGCCCGCGGTTGAAGAGCCAGAAAAAATTGAACCCATCAAACTTCTGCTTAGTTTGGCGCCACCTATTTTACTGATTGTCACCGTTCTGGGCTCCATCATAGCGGGCGCAGCCACCCCCACCGAAGCTGCCGCCGTAGGCGCCCTGGGCGCTAGTTTGTTGGCCCTGGGTAAAGGCCAGCTAAATTTACCGCGGCTAGGGGAGGTCTCCCGCTCTACCACCAAAATCACCGCCATGGTCTTCACCATTTTACTAGGGGCCTCTGTCTTCTCTTTGGTATTCCGTGGCTTTGGTGGCGAAGAGATGATCGAAAACTTCTTTGCCCTGCTCGGTGACGATACCTGGCTGGCCATATTGATTGTGATGGTGGTGATCTTCTTACTCGGCTTTATTCTCGACTTTATCGAGATCACCTTTGTGGTGGTGCCGATTATTGGCCCAGTACTATTAGGCATGGGCGTCGATCCGGTTTGGCTAGGCATTATGATTGCCATTAACTTACAAACGTCCTTCCTTACCCCACCCTTTGGTTTCGCCTTGTTCTACTTACGCGGCGTGGCCCCAGATAGCGTGCCCACGTCGGCGATCTATCGCGGCGTAGTACCTTTTATTATTTTGCAGCTGCTATTGCTAGCTGCCCTAAGCCTATGGCCAGAACTGGTAACCTGGCTGCCGGATAAATTGGCCAATTAGTACCCCCAGCTAAGGCGGTAGCTTTGCCTACACGGATGTAGGTAAGGGGCGCGAGCAGGAGCGGTAGCCTTGCCTACACGGATGTAGGTAAGGGGCGCGAGCAGGAGCGGTAGCTTTGGGCGTCTGGGCCCTTCCCCGGCTTAGCTCTGGCGTTTTATTTTCCAGACCCGCCGTGAACCCATCCTTGGGGGCTTCCGCTCGACATCCATGTCTCACAGAGTCTGGAAAACAAAACCCCAGACCTAAGCCTACAATGTGCCAGAGTCAAATCCTTCAACCCATTCGGTAAGCACCCACAATATTAGGGGCGGCGGGGTGGTTTGTATTGCCTACAGGACGTAGGTAAGGTGCGCGAGCGGTAGCTTTGTAGCCAATCAGGCCCTTCGTCGGGCTCAGGATGTGCGGGAAAAGGTAGGCTCAGTGTTGACGGCGTGTTTAGGCGAGGACTGTTTGAGCGCAGCGAGTTCCGCAGCCGCCGCCAACAATGAGCCGCGTGCGACCGGCAGCAATACAAACCACCCTGGCGGCCCGGATTTTTACCCTAGCTTTAAATTCTCTGATTCTACCCCGGCTTAGATCTGGCGTTTTATTTGCCAGGCTGTCAGTTCGGCCCTTTTATTGCCAAGGTGACAATACCGCACCTCGCCCTGCTTATAAGGCGGCAACAAAGGCTTATACACTCGCCGCTAAATAAGGCAGAATGCGCGCAGAGCGTAGATTCATTAGACAATAAAAGCCCCATTATAAACGCGGGCAAAACCATAGGTTTAAACAATGAGCGATATTGACCAGGACCCCAGTCCAGCCGGAACACTAACCCTGCAGACACTAACAATGCCTGCCGCTACCAACCCCAATGGCGATGTATTTGCCGGGTGGTTAATGTCACAGATGGATTTAGCCGGTGCAATTTTGGCTCAAAAAGTTGCCAAGGGTAAGGTCACCACTGTCGCCGTCGGCAGCATGGCGTTTTTACGCCCGGTACCGGTTGGCGCCACCGTGAGTTGTTATTCTGAAGCGATTGAGGTGGGCCGTTCTTCCGTGCGTACTCTGGTCGATGTTTGGCTGACCTATGTAGAAACTGGCGAGACCCATAAAGTCACCGAAGGTGAATTTGTTTATGTCGCCATCGACGACAAAGGCCGTACCCGCCCGATATAGGCTTTAACTCGCTATCGGGCTGGCAACTGCCTTAAGCCGCTAGGCTAGTCGGCGTTGTAATAGGCCTTCTCTGAAATCTCGTGGTAATCCCGCACCTGCTTGGCAAAGCTACTGTAGTTCTTATAAACCTTGGCAAAGAAAGGGTCCTGGGCCGACAGCTCCTGATACATTTCTTCAGAATGACGGCGTAAGTCTGCCAACACAGACTTGGGTAGCGGCTTAAGCTGCACCCCATGTTTTTCTACCAGGGTTTTTAAGGCCGCATTATTGCGCGCGGTATATTCATCCAGCATATCTTGGTTAACGGCCCTGGCCGCCGTCGCAACAATGACCTGCAAATCTTCTGGCAAAGAATTATAGGCATCCTGGTTAATGATTAACTCCAGCGTCGGGCCAGGCTCGTGCCAGCCGGGGTAATAATAATACTTAGCGACCTGATGAAAACCTAAGGCCAAGTCGTTATACGGGCCAACCCATTCCGTGGCATCGATTACACCGGTTTGCAGGGCTGTATATAGCTCGCCGCCGGACTTAGTTACCGCCACGCCACCGGCGCGGTTCCAGACTTCGCCAGCCAAACCTGGGATACGCATCTTGGTGCCTTTTATATCCTCGATGCTGTTAATCTCTTTATTAAACCAACCGGCCATCTGCACCCCGGTATTCCCCGCAGGGAAAGGCACTATATTGTAGGGCGCATACGCTTCACGCCACAGACTTAGACCATCGCCATAATACATCCAGGCGTTCATTTCCTGGGCATTCATACCGAACGGCACTGCCGTAAAGAAAGGCGCCGCTAAAATTTTACCCTTCCAGTAATAGGCCGCACCATGGCCCATTTCCACACTGCCAGAGGAGACCGCATCGAAGACCCCCAGCGCGGGAACCAAATCACCGGCGCCATAGACTTTAACCTGCAACCGACCACTGCTGGCCTGCTTAACCATTTTCGCAAAATTTTCCGCGCCCAAGCCCAAGCCGGGCAAGCCTTTGGGCCAGGTGGTTACCATGCGCCATTGATAAATTTTTTGCTCTGTAGTCAGTTGAGTTGTTGCAGCCTGCTCGCCGCCTCGGTCTACCACCAGCGCGGCAAAACAAACAACCAAGGCCAGCAACAGGCCGATGATCACAAGGGGGTAATAGTTGGTCTTTTTTTCCATGGTCTTGGGTCTTTTATTTTTTTAATATTATGCTAAGGAGCCTCTGAACGCCCCGAAGGGCGGGCTTATAAAAGGCCAACTACTTCGTCAGGCAGCTTGGAAAGGGCGCGCCATTCCACTGCACTGCCTTTTTCGTATTTGGCCTTTTCTAAGCCCGCAGAGAACATACGGGACTTAATGGCTCCCTAACTATCCAGCACTCTCTGTAACTGTTCAGATTGCGTTCGAATGCCGGCAGAACAAGCTCCATTCGAACCTCAGCTGGATGGCTACAGTAGGATTAACCGCCCAAGATTAAAGTATTAGCGCTAGGCTTGCCACCGTTTAAAGCTCAATATTAGCGGGTCTAACACCAGCACCAATAATAAACTTGCCGCAAACAATGGTAATAGTGCCGCTAAAACAAGCACTGCCACTATCATGCCCCCACTAAGCTGGACCAGCACCGTCTCGGGCGCTCCCCATTTACCTTGCGGGCGCCGACGCCACCACATAATGCCGGCGCTGCAGGCCAACATAATAACGGCTAGCGCTGCCAACACCCCCAACACCTGGTTAGGCCAGCCAAACAACGCCCCTTCATGTAGGGAAATTCCGTGGGAAACTAGACGCTTAACCGGATGATGATCACTAAAATCCACTCGTTTAATTTGCTCGCCATTAAGACGATCATAATGAATAACGACCCGCTGGCTGCGGTCTTGGCTCATGGATTTCAGCACCCACACACCTTGGGCGTTTTTTGGCGGCTGGATAATAACCGGGGCCGCCAAGTTTTGCTGCTGCGCCAAGCCGACCAGCGTATTTAAACCGAAACCATTACCACCCTGCCATAAACCTGAGGAAGCCAGCGCCGGCTGATTTTCCTGCTCTGATCTTAGCGACCATAAATCCTCATGATGATGCTCAGCCGGGGCAGACTTGGCTGCACCACGCATTGATTGGCCGGTTTGGCTCCAGCCCATATAACTTTGCACCTTTTTAAAACCACTGCCCCAAACTTGGGTCCAGGGCAGGCCGGATAATAAAAACACTAAAATCAGCAGGCCAAACCAAAAACCCAACATGGCATGTAGGCGGCGCCAAAATAAACGACCATTGGCGCCGGGTAAATTGGGCCACAGGCTGCGCTTTAATGCCAAGCCCCAGCGGCCTTTGGCCGCCCGTAACTGGCGCGATAATGACAAATACAAGCCGGAGATAATCAATACAATCATCCACTGGGCCATAAACTCGACAATATAAGAACCTTGATTGCCAAGCTGTAATTCACCGTGGAGTTTTTTTATCCAGGACATCAGGCTTTGGCCTTTAGGGCCCGCGTGCAGTAACTGCCCATTAAAACGGTCCATGTAAAACAGCCACAGCTGACCTTGGTGCAGCATTTCAATTTCTATACTGCGATCCGTACGCGGGTGCTTGGCCAGGGTATAGCGTTTAAAGCTCGCCTCTGGGTATTGAGACTTTAAGGCCAGCAAGAGCTGTTCTGGCGGCTTAGCTTTTAGCTGTCGTTTTTGCAGAACAACGGCGCTAAAAGGCGGCTCCAAGCTGCGCTCGAACCAAGCTTGGTACTGCGGTTTAAATAAATAAATTGCACCGCTCAAAGCCAATACAATCGCCAGGGGCAGAGACATCAACCCCGCCCAAAAATGCCAGCGCCAAATGCGCTGTTGCCGCGCTAAAAAAATATTCATTACTAAAAGGTATACCTGCCCTCTAGGTAGAAAGTACGCGCAGGCCAAGGGTGAGAAACATAGGCGCGCTGGTCAAATAGGTTATCAACACCGAAGGAAAGATTGGCGCCGTTATCGAGCTTCCAGCCGAGCTTGGCGTTAGCAAACAGGTAGCCATCAATGGCACCGTAAACTTGCTTTTGCCCAGCTTGGTTATCGAGGTCGCCGTGGCTGTCACTGGCGTAGCGAAAGCTGCTGCTTAGATCGATGGCATCATTAAGAGCGTAACTTATTATCATATTCGAACGCCAGCGTGGTACCCGGGGTACATCGTTACCTTCGATGGCTGGGTTAGCTAGGTTTTGCTCAATGGTGGCACGGGTATAACTCAGGTTGTAACGCAGAGATAACGGCAGTTCAAACAAACCCTGCTGCTGGTAGATAAATTCTACCCCGCGGCTTTTCACCTCATCGATGGCCAAGAAGGTAGAAACATTCACATGGGTGCCGCCATCATTGATAACACCGCTTTGGTTGTAAATAGTATTATCAACTTCCTCATAAAATACATTCAGCCGCAGCAAGCCCTGCTCCAGCGTTCGCTCTATACTGACATTGTGGTGCATGCCTTCTTCTGGGCCTAAGCTGGCATCGCCCACAATAATACTACTGGACGCCTCTTCGTTACGGTACAGCTCTTCCGCAATGGGAAAACGTAAAGCCTTGGCCGCAGAATAGCGAATACTCCAGTCATCATTAAAGGTGTAAGCTAGAGACAACTTGGGCGACCAACCGCTATCGCCGCGATTGGCGGCCACAATATTGTTGTAAAAACCATCTTCTGTTTGCCAGTCTTCATAGCGCAGACCCAAGCTGAGGTCTAGCTGGGTATTAAGCTGCCAGCCCCACTGGGCGAACAAAGCCTGGCTAGAGGTTTGCCCCTGGCTCTGCGCCCTGGTACTAATAAACGCGCCGTTAACCGCATCAATATTGCTCGGCACTATGCCCAGCTCATACCGGTCAAAATAATAGCCAAGGGACAGACGCATGGCTTCGTTATTAAATAAATTCTCGGTGCCGAGTTTTATATCCAAGGTATTCCAGCCGGTATCTTGGTAAGCCGTTAGACGACCATTGCGGCTGCCAAAACTAGGGTCTTGAGGGTTTAAGCCGCTGCGTACTTCGCGGTCTTTTTTAATGTCAAAATCGGTGGCATAAACATCGTAAAACCAATCTCCGCTCAACTCACCACTGAGGCCGAAGCCCAGCAACAAACTGTTGCGCTGGTGCTGGCGCTGCTCAAAATTGCGATTGCCACTGCCCCAGTACAGATCACCATTGCTATCGCGCAGGTAGTTATTCTTGGACTCTTCTTCTCGGCTACGATCCTCGTAAGCCACCGTAGCCCGCAGCTGAACATCACCCAGGCTGTAATTCAGTTTTAGCTTGTACAGCTCAGTGGTCGAGGTTTCAGCACCGGAATCACCGATGTAGATAACCTCATCACCATCATCATTTTTGCCCGTAACAAAACCGCTGACCCCAGCATCGGTCAGGGACTGAGCCTCGCTGGCATCCAGGTAATAAGCGCTCATGGGCTGACTTTCATTTTTTAAGCGATTATAGGAAGCAAAAATACCCAGCTCGCCAATCTTGTCTTCATAGGAGGCAAAGACCTTGTTGCCATTAAAATTGTCATCCGTACCGAGGTAATCATAGTCCTGCTGAATCAAGCTACCCTGTAAGGTAAATTTACGCTCCTGCGGCAGCTTGGTTTTAATATTCACCACTCCGCCCATAGCATTACCCGAGTATTCGGCCGAATAGGGGCCGTACAATACTTCGGCCGATTCTATTTCATTGGCGCCAACTAAGGACCAGCGCGGCGAGCCGGACCAGCGAGTCTGTAATAAATAATGCAAGGGCAGGCCATCGGCAAACACCAGGCTGCGGGCCGTTTGAAACATGCCGGTGGCACGTATGCCCATCACCCCATTAGGGTCACCGACATAGCGACGGCGGATCACCAGGCTAGGCTCATAGGCGACGGCGTCCTCCGTGGTCATCAGGTTAATGGCTTGTAATTCTTCGGCGCTAATTTTAGAGCTGGGGTTAACCTTGTGAGTATCGGCAAATAAGCGGTCGGCGATGACCTCCAGCTCTTCAATTTCAGCGGCCGACGCTATGCTGGAGGAAGACATTGCCAGTACCAAAGCCAGCCGTGAAAACATCTTTTGCTTATCCATATCAAACAACATTACAACCACCCTAATTTAGAATAGGGCGTATACTAGCAAGCCTCAGCCGCTTTGATGATGCGACAAATTGTCGCGACAACGCTGCCACACTGCGTGCCACTGTATTTTGCACACCAAGATCACGGCATAAGAACTGCCGCATACTCCAATATCCAGCAAACCGAGCGACAACCATGAAAAGCTGCAACTCCTGCGGAAAATGCTGTATCAAATATGGCGACGGTGGCCTGGCCGCCTCCGACCAGGATATGGAATTGTGGGCACTGTTCCGCCCGCATATTGACCGGCTGGTTAAAAAAGGCGAAATTTGGTTTGACCCAGAAACTGGCACCCAGTTGACGCAATGCCCTTGGTTACGCAAAGATCCTAAGCTAGAACAATACAGCTGCGACATCTACCTAGACCGCCCAGAAGATTGCCGCCACTATCCCAGCACCGTAGCCGAAATGATTCGCGATGGCTGTGAAATGATAGAACTCAGGGATTTGGATAAACTAGATCAAGCTCAACGAGCCCTCGACCGGCTGATGCAAGATAGCCGGCCTGGGCTGGCATAGCCCCCATTAATCCCGCAAACCGACCTTCACGACAAAACACTAGTCGCCTGCTGATTCGTTACATTATGTAAAAGAGGTTGAGAAAAGCTTATTCTCCCCTTATAAAACAGCATTTGCACAAGCCCACAGACACTCGATCGCCAGCTTTCAGGCTAGAAAGTAACGGCGATCACTAAGGAAATCACGAATGAGTAATAACAACCGCAGCACTAGGATTGTACTGCCTTTGGCTATATTGGCTGTCGCCGCCCTGGTGATTATCCTAGTACTCAGTTCACCGCCTAAGGCCCAGCGCTTTGGCGGAGCCAAACAAACCACCTTGGTGGTTGAAACCATGGCCGTGGAAACACAAACCTTCCGCATTGATGTTGTCAGCTATGGCGTCGTCAAGCCACGCATACAAAGCCTGCTAACCGCCCAGGTTAGCGGCCAAATAAGTTACGTCAGCAACCAGCTACGTGACGGAGGATTTTTTGACCAGGGTGAGTTACTACTCGAGATTGATGACCGCGATTACCAAGCCGAAGTCACCATAGCCAAGGCCGGTTTATCCACGGCCGAGCAAGCACTGATCGAAGAGCAAGCGAATTCCGAACAGGCGGCCAAAGACTGGCGTCGTTCCGGTAACACTAAAGCCGCCAGTGATTTTGTCCTGCGTAAACCCCAGCTGGCCGCCAAAAAGTCCAGCGTACTGTCGGCCCAAGCGCAGCTAGAAAAAGCCCAATTAGCCCTAAGCCGCAGTAAAATCATTGCCCCCTTTACCGGCCGGGTATTAAACAAAAATGTCGACCTGGGTCAGGTGGTTGCCAACAATACTCAGCTGGCTGAAATCTATGCCACCGATACGGTAGAAATACGGCTACCGATTAATAATCGAGATTTGGCGCATATCGAGCTGCCGGAGGAATATCGCCAAGCCGACGCTAAACGGCAAACTAGCTCGGTAAGCTTTTATTCCGATTTACTCGGCCAGCAACAATGGCAGGGTGAGCTTGTTCGTACCGAAGCCGCGATTGATGAGGCGGCCCAACAGCTTTATGTGGTAGCAAAAATAGATTCACCCTATGCCGCTACAACTAACGGCCAGCAGCCCATTAAAATTGGCCAGTATGTGCAGGCCAGCATTCGTGGCAAAGCCATTAGCGATGCCATCGTTATACCCAACCACAGTATTTACCAGGGCAGCTACGTTTATATTGTCGACCCCCAACAACGCCTACTGCGCCAAAATATAGATATCGCCTGGCAGGGTAAAACCCAAGCGGTTATCGGCCAGGGGTTGCAGCCAGGCATGCAGCTGGTGGTCTCGCCTTTGGGCCAGGTTAGCTCTGGCACCCAGGTTAGCCTGCCAGGCCAGACACCGGCGCAGGGCAAGCCTAAACGACCAGGCCAGCCCGCCGGTAAACCGTCGCTGCGGGAGGCGAAATAATGATTGCCTGGTTTGCCCGCAATTCAGTCGCCGCAAATTTACTGATGATCAGTATTCTGTTAGCCGGCCTATACTCAATGACAAGTAAAATTCCGCTGGAAGTATTCCCATCAATTGAGGCCAATAAAATCAGCGTCAGCATGTCCTTGCGTGGTGCCACGCCTGAGGATGTCGAACGGGGCATTACCATTCGCATTGAAGAAGCCATACAAGACTTGGAAGGCATAGGGCAAATTCGCAGCCGCTCAGCCGAGGACTCGGCCACCGTAACCATAGAGGTGGATTCCGACTACGAACCCAAGGATTTACTGGCTGAAATAAAAAGCCGAGTCGACGCCATTAATACCTTTCCCGCCAACGCAGAAAAACCGGTGATCGCCCTAGCTCAACGGATTCACGATGTGATCAATGTTACCGTTTCTAGTATCTATTCGGAAAAAGAAACGCGAGAGTTTGCTGAAACTGTACGCGATGATTTATTGCGTATTCCCGGTGTTAGCCAAATAGAATTAGGCGGGGTACGTGATTACGAAATATCGATAGAGATTAGCCAGGACAAGCTACGCCAGTACCAGATAAATTTTGACTCTGTCACTAGCGCCATCAAAGACTCGAGCACTGATATCTCAGCCGGCAACATTAAAACCTCAGGTGGCGACGTGTTACTGCGCTCTAAAGGCCAGGCTTACCATAAAGATCAATTTAGCAATATTGTTATCAAGAGCTTTGCCGATGGCTCGCTGCTGCGCCTGGCCGATGTCGCCACGATAAATGATGGCTTTGAGGAATCCCCTGTACGGACGCGTTTTAATGGTAAGCGTTCGGCCTTTATTGATGTTTATCGAATTGGCGACCAAAGCGCCATTGAAGTGGCCGAAAAAGTTAAGCGCTATATTGCCGAGCGCCAAAACGATTTACCCCATGGTTTTGCTATTAACTACTGGGACGATGACTCGGTTATTGTAAAAAATAGAATTTCAACTTTAACCAAAAATGCTCTTCAAGGTGGTTTTTTGGTATTGGCCTTGCTAACCCTATTTTTACGCCCTGCCATCGCTTTTTGGGTATTTATCGGCATTCCCGTCTCGTTTATGGGCGCATTTATAATGATGCCTATATTTGGCGTTACGCTGAATATCATGAGCTTATTCGCCTTTATATTGGTACTGGGCATTGTCGTCGATGATGCCATTGTTACCGGTGAAAATATTTACACCCACTTACGCAACGCCGAATCCGGCGAGCAGGCGGCAATTTTAGGCACCCAAGAAGTCGCCACCCCCGTCACCTTTGGTATATTAACCACGGTGGCAGCTTTTTTACCACTCGCCTTTGTCGACGGCAATATGAGTGGCTTATTTGGCCAAATTCCTTTTGTGGTTATTCCTGTTTTATTGATGTCCCTGGTAGAATCTAAATTTGTTTTACCCGCCCACCTTAAACATTTACAGCTGCGCAACAAAGACACCAAAGCCAGTAAATTTAGTCAGTTCCAACAAAATTTTGCCGATGGATTTGAACATGCCATCATTAAATTTTACCGACCGCTATTGGATAAAGCGATCAACCACAAAGCCGCGACCCTATCCCTATTTGTTGCTACCTTCGCCATTATCCTCGCCCTTATTTCATCGGGCTGGACAAAATTTATTTTCTTTCCAAAAATCCCCAGCGAAACCGTTAAGGCGAGTTTAACCCTACCCGCAGGTACGCCCTATGCTGTAACCGCGAAATATATTGACCTGATGTCAGCCAAGGCGGAAGTCTTACGCGAGAAATATCGCGATGCCGACAACGGCGAGAGCATTATTCTGAATATTCTTGCCACCACCGGTTGGCGTGGTGGCAGTACCAATACCGGCCGGGTGCGCTTTGAAATTGCGCCACCAGAATCACGCACTATAGATATCGACTCGCGCCAGCTGGTCAGCGAATGGCGGCAATTAATCGGCCAGATTCCCGGTGCTGAGAGCCTAACTTATAGAGCCGAAATTGGTCGTTTTGGTGACCCCATTGATGTTCAGCTCAATGGCAGCTCGCTAGATACCCTGGCCGAAGTTGCTGAGCAAATAAAGCAGCAGCTGGCCACCTACCCAACTGTATTTGAAATCAGCGATAGCCTTAATGACGGCAAGCAGGAGTTACAATTAGAGCTGAATGAACAAGGTAAAGCCCTGGGCCTAAGCCGCGCCGATGTGGCCAACCATGTGCGTAAAGCTTTTTATGGCGTGCAAGTTCAACGCATTCAACGCGGCCGCGACGATGTTCGGGTAATGCTGCGGCTGCCCCTGGATGAACGCAGCTCACTTAGCAGCTTAAATCACTTACAGATTCCTACCGCCGACGGCAAGCAGGTGCCGTTAAACCATATTGCCAAGCTTAGCCCTGGCCGCAGCCCCAGCGCCATACACCGTATTGACCGCTACCGTACCGTTAATATTACCGCCGACGTAGAAAAACAAAACACTAATATGACGGCGCTACAAGCCGACCTCAAAGCATATTTAGACCCACTACTAAAACGCTACCCCGGCCTGAGTTATACCCTCGAAGGCGAAGCGCGGGAGCAACGTAAATCATTTACTTCCTTGGCTTGGTCCTTATTGTTTGTTTTATTTACCATCTATGTATTACTGGCCATTCCCTTTAAGTCGTATTTACAGCCGCTAATTGTGATGAGTGTGATTCCCTTTGGCATGATCGGCTCGGTTATGGGGCACTGGATAATGGGCATGGACCTGACCATTATGAGCTTGCTGGGCATGCTGGCTTTAATTGGCGTGGTGGTGAATGATTCGTTGGTACTGGTGGATTATATTAACAAGCAACGCCAGCGCGGCATGGCGTTAATGGATGCCGTACTCAGCGCCGGTGCCGCCCGCTTTAGACCGGTAATGCTAACCAGTATTACCACCTTTTTTGGCCTGCTGCCGCTGTTATTTGAAACCGAAACCCAAGCCCAATTTTTAATTCCGATGGCGGTATCACTCGGCTTTGGTATTATCTTCGCCACCTTTATCACCTTACTGTTGGTGCCGGTTAATTATTTGCTGGTGGACAAAATATCCAATATCAGCTTGTGGCAGAGCTTGAAGCTTGGCGTGAATCGAAACTAGATTTTTTGCACAACACCTCGCCTTCAACTTTCAAGCGGCTAGACAAGGACGCCCAAGCCGCAACTCAAGCGCTGCTGTAGCACCAAGCTTGATTTCTTATTCTACAAGTAATCAAAATATACTCGCTGTCCCGGCTGACGCCCGCACCAAAATACGGTAGTGTTTAAACCAGCCCTGCCGACAACTTGGCTAAATGCCATTTCTTAGAACTGGAGGCTGCATGAAATTTAAGCGCAAGCTTTTGGCCTATCTATTTCCGCTGAGCTATCTGGTTCATATTGCAGAAGAATTTTATGGCGGCTTCCCAGCGCTGGCTTCAAGGGCCACGGGCATTGCCGTTTCTGGGCAGGCGTTCCTTATGGCCAATGCCTTTATGTTATTGCTTATGCTGCTGGTATTGCGACTATGTTTTACTCGCGCTGAGCGAGCTTGGCCACTTGTCACCTTGGCAACTATTATTATCATCAATAGCTTGCTTCATCTCGCGACCACATTGTATTTTGCTATTTATGTAGGCGGTGTTATAAGTGCTTTGCTACTTTGGCTACCTTTGGGGCTGACGGTGGTGTGGGTAGAATTTCGTATTATGCCCAAACCGTTGTTCTATCGTGGTATTACACTGGGTGTGGCAGCGCATTGTTTTATACCGCTGCTTCTCATCGTGTTTGCTATCACCCTAGGCGGTGGCTAATAATATTACCGGCCCGTACATACTGGAAATAAAAATAACCATGACCCCAGGCATTCATCAGCTCAAACAACATAAAATTGCACACACAGTGCATGAATATAAGCACCAACCTGGGGCTGAGTCCTATGGTCACGAAGCCGCTGCAAAACTAGGCGTAGCCGAAGCCCGAATATTTAAGACTTTGCTGGTTAGCCTGGACGGCAAAGAACTGGCGGTAGCTATTATTCCTGTGTCATCGAAGCTGAGCATGAAGCTCATCGCCAAAGCCCTTGGGGCAAAAAAAGCGGCGATGGCGGCCAAGGCAGAAGTCGAACGATCGACCGGCTATGTATTAGGCGGCGTTAGCCCATTGGGACAAAAACGCTCATTACGCACCATCATCCACAGCTCCGCCATGGGTCTTGCCACCATGTATGTCAGTGCCGGCCGGCGCGGCTTGGAAATAGAGTTAAAACCAGAGGATTTAAAAACACAGTTAACGAGTGAATTTGTCGAAATTTGCCAGTAGCCCACCCGGACAGACCTAATCCCCTAGCGGCCACCACAACACCTAAATGAAATTAAATCTCATTTAGGTGTTGACTTGATAATGAGAATCATTATTATTAGACCTGTTGGCTTCAAACACCAACAGGAAGCGGCTCACGCCACTTCTCCTTATCAGGCTAATCACGGTTTTCGGCCACCCCCGGGTGGCCGCTTTTTATTCCCCCGGATGGGGATGTATGCCGCGGTCTCCGGATGAGAAAGAGCGGCGCCTGTCAGGTTAAACCCACACTCAATCGATACACCAAGCCGGACGCCCGGAAGGCGTAAGAGCATGGATTCTATCAGGTTAAACCCACACTAAATCGTTACACCAAATCCGGATGAGAAAGAGCGGCGCCTGTCAGCCTAAGACACACTAAATCGTTACACCAAACCCGGATGAGAAAGAGCGGCGCCTATCAGCCTAAGACACACCTAATCGTTACACCGGCCAATGGCGTAAGAGCATGGATTCTATCAGGTTAAACCCACACTAAATCGTTACACCAAATCCGGATGAGAAAGAGCGGCGTCTATCAGCCTAAGACACACCTAATCGTTACACCTAACCAAACCCCAAAAACGTAATTTACGGACTAGCTTTCAAAAGCTACAACAGCAGGACAATGTTGCTGGCGTCACTAAGGACAAACGACAACTTTTGGAAGCTAGCCCCTAACTTACTAGCGCGATATTTGAAAAGAATACCCGGCAATTTGGGCAACGCCGTAAATACATCCCTGTAGGCTCGGCTTCGGCTTCCTGCCTCAGACGCGCCCAAATCACCGGCTATTCTTTTCTTCCGCCCCGGTATTGCGTCTACTTAAACCGGGTCCAGCTTAACCCCAGAGATCAGCCACTTAGTACCTACCTCTTCAAAGTTAATCTGAATTTTATTGCCTTCAAAGTGCAGAATAGTGCCTTCACCAAATTTTTTATGCCGTACCCGCTGACCCAAACGCAAACCAGTGTCGCCGCCATCATCACTTAAACGGCCAGCCACTTTCCCACCGCCCAAACGAGTACGGCTTTGCGCTGCATTACCGTAGCCGCCGCCATAACTGACCGGCCGGCTAATGGTCGATTTAATGCGAACTTCTTCAATCAGCTTATCGGGAATTTCCTTAACAAAGCGAGAAACCTTATTAAAGGTCTCGGAGCCGTACATACGGCGGCTTTCCGCGTAACAGATATACAGCTTTTGCATAGCCCGGGTTATGCCCACATAACAAAGGCGACGCTCTTCTTCCATTCGGCCCGGCTCTTCCGCCGACATGCGGTGGGGGAATAAACCCTCTTCGACACCGGCCATAAAAACCACCGGAAACTCCAGGCCCTTGGCACTGTGCAGGGTCATTAGCTGAACCGCATCTTCGAACTCATCCGCCTGAGACTCGCCGGCATCAAGGGCCGCACCGTCAAGAAATTCTTGCAACGGGCTTATCTCTTCATCGGCAGTGACAAAAGTACGGCAGGCGTTGACCAGTTCCTGCAAGTTTTCCACCCGCGCCTGACCTTTTTCACCTTTCTCTTTTTCGTGGAACTCGATCAAGCCGGTGGCTTTGATCGCCATATCGGCAATACGCTCTAGGCTGAGGTCTTCGCTTTGCTCGTCCAAACCGTTTACCAGCTGTAAAAAACTATCGACAGCGCTGCCTGCGCGAGGGGTCAGGCCTTTGTTCTCAACCATGGCCTGGGCTGCCTGCCACATTGAGCAGCCTTGCTCGCGAGCAAATAAACGAATGCCGTCCACGGTTTTACCACCAATACCTCGGGTAGGGGTATTAATCACCCGCTCGAAGGCGGCGTCATCATCACGGTTGAGCGTCAAACGTAAATAGGCCAGGGCGTTGCGAATTTCCAAACGCTCGTAAAATCGTTGGCCGCCATAAATGCGATAGGGCACGGCCTCACGCAGCAAGGCTTCTTCCAGAATTCGCGACTGAGCGTTAGAGCGGTATAAAATTGCACAATCACCTAGGAACTTGCCTTTGCGCTGCCATTCTTCAATACGCTCGACAATAAAACGGGCTTCATCTTGCTCATTAAAGCCAGCGTACAGGGAAACCTTGTCGCCATCGTCGCCATCGGTATGTAAGGTTTTACCCAAACGGCCGGAGTTATTCTCGATCACCGCATTGGCGGCGTTAAGGATATTGGCGGTAGAGCGATAGTTTTGCTCCAGCTTTACCGTCTGCACGTCCTTAAAGTCGAGAGTAAAACGTTGAATATTTTCAATTTTGGCGCCGCGCCAGCCGTAGATAGACTGATCATCATCGCCTACCGCCGAAATAGAGCATTTATCGCCAGCCAATACCCGCAACCAGGCGTATTGGATAGTGTTGGTATCTTGAAACTCGTCCACCAATATAAAAGGGAAGCGCTCTTGGTAATGGGCCAGCAAAAGCGGGTTGTTTAACCACAGCTCGTGGGCGCGCAGCAGCAACTCACCAAAGTCGACCATGCCGCCACGCTGGCAGGCTTCCTCATAGGCGCGGTACACCCGCACCAGGGTTTCCTGGTGGGGGTCGCCATGGCTTTGAATATAGTCCGGGCGTAGGCCCTCGTCTTTCTGATGGTTAATAAACCACTGGCTTTGCTTAGCCGGCCAACGCTCCTCATCCAGCTGCAGGGCCAGGTTTATCCGCTTGACCAATCGCAGCTGATCATCGCTGTCGAGAATTTGAAAATTCTGCGGTAACTTGGCGTCCTGCCAATGCGCCTTAAGCAGGCGATGAGCCAGGCCGTGGAAGGTGCCCACCCACATACCCCGTGGGTTTAAGCCCAGTAGCTCTTCAATGCGGCCACGCATCTCGCGCGCCGCCTTATTAGTAAAGGTCACCGCCATAATGGCATAGGGCGATATCCGCTGCTGCTGGATAAGCCAAGCAATGCGGTGCACCAGCACCCGGGTCTTGCCCGAGCCTGCGCCCGCCAGGATCAATTGATTGCCCGCAGGCGCCGAAACAGCCTCGGCCTGGGCCGGGTTAAGGTCTTGTAATATAGGGGAATTATTCATGCGCGCTAGTTTAACAGAGCAGTGACGGGAAGGGCATCGACCTTGACCGAATAGGCTGATCAAAAAAACAACACCACAAGACTATGAAATGCGCCAAGCCGACTGCTAAAACCTCTAGCCAGTACGAGCAGCCTTAGGGCTTTACAGCAGGTTGGTATTAGCTGAGGATATACAGCATTAAGACGTAATTAATTGCGTCACTTTTGTAAGTAACGTTACAGTTAGCTAAATCGGCTGGGTTTTCCGGGTATTCAGCTGACTAATAGTTCGAGGATATTCATAGCTAAGACGTATATAATTACGGCAGCGTGGCGCTTAATAAGCTGTTATGCACCCCCAAAAAAAATCCAGAAAATGAGCGTTAATCGTGAATGATATAAGTTTTGAAGAAATAGAAAAATTGGATTGTGAAAGCCGGTATGAAATTTTTCTACAGATGGTGGATGAAGAACGAGATGTATGGATTCTTGTCAATGAGAATAGTGAATTTTTAACTATTCACTCTGAAGATCATGAAATTGAATACTTACCTGTTTGGCCGCATTCAGATTTTACTAAGCACCATAGTACTAGTGCAAAAGAAAAGCTGACGACAAAGTGTATTTCTATTCCTGAGTTTTTTTCAAAGTGGGTTTCCGGTCTGGAAGGCGATGGCCTGCAAGTTGGCGTTTTCCCAACCGCTGGATCAGATGTTTGGATTATGGAACCGTCAGAATTTAAAAGTGATCTGCAAGAAGAGTTTTCTAGTTTCGGTACCTAAACATAACAAGGGCCATCGAAAAATTCGACAGCCACTCTGGGTTTAATTACCTATAACATTGGCTTTGGCTTTCTTAGCGGCAGCCTTTGCCGCCTTCTTTTCTTTTGGTGTTAAAAGCGGCTGCTTTTTGGCACTCTTTTTACTGTCTTGTCCTTTGCTCATCATGCTTTCCTCTTGAGGTAACCTTTTTAACCTAAAGTTAGTTTGGGCCAACCAAAGGGCTTGGGATGCGTAACAATATCAGTATGGCCCTATCGATGATCGATTGATAGGATGAGCTTGGATATACTGGCCGCTATGCGCATAAATGTTTAATATTGTCATATCCCATACAAATCTCGACATTTAGAGTATTGGGTGTTGCCCTATAACAACCAAAGGCGACGGACTACCCCATAGCCGTCGCTTGCCGCGCCCTCTCAAATGGAGCTCGAAGTAGAATATGGAATTAACAAATCCTTTACCGCCGCAAGAGAATGAATTTGAAGCTTTAAGAACAGGCCTCACAAATTACAACGAGTCATTTACAGGCGTTGTTTTTCGAGAAAAGATTTCGTCCTTTGTGAAGACTGACTCGGGAGAAATTGTTGGCGGAATTCTTGGTGAAATAAATTGGGGCTGGCTCCATATTCAAGGCCTATGGATTGATGAATCAATTCGTCTAGGTGGTTGGGGAACAAAGCTATTATCCCGTATGGAAGAATACGCTTTGTCGAAAGATACGACTAACATTCGCTTGGAAACTACAACTTTTCAAGCTTTGGACTTTTATATCAAGTCGGGCTACTCAATATTTGGTGAGTTACCCGATATGCCGCCGGGGCACACGAGTTATTTTTTACAGAAGCAAATGAGGAATTAGCAAGCCAAAACACATTCATGTTGTAAAGCTAACATCATTTTTTTCTAAAAAATACAACGGCTTTACCAAACCGATGCCTTAGACGTTATGCAATTGAAAGGTATCGTCTGTATGCAGATAAATGGGAAATTGGTCTCGGCTTAGAATTTGAATTTTGAGTACAAGCAGAATACCCAAGTTATGACTATTGGCTAGGCAGGGTCTATATGCCGGTAGAGCATGGTGGCAACTAAGTGTATTATTGTCTTTTGAGTTAACACCTAAAATTAACATTCCAACTGTGGAGAGGTTAGATTGGATTTCTATACAGTACTTTCATTCTTTTTGATTATTTCATTAATGGTAATGTCGCCGGGCCCCAATGGCGCTACGCTCCTTGGACAGCCTTGTCGCTGCTCGGTTTGTGCATGGCTTCGCCATTATTGCACAAACCAATCATCAAAAAGTCTGCCGTTGTTGGCGGCGTTACGTTTCGCGCATATGAAAGCACTAAAGTGGGTTTTATTTTTGGTGGGGTATTTCGTAGTAAGCATAGGTACTCCTATCCTTGCTACATTCGCTCTGAGTAATACAATATGCTGGAAAGGGCCAATTTCTGGTCCAGTCACTGCAATTGCCGTTGTCCTATATAGTTACTTTTCTTGCCCGGGATATCACGTTGCATCAGTTATCGTAGGTTTTGTTTTTGGTGCTATATTGGCTTATCAAATTCCAAATATGCATTGGTACCCAGAGTGTCACCCAAACGCATATGTGCGTACTAATATGCCTCTGTTTATTACCTACGCATCTGGTTTTGTAACTTTAGTGGTGGTGCTATGGTCGTCAAGGTTAAAAACGTAACAAGGCCAGCCAATCAAACCTCCGTAAACTGTCTTCTTTTTTGCAAAAAAACGCAAAAAAGCAGCCAATTCACTCCGGTAGTTGCTGACGGCGTTATATTTTCAGGGAGATTTAAATGTTATCGATAATACTCATAATATTTGTTGGTTGTTTTATCCTTGAGAGAGTTTTCGTTGGTTGGAAATTGCCTCATGTAAAAACATGGCCTATTAGGGTGCTATTGATTAACGCGGTACAGCTATGTGTCGTGGTATTGGCGGGCTTTACTTGGGAGGTCTGGCTATCGTCTTGGTCTGTTTTCAGTCTTTCGAGTAACGTGTCACCCATTGTTGGTGGGTGCTTGGCTTATTTTATTGCTACATTTATTTTCTACTGGTGGCATCGTTGGCGTCATGAGTATGATTTTCTTTGGGTTACATTTCATCAAATACATCATAGCCCACGAAGGCTTGAAGTTATCACGTCCTTCTACAAGCACCCAGGTGAGATGCTGGTAAATTCAATTCTAGGTAGTTTACTCGTCTATACGTTTCTTGGTTTATCTGTTGAGGCTGGGGCCATATATACATTTTGTACGGCTATTGGAGAGTTTTTCTATCATACTAATGTGAAGACTCCTAGGTGGGTCGGGTACATCTTTCAGCGTCCAGAAATGCATAGAATCCATCATCAGGCAGATAGGCATAAAAATAACTATGGTGATATTGTGTGGTGGGATATGCTATTTGGTACATATGAAAACCCGAAAGAATGGGTTCATTCATGCGGTTTTACACCCGAGAGGGAAGAGAAGTTAGTTGAAATGCTGTGTTACAAAGATGTGCACAAAAAAATATGAATCGGGTAGCCGGGAGTTTCTAGCTCCCAGCCCCCACACCACCCATCGTGCGGATCCGCAATGGGCGGTTCCCTATCCGTAGTGAATTTCTACCCAGCGGTCGCGTAGCGATATTAATCCCATGCTTTTGAAAAAATTATTATCAAGTGCAATATGTATACCCTCTGTTTTTGCACTTCGCCAGTAACTCTTCCCTGACGAACCGCAAGTGACAGCGAGCGATCCTTTCACACCTAGACGCATTTGGTTTCTAACTTTCGTCCTTACCCTACGCCAGTTTTTCCAAAAACTCATTCTCAAAAAAGAGTGAACGTTAACTTTCCTGATTGGGTAATTGACGCCCTAGATAAAGAGGCAAGTCGCATTGTAGTTGCAGTCCATAAGTGAAGTGTGGCTGGTAGAAAGGCTCGAGCAACAAGCAGCTAACAACTCAATGAATTAAGGAACCAATGGGGGCCAGAGTCATTGATCTTAAGTGCCAAAGCAGGCAAGCTAATGTTTTGGCCCAAGGAGTAATGATGGCTCGTTTACCGAGGCTGTATTTACCCGGTTGCGCTCAACAATCCATCCAACGATGGCAACAACCGTGAGGCTTTCTTTTATAGTGAGGGTGATTACAAACCATAACTCCCATCGCACAGGCGCCCTCTGGGAGGGGCGCTATAAATCAACTTTGGTGGATAGTGAAACGTACCTACTGAGGGTGTACCGTTATATTGAGCTAAACCCTGTAAGAGCTGATATGGTCGACCATGCGTCGGAGTATCTCTGGTCGAGTTACCGATGTAATGCGAAGGGCAAGGGTATTTCGCTGATTAGGCCCCATAATGAGTACCTACGCTTGGGGCAAACTAACAATGAGAGGCAAGAAGATTATCGATCACTTTTCAAAGACAGCATGACCGATAAGGATTTTGCGGCAATACGAAAGGGAACCAACCAAGCCTGGCCATTGGGGGATGCTCGATTTAAAGAACAAATAGAGCAGAAAACGGGGGGAAGGCGATGCCTTTTGGCCGAGGGGTGACTGGCAATCAGCGGCTTTTCATAAAATAAAAAACCAATGACCCTAATGATTTTAAATTTAACAAAGCCAAGCAACTTCGGCCGCTAAAAGGTCCAGGCAGGCGATAATTCAACTATGAACCAAGAGAAACTAAATGAATGACGAACCAGAATTAATCGACTCACTATTATCACAACAGATATCAAGTAATGGGCGCACGGTATTAGTGGAAATATATCGGTTAGCAGATGAAAAAAATTGGGCATTGGAAGTTGTTGATGAATTTAATAACTCAACGGTTTGGGACGAAGCTTTTGCAACTGAGACAGCTGCGCTGACAGAAGTAAAAAAAACTATCTTAGAGGATGGCATACAATCTCTAATCGGCCCAGAACCTAGTAAAGGTCCGTAGTGATAGCCCAGTCTAACTAGTGCCCATCCAGAAACTTCGTTTCTGGGAGATAAACGTAGACGTAATACGCTTAAAAACAAGTGCTTTTACGTCTCACGACTTACCTTAAACATCTTATGCATCCGTTTCTGGATGAGCACTAACTAGTGCTGCAATTTAGCAATAGCTATTATTATCGAGGAGAATTTTTTGAACAAACCCATTTCCGGTCAATGCCATTGTGGCGCTATTACGTGGACTGCTACACTGCCGCATAAAATTGCGCTTAACTGCCACTGTAATATGTGTCGATCATTAAGTGGGGCAGACTACAGCTCATGGCTGGTCTTGCCTTTCGATCAGTTCAATTTATTGTCAGGTAAAGACCATATAACTGACTACGAGGCATCCGACAAGTTCTCCAAGTCGTTCTGCTCAAAATGTGGGTCAACCGTAAGCTGCATCAACAACGATAAATTTCCCGGTCACATTTATGTCGCCAAAGGCAATATCACATCGGAGTTTGATATACCGGCGGAAATTCAGGTGTTTACCCGGTTCAAGGCGGATTGGGTAACTATCGATGAGCAGCCCCCTGTTTTCAATTAGATAAATTTCAATCATAAAGTTGCTTGAGAATACTAGGCCTGGCCACAGCACGAGACTATTTCAATGGAAGTTAAATCAATAAGTTGGCAGGAGACTATCCCGATTCGGCATAGTGTTTTATGGCCCAACGAAGACGCCAGCTATTGTAAGGTTGAAGGCGATGATCGCGCTTGGCATTTTGGCGTATTGATTGCAGGTGAAATTTATTGTGTTGCTTCCCTTTATATCGAAGACAAGTCAGCCCGTTTAAGGAAATTTGCCACCTTGCAACAATCCCAAGGAATGGGCTTAGGCAGCTTTATGCTGAATTATCTTTTAGCTAAGCTTAAAGCCTCAGACGTTAATTATTTTTGGTTTGACGCTAGAGAATCTGCGCTAGATTTTTATAGCCGGTTTGGCTTTATTATAGAAGGCAGTCGTTTCTATAAAAACGGCGTGCCATATTTTAAAATGTATACTCACCTATAATCCGCGTATGACATATTATTTGTAGACTGTCTAAAAAAACGGTATCTTTTGTCCGTCACAGAGTTATTGACGTCACTAACGTGCATATAGGCCTGAGACTGCAGAGAATATGCAGAGGGCCGTTTGACGTTAGCTGCACGGTTCGACCCGCATACTAACCATCATTTGAGTAAGCCTTTGAAACTAAAAGAAAAGATTGTCTATCACTACAGCGCACTCGTAGTCTATTTTATTGTCTGGCTGTCTTTGTGCTCCTACGGCTTTAAGCCAGAATTGTTGGTGCAGGCGCTTCTTATTACCCTGGCGTATCTAGTATCGGTCTGTATCGGCTTTAAAAAAGGTAAGATCCTATTGAGCGTTGATGGCCCACATACATTGATAATAATCCCTGCGGCCCTTATCGGCCTGGCTGTTTCAAGCTATTACTTTGAAGCCCCAGCGCTGCTTATTTACTCGTCAATAGCATGTATATTTGTATCGCTTATTGTTGGCCATTTGATGGCAATGGGGACCGCTCTGCTTTTGGGCACTATTCTTGATGTTGAGTAATGGCCACAACCTGCACATGTAACAGCGCTCAAAAAACACTTTAATAGTGATAAAGGATTTACCCACAATCACGGCGTAGAGCACTGATCAGCTATGAACATTGAACAAGTAAAAGCATTTTGCCTTGCCTTTGCCGGCGCCAGAGAAAAGGCCAGCGGCCCGCCATCCAATATTTTGACCTTTTCGGTAGCCGATAAAAAATTCGCCTATTTTAAAACCAGTGATCCAGAAAAATGGCGCTTTAGCTTTCGAGTTATACCAGAGCGATATCTAGAACTAACCGACCAGCCCGGCATCAAGCCTGCTCGGTATATGCATCGGTTTCATTGGGTAACGGTGGTGGATGTAAGCAGCGTAGATAGCGAATACCTAAAGGAGCTTATCAGCAGCTCTTACAGCAAAGCTCTAAGCCGCCTAAGCAAAAAGGTGCAGGCACAAATAAATACAACGCAATCAAATATTACGGAGTGAATATGTCAGAGTATTTTGCCAAGGTTAACTGGTTAAGGGCCAGCGATGAAAACTATATTGATAACAAATACAGCCGCGGCCATGAATGGCGTTTTGACGGCGGCGCAACGGTAGCGGCTTCCTCATCGCCTCATGTTGTACCTTTGCCTTATTCCGTCGAGGCCAATGTAGACCCAGAGGAAGCGTTTGTAGCGTCGTTATCTAGCTGCCATATGCTGTTCTTTTTATCGATCGCCGCCAAGCGAAAGTATGTGGTTGATGCCTATGTTGATAACGCTGTGGGCCTAATGGCCGAAGACGACAGCGGTAAAATTTCCATGACCCGGGTGACCCTCAAACCCAAGGTTGTATTTTCAGGCGAGCGACAGCCATCCATGGCCCAGCTGGAAAAAATGCACCACCAGTCACATGAACAGTGTTTTATTGCTAACTCGGTTAAAGCAGAGATTGTGACAGAAATAGTTCATCTCCCCGATTAGATTTACCGAGTTAGCATCGGGTTTATTTTAATTCAGCCCGGCCCATAAATTTACGTTCTTCTACATTAACCTTAATTTTATCGCCGGTAGCAACATGCTCGGGTACTTGTATGGTCAAGCCGGTTGATAGTAACGCTGGTTTGGCAGCAGCCAACCCGTTATTCACTAGCCCCCAAGCAAAATACACATCGGCTCTGGAAAGTACAAAAACGCGAATGCGATCATAGCTCCTAAAATGGTTGTTCATTTTATTATTATGAATTTATTGTACTCAGTTAATACCATTCAAATACTTTTCTAGCATGGTGTAACCGTATGAGTCGATGGTATTTCTGTCATTGGCATTGTTAGGGTTAAGGCCATTGGCAAGCTCCCAGTCATTGGGCATGCCGTCATGGTCATGATCGGCAGGCGCGGGGAGAGATCTAAGCACTGGCCAACTGCCTACATCCTTTTGAGAATCAATAATGCCGCTTTTCTTGGATGGGTTACTAACTTTATGATCCTTCTCGTAACTTGAGCCTTCATAAGTCGCGTAGCCATTTTTCACTTCATCGATAATGCGTAAGTCTACACTGTCGCGCTTTGGCAAATTGGCGCCGGCGTTTTCTAGCACTGCCGCGTAGGCTTCTGTTGGCGTATGTTGTTTAATAGCCATGGCCGGCCAAGGCTTGTCTAACTTTAAGCCCGCTAGGTATTTACTGCCGCCCTGTGGCTGAACACCGCCAAGCCAATTGTTGGCCGATACCCAGGCATTGCCTTCAATGTGGTTACCCGATACATGCCATTTGCCATAATCTGCCGCCTTGTTTCGAGACCACGGCTGTACGATTCTATGGCTTATTTCTCCGGGTACGGTGGCCGGGCCTGCTTTTTGGTAATTAGCGACCATATTAATATTAGTGAATATATATTTATCACTTTTTTGCTGCAGTGCTTCGCCGCCATAGGTGGCATGGAAGCCCCAATTGTAGAGGACATTATTTCGGTAATCGGTATTGCCACTGCCGGAAGCGAAACGCGGATTACGACTGGAATGATGGGCGATCAGATTATGATGGTAAGAACTGTAGTTAGAGCCCCAAATTCCACCATAACCGTGGTCACTACCTTTGCTGTGATTTGATTCATACAAACTTTCGGAGATCACACTCCATTGCACGGTAATATTTTTACAATGGTAAATTGATATCGTTTCGTCAATACTCCAGCTCGCGGAAACATGATCTAGAATTAGGTTGTTGGTATACCTGCTGGAGATGGCATCTGAGGCCTCTCCAGATTCATCGCCAAGACGCACTCGGATGTAACGAATAATCACTTCATTGGCATGAATCACCAGCGGGTACCCCCTTAGTGTTATTCCATCCCCTGGGGCTGTTTGTCCCGCGATAGTCACGTGGGAATTGGTGATTTCTAGGTCACTCTTTAAGGCAATGGTCCCGGAGATTCTAAAGACAACCGTTCGCGCTCCCTGCGCTTCTAGTGCGGCCCTAAGGCTACCTGCACCTGCGTCATGTAGGTTCGTCACCTCATAGACCACGCCGCCACGCCCCCCAGCAGTATACTTGCCGTAACCTTCCGCACTGGGGAAAGCCAACTGGCCTTCTGCCCAAGCGCCGGGTAAAAACATAAGCAGCCCGAGAGGGGCCGCACAGAGGAGCATCCGCTTTTTGATACTTGAAGCAATACTGCCATTACTGTTTATTATTTTCATGACCTTCCCGTACTCTTTAATTACCACCCGCTAAAGCTATAAATGGGCGTATGGGTATATTTATTTAGCGGCATTATTACTGGTGCTAAGTACCAGTATGGCGTCTTCCCATTTTGACGGCGGCGCCATAGTTCGAGACTCTCCCTTTGCAAAAGGCGCTACTTTTAGCGTTTTGCCATCACGCGGATAAAACCAATAGGCTGCAGCACTGGCTGCTAAAACATTATTGACGCGCGTAAATGAATTGTTGGAAAAATACACCAACGATGCGTTGCCATCTCTGGTGGTTACGGCAGCCTTTAAGTTATCTCCTTGGCCGGCGGCTGAGATTACCGTGCCATTGGGTACCCAGCTGTGCCACTTGTGATCAAGTAAGAATTTTTTACCAATTTTGGCGAGCTGCAGCGCACCCGGAAAATCCAATGCCTGTTGCCAGGTGTAGCCGCAATTGTAATCACCATCGTTATTACGCATGGCCCAAATTGGAGCGGCACCATAGGTATGACCGGCAGCACCGGCAAACAATGTTTGGTAGAACTGGCGCCGCACACGAACCGGCGTTACCCAGCCACACTCATGACGGTAGGTACCGTATTCGTAAGATCCCTCTAGGAACAAAGTCGGCTTAACCGGATCAACAAGTTGATAATCATCCAACATAGCACGGTGGACATCATCGACTTCTTTCCAAACTTCGACGCCATTGGCGTCTAGCCAAGCATCGTTATGGAACCACTGGGATGAACCATAGGGATAATCGCCATTGGGGTGGTAGCTTATAAATACTTGATCCCAAGCTTTGTCTTTTTTATTCCAAGCAACTCGCTTGCCGGTTATACCTAGAGCAATACCTTCCGCCATGGCGCGATAGATAGGGCGATGATCGTATGAGCTGTATTTTTGGTGCTTATCATAGCCGTCGAACTGCGCCTTGGTATCACCGCCCAACACCCAAATAATATTGTCGCTGGCCTGATAACGTTGCGCTAAAAAATTTCCAAATATTTTTGCTTGGCGTTTATTATATCGTTGGCTACCGGTGATCATGTGAGACCCCCAGACGGGTAACAGGGCAAGGTACATGTTTCTTTTTTTGATGGCTGCTACCACGTAGTCGGCGTTGTCCCAATAATCATTGGGGGCTTCAGGGCTACCGCCTTTAACCACCAAAGGTTTAGATGTATTGGGCGCGTTTTCATTGCCTACGAATGGCCGGTGGCCATAGGCATTGGACGCGTTATCTGGGCTTCTATCCAAGCCGCCACCATGGGGCGACCAATGCGCAACGGTCTGAATGACGGTGAAGCCCAGGGCCTGCCTATTATCCAAATATAAGTCTACTTCTTTACGGCTCAGTTGTTGCATCATTCCCCAAGCGGTGTCGCCAATCCATAGAAACGGTTCGCCATCTTCATGCTGAATAAAATGTCCATTACCGGAAACTTCAAGTTTGCCATGTTGCTGCCAAGGCGTTTGCGCCATAGACCCTGTTGCGCAGAGCGAAGCGAGCGCCACTACTATTAGTTTTGAAACACTCATAAATCTTTGTCCATTATTATTTAATCTTTATAACAAGCCGCTGATATCGGGTTAAATTCGGACTGCCATCATCGGTAACTTCGCAGATGATGTGTATCGTTTGGCCTTTTTTGGCCGTCATCGGCACCACCAAAGATGCCTGTTGTTTTTCTGCATTTGTGATTTCAATGGACCCCGGGTAGGTATCAACTTCTTGGTATTGCCACCATCTATACCTCAACTTATCTCCGTCCGGGTCTACCGTCCCCCGTGCGTTTAGCGTGACGGCCGTGCCTGGCTTAAGCGCCAGCTTAGACGAATGCGCAAACGCAACCAACGGCGGATGGTTGGCCTCTTCAGGTGATTTCACACTCCAGTCTGCTCGGGCGGCAAAGTCGTTTTGCACAACGCCTGCCCATCGCGTTAGTGGTTTAAAATATTCTTGCATCAATTCCGCTTTGGCGGGATATTGCTTGCGCATATACATTCGTCCCCATGCGGAGCCGGTATACCATCGTCCTTTGGGGTATTCATAATTTGCAACAGGCACCGGGTCAAGCCAGGTATTGGCATAAACATTTATATAGCGGCCGCCCCAGCCACCGTAATCAGGGGCTTCTAAATTACCCAGGCCGGTATTGATGGCGTGTAAAAAAGCTAGCGAGTCGCCCTCTGACCTGAAATCGCCAACCTCAAAGTCGGTATCGCCTTTCAGGCCGTAACTTCCAGGCACATGTGCTTTATATAACGAACTCAAGGGGCCGTGATTTTCTAAGATGTTGGCCTTCATCCAGTCGGCTTTGAAGTAGCTGAGCTTGTCCTTGGGCAATATCTTGTTCCACTGATACGCCATGGCCCAGAACTGGTCACTGATGATGGTTAAAATATTGTATTTTCCCCAGTTGGGGAGGATGTATGTTTGGTAGGTAGAGTCTTGCTCCCAGATAAAGAAAAAGCGCATTTTTTTGGCCACTTCCGCCATTCGCTCCGGGTGCTGCTGCTCGATGGTTTTCAGCGCTCGGGCAATGGTATTGGTGCCACCCCAAGCCTGCAGCCAGACCGGGCGATTGTCAGTTTGGTCCAGCAAAATTTTTACGATCAGCTCAGACCCTGGGGTTATTTCTTCCATTTCCCCTTCGGCTTTGATATTCCCCAGGACCGTTCGCTTACGTAAATACTCTGGTGATGGATAATCGGGGTCATGTTTTAGTAAGTTAGGGTAAACCTGCTCATACGCGTCTAAATAGACGGCAGCCCAGTCATTGCCCGCCCAGTTATGCCCCTGCCAATGATATTGAGAACTGGATGTGATGATGGCCTCAACATCCCAGTCGTTGGCGTACAGTAAAAACCTGACCAAGGAGCATTCGTCGTCCACTTCGCCATCTGAAGTAACAATAACCCGAGGCTTGTGGCTCGCCGCGGCGTTAACGTTGATGCATAAAATGGCGCCCATTACGGCGACAATGAATACGCAAAAATAATGGTTTTTTGTCATCCCGGCTAACTCCCCCTTACTGTTTTTATACCTTCAAATGAAAATGGCTAAATAGCGGGGTAATGGCCTGATCTGCAGTGCTTAAATAGAATGTTTGGCGCAGCTCTATATTGCGTTACCACCAATAGCGCCATCGACGCCAGCCATTACCACATCATGTATACCACAAACCACTGGCCTAACCAAATTTGATAATTGGCCTGACATTATTTATAATCATGCCCCTAATATACAAGGGAAGCCCTATGAAAATTGCGTTGATGAACGAATTTAGCCAAGCCGCTAAAAATCCACCTGTACTTGAGCAGCTCGAAGCTGTGGCCGCAGAACAAGGCCATACTGTGCACAATGTGGGCATGAATGGGGACAATGACCACCGTTTAACCTATATCCACCTTGGCATTATTGCGGGCGTATTGTTAAACGCCAAAGCGGTCGATTTTGTTGTTTCTGGCTGTGGTACTGGTCAGGGCGCTTTGATGTCGCTAAACGCTTACCCAGGTGTAGCCTGTGGCTATTGTATTGACCCTTCTGATGCCTACCTGTTTGCGCAGATCAATAACGGCAATGCGCTGGCACTACCTTTTGCCAAAGGTTTTGGCTGGGGTGCTGAATTGAATGCTCGTTACATTTTCGAAAAAGCCTTCTCCGGCGAAAAAGGCATGGGCTACCCGCCAGAGCGCCGCGATTCACAGGTGGCCAACGCCGGCATTCTGGACCAAGTTAAAGCGGCCACCACTAAACCGTTCCTTGATGGTTTGCAGGCAATCGACCCAGAGCTGGTGAAACACGCTTTAAGTGGCGAGCGTGTACAAACGTGTTTATTTGAACACGGCCAAGACCAAGAAATTTTGGCCTTCGTAAAATCTGTTCTGACTTAACGTTATCAAGCGGTAAACGATAACTAGCCCAAACAAGGCTAATGCCCGCTTGAACTATGGCGGGCTTGCCACAAGGCCCAGGTTGGTTATCTTCCTCACCCTAGCTCAGATTTACCGCCCAGTTTGGCAAGCAAACCAGGGTCGCGCTTAATCGAATGGCACTCACACCCTTGCCCCAAGGCCTTATGAATTACGCTACACACGAGCTGCCAACGAGTCGATAGCGCACAGTTAATACCCATTTTTGAACTATGGCGCTAAATGTACACGTCTTATTATTGACAGTGCCGGTCATGACAATTAGTTCCACTGCTGTGGTTTAATCTGTTTAGAAATAGCCGGCTTAGGTTATATCAACCACCGCATCACATAGTCTCGAAACCCGATTGAATTGCTATTAATTAGGTGATGTTCCAGAAAACGATAAGTACGATTGGCATAAATACATAATAAATGGAGATAGAATGTATAAAATTATTGGAGTTGCAGCCTTGGTCGCTATTGGCTATTTTATGTTTTTTAACAGCAGCTACCCAGACAAGATAAGCTTCCAGGGAAATGTTTTAAGCAACAAACAAGACAACAACAACAGCCTCAACAAAGAAATAGACGCCTTTAGCTATAGCGACGTTTCTCGCCACCATAATATGATGTTCGCCATACTAAACGATTCTAAAGTTACCGTAGCAGGGATCCTGGATCAATATACAGGGCGGTTTAGGCACCAGGGTTTTCGTTTTACCAATGAAGAAAATCGCTACCTGGGTAAACGCAACGATGAACGTTTGTACATTGGCAGTTTGCAACACCAGCGAGGTATTATCGCCTACGTTGTCAAAGCGGACGCTGATGCGCCTAATTTCATAGAAGATGCCGATACATTATTTTTGGACCTTGAAAGCTATCGTTTTTGATCCTACTTAGTCAGTTGCATTGAATACATGGCTCACACTGGGGGATGTACGTATACACATCTCCCAATGTGAGCCTGACCAATAAGGCTCGCTGTAAAAATCAATCGGCCTTATTTGATGCTTAGACCTCGAGTAAGCCAAATTTACAATCGCTTTATATATACCGGTTTATTATATTTTCGTAGAGTTCTTGCTGGCCGCTGGTTTGGGCGGGCTCACTTTGGTTATTGCCTAACATTGCCAGTGCCTGCAAACTTAATTGACCTGTTTCAAATTTCTCGCCCTTATTTTCCGACCGATACCTACGGTTTTTATACACTATGCGTATTAATATCTGTATTGTTTGTTGCCAAATACGCTTATGAAACCAAGGGCGTTGAGCTGAAAGATATGAAGGGATAAGGCCATTCGACCGGCGCTGATACGCCAAAGGATTAATGTTATGACTAAAAAATTAGCTGGCGAATGCCTATGTGGGTCCGTTAAATTTACCCTGACGGATGACTTTAAGGCTTTCTATCAATGTCATTGTAAACAGTGCCAACAGCTTACTGGTTCAGCGTTTGCCTCCAATCTATTCACCGCGCCAGACAATATCGACTGGCTCAGTGGTGAGGACAACATCCGTCATTTTGAGCACCCAAGCAGAGGGTTTTCAAAATCTTTCTGCCAAAGCTGTGGTAGCGCCCTGCCTTTTATTAACCGGGCAAAAACATCCTTGATTGTACCTGCGGGCTCCTTAAATCAGCATCCCGACATTGAGCCTCAGGCCAATATCTTTACCGCCGAAGAAGCCTGCTGGCTAAAGCAGGGCCAGCAAGCTAAGGGCTTTAAAGGGTTTCCTGAATAGGCCAGCTAGTTAAAGTGCTGGACCTATTTTGATTCAGCCCGGCCCATAAATTTGCGCTCTTCTACATTGACCTTAATTTTGTCGCCGGTAGCAACATGCTCGGGTACTTGTATGGTCAAGCCGGTTGATAGTAACGCTGGCTTGGTCCGCGCTGTAGCCGAGCCACCTTTGATTGAAGGATCCGTTTCAGTGACTTCTAGCTCAACACTAGTAGGCAAGTCTAGGGCGACGGGGTTGCCATCTACCACCAGAACCAAGATGCCGGTGGTTTCTTCATTAATAAATAGGACTTCGTCGGCAATAGATTCTTTATTGAGGTTATAGGGGGTGTAGTCCTCATTATCCATAAAGACGTATTCATCGCCATCAACATAAGAAAACATAGCGGCACGGCGATTGAGGTCGGCCAGGTTGAGCATTTCCGAGTCTTTAAAGGTTTCATCGACCTTACCACCGGTAATCACATCATACATACGCATACGGTAGATGCTGCCACCCGCACGGCCCTGGGGTACGGAGCGCTCAATATCCTTGACGATAAGCACTTTGCCACCATACTCGATGGCTGTGTTCTTCTTGATATCACTTGCTTTTGGCATAGCTTTAGGGCCTTTTTTGGCTAACATTTTCGGTTCGCTAGCCTACCATGAGGGCGGTTTTAATCAAGCCATGACTCTGTCAGCCGACTCCCCCGTCAACGAATTTAGCGCTGGCATAATCGCCTAGGGTAAATTTAGTTAAAGTTAACCCCATCAATATATTCTGCCCAGCGGATAAGTCGTATGCTTGGCCAAAGATCACCCACAGGGCCCTAATATGAATATCGAGCTATTTGGCCGGCTTTATACCGCCGCGCTATCGCTGTATTTCCTGGCTTCCGGACTGCTTGCTTTAAGCGATGTCGATACCAAGCTCGCTCGCATTGGCCTGGCAGCACTAGATAACGATGGAAAAACCGCGTTTATTCTCATTTATTGTAGCCTTATGGTGGGGTTAGCCGCCGTTATGCTGCTGTTATATTACCTGAGTAAAAGCTGGCAATATTCGGCTATTACCGCCATCACGGTTATCGCATCCTTTATTTGTTTTAGGCTTGTTGCCGCGCTTATGCTGGGCGAAATCAGCGATGTGCAACTAGGGTTTATTGCTACCGAAATCATAGAAGTTGCTATAGGCCTGGCGCTCGTCATACAGTCTAAATTTATTGTCGCTAAAGCCTGAGTATCAGCTTACCCATGAGTTAGTTGAGAGAAATCTGCGAGCATATAGCAACTTACTTTCGATAAACTAGAGGCCATGCCGATACTTTTATCGTTTATATCCTCTATTGCTCAAACACGTGAAATTGGGACAAAAAAATTTATCCGTTAATGGAATAGCGCTACCGTCTTTTATTAATTACCCTAGCCACACAACTTTACTCTGGCACCGCTTAACATACGATACTTATCCATATACTCTTATTCGTCATGGCTGCTTTAACTTTAAGCTCCTACTATAGACTTTACGCCCGGTAACACTATGCACGATACATCCGATTCATTTATCAACAAATTTTTCCAGCTTGAAAGCGCTGGTGGAATTCTGCTGTTTATCGCCACACTGCTAGCCATGGCTTGTGCTAATACCCAGCTAACAAGCTATTACGAATTGTTTTTATCGACACCCGTGGAAGTTAAAATCGGGCAGTTAGAGATTGCCAAGCCACTTTTATTGTGGATTAACGATGGTTTAATGGCGGTGTTTTTCTTTTTAGTTGGGCTGGAGCTTAAACGCGAATTGCTTGAAGGCGAGCTGGCCGACAAACGAAATATTATTTTACCCGGTATTGGCGCCATTGGCGGCATGCTGGCCCCAGCACTTATTTATCTGGCTTTTAATTATGATGATAGCTTCGCCCAAAAAGGCTGGGCCATACCCGCTGCCACCGACATTGCTTTTGCCCTAGGAGTATTAACGCTACTGGGCCCGCGCGTGCCAATAACATTAAAAATATTCCTTACTTCACTGGCCATATTTGATGATATCGGCGCCATTCTAATCATCGCCTTTTTCTATACCTCAAAAATATCTATCGGCGCCCTCATAGTTGTAGGGCTGTGTTTACCGATATTGGCTATTCTGAACAAAAAGAATATCATTTCAAAAAGTCCCTATATTTTGCTTGGCATTATTATGTGGGCCGCCACCTTAAAGTCCGGCGTGCATGCAACATTGGCCGGAGTGGTATTGGCCTTCTTTATACCACTTAAATCCGATACCGACGCCAGCATTTCGCCTCTGAAGACCTTAGAGCATGATTTACACAGCGTCGTTGCGTTTTTTATATTACCGGTCTTTGCTTTTGCCAACGCCGGCATTAACTTCACCAATGTCGGCGTCGAGCAGTTATCACATCCCGTTTCATTCGGCATTGCCCTCGGCCTCTTTTTAGGCAAACAGATTGGCATTTTTGGCCTGTGTTTTATTGCCATAAAAATCGGATTAGCAAAAATGCCCAAGGATATGAATTGGAGTGTTCTTTACGGCACCGCGGCACTTTGTGGTGTCGGGTTTACCATGAGTTTATTTATCGGTTCTTTAGCCTTCGAGGAAACCGGTGTTAATTTATTATTTGATGAACGCCTAGGCATTGTCATAGGGTCCGTGGTATCAGGCTTAATGGGCTATTTAGTATTACGAGCAAGTCTTTCTAAAGTCTAATTTTTTACAACGGTTTGAATTGTCTCGCGCTAGCTACATCGGCAACAGCCCGGCTGCACTGAATTCACCCGATGAATTAGAACTTATAACAATAATAAATAGTTCGAAGCCCAAATTTCATTGGCCTACTGCTAAGATGGAGTAAATAATTTAAAGGAAAATTCGCATGTCAGGTAATTTGCATTTTGGTGGCCAAACTCTCGACCGATCGGTTTTTGAGCAACGCTGCAAACAAGCAGCCAGTGTTTTAAAAGCCCAGGGCGTGCAGCCAGACGATGCGGTAGCTATACTATTGCGCAATGAACCTGCATATTTATGCCTGATAGAAGCTTGCCGCTATGTTGGCGCTCGCTATGTGGCGCTAAACTGGCATGGCTCCGCAGCAGAGATAGCTCATATACTGGAAGACTCGCAAGCCAAGGTATTAATCGGCCACAGTGATTTATTGGAAGGTATCAGTGACCATGTAGGGAACACTTCGGTTTTCTCTATTGCGACTCCAGCTAGTATAGTAAGCCGTTACAGCCTTAGCCAAGGTAGCAGTCAATTCCCTGATTTCGACGCCGCCGCCGATGATGCCGCGCCCATTGCTACCGCAGCGGAAAAACTTCGTGGTTTATTTGCCTATACCTCAGGCAGTACTGGTCGCCCTAAAGGCATTAAACGCCCTGCCGATCCCGATGGGCCTGACCGCTACATGATGTACCAGCTTTTTGCCCAGGCGCTGTTGCAAGTTAATGCAGGGGATAAGTTCTATGTTGCTGCACCGCTTTACCACAGCGCACCGAATACGCTCAGCCTGTCGGCTTTTGCCAGCGGCAATGTAGACCTCATTATAGAACCACAATTTGACCCCGAACAATTTTTGCAAGCCGTTGAGCGGTATAAAATTACCCACGCATACATCGTACCCACCATGATGGTGCGGTTGTTAAAATTGCCCCAGACTATCCGTCAGCAATACGATGTATCGTCATTACGCTACAGCATCTCCACCGGCTCTCCCTGCCCAATTGAAGTCAAAAAATCTATGATCGATTGGTTCGGCTCCATTTTTTACGAAAGCTACGGTGCCAGCGAATTGGGTTTTATGACCTTAATAAGCTCCGATGAAGCGAAAGTTAAACCTGGCTCGGTCGGCCGCGCCCGTGAAGGTATGAGGATTAAGATACTCAATGATGACTTGCAAGAACTACCCTTAGGCGAAACTGGAACTATCTATATTTTTTCTGAAATGGGGGCGGGCTTTAGCTACACCAATTCCGAGGGTGATCTAGCGGACCAAGAACTCAATGGTTATGCCACCGTTGGTGATATTGGTTATTTGGATCATGATAACTACCTGTTTATCAGCGACCGAAAAAAAGAAATGATCATTTCCGGTGGCGCCAACATTTTCCCTTCTGAGATCGAAGCGGAAATTATTAAAATGCCAAAAATCTCTGACTGTGCTGTATTTGGTGCGCCCAATGAAGAATTTGGTGAATCCATCGTGGCGGCCGTGCAATTGCAGGATGATGAAACCCTAAGCCTAAAAGAGCTACAAGAATTTCTGCAGGGGAATTTGGCCCGTTTCAAAATGCCAAGAACCCTGGACATTCATGACAACCTCCCCAGGGAAGACAGCGGCAAGATATTCAAAAAGCGGCTAAAAGACCCTTACTGGGAAGGGAAGGGACGCACCATTTAAATACAGGTCGCCATAACCACTCGCAACCCCACCTTAGCCATATCCAAACCTACCCGGTGGGCCTGTAAAAAGGCTCACGGGGCAGGTCACGCCTTGTCGACGTGCTAATCGATGTGCTAATCGATCTTCATATGTTAATTGGTACTTTTACATTAGTGTATTTATTTTTCAATGATGCACTATTACTACCAATTGAGGAAACGTAGGCGTTAAGTACCAGATTATTTTCCTTGCCCAGCTATATAAATTACGACGTTGTTATGGAAAAGAACGGTCTATGAAAGATTTTGATATTACTCATTGGCGCAGTGAAGATCAGTTTTTACAGAACATCCAATCTAGAAAACGTACCCTGCGCCTAGCGGTCCTTTTATGCACCGTCATCATGGTGCCGCTTACCTTTAAAAATTTTTTCAACGGTGACATCTACCTTGGCCTGGCTAATGCATTCTGTATCGTTGTAATTTGGCTAGAACTTATTTCCGTTCATTATCGTAAACAATCCATCGCTCATTTTTCTATAACCACGGGACTATTAATTGTTACCGCTGTCAGCCCTATTTATCAGGTTGGTCTTTACGGCGTTATTTGGATTTTCCCGCTTATTATTACTTTCTTTTTCTTTGCGCCGCTAAAAATTGCGATGATCAGCTGCATAGCATTGATTGCCGCCGCGACAGTATTATGCATTCTTAAATTTGAACCCGGTTTAACTATTCGATTATTTATTGCCTGGTCAACGTGCGCACTTATTTGTGCGGCTATTCGCTCTAATATAAACCAGTTGCAAACCAAATTACGCGAGCAGTCTTGCAAAGACCCGCTAACCGGTGCGTTTAATCGCCGCCAACTGGATGACTCTTTGCGCCACAGCATTCATCAAAATGAATGCCACGGTACCGCCATGGCCATCGCTCTCATTGATATCGATAATTTCAAATCTATTAATGATAGTTTCGGCCATGATGTGGGCGACCGGCTTATTCAGGAGGTGGTGGCCATACTCGAGCAACACAGCCGCAAAGAAGATCAGCTGTTTAGGATAGGCGGCGATGAAATGCTGCTACTGTTGCGAAACATATCGGAACGGCAAGCATTAAAATTATGTGAAACATTGCGCCAATTGATCGCCGCCCGAGCTAACCGAGCCATTGGCGCAACCAAGCTAAGTGTTAGTATCGGGCTTTGTCGTTACCATTCGGAGATGAATCAAGACCTCTGGTTTAAACATGCCGACCAAGCCCTATACAAGGCTAAGTCAGCGGGTCGTAATCAGGTGGTTTTGTCGAATACCACGGCGATGGAGGGGTTTGCTGTTGGTGTTTAAAATACTGCGGGCCAATTACAATATTATTTTTTAACTACTCAAAGCAATTTTCAAACCCATAAACACCATAAAACCACTGGCGGCTTTATTGATACGAGCTTTAAAACGTAGATACACACCTTGTGCCCTTTGCGTCGACAAGGCCAAAGCCACCAGGGCATACCAACTAACGTCGATAACAAAAGCCATTACAGGAATAATGGTATAGCTGTGGGCCGGCGGGTTAGGCGGCAGAAAAGCAACAATAATACCGCCGATAATAATGGCTGTTTTTGGATTACTTAACTGGGTAAACAAACCCATCAAAAACGAGCGCCATAAACTATTATTAGACTGTGCTTGCGGGTCGTTGCCAATACTATCATCGGCAGAACGCCAAATTTTAAAGGCCAAATAACACAGGTAAATTGCCCCAGCCAACTTTAACACCAGGTAAAGCCATGGTACCGCCTGCAATACAGCATACAAACCCATCACCGCCAGCAAGGTAATAATACCCGCGCCAAGACCCAAACCCAGCACCACCATTAAGCCGTGAGCACGAGAGGAATCAACCGCAACTTTAGACACCACCAGAAAACTGGGCCCTGGGCTCATCACCCCCAAAATTAAGGCGATTGCTATACCAATTAAAAAAGAATACTCAGCCATTTGTCACTCTCAGTTGCTATGCTTACAACGGCCTTTGTAGCATACTTGGGCGATGCCCGTCATCTATCGACGGCCTACTTAAATAAGGGTAGTGGATGAAAAAACTGAAGGACGAAAAAGAACTGGTGCGTAAAGCCTTGGAAATTGGCACTGTCTACGCGGAAAAACGTGGCGCCGCACAATTTGAAGCCACCGACTCCGCCAACGATAAATTACTGTATATCTACCGCTTGCTGGTACACGATAAGTTGCTGCAACCGATTCCTGAGGCACAAGTTTCACAAAAGTCCGTGCGCCATAAGCTGGCACTTTGGGCTTCCAAACACAGCTAATTAAATAAACATTGCCAATATTGCTGGCCGCTGCGGCAATTGGCAATGAAATTTCGCCGCCAAGGGCGGGCATTAATCACCAGACCGGGGAGCCACTGGCTGATCCTACACACTTAATATTCTGGATTAGATGCTCGCCGCTAAAATACCAAAACTAAAGCCCAATACGGCTCCCAAGGGCGGCCCCCAATGGTTTTCCAATTTTGCCTGGGGGGCGATATCTTGGAATACCGAATACAGAATGCCACCCGATGCCAGCAGCATAATGGCATTAACTAAAACCGGCGTATCCTGCATAAACCAGTACCCGCTTAGGCCGGCTACCGGCCCGAGTAAAGCCATGGTGGCAAATAGGCCTATAATTCTTGCCGCTGAATAGTTAGAACTCATACCTAGCTCGCGATAAGCATTAAAGCCTTCAGGTAGGTTTTGCAGAGCGATAATACCGACCAAAAAGTACGCATGCTCGCTGCCCGTGGCCAATGCCACCCCTAGTATTATTGACTCTGGAATAAAATCGCAGAGCATAGCGGCCAATTGGCTGGCCGGCGTTTTGAATTTCTCTAAAGCCACATCAAGCAACATAAATGCAATGCCGCCGCTACAAAACAGGGCTACTGCACTCAGCGAATTGAAACCCTTAATACCCTCGGGCACTAGCACCAAAGCCAGGGCAGAAAGCAGAGTACCGCCGCCAAAAGCCATGACACCGTGGCGCAATTCCTGTTGCAGCCATTTTGTTTGTATGTGTTCATGGCTGGCAACCCAAGCCCCTAAGGGCATGGCCAAACCTGCCAATAAAGTAAGGCCGACAACTGCTACCAACAATGCCATGCTCCATCAGTCAAAATTCGCAAAATACTATCACATGAAATCTGCCGTTTTGATGTTATGCAACAAGCAGCCATTAAATAGTTAAAATCAATAGCGTCGCTTGTTACAATTTATTTAACCTATTGAGTTTAGCTAGGCATTATCACTCCATCGCTTCAACAAGAAGCTAAAGCCAGCACACTATCGGAGATAACCATGCTTAATAACCGCGAAGGCCAAGCAGTACCGAGTACCGTATTCACAGTACAACAAGATAACCAGTGGAGCCAAATCAGCAGCGAAGACTTATTTGCCGGTAAAAAAGTCATCTTATTTGCACTACCCGGGGCCTTTACCCCAACGTGTTCATCCACCCACCTTCCTCGCTATAACGAGCTAGCCCCTATTTTTGCAAAGGAGGGGGTTGATAGCATTATTTGCTTGTCAGTAAACGATACCTTTGTAATGAACGCTTGGCAGGCCGACCAGGACGCCGCCAATATCACCTTTATTCCCGATGGCAATGGCAGCTTCAGCCGCGATATGGATATGTTGGTCAATAAATCTGAAATTGGCTTTCGCGATCGCTCTTGGCGCTACTCTATGCTGGTGGTTGACGGCGTTATCGAAAAACAATTTATCGAGCCCGATGTGCCTGGCGACCCATTCCAGGTTTCCGATGCGGACACCATGCTGAACTACCTGAACCCAAATGCGGAACAAGCGAAACGCGTGAGCGTTTTCACCAAGCCAGGCTGCCCGCACTGTGTTCGCGCCAAAGCCGCTCTAAGCGCAAAGAATATGAGCTACGAAGAGATTGAGCTGGGTAGCCAAGGCCTTAGCTATAGCTCTCTTATGGCCATTAGCGGCCAGGGTACAACACCGCAAATTTTCATTGATGGTGAACACATTGGTGGCGCCGACGAGCTTGAGGCCTGGTTAAGCGCCTAAGCTTCACTGTCTCCGGCTGGCCAACAGCGTGGCACAAGGACGTGTCGTCATTGACCTTATTGATCAATGGCGACACGTAACAACCCACAGCCTGCAAATTGCACGCTAGGCTTTGCGCAACAATGCCCTAACAACGCCCTATAAAGTCATGGCAGACTCGTCAGAGCAAACTAACTAGAGCCATCCTCCTCCGGCATGCTTTTCGTCCCACAAGCCCCATAAACCGTGGCGGCGGCAGCCTATATCCTGTAAGCTGCACCGCCGCCGCGAGGCTGGCCAATATTTCAACACTCACTTCAACACCCAAAGATGATCCAATATGAGTTTTACCGAATTGGGCTTAGCTGAGCCCATTATTAAAGCCGTAGCCGAACAGGGCTATGATAAACCTTCGCCTATCCAAGCAGAATCTATTCCCGCCGTGTTATCCGGCCAGGATGTGATGGCGGCGGCACAAACCGGTACCGGTAAAACCGCAGGCTTTACCCTGCCCATATTGCATATGCTGGCCAAGGGCAAACCTGCTCGCGCCAACCAAGCCCGGGCCCTGGTATTAACCCCTACCCGTGAACTGGCCGCCCAAGTTGGCGCCAGTGTCGAGAAGTACGGCCAGCACTTACCTTTACGCTCTACCGTGGTCTTTGGCGGGGTTAAAATTAACCCACAAATGATGAAGCTGCGCCGTGGCGTTGATGTGCTAGTTGCCACCCCCGGCCGCCTGCTTGACTTGTATAACCAAAGAGCCGTTAAATTCGACGAATTAGAAATTCTAGTACTCGATGAAGCCGACCGAATGTTGGATATGGGCTTTATTCACGATATTAAGAAAATTCTGCGCGCCCTGCCCAGCAATCGCCAAAACCTAATGTTTTCGGCGACCTTTTCCGATGATATTCGTAACCTTGCCAAAGGCCTGGTCAATAATCCGATTGAAATTTCCGTTACCCCTCGTAATGCCACCGCTAATACGGTCGAGCAATGGGTTTATCCGGTTGATAAGAATCAGAAGTCTAACGTCCTAACCAAGTTGATCAAAGATAATCAATGGAGTCAGGTTTTGGTCTTTAGCCGAACCAAGCACGGCGCCAACCGCTTGGCCAAGCAGTTAACCGGCCGCGGCATTGATTCGGCCGCTATCCATGGCAACAAAAGCCAAGGTGCACGCACCAAGGCTTTGGCTGATTTCAAATCCAATAAAATTCAGGTCCTGGTAGCAACGGATATTGCCGCTCGTGGCTTGGATATTGACCAGCTACCCCATGTGGTTAACTTTGACTTGCCCAATGTACCCGAAGATTATGTCCATCGTATTGGCCGAACCGGCCGAGCTGGAGCGAGCGGAGAGGCCGTTTCATTGGTCTGTGCAGAAGAATTCAAACTGCTGTCTGATATCGAGCGCCTGACCCAAAAGATTATTGAGCGCAAGGAAATTGAAGGCTTTGAAGCCATCGAGCGGCTGCCTGAGTCACGCCTGGGCAAGCCGGTCAGAGCCAAGAAGCCGAAGCAAGCTAGGCAGGGCCACCAAGACGGTCAGCGCTCGGGCGAAAATGCCCGTGGCCATAAACCTACTGGCAAAAACCGTCGCCACACCGGCGGCCGCGATGGTAATAGCGAAGGCAATGGCGGTGGTAACAACCAGAGCCAACGGCGTCGCCCGGCTAACCGCAGCGGCGGCAATAGCAGTGGCAATACTGCTAGCGGCAACCGAGGCAACTCTAGCGGCAGGAGCAGCGGTGGCAACAGCGGTGGCAATGGCCAGCGCAGCGGCAACCGCTAAGAGTTTTAAGCATGGCTAAAATTGCGGTTTTTGTAGATGTGCAAAATATTTACTACACCAGCCGCCAAGCCTATGGCCGCCAATTCAACTACCGTAAATTTTGGCAGCAACTAAGCGCTCAAGGTGAGATTACCGGCGCTTACGCCTATGCCATCCACCGCGGCGACGACAAGCAGTTAAAATTTCAAAACGCCTTAAAACACATCGGTTTTACGGTAAAGCTTAAACCCTTTATTCAACGCAGCGATGGCTCAGCCAAGGGCGATTGGGATGTTGGCATTGCCATTGATGTAATGGAAGCGGCCGAGCAGGTCGACAAGGTGGTATTGCTGTCAGGCGATGGAGATTTTGATCTATTGCTGGAACGTATCAAACGGCGTTTTAATGTTAGCACCGAAGTTTATGGCGTGCCTTCGCTAACCGCCGATTCGCTGATTGATTCCGCCAATGTATTTCACCCTATCACTGAAGACCTACTGCTTTAATACCCTGCCGGAAAACCTTAGCAATACTCTCGTTTCAATTATCCAGCTGATCGATATCAGCCTGCAGTGCTTCGCCGTCTACGGCCTACTCTATGGCCAAAGCCGGATTGCACGCCCTTACTCAGCACCTGGCAATGGAACTGGCTGAATACAATATCCGGGTCAATGCGGTCTCCCGCAGTGGTTAAAACGCCGATATATAAATCGTTCATTGAAGCAGATGAATTAGACCAAGCACTGGCCGGTTTTAATGACTTCCACCCACTTGGGCGTATTGGCCAGGACGTGGACATTGCCGAAACTGTATGTTTTTTGCTCAGCGAAAAAGCCAGCTGGGTAACAGGCGCCATCTGGGATATCGATGGCGGTGTGATGGCGGGCAGAAACTAAACCCTGTGTAAGCAAAGCCTAGGGTTTGCTGTTCACATCTGGGTGGCTAACCCCATCCAGGTTGACCAAATCCCAATGGTGCCCCTTGTTGCGGTACAGCCGCTTGTTGACACGGGGGTAGTCACAAACATCGTGGTTCTCACGCTGGCCAACCACCAAGCAACGCAACATTGTTGAGCCGGTATTCATTAAAGCGTGGGGCTCGCCATTAGCTCGGTAGCCAATAAAGTCCCCTTCAGACACCGCAAATGACTGTTCGCCAATTTTCGCCGAGGCCTGGCCCGACAGGATATAAACACACTCATCCTCGTATTTATGGCAATGAATCTCGGTCGACTCCTTGCCTGGCGGCACCTCGATCATATGTACGCCCAGGCCGGTAAGCCCGGTCATGTCGCCCAGCGATTTATTGTTGCGCACCGCCCGCTCATTGAGGAAATGGGTTTTGGCAAAGCCCTCCATCTCTTCAATTTCGCCCTTTTTTATAATGTACTTTTCCATATCCGGCGCCTCATAGCGTGTTATGCCCGGTAAAAGTGTTGTGTTCAAACGACCTCTCACTACTTATTTGAATACATCCACTGTAATTTTAATTGGTCCAGCAAAATCTGCGCTGCGGCGGTGGCTTTTATCCCTGCTTAGCTACCCCAGGCTCTGGTTCTATAACTCTGTTTCGCCCAAAAGTGGCGCAACTTTAGGTAAACCGCAATGAGTCTGTGAGGCCTGAGATATAAAACACTTAAAACCAGTGCCTTTAACACCTACATCCAACATCTACATCTCATATTAAACAGCTAACACTGTTAACGTCTTACACCTATAGACTTTTATACTGTCGAATTAGCAACACAATGCCGACCAGACCCAAATTACCAACATCAACCAGCTGCCCATCACATGGCTGGCCTGGGCTAAGCCCTGATTAATGCCATATGCATTTTAGGCTGCTGGCGATGAGGGCGGCACTGCCGCCCTACAAAGCCCTTATTTCCTAAAGTCGATATCACTGTCGGCGGCCAACCAGGCAAAAATAGTATAAATTGCCGAGGCCTGCTTCATCGTGGCCGGGGGCACATTGGCCATGGTGTCGTTTTCAGTATGGTGGTAGTCGAAATAATCACTAAGATCAGAATCGAAATTAATCGCTGGCATACCGGCATTGCCCAACACGCTGATATCCGACTGGCCTTTGGCGGTATTGGAGTTGTGCAGGCTAACACCATAGGGCTGCATTACTTTAGCCAACTGCTTGATCGCCGCCAACGACTTGGGGCCAACACCGGGGCGAATCTGGTGAATAGCACGGACACCGGAGTCCCACTCGGCACCAATAAGATGATGCTTAAGTTTGTCTTTATGCGCTTTGGCGTATTGCTTTACTCCATATAAGCCAATTTCTTCAGCGGCAAATAAAATCACCCGAATGGAACGGCTCGGCTTTTTACCACTGTCGATAATATGCTTGGCTGCGGCCATAGTAATGGTCACACCCATGCCATCATCGATAGCACCGGTACCGACATCCCAGCTGTCTAAGTGTGAACCCAGCACAACAAAATCTTCCGGCTTATTTCGGCCGGTCACTTCACCAATTACATTGTAAGTCACAACATCTTTAATACGCTTGGCGGTAATCTCCAGCTGTATCGTTACTGGTTTACCGCGTTTGAGCATATTCTCGACCAGGTCAGCATCCGGGCTGGATAGGGCTGCGGCCGGGATATTACTGCCGCCACGCTGGCTGCCGGTATGGCCTATGCGATCATGATCAGTACCAACAGAGCGGATGAGTAAAGCGGCGGCGCCCTTGGCTTCGGCTATTTTGCCGCCACCCCAGCGCTGTTTGCCGGTGCTGCCGTAGCCGGCGCCATCGATACTGGGCTGCATCTTTTTACCGATATAAGCTATCTTGCCATTGAGGCTGTTGGCCTCGGCTTTTTCTAGCGCCTCGACCGAGGCGAAATAAACGATCTCGGCATTAATGCCGCCTTTGGGTGTACCCACCGAATCACCCAGGGTGATAGCGACCAAGCGCTGCGGGTAGGGGCTGCTGACTGAGATATCTATCTCACCACGATGCCAGCCGGGGGTAACCACCTTTTCCGTCCAAACTTTATCAAAGCCCAGGCTGTTCATCTTTGCCACTGCCCACTGCACCGCGCGGCCATCGGCCGGGGTGCCAACACGGCGCGCCCCCACTTCGGTGGTTAAACTTTCATCTAATTGATACGCCAGGTCGGACTCACTGGCCTTTTTGCCCAGTTGCGCGGCGGTGCTTAGCTGCTCTGGAGTAAAACGAAAAGTTTCCGCCACAGCGGAAACACCCAGGCCCAGTAATACTGTCATTAAGCCAATTTTATTTAATGTCTTCATTGTTACCTTCATTCAATCGGGTTTAAGTGAGCTATGGTGCTTTATAAGACGTTGCTTGCTTTTTGTAGCAATTTTACAACTTTTAAGTGTATTTACTACATTTCTCAGCTATATTTCTGAGCCTTATTTAAGCACGCAGAAATATCTGCAAAAACAAAGCCTTGGAGCCCGACCTTGAAGCCTGCGGAATTAACCCAACGCATTAGCGATGCCCTAGACGATATGCGTAAATCTGAACGCAAGGTCGCCGAATATGTCCTCGCCAACCCCGGCGATATTATCCATATGCGTATTGTTGACCTCGCCGCCAAGTCTTCTGTAAGCGAACCGACCGTGGTGCGTTTTTGCCGAGCAGTGGGTTGTGATGGCTTCCAAGAGTTTAAGCTAAAGCTGGCACAACAGCTGGCAGCCAGCCCTAGTTTTGGTCAGATAGCGGTGACTGAGTCCGACGCCATCGAGGAGTTCACCCAAAAAGTTTTCGATTCGACGGTAGATACCCTATTGCAGGTGCGCGACCGCCTCGACCCGCAACTATTAGACCAAGCCGTTACCGCCCTCTGCGCCGCCAACCGCGTCGAATTTTACGGCTTTGGCGCCTCTGGCGCCGTCGCCGCCGACGCCCAACATAAATTTTTCCGGCTACAGTTGGCCACCGCGGCGCACTCTGACCACCATATTCAAAATATGTCGGCCATGAGTATGCAACCCGGCGATGTGGTGGTGGCTATTTCCCAAAGCGGCCGCACCAAAGCGCTGATACACTCCATGGAAATGGTCAAAAACATGGGCGGCATTGTTATCGGCCTGGCCCCCAGCGGCACGCCGGTGATTAAAAATGCCAGCATCCCGATTGAAGTGGATGTGGAAGAAGATATCGAAATATATACGCCGCTGTCCTCGCGCATCGCCCACCTGGTGATTATCGATGTACTCGCCATAGGCGTGGCCCAGCGTAAAGGGCCTGAGCTGCATGATCATTTGTTTAAGCTCAAACAAGGCCTGCGATCATTGCGGATTCAGCCGGAAGATCGCTAACAAACTATTGGAAATTGCGCGGACTAAATAATATTATTTTTCCGTTCTGGCTGATTTTTTAGCACCCCAGCCTCGAAGATTCAAAACAACATTAAATAGAGGGATTTTTAATGAGGAAGTTGCTGGTACTACTGACTTCAATGATTTTATCTCAGGCTAGCTATGCCAAGAACGAATTAAGCGAGCTAATAGAAGCCGAAAATTGGGCGGAATTAAAGTCTATTGTAAAGCCAAGCTTGAAGCTAGAAGATATTGCCGTATGGGATGGTTTCTCTCCCAAGCCTCACAGTACCGACACGATGTTTTTTTACGACAAAGAACATGAAAAAATTCTCATTCAGAAAAACAAAATCGTCTTTAGTCGGTCGGCGGGACGCTTTGTCGCGGACCTAAAAAACCCTGATAACAATGTAAAGCTCAAGAGTATCACTAACGAATATTTCATAGGAAAATACAATGGCCGCTGGGTCATTCAAAGCCCAAACTCCGCCGCATTTTCATTTTACAATCCAGAAAACATGGAGCTTGTTAAAAAAATAAGCACCGAATTTTATCACCCCAAGATCTACGCCAAAAATAACGGCATAATCTATATAACGGCTTCCAACAGACGAGCTAGCAAGGGAAAAATACTGGAGATCAACCTCGACACAATGACGGTTAAACCCGCCAAAATAATAACATCCGCACTGATAAAAACACTGCAGCCATATCGACAAGAAGAAAAGTATGTGCAATCTCACCTCAACCATGCCAGCAAATTCTCTAAATTAGCCGATAAATTTTCGGCCGGAAGCCCCTGCACTTTTACCTACCAGCCTTCGAACCTTAATGTTGAATTTACCGTTGTAGAATGTGGCGGTAACGAGCCAAAATACAAAGACCCCAAATTAAAATTTATTAGCCTGGGGGAAACTCATACAGTAATTCGGTCAAAATCACGACAGGGTAATTGGGGCTATGGCGCGACAGACTATATATTGCCTCTATCGGCACTGGATAACATTGTCTTATCTTTAAAAGAAAAAAAACATCATGAAATTAAGGCCCAGCTCAAACTATTCTCAAAAAACATACCTTTTGACCAATACGACACGAGTAAACTCAGGGGCTTGGCAAAGGCATTACCAGAATATATAAACCCGAAACAACTTGAAGCCGAATTGGCCAGCTATTACACCGCTAGAGCTAAAGATCAATATGGCCTTAATGTACTGGAGTCTATCAAAGCAGTGGACAAGGGCAGCCGCTACGTACCGACTGTCACCAGCACCTATTACACCCACGAAGACCAAAGTTACTCAATTAACGGCCAGTACGTACATAAAACCGGGCCCAGCAAATCAAACCAAGTTAACAGCGGTGGTTATGACCAAGCCATAAGCGGTTTCGATTTGGTATTCGCCATCGACAATACCAAGAAAAAAAGCTACCAAATTGAACTGGAAGCCAATTGGACTGCCGCCGAATCATATAATGCCAAAGAATCATATTGCATGCAGCGCGGCTTCATTTTCTGTAGCCAACGCGGCACCAGAAACGTAACTAAATACAAAACCCAATCTAAAAAAGTTAAGCAGAGCTATCTTATCGGCCACGAGGGCCGAATTAAACACAAATTTTACTTGGGCGAAAAACAACCCAGTGACCTGATCTTTTATATTTCCAGCGTCAAGCCCGTGGATGATCAACATTTTTCTGTTTATGAAAACATTATGTCTAACTCCCACGACGAAGAGCTGAATGTAACTAAGGAACTCATTGATAAAATAAAACAGCAAAAACTGTTTTTACCGTTTCACGGTTCATTGGATGACAGATTTAAAGCCCTGGTCCAACAGAAACGTGACCAATTTTTTGAGCAACAATTACCTGAGGTTTCGCTGAATTTTCAATTCCCTGAAAAGTTTGACCCTGACTTTGATAATAATGTAAAAGTTTCCATTATTTCCCAGGGCATGCCTGTAAAAATTGACCTGGAAACCAACAAGGCCGACCACAGCTACACCGTAAACCAAAAAACCTCCGGCTTCGAAGTCGCCCAAGGCTATTGTTTCTTCTGTGAATACAGTAAAGAAATCAACTTGAATTTTAAGGGTATGAGCAAAGCTAAAATACAAGATACCGTTAAAATAAAGTACCTCTATGGGATCACCGATAACTGGTAATAGCTCGGCGGGAGTATTGAGCATCTTCGATGCTTAGCACTCTCGCTTAATCTTCTTCCTTTGCAGCTCTATCGCTAGCTTTTGCTTTTGGGCGGCTTTATAGGTCATCACTCTCATCTTTTAGCAAAGGCCCTGCTAGTTCCAACAAATCACTTCGTTCAGGTAATCTGCTTGGCGTTTTAAGGTCACTAACTAAACCAACCTTCTCCATTAATTTAAGCATCCACCATCCTGGATCCCACTCGTTATTAGCAATGCCAAATTTAGCGGATGAAGGGAATGCGTGATGATTATTATGCCAATTTTCACCCATGGTAATAAATGCAGCATAAGGAATATTATAACCCTGCACCGCGGCACTCTCGACATGGTAGTGACGCTGGCCCTTATTATGTGCGAAATATCCAATCAACCAATGCCCAGCGATACTAATCGTTACCCGTGCACAAATTCCCCAGACTATCCAAGGCCAACCACCAATCAAGTAGAAAACAATAGCCCATGGAAGTTGCTGCCACATCCAATATTTCTCCATCCACTGGTAGATACGGTCATTCAGATATTCCTCTTCTATCTGGACTTGGGGCGGGTGGTCCAACTGGATATCACAATGAATTTGCCAAAACCCATCCTTTAATATTCCTTGTTGATGGCCGAAATAATCATGGCAATTTTCCTGCCTTTGCGCCCAGTCTCGTAGATCGTGAGTTCTTAACATTCCAAAGGGGCCTGCCAATCCTACGAGTACACCGAGATGCACAAGAACATACTCTAACCATTTCGAACAACGATAACTCTTGTGGATAAATAGTCGGTGCATACCTAATGAATGACCGAAACAAAGAGTAAAACCAGTAAACAATAGGAATAGAAAAAGCGCATCCAGCGTCAAGGTCAATGGCCCGGCGATTACCACAACAACGAACATTGCACTAAACCAAACAGACTTATTCGATGACCAATATACCACTCCACTTTTTGCGTTTGATGAAATGGGTGACTTTACTCTCAAATTTTCATAAGATTTTGCCATATTAGCCATTACCCTTTATTCATGAGCTCTTCAATCAAGAGCTCTGCCATTTTACTGACGCCGTATTTTTGCAAAGGATGGAAATACCACGCAGGGTCTAGCCGGCGATCGTAATATATTGATAAATTTACTTCGGTGGCTCCATTCTCTAAAGGAGTCAGCAATATTTGTGTTCCTTTGAGATTCATATAGCTGGACAAATAACTGGTATCTTCGAGTATCCGAGTTTTGATTCGATTGGCAGATACGTCTTCAATCAATAGCCTTAAGGTTCCCTCATGGGTGTTGGTAAAAAACCATTTTTTGTAACGATAATCAACCCTATGTATATCGCCCGTTTTAAGGCTGCCAGCATCGACCTGATACGGCATCGGAAAAACAGACAAAAACCAGTGCCTGTTAACGTCAAGCTCAATTGGCTGCTTTAAATTATTTTGAATTTCCACTGGAGTTCTGTTGATAATCTTCACCACACTAACACTGTTTTCGCGAGAAAAACTTAACGTGGGAACAATGCCCTCAACTGATAGTAATAGAAAAAGGTAGGGTAATAAATGTGCTTTCAAATCATTCTTTCCTGGCCTTTTGGAATACCTATAGGTCAACGACTCTATCAAGAAAGCGATCAAGACAGCTATAAAATATATCGGCATAAACATTAAGACACAAAGAAAACCCTCAAACAACACCAGTGAGCTGGCCAGCATTACAATTAGAGAATCAAAACAAAGCCCCGCATATTTCTTAACCAGGCTAGCTGTAGCTTCTCGCCTGCGAAAGAACGCTAACAATAGGGCGATAAGGTACGGAATCGCCAAGTACAGCAATGCTGAATCATTTAGCTCGAATGTAATAAGTAACCTAACGGACACCGTAAACACAGCTGTAATTAGGATTATTTGCAGCCAACGTTTATTTCTTATCCACCTTGTACGCCAATCCATGCTTTCCCCGTCCCTAGGTAACGACTATTCGCTAATTACGCATAATTGGCGAATAGTCCTCCCACAAATAAAATTTTCAGATTAAAAGTTAGAGCGGCAGTATATACCCTCTTAGCACTCTCGCTTAATCTTCTTCCTTTGCAGCTCTATCGCTAGCTTTTGCTTTTGGGCGGCTTTATAGCTAATGCCCTTTCTCTTTTGGCTGCGATACTTATCGCGCATATCGGCCAACTTAATGCGTAGTTTTTTGCATGCCAGGGCGTGTTTAGCGGCGGCTTTGTTTTTCTTTTTGCCGGCCTTAGCTGCGGCAACTTCGGCCTTATATCGCTGCTGAGAGCGGTGTTTAAACCAATTTTTATTGCGCTTTATCTGCTTTTTACCATCTTCGTTATCGACCTGCTTATTGAGGTCAATTAATTTAACCTGCTTGGCCTTTGCAGCCGGCCTATCACTGAAATGGATGACGCCGTTTTCGTCCTCCCATTGATAAACCTGGGCATAAAGAGGCGTGCTTATAAGGCTGAGTAGAAAACTACAGGGTAAAAGGATAAGGCATTTTGATAAGTCCATTGCATGTACCTGTCAGTCCAATTCCATGGACTGCCAAGCTTAAGAAAGAGCACCGCCAAAGTGATTAGGGCGAAAGTCCCATTCCCCTGGTTTCTTTAGACCAGTTACTGCTGAAACACTTCCCCGGTTCAATTATTTGGAAATTTCATCTTCGCTGATGACAATTCACCCGATTTTCCAAGATCGTCATTACCATCCCTGCAACATACGAAAAAGAATATATTATAAAAAAATGTAGCAATTATAAGGTGTTAGCGTATATATCGACCATCACCTAGTCTCAAATGCAACTATTTATCGACATTTACACAAGGTTCTCAGCTAAAAATGAGAATTATGTTTACACATAAACAGCTTACGTTTAAATTAAAGTGTAAATTCACTAAACCGGGTCTGCCGAGTATTTACCAAGATCATCGCGAGTAGATACCGAGCGCATAAAACGAAGCATAATAAAAATAGGAAAGCGTCATGAAATTCACCAAGTCCACATTAGCTACCACCATAGCCCTGCTCTCAACCGCAGTGATTAGCAGCTCCTCCCTGGCCGCCGTGCTGGAAGAAATTACCGTTACTGCGCAGAAGCGTGAGCAAAACCTGCAAGATGTTGGCATTGCGGTTAGCGCCTTTAGCGGTGAGCAAATGTCCGCTCTAGGCATAAGCCAGAGCCACGACATCGCTACTTTCACTCCTGGTGTGCATATTTCCGGTAACTTAGCCGGGCAAAATACCCAGTTCACCATTCGCGGCGTTACCCAGAACGACTTTAACGACATTGTTGAAGCGCCCAACGCCGTTTATCTGGATGAAGGCTATCTGGCCATCGCCCAGGCTCAAACATTTGCCGTATTTGATGTGGAGCGAGTCGAAATACTGAAAGGCCCCCAGGGCACTCTATTTGGCCGTAACGCCACCGGCGGGTTAATTCATTATATTTCGCGCAAACCCAACCTAGACGAAGTCGAAGGTTATATCGATATGAGCTACGGCCAATTCGACACCAAGGCCAATGCCGACAAGTGGACCGTAGAAGCAGCCGTTGGCGGCCCGCTGAGCGATACCGTAGCTGGCCGTATTGCCTTTAAATCCAATATCCAAGACGGTTACCTGAAGAATTTATACCCCGCCGGTGTAGACGCCAACCAACCTGGCGCCGGCTCACCGGGGGCAGGCGCTGGTGCTGACCTGGGCAGTGACGATACCCAATCGGCACGTGCCAGCTTATTAATTGAAGCCAATGACACTACCACCATTACCATGTCGGCTAACTACTCTAGCTCAGAAGTTGGCACCGGCCCCTACCAATCGAAATCGACTATAGCCGTGGTTGATGCCAACGGTGAGGTTATTAATGTCATCGATACCCCTGCCAACGAGACTCGCTATAGCATTCAAGGCAATGGTGACGCTGGCGGCGATATTATTGACGGTGATGCCCTAGATCCTTTGCTGGGTATTGGCGTTAACCTAGGTGGTCGCCCGACGCCTGGCGGCGACTTCTTCGGTTATAGTGACCCCGACGGCAGTGATTTTACCACTTCCAGTGATTTTGCCTTTGACGATCAGGGCTCGATGGATACCTGGGGCTTAAACTTTAATATCGCCAAAGAATTAAGTGACACGGTCAGCATGACCTCCATCACTGATTACAAAAACTATGAAAAACTTATGTTTATCGATGTCGATGCAGCTCCGGTCAACCAGCTGGCCAACTACGCCGGTGTTGATGCCACCAGTTTCTCGCAAGAGATTCGCTTTAACGGTGAAAGCGATAGCATGCGCTGGGTTGCCGGCTTGTACTTTTTAAACATCGACACCCATTCCGAAAATGGCTTAAAAGCACCCAATAATAGTATTGTTAACGGCGCCTTTCCCTCGATCGATATTGGCGTAAAAGCCGACCTCGAAACCAACTCTTATAGCGCTTTTGGCCAATTTGAAATCGACCTTAACGACAAACTGGCGTTCACCGCCGGCTTGCGTTTGATGCAAGAAAAGAAAGATTTCGATGTTGAGATTGGTGTTTATGGCTCGTCCAGCAACAACACCGTAAACCAAGGCAGCCCGATCCCTAATGCCTTTGGCGCTGGCTCACCGTTTATTCACAACTTTAAGACCTCCGATAACCTTTGGACCGGTAAAGTGCAGCTAGACTACCGTCCCAACGAAGACCTATTGGTCTACGCCAGCATCAACCGCGGTGTTAAAGCCGGTAGTTTTAACGCCCCTTTGCTCGGCGCCTACCTGGGCTCCGGTGGTGCGGCTGGCCTGCCCTATGATGAAGAAGTTTTGGTCTCTTATGAGGCGGGCTTTAAAGCCACCTTTAATGACGGCGCCACCCGCTTAAACGGCGCAACGTATTATTATGACTATACCGACTACCAAGCCTTTTTATTCGTTGGCGTAGGCGGTGTGGTGATCAATGCCGATGCTGAGAACTACGGCATGGAGCTGGAACTCATTACCACTCCAGCCGAAGGTTGGGACATTATGCTGAGCGGCTCTTGGGTAGATGCCACCGTAGAAGATGTTTTACTGCGCAGCGGCTCACCACTTCCAGCCCAAGATGTTAGGCCCACTTATACACCCGAGTATCAATTTACCGCCCTGGTTCGCTACGAGTGGGCTGCACTTAATGGCATGATGTCGGTGGCCGCCGATGTCAGCTACTCGGATGAATTTTATTACAACCTACGCAACTTCGATGCCGATAAATTCGACAGCTATGTAATGACCAATCTGCGCTTGGCTTGGGCCAGTGAAGATGAAAGCTGGAATACCGCATTGGTGATTCGCAACTTGACCGACGAACGTGCCGGCGTCCAGGGCTTTGATTTAGCAACCCTATGCGGCTGTAATGAAGTAGCCTATCGCGACCCACGCTTTGTTGGTGTTAATGTTAAGTATCAGTTCTAAATAGTTAGCGCGATACTCGCAGAGATGTGAGATGTGAGATGTGAGATGTGAGATGTGAGATGTGAGACATTTTCATCTTACGTCTTACTTACAACGTCTTACTTTTTACATCTGACGCTCCTTACGCTCGCCCCAGGCGAGCAAAGCCCAAGAGACAAACGATGAAACGCCGAGATTTACTTAAGCAGGGTGGTTTGTTACTTAGCTTTACCGTGGCCGGGCAAATTATTTTAGCCAGCCCAGCACAAGCGAAGGCCGGTGCTTGGCCGCTACAGACACTCAGCCCAGAGTTAGCCCAAACAGCTGAGATACTGGCCGAAGCTATTGCCCCGGGTGCGCGCGCAGGCGGTATTGTTCATTTTTTAGATCAACAGCTCAGCCAAAAAAATGATACCGATTGCCTACTGATGATTCGCTATCTAGGAGTACCACAGCCCTTTACAGATTTTTATTCTGCCGCATTTAAAGCGGTAAACCTAGCGGCTCAAGGTCGCTACAACAAGCCCTTGGCCAAGCTAAGTGAAGAGCAATTAGAGGAGCTGGTCAGCCTAATCGCCACAGATGCGATAGAGCACTGGCAGGGGCCACCTAGTTCATTTTTCTATTTTGTCTTTCGCGCCGATGCCGTTGATGTCACCTATGGCACCCAGGCTGCATTTGCAGAACTAAACATTCCCTATATGGCCCACATCACACCCGATAAGCCGTGGTAACCACGATGCAAACAATAACAACTAAAAGCCAAGTCGATGTCTTAGTCATTGGCTCTGGTGCGGCGGGCAGTATTTTTGCCGCCAAAGCCGCCGCCGCCGGCAAACAAGTATTAATATTAGAGGCCGGCCCCGAGCGCAGCTTAGAAGATTTAACCAGCTCACAGATTTGGGCGCGCAAGTTAAAATGGGCCGGCGCCATGGTAGCAGAGCAGGGCAACCATAAAGTAGGTAATAACTTTAATTCCGGTTTTGGTACCGGCGGCTCAGCCGTCCATCACTATGGCGTATGGCCACGCCTGCATGAAAATGATTTTAATACTCACAGCCAATATGGCGTGGGCTTAGACTGGCCCATTGATTATTCCCACTTACAATCTTTTTACGACCGCATTCAAGATGAAGTTGGCATTGCCGGCGATCACAGCAAAGAAATATGGCGACCCAAGGGCAAGCCTTATTCTATACCTGCGCTGCCAATATTTTCTCAGGGCCAAGCCATTGCCAAAGGTTTTGCTGCCAAGGGCTTGCACACAGCGCCGATACCGATGGCGGTACGCAGCACGCCGACAAAGGATCGGAATAGTTGTATCTTCGATGGCTGGTGCGATGCCGGCTGCCCCAATGGCGCGCTGGCCAACCCGCTGGCCACCTATTTACGCCAGGCCCTACACAGCGGCGCCGCCATTCAACACCACAGCACGGTCAGTAAAATTTTGTGTGATGAGCAGGGTCGCCAAGCTATAGGCGTCGAATATTTTGACCAGCAAGGCAAGCAACATACTATTATGGCTGATAAGGTCGTGCTCGCCGCCTTCGCCATTCAAAATCCACGCTTGTTATTAATGTCCGCCAATAAGTATCACCCTCAGGGGCTGGGTAATAACAATGATTTAGTCGGCCGCTATTTAATGACTCATCCAGCGCACACTATTTGGGGTTTGTTCCCGCAGCCGACCCACCCACATATGGGGCTTACCGGCGGCCAGTTGATAAGCCAAGACCACTACGACACCAAACTGCATAAAAATAATGCCTATGGCAGCTACCAATGGCTGATTGCCAATGCCACCAAGCCCAATGATTTACTGGGTATTGCCGGCTCCAGGCCTGATATTTTTGGCAAAAAGCTTAAGCCCTTTATGCAGCAAGCGAGTAAACATTTTGGCACCATGGTGGGCATTTGTGATGATGTCCCGCAGGCGAATAACCGGGTTGAGCTCAGCCGAACTAACGATAAGTTTGGCCTACCGCTGGCGCAAGCCACTCACAATATTCACCCCAGATCGGAAACCCTAACTCAGCAAATGGTGGCCGAGGGGCTGGAAGTTTTTAAAGCCGCGGGGGTTAAAGAACCCTGGACCGGCCCTCGCGCTGGCATGCATATGATGGGCGGAACGATTATGGGCCGCGACCCCAGTAACTCGGTCACCAATCGCTACGGCCAGGTGCATGGGGTGGATAACTTATACGTCGCCGGGCCGGGGCTATTCCCTAGCAGCGGAGCGGTAAACCCGACTTATACCGTCCACGCTTTGAGTTTGATGGCGGCGGAGCAGATGCTAGGGTAAGAATACCCGCTGATGCCTACAAGCTGGCAGGAGCCAGCTTGTCATTAAGGCAATGGTAGCCATCGACACTGATGGTTTTTATCTGGTCTTGGCTGCAGTGTTTTTGCGCCAACTCGGCATTGGCTCGTAACTTTGCCGAAGCATGGCTGCCATAGGTCGCATAAGCAACCAGCACTGTGGTAATAATCAAAAACCCTAGGCCTATCGATTTCAAACTTACGCAATACATGGTTGTCCCTAACCTATTCAATTTGATGGCAGCCCTATTAAGGTAAGCCTTGCATAACGGAAACCCTATAGCACTTTATTGTGGATTACGGCGCCATTGATCGATTCCGGGCTAGAATTGGTCTATGCAGACCCGAGGGGCGACCAGTTAGGCTATGAGACTTTGGGCCGAGGCAGCTAAAACATATTTAGAGGGGCCATCATCAGACCCGTAGAAGTATAGCGAGCCTGAAACAAAGATTTTTATATTTCTCACCTACCGTTTTACGCCTCACATCTCCATTTAGGGATGAGCACAAACTAGTGCCCAGCCAGAAGCTTCGATTATGGCTAGTCACTAACTGGCCAACACCGTCAACTGCTCGGTTACTTCGGTTTTTTTACCCGGGAAACGTAAATAAAACGCCTTATGTGCGAGCAGCGAACACTCATCCTGACGATGGGCATAGTTACCAATCCACTCACGTAACAGGCTCAAGTTTTTATCTTGCGAGGCCTTGCTGGAGTATTTATGTGGCTCCCACGGACGTTGTTTAGCATTGTCTAAGCAGGTCTGTACCGGCACATTGAGGAATACTAGCTCATTTGCGTCTTCTTCCAGCAGCTCCAACAAGTCCGCATAACAGCCTTCAATAACCCAGCCGGCATCATGCAGTTGTACAAAATCAGTGATCAAGTCCATAGATTCGTCCAAAGGCATACGCTTTGGCGGCATCTCGGGCAACCACGCCACCGAATCCAAATCTAAATAACCAATTTTTTCACTGCTCGATAATTGAGTAGCCAGTGTTGACTTACCTGAACCGGAATTTCCGGTTATTAAAACCTTACGCAAAATATATCCCTTTACTGCTTAGGCCTGAAAAGGGCGGCAGTATAACGGAAACTTTATAAAAGTTTTATGACTTAATGCTCCAAGTCCTACAGGTTTTAGCGTAATTGATACAATCATTTAACAATCGGGACTTTAGGCGACATTCCTTCTTAATTTTTAGCCTACGCAGCATTTTCGTCTATTTAAGAATTGTTCTATTTACTAATAGTGACCGTAATATATGCCAATATCATGCCCGAATATTTCATATATGCTTTTGGAATATCAGACGTCTCTAATTAAAAGGCTAATAAAAATTTATTGGCCGCGGGAAATTAAATACAAATAGATCGGAAAAAAAACAGCGCCACAAGGGAAAATTAATATTAATGTAATAACTTTATGGTTGATGCTTTGACCCAAAGGTATTAGCCTACGAACAAATAATTCATTTCCAATAGGAAGAATGGATGATAAACAAGGCGATGGCAATCCTGATTGAAATCCCTGAAAGCTATCTAAATAAATGGCAGTCCTCCATAAATTTATTGCCCCAGTTATTTGAAGTTTCCACCGCTTCGATTATGCGAATGCTCGAAGACAATTATGAAGTTATAGTTCACAACCAAGCGGCCACCGACCACAGCAATAAAAAACAGAAACGTTTTAGCAATTGCTACTATGATGATGTGATCGGCCAAGGGAAACTAATCGCTATTGAATACGCACCCGACGACCCAATTTGGTGCGATGACTTTAAAGCCGCAAACGAAACGCATTCCTATTTGGGCGCACCAATTCGCTGGCATGACCACACTATTTTTGGCACCCTCAATCTGAGAAATTCTGAGCGCCGCCATTATTCCGAGCTAGACAAACAGTTATTTTCAGAGTTCATCAAAAGCATCGAGCAAGACTTGAAAATACTCGCCCACGAAAAAGTCATCAGCCAGCAATTACAACAGATAAAAGAAATTAACCGAAACCTAATTAACGCCAGGAAAAAGAACCGCCTAACGCTTACCAGAGTAAAAAACCTTTTGAATTTTATGTCACACAATATCCGCACCAGCCTTAATGGAATTTTGGGCGCAGGGCATTTATTGTCAGATTCGAATTCCAGACAGGATAAAATTCAATACATAGAAAGCATAAACGTTTCTTCAGAAATGACGCTCACCCTAATGGGTGACATTATGGATTATTCAAAAATTTCAGAAGGCCAACTAAGCCTCAACCAGCAAGCATTTAATCTGGACGATCTTATCCGGGATGTGGTCGACGCTTACCAGGTCAAATTTCGTAATATCGAAATAGTTTTTGCCGGCATTGACGATAAAGATAAACTTTGGTTTCTAGGCGACTGCATGAGAATACGTCAAATTTTGACGAATATTATTGGCAGCACAATAAAACATTCTGATGCCAACAGCATCAATATTGAACGCACTTTCACGTCCGCTAAACACATTAATATTGGTTTAAGTGTCCACCGCCTAAACACGCAGGGACTGAAACACCTATTTTGTGAATATAAACCATTTACTTCAGACCAAAACTACCATGATGTCAGTACTGATCTTAGCTTATCAGTGAGCAAAAAACTGATTGACTTGATGCAAGGCCATGTACATATAGAAAGCAACGGCACTGCAAGCCACTTAAATATAGAACTACCTTTAACCCAAATAATATCTATTCCAAAAAACAACAATTCGCTCGAAAAAAATTATTCGGATCAGGTTAGGCCAATGAAAATTTTGGTCGCCGAGGACAACCTAACCGACCAAATGGTTATTGGTGGCTTTTTACAAAAGCTAAAGCAGAGTGCCAGCTATGCGTCGAACGGTCAGCTAGCGGTAGAAAAATACATGCAGCAGGCGCAGCTAGGCAATAATTTTGAATTAATATTAATGGATTGTGAAATGCCAATTTTGGATGGCCTAACCGCCAGCCGAAAGATCAGAGCTTTTGAAACAAAACACAAGCTGCCCCGCTGTAATATAGTCGCCTTATCGGCCCATGCCATGACTGAGTTCGGCCAGCAATGTTTGGATGCTGGAATGGACCGACATATTACCAAGCCGATTCGATTACGCGGCTTAAAAGAAATATTATGGTTGGTATCAGAATACCATTCACCGGCAATACCGCGACAGAATAACGCCAATTAAAACCACTAAAATACAAAGCCTTAGCTGTACTCGGCCCGAGTTAAACCATGCAACAGCGCATGAAATTCCGTGTAACCGTTTTGCTTGGCCATAGGTTCAAAAATACCCGCCATAAAATGTACCAAACAATGCTGCTTGGCAACATTCCACAAGTCAGCCACCCATTGCCATAGTATTTCATGATTGCTGCTAAACGCCGTATCGGTGAAATGTTTGCTTGTGGCCAGTTCCAATAACAAAGCTCTCACATGCAGCCAATCAATAAAGTTTTGGGCACCGCTGCCAACCTCGTCCGCATCTAAACGCCGCTCTATCGCTTGCAATAAATAATGTAATTTTTTATATTTTTGCTCCATCAGCTGGTAAGCCTGCTCATCGGCAATGGCGTCGCTGGCACTCTCTTCTGGCAGAGTTCTTAATACGGTCTGTTCTATTTTTTGCCAAGCTTCACCTTCATCCCAAACACCCAACTGCTGAGAACGTAAACGCCAGCGCTTCTGCGCCTCGGTGTTCAATAAGCACCCTCGGTAGTTTGTTCGGTTGAGTTCAGCTAGCTTGCTGTTCTTCCACAAACTTTGAATAACCTCAGCTTTTGACTCAACATCAACAGAAAGATGTTTGGCCTCTTTAAATTGTTGGGCTAGCTTCCATAAATAGGGATTGAACATGTAAAACATACGCCATAAGCCACAGCGTAAGCGAACAGCAAGGGTTCTTTTTTCAAGTCGATGAAATTCATATAGCGCCGTTATATATTTAGCCAACGGGTTAATTGCGGGGGTGTTCCATTGTTTAGCGCAGGCGTAAATCCTGTCCCAATCCGCATTGGCCAGGGCTGGCGCCAAGCCCAAGCGCAGCGCATACCGGCTAACGCAACGAGGGATTGAGGCGGTCGCTATGCCTTTTAGTAAGTCTAGCTGTGAGGCAAGGTAATACGCATCATCAGGTTTGGCAAGGTAGGCCTCGATGATGGTAATCATAACCATGTCACCAGAGAGTATTTTTTTCTTCGCTTTTCTTTTTTGGTAGCGTGACTTCAGCCAAATTAATGCCTGCCGCTTGTCCTCATCACTTTTCAGTCGGTGGCAGGCCTCTAGGCTGCTCATTAATCGGCCTGCAAATAGATTACGACCATTGCGAAAATAACATAAGGAGGATAGGTAATAACAGCCCTTATACATAGCCGACATTGCCCACATTTTGCTAATGATGCTGGGCTGTGTAAATATTGCCAGCCACAGGTATAGGCCGAATAGAGCCAAATAATTATCCGGGTGGTCATTTCTTATAATTAGCCATGCTAATATCGAAATAACCCAGATGGAAATATAGTTGCCCCGAACATTATCTTTTTGATCACCGTTAATGCCTTTTTTGCCGGTAAAGTTACGGATCAAAAAAATTATCAAAACAACAATAAATACTAATCCGCCCAAAATTTTACCTTTAGTTTCGCCAAGAGTTCGCCGACATTCATAGCCAGCCCTGCTTGTTGTTCTGGCTCTGCCAGTTCTGCATACCAAAACTCGGCGATCAAACGCGCCTGGGGATCTTGCAATTTGGACTTAGCCTCACGGACTAAAAATTCATCTCGTGTTTTACGTCCTACCGGAGTTTGGAAGTACTCTACCTCCGGAATTTTGAATTGCAGCTTGGTAGTTATGTCTCTAGCTGCCGCTGCTACTTCGATGCTGCTGGCTTCAGGGTTTATGCCCAACACCCAGAAAGGCCAGGCGCTGAATTGTGCCTGCTCAGTAAACTCCGGAATCATGACTGCCTGGGCCTCCCTGACTTTTATACTGCTCCGGGATAAGTTGATACAACTCCTGGGTTAGACCACGCAGCTTATCGGTTCTGCCGGCCTCAATTTCGGCGCGGCCTTTTTCAACCAGGCTATTGGCTCGCTTAGGCTTGTTCGCCACATTGACCAATGATGCCCAATACAAAAAATTATCCTTCCATCTATCTGGGCTTTTTTCATGGGCGGATTGATACAGCTTATCCAAACGTTCGATCAAACGTTCTATTTCACCCTGGCGCAGACGATTATAAGCTTGCTCCAATTGTTTGGCGCAATCCGCTAATATGCGTTTATCCACCCCATCGCCATGTTCATTAACTATGCCGCAAGCCGAAAAATAGCTGTCCTCACATTCCTCTAATAAATCACCTAACTGGGCCTCAGCTTCCAATAATTCCAACTCAACTTCCAACTCCATCAGCTGACGTGACGCCCGCTGGCAAGCGTCTTCATCTTGGTCGATATTTGACATTTGTCGCAGCAAACTATTTAGCTGCGTATTCAAAGGGTCTAATACCTTGATGGCTTTGTCATCACGCTCGCGGAAGGCCGTTTGCAAGCGCTCCGAAATACGGCTGTTAAGGCTATTGGTCGTAGCGCGTAGATGTTCAATGTTGGCGCTGGCCATGGTTAATTGAGCGACACCTTCAATCAGTTTTCCCTGTTCAGCAAGTAAGGCGTGGGCTTTTAAATTACCACCCCGGTCGACCTCGATCGTTACTTCAACTGGCGAGCCGACATAGAGGCTTTGATTTAAATCCTTAGAATCGATTACCAAGCTGCCAACCTTGCGACAAAAACGCGACTGCCGGCGCTCACCTTGAATGATGGGGATTTCTAGCTTTTGGCCGCTATTGGGGTTTAATACCTCCACAGTTGACTGGATAAATGTACGCTTGGCTGGCAACGGAGTGCCGCGCTCAATGAATATTTTTACCGAACCGTCAGCCAGGGCCAAACCAATACTACGCGCCAGTGGTGGGTCAGACATGGTCATACCGTGAACAATATTAATAGCCTGGTAGCCCAGCTCACATTCATCACCTTGCTGGTTAAAACCTTGTACTTCAAATTTATTTTTTGAGCCTGGGCTAATAGAAAGCTCCACGCTAAAAATACCACTGTCATCGATATCTATTTTTTCACTGTGCCACGATTTTTCAGGGTTGCGAATTTTAACGGCGCTGAGTTTTAACTCTGGGTCGATAACCCGGCCCATTAGCAAGGGACTCAATTCAGTACAAATACTTGGGTATTGCAGCCATAGCTGCTGATCTCGAGCTTCTGCCTGCTGATCTAACGGGCTTGAGCAAGCCAGCTTGACCGTAGCCGCATAGACCGCCGCGCCTTGTGCCACCAGGGCCATGGGGTCTTGCTTTAATTCGGCCACCGGTGCTAAGCGCTCGGCGACCAGCTGTTGAATAATCGGCATATGAGCCGGGCCGCCTACCAAGACAACTCGCTCCAGGCGCTGCCTATCCAAGCCTTGGTCCTTTAACAATTTTAAACAAAGATCAATCGAGCGTTGCACAATTGGGTCGCAAAGCTGTTTTAACTGCTGGCGCGAAAGATCTAGGTCAAACTCGTAATCTTCATCTTGATATTCGAACTCTAATTCCAACAGCGATTGCTGGGTCGTCGACAAGCGTATTTTAGTCACCTCGGCGACGCTTTCAAAATACCGGATAATGCCGGCATATTGTTCACTATCTTTGTCTAAAACGAATTTATGCTGCTGCTCCAACTGTTCCAGCAGCCACTGGACAATGACCCGGTCGATATCGCGACCACCCAGATAATTATCGCCATCATGGGCAACCACCCGCAGCAAACCTTCCCTGGACTCTAATAAAGAGGCGTCGAAGGTGCCGCCACCCAAATCATAGACCAGCCAGGCTAGATGGTTTTCACTATCGCCCCAGCCCGCCGCCAAGCCCGAAGCCACCGGCTCAGGTAGCAACTCAACCTGGTCAAAACCCGCCAACCTGGCAGCTTCGGCGGTCGCTTTGCTTTGCGGCAGCTCAAACAACGCCGGCACGGTGATAACCACCTTGTCAAAGCGACACTGGCATTGCTCTTCGGCCATCTGCTTGAGTGATTTCAACACCTCGGCCGAAAGCTGCTCAGCCGACCAGCACTGGCCGTTGAGGTCTGGCGCACTGAGGGACTCTAGCCCCATTAGGCGTTTGAATTCTTTAAAAGTGTTGCTTGGGTCGGTATAGAGGTGTTTTTTGGCTTTGGCACCCACCACAATACCTTTGCTGCTAACCCGCACCACCGAGGGATTGTTTATTTCACCACGGCTATTTAACAGAGTTTCGAACTCACCATCACAAAATACCGCCACCGCGGAATTTGAGGTGCCTAGGTCGATGCCCAGATATTTTACCTTGCTCATCGCTATTTCCATCAGCAGCTCTTTTATCGTCGCTGCTATTCATTAATTATCCATAAACAGACGGACAACATAGCATTAATGGTTTTTGATTTAAACGCGTGATATCGGTGAGCGATTGATGGCAAAAATGGTTGCTGCGAGGGGTGTTATGAAGGCAATTTTCAGCTTGCTGCTAAAGTTGGGTAAGGCCTACAACCAGGCCCTACCCGACAGCGGTTTATTCGGGCAGGGTCACGTTCAATTCTAAAATTGAACACTCGTCATTATTGTCGAGGTTAACCTTGACTTGATCATCGCTGATATCAACGTATTTACGAATCACCTGCAATATTTCACGCTGCATTTTTTCAATATAATCTGGCTGAGTGCGTTTATTACGCTCGTGGGCCACAATAATTTGCAAGCGCTCCTTGGCTACAGACGCTGAGCTGGGCTTCTTCTGGGTACGGAAATAGCTAAATATGCTCATGCTTAGGCTCCTATCAAGCGCTTAAAGAAACCTTTCTTTTGCACTTCTAAAAAGCGATGCTCTCGCTCTTCACCCAATAGACGCGCGACTGCATCATCATAGGCTTGGCCAGAGAAAGACTCTTCATCCAAAATGACCGGGCTGCCTTGGTTGGAAGCCTTAAGTACCGCTTCCGACTCGGGGATCACCCCCAATAGTGGAATAGCGAGAATATCTTTAACGTCTTCTACGCTGAGCATTTCACCGTTTTCCACCCGCTCGGGGTTGTAACGGGTGAGCAGCAGATGTTCTTCCACCGGTGATTCACCTCTTTCGGCCCGGCGCGACTTGCTTTGCAAAATACCCAGAATACGATCGGAATCGCGCACCGAGGACACCTCGGGGTTGGTCACTACAATCGCCATATCAGCAAAGTACAGCGCCATTTGGGCACCGCGCTCGATACCGGCAGGAGAATCACAGACGATATACTCAAAATCTTTGCTGAGGTCGTTCAACACCTTCTCAACCCCGGCTTCGGTCAAGGCGTCTTTATCACGGGTCTGTGAGGCCGGCAGAATAAAGAGCTCCGGGGTGCGCTTATCTTTAATTAAAGTTTGACTCAGACTCGACTCACCATTGATGACGTTGACAAAGTCATACACCACGCGACGCTCGCACCCCATGATCAGGTCTAAGTTACGCAGGCCCACATCAAAATCGATTATCACAGTTTTATGCCCACGCTTGGCCAATCCTGTGCCAATAGATGCGCTGGTGGTGGTTTTACCCACACCGCCCTTACCGGAGGTTACAACAATTATCTTTGCCACTAATTCACCTTTTCCTTTTTGCAAAATTTGGTTCAATTCAATTTGTTACAGCGGGGCGACCTGCAGTCGCTCCGCTGAAAAATAGACCTGGGCCGCTTGCTTCCAGGCCTTATCTTTTAGTTCATCACTCAACATAAATACCCCAGCTATGGAAACCAGCTCGGCTTCCAAATGCTGACAAAACACCCGCGCCGTTTGGTCGCCCTTGACCCCGGCTAATGCTCGCCCTCTTAAAGGGGCATAGATATGAATATGACCGTCGGCCAACACCTCGGCGCCTTCACTCACCTGGGCCAGCACAATCAGGTCTGCTCCCTCGGCGTAAATTTGCTGGCCACCACGCACCGGGCGATCAATCACCTTAGTCGGACGCTGGATAATTTTTTCTTCAATAATTGTTTCAACCCGAGTCTCAACCACCCGCTCGATAACCGTTTTCAGCTCTTCCGTTGGCGCTTCTGACTGGGATTTAGGCTCCAATTCAAGCAACTCATTACGACCCGAGCTAGAAGGCAATGCGGGCAAACCCGTCTCGGCAATGGCCGAGTGATAGCTGTCATCACCGCCTTTAAAAGCCATGGGCTGTAAACCGACTTTACGGCAATCGGCAATCAAGGGTTGGAAGTCGACAAATAACTCGGTTGGATTCAACCGCTCTAAGCTGATGACAATAGCCGACTGCTGAAAAAATTGCGGCGCCTGCTCAACTTTTAATTGTAGCTGTGGCAAAAAATCGGGGGAAGGGTATTGGTTCAACTCCAACACAATGGAGGTAACATTGCTGCCTTTCAATTGAAAGCAAGCATCGGTTTGATTTTGGCTCATTACAGCAACAGCAGCCTTATACACAACAGGTGGGAAAGCCCCGTAGTGTACCGGCTTTGGCTAAAAACGATAGGCCCTGGGGCTAAAATTGTCGCCTATATCAAAGCTTAGCTCGACTTTGCTGGGGCAGTTAGTAAACCCGGCTTGCTAGCACCAAGAGTCACGATCAATTAACGACCTACCTGTGTGTTTTGCGACCAGGCCTGGCGTTATTTACCGCGCAGCCCCTGATAAGACAAACCCTGCCGAGTGGCGGCCAGTACCGCAAAGACAAAACCAATTAGGCCGAAACCGTTAACGCCAGCGCCGGCATAGCGCCAAAATTCGCTCGGCCATAGGGTAGGATTTTTAGTGAACGCCCCGTGGATAGCCAAGCTGGCAAGGAATGCGAGAAATATTGAACCCAATAAATACAGCTGCTGCCAGGATTTATGCAAACATAAATACAAACCCAACAGGCTAAGGCATAAAACCACGATCGCGCTCCAAGAGGCCGCAGGGCCAATACTGGCCTCGCCTTGGCTGCGCTGCCACAAACCAATGCCGTTCCATAATACACAGAGGGCTACGTAGCTGGTTTGTAATAAAAAGGCAGAACGATAAATCGGGGTAATCATGGGGTTTTCAACTTTCTTTTAATATAACGGGGTCTTAGTCATAAAGCGACTATAGGGATCTAGCTCGTAGTTTGCAAAAGGCGGGCAGGGCTCAAAGCCAAATTTTTGGTACAGTTTTACCGCTGGCGCAAACGCCGCCATGCTGCCAGTCTCTAAGCTGAGCCGCTTAAACCGCGAGCTTTGGGCATGCTCGATAATTACCGTTAATATCTTTGCCGCCACCCCCCGACGCAAAAAAGCCGCTGCGGTACGCATAGATTTTATTTCCCCATGGCCATGGCCCAAATCCTTCAGGGCGCCGCAGCCGCCCAGCTGCTCACCTTCCCAAGCGCACCAAAAGGTTACATCGGCCGCTTTGAGTGCGGCTAAATCCAGCGCATGAATACTCTCAGGGGGTGAGTGTTTTTGCATATCCTGATGGTGTTCTTCCAGCAAGAGTCTGATATCCGGGTGGCTAAGGTCTTCAATAGTAACTTTCATATTGCCAATCATGGGTGGAGGAGGTTTATGAGCATCAAGTTTTATGCCAGCTCACTTAAGTCTGTTAATTAAAAGCCTGCTGGTACTGGCGCGGGGTTACGGCGGTGCGCTTTTTGAAATTACGCTGGAAATGACTTTGGTCGGCAAAACCCAACGAGTTGGCCACATCGGCCAGGGCTTCTCCCTGCTTAAGCAACAACTTGGCGCGTTTTATCCGCTGGTCCAGTTGATAGGCGTGCGGACTTTGGCCGTAGCTTTTTTTAAAGCTGCGGATTAAATGGTGCGGGCTTAAGTCAGCCAATTGGCAATATTCTTCTAGGGGTAAATTAAGCGCTAAGCTGTCCATAATTCGTTCTTTAACCGGCAGCAATTTTTTAGCCCCAGCGCTAGCCAAGTTAACTTCCGGCTGGGCAAACAAACCCTGGCAATATTCGATCAACAGAGTTTCTGCCTCTAATGAACTATTGCCGTTGAGCAGCGAAAAATAAAGCTGGTCATACTGCTGCCGCATATTTTCTATTAAATAGTGCTGCTCAAAGCCCCAATAATCACCAACCGGCTGATCGAATAACTGCGCCTGTAAATTACCCAGCCAAGCGCTATCAATAAATAACATCCGATAGGACCAGCTGCCCTGTTGCGGATTACAGGAATGGGCATCGCCAGGGTTTATCGTCACCGTAGCGCCAGCGCCGATATGATGCTGCTGGCCCTGATTTTTATAAATGGCCTGGCCTTGGTCGATCATACCCAGGGAGAACTCATCATGGCTGTGGGTGCTATAGCAACTACTTGAACGACTGGCGCGGCGCATCTCAACAAAAGCCAAGCTTTTACTTTTTTGCAAATTATGCGCGGGTTCGCTCGCCATTGTGATGCAGCCTTAAACTGTTAAAAACCATGGCCGCCACTGTAGCATACCGCCGCAGGGGTAATGCAAACCCCGCTAACCGGCGGCTAGGCTACACAAGCACGCTTATACTAATAAATTTATGGGCTCACAATGGGAGCCGGGAAATGGTTTTTAAAGGTGAATGCCCTATCGCTAGGGCCATCACGTTGCAACGTTTCAAGCCTGGCCCTGGCTTCGTCTAGGGTTGGTTTATGGCCAGGCTCAACCCACCATAGCACCACGTAAAATTCTATTTTGCCGAACCACTCGTGGCGTCGGCGCATAATATGGGTATGCTCTTCATTTTGATAAACAAACTGAAACAGGGCGTCAACATCTCGCCAAAGTGACATATTGGAAGCGATATTAGGGTCGTCAAATGCCTGAACATCTAGGGCATTATTGCCCTCACCGGTAAAACGCCAGATAAAGCCCGGCTGCGCTTCGGCAATGGCATTAACTCGATCAAGGTTGTTGATAAAATCGGCATTATCCGGGTGCGCTTGGGGTAATTTAAAGCGCGCTATATTTAGTTGTGCAAGTTGGTATTTCATAACTTCTCTCTGCTCATTTTTGCCACTCTCTGCATTACCGATTCTCTCCCTTGCCGGCAATGAGTGACAACAGTGTCATAAAGCGCTCATATCCAAGGCCAGGGCATTGGTTGACCTCGATTAAGGACAACAGCAAGCACCAACAATGGAATGATAACTAATGGCTAGACGAATTTATTGAACAAAATTGCTGTTTTCACGGTACCGATACAGGCCCTAGCAACCCCGGCTAGCCCAAATTCAGCCATGGCCTTGGTTTACCCCAACAGTAGACTACAATTATTGCAGGTTTGTTTGGTAGTACCTTTCACCTATATGCCTTTATAAGCATCTTAACCACTGAGCTGGAGCCCCCATGGCTGAACAATTCCCCTTGATGATTGCTAATAGCAAAACCCCGAGCAGCAGTGCGACCGAGGTTTTCTCACCCTATAATGGCGAGTTACTGGCACAGGTTGAAAACGCCCAGCAAGAACATATCGAGCAAGCATTGCGTAGCGCCCACAGGCTCTTTAAAGACCGCAAGCAATGGCTCAGTGTTTGCCAGCGGCAACAGATTTTGGAAAAAACCGCGGCCTTAATGCAGGCCGACAGCGAAGCCCTGGCCCTGAGCGCCGCAGCTGAGGGCGGCAAGCCCTTGATCGACTCTCGGGTGGAGGTCAGCCGCGCCATCGCCGGGGTTAAGCTGTGTGCCGAACACATAGGCCAACACAGCGGCGAAGTGGTACCCATGGTGGATAATGAGCTCGGTGTTAAGCGCATGGCCTTTACTCAAAAAGAGCCCATCGGCGTAGTGGTGGCCGTCAGTGCTTTTAACCACCCCTTGAATTTAATTGTGCATCAAGTCGGCGCCGCCATTGCAGCAGGTTGCCCGGTCATTGTTAAGCCAGCGTCGGAAACCTGTATTGCCTGCCTGCGCTTTGTCGCTTTGTTACGCCAGGCCGGCTTGGCCGATTCTTGGTGCCAGGTAGTGTTGCCAGAAAACCTAGACCTGGCCACCGCCTTGGTCAGCGATGCCCGGGTTGGTTTCTTTTCTTTTATTGGCAGTGCCAAGGTCGGTTGGATGCTCAACCGCAAGCTCGCCCCCGGCACGCGCTCAGCGCTGGAACACGGTGGCGTGGCCCCGGTGATTGTGGATAAAAGCGCCGATATCAATAAATTGATCCCGGCTCTACTAAAAGGTGGTTTTTACCATGCCGGGCAGGTTTGTGTTTCGGTGCAGCGGGTCTATTTACCTGAGAATTTAATCGACTCGGTAGCCGGCAAACTGGTCGAAGGCGCCAATGCCTTAATCGTCGGCGATCCATTATCGGCACAGACCGAAGTCGGGCCGCTAATCCGTGCCGCCGAGGTGGAGCGTATTCACAGCTGGGTGCAAGAAGCTCAGCAGCAGGGCGCCGAATTATTGTGCGGCGGTAAAGTGCTTGAAAATAACTGCTACGCACCGACGGTATTATTAAACCCCAGTCAAAACTCCACCATCAGCCAAAACGAAGTGTTTGGTCCGGTTGTTTGTTTGTACAGCTACCAAAAGGTAGAAGACGCGATCGCTCTAGCCAACAGCCTCGATGTCGTCTTCCAAGCAGCGGTGTTTAGCCAAGACATCGATGCCGCCACCGCCATCTACCAACAGCTTGATGCCTCCGCGGTCATGGTTAACGACCACACTGCCTTCCGCCAAGACGGCATGCCCTTCGCTGGCTTACGTCATTCCGGTTTAGGCGTCGGCGGTATTGGCCATACCATTGATGATATGCAAATTGACAAAATGATGATGATTAAAACGGCTTTGGTTTAGCAGTAAAACTTCACCCCAAAATAGCGAAGCCTTATGCACCAGGCTTCGCTATCTCACACAGCCATGCTTCGACTGACTCGGCTATTCAATAGGCGGGTTAACTGATCTGTATGTTACTTGGCCAGCTTTTTTTCTATGCAGGTCAATACCGGCTGATAAGAACCGCTGGTGGAATTATAACCCTCATTGGAGCAATGCTTAACAAGTTCTGAATCGGCGCCACTGGTAATGATTTTGAACTTGAGTTCGTTCTCACCTTTATTACAAAAATCAGTAGTATATTTAAGCAATTCATAGCCGTGTTTTTTCTTAAATGCAGCCACTGTTGATGAATCCATTCGACTGATAAAACCTTTGGCGTAGTCGGTGCAATACTGCTTTGAGGTAATAGCGCTAACTTCGGCCATGGCCATATTGGCAGCACCAGACATGAGTAGTGCAGTGATCATTGAAATACGTTTTATCATAAGATCCTCTTTATTTTATGTTCATAGTTTTATTATACTTTTCATTTTGCTACCGTAACCAGCAACCAAGCAGTGTCCCAACGTTCTAATTTTTCAGCGGGTTTAAGTAGTTTGGGCGAGACGGCTATCGCGCTTTGCGGCGCTTCTTCGCTGCTTATCAAACTAGCATTAACCGCGCCTTTAAGACCCACTGGAAACAAGTAAACAACAGCAACAATATCATTGCAATTTACACATGATAAAAACTGCGCCTGCTCTGAGCCCTGTGTGGTCTTCCACAAATCTACCTTGCTGATTATTTCTGCGCTGCCAGCGGGATCAGAAAGATAGGCCAAGCCACGAGTGGTGCAAAAGTCACAATCGCAAGCCCGTGGTGAATATTCACCTAAAGGCCTGGGCAGCCGCACGGAAAATTCCACACCACCGCATTGACAAGCGCCGTTGTATCTATTGGCCAAATTTTATTTACCAGAAGTTAGGTTGGTATTATTGGGCATCGCGACTTTAATCATTCGGTCGCCGGCATAGGACCCGATATACCAAAAGCCACCTTGCTCTACCGCTACAGTACCGGCACCCATGGGCTTGCCTTCATGCTTAAACACTGTGCGTTTAGTTAAGGTTTTGGGGTCCAGCTCGACAATTTCAAAGGGTAACAGGCTGGGTTCCTTGCTTTCCAAGCTGCCCATCACCTCTAGTATCGAGCCCAGCTGTGAGGCTACCAGTAAACGTCCATCTGCCGTTAAGGTGACATTATCAGGTTTGGCGATATCAACCTTGGCCAATAATTTACCGCCAGCAAGTGCGTATTGATGCACCTCATCTTCGAAATACATATTGACGAAAAAACTCTTCTTATCCGGGCTTAATACTAAACCATTCGGGAGCTTGCCCTCTGTTCCAGGAATTTTTGCAAAGCCTGTTGTCGGCTTCCAGTGATAAACAAAGCCCGTATCAAAACCCAATATCGACTTTATCAGCAGCCATAACTGCGGCGCACTGGTATACATATTACTGGTAAGAAAACCGCCATCGGCCAGGCCGGAAACATCATTTATATTTGCCGACTCTGGTACCACAGCACAGCCACGCCATTGTAGGCCGGTGATCTCGCCATTTGCCTGCTGCAACTCGAAAAATTCCACCGACTCGCGCTCGGCATGGTTGACCACTAGTAGCTGCCAACGGCCATCACTGCGCTGGTTTAAATCAATACCGTGGGGCCATATACCCGTGGGCGCCGCAGTACAGCTCGGCGCGCCCCAAAGCTCGGCCGTATTAACGCCGGCTACCGCGCCAGAGTAGAGGGACCGCACGCTGTTATCACGGGTATCTAACAGCGACAAGCTGCCGCCCGCACCGAATTGGCTAAAGATCAAATCTCGGCCATTGGGGGCAATGACAATATCTTCCGGGGCCATCAAGCCACAGATAGACTCGATTCCATCCATGCTGTCGCAACTTTGCCCGTGGCTATGTGGCGCAACCAACATTAACCAAACGAGCCCCAATACCCATAAACCACCGGCCTTTTGTAGTCTTTTCATAGTTGTCCCTAAATTTTATTATTAGTGTACGTATAAATAGTGGCTTGTGCGTAAGCTAAGCCTAAGCAGCAGTGCTAAGGCCGAGCACGAATGTACCAATACCGCGGGAACGGTGCCAGGGGCTAGCTCGCAAAACACACAAATACCGCCGAGAATTCTGGCGGCTTATTATTGGCAGAGCAATAAGGGCAAATGACTTAAACTACGGAAATAATGATATGTATGGGCTAGCGGGCGACTAATTCACGCCATTAATAAGACCAACCCGAAGATCACTGGCCTCATATATTATTTGATCATTGTGTATCACCACACCATCGGCCACAGCCAGGGCCAGCGGACGCTTGAAAATGCGCTTTATATGCAGCTGATACTGTATAGAGCCCGCATCCGGATATATTTGACCACTGAACTTCACCTTGCCAACACCCAGCGCCCGGCCCTTGCCCGGCAAACCAGACCACCCCAGAAACACACCCAGTAGTTGCCATAGGGCATCTAGGCCTAAGCAGCCAGGCATAACCGGGTCACCCTTAAAGTGGCAGTCAAAAAACCAATGATCAGCAAGGATATTTAAACTGGCATCAAGCTGACCCTTGCCATAGCGCCCACCATCACAGGTTATATGGCTAATTTCATCAATCATCAACATGGTATCGCTGGGTAATTGCGCGTTACCCTCGCCAAAAAAACCACCTTCCGACATAGCGATAATGTCTTGTTTCGAGAACTGCATCTAAAAACCCTTATGGATAAAAAATACAGTGTCGCGAACTAGGGGCTTAAACGATTGGATAAATCGGACATAAATTCACTGGGAGTCGAGAGCAGGTGCTTTTTAAAACTCTTGATCAAATGTGGCTGGTCGTAATAGCCCAAATCCAAAGCCACATCACTGCGCTTGTTTTGCTGGCTATACAGCTGCCTAGCGGCGTGCTGAACCCGCACCACCTGGGAGAAGGCCTTGGTGCCCAGGCCGGTATATTGTAAAAACTTACGATTCAAATGACGGCTGCTCCAGCCAACGGCGCTGGCCAATTGAGTGACTTTTTCATTGCCAAATGATTGATAAATACGTTGCAGGGCATGCTCAAAACTTGTCACCGGCTGAGGACAATATTGCCTCATTAGCCAAGCCTCACCGGCCCTCGCTCTTTCGCTAAAACCGCGGTGGCGATAAATAAGTTCGGGCAGGCTGGAAAATTTTCGACACTGGAGGTCGGGGGCGCTAATAAATTGATCGGTAATTTCAGCTAAGTTGATATCAACAAAATGCCGCAGGCCACCCGGGTAAAACCACAGGCCGAAATACTCTCCGGCCGCTAGTAGCTGTAAGTCCTGAGCTTGCTGCAAAGCCCCACCCAGTATTACCCCATGCGGGGATATATACATAGCCTGGGTGCCATCCGGCATCACCGGGTAGGGCGTTGATCGATCGGCCTTGATTTGTAAATAGGCATACACCTTACCCGCCAAAGCGGCGCCCGGCGGCGTCATCATCAAGCTTAGCCCGTGGGAGTTTAATCCGCTTTGGGTCAAGGTTGATTGGAAAGGGCGGTAAGGTGAATTCATGGTTATGCTTTTCCGCAGCCGCTACAAAATAGAGTCGATAGCTTGCACGCTAAAATTGCCGAGTGATCACCCAAAAACTAGAGCGGCTTACTAGAAATCGATTGTCTATTATGCCCTTTTACGCACAAAAAATAAGCCCATGCAATTAGGGCTATTTGCAGCGGCGCACGTATTAACAAGTAAATAGGGCCCCATTGATGGCCACCCGGGCCGGCCGCCTGCAAGGCTGAATATATATTAGCGGGGAAGAACACCACAAATATTACGATAGCGACTTTCGCCGCCGCAAGCTGATACTTTGGCAAGAACAAGGCAATACCCACCGCCAATTCCAACAGTCCAGTGAGGTAGACCAACACTAAACGCATTGGCAGCCACGGCGGCAGCATTTCCACCATGGGACCAGTTTTTACGATATGCCCAATAAAGAAAAAGATAAATGCTACCCCCAGCCCCCAACAAGAGAACTTGGTGACGTTAAGCGGCTGGTTCTTCGCTTTGGCAACCACAAAGGCGATAGCCAGAGGGCCGGATAACAGAATAAGAATTATTAATGGCGTAATCATTGTTCACTCGCTTAAGTTATGCTTGGCTACAAGATCACAGATTACACAAAAGAAAACTAACTCAATAGTGACATATGTCACCACTCGTGGATGATGATTTACTTGGCGTTACTGCCGACAAAAGCGGCGCGCCAAATCGGCACAGTCTTCATCACTCAGCTCAATATTAAAATCTTGCTTAATAATCTGTTGTAATTGTTCCGCCGACATTATACCTACTACCTCGGACTCTGTTGCACCAATACGGTGGTATTGGTTATTACGCAGCGACAGGGTTACATCGGGTAGAATTTTGGATAAGACCAGGTTATTAACAAACACCGCATTCGGGTGTTGGCAGGAATAGAAATTACCCATCATGCAGTCAGCTTCGGTATAAGGCCCTAGATTAAAGGTGTATAAAGAGAAATAGCTATCGGCTTTGACAATTTCTAGCTGCCATTCTTGCTGGGTATTTTTTATCAAGCGATAGCTTAGCCGATTTTGTTTCGACACCACTGCCTCTTGTAATTTTATCGGCACCCTTGGTGTATTGGGGCCAAAGCCAACATCTACCAAGTACTGTTCGCCTTGCCAGCTTAACAAACAAAAACGGTGCGTTCGTGGCGTATCTATATTTTGGTTATTGACCACCTTGCCAATCAAAATTCGCATCTCAAAACCTAAATATTCGAGCGCGTATTGTAAGAGCATATTCTGCTCAAAGCAGTAGCCGCCAAGGTTTTTTTCAACCACCTTTACAACGATGTCTTCAATTTCTAAGGATATGGTTTGTCTAAGTATCGGAGCCAAGCCATTAAAGCAAAAAGTAGCCAGGTGTCGTTCTTGTATTTGCGCCACCAGTTCCAGCGAAGGTATGGTTGAATTTAGGCCAAGCCGCTCAAAATACCGGCCGAAAATATTACTGTTTGTCACACTATGAATTCCAATAAATATCGTTTCGGTGGATAATTAATACATCTTGTAACTACTTTCTGGGGGATATTCCGCATTGACTTGATATATTTAGACGATACTTACGGAGCAAATTTTTCATACGGCTGCCAATTTGTATAGTTCTGCCCCCAAACAGATTTACCAGACAAACCCGCATTTTTTGCTTTAAATATCTTTAAGCCCCTTGCCATAGCCTTGTCTAAGTCGCCCCCAGCCGAGCCTTTTGCAAACGCGCCCCTTACATTAAAATTACCGAGTAGAGTACGGCGAATATTATTCAACTTCAATTCAATGATAATTGGATCGACTGCTTCGGCAGCATAGATAAAGCCATCTATCCTGCCCATCTGAACCATTTGTATTGCCCCTTTAACTTTAGGTATACCTAGGGTCGGAAAGTTGAATAAAGCCTGATGAGCCAATTCAGTGGCAAGCTTATAATTACCTAAATTATTCAGGTCTGGCGCTGGTTTATCTGCTCGGCTATAAATTACAAAGGGCACACGCCAAAGTATTGTGTCTGAAAGGTCATAGGCCATTTCATTATAATTAACATAGGGGCTTTCAATGATGGGAATGTGCAAATTTACTTTTCCCGTAACGACCTCACGGAGAGAACGGGAAAAAGGATACAGTTGTATTTTGTGTTTAATTTCCGCCGCATTTAATACACTGCTGACCGCGACCGGTATCATGTCAGTTAGTTTCTCCGACTCACCAGGAATGATCGCTATTCCAACCTTTGCCGTTTGGGCAGCAAGCGGCGTCGCCAAAATCAACAATATGCTCAACCACGCTTTCATCTCCATTCCCTGTCAATACCTCCACTAATAGCGAACACACCCGACAGAGCTTAGATTATTCTTGGCGCCTTAGTCAAACTAAAGTAAAAGGAAGTGGGAATTAACGGAGAGCAATGACAATTGCCTTTAACTTAAAACAAAATAATTAGTTTTGTCATGGCGAGAACAAAACATTAATCGCCGCCGTTGATAATGCTCGATATCACCCAGGTTTTGTCTTGGCGTTGTTTGAAACACAGTACTTGACTGGGAAACTCGTTGTCATCGTAACTAATTTTTTCGCAAACCTCAGCTTTGGAATTAGGTGATACCTGAAATTGATCAATCGATATAGCCTCGCCAAATGCTTGCCAGCCATGGTCTTTGTATTCAGGGCTAAGCTTGGAATTATCAAACTGAAAAGGGTAACTGAAGTTATCAATATTGCTAGCAGCCTCATTATATACTCCACCAAAATCTCGGTAGATCATATAGTCTGTCGCAACCCTAGCGTAAACGAAGGCTTTATCTTTGCGTTGAATAGCTACATTTAAGCTTGTAATAAATTCCCGTAGGCTAGGGTAAGTCTCGCTTTTAGACCCATGCGCGACATTACCGTGCAGACCAAGTAATAAGAACACTGCAATAAATTTATAACTTAGCTTCATAACCTGTCCCTTGTACATTCACAGAACCTACTGTGCCAGCTGCGCATCAATCATTTTAACAAACACATCGATGGCTTGTGCACCTTGAATTACACGGCCATTGATAAAATAAATAGGCACCGAGGCAACACCGTGGCGCTTACCTTCTTTGGTATCAGCCTTTACTTGCCCGGCCATTTTACCACTGGTAAAACACTCGGAAAATCGCACCGCATCAAGGCCCATAGCCTTCGCGCTGGCCTTGATTAATTCGCCGTCGTTTCGCATTTTTTTAGCTAAGGAGCGGCTTGATTCAAACAATTCCTCATGCATTTCCCAAAAATAGCCACGGCCCTGCTCATAAGCACACAAACTGGCTTCGGCAGCCTTTTGCGCCTGACGATGAAACGGAAGAGGGTACTGCTTAAAAACAAACTTCACTTTACCATCATATTTTAACTTCAATTTTTTGACCGTATCATTGGCCTTGCTGCAAAAAGGGCATTGAAAATCGGAGTACTCAATAACGGTTACTTTAGCATTGGCGTTGCCAGTATACGGTGCATTGCCAACCGGCACGTTAAATATAGGCGCTTGCGGCTCGGCCAAATTAATCACCACCTGGCGAGAGTCTTCCTTCTGTTTAAGCCAAGCCTTGACTTTATCTTCACGATACTGGCGTTTCACATAGTCTTTAATTCTCTTTTCCATCGCCTCATCAAAACTACTGTGGGGTATTTTTCTCTCGTTGATGAAGTCCTTTACCTGTTGTTTGCTAACCGTTACTGCCCCAATGACATGCTCATCGATATACTCGGATTCGGTCATGCCTTCGCTTCTTGGGTCTGTTTGTACTAATCTAGAAATGATCTGTCGCTGCAATATTTTCTTTTTTAGTTCGAACACCTTCATCTCAGCTTGGTAAATTTTCTGCTCAGATCCTTTTATCAGCTCGGCCGCAGTAATGGTGTCGCCATTAACCTTGGCCACGACCGGGCTCTCGGCCGATGACCCAAAACTACACGCTAACATCAATAAACTTAAAAATTTAGTTAGCTTGTTACTAAGCTCAACCTTGTACATAAAAGCTCCATAGTTAACTGCGACCGATATAAGGTACGCAAGGTTGGTAAATTTAGACAAACCTTTTCCATAGACGATTAGGCCCGGCTCTAATTCAAATTCAGCTGTTTACTTTCATTCGCTTTACACTTTACCGAACCACAGCCGCATTCACGGTGGTCATATTGTTCATTACTGTCTGTTTCGCTATCCTGCCAATTTTTACGACCTTGCCAATAGTGCGCATATTTTGGGCGCAGCCGCCGTTAGGCATGAATAGTGTGATAGCCCTTCCATGGGCTCGATGGTGGTCGCTGCCGGAATTGCAGCAGTAAGATATTCAGCCATAGCGAATGGCGACCAATTATCTTTTGTACCATGCCAAAGATATGTATTACTGGCACTGCAAGTAAGCTTGCCGGACCAGTTCACATATAGACGGACATCCCGTATATAACCTGCCACACGCTGACGAAAACACTGCGCCAGTATCGGGCCAATGAAGTTTTTAAACTCAGCCTGTTGGCTTAGCTGCTTATCTTTACCTGCCGCGCTGGCAAACAACATACCGGTCAGCATTTGCGGGGCAACTAGAGCCATTAACTTTTGGTAGTAGGTCAGCAGTGAAAAAATACGCGGCTTATTCTTGGCCAGCTTAAAAACCAGGCCCCCGGCCATATGCTCGATAAAATCACCGGCATCGAGTGGCGCCGCCGCTGAAACCAGGTGTAATTGCCCCAGCTGCTGCTTAAGGCGCGCTGCCATCTCTAGGGCCACATGAGCGCCGATAGAGAAGCCGATGATATCGACCGGCGCTTCACCGGCTTTGGCGCTAATGGCATTGGCCAGCTGCTGGTAGTAGTTTTCTGGCTCCAGCGCTGCATCAAGCGCAAATCTATCAAAGCAAATTATTCTAAGCTGGTGCTGCTGAACGTATTGCTCAAATATCGAGCACTCTGCCAAAGCTCCAGGGACCCCATGAAAATACACAACTAAACGACCGTCTTGATTACCGTATTCAACAGTTTCCACTTATTGATCCTTATCTACAGCCGCCATCGCAGCGATGTAACAATGTCTAGGTTAACCAACCCTATCAATTAGCGGGTAGATTTCAGTAGCTTATTCTACCCGTTGCTACGACAATTAGAACATGAATTGGATAAATTTCGCTCATATCGCGGCTGGGCATAGCGACTAAGATGGCCCTATGTCCGTCTAGTTTACAGTCTGTAGGTACAAACTCGGCCTATCACAAAAAGGAGCCATACGATGAAGCCACAACTTATTGTTAACAAGAGCAAACCTCTACTCGGTGCATTACTTTGCTTATTATTGGCAGCCTGCGTACCGACCCTACAACGTTTTTACCAAGCGCCGATGGTGCTGGGCCGGGTCTTGGACCTCAATACCCTTAAACCGATGGCCGGGGTACAAGTCAGCCACTGGGAATATTCACAAACCTCAACCAGCACCGATGTCGACGGAACTTTTACCTTGGCCTCGGTATCGGCCTTCAAGGCAACGATACTAATGCCCGGCCACGCCCTAAAAAAATACCCGGTAAAATTGACCAGCGCGACCAGCTCCACCCTGGTAATGGCAACAGCGACACTGCTAATGCGCAGAGAAGAGCTTGTTCCGGTTGACGACATAGTGATAGATACCCAGCCGCATATCATTGCCGCAGCGCCTAAGCCCGGTCAAAACGAACACGCCCAGTTACTGGCCGTAATCGATAAACAGGCCAAGCTAGGGCAGTGTGATAGGGCCATTGGCATGATGGCGGTGAATAGCCTGGGCTTGGCCCGCAAGCTAACGCAGCGCTGGCAAACCACCCCGGCACCAAGCCAACTACCCGCTTTAACGTCGGTCAGCTATGGTCGGGTAAACCAGCTTTGGCGCTTCTGGGAGGCCAGTTGTAGCTGGGAAGGCTTAAGTAATATGCAGCGCTACGCTGAAATTATTACTGTAAGAGAATTGATAAAAGAGCTGGATTCGGAGTCACCTATTGACTCATGATTATTCGTCAATCTCAAGCTCATCGTCTTCGCTATCACCTGCAGCGTCGTCTTTACTAGGCTCTTCTTCGCGGGGCACATAGTTACGGTTAGCCCCTTTGGCGATAATCTCTAGGTAAAAGGATTCCGCACCGGCCTGCTCCGCCTGGTCGATATAGGTATTAATTTCGGCCAGGTGGATCACTTTGGCTTCATCACGGCTGCTACCAAATTTGCAGTCAAAATCCAGAAAATCCGCGCCGTCGGGCAGTGATTTGTTGCGTTCACGCTTGATGTACTTTTTAACATCATGCTTGATCGACTCGACCAGCCGCGCCAGCTTGATTTTAGGGTGGCTTAATTCGAAGGTTTTTCTCATGCTAATCCTGTCGCTATTCGATCTATCAATATTGGTATCAGCTCAACCTACCTACGCCAGCCTCAGGCTGTATGCCTCACAGCTTGTGAGCAGCACGACAGAAACTGAGCAAATATTAGGCAGGGAGCGGTAATGTGGCCCGCATTCTATCGAATTGCTGGGGTGATAGCTTTAATTATCTTTGGCTTGGGTTATTGGCAAGCGGTGCCGGCTGGATTCAAGCTTCTAGCTCCACTCAGGATATGCCCGCTACGCTACAACCTCAACAAGCACTTACGCACCACAATGGCTAAGGGATGTATAAACACATCAAAATACCGGCCCACTTTAGTGACAAATCTAAAGGAGGCAGGCCAAAATAAGTCTTGTATTGGTTTCACGGACCATGGGGCTAAATAACGGTCTCGGCACCGCCACTCTCATTAACGCGGTAATCGCTGCTTGTTTTCGCTATATGTTTCCCGCTATTCAAACTAAACAAACCTACACCGCTTGATCGCTTAAAACGTAAAAAATTATTGGGCAAGGTATTACGCGGCCCAAACTGACTACATAGCATGGCAAACCACAAGCCACTCCTGTCACTTAAGTTTGAGTTGTTAGCTGCAAAGGCGTCTACCGCCCCCCCAATCCAAATAACCTATCTTCTAATTTTTGGCTGGTGCCTAGCACACTACTTTAGCTCTCTGACCAAGGCCCTGTTCAATGGCATTCAAATCTGGCATCTTTGCTGGCGTCGCACGAACTTAGACATTTACTCTTACTAATATCTAACACAAAATTTAAGAAGCCTGGCCTGCCAATTGAAAGGCAACAGCAACAGACCTTAGATTGCCAAATTTAAGCCGTGTTAATTTGCAAGCCCATAATGGTTTTAACCAACAAGACCTAAAAGGAATTTATTTTGACTTTCATGGACTCCCTCCGCTTACTCATCCCTATCTTGGCCTTGCTAGGCATGGCGGCTACATACCTTAGCTATAAAACAAATAAAACCAGCGCAGAAAATAACGCACAAGATAAAGCCAATGAGCTAAGCCCGAGCAGAAGCCTTGAAGCGGACGAACCAACGGCGATTGAAGCTTATTATGGAATCACCATTGCAGACCATAAAGTCTATTCCCTTGAAGGCCTGCCGCAGATTTTCACTTATGAAGTGAATGGCGGTGTTTCCGGCCAATATGCAACAATAAATGATCTTAAACTTCACCTAGCCGAAGAGCTATATGAACACATTACGCCGGGGGACAGTTCGCAGATATTAGCGATTTTTCATGACCAGCAATTTTATCCCATCGCCATTAATGGCCAATGGGATGTCGTAACCAATCAAGCCGAAAAACGAAATTTGGCCGCTGGTGCTGAACATCTCGCCTCGGGCAACAAAGGCGAGGTAATAGGTACAAACCTAACCGTTCTGGGTAAACGGACAATAACCGACCAAGAGTTACACTTAGTAAAACCAAACAAAATGGGCGCGAGGTTTATCGGCTGGCTACTATTCGCCGTCGCCGTTTTTTATATTGTTTATGTTTATAACAAGGCCGAAATCACATCATTATGGTATGTATTAACCTTGCCCGCCGCACTGCTGTGTTGCTATTTATATATGTCAGTAAAGTGGCTAAAAAACAACTCTCATCAAGCCCCAGACGTTGTTATGCTTAAGGGCACAGTAAACAGCTTCCTTATTAATACTAACGATACCTCAATGCTGGAATTGGCTTTCTCCGATACCCAATCATCGGGTAATTCAATCTGCTATACCATACCCGCCACCTGGGCCAGTGATGACCTTATTGATCGCAGCGTAACCTTGGAGGTGGCACAGCTGAATAACCAGCCGGCCGTTACCTTAGCCTTGAATCACCATAGGCTACAACATGACCCGGCCGCCGCAAAACAGGCTTCGTACCATCATGCTGTATTTTTCGTCATGCTCAGCATCATTTTTGCCACCATAAGTTTTAGCACCCCCTGGGCAGAAGGCCTTAGTTTTATTCGCCAAACAAGCGGCCTAGCAATTAACCACCAGGTTCATAAAGCGGCGGAATTTGAACAACGCGACTTTATTGCGGGCGATACCCTGTCTTATGACGGTGATTGGCTGTGTATTGTTCCAGCGCCTGAATCACGGCAAGATTTATGCGAAGCTATCGCTTTGACAAAGACGCCTGAAAATCTGGAAATTGACCCTAACATCACCGAATTTCTAGCCGCCATGGATTCACAGCTGTTATTTCCTAAAAACAGTATTAGGCAAAAATTACGTATCCATCAGTACTTACGTAACAGCCGTCAGCAATTTAAACCGGCTATCACCAATATGATACTGCTCGATAATTATCGCTTCCAACAAATCGGTCTACTTATCGACAAAACCTGCGATAACTCTACTTCGTGCAACGATATACGGAAGACCTTAATAGCGGCTTACAAAAGTTCGGTTTCATTACGGGGCGGGGCAGGCAGCGACGAACAGCACTGGCAAAGCCTGCTTAAAGGTAAGCGCTATGTGAGCTACATCACCGGCCGCTATATGAGCCATTACGCGGAAGTAATGAAGGCCCACCAACTTAAGCTACAACAACAGCTGTTTACCCAGTTAAATGGTAGCAGTAACAATACTGCACCTTCATTCAGTTTGGCCTGGCCGGAAACACCACCACAAGTTAAAGCACTGCAACTACAGCTGCATCAGCTTAAAACTAACTACAGTGAAAGCAAGCTGGCTAAGTTTAAACAGTCATTAGCGAGCATCAGCGCAATGACCTCAATCAAAGCCAGTTACATAAGGCAAGATTCCAATAGTATTTTACAATTTACCCAGCCACTCAACACCACCCAGACCTATTGGATAAGGTGTTTAGTCGGTAGTTTCATGCTGTCTATGCTTGCTTATTTTTTTCATACATTACGATTTTTTAGGGCTTCGAGAAAAGTCACCAAACAATAAAAGTGACTAAGCAACAGCTACAAGCTAATGCAGCAAGAGGGATGTAGGCCCCTCAGCCTTGTTTAGGCGCCAGGCCCATATCATCGAGCCGAAACAGTATTTCTTGTTTTTGAGTCCTGGCCACTTCCTGCCAATGTATCCCTTCTTTAGCGCCAATTATGGCGTAGATAGAATTGAGGCCGGTACCCTTAACATTTAGCTTAAGCCGTTTGTACAACTCAAAGGGGTCTATCGCCATAAAGTCATCAACAGAATTAATGTTGACCTTGGCCAGAATTTCTTCGCTTTTTGGACCGAAGCCTTTTAAATCTCTTAAACGCATGATTACCATTAAACCTTGTAAAATATAGAACTGTTTATTCATATAAAGAACATTGAATTTCGGGCTATATACTGTTGGGCGACTAATATACTCTTAACACTGGCAATGTAGATAGATACCCATAGGACAAGGAGCTTGGATTGAGCACTGCCAATAAACCAAAATTCCCCGCAGCATAGATATAGCAACATATCTATGCTGCGGGAGGCTAGGTGAATACTGGTACAGCCCCCAATAAGGTAAAGCCTCAGCATTAAATAATCTCAGCCTAAATTTTCGTACGATAATAGTTAGAGCCTGCTTTTTATTCGATAAAGGACAATATAATGAAAAAAATGAAACATCTCTTGATGGTCACACTACTTAGCATACCTATGTTTTCCTACGCAGGATGGCTAAGCTTCTTGGGTGACGCGGCCAGCATTTCATCTGCCTTAAACTCCGGGCAACAATCCATCGGCAATGCTGAAATTAAGGCGATCAACACCTACCTATGGAAAATGGTCAAAACTAAAAAATATGTGGAAGGTTATGAATTTCTAGCGGAAGCCTTAGAGGTATCGAGTAGTGCCAGTTATTTAGATACGGCGGCTCAAGCCTATTTTGATAACGGCCAAAAGGAAAAAGCCATAGCGCTGTATGAAACCAGAATTCTACCGATTGCACGTGTCACCTGTAAATCGTGTATTCCAACTTATAAGAGAATGGTTGGTTTAAAGAACGATCAAAAAATACCGTACAATGAAATCTACAAAACTAACGAGCAAAGAACGTTAGATAAAATTGAAGCATCAAAATCAGCAGCGGCAACGCCTGCTGCTGAATATGCCATATGGGCTATTTTGGCCATATTGATACTTAATTTACTGGTGAAATTTGGTGTAATTAGCCCAAAATCGGCCAGGCCAAATAGCCACGCAGAAGCTTAGAAAAATACATTTTTTGCCTGGATAACGGCCACGTCAAACTCTATCTTTACCGACTTCACTAAAACCAGTAGCGATGAAGTCGGTATATACTCTAGATTACTTAGTAAAATGCTACCAATTCCTCCAGCCATCTACCATACCCAATCCTGATCTGATTTTTTTAGAACCTATTCCATCGCTCTAATTCTAGCGTAAGTTACATATTCGTATTTTCTTTTAATTTCACCACCGTGCAAGCTATCAGCCCCACATTTTTATCCGCACACCATTTCACTACAAACGGTCGGTACAGCAGTTTTCAACTCAATATAGATTTTATTACTGTTCTCGTAAGCCCTGTAAGTTAAACAGGGGCCGCCGTTATAGCGGCTCATGCAATGAGGCGCCGACACCAAGGGTTTTGGCTGCTTACCCTTTAATTTGAGATATCCCCGTGCCTGCAAGAATATAATCAATCCGGAACACCGGAGGGGTATGCGTACTCGGCATAATATTTTCGGGCGAGCTAATTGTTACTGCCTCAGGTGCGTTGATGGGGCTAGAAATCTATTAAGTTACCGATCTATAACTGCAATTAGCCCAGCTGTTACACAGCTTATCGGTTTTAGAGATAATCGGCTGTGTGTTCTAGTGGAAAACTAGATAATCACCTCTATTCTATATTTACCAACCAAAGGCTTATTGTCACGGTGGATATTGCTGGAATAATGTCGCCTGCGGCTACCATATCTTAATGATTACGGTAGTTCCTTAACAACCTAACGATATAAAAATGCCCCACATATCGGCTAGCTCTGGCAGCCATAAACAGGGAAGACATAGGAATTAAAACATGGACAGTAAACACACCCATAAATTGGTGCTTATCGCACTGCTTGGAAGCATATTCGCTTGTTCAAGTAGCTCAAATCTAACCCGAGTACAATCCTTGGTAATGGAACAATCTGGAGCGGAAGAATTACTTGCTGAAAAAATTCAGACTAACGAGCTACTTGACGATAGCAGCCTTGATAATAGTAATGCGGTTGTTATCACCAAAATTTATTCTTTTGGGCGTAAATATATAAGGTTTAATGGCATCCCTATTCCCAGCGGTGATGATATCCGTACTTCAGCCATGTTATTCAGCAATCTCGACGACCCCGATATAGAATTCCTAGCGTCTGGTCCAGGCTACCACGTATATCAGGTACCCGCAGGAAAGTATTATGTTTCGAGAATCACTGCCAGTCAGCCCATTGTTGGAGGAAGCTTTGGCGTCATTAGTAGTATCAAACATAACTATATTAAAGGCAGCGCACTCGACGAAGACGAGATCCCCCAATATGGTAGCCTTAATCTTTCGCCAGGCGAGGTCTATTATCTTGGTGATATACAAACCTATGGCACCGCCGTAGATATAAAGATGTACCCTGATTTCAGAACCACCAACAATGAAACCGAAATGAAGGCTTATTTGGATCAACATTACCCGACTTTAGCAAAGCGCGTAAAAACACAGCTTTTTACTGTGCTAAGGCCAGATGCCCAGACCAAAGAAATTCTTGATGGCATGGAGCCCTTAAGGCTTTTGGCAAGGCGTTTAGAATTGGAAAACAGATTAGGTAAAGCCTTAGATTTAGACGGAGAGTCAAGCAAACACGCGAACCTATCACGCGAGTTTATACAACGCCTTAACACTGATGAAAATCGCTCTGTGATTTATCGAGAGATTTATGATAGCTGGCTAAATGACCCCAAATTATTTGATTTAGTGAAACAACAAGTATTCGAATACGCCAAGAATTACGATGATATTAAAACCAGCAAAAACGAGGTGCATTGGGCTTTCAAAGCACTCGCCTCTTCTGGCTTGCAGCGTTATCGAACTGCATTTGAAACGATACAAAAAATGAATGGATCTCCTAAGCGCTCCAAGCAGGCTTTAAAATATTTAAATTTGCTAAACCAACGCACTCTAATAGGCAGAGAAGTACACTCAGACAAATACGTAAACTCACAATGGCAATGGGAAGAGCAACACGCCGCAAATATGATTGCAAGCAGCGATGCTAAAACTCGCGTTTTTGGCGCCGAACAAATTGTTAGAAACAGTTTTTATGATAAGCCCATGCTCGATCACCTCAGCAAGGTATTGCTGAATTCTGTGAAATCTGCAAAATATGATCGCTACTCACGAAAATTCCAAATTAACTTATCCAAAGCCTTGGCCCGCTGTAAGGACTTAAGCTATCGCCCGGTTTTACAGAAGGTAATGGTACAAGCGATTGATAAAAAAGTTAAAGCTTATGCCGAGTCCTATATCGACTACTTGGAAGATTCCGTCGATTAATATGAGTTAAACCAAACTCTGTTAAAATTGTAATTTGTGGCGGTACGTCGCTCTGATAAAAAGTATCTTTTATGCAAGAAATAACGGCGGACAGATTACCATTGAGTAGCTTTAAACTTCCAAACGTGACTGTAATTTGCAGTAACCTGCCAAAAATAATCGTTGCCAGAGTAGACACACAAGTATTCTTAACAGGCGTTAAAAAGGCCACCTATAGAGGTTGGCCTGATTGGCTATTTATTCAACTGCGAAGGTTAAACCAGCATTCGCTTGTAAACGGTCGATTAATAAAGAACCCAGGGCTGAAGCTGGGGTCCAGATTCCGCCACTGGCGGCTTCTGGGTTCTTTAATAAACACACCGCGCTTTCGGTGATCATTTTACAGGTTGAGCCGTAGCCTGGGTCTTTGTCACCTTTAACGCTGGCCATAATGCTGTCGCCGGCGGCGTTAGAGCCTACGAATAGTACATCGTAAAAACCGCTTTCACGCTCTTCTTTGCTGGGGCCTTCGCCGGGCTTTTTCGGGTCATTGGCCATGGACTTATCTGCCGCTACGGCCTTGGCCATGGCTTCACCTTTTTCACCGGGGCCGGTAAACATCATTTCGTCGTAAACAAAATCATCGCCATATTCGTGGCCCATGAGGAAGTTGGAACGATGAATGTTTTTGGTATTGATGGTGGCCATAACAAACGGCGCTGACCAGCTGTTTAACTCATCATCATGGATAGGTGCTAGGCCAGAGGGTTGCTCTGGGCCGGTGAAGCCTTCGGTTAGGGCGAAGGGGTTCATGAGTACATTAATAAGCTCTGGCTGTTTGGCTGCTGCCGCCATAGTGGCTTTGAAGCTAGCCAAGGTGCCGCCGGAAAAGGTACCGTTCATGGCGCGAACGCGGCCCTTGATTCGGGGCACTGGTGCGCCAAATTTTTCTTTGGCGGCCTGCTGTAAAAAGTAAGCGCCTAGATCGAAGGGCACTGAGTCGAAACCACAAGAAAATACGATGCGGGCACCGCTGGCTTTGGCCGATGCTTGTTCGGCTGCAATCATTTCATGCATCCAGCCGGGCTCGCCACAAAGGTCTACATAGTCAGTACCAGCGGCGGCACAGGCTTTAACGACATCGCTGCCGTATAACTGATAAGGGCCTACGGTAGTTAAAATCACTTTGGTGCGCGCTACCATGGCGGTAATGCTGTCGTAATCACTAGCGTCGGCTACGACAAAAGGTACATCGCTGGGGATGCCCATTTCGTCACGTACGGCGATTAGCTTTTCTTCGCTGCGGCCAGCCATGGCCCATACAACATCGCCATTTACGCCGTATTGATTATTCAGGTATTCACAGACTAGGCGACCGGTGTAACCCGTGGCGCCGTAAACTACTATGCCAAATTCTCTGCTATTACTCATAGTCATTACTCCTTAAGTAAATGAAACGATGTCTTGGTTTAAAATGTCTTGTAACAATGGGCTTTGTGCCGCGCGCTCGAAGGCCTCATCGATTGCTTTGGACCTTGCCTGCAACACTTTACGATAATTGGGGTGGGTAAAGATATACAACTCACCGGCGGTTATGGCCTCGACCACGCGCAGGCCTACTACTTCGGGCGCTAAGCCAGCATTAATTACTTTTTGCATATGCTGCGCCATCGGTGAGGCCTGGGCTTTCTCTTCCGAAACTGCACCTTCTCTTTTTAATTCTTCCGGCTTGTTACGATTGGAAAGGTTGATGCGGGTTTTAACAAAGGCTGGGCATAATACCGACACTTGAATATTGTGCGGCTTTAACTCGGCGTACCAGGCTTCTGACATGCCGACCACGGCAACCTTGGTGGCAGTATATGCACCGCCAAACGGTACGCCACCCATGCCCGCCATAGAGGCGACATTGATCAACCAGCCACCTTCACCGTGTTCTTTCATTAGGGGGACCAAAGCGGCGGTGCCGTAGATAACACCCATTAGGTTTACGTCCAGCACCCAGGTCCAATCTTTGGCATCGGTATGCTCAATGGCACCGGGGTTGCCGCCAACGCCGGCATTGTTGACCAACATATGCACCTTGCCAAACCGGGCAATGGTTTGCTCGGCCAACGCCTGCCATTGCTCTTGCTTGGCCACGTCTAGTGCCACAGTGAGTACTTCAATACCCTGGGCCTCTAGCTTGGCCTTGGCCACTTCAAGTTGGGCGGCATCAATATCGCCCAATACAACGTTCATACCCTGTTGGCCGACAGCCTGGGCAATACTAAAACCAATACCCTCGGCGCCGCCGCTTATAACGGCCGTTTTACCTGCGAATTGTGACATGTGAGACTTTCCTAATATTTCAATGGTCGTATTGATAGCCACCAATAGTGCTTGAACATGTTGGCAGGCCTTTGCACCTTACTTTAACGGGTTCAGGCTATTTTACGATGACACAAACGTTCATCCTGTTTGAATTTTGCTAGGGGGTGAGCTTATCGAACATTGCTGGGCCACACTATTCACAGGCTTGATTGCGAGCCATTTTCGGGAGCTATTATTTTGGGGGATTGCTGCGGGGATTGGACTTAAAACTATCAGCATCGATTTCTACTGAAGTACGTCTCAATTTAGTTAAAGGCTCTTATAGCTTGCGATGGCTGGTCACTTACAACCCATCTAATTATTGGCCGCCAAGACGTTCAAGCTGCGCAGCATGTCGAGCACGTGATCTGCAATTAAACTGCGAATTTGGCGATACTCATCGCCGTCTAGATGCTTAGGGTCGGGTAGCGGCCAGTCCACTTTATGCTGGGTTTTGATATTGGGGCATTTGTCACCACAGCCCATCGTGGCGACAAAATCGAATTCGATATCACCGAGTTCATCCAAGGCCTGGGACTTGTGCACCGAAAGGTCATAGCCAAGTTCAGCCATATACTCAATCGCCTTGGGGTTAACCACCCCAGAAGGTGCAGAGCCCGCGCTATAAGCCACCACCCCATCGCCGCCCAGCATGCGCGCAAAAGCCTCAGCCATTTGGCTACGGTTGGCATTTTCAACACAGACAAACAATACTTTTTTAGGATTATTCACGGTTAGGCTCATTTGGTGCTGCTAAGGGAAACTAATATTACCGTAATATTAAGGCGATATGTGGGGATAAAAATTACTTTTATCATCCACTTTGATCACAAAACTATCCACTTGGGCTACGTACAAACTAAAGAACTTTATGGCTAATTCGCCAAATATTTCAGCACACGTTGATCTTTATAAAGTGCAACCACGCCATCAGCAATTGAACCGCTCAAATCCTGGGCAGGACCTGCACCAGTACTGTGGTTCACGGTGATTTCAAAATTCGGCTGCTCTCCAAGTTTCACCTCGAAAGTCATTGTGCCTTTCCAATAAAACGCTATATAGCGGCTATTTAGATTGGTTACTTTTAAACCCATTAACTTTATCGGTTTTTCAGCACTTGATTTTCCATGGCGCTTTAGCTCAGCCTTAGCCTGGGCCACCATAGTATCGGTGATAACCTTGTAGTTAGATTGGTACTTGGTACCGCCGTAGGAATGTATGATTTCCGATTCTTCAGAATTTTGAAAACTAGATATTTCAACTTCGCCCATTACTGGGAAATTTTCAATTTTATTCTCCGCCAAAGGATATATCGCGGGATCAAACTGAATAGTGCCGCAGGCTTGTAGAAACGAGCAAACTATTAGGACCAGTAAACCTTTCTTCATTTTTTCACCATGCCATATACATAATCAATTTCGGATATAAGCCAAGAAATCATCCCGACTTATATCCGTTTTACTTTTAGCCAAAAGCTCTAAAAAACAATGTACTTAATTTAATTTGAATAAGCTGATCAACCAACTCTCGAATCTTTGGCTCAGCATCAATGAATTTTGCCGTGTTCGCACTGCCGCCAGTAGAATCATAAACCGCTTCACCGTCTAACTGGCCTTTGTGATAAATTTTAATTTCGGCATAAGACATATACAAAGACAAATCCCAAGACCACTTAGCAACATACTTAGCTGTCCACTCGCAACTTGTAGGAACGTTTGATGGCTTCACCACTCGGTGCGGTACATTTCTATTCGACAAGGCCGATTTAAACTCCTTGAGAAACCCCTCCCTAACATCAGTATTCTCTATGATGCAAATTTCGCTACCCTTACTTATGTGAGCAGGCTCGATATCTTGCGTTATCGAACAGGCCGATACAGCGAATACTGCTGCCAAAAGGGTTAATTTCTTAATCATTTTTACTTTCCTTGTTATCGTTATCATTAAGGTTGTGAAATCTAGTATATGACGAAGACATCAACTTATGCTTTTAAAATTTAACGTTCCCTTCACATATATTTGAAACTAAGTCTTTATCTACCACATCATAAGCACTACTAACAAATGTCAGTATGCTACTTCTGCTAGGTTTTGCACCGCTCTCAGCTATGGCTAAAATTCGACCTACTTGCTTGGCGACACTAGTAGCGGTGTCGATAACTTCCGCTCGCCCAGCAAGCACGCTCTTTATAACAGGTTTTAAAAAAGAAAAATGAGTGCAGCCCAACACTATTTGATCTGCGCCGGTTTTTAGCAATGGCTCTATGATTGTTTGTACACAGACATAAGCCTGTTGGCCAACATAATTATTCTTTTCCACCAAGGTGACAAATTCAGGGCAGGCAATCGATTCTATTTTTACGTCTGACTGGTATTGGGCCGCTAGCTGCCGGTAAGCATCGCTGGCCAAGGTTTGCTCGGTGGCTAGCACCGCAATCACACCGGTTTTACTTTGCAGTACCGCCGGTTTAATTCCTGGCTCTACCCCAATAATAGGTATTCTGAATTTTGACCTCAGCTGCTCAATAGTATTTACGGTAGCCGTATTGCAGGCGACGACGATAGTTTTGCAACCTTGGTCCAGCATAAAATTAACGATAGTTTCGGCACGCTGCTGTATAAGCTCTCTAGGTTTGTCGCCATAGGGGGAGTATTTTTGGTCGGCAAAATATAACAGCTCTTCGTTGGGTAGCGCTGTTGCTATCGACTGGGCAATAGATAGCCCACCAATACCTGAATCAAAAATACCAATTGCTTGTGCGTGTTTCATTTAGCCTTAACTTATGAGCTTGCTAAGCTGTTATTTCACCCGGTTGATTATCATCATCGCGCTCGATTACAGCTTCTTCTGGGCGACCTTCAACAAAAGTGGCTTTAACACGCTTGGACACCAACATATAGGGCACCCAAATAACCGCTGCAATTAGTGTGCGCCCAAATTCTTTAAGGGTATCAGGGTCAAACATTGATTGGTCGGGGAACACTGCTGTTACCACCCAGGCGTCTAGCGGAATAAAAATCAACGATGCGGCAATGATGCCTATATAGACCTTTGGGAAGAGATGGTTTTTTTGTGAAAAACAAAAACACCAGGAAAAGACAGGCAAGCAGCATGAGAGAGTTGAAACACATCTCTGCGATTAGCATGGTCCCGAAATAGGGGGTATAAACCTCTGAGCTCGGTGTTGTTAACGCCGCCCAAGTGCCGTCGCTGAACATAGGAAAATATAGAGGCAAAAACACCGCTAACAATCGTATTGGGCCTAAAACCACTCCAATGCCAACCAATATTAGCCAGCCACCTAATCCTTTAAGTTCTTTTTCATCTGACATTGCATTCTCACCTGTTATTTTTAGAGTGCTCGCTGGCTTTTGGCTATCAACTTATCCAAATTATTGGCGAATTCCTGCTTTTCGCGGTTGCCCATAGGCGGTGGGCCACCGCTTTGGATACCGCTGGAGCGCATGGTGTCCATAAAATCGCGAATATTGAGTCTGCCACGAATATTGGCCTTGGTATACAGCTCGCCCCTGGGGTTGAGTGCTTGGCCACCTTTTTCAATCACTTCGGCGGCCAGGGGGATATCGGCGGTGATGACTAGGTCGCCCACGGCGCAGCGCTTGACGATTTCATCATCGGCGACATCAAAGCCAGAGGAGACTTGCACGGTACTGATGTACTTAGATGGCGGCACACTAAGGCCTTGGTTGGCGACCAGGGTGGTGATAATTTTGGCACGGTTGGCAGCGCGGTAAATAATCTCTTTGATCATTACCGGGCAGGCGTCGGCGTCTACCCATATTTTCATAATTACTTGGCTTGCTAAAAAACACCGAGTTTATATCACATAGACTGCGGTCGCCACGACAGTGGCGACCGCTAACGCCCTTAAGGCTAAGCGTTCTCTATTCTTCTATTTCGTATGCCAATAATACATTACCGGGTAATTGACCAAACATGCTGTAGCCGGAATTAATAAACAACATCCCGTTGCCAATAACCGGGCCATCTACATCGATGGCGCCGCCGTGGGCATCTAAGCCATTAACGGTTTTGTAAGGTATGGCGGTTTTGGTTTGCCACAGTATTTTGCCATTATCCATATCATAGGCGCGTAGCTGGCCATCTAAACCGGCCGCAAATACCAGCCCGGGAACGGCGGTTGGCGCGGCCGATAAGCCGTAGTACCACGAACAGGCATAGCGCTCGGCCAGGCTGCGTTTTTTACCGCTGCGTACCTGGGCCAAACCGGTTTTCGGCTGCTGGCTATAGTCGAACTGGCAGCCGCGAGATACTGGGCTGGCCCAGTTTACTTCACCGCTGGCGGTGTCCAGTGCATATAAACCAGGCTTAGGTGTGTAACCCGGTATTTTCCTTTCCGGGTCGGCCAGGGGTACAAATAGTTGGTTTTTATACTGCACCATACCCCAGTGAATGCCGCCATTGGTGGTACCCATGCTGAGGCGTTTACGCCACAGCAACTTGCCATTTTGATCTGGATCTAGAGCAAAGGCTTCACCGGATTTTTGCCCCGCTAAGATCACCGGCTTGCCGTTTGCTAGCTTGGTTAAAATAATGGATGCACCAAAATCAAAATCGGGTCCGGCGTCTTTCGGGCAGGCCTCACCACCACTTTGGCAGGCAGCATTCCAAACATCACCGGCCAAGGCCTGGAACTTCCATTTTAATTTTCCGCTTTTCAGATCTAGCGCCACCACCGAATCACTGGTATCGGTCGCCGGCTGGGAAGTATTTTCACCGGTACCGAAATACACTAGGCCGCGCTTCTCGTCCACTGTCGGTGTAGTCCATACCACTGCACCGGAGGGGCCGAACATAGGCACGCCGCTGCGGGTTTTACCCGTTAGCTTGGCTTGCTGGGTGGCATGCCAGGTCCATTGGGTTTTACCGGTTTCGGCATCGAGTGATAACACCGCACCATGGGAACGGCAGCAGGGGTAACCAGGCATGCCGGCCGCCGCAACTTCATAAGAAGAGATAGGCACGATCAGTCGACCAGCACTATAGGTGGGGGTACCGGTAACAATCGAGGTGGGGAAAATACCGACATTAGCTTTCCATAGCTGCTTGCCATCTTTGGCGGCCAGGGCGTAAACATTGGCCAAGTCATCGGCAAAGAATAATGCCCGTTGGCCTTGGTGCTTACCCAAAACAATACTAGAGCGCACCCCGCTGGCGGTTTGTACCTGCCATTTTACGCAGCCGCTGCTTGGGTCCAACGCTAGCACATGGGCGCTTTTGCTGCCCACGTATAAAGCGTCTTCGGTATACACTGGCTGGTTGCGCATATCGTTAACTTTTTGAAAGCCAAATGCCCACTTGAGTTTTAGCTTGCCAACATTGTGCTTGTCGATGCCTGCCAGTTCGGCGGTTTGCAATCGATTATTGTGCTGGCCAATACCCCAGTTAGACGAATAAATTCTACTGTCGCTGGCGGTTTGTTGCGGGTAGCCGTCACAGCGAGCCGCCTCTAGCCAAGTATTATCAACCTCGGTGCCACCGGCTAGATATTCCGCCACCCAGCTTTTTTGGTCTTTGCTCATGGCGGCAGCCTGGGGCTGCATGCGACCAATTTCTAGGGTGAGCAATATTTGACTGTGGCTTAAGCGTCTTAAGTCTTCTACCTTGGGGGCTTTATCTACGCCCAGCTCATGGCAAGCGGCACAGTAAGTTTTATACAGCTGCTCGCCTTTTTGGGCATTGCTGAGTTCGCTGGCGAACGCAGGTATTGCCATTAACAGGCCGGCGGCTAAGCCAATTTTTTTCAGTTTTTTCATCACAGTCACTATTTTGTTTTGCTCATTATAATCATTGCTGTCCCGCAAAGTTTGGCTTTAAAAAACTTAAGCCTGGTATCCTCGGCGCTATTTCTCAGCCGCGCCGTATATATTTGTTATGTGGTTCCTGTCCTTCGACAAGCTCAGGATGAGCGGCGTGAGGTAAGTTCACATCCGCTGATACTGCGCCACGCTTTAAAATTTTATTCTGTGGTCCCGGTCCTTCGACAAGCTCAGGATGAGCGGCGTGAGGTAAGTTCACATCCGCTGATGCTAAGATTTTACTCTGTGCTCCGGCCCTACAACACGCTCACTCCGGCAATGCGTAAGCTAAAATATAATCGCCGGTGCCACGGGCAAACATTTTGTGCCCGCCGGCGGCTATCACTACATATTGCTTGCCGTTTATTTGGTAGCTCATCGGTACGGTCGCGGCATCTATCGGCAACTTGGTGGTCCATAGGGTTTTACCGCTGAGCGAATCAAAGGCGCGAAAACGTTTATCCATAGTCGCGGCAATAAAACTTAGGCCACCGCCGGTGGCCATGGCTCCGCCTAAATTCGGCGTGCCATAATCCATGTCGAAGGGCAGCGACACTGGCGCGAGGTCGTGAATAGAGCCCAGGGGCACTTGCCACAACACTTCGCCTTTGCTCATATCTATGCCAACCAATTTCCCCCAAGGGGGTTTGGTGCAGGGGGCACCTAAGGGTGAGGTCACGGTATCGGTGGCGATAATATAGGGTGAACCCTGCATAGTAACGCGCATTTCTTTACCGTGGGCAACAATATGGTCACCGCCAGTTTCACTGCCGGTTTTAATCAAACGCCCTTCAAAGGGTGCGGTATTGATATTAACCACCAGTATATTTTTATCTGGCCAATAGGCTGCGCCACCCCAGTTGGCACCGCCTAAGCTGCCCGGGAACATAAAGCTTTTATCCAAACCTAGAGGCGTAAATATGCCTTCAGAGTACAGACCTTGTAAGCGTTTTTTGCAAGCAATTTTATCAAAACCCAAAAAACCAAAGGCGTCTCGCTCCGGGTCTAAATCTGTTTTCACCAGGGGCCGGGGCTTAACCGGGAACGGTTGGGTAGCAGAGGTATATTCACCGGGTATTTTACTTTGTGGTACCGGCCGCTCCTCTACCGCGAAGATGGGCTCGCCAGTGTCACGGTCAAAGGTAAACACCAGTCCTTGCTTGGTTACCTGTATCACTACCGCTTTCTTTTTACCCTGGTGGTCAATGTCGACCAACACCGGTGCAGCCGGGGTGTCGTAGTCCCAGAGATCATGGTGTACCAGCTGTTGGTACCAAACGACCTCACCGGTTTTACCTTTTAGCGCCACCACAGAATTAGTATATAAATTATCGCCCCTACGATGACCGCCGTAAAAATCTGGCGAGGCCGCACCGGTAGGTATAAACACCAGATCACGCTCTTGGTCTACGGATAAGGGCGCCCAGGCATTACCACCGCCGGCAATTTGCTGAGGCGTAGTAGTGGAATTTATTGGCCAAGTTTTTGCCGCTGGCTGGTCATTGGTTTTGGGTATGGGGTCAAATTGCCATAGCTTGTTACCATCATAAACCGAGTAGGCTTGCACACTGCCCTGGGGGGCATGGCTGAGGGCAAAATCTATAATCGCTGAACCCACCACAATCACATCGCCAACGATAACAGCGGGGGAAGAGTTGTTGACGAAATCGGGCTGATAGCCTTGGCTGCTATCGTATAGCGCCACTTCACCTTGCTCGCCAAACTCTGTGCATAACTTGCCGGTGATACTATCGACTGCAATTAGGCGTCGGTCATGGGTGGCGACCAATAAACGCTGCTGACAAAACTGCTGGCGCTTGACGGGGTCTGGGTGCTGCCAAAAAGTTACCGCGCGACAGCGCACCGGACGCGTACCGGCTAAATTTATTTTTGGATCATAATCCCAACGCTGCTTGCCGGTTTCTGGGTCTAGGGCAATAATTCGATTAAAGGGTGTGCAAAATGCCAGGTGGCCGCCAGCCTCTGGCGGCAGCAAAATAGGCGTCACTTGGGTCGAGGTACGATCCATATGCGCTGCTAGGTTGTTACTGTCACCGGTACGGAAACGCCAAACTTGTTCTAACTTATCAACATTGCTGGCATTGATTTGATTTAACGGGGTATAAGCCGAGGCGCCGTCGTTGCCACGGTAAGTGGACCATTGCTCGGCGGTACTAAACTGGCAAGTAATAATAGCGACCAACGTTACAATACTCTTAAGTGGCACTAGGGCTTACCTGTTTTACTTGACGCGGATTTTTTGACTGGCATGCCTATAACATTAACAATTTTTAATGTGCCAAGACCCTTAAACGCACGGGTAAATTCCAGCACCATGCCCAATTCTCTTTCGCTGCTCATATAGGTTGCGGTACGGCCGGCGCCACCATTGTCCGATTGCATTTGCACCGCTATGCCCTGGCTTTGATAATGCTGGCTCAAGGCGTCATGGCTGCTTAAACGCCCCAGGCTAATATGCTGAGCACCGGCGCCAGAAGCACGCAGATAATCGCGGTGCGGCGTTGGTCCCGCCACGGGTTGCAACAGCTCGATTTGTAAATCAAATAGTTGACCGTAACCCACATGCACATGGCTATAACCCGAACCTTTGGCGCCACGGTATTGGCCGTTACTGGTCATCGGTGGTTTAAAGTCGACAAACACCCATGGCATTAAACCCACAATTTTTTGCCATTGCTTGGCCGTCGCCAAAGCATCATCGACCACAATACCCAGCTGTTGCACAAAACTATTACTCAGCGGAATAGTTTGAGCGGGCAGAGTTTTTACACCCCAAAAATCCTGTCGATAATGACTGCGGTTGGCTTGCTTAATATAGATACCTAGCTGCTGATAGCTGGCAAACCAAGTCACGAGATAAGGCGCAGCTTGTGCGCGCCAGTGATCGTTTTCGGCGGTGGCCGTTTCGGCTTTGGCCAAATCCCGCAGCTGGTGACTTTTAGCGAGCTCTAAGTGAAACAAACCCGGACCGTGCTTGGCCAAAAAATCGGCAACTAGACTTTTACCGTATAGCGGCTGCAATAGCTCAATGGTTTTACCTTTAAAACGCCCGACCGCCAAACGCACGGCACCACCCTGCGTATTCAAATCGATAATACGCCATTCGGTAATACCCAATAATTTATTATATTGTTCGGCGGCCAGGGTCGCATCTGCAACCACGATGCCTAGACCAAGAACGGGGCTAGGCTTGGCGTTGGTTTCGCTTACCGCTAAAGCCGAACCCAACAGGCAGCCAATGACCAGGCTGATGATCACATGTTTTATTTTGTTCATAGAATGCTTCATATTATTTTGCGGCTATTTCGGTTTTATTGGCTTTGATCATTTTACCGGTATGCGGCTTGATACGAATTAAGGTCGGCTGGCCATCTTCAATTTGCCAAGCTGGGAAGTGCGAGTTAGAGGTATATACCGAGCCGTCTTCGCCAAATTCAATATCGCGGGTAAAACTGCGCTTGCGTGGCAGCGGGTAAACCCGCCAAGCTTCGGCGTCGATATCGAAACTTAAAATCGTATCCGACTGATTGCCGTTGACCCAAACCTGCCGAGTTTTGTGGTTTATATTCAGCGCATAGGGCAGCTCATTTAACAGCGGCAAATCATAGATAGTGAATTTTTTATTGGCCGGGTCGTATTTAGCCAATTTGGAATCTTGGAAGGCCACCATCCAAACATTGTTATCGGCATCGACGCGCAGGCGACGTGGCCCATTAAACGGTGTTTCGATTACCGTGACCTCGTCGGTGTCTGGGTCAATATAACCAATGTCGTTGGCGTATAAACGGCCAAACCAAACTTTGCCATCCGGGGCGACATCAATACCATAGGGCATGGGCACCCCAGTAGCGTCTCTATCAATAGAGGGCTCGGGTCGGTTTTCAGGATCAAAACTAAAAATTAGCGGCAGCGATTTAAGCACCAACCATTCTTTAAAACTGCGCGCCGGCAGATCGTAAATTTTAAATTCTTTTTTGCTTCTGTCCCACATAGCGACTTGGGAAGATACCGCCAGGGTAAACCAAATACGATCCTGCTTATCCGCCCGAATTGTATGCGGGTAATAACCTTCATCCATTTTATGAGTGGTAAACTCTTTGCTGACCGGGTCAAATTCTAATAAAGCTTGTTGCATCGACGGGGTGATGAAAATATGGCCATCCACCGGCGATATGGCAAACGAGTGCACCCCCATATAGTTATGCAGCTTAGGAATGCGCGTACTAAAGCGGTCACCCAAAATGCCCCCACGTTTAGCGCCTGGCTCATGCGGTACCACATAGACCGTAAACTCGCCGCTGTCAGGGTTTACTTCATAGATGCGGTCTTGCAGATTATCACCGATATAAACCAAACCATTGGGATGGACAATAAAATCGTGCATCTGCGACATGGCATCGCCAATGGGATATTCACTTATTTGCACAGCGTTTAGGTTTTTATCCCAAGCTAGGGGCTGGGCCAGCTTGTTACTATTGTCGCGTACTTTTTTGTATTGGCGGTGCAACATCGCCGCCAACGGCTGGCGGTCGTCATCGGCCATGCGGGCGCCGTATTTGCCCATGCGGTTGATAATGTCCAACCATTGCTCGGGGCTGCGCTCACCGCGCATAAAAGCCGAACCCTGTTGGTGGCAAAAAGCACAGTTGAGTTGAAATTGTTTCTTCAACTCAATATCGCCTTCAAAGTCCATCGCGTCTAGCCAGACATTGCTAGGCTTGGCAGCGGCTATTGCCGCTGGGTCAGTTAGCGGCTGCAGCTGCACGGTTATTTCAGCGTTGGGGTCTTGGCCGCTAAGGTGCTTGTCGTTAAAACCTGGGCGACGGATGCGGTAACTTACCTTATCGCTGTTTAATTGCTCCAGGGTAAACAAGGCTTGGCCATTGGCATCGGTAAAACGGTTATGCTCGAGCGCTATCTGATTTTTTACGCCGTGCGGGCTATAGCCGTTATCGCTTAGGTCTTGCTTGGGCTTGCTGTCCCAGGTGCGGCTGATCATCACTGTCGCCAACGGCTGCTGGTCGGCGTCGAGTACGGTAATACGGGGCTCGGCGATGCTAATATTGGCTGCGGTCAGGCTTAATAGACCAAAGGCTATGGGGTTTAGGCGGGACACGGGTCTTCCTCATTATTGCTTTTAATCCTACCACCTTAACAAGCCCGCCCCATTGCTGCTTGACATTTAAACACCTGGCTTTGACAATTGCGACCATGCCAATTCTTAAAGACCCTCAGGGCTTACAGTCACGCGCCCATAATTTACTCGGCTTCGATACCGTGGTGCAAAGCCTAGGGGGCGATTACCGCGAACTATTTACCCGAGTAGGCTTGGAGCCCAGCCTGTTGCAAAGGCCGGACGACCTGATGCCATTCACGCGCTTTAATCAGTTATTAAACCTGGCTGCCGAATCCTTAAACTGCCACCATATTGGCCTGCTGCTGGCCAAAGAACACGCCCAAAAAGCGCCCATGGATATGCAGGCCCAGCTAATGCGCCGCAGCCCCAACCTAGCTGCAGCCAATGAGATATCCCACCGCTACCGCACCCTTTCCTCTGAGGTGACCTTCTGGCGGATGGAGATAGAAGGCAAACTTGCCAGTGTCTATCGTTATAATGAAACGGCTTTCCAATTCGACCATCAGCAACATCGTCTCTTTAATATAACCCGTGCTTTTATGCTTGGCCGTATGCTATTGCAAGAGCAATGGCGGCCCCACAGCGTGCACTTTGGCTTTGCCAAACCCGATCAAGCAAATTACGAAAAGCTGCTAGGGGCGCCGGTATATTTTGACGCCGAGGCAGACTTTTACTGCTTTCCCGCTGATGACCTGTATAAACCCCTGCCCAGTTATGACGATGACCTGCTGGTGATTTTGCAAAACCACGCCGACGAGCTAAAACACAAATTTCAATTTGGTGAGTCGATGATCTCAGTGGTGCGTAAACTGATTTTACAAAGCTTAGCCAGCCGGCGCGCCAAGCTAGAATTTATTGCCGAACTGCTGCAAATGCACCCGCGCGCCCTGCAGCGCCAACTGCTGGCCGAGGGCATGAGTTTTAAGGCACTACTAACCCAAACCCGTTTGGATGTAGGCAAGAATTTTTTATCCCGGTCGGATATTTCTCTGAGCCAAATTGCCGATGTACTGGGCTATAGCGAGCTGAGCGCATTCTCCCGGGCATTTAAAAACCACAGCGGCTTAGCGCCGGAGCTATGGCGCCGACAGCAAAGCGTATCGCCCTAGGTTGGTTTAAATTCTAACCTTGGTCAGCATGCCATTGATCGGCATTGGCAGAATAATTTGCTGAACAAGGCTAGAATTAAATCAATAATTAGCCCAGCTTAATTCGTAAAGCATGCACATAGAGACAAACCATTATCAGGTTCTTAACCTCAACCCCCATGCCTCGCGCGAGCTAGTCCGCGCGGCTTACCGCTCTTTAAGCCTGCGCCACCACCCAGACCGCAATGCCAACAGCCCTGAGTCGCAACAATGTATGGCCGAGGTCAATGCGGCTTACGAGGTGCTTTACCACCCCCAAAAACGCGCTCAATATGATTTACTGCTGGCGGCAAAACAAGCCAGCTCTAAGCTGGACACAACTGCGGAAGCTAAAACTGCCCAGGCCAAGCCCAAGCACACTCGCGTTAAAAACAGCAGGCTCGCGAGCAACAACACTCAAAAAAATACTGCCCAGAAAAGTAATCAGCGGCGTGAAAATACCGACACAAAAACCAAAGCATCGAGATATACCACGTTAAAAATTGGTTTGTTGGTGTCGCTTTGCACTCTACTTAGCTATCAGCTGAATCCCAGAGCAGCTGGCACATTGCCTGAATACCGCTCGCTTTTACAGCCAGGCCAAACTCTCAGCGTAAAGCCTAATTACCAGCGCAAGCCCCATGCTGGTAATGGCGAACCCTGGCCGGATGCCAGTGGCTATATCCCAGGCTACCCGCAATTCAATCAGCAGGGGCAGGCCCAGCTAGCGATTCAAAATACTAACCCGCAGCGAGATATTTTTGCCAAGCTGGTGCATATCTACGGCAAGGAGCGCTACCCGGTTCGGGTTTTTTACTTGGCTAAAAATTCCGGCTTCACCCTGGCTCAACTAAGCCCCGGCTTTTATCAATTACAAATACAAGATTTAGACAGCGGCTACCGCAGTGGTGGCGAGATTTTTAGGCTGCTAGCCAGCGCTAAAAAACAGCTAAGTATTCAAACCGACCACCGTGCCCGACCGCAGGTTTTGGAAGCAATCACGAAGCGGTAGCCTGGAGGTTTTAGATTCTCTCTCGGCTTAGCTCTAAACTCATCAGCTTTGCTTAGGGCCGGCGGGGTGGTTTGTATTGCCTACAGGACGTAGGTAAGGTGCGTGAGCAGGAGCGGTAGCTTTACTACTTAACTGGGCAGTACCGATATAATTAAATTTCCTCATTCATTACCACAGCAAGCATAGTAGTATGCCTGCCTGCAAAGCCCCATATACAAAGAGAGTTCTGTGAAAAACCTACGCCTGCTCGTCATCATTCTGCCCATGTCGTTGTTACTGGCCGCTGTGATCAGCAGCTTAATCGACTTAGAGAGTTTCTTAAGGCTATGCCAAACCATTAATCGTTGGATTTTAAATACTTTTGACAATGTCTTCGCCTATGCCACCTTGGCTTTTGTGGTTAGCTGCCTCTGGGCGTTCTTCTCGCCCTTAGGTAGAGTTAAAATTGGCGGCGCAGACGCTCGACCCCTGCTGTCACGCTGGAACTGGTTTTCCATTACTCTGTGTACCACCGTGGCCATCGGCATTTTATTTTGGGCCACCGCCGAGCCTATGTACCACTTGTATGACCCCGGTGGCCGCGATATCGCCCCCGGCAGCGAGGCGGCTGCGGAATTTGCGCTGGTGTCTTTGTTTATGCACTGGTCCATCACCCCCTATGCCATCTACGCTATTCCCGGCCTGTGTTTTGCCCTGGTTTACTACAATTTGGGTAAGCCTTTTTCCCTGGCCGGGCCCATCTCAGTCTTAGTAGGGCGGCCGTTAAGACCCTGGCAGGGGGATCTGCTTGATGCCTTCGCCTTGCTGACGTTGATCTCCGGTATTGCCGCCTCCCTAGGTACCGGCATGCTGTCGCTGGCGGGCGGGGTGGGTAACCTAATTAATATCAGTACTACGCCGGCACTGCTAGGCTTGATCACCGTGCTAATTGTTAGCGCTTTTGTAGTGTCTTCGGCCACCGGCCTGCAAAAAGGCATTCGCATTTTATCGGATATCAATACCCGTTTTTTCTTTGCCTTTGCCGCCTTTGTTTTTATTCTCGGCCCCAGCTGGGAACTGCTCAGCATGAGCGCCAATGGCCTGTGGCACTATGTGCAGGAATTTGTGCCACGCTCGTTAATTTTAAGCGATGCCAGTAGCCCGCAGTGGGCCAAAGACTGGACCATTTTTTACTGGGCCAACTGGTTGGCCTGGGCACCCTTAACTGCCTTGTTTTTAGGGCGTATTGCCCGGGGCTATACCGTGCGCGAATATATCGCAGTGAATTTTTTCGCCCCGGCCCTGTTTTCCATTATTTGGATGGGTATATTCGGCGGCATTGCCCTGCATACCGATTTGCTGGAGCAAGGTGCTCTGCATCAGGTATTGCTCGACCACGGCCCCGAGGCGGTACTGTACGAATTGCTGCAACGCTTTCCTTTTAGTGGCGTATTGGCCGTGTGTTTGCTGCTGCTGTCTTTTGTTTCCTATGTTACCGCCGCCGACTCCAATACCGAGGCCATAGCCTCGGTCTGTTTAAAAAGCCAAGCCGAGCCCGGTGCCGGTAAACAAACCCTTTATATCAAGGTCATGTGGGCGGTGCTAATCGGCGCAACTGCTTGGGTGATGACGGCGTTTTCAGGCATCGATGGAATTCGCATGATGTCGACTCTAGGCGGATTACCGGCTTTATTTATCGTTATAGCAATGAATATTTGTCTGTGGCTACTGGGTAGCCGTTACCTGCGCAAGCTGAGCTAAACAATAACGGCGCTGTAGGGGCTACCCTATGCGTCTACGTATCTAATTCAGCGCACCATGATCTACCGGCTAGAGCCAGGTTGGCGATAAATTACTTGCTCGCCAGTTTTTCCGATTGGCGCGAGTAAAATCGCTAAGCTTTTGAGCAGACTGCTGGAAAAAACAACAGTGGGTTTTTAATTTAGATAAAAACATAAATAGTGTTTGCCAAGCGCCGTACTCGTCAGTACTATGCGCCCTCGTTGATGCGGGGTGGAGCAGTATGGTAGCTCGTCGGGCTCATAACCCGAAGGTCGTAGGTTCAAATCCTGCCCCCGCTACCAATCAACCGACGCAATTCTGTCCTAGAATTGTATGAGCCCTTTGGCTCCTTTTTATCTCTGCGGTATGACCGGCGAAGGTCGTAGGTTCAAATCCTGCCCCCGCTACCAATCAACCGACGCAATTTTGTCCTAGGATTGTATCCTATACTGAGACACATGTGTTTTTGCTTGGCTTGAATAATCACCTCTGTTAATAAAATTTGTAATGACATCAATTGTGATCGCTATTTCGCCTTCCGATTATCGTTGAGTATGCCAAGGGGTTCTCGGTCATAGCCACCCTGCTTTAGCATTCGATAGATTTTTTCATAGCCCCCATTACTTTTTATTTTCGCCAAGCCTCGATTAAAGTCGGCTATTATTTTTTTATGCCCCTCTATCTTTTTTGAAATCATTAGGTGGTATTCTCTACGCCAAAGCACCGTTTCATCACGGCTTATTTTGGATCTGGCTATTGGATGCTGGCGCAGAAAGTATTCGCCGACCATATTTGTTATCACCGCACCATCACTACGGCCACCAATGACTCTAGGGATCAATGAGTCATAGCTGCTTTTTCTGTAAACAACGATATTGCCGGCACTGATTTCGTCTTCCAAGGCTGGATAAACCGCATGCAGCGTAAGCGATAAAGTATATTGTCGTAGATCTTCAATTTTTGACCACTCAATAGGCTTAGATTTTTTGGAATAGATATATTCGTTATCTATGATGACAGGGTCCGAAAAAGAAAAATATTTTTCCCGCTCCGGTGTTTTTACCCAAACCACACTGCCATCCCATTGACCACTACGGGCATAAATATATGAGCGCTTCCAAGGAAAAAAACCCCATTCAACACGGTGCCCAACCGCGTCAAAGGATGCCGCTACAATCGCAGAGGCAAAACCATGATTGGGAAGGTTTTTAGATAGCAGGGGTTTCCATTCACCACTGGTCAAGCGTAGTACTTGGGGCGATAGTTTGAGTTCCTGGCTGGCAAATAAGCTCTTGAAGTTGATTGCCATTAGACAGAAAACTAAAAGCGATTGGACTGCGTAGTATCTTACCATCAATGGTTATATCCTTAATAAGCTAACTATTAATTCCCATCACCTAGGGTATACCTGAGATAAGGTCAGGGTAGTAGATCGTTTTACCATCGTCATCGAAACACGAATACCAACAACGCCATGCTGTAGCGATACCTGTGGATAACAGCCTTCGCCCGCTATTATGATCCGCCTCTAAATTGCTTGGGACTTTTTCCCGCTTTGCCTTTAAAAAAACGTGTGAAATGGGAAGGTTCGGCAAAACCCAGCTGGTAGGCAATTTCGGCAATGGTACGGCCGGTGTAAGTCAGGCTGCGCTTGGCCTCAAGTAGCAACCGCTGGTGAATTATTGCCAGCGCAGTCTGCCGGCCTAGCTTACGACAAATGCTATTGAGATGAGGCGCACTGATACCCAGTTGCTGGGAATACTTGGCCACAGTCCAATGGCTGCTGTAGTGCTGCTCCAGCAGTTGATTAAAAGACGAAAAATGCCGGTGGCCTCGGTCGATCTGCTTCGCGGTAGTTTGATTTGGCTGCGCCAGCCGATTTAAGCTGACGATAAGCGCCGTGAGTAAAGTTTCAAACATCAGCTCTCGCGAGACCTGTTGCTGCTGATACTCCTCGCTAATACTGTTAAAAATGGTCGTTATTAAGGTTGGGCTAGCTGGAATACTGTGAACGGCGGCAATTTTCATCAGGCTTTCAGCACCGCCAAGCAAGCGCGAGATTCTATTCAGTAGCGGCGCCGCCACCGATAGCGCCTGACCCTGAGTTTGCTCGGACCAATTAAAGTCATGCACGCAACCTTCTGGTACCACCAGCACACAGGGCGAGCGCAGCTCGAGCTGTTGACCATCGAGGTGGGCTATGGCCTGGCCTTGCTGTAAGTAAAACAACTGACTGATGCCACTGTGGCGATGGGGTTTGATGCGCCAATTATGCTGCTGGCTACGAACCACCAAAGATTCACAATGCAGCAACTCCAGGGATGAAGCACCCGAGCTTTCGCCATACAAAGTGAAATCAGGGATATTATCTGTTTTGTGTATCAAGCTGCTCAACCTCAATAGCCTAATCTGAATGGCAGTTACTTAGGTCAATTCGGGCCTAGCCCTGCGGCAGACCTGTCCTTAAGTAAGTACCATCCTAGGCTAATCTGTTAAAACGTCATTCTGACAAGAATCTTCGAAATTGACAATTATTGCCATCATATATCTCTGTTATCCCAAGTTAAACTATTGAAAACTACAATAACTCTGATTTAAGCCGAGACTGATCGGGAGATAATAATGGTTTGGAAGCAACACGAGTACGACGATATACCGGGCACCTATGTGTTCGACGGTGAGCGAGCACATAGCTCCTATGCCTTAAATAAGCTGTTCTACTCCTTTAATGAGGATAAATGCCGGGCGGAATTTAACGCCGATCCCGCCGCTTATTGCGATAAATTTGACCTCAGTGATGAGCATCGAGATATGGTGGTTAAGCAGCAGTTTTTAGACATATTGCGAGCCGGGGCCAATATCTATTATATGGCCAAATTCTGTATTCCTAGAGGGGTTTCTGTGCAAGATGCCGGGGCTGCTTTCCAGGGTATCAGCGGTGATGAGTTTCGAGAAAATTTGTTGAAAAAACGTGAAGGTTTAGAGCAGCGCATAGCGCGCGAAGGAGGTTATTGGAATGGCTAAAATTATCGGTGGCGTAACCACCTCGCACATCCCCGCAGTGGGCAATGCCATTTCGCAGGGGCTAACCCAAGATCATTATTGGAAGCGTTTCTTTGATGGCTATCAGCCGGTAAAAGATTGGCTGGCGGAAAAAAAACCCGATGTCATTATCATCGTTTACAATGACCACGGCCTTAACTTCTTTCTCGATAAGATACCCACCTTTGCCATTGGTTGTGCCGACGAATACCAAAATGCCGATGAAGGCTGGGGCCTAAAGCCCACTTCACCCTTCGCCGGTGACGCCGAATTTTCCTGGCATTTAGCCGAATCTTTGATCAACCAAGAATTCGATATGTGTACCTGCCAGGAGATGCTGGTAGACCACGGGTTTGTTAACCCCATGCGGGTTTTATTTGGTGACCATGAGATATGGCCGGTTAAAACTGTGCCCTTGGTTGTCAATACGGTGCAGCACCCGCTACCCAGTGCCGAGCGCTGTTTTAAATTAGGCCAGGCTCTAAAAATCGCGATCGAGTCCTACCCGGAAGATTTGAATGTGGTGATCGCCGGTACCGGTGGTATGTCGCACCAATTACAAGGCGAGCGTGCGGGTATTATCGATGTTGATTATGACTTGGCCACCATGGAAAGCATGATCAACGACCCAGCGTGGTTCTATCAACAAAGCAATGCCGAGATTATCGAGAAAGCCGGCACCGAAGGCATCGAAACCATTATGTGGCTGGTGATGCGTGGCGCCATGGGCGACAAGGTCAATTGCTTGCACAAACACTACCACGCACCCATCTCCAATACTGGTGCCGGAGTAATGTTGCTGGAGCAAGATAGCAACTCCTAATACCCCGCCTTTTTATAGGCCTGCCCTGCCACACACTGGGCAGGGCCTTTTCTTTTTATACCCCATTGAACTCGCTGCTATCTCCAATTAACATAGCCATTCCTTGGTTATTTTGGATAAATTTAAAATGAAGCTATTGGCAAGGTGGGTCCTTACTATACTGTGTTTATTCGCGGCCATTGGCTGTTACGTTTTCGGCATTCCCACCGGCGGCGCTGTATTTTTGCTGCTCGGTTTAGTGTTAGAGGGCATGTTCTGGTTTAGGGTTTTCGGGCGTAAATAGAGTTTAGGTAAAAGGAACATTGAGTGACTTTAGAAAAACAAAATGAATACTGGTCTGAGAATTTTAGCAATTTGGATTGCTCGCACACCGAATTAAGCTCGAAACAGTTTGAAGGCTGTACCTTTAAAAAATGTGACTTTAGCGATGCCACCTTTAAGCGCTGTAATTTCGTCGATTGTGAATTTATTGCCTGTAATTTAAGCAATGTGAAAATGGCGTACAGTAAATTTTCCGATGTTTGTTTTCGCGATTCAAAATTAATTGGCATTGATTGGACTAAGGTGGCGTGGCCACGATTAATGTTCAGCTCGCCGCTTAAGTTTTATAGCTCAGCCCTCAATGACTGTTCGTTTTATGGCTTGTCGCTACAGGATTTAGTACTGCAAGAATGCAAGGCGCATAATGTCGATTTCCGCGAAGGCGATTTCAGCCATTCGAATTTTAGCGACACCGATCTAAGCGGCTGTTTTTTCGCCAATACTAATTTATCCGGTGTCGATTTTTCAGAAGCGACCCACTACGACATTAACATCGCTCGCAATATCATCAAAAAAGCCAAGTTTAGCCGCTTCGAAGCGGTGCGCTTACTTGATAGCCTTGAGATTGAATTGGTCGATTAATTTGATTGAAAGCTGAGCAATTAAATGGTCACTTTTACCTATTGCTGCAATAAACGATAGTGCATTTTAAAGGTCGGTGCCCAGGTTTTACCGTCATCATAAGACTCGTCGATATAAACAAACCGCTGTGGAGACTTCAGCTCCATACGCACTTTCAGCGCCCGTAAGCGGCCGCCTTCCATAGGGTAATAAGTTTTCGATTGGGTATTGCTGAATACCAAGATATCGCCAACTATTTTACCTTCGCTAATATCCATAATACCCCAGCGATCTTCCATGGCGGCCTGCCGAAAAACCTGTTGATACTGATCATAGCTAATAAAAGTGCGCATATTAAAGAACTTACCGTCTGGCTCTAATGCCAACTCTTCTAGCATGAGTTTTTTGCTCTGGTATTTCACATGTACCTGCGCTTTGGCATAAGGCGACCAGCTGCGGCCGGCATCCTCGGTGTACAGGCGCTCGACCGACCAGCTGCCAGCAAGCGTAGCCAGCTTTGACATCATGTTGTAGGGCGTTTTCGAATCATCGGGAATTTGATCCGCATTGGCCCAACAGCAGGGCAGTAGGAGCAGGTAGCCCATCAGTAGTAGTTTAAGCATTGTCATTTCTTCCCGGTAATGTGAACTAAATTTCACATAAGTATGATCTCATCATTGCTGCTCGTCAACAGCGCTTCAGGTCATCACTTTATTGTCGAATAGATCTTATAAACCATTGATTTAATTTAAAAAATAGACTTTACAGAGGATTGAAACGAAGCTTTTAAGCTGCCTATGTAGGCACCTAATCGCCATAGAAGTACTGGATAGTGATAAAACCGGCCTTGACTTGATGATAACGCCCTTTGTTATGCGAATAATAATTCATATAATATTGTTCGCATACAGGAATCAATCAACATGAAAACAGGCATTTTTAAAAAACTGGGCCTGGGTGGCCTCTGTGCTATTGCCGCAGGCATCGCGGCCTATGTATTTTTTATCCGCCTAGGTTATTTGCCGGCCGAGCCCCTACGGCAAATAAACAGCGATAAAGTTAACGCCGCCGTTGAGGTTTACCGCGATGCCCGTGGTATTCCCCATATATACGGTCAAAGCACCGAAGATGCCATGTTTGCCTTAGGCTATGCCATGGCGGAAGACCGGCTCGCCCAAATTGAAATGATGCGCCGTGGCGCCATGGGCGAACTGGCCCAAGTATTGGGCAGTGACCTGGTCAAATACGATAAACAAGCCCGCCAAAAAACCTATACCGAGCAGGAGCATGATTGCGGCCATGCCAGCTGAGGGGCGGCGTTCATTTTTAGCCATGGTGGCGGTTATTAATCACTATGTGCAAGAAGCCACAGACAAGCCGGATGAAAAATTACCGATCGAGTTTGAATCATTGGGCATCGAGCTTAAGCCTTATACCCCGCAGGAAATTCTTGCCACCATCTCAAATATCATGCGTATCTTTGGCTCAAGTGGCGGCACCGAGCTAACCAACCAGACTTTTTTGCAGGAGATGACAAAGCGCCACGGTGCCGACGTTGCCAAACGTATCTTCGATGATATTTTACCGCTAAATGATCCCGACGCTTATACCATAGTTAGCAACAACTCCGCTGCTAAGCTTTCAACTTCTAACACCAAGTTTGAAGTTGGTTTATTAATACCGGTTGGAAAGCCAGCCCCCATATCAATGATCAATACAAGCTACACAATACCCTTGGGTTTAAAAAGGTGCATCTAGATAAAGACACTATTATCAAACACCAAACATCGCACCTCAGTATTCAGCCAGTGCAATAATAGCCTTAGCTAAGCCGGTTTTTTAACCAGCATAGCTAAGGCTGACAATTGTACGCATAAGCAACTTCTCTGCGATGTATTACAACCACTACAGGCTTCGTATAAAAATAATTTTTCAATGACAATGGTTCAATAGGACAACAGAATATCCTTCACTAACAGCCTGCTAAGATACTACCGCAGTAATTACATCTATGAATCTCTGCTGCATTCGAGTCGGCACCCAATTTTTTCGCAGCGCTAAACCTATGCTGCGTTGGGTGCCTTCGAGTCGCTGCGGGCTGATGGCCAGCAAGCCGTGCTCTACTTCTAACTCTACTTGCTGAGCCGGTAATAAAGCGACGCGCTCGGTCGCCAATAGTAAACCCCGAATCGCTACCAGCGAGCTGCATTCCACCACTCGCTCTGGCGGCGCTAAGCCTTGGTTTTGAAAAAAACGACTAAAGGCCTCGCGCGCGGGGGTGTGTTGGCGCGGTGCTATCCATTCCATATCGCGCAGTTCTTGATTGCTATGGGCCTCACGCTGGGCCAAGGGATGGCTGGGCTTGGTTACCAGACAAAGCGATTCACGAAACAATAACTGCTGTTCTATATCGGGGCTGGGCAGGGGTTCGCGCAGGGCACCAACAATAATATCCAGCTGGCCGTGCAACAGGCTGTGCAGCTGTTCCTCATAAGGGCCATCAATAATACTGACCTTAGCCTGGGGGAATTCCGTCAATAGTTTTGCCACGGCGGCGGGCACCATACGGCTGCGCGCCAGCGGCAGGCTGCCAACCCGTAACTGGCCGGTCATTTGCCCCTGGTATTCATCGACCTCATCCAAACCCTGCTCCAGCTCGGCAAAAAACAGGCTGGCATAGCGGGCCAGCTGTCGCGCCTGCCAGCTGGCCTCCACCCCAGCGGGCGAACGCTGAAAGAAGCTCTGCTCACAGACACTCTCCAATTCTTTTACCGCCCGGTGCACGCTGGGTTGGCTTAGCCCTAAACGGTGCGCCGCCAAGGTATAACTGCCTTGCTGCACCACGGTTATTAGTGCTCGCAACTGGGTACTGGTGAAACGCCGATGCAGGGGATTGCGGCTGCGTGGCCGGCGCTCCAGTACCACTTCGATGTGTTTCAGCCAGCTAAAAGCGCGCTCGACCCGAAGCAGAAATATTTCACCGCCGGCGGTGCTGAACAAGCCTGTTGCGCTGCGTTCAAATAGGGTCAGGCCAAGCTCCCGCTCAAGCTTGTTCAAAGCCTGGGTGATGGCCGATTGGGACAGGTGCACAAACTCGGTGGCAGCGCTGATACTGCCCCGTCGCTTAATTTCTAGGCAGGCATTTAGGTGGCGTAAATTAGGCTGGCTTTGGGCGGCTAAACGATTCGGCATTTCGGCTTCCATTTTTTGACCATTATAGAAAAAATTAATACCTAGGAACAGTCTTTGCGCACCCACAAATCGCTGCAATTTGCCATAATTACAGTTATCAATGAATTTTTAGCAGGGAATTAATCATGCCGGTATGTGTAACCGATATAGAACGAGTAGCGCCCGCATTGGTGCAGCGTTTTGATGGCGCCGAAGTGGCCACCACACATGAATGCCAGGGTCGCAAGGGCTTGCTAGCACCCTATATGAGCCCTATATATCGGCCGGCGAAAATTGCCGGGCCGGCGGTAACCTGCTCGGTGGCACCGGGTGATAACTGGATGCTGCATGTAGCAGTTGAGCAGTGCCAGCCGGGCGATGTCTTGGTGGTTGCCCCCACCAGCCCCTGCGATGACGGTTATTTTGGTGATCTGTTGGCTACCTCCCTTAAGGCTCGGGGCGTTATTGGTTTGATCATTGACGCTGGGGTGCGCGATACCGCCACCTTGACTGAGATGGGTTTTCCAGTCTGGTCCAAATCTATCCACAGCCAAGGTTGCGTGAAAGAGACCGTGGGTAATGTAAATATCCCACTGGTGTGCGCCGGCGCCTTAATTAATCCCGGTGATCTCATTGTTGCCGATGCCGACGGGGTAGTGGTGGTGCGCCGAGAGGAGGCCGCTGACGTTGCCGACAAGATAGACACTAGAGTGGCCAATGAAGAGGCCAAACGCCTGCGCTTTGAAGCCGGCGAGCTCGGTTTGGACGTTTACGATATGCGCCAGCGCCTCGCCGACAAAGGCCTGCGTTATGTGAAAACCCTGCAGGATGCCTAATATGCAAACCGCAATCCCCTGTATGTTAATGCGCGGCGGCACTTCCAAGGGACTGGTCTTCTTAGCCAGCGATCTGCCCACTGCTGTCGACGCCCGCAACAAAATTTTACTCGCCGCCATGGGCTCGCCGGACGAGCGCCAAATCGACGGCCTGGGTGGGGCTCACCCTCTTACCAGCAAGGTCGCTATCGTCAGCCCCTCAACCCAGGCCGATACTGATGTTGATTATCTGTTTCTGCAGGTGGTGGTGGATAAAGCTGAGATCAGCACGGCGCAAACCTGTGGCAATATTCTCGCCGCGGTGGCGCCCTTTGCGATCGAACGTGGCTTGGTCAAAACAAATGACAGCCACACCGATGTTCGGGTACAGCTGCTTAATACCGGTGCTCGCGCTGTAGTCCGAGTCGAAACCCCCAATGGCCAAGTGAACTACCAGGGCGATAGCCGCATTGATGGTGTACCCGGTACGGCGGCACCCATAGCGATCGACTTTCTCGATATTGCCGGTTCCAGCTGTGGTGCACTGCTGCCGACCGGTAATATCATTGATGTTATCGACGGCATCGAAGTCAGCTGTATTGATAATGGCATGCCAGTGGTATTGCTCCGCGCCACCGATTTTGGCCTTAGCGGCACTGAATCACCGGCCGAGCTGGAAGCCAACGAAAAGCTAAAGCAGCGGATTGAAAAGATTCGGCTAACCGCGGCCAAGGCCATGAACTTGGGCGACGTTAGTCATAAAACCGTGCCCAAAATGAGCTTGGTTTCGGCGCCACAAGCGGGTGGCGCGATTAATACCCGCACCTTTATTCCGCACCGGGTGCACGAAGCCATCGGCGTACTCGGCTCGGTCAGTGTGGCCACTGCTTGCATGATGCCGGGCTCGGTTGCTCAACCTTTAGCAGTGACCCCAACAGCCAGCGGTACGGCGCGCTTGCAAGTTGAGCACCCGACTGGGTTTTTCACTGTGGATATGGATGTCAGCAATACTGAAGATGCCCACAGTCTGTGCATTGATCGCGCCGCCTTATTGCGCACGGCTCGTTTATTAATGCGCGGCGAAGTGATGGTGCCGACACTTGAGCAGGGGCTAACTTAATGCCAATAGAGCGTATATGCCTACTCGGCCTGGGTGAAGCCGGGCTAGTGTTAGCACAAGATTTACTCGCCAATAGCGATTGTGGCGTGCGCTTATGGGACCAACAGATACACCAAAATGCTAGCTCGGCCAATCAACATTGGCAGCAGTTGGCCGCTAACGACCGGGTCGAAGTCGCGGCCGGTGCCGCCGAAGCGGCCAATGGCTGCCAGCTAGTTATGTCCGTGGTGACCGCCGATCAAGCCGTGGCTGCGGCCCAGTCGATACTGCCCAGTATCGCTGCACACAGCTGGTATATCGATTTTAACTCGGTCTCCCCGGTCAGCACCCAGCAATTGAGTTTACTGCTGGAACAGCAGCCAGTACGATTTGTCGAAGCGAGCATTATGTCGCCCATCAGCGCCCAGCGCAGCGGCTCACCTATTTTGTTATCTGGCCCCTGGGCTAATGATTTTATTGAGCTTGGCCAAGACTTAGGCTTTTCTGATCTGCAGCAGGTATCAGCCACCCTGGGCACCGCCTCGGCGGCAAAGATGTGTCGCAGCGTCATTATCAAGGGCCTGGAAGCCCTGGTCACCGAATCTCTAGTCACGGCCCAATATTACGGCGTGGGAGATTCGGTATTGGACTCGCTCAATAATTTATTCCCCCGCGATGACTGGCCGGAGTACGCCCAATATTTAATTTCCCGTTCCTTGCAACACGGCAGCCGCCGCGCCGCTGAAATGCGCGAGGTCGCCAAAACCGTTAACGAAGCGGGTTTAGAACCTTGGATGAGCCAAGCCTGCAGCCAACGCCAAGACTGGGCCAGCCAATTCCAGCCGCTATTAGTACAAGATACCTTGCCTGGATTATTGAACGCCCTGCAATCCAGCCTTGACCACCCCAATAAACACCCGACTACAGCAAAGAGTACGGCATTATGATTATCGATTGTCACGGACATTACACCACCGCCCCGGAACCACATCAATTGTTCCGAGAAGCACAAATAGATGCCTTTAATAAAGGCCGTGCGCTGCCCGAGCTACCGCATATCAGCGATGACCAGATTCGCGAAAGTGTTGAAAAAAATCAGCTGCGTTTGCTCAAAGAGCGCAACGCCGATATGACAATTTTTTCACCTCGGGCTTCAACCATGGCTCACCATATCGGCAACGAGGCCGTATCCAAGCAGTGGACCAGCGCCTGTAATGATTTAATCAAGCGGGTGGTCGATATGTACCCGGAATACTTTATTGGTGTGTGCCAACTGCCGCAATCACCGGGCGTTTCTATTAGTAACTCAATTGCCGAGCTGGAGCGCTGTGTCAATGAGCTAGGTTTTATTGGTTGTAACTTAAACCCCGATCCCTCCGGCGGCCACTGGACCTCCAACCCGTTGACCGACCGCAGCTGGTATCCCTTCTATGAAAAAATGGTGGAGTTGGATGTGCCCGCCATGGTCCATGTCTCGGGCTCGTGTAACCACAACTTCCACGCCACCGGTGCCCATTATATCAATGCCGACACCACCGCATTTATGCAGCTGCTGCAGGGTAATTTGTTTAAAGACTTCCCGGATTTGCGCTTAATTATTCCCCATGGTGGTGGTGCGGTACCCTATCACTGGGGTCGTTACCGCGGCCTGGCTGATATGCTCAAGCAACCGCCGTTAACTGAGCATGTGATGAAGAATGTCTTTTTTGATACCTGCGTATATCATCAACCGGGTATTGATCTGCTGTTTAAAGTCATCGATATTGATAATATTCTATTTGGCTCGGAAATGGTTGGCGCGGTACGCGGCATCGACCCTGAAACCGGTCAATATTTCGACGATACCAAGCGCTATGTCGATGCGTTGAATTTGTCCGAGCAGGATCATTACAAGGTCTACGAGGGCAATGCGCGTCGAATTTTCCCGCGCCTAGATACCACCTTAAAAGCCATGGGTAAATAATACATGAGTGATTTCACAATGGACTTTGATTGGCGGGTTTACCACCCCAACCCCAGCAAGCCCAAGTTTACGCTGCCCGCCGGGGCAGTGGATGCCCATTGCCATGTATTTGGCCCCGCTGATGTATTCCCCTATGCGCCAGAGCGTAAATACACCCCCTGCGATGGCCCCAAGGAAAAACTCTGGGCGCTGCGTGATCACTTGGGTTTATCCCGCAATGTGATTGTGCAAGCTACCTGCCACGGTGCCGACAACCGCGCCCTGGTCGATGCGCTGGAAAATTCCGCTGGCCTGGCCCGTGGGGTGGCGACAGTGCGCGGTGATATTAGCGATGCCGAGCTACAAGATTTACACCAGGCCGGTGTTAGGGGTGTGCGTTTTAATTTTGTTAAACGCTTGGTCGACAAGCTGCCGTTTGATTCACTGCAAAAAATCAGTGAAAAAATTGCCCCGCTAGGTTGGCATATTGTTATTTACTTTGAAGCCGCTGAGCTACCCGAGCTGTACGATTTTTTTGCCGCCTTGCCCACCACCGTGGTGGTTGACCATATGGGCCGGCCCGATGTCAGCAAGGATATTGACGGTGAGGAGTTCGAATTGTTTTTACGCTTGCTGCGTGAAAATGAAAATTTCTGGTGCAAGGTCAGCTGCCCCGAACGCTTAAGCCAGCAACACAATTTTAACTACGATGATGTGGTGCCCTTTGCCCGTAAAGTAGTTGAGAGTTTTCCCGAGCGGGTACTGTGGGGCACCGATTGGCCCCACCCCAATATGAAGTCTCACAGCCCCGATGAAGGCCTGCTGGTTGATTTTATTCCGCGTATTGCGACCACGGCCGAGCTGCAGCAAAAATTACTGGTCGATAACCCCATGCGTTTATATTGGCCCGAAGAGCAAGTGTAAGACACTGAGCATAGACAAATTTAGGAGTAACTATGAAAATTATGGTGGTAGGACCCGGTGCCTTTGGTATCAAACACCTTGATGGTTTAAAAAATATTACCGGTGCCGAAGTGGTATCACTGGTGGGGCGTGATCTGGAAAAAACCCAAGCCGTCGCCGCCGAGTACAATATCAAGCATGTATCGATTGACCTGGCGGCGGCATTAAATGAAACGGCAGCCGAGGCCGTTATTTTATGTACTCCGACCCAGCAACACGCAGCCGAGTCTATCCAATGTATGCGCGCGGGCAAACATGTGCAGGTTGAAATTCCCCTAGCCGATACCTGGGCCGACGCCGAAGCGGTTATGAAAACCCAACAGGAAACCGGTTTAACTTGCATGGTTGGTCATACCCGCCGCTTTAATCCTTCGCATCAATGGCTGCATAAGCAGATTGAGGCCGGTGACATCAATATCCAACAGATGGATGTGCAAACCTATTTTTTCCGTCGTAAAAACATTAATGCCAAGGGCGAACCCCGCACCTGGACTGACCATTTGTTGTGGCACCACGCGGCTCACACAGTTGATTTGTTTGCCTACCAAGCAAACTCACCCATCGTGCAAGCCAATGTGATCCAGGGCCCCATCCACCCTGAGCTGGGCATAGCTTTGGATATGTCGATTCAAATGCGGGCTGAAAATAACGCCATTTGCACCTTGTCTTTATCTTTCAATAACGATGGTCCGCTGGGTACTTTTTTCCGTTACATATGCGATAACGGTACTTATCTAGCCCGCTACGATGATTTGTTTAACGGCAAGGAAGAAGCCATTGATGTTTCTAAGGTCGATGTCTCTATGAATGGTATCGAGTTGCAGGATCGTGAATTTGTCGGCGCCATTAACGAGGGCCGTGAACCGAATTCCAGTGTTGCCAAGGTACTGCCTTGTTATAAGGTGTTATACGATTTGGAACAGCAGTTAAATTAGTTGTAACTATTCAGCTCACGTCCGAATTTTTCATAACGGCGTTGGCAAATGATTATTTACACTTGTTACAATTAGCCGAGTGCCAGCATGAGCTTGAGTGTTGATTTTTCATCACGCCGTAAATACGTCCTTGTAGGCTCCACCGCCGCTTCCCTGCGGCAGAGGGCTGAAAAACCAACACCCAAGCTCATGCACCCAAGTGCGTGGGCGACCCAAGAGGTAGGCTTGACCGAAATCTGGATGGTTTGAGTCCGCGTATTTACGGCGGTCTGGAAAATAAAACGCCAGGGCTAAGCCGAATTAAAACCACATTTATTTATTCGGCCCAAGTTATAGTCACAGTAATAAAGATCAACGGAGTACAAATGTTACAACGCAAGATAGTAGGGCGGGATATCGAGGCCATTGGCCTGGGTTGTATGAATTTGAGTCATGCCTATGGTCAGCCGCCGGGTAAAGATGAAGCCATTGCGTTGTTGCATCGAGCCTTTGATCTTGGTGTACGGCATTTTGATACCGCTGCGCTTTACGGTTTTGGCGCCAATGAAAAATTGGTGGGTGAGGCTATGTCTGAGCGGCGCCAGGATATTTTCCTGGCCAGCAAATGTGGCATGCGTGGGGTTGATGGCAAGCGGGTCATCGACGGCCGCCCTGAAGCTCTGGTGCAAACCTTGGAGCAGTCGTTACAGAATTTAAACACCGACTTTATCGACCTGTATTATTTGCACCGCTGGGATAAAAGTGTGCCGATAGAAGACAGTGTTGGCGCACTGGCGCGCATGGTTGAGCAGGGTAAGATTGGCGCTATTGGTTTGTCTGAGGTGTCGGCCAATACTCTGCGCCAAGCGGCCGCGATACACCCCATTGCTGCGGTGCAAACCGAGTATTCACTGTGGACTCGCAATGCCGAGATCGCGGTGCTGGAAGCCTGCCGTGAACTGAACTGTACCTTTGTCGCCTTTAGCCCATTGGCCCGTGGTTTTTTAAGTGATGCTGTTGCTGCACCTGCAAATTTGGCCGAGAAGGATATCCGTCGGGGTATGCCGCGTTTTCAGCAGCCTAACTTTGGCGCCAACCAAACACTGCTAAGCCAGTTTATGGCTTTGGCCAAGCAGGCAGGCTGCACCCCGGCACAGCTAGCCCTAAGCTGGTTGTTGCAACAGGGCGAGCATATTGTCGCCATTCCCGGTACCCGCTCGATTGCTCATTTAGAAGAAAACATTGGCGCGGGAACACTGGCTATAAACCCATCGATACTGACCGCCGCCGCTGAAATTTTTGCTAGGCCGGCGGTACAAGGTGAGCGCTACCCTCTTGTCACCCAAGCGGAAATCGACACCGAAGAGTTTTCCTCGGCTGCCAGTTGATTGCAGCACTGACGTGCTTTAATTAAGCTTGGCTCGATCTTAAGCTTGCTTCGGTCTTAAGTTAGGTTCGACTTCAAGCTTCGTACCAGTACAGCTGAAACCAATAACGGCGCTGCAAATACTAGAAATAGACCCTCACTAGACCATTCTAGATCAATCAGCGCACCGGCAAGCAGGGGGGATAAAATTGCGCCTACACGCCCAACCCCGATAGCCCAGCCCATGCCAGTAGTGCGGATACTCGCCCCATATAAATTTGGCACCAGCGCATACAGGCCAATCATAGAACCAAATAGAAAGAAGCCAATAATACAGCCCAGCAACAAAGCTAGGCTAAGACCAGAGGCCAGGAAAGAGAACAATGCCATCGCCAACGCCGTGGCCATCATAAAACTGGAAATTAATTTATTCAGTGCGATACGGGAAGAGATATACCCCAGTATTAAGCCGCCAGCGACTCCGCCTAGATTTATCAATACACCGGCAGATATTCCACCCTCGGCGGATAAGCCGGCGCTGACCAATAGTTTAGGAGTCCAACTTAGCACGAAGTAAAAGCTGAACATCACCATAAAAAAGCACGCCCAGACCGTGATGCTTAATTTTTTAAGCTCGCCAGCAAACAAACCCCGGATGCCTGGCTTGGGAATATCGAGCTTATTCTTTAGCTCTGGTAGCTGGTCTATTTTTTGCTGCCCCATTTTTAGCAGTAGGCTATTTACTTTTGACAACGCGCCTTTGGGTTGCTTGGCGAGCAGGAAGTCTAGGGATTCTGGCAGCTGCCATAACAGAATAGGGATCATCAAGGCCGAGCTTATTGCACCAAAAAGAAAGGCGGCTCGCCAATCAAACTGGTGCACCAAGTAAGCGGTAATGATGCCACCAACAATCGCGCCGATAGGGTAGCCAGTTTGCAATAGGCTAACGCACATATTCTGATTTTTATGATTCGAGTATTCGCTAACGATAACATTCAAACTCGCTAACATACCGCCTATACCCAAACCGGTAACAGCACGCAGCAACATTAACTGCTCAGCAGATTGAGATAAGCTGGACAGGAGCATACCGATACTGATGATGACTAGGCAGGTCATCACAATAAGCCGGCGGCCGTATTTGTCTGCCAAGGGGGCTATTAATACCGAGCCTGCGGCCATGCCAAACAGACCGGCACTCAGCAACAGACCTATCTCGGCGCCCTGCAGCCCCCATTCATCGGCAACCGACGAGGCGGTAAAAGCCATGACCAAGACATCGAAGCCATCGAGCATATTCAACACCACGCACACCCATATAGAGACCATTTGGAAACGCGACATGGTTTGATTTTTCAATAATGTGCTGATTGAGTTTGTCATTATTAGTGTTCCGAGGCAGGATTAGTTTTTATACTTACTCAAACGATGATTTGCAGTTGGTATTAGCCACCTTACAAATATGAAATTTTATTCATATTACAAGAAGCGCGAACACCTGGCAATAGGTCCATAACACCGTTTAAGGGAAATAGCTTTCAGCTCCCGAATATTAAGGCTAGATATGATGACCGAATTTTTATAAACAGTGTGCTTTCAGCTTTGCTGGGCTGCTATTAGCAGAGGCTGGGCTGCAGGAGTACAAAAAACTACCCGCTACAACGGCGGACAGTGTGCCAATAAATTTTCTTAGTTTCATTAGGAGTTATTCCTTAAAGACTCGTTATTAATATTGAAGGTGCTTCTGTGTTTACCCCTGATTCGCTATCCGATATGAGCAGAACATCTTTTTAGGTTTTTATACAAGCCAACTGATGATTATCCGAAATATCGAGCATACATCGCTGTTTGTTTACCGCGCCATCATCCACACAATAACCCTCTGGGTAGTCAAACTCGGTACAATGACGCTGATGCAATTGGTAACTATCTTCGGCGACAGATCTTAATTCCGGCAAAGCCGATAACAATTGTTGGGTATAGGGGTGAGCTGGGTTGGTAAATATTTCTTCATTGCTGCCTTGCTCAACAATTCGGCCGTGATAAAGAACCACAACCGAATCCGCTATCTGCTCCACTACGCCAAGGTCATGACTTATAAAAATACAAGAAAAACCAAATTTAGTTTTAAGACTGTCTAATAATTTAAGTACCTGAGACTGAACCGTAATATCTAAAGCCGACACAGGCTCATCGGCGACAATGATACTTGGCCGGTTTATTAGAGCACGGGCAATAGAAACTCGCTGTCGCTGCCCGCCCGAAAGCTGATGTGGGAACCGGCTGGCATATTCAGCGCCTAGACCGACCTCTGCTAGCATGCTTATCACCCTGCTATTAATTTCCGATTTGCTGATATCGCTTTGCTGTAGTAACGGTTCAGCCACGGTTTGCGCTATGGTTCGACGGGGTGACAATGCTGAGTAGGGGTCTTGAAATATCAGTTGTATCTCTTGGCTCATAGTCCGAAAATTGGGACCTTGATCTGCCGTGATATCCACGCCATTGACATTTATGCTGCCATGGCTCACTGGGGTAAGTTGTAATATGGCGCGACCCAAAGTACTTTTACCGGAGCCACTCTCACCAACGATCGCCAGGGTTTCACCTTTTTTTAGCTGCAATGTTACATCGTGTAGAACCCTGGTGGCTTGTTGTTGCTGCCAAAACCAATCCCGCCTAATCGGGTATTCGACGCAAAGATCTTGCACCGAAATAGCCAACTTCTGATTTCTATCCTCAGCTTGTCGCGGTATTTTTTTAGGTAAGGCAGCCAATAGCTTTTTGGTGTAAGAATGCTGGGGAGTTTTAAGTACGCCATCAACCTCGCCCTGCTCAACTACTGCGCCTTGCTGCATTACCAAAATCTTTTGCGCATAGTGAGCGACTAGGCCTAGATCGTGACTAATGAGTAAAACAGCAGCGCCTTCCTCCTGGCAAACGGCCAATAAGGTATCGAGTACTTCCTTTTGGACGATACAATCCAGGGCTGTGGTTGGCTCATCGGCAATCAGTAGCTTCGGTTTCATCATCAATGCCGAGGCGATCATAATGCGCTGTCGCATACCACCCGAAAATTCATGGGGGTATTTTCCCATGCAAGATTCTGGATCTTTGATACGCATTTTTGTTAGTAAATATAAAGCTCGTTGCTCTATATCCGCTGCTGCCATGTCGGTGTGATAGCGCATGGCCTCACACAGTTGGTAACCGATTTTTAACGATGGGTTTAATGACACCATCGGCTCCTGAAATATCATGCTGATGGCTTGACCACGCAGCTGCTGCCATTGTTTATTCTTCAAGGTTGATAATTCTTGACCGGCAAGACAGATACTACCGCCACGAACATTGGCCGTAGGTGGCAGCAAGCCCATTAGCGATTTGGCAATCATCGTTTTGCCCGAGCCACTTTCACCCACTATGGCGAATACTTCAGCCTTATTTAGGCTAAAGCTAACATCCCTTACAATATAGTTATCGCTGCCGTTCCGGCTGCTAAACGCAATATTTAGGCCATTAACCTGTAGTAGCTGATCGTCATTATTCATATTATTGCTCGGTAAAATACTCGCTATGGTGTTTCGGCTCGCGGGTCCCATCGGTCTCTAAGAGCATCACCAATTAAGTTGATCCCTAGCAAGGTCAAGGTAATGGCGACACCTGGAAAAATTCCCAACCAGGGGTTTAAGACTAAATAGTTACGACTATCTGCTAGCATGCTGCCCCATGATGGCTCCGGCGGTGGAACCCCAAGGCCAAGGAAACTTAAGGCCGTTTCTGACAACAGCGCCGCGGTAAATATTGAGCTCGAAATCACCACTATCGGAGTGATGCAATTTGGTAGTAGGTGGCGGAACAAGGTTGTCCATTCGCTGTTACCAATTAAACGGCTGGCATCGACATAATCGGTTTCACGCAAAGAGAATATGCTGCCCCTTACAATCCTTGCTATCGAAGGCGTATAGGCGATGCCTAGGGCAATAATAACCCCGGCTTCATTGGGACCCAGTGCCGACATAATCCCCAACACCAGTAGTAAACCGGGGAAGGCCATAATACTGTCGATGATGACCATGGCGATACGATCAATCCAACCCGCAAAATAGCCACTGACAGCACCAATAAAAACACCCGCCACGATGGCCAGTATCACCGCTGTCGCACTGACCCGTAAACTAATAAACGTACCGCTGGCAACACGGGTAAAGACATCGCGACCATATTCATCGGTACCAAACCAATGCTCCAATGAGGGTGCTGCAAAGCGATTCAAAAAATCGACTTCGATGGTGCCATAGGGGCTAAATAAGAGTCCCAATAATGACATAGCTAGGACTAACAATAATAAGGCCGAACCAAGCAAACCATTACTTAAACGAGCCAGAGATAACATTCTTTTCAACGCGGCCATGAAAAATCCTATAACTTCACACGTGGGTCGATTAATGGGTAAAGCATGTCGATCAATAGGTTTATCAACACATAGCAGGTAGACACTAGGATCATTATTCCTTGTACCATGATGTAGTCGCGATTATTAATGCTACTAATGAGTAAGCGCCCTAACCCCGGCAGGGTGAATACTGTCTCTATCACCGCAGCACCCCCTAATAAACCGCCCATAACTAAACCTATTAGCGTCAACGTAGGCGTGAACGAGTTTTTCATGGCGTGGCGAAACAATACCGTCATTTCCCCTAAGCCTTTGGCTCTGGCGTGGCTTATATATTCTAATTGTAAGTTGTCTAATGTAGCGGAGCGTACCATTCGCAATATGCCACCCATTTCCGCCAACACTAGAGTGATAATGGGCAATAACAAAAATTTAATCCCCTCGGAAAAATTCTGCAACGGCGATATATAACCTACCGTGGGCAGCCATTGTAATTGCACACCAAATATTAAGATTAACGCTATACCCAGCCAGAAGCTTGGAATAGACATACACAAGATGGCCACACCCACGATCGTTTTATCGGCCAGCCTATCTTTTTGCCATGCCGCTAGGGTGCCCGCCACTACGGCAATTAGGGCAGCCAAAAACACACTGACCAATACAATTTGCACGGTAACTGTAAAGCTATTTAACATGGTGCTAAGCACCGGTGCTCCGGTTACGATAGATTGACCAAAGTCCAGTTGCAGCAACTGTGTTAGCCATAAAATATATTGACGCCACAGGGGTAAATCCAAACCCAGCTGCTCTCGCATTTGGGCAATCAATTCAGGATTTTTAACATCACCCATTACCAGTAATATTGGGTCACCGGGCACTAGACGCATAACCACAAACACAGTTATCGACACGCACATCAGTGTCGGAATAATCATGATTAAGCGTTTAAAAAAGTATGACAACATTAGCGCTTGCCCTTCCCGCCAGTTTTATTCTTCATTTACGCTCACATTCCATAACCGTGGTTTTGAGCCAGACCAAGGCTCATACCCCTGTAATCGAGTAGAAACGACATCGATAATTGGGGCGTTGTAGATATTGATGACCGGGGCTTGATCCAGCATATATTGGTGAATTTGGTCATATATGCGTTGTTGATCTTTCGGCTTGCTCTTTGCGGCTTGTAGTAGAAGAGCCTGGGCTTTTTTGTCACCCCAGCGGTTGGGATTGGTTTTTTTGTCGCCGATTAGGGTGTGATAATTCATAAATGCCGTTAACCGCGGCGAATACTCAAAGGCCATTAACTGATAATTACCTTCAAAATAGTCACCTAGGAGCGCAGCCATTTCCATAACTTCAATTTTTATATTTAGGCCTGCCTTTTTCAGCATGGCCTCGCTAATCATAGCCGTATCAAAATACGCCTGTTCAACCCGGGTTGTCTTTATAACAATTTCTTCACCCTGGTAGTTGGCCTGCTTAAGCAGTTCACGCGCTTTATTCAAATCGAACGTATAACCTTGTAAATGCGGACCGGTATGATGTTTGGTATCAATAGGGATAACCGAGGCATTGGGCTTGGCCAGCCCCAACGACGCAATTTCAGCGAATGCCTTCATATCCAAAGCATGGCCAATAGCCCGTCGTAAACGGGGATCTGCCAGCAATGCGTCACTGGTCTGTATCAGCAATGCTCGCCGAGTTAAGCCAGCTAGCGGCATGGCTTTTACCCGCTTGTTTTGCTTTAAATCAAGCGCTGTAATAGGGGCTAACGATCCAGCCAGGTCAACTTGGCCCGATACCAATGCAGCCTTGGTTGCCATCAAGTCACTGATTATCATAAATCTAACTTGCTCAACCAGGGCTATTTTCTTACCCGCCAGACCCGATGCCTGGTCTTGCCTGGGGATATATCCGGAGAATTTTTTTAACAGGATATAACGGCCCTTTTTCCATTCAGAAAAACGATAAGGGCCGGTGGCTATAGGCTTTAACCAATTGCCGTTGCTATCCCAGGAGCTGGGGTGTAGGACCGCAACCGGACACTGTATATAGGCCAGTTTTTCAAGGAATACGCTGCTCGGTCGGTCAAGCTTAAACACGATACCGCGCTCGCCCTGAACCTCGATGGAGACAATCTTTGCTCCCATTTTGCCATTGTAAAAAGGCAGGCATTGAAAACCTGTTTTAGGGTCGAGAATTTTTTCCCAGTTCATTTTCACGTGACGGGCTAAAACCGGCTCACCATTATGAAAACGCAAACCCTCACGTAGCTGAAACTTAAACGTCTTTAAGTCGGCCGAAACGCTATAGTGCGAAGCCGCCATAGGGGCAATGGAAAGATCATTACGATGTACAACCAGTGGCTCGACCACATGAGCAAGCACATCGTCACTAAACGATACCCGATTAACACCCGGATACGAGCTACGAATGTCATCAGACAGGGCAACTCGTATTTCACTGGGGCCAGGTGCGGGGCCGGGCTGCGACTCAGGCTCGGCCGTGTTTAACCACACTAAGACCGCCGCCAATACCGCGGCTGACAACAATATATATCTTGGCATAGTGCTTATATTTACCCTCCCAAACTGTATTCGGTATAACTATGGGGCTCATAGGGCCGAGTGGCTATCCACATATTACCCTCGTTCACATTCATTAAAATGGTGGCAACGGTAGAGGAATTGTCGCCACCTGGGCCAGTATCCGGCTCGGCGCAAACGCCATGGGGGTTATCAAATTTGTCAGCCAAGGCAGTAATAAAATCAGCCAATACTATGCTGCCGATCTTTGCTTGCAGTGACTCACGTACCCGCCGCACTCGGTGTAGAGAACAAGGCGCTACTTTTAGTCCTTCATCTGATACCTTAGCCAAGGCCGAGTGTGATTCAAAATGATTGGCGTGCACCAATAATCCATTTTGTGGCTGCAACCAAAAGGTTTCTCCCGGAGTGGTCTCAAAATCGATTGCTTCGCCGTCGCGGTGGCTAATCATTATATTGGTGGAGAATGACTTAGGTGCAGTTAATACTACCTCAAGTGCCTTGGTATAAGATTCTTGCTCAAGGATATGGCGACGAATAAACGGAATTGGAATGCCGCCGGCCTGGTTGTCGCGCTCACACTTTAAAAAATTACCGGTAAGGGCAATACCGCTGCTATTTATACCACAGCGCGCTAGAATACCCGCCTCGGTTTGTATCAGCATCTCCGGCCCGGTTTCCGGCCTTATTCTCAGCACCACCATGGTTTCAGCGCACTCGTCCCGCCAATCCCAATTCTGGCCGTGTAGCACCACGCCCTCTGCCGTTGCTCCAGGCAGGGCAATAGCACCGGTGCAGCCATCGGTGGCTTGCTTAACCTCATTGCTACCACCGTAAATAATTTCGGTACGACAGTTCAGGGCCAAAATTTCTTCGACGCTTACATCCGCACCTTCCGCTATCGCTATGATTTCCTCAAACAGATCTTGTTCCTGCGCTTGCAGTAGCGGAATATAACCGGCGGCAATTTCGCAAGCCCGCGCCCAGCTTATGCCTTCGGCGGCATAAGCCTCTTTGTAATTACTCATGCCCTTTAAAATATACGCCTTGGCTTTTTCACCGTACTGCAAGCCGCGAGTGCGGGCATTACCCGCTATATCGATTAGCGGCGGGGCCTTGGTACTAAAATCTGTTGTCACATCTATGCTCCGTTACGCAACCCAACTTGAATTTAAGTTATTATTAAACAAGGGCTGCGTATTTTTTGATCAAACCAAGCGGTTGTTTAAGGTTTGTGTATGAATTATATTTCACATTATACGGGAGCACGGATGATGGCAAGATAAATGTGAAATAAGATTCATATTATTACAGTTTCGATTCCCGCCATCAAAATAAGGTTGAGCCATAAATGAGCAGTAAAGCAAAAGCACCAACAGCTAATAGACGACGAGACACCAAGCCACGTAAGGCGCCAACCCAACAACGCTCGATTGATAATGTAGAGCGCATACTCAAAGCCGCAGCCAGTGTTCTCGCCGAGGACGGTTACGATAACCTTAAGACAGCCACTATAGCCAAGCGGGCGAATGCTGCGGTCGGCTCGGTCTATCAGTACTTCCCCAATAAACATGCGATTATGACAATGTTGGTGGAAAGATGGCTGACTACCGACAACCAGGCACTCGAAATCGTCGAGAACCGGGCCGGGGAATACCCATCAATCACCGATGAGTTTATCGACCTAGCCGAGCTATTATTATCAAATTACAAGCGCCAAGAAGGACTGCTGGCCTTGGTCAATCTATGCCGTAATATCCCGGAATTGTACGAAACCGAAGAGGCCCATGATAAACAATACGCCAAGCGGTTGGTGAAGATTTTAGATCGCCACAAGCTAACCGCAAGCGCCGATGAAAAACTGGCTCTGACCGGGTATTTCACCATTATCGTTGACGCCACTGCTATGTCGATCGCGACCGATACCGAGACAAGAGCCAAGCTTAAAACAGAATTTCTAAAAAACTCTATCCGTGATCTATTTGCCCGTTATCCGTCAAAGGGGTAATTACGCTAAGTGGTAACGTCAATCCATAAGCAATGCTTTACACGCTCTTAAGCTATATCGTGCCCTAACATCTTGGCATTAGCAGAAGCGAACTTAGGGCTTGTAAACACCCACTACTTTTTATAACTTTTGCTACTAATGCTGGGGCAATGCATACTTGTGCGCGGTAATGTGAAGTATTGTTCATTTTTTATTGACAAGCACAAACCTCCTATGATCAACTATCAATGTGAATAAAAATTCGCATATTGCTTGGGGCTAGGTCCTAGCAATAATTAATAATAAAAACACTAAATAAGAATTACCCCAAGTAGGAGCCGTAACATGAAATTAACCAAACTAACATCCGTCATGCTTAAGCTAGGAGTTTGCTCCCTAGGCTTGCAGCAGGCGGCTTTGGCCTTTGCCGCAGACAACAACCTCGAAACCGAGCTCGAAGAAATAGTCGTAGAAGGCTCGCGCTTACCAGCAGACTTAAGTACTTTTGCCGGTTCAGTTACTGTTTTGAACAGCGCTGATTTAAGCAAACAATTAAAAATCAGTAACGACCTAGGTGAAATTTTAGGCAATGCTGTACCTGGCATGGCAGTATCTAAAGGCAATAGCTCCAGTAATTACGGACAGATGTTGCGCGGCCGCAAGCCAGCAGTGCTAATTGATGGCGCCCCACAAACTATTCCGCTACGTGATGTCGCACGAGACATTCGAATTATTAGCCCTTCGGCGATTGGCCAAATTGAAGTCATTCGCGGTTCCACAGCCCTATATGGCATGGGCGGCGCTGGCGGTGTGATCAACTACATTACTAAGCGACCCGGTGATGGTGAGTTTGAATACCATACTGATATCGGTTTTAGCGGCTCCTTGTCTGAAACCGATTCAGACAGCCTTAGTTATAGCATTTCGCAATCTGCATCAGGTAAAGAAGGCCGTTTAGATTTTGTGGTGAGTGCGCTTTATGAAACTACCGGCATGGCTTATGACGCTAACGGTGACCTGATTTCCCCTGATCCAGAAATCGGAGAGGGCGGCACTTCGGAGATGGAGACTCGCAGCTTTTTTGGCAAGCTGGGTTACGATATTAATGATACACAACGAATTGAATTCAGTTATGGCTACTACCGTGCCGAACAAGATACCGATTACATGGTCGATTTTTCCAATACCGACGGTGGCTATCAGCATGCTGGATTAAAATCTGCAGGAGCTTTAGCGGCACAAGATGCCGGCTATATTAAAGACCCCGCAACGGCGAACGACTTTGCCGCCCTTAACTATACCCATGATGATGTCTTTGGTAGCGCCTTGCGATTATCAGCTACCTATCAAGATTATGCCGCTTTATTTGGTAACAACCCATTTTTCATCTGGGGCCTGGCTCCCAGAGCCAACAATCCTGACGGTGGTGGTCAAACTGAACTGCTATCTGAAAAATTGGGTTTTAAAGCCGAAATTGATACACCGCTAGAGGCAATGAACGGTCGTGTACTCTGGGGGGTTGACGTTTTGCTGGATACCACCTCACAGGACATCTACGGTACCGACTGGCAATATGTACCCGAAGTTGATCAGAAAGACATTTCTATATTCGCTCAGTTCGAAGGCGATATTTACGATGGCGTTAATCTTCGCGCCGGTTTCCGCCACGTTAATTTTGAAGCCGATATCCCCGACTACAACACCGTGCCCTTTTATATCGGCGGCTATGTCGATAACGGCGTCGTCATGGGTACCACTACGATTATTGGTGGTAATGCTGTTGAAGGTACAACGCTGGACTATAATATTTTCTTGCCTAACCTTGGACTTTTGGTAGACCTCACCGATGAATGGAGCACCTTTGTTTCCTATTCAAAAGGCTTCCTAATTTCAGACTTGGGTCGGACTTTACGCAGTCGTTATAACGACTCAAATCTAGACGGCCTTAAAAACGACGCGCAAATAGTGTCAACCTACGAATTAGGGTTTCGCGGAAATTATGAAAGCGTATCCTACGAAATAGCGGCTTATCGCTCGTCTTCCGAATCAGGAACCACCTTATCGCAAATAGCTAACACTCAGATATTTGAGGTTGTGCGTTCACCTGAACGTATATGGGGCGGTGAGGCTTCGGTTGTTTGGGATGTCAACGATAGCTTGTCTTTAACCGCTAACTATAGCGTGATCGACGGCGAATTTGACCCTGATAATGATGGTAAATACGAGCAGATGACATCGTTCCGGATACCACCAGAAAAACTCATTGTGCAAGCGGATTATGAGTTCGCTGAAGGTTGGAGCCTGTTTGTCCAGGGCCTCTACTCCTTTGAGCACAATCTTTTTGGTGACCAAATCAGCAGCGCTGGGCGCAACCCCATTGATTCATTCTTTCTGTTAGATTTATCCGTGACGGGAAAAATAGGCCAAGGTTATCTTACCTTTAGTGGTTCGAATATTCTTAATAAAGATTATTCATCCGCTTACTCTCAGTCCGTCAAGCACGACCCTACCGCCTTTTACAAAGCACCTGGGGCTCAGTTCTCAGTTCGATATTCATTCGACTTTTAATCTTGTTGGGTGCGATTAATTTGACATTAATCTGCACCCTTTGCTTGATTGTCAAAGACTTTAACTCTCTCCAACCATTGCCTTTACGCTGAGCCTTCTGGGCCAGCGTTTTTTTATATACTCAATAACAGCTAACCAGGGCGCCAACCGGATCATTGGGTGATAGCGGTACCGAGGTCACAGTCAGCGCGGATAATCCACCGCTCAGCCGGATGATCGAAGCCTATACGCGCAATGGCGCCTATCCGTTTCGGATGGAAGATCAAATAGTGTCCATCGAGGTTGGCAAGATCGCCGACCTTATTGTTCTGGAGCAGAACCTGTTCGAGATGGACAAGAACGCAATTCACAAGATAAAGCCCTCAGTAGTAATTATGGAAGGCCGGGTACTGCATGGCGACCTTTCAGCGCCACAAAAGTAGAGGCAGAGCAATGATCAGCTCAACAGCGATCCAATACTCGCAGTATGCTATTTTGGATCGACTTGGGCGCAGAACTACAAGCTAAAACTCAAATTTATAAATTTATACATGTTCATATTAAGCGTCGTTGAAATTTATTGCAGTATCGGCTTATATAAAGCACAGGCGAAAACAAGAAAAATATAACTCACACCCTTTAGTTGCGATACTGATAATCGATAGCTGCCCCAAGGATTACAGCAATGAAAATAACGAGAAGAAATGTTATCACCGGAATGGCCGGCGCCTTCGCCCTGCCTGCGATCAACCGCCTGAGCTTTGCTGATACACCGGACAGGCCGGTTATGCCTATGCCACCGCTCAAGCAGGCATCGCAAGGGCAGATTCACCTGCGGATACAAGAGGGCAGGTGGTCCTTCGATGGCAAACGCAAAACACCTACCTGGGGCTTTTCTCAAGATTACCTTGGGCCAGTACTGAGAGTACAGCGCGGCGCTGAATTATCACTTCGCTATGAAAACACAATCTCCGAGCCTGTGGCTGTGCATGGCCACGGCCTGCATGTAAGCGGTGATCTCGACGGCGGACCGCACCGAACCATGGCACCGGGTGAGAGTTGGTCACCGGTTTTGCCCATTGTGCAAGAGGCATCGGTTCCCTGGTACCACAGTCATACGCACGGTAAGACAGGCCCGCAGGTGTATAAGGGCCTGGCCGGTATGATCATTATTGATGACGGCAACAGCGACAGGCTACCATTGCCGCGTCGCTATGGCATCGACGACCTTCCCTTTATCGTTCAGGACAAAGACTTTAACGACGACGGCACATTGCTGTACAACCAATTAGGCCGAGGGCGTTTTTACGCGGCGCACATTATGGTCAACGGTGTTATTCAGCCGCGTACCAGCGTACCTCGAGGCTTGGTACGGCTGAGGCTTTTGAATGGTTCCAACGGCCGCTTCTTTAATTTCACTTTCACCGATGGCAGAGTTTTTCATGTGATTGCCGGCGATGGTGGTTTTCTGGAGGCGCCGGTCGCAGTCACTACATTGCTTGCTGGACCAGGCGAACGCTTCGAGCTACTGGTTGATTTTTCCGATGGCCTGCCGGCCACATTACGTTCGATGCCGGCCGAGCGCAACGAAGATAATTACCCGCTGTTCAACCCGGTTCAAGGTGAGCAGATCATCGCACACTTCAATGTTGATCGGCGTATTTGCACAGATTCCGACGCAGCTATGCCCAGCCGTCTGAACAGCATCGACTGGTTTAAAGCTTCCGAGGCGGTGCTTAGCCGCAAGTTTGTACTCGCGACGACCGAAGATGGCCGCATGGTTATTAATAATAAGCAGATGGACATGAGACGTATCGACGAACGGATTAAACGCGGTGTGGTTGAAATTTGGGAGCTCGAGGGGGAGCTTCACAATTTTCACAGCCACGGTTGCTCCTTCCAATTACTCGACATCAACGGCAAGCCACCCGCCTGTCACCTGAAGAGCTGGAAAGACACTGTTACTGTGGATCAAAAATCCAGGTTTATCGTTCGCTATGACCACACTGCGACGGAAGCCTTCCCCTTTATGTACCACTGTCACCTATTAGAGCATGAAGACATGGGCATGATGGGGCAGTTCGTTGTGACGAGCTGAATCAGTCCCTGAAGGGTTATCACCTTCAGGGTTTTATTGGTACGACTGTTATTTACAGCTTGGTGTTTGTTTGCCGTAGCGGCCATGTGTCACGGTAGCTTTGTCGCCTACCTTCGTCACTGTGATTAGGTGGTCAAACTCACAACTGGTGTGAGGTATATCAACGCCAGAGAGGTTCTTCACCAGGGTGGGAAGTACATGGCCATGGGTTGAAACCAGCACTACCTTGTTCTCGCTAACGTCTAACAGTCTTTTTGTCAGTTTTTCTGTGTAAGCTGCAATCGTAGCAGAGAGTGGCGCTCCTTTTATGTAGTCAAGAGTCACGACCTCTACTGCTGCAGGGTCGCCGGTAAACGCGATAGCGGTTTGGTGAGTTCTATTCAGGTGGCTTGAAATAACGATATCGGGTGCTGTGCCTTTGATGACGTCCTTGAGGCTTTCAACACGAGCCAACCCCTGTGGTGAGAGGCGGGGATCATCGCTCTCTTTTTGTTCTACTTCTCCGTGACGAACAATAATATAGGTTTGGGCAGTTGCGAAATGGCTGCTAAATGTTGCTGCCAGGCAAATAGCGATAACGTAAAAACTTGATTTCATTATTTCTCTCCGTTAAAAAAATGACTTTTTGTTTCAGGCTTTATACCTATTTTGATCAACTTGGTGATGACTGAGATGGTGTCGCTATTAGCGGCGGCAGGTGGATTTTTCAGTATCTCTCGACTGGCACCAAAGTGAATAATAATTCATATTATGTCTGATACAGCCAAATTGCAACATATCAGGCTTAAGAATTATCATTGGCTTGTCGAAAGTAATGTAGCGACCGAAATACATCCGCTATATTGAGGTTGTAGATGCTGGCGCACGGTTCAGTCGTGCGAGTTGTGACTGGCTCGGGTTGTGACTAGCTCGTTAGTGTCGAGATCAGTTTGCCCTTCTGCAATTGCCTTTACGCTGAGCCTCCCTGCTCAAGGTGTTATTATCAGCCAATTATCGTTGCAGTATTTCCTGCATCATATCCTTTTTAAGTACGGCAGACGCACACAAGACACCAGCCGATATAGCACCAGACATGCCATCCGCAGTAATGTCTTGACCGGTTAGGTATAGGTTTTTAATTGCTGTATCTGGCCGCAGGCTACGTTGCTTATAACGCTCCGGCGAATGGGACATACCCATAAAGTTACCGGCTTCACGTCCGAGGAAGTTGTTGATACTTAGGGGCGAGGCAATTTCATAATAATCAAGCTTACCTTCCACTTCGGGAACCACACGATACAGTTCCGCTAACATCATTTTTTCGTATTTATCTTTAAGGGCTTGGTAGTCTGCACCACGATCTTTAGAAGGAATATCAGCCCAAGGTTCGAAGATACCGAAGGGCACCTGACAGTACATTGAAATGGTAGCTCGGTTAGGATAACGCTCTTCCCAGCTGGGGTCGCGCATAGACGGGAAGGTGATAAAACTTGTTAGCTTGGTGTCATCGTCTGGCGCCAACAAAGTGCGTACGTTTTCATCAAAATCATTGCTGGGATGGGCCCAAATATTGGCGGGGTTTAAACCGATATCGGCGCCACTTGCCTTGATACCCGCATTCAAACCGACGACGGTATAGGCCGGTTTAAGTATATTGGGTATATTGCTTAATTCGTATTTTGTACCTACAGCCTCTGGCAACATGCGGTTAAAGGTATTGTGAACACCGGCACCACTGATAACGAGGGCAGCCAAAATTTTGTCTCCGTTACTTAGCTGCACGCCTACCGCATTACCTTGTTCAACTAATATTTCCTCTACCCGGGCCGCATAAAGTACCTTGCCGCCTGCGCCCTCAATAATAGGGATAATCGATGCGGCTATCACTGGCGGGCCACCAACGGGAAAACTTGCCCCCTTCATATAATGTTTTACCACCTGGGCATGGGCCGCAAAGGAACTTTGTTTTGGCGGCAGACCATAGTCACCAAAGTTACCTGTAAGCACGGCTATTAATTCTTGATTACTGGTCATTTCAGACAGTACTTCATAAGTGGTCCGATCAGAATATTGGCGATACTCCTTGGTCCATTCTTCATAGATTGTGTCACCAATCTCTCTTGCCACTGCGCGCTCACCAAAAAAACTGGCGCCAGATTTATTAACCGTAAAAACCAAGTCTATATAGCGATCGATAACATCAGCCTCGGCGGGAAAATACTCTTTCATCTTCTCGGCATAAGCTTGTCGCCCGGCGGGAATGTCGTAGGTTTTGTCGGCGATAACAAAGCGATTATATACCGATGGCAGGGCCGCCCAGTCAACACCGGAATTAGTTACGCGATCAAATATTTGCCTTAGTATCGAAGATTTTGACTGTACATCACCCACATAGTGCAGGCCCACATCCCACTCGTATCCTTTACGGGAAAAGCTGTGGGTGCAGCCGCCGATGGTGTAGTGCTGCTCTAATACCAATACTCTTTTTCCGGCTTGGGCCAGCAACGAGGCAGTAGATAAACTACCCATACCCGAACCAATCACTATCGCATCAAAGTCTGCGGCGGCATGGACGGATTTATATTTTGTACCTGCGGCGATCGTCATAAACTACTCCACTTTATTATTTATACATGATGTATACATGTGTATACTTTTATCTATAAAAAAACGCAGATGATATCTACGTTTTTTGCTAAACCTCTATTTAGGTCATATACAATGACACTATGCGCTCAACTGATTTTTTAAATATGGCGGTGAATTCTGCCTGGCTCCAGCCAAAGGTATTGCTCAAATTAAGCGCTACCAAGCCATTCACCTCTGCCAGCAACGTCACCGCAATGGGGTAGGCTGGCTCCTTTTTAAAACAACCTGCATCAATGCATTCTTGCACTCGCGCAATCAAAAAAGAAAAGGTAGCGCCGGCTTCTTTGTGGATAACTTCTCGCACTTTTAATTCTCTGATCGAATCGGTCGCCATAAATATAATTTCAAAATATTTACTTTTCTCGGTGGCAAAATCTAGGTAAGCATCCACAGTTAGGCGTATTCGGCTTAGTTCATCCTTACCTTCTAGAGCGCGATTCAAATAGCTGCCAAACAAGCGAAAGCCACGGATAAGCATTTTTTCCAAAAGGTCATCTTTATCATCAAAATGACGATAGATGGCCATGGGGGTAATACCCACCTTGCTGGCAATTTTTCTCATGGAGACACCCGCAAGGCCAAACTCTAGATAGAGATCGGTGGCGCAATCAAGGATTTGTTCGCGGGTTTCTTTCATTGTTGGGGGCTGCTCTCTAATTATTTAATGGCATAATGTATACGGGCGTACACCTACCTGTCAAGAACCAATCAATATCGGGTCGATACAGCCTCTTGCCAATACCTGCTTATGAATAGCACAAGCAAGGCAAACTTTAATTAAAAGATTAAAATTTAGGCATTAAGGCCTAAGCTAATAAGACGCGATATGGGTTAAGGTACCAAACTAATGCGACTAGCGGCGAGTTGATCAATGAACTCGCTACGCCCACTTAATAACGGAAGTCTTATACAAGGAAGGTCAGCGGCTGATGACAAATAAGCTATTTAATGACGCGATTAAGCTCTTAGAAAAAGGCAAGAATGATAAGGCCCTTGCTCTATTTGAACAAGTAATCAAACGAAACCCCAATCACTATTTGGGTTTACACTTTTATGGCCTATTATCTATTTCCGCATTAAAATTTGATCAGGGTGTCGGGCCGATGAACCGCGCCATGCAAGCCCAACCTGGCAACCAAACCTTTCGCGCCAACCAGCTGCAAGCTGGCCAAATGGCCCTTTCCAAACAAAATTTAGCCGCCGCTATTGATCTGTTGCAAATGGCTCATCGGCATCACCCCAGTGATTTAGCCATCACCGTGCAACTGGCCAAGGCGTTTTTACTCAGCAAGAAAATTGATACGGCTTTTTCCCTGCTCAAAGACTTACCTGATAATACTGATTTCTTCGCTAATTTTTATTTGGCCACCGCCAGTCTTTTAATGACCCACGCTGCCAAAGCTAAACGTCACATGCTAAAAGCCTTACAGATAATGCCCCTGCATAAACACGGCCCGATTAATGGTAAGCCAGATGGACAGCTTAAGGTTTTGGTTTGCTACGCAACCGAGTCATTTCCATTTAGACCCATTATCAACAACGGCGATATCGCTTTTTCATTTGACAGCGGCCATTTTGACGTAGGGATATTTTTAAGCCGTTTAAACATTAACTTAGATAGGCTTTTTATTTCCGACTGCCAATCCTGCCACGCGGCCTTAGAAAATGTTGGCGAATATGATTTGCTTATTAATGTTATGGCCGATCCGGAAATTACCAGAAAACCCTTACAACAGCTGCAAGATGCATTAGATAACAGCAAGACTAAACTACCTGGAGTGATTAATTTGCCCAAACAAGTTCTAAGCACTAACCGGGAAGATGTTTATGAGCAGCTTCATGCACTGGAGCATGTTGTTATGGCCACAACCTGGCAGTTGCGGGTTGAGGCAGACGAAGATAAAGCTCGACAGCAATTTAGTGATATTGCTACACCGTTTTTATTGCGCCCATTGGGCAGCAGCACTGGTGTTGGTCTTGAGAAAATTGAACATATCGCTGAATCTTCCGGAATACTCGGCGGCTTGATTGATACTGCGTTGAATATTTGTCCATTTATAGATTTCAAATCGGCTGATGGTCATTATAGAAAATATCGGGTTTTTGTTATAAATGGTGAAATCTTTCCCGAACACTGCGTAGTATCAGACCATTGGAATGTTCATAGTTCATCACGCTTTCAGCTTATGCAGTACTCGCAACAATTTAGGGCCGAAGAACAAGATTTTGTGCTCGATATCAAGCAAGTACTAAAGCCACAACATATATCGGCCATTAAAAAAATAGCCGAGCTACTTAAGCTCGACTATTTTGGTATCGATTTTAGCTTTACCGACACGGGAGAGTTGCTGGTATTTGAGGCCAATAGCGGCATGCGGGTAAACCCAGACTACCTGGCTGACTTCCCTTATTTACAGGCGCCTATAGTGGCTATAATAAGCGCCTTTCAAAAGCTAATTGTGCAGCGCTCAGCTTAAAGCAAACCGCAAGGTTATTAACGGGTGTGTAGACCACACTCACGATTAGCCAGTGCCTTGGTCGGGTCATAATAATTTTCCTCATTGGGTAAATTATTATCCGCCAAATATTTGGCCATATCTTCATCTGAGAAGTGGTAGAAGGGCGCGACTTTAACAACGCCATCACCACCTAATGTCACAATATCCAAATCAGCGCGAAAAGCGGTTTGGCTTTTGCGAATAGCGGTTAGCCACACTTCGGGCTGATGTTCTTTCATGGCACGGCCGAAGGGTTCTAATTTAAACTGCTCGGTAAATTCTTCATGCTCGGGTTGGTCAACCATGGGAATGCCACCCATCACTGCATCACGGCGGGCGGTGCTAACCTTGGGCGTATAGACATCAATATTCAATTTGAATTGATCAATAACTTGTTGGGCAAACTTATAGGTTGCCTTGAGGGCATAACCGGAATCAATCCAAACCACCTGAGCGCCAGGCATAACCTGATAGGTCGCATTGATTATCGCGGCCTCATTGGGGCCAAAATTGGTGGTGAGGATGGTTTTTTTGTCCAGCGACTTGGCCCAGCTGATAATGTCTTCCGGGCTGGCATTGGCCAGGTCTTGATTTACTTGCTCCAGGTTCATGGTCTAGCTTCCAGATATTCTAAAAGCCCGCAGTGTAGCGAATCACCAGCGCTTTGAAAAATGCCAATATTCCATAAGCTATTGGCATTTTGATCTAAGGCAGTGGTAATACGCCTAGTTATTAGTATACCAATAGCCGCCGCACAGACCTGTGCTGCCCACTGGCCATATTGTTATGAATTCATACTCAGGTAGTTTTTTAATACCCGATCTAAGGTTTCTGGCTTGGCGGTAGCCGGGCTGCCGGAGTTAAACGGTGGCTGCGGGTTGTATTCCAACGCCAGTTGCACCGCCTCGGCGACATCACGACCGGCCATTTCGGCCAGCAGGGCCAGACCAAAATCAATCCCAGCAGTGACGCCGCCACCTGTGGCAAAGCGGCCATCAATCACATAACGGGCGTCTTGAGTATCGACCCCCAGGTCTTTTAACACGGCCAAGGCCGCCCAATGAGTGGTGGCTTTTTTACCCTGCAGCAGGCCCGCAGCGGCAAGCAATAGTGCCCCGGTGCACACACTGGTGACCCATTTGGCTGACTCGGATTTCGCTCTAATAAAGTTTAAAACGTCCTGGTCATTCATCAAGTCTATAGTCGGTTTGCCCCCACCCGGGACAAAAACAATATCCGGCTGCGCAAAGCAGTTATCGAAACTGTGGGTAGGAATCATCTGCACCGGGGTATCTGTGGCTACCGCAGCGGTGGTTTTCCACACCACTTGAATTTCGGCCTCTGGCCATACGGACCAGACTTGTAGCGGGCCCATAAAATCTAAGGGGGTCATACCGGGGTAGATCATCATCAATATTTTCATATTCGCTCGCTTATTGGCTCATTAAGGATGCGGTAAAGGTAGCAAACTATAGTTTCGGCCGATATGATAACAAGATGTCTAAAACTGCCAAATCAACTAAGCAACTGTGTTTTGTGCTCTACGATGGGGTGCAATTATTAGATGTTGCCGGTCCTGCCGAGGTTTTTGCCCAGGCCAATCATGAAGCCGGCAGCCATGTGTACAATATTCAATATCTTAGTGATAGAGCGCAGGTACAAAGCTCTGCCGGGCTGCCCTTGAGCACCCAAGGCTTGGACCAATGCCCGGCGCGCATCGATCTATTATTAATTCCCGGCGCCAACCCGGAACCCTTACGCCAAGTTCAGCAAAACCCGCTGTTACAACAATGGTTGGCCAAGGCAGTGCAACAAAGTAAAGAGCTGGCTTCGGTTTGCAGCGGCGCGCTTATTTTAGCCGAGTTGGGTCTGCTTGATCACAAACGCTGTACCACCCATTGGTTGGCAACCAAGATATTGCAACAACGCTACCCGCTGGCAAAGGTGGTCGACAATGTTTTATATATTCAAGACGGCAATGTATGGACCTCGGCCGGGGTATTGTCCGGCGTCGATATGGCCCTGGCCATTGTCGCCCGCGACCTGGGTTATCGCATCGCCTTGGCGGTGGCCAAAAACCTAGTGGCATTTATGCTGCGCGAAGGCAGCCAGCCGCAATTTTCGGCGCCGCTGAATTTACAGCATCGGGCCGCCAACTCTAGCTTGCTGCAATTAATTCAGTGGTTGGAACAGGGGTTGGATAAAGCCATCAGCGTCGAGCAAATGGCTGAATTTATGGCGACCTCGGTCAGAAGCCTACACCGACGCTGTTTAGAAACCCTGGACCTGAGCCCGGCCAAACTATTTAACGAGCTGCGTTTAGAGCAGGGTAAATTACTGCTGCACCAGCGCGAGTTGCCGATCAAACAAATAGCCTTTCAATGTGGGTTTTCCAACTCTTCGGCTTTTTCCAAAGCCTTTAGCCAGCGGCATAAAATATCGCCGTTACAGTATCGACACCGAGTTAGCCGTCAGCCTGTTTGATGGTTATGGCGCGAGGACAATGATGAGTAGCGTCGATATGGCTTTCGCCCTACCAATTATCCGGTAACTTGGGGTCTTTTACTCGACGCGATCGATAAGTTTTATCACGCTCTTGACGGGCAATTTGTTCGCGGCGTTGCTGGTTGGCTTTCTTCCAGGCGCGATCATCGGCCTTTATTAATAAGCTATTGTAAAGCTGATATAAACCGCTGTGAATCAATAGCGGTTTTAAACCCAGACCTAAAAACAATAGTAATAAGCCATAATATAAAAGGAATTGGTAATTTATTAGGGCGATAGCCAAGGTAAACCACAGCATAGCAATATAGAGGCTGCGCGCTAACATGCCCCACTGAAAATCTGATTTATCCATTGCTCTACACCTAAATATTCAATACCTGAACTTTATCAACTGTAGCAGTATAGCTCAAATTATCATGCTGCCATGCGCCTCGACTGTAAAAACACGGCCAATAAATAACACAGCGCCACAAACACCACGATGCAATCCATGCTGACGGCAAGCGCTGCCGTAGATAGATAAGGCGCACCTAGGGTAAATAACAAAGCAACAAAAATAAGCTTGCTGGCAGCCGCTATTGCCAAGCTAAATACTCGAAGGGCGGGGCTTATATAACCGACAATAAGAACCACACCCATCAGCCCCACCAAGGCCGACCAGCTGCGAATAATAAGGTTTTCTAGCTGACCGGAAAAAGACACGCCAAACATCGACTCCAATGCAGCTTGAGGCGCAAACACGCCATATAACATGGTTGCGGTGAACATTCCCGATACCAACATCACCCATTTAATATTATTGATTATAAAATTCATTTTTTAATCCTTACCCTAGAGGGCATTTAGTCGGCTGGTCGTTGATAACATTGTATTTTGAACAATGGTTTAAAACCTAAGCTATCATATAAAGGCCTGCCCATAGCGGAGGCCTGTAATACAATTTCTTGTGCCCGCCACTGCACGCAGCGTGTTAACAAACTGTGCATGAACTTTCTGGCGATGCCCTTGCCCTGAAAGCCAGGCTTGACCGCTATTTGGTGTATGCCGACAACCTTGCCGGTTTCATACAATAAGCCACTGGCAACAGGTTCGCCCTGGTAATAAGCCAGAAACAATTCCACCTCTGCATCTCCCCGCAAGCCTTCAATAACCTCGGTGCTAATTTGGTAGGAAAAAGCCTCGCTGCCAATATCAACCCAGGCTTTAATATCATCATGACTGTGTATTTTTTTTGTTGCTAGGCTACTGGTTTTGTCGAAGCCATAGATCGCATTGGGCTGCAACGATAAGGCCATGGCTGTTTGTTCAAAGCTGCAGTGCCAATTTTTGTCGACCAATAGCTGTTGTAGCTGTTTATAATTTTTAAGCCCCGGCCAAATTGGCACAATGGCATTCTCTGCAAGCTGATTCAGTTGCTCGCCGCAATCGGCAAAATTTGAAATTTTATCGGCCTCTTCAAACCAATGTCGGTGTGGCCAATGGCAATTGGCATGCAGCGTTATACCATCACCCAGCTGTTGTTTTTGGCTGCCATATTTTTTCCATACGCCTATTAGGTTATCAATATTGCGCTGTTTAAGGTGCATAACTTGGCCCCCAATTAATCAGTAATACGCCGCTAATCATCGCCAATAGACCGGCAGCAATACGGCTATTGATCGGTTTGATGGGCTGCTCGAACCAGCCAAAATGGCTGGCGATAATTGCCGCCAGGATTTGTCCGGTTAAGGCAAATGACATCATCGAACCCACACCCATTTTGGGAATAAGATAATAAAACACGCCCACACCTAGCGCACTCAAGGCACCACCACCAAATATTAGATAAGCCGGTACCATTTTAATATCGGCCCACACCGGCAGCGCTTGGCCAGACCATAGGTTTAGCGATATTAAAAAAGCCAATAGGGTAAAAAAAAGAGCAAACAAAAATGCGATGCCGGTGCCCAACATAGAACTGTGCAGTAATACGCCGAGACGGGCGTTCATTGCCGCTTGCACCGCTATCATAGCGCCGGCGCTAAAAGCCAACAGCGACCAATTCATCATCACTAGGCTCCTTAAATTCAATCAAAAATTGGCTGTTATCTACCTGTACCTTGGGTTTTGATGCCTGTTTATCATCCGGGTGGCCATAAAAATGAGCTAACAAACCTTGGCCCAGGGACTTCGATTCAATTGACAATAGTTTGTAGGCTTGCAAACCATAAGCCGAGGTGCTTAATCGTGTCGCCTCGAGTAGCTGGGCCAATAACGCTGGGCTAATCTTCTCTTGGTTAAAGCGCTTTACCGCGTAGCGCCAGTTTAATGCTTTAAGTATCTGCACGGTTATTTCCTAAGTAATGAGTTAATAGACCTAGGATAGGCGGAAGTTAGCAGGGACGCATTTACATAGGTTGATAGCACGGAAGTTTTGGCACACCCGGTTGGCGCCCTAGCTGTTATTACGGATACGGCTCAATTGAGTTGGGGTAATACCCAAATGTGAGGCTATATGGTATTGCGCTAAACGTCCATGTAGCTCAGGTCGTTCGGCCATAAAACGTTGGTAGCGCTCAGAGGCGTCCTCCTGCACCAGAGTAATCTCGCGCGCATCTTTGGCGAGCAACCAGTTTTTTTCCAGGTAATGGATCTGAAATAACTTTAGATCTTCTCGAGCCAGCATCAGTTTTCGAAAACCAGCAAAATCAATCTCGATCAGCAGAGTATCTTCGATGGTTTCAAATGCCTGCAATGACGCAGTGCTGGTTAATAAGGCCGTCATCGCTCCGGGGTATTTACCCTCGTCAAAGAAGTTTTTATTGTACTCATTGCCCTTTTCATCACAGGCATAGCCCCGTATCAGCCCGCGATAGATAAAAGCATAGGACTTTGGAACTTGACCGGCGGAATACAACAGCGTGTTTTTCTTTAACTGTCTGAATTGACTAATATCGACTAGGCCTTGCCAGGTCTCATCGCTGATCGGGGCATAGGTTTGCAAGGATTCTCGCCATGCAATATAGGCTGGAACTTGTGCTTGCATTCCTGGATCCGTCATTCTTGCGTTAACATTTTTTGCGGTGGCCAAATAACTTTATCCGTTTTAATTTCATTGATAAACCAGTCTTCAAAGCCGCGCGCCAAGACCCATTCAATTCTGTCTCCGCGCCAAAATATTTTATTCAGTTCAATCTCACTAGGATTTACCCCGGAAATGCAATCTCGAATACGTTGCAAATCGTCTTGAAAGATATCCCCTTGTTTGAGCCTTGTCATCCATTGTGCGAGCCTGGGGTAGGTTTCCTTGGCATAGGGCACCTGCAGGGCGCCTGCGGCCGCTAAATGCGGAAAAAGAGAAAAATCCGCTATGGAAAGTTCGCCGCATAGATATTCTTGGTCTTGTAAACTTTGCTCTAATTGCTGATAGACACTGCTTAAATCTTCACGAGCTGCGGCCAACATCCCCGCCGGCATGCTGTCTTCGCGCTTGGCCCATTGCCAATATGAAATATCCACCATGATGGCATCAACCAAGGTATCGGCCATGCGCTCCCAGCGACGTGCATTGGCCCGCGATTTAGGGCAACTAGGTAGCACCGGCTGCTGCGGATATTTATGCTCAAGGTAGGCAACAATATCCGCTGAGTTAACGATTACGCAATCACCATCCACCAGAGCCGGAACCTCAGCGCGGCCATTGACCTGTTTCAGCTGTTCTATATTACTATGATCAAGACCATCGATGACTTCCACCGCCAGACCTTTATAGGCTAAAACCAGGCGAACTTTTCTAGCAAAGGGACTAAAAGGGCTATCATAAAGAATCATAGTAGGTCCTATTATCGAGCGTTGTTGGCTCAAGATCAGCGCTGATCTGAACGAATATCAGAGGCAGCAGAGAGTAGCAATGATAAACCTTAGCCGCTAACTTTAACTCAGCCAAAACAGACAACTTAACGATTTTTGCGTACCTATGATGCCGCGATAAGCAGGCTAGCACCTACCACTTAAACAAAGAAAGACTATTTTAGGCCGAGGATATTGGGCTAATTTTTTCCTTATCGTCCAGTAGTTTGACAAACGACTGGGCAAAAGTATGTACGTCACCGGGCCAGCGAGCCGATAGGTAATTGCCATCACGTACCACCCAGGCTGGGCGAGAATCGTTGCCGCTATCTCGAGCAATATTTTGAGTTTTCAGCTTGTAGTCACTGCTTGTCGTCGCCACTGAAATAAAATCTTCCGGTTGCTCTAATGCCCGCGTTACTTCGTGCTCAACACTTCGATAAGCATTAGGCTCGCCCGGTGCTTCGGCATAGGTGCGGTAATACAGGGGATCCCAGAATCGAGCGAAATAGCGAGTTAGATTCCAAGCGGTCTTCTCCTGGCTCCATGTTAGGGCTGTGGTTTTACGCCCGTAGAGCACCGAGCGCCCGGTCTTTTTGGATATCGACCTCGCCGCTAATACAACACCATGACAAACAGCCGCAACCGGTTTATGACGAATGTCATCCTCGCTCAACTCAAAGAACTCTGCCACCAATTGCTGCAGCGTTTGGTTTTCTAAGTACGGCCGCATACCTTTGTCATGCCCACCGGGCAACAGCAGGCCATCAAAGTCTTGTGCTGATATATGTTCGAAATTTAGGGGTTGCAGAAATGCGCTAGTTTGCTGCATTTGTTGGTAGGCCTCACGGGCATCTTTGTTTGCTCGCAGTAGCAGGCCAATCGCTTTCAATTTCCGAATTATGGGGATAAACCCCCAGGGATCTAGACCTTCGCCGCTGATCATTAATTTGTCAGCGTAAGCTCGATTGCCATCTACCGTGGCAAATACCACCTCATGGCCAGCAGCTTGAATAATTTTCCAGCTTATACTGGCCTCGGTGGGATCAAAGCCATAGCTAGGCAATGGCATTAAAATTTTCTTCTTCGGCATATTCTATCCAGTCTATACAGTTATACGGCTGTAATGTGGACATAGAATACCTGAATCATTGCGTGTTTACCCGGCTGGTTAAAACCACAGACAGCAACCAGAAAACCCTCGTTGTGACTTAAAATTTATAGATAAAACCCATATTCAGCTGCTGCTGATCGAAGCTGGGATCGTATTCTATATAGGTAGCTTGCACCCGCACGCTTAATGATTCCGACACCGCACGCTCATATCCCAGGCCAAAGTAACCGCCTTGATAATTATCCACAGCTTGTGCCACTCCATGAACAACGGGATCTACTTGAATGCCGCCGACCCCGGCCTTCAGATAGATTAATTGCTCGGAATTATCACCGATGACCTTGCCTAAACTTACGGTCCAATGCCAAGCGTAATCAAAATCAAGTTGGCTATTAGCGGTATCGATATTTACTCGGCTATCACCCAAAGCGCCTTCAATTCCCCAAACCCAATGATTATCGGTTTCTACTCGGTAGCCTATCAGCGCTTCATAATTCATGCCGGTATCGCTAACACTGCCCTGATGTGTATTAACTTCCATATGGCTAATGCCAATATTAGCGCCGGTAATAAAACCCGTAAACGGCTTGCTAGCGCTAGCCTGACCGCTGAAACCCAAAGACGAGAACCCTATAATGCTGCTTATCAGCGCGGCTACCATTGTTGCTTTTAACATTGTATTGCTTCCATTTTATTAGCTGGTTGAGGACAAGCCTCGATTCGGAGCTAACAATAGGCAAGCAAAACCAACATTTATAGTGTTGATGTCATCAACGACATAGGGGTTGTCACCAACGACAACTGATCGAGACTTTTGCGACGCACATTATGCTATCGTAACCCAATGCTTAAAACATTTTGTCAGTTGATATTTATAATTACTTGTTTGTTGTGCCCGGTACTAGCCGCAGATCAAGCAGCCAAGCCCGTTGCTGGTATTAACGGCTTTACGGTAATGGAAGGTGACAATATTCTTTGGCGTCAGCCGGAATTTGACAGCGGCGACTGGCCCAATACAGCCGCCACGTCTAGCGGGTTTATAAAGATACCTATTCCAAGCAGCGTAGCCTGGCTGCGATCTCATCAATTTCACTGGCCAAAAGCATTGGCCGAACATCCCTTAGCGATAAATATCATCAGTGGTGCGACATTCGAGCTATATTTCAATGGCCAATTTTTAGGTGCTAACGGCCATGTGGCAGAAATATTGGAGCTTGAAACAAATGGCATCAGTGATAGTCAATTTTATATTCCTGCAGAGCTAATCGAAGCGGAGGGTAATGTTATCGCCATCCGTTACTCCGCCCATGGTTACGGACGATTATCGCTGCCCTTGGCCATAGCGCTCAATATTTCTAACTATGAGGATATCCGCTATCAACGCCTCACAGGCTATGTGCCAGCATTATTACTGGTTGGCGCTGTAGCCTTGGCAAGTATTTTCTTTTGGGTATTATTTATTCGCCGCCGTAGTGACAAAGCCAGTGCCTGGCTGGCGCTAATGTTTATCATGGTGGTGGTTCAGCTGCTCGCTGAGTCTTCCCGGGCTCTTTTTCTACCGACCTATATCGGCCAACTACTAAGAATTGGCATCGTTCTATTTGCAGCCTATGGCACGGGTTTATTACTAAACTATTTTGTATTGGCTTTTTTTGGTCTCAATTCACTGAGGCGAATAACTGTCGGTATTGCGCATCTTGGTTTGCTATTGGTAATTGCACTCCATTATTCAAACTTCGACCAGTTAAGTTTCTATTTTCTGATGGTATTTATGCTGTCCGCGTTAACTATCAGCAGTTATGCCTGGCGGCTTGGAAAATCGAGTGCGGCGACACTAACGATAAGCCTGCTAATTTTTTGCGCCAGCTTTTTTATCGGCTATACCGAATTTCTTGACAGCGGCTTCTATATTTCCATGGCCGTTTTGGCGGCCGTCCTCATTGTTATTCAAGCCAATGCCTTTGGCCGTGCTGAGCAACGGATAACCCAGGCCAGTTTGGATCTTAACCAACTTGAGCTGGATTTGCTTAAACGCCAGATACAGCCGCATTTCATAATGAACACCTTAACCGCCTTGTCTGAATGGATAATAATTAGTCCCCAAACCAGTGTTGATATGATTGAAGCATTGGCAACAGAATTCAGAATTTTAAATAACTATGTCGGCCGGAAATTGGTACCGCTAAGTGAAGAGCTGAATTTATGTAGAGTACATTTAGAACTAATGTCCTACCGCCACGATCAGCAGTTCGAGCTTATATGTCAGATTGCTAATCCAGACTTTATGCTACCCCCTGCGGTATTTCATACCCTAATTGAAAATGCCATCAGCCATGCCAGATATGACCGGGACACCTGCTTTATTTTTGAACAAAAAAACAACTGTCGCGGTGAAATACAATTAAGCTTAACCGCACCATTGCCTAAACCTGGCCGGCAGGTTAAGCCAGTAGCAAATGGCCAAGGTTTGGGCTTGGCCTATGTTCGCTCTCGCTTAAAGGAAAGTTGGGGCGAAGACTACCGGCTTGACTATGGAGTAGACGACAAAGGCCGCTGGTTGACCACCATCATCTTATCCACAAGCACTACTGCGCAGGCCACCGAGCAATGAAAATTTTAGTTGTTGAAGACGAAATAATGGTGGCCAAGCGTCTGTGCCGATTGGTATCTGAATTACTGCCCACTCAGATTGAAACTCTGCATCATATTGATTGCTTGGATGAGGCTATAATTTATCTCAGTAATAATAATATAGATTTATTATTTCTTGATTTAAACCTAAATGATTCCGATGGTTTTGAGCTATTACAAAATATGCTGAGTCGATCGTTCCAAACCATTGTCGTGTCAGCCAATGTTGAGCAAGCCTTAAAGGCCTTCGAGTATGGAGTCATTGATTTTGTACCTAAGCCCTTTGGACGGCCGCGAATACAACAAGCGATAAATCGAGCACTGGCTTCACGCAATGATGATTCAACCACGGGCGAGGGAAAAACCAAACTACTTGGGGTACGGCATCTGGGCAAAACCCTAATGCTAGCAGTTACTGAGATCAGTCATATTTTGGTAGCAGGTCGGTATTCAGAACTGGTCTGTGTAGACGGTCATCGCTATTTGCATGATAAGAAAATCGCTCAATTACTGTTACTCTTACCCAAACAATTTCAACAAATCCATAAATCACATTTGGTTAATATAGATTATGCAAAGGCTATAATTAGTGCTGCTAGTGGATCATATTTATTGCAACTACAAGATAAGACTGAGCTGGCAATCGGTAGAAAATACTTGCCACTGCTGCGAAAAAATATTATTTAGGCCACGACCTCGTCTTGCCAATAGCAATAATTGTTTTTACCTCCTCCCTTTGCGGTGTACATAGCTGAGTCAGCACGCTTGATCAACTGGTCTGGCTCCTGCGCGTGCTGTGGATAAATTGATATACCGATGCTAACGGATATATTGATTTTTTTACTGCGGGCACTAAAACTATTGCCCACCGCACGAATCATTTCACCAGCAATTTTATTGCTGTCCCTATCTGAATCGATATCTGGGACAATGATAAGGAATTCATCACCACCAATTCTTGCCACTATGTCATTCTTACGTACACTACTGCTTAAACCGTGCGCCACGTTTTTTAATACCTGGTCGCCAACATGATGACCATAGGTATCATTAACTCGTTTAAAATCATCTAAATCAACAAACATTATGGCCAGCTTGCCGTTATTTTCTTTTGATTTTTTTATCAGTTTTTCAAGTGTTTTTAATGCATATTGACGGGTAGGCAAGCCCGTAAGGCTATCGTGGTTAGCCAGATGGTTTAATTTTTCTTGCAGTTTCGCTTTCTCAATCGCATTCTGCTTAAACACCACCATAGCATCCGCCATGCCGCCTATTTCATCGCCACGCTTGCTAACAGAAATATTAATATCAAGGTCGTTTTTTGATAGCCGGCGCATCATATCGGTCATATCGACAATAGGCCTGGAAATATCCTGCGCTAACAGGTAGCCAAAAATAGAGATCAGAACAAGTAACAAAAGACCGCTAATGGCGAGAAATTGACTCATTTCATAGACCGCCGCCATTACTTCCGCCTCATCGACTTCTACGATCATCGCCCATTGAGTACCCAATATATTAATTGGTGTATAGGCTGAAAAAACCTGCACACCACGGTAATCAGCCAGCACCTGTATACCTTGTTTCCCCGCCAGGGCCTGATGCACCGAATCGGTCGCGACGGTGGTTGCCAAAATACTACGGCCTTGGTAAAAACGTGAGTCACTACGCATTAGCAGATCTGAGCCGACTAAATAGGTTTCACCGGTTTCTCCCATACCGGCTGTAACCTGCATCACTCTATTTAATGGTTCAATCGGCATTTGGAAAACAAGTACGCCTATATAGCTGCCATTGGCATCAAATATAGGACTACCAATAAAACTCGCTGGCGTATTTCCACTGGGCTTGTAATGAGAGAAGTCTGATAATATTTGAACTCCGGGGCTAGGGTTTTTATTTATAATGCTAAACACCTTAGATAAATGACTTTTTTTCCAAGGGCCGTTAATAATATTGGTAGCAAAATCTTTTTCTTTGCTTACGCTGTAAACCATATTTCCCGTGGTATCAAACAAAAATAGGTCATAGAAATCACGTGCCTTAATAAGGTTTCTAAAAACAGGATGATATTTTCTATGTAATTGGTTATAGCTATTGTTGTCTTTACCGCTCAATAAGGCGTCTTTTTGACCAGCCTTAAATGGATTTGTGTGAATATACTGCTGTTGCAAATAAGCCTTTTTATCTTCAGGTAATTGCTGCCAGGCAAGACTAAAATCCTGTATCGATTCAATTAATAGAGGGCTTTGAGCATGTATGGCTAGGTCTTTTTGAATGGTACTAACATATTGATATAACGAAAATTTTCTCGATTCTAGCAGGGAAATTAACTTCTCCTCCGCCGCTGTACGCATACCGTTAGAGGCTGAGTAGTAGGCTATAATTCCGGTGGCTAGGGCAGAAATCAAGGCCAGAGAAATCATCAACAATGGAAATTTTTGGGTGATGTTTATATTTTTAAGCACTGCTTTTACCTATATCCCTGGTAACAACTACCTAGTTTATTCGTACTTATACTAAAAATGTTTTGCTAATAGCCGAGCAGTAATAGGTTTGTTGTAATTTATTACTGTTAATAACAGTACCATAGTTTAATTTATCTGAAATACACACGGTCATATAACCAGACTAAAGCATGGTAGATAGCTTTGTTCACATACCACTAATTCATTATAGTCAGATTTAAACTAGCTTCAAATCATCGACTGCTATAGTGAATATGAGTTTAGAATTGGAATAATTACCGTATATAACGCGCTATATGGGTATATGGCCTATTTGAATACCTAGAATTCAGATAGCCCCCATAGCAAACCGCTTATCCTCTTAACCGTTATCCACAGGATGGTATAGGCCTGGGTTTTCATACGTTTACGTACTGGCGGAGTTCAAAGCATTTACAGCCTTAATAAGCCACATGTGTTACGCTGCGCCGCTTTGGTATATCGAGATATTGAACGTGGAATACGAATTTAGCCAGACTGAGAATCAAACCCTTGAAGTCAGCTTTTCTTCTGGCAGTGAAGCCGTTGGACGCTGGATTAGCGATGAGCTAGGTAGCGATATTCAAAAGACCGATGATCTACTCAGTATCGTGCTCGAGTTAGAAAAGCGCCAACGCCCAGAATACCAAAGCCGTGGTCGGGAGTTTCAACTCTCGATTATCGATAACGAAGTCCAGATCAGCGCTCATTCCCTCGACCTAGAATATGATGATGATGAGATTCCCGAAAGTACTAACCTATACAACAGTGAACTAGAATCTGGCTGTGGTTTAGAGGATTTTAAAGCTGTGCTGTTAGACTGGCGCAAGTTTGTTAAGACAGTTTAACCATTCACTCTGAGTATAAGGTCTAATTGGACCTATCCAACCAGAGCAGCGACTCATCCCACCCTGGTTTTAAAAGATTGCCCAGCTTATTTCTAGAGTTTTTATCCACAGACTTTAATTGAAAATGGAGCAACTGCATCAGCTATGCAGTTGTTTGGCCAACAGCTCACAAATTTCGTCAAAAGCCCGCTGGGAAGCAGGAACGATACCCGCAAAACCCAGGAAATTGTGGATAAGCCCTGGGTAGTTGATGTATTTTACATTTACCTCTAAATCACTCAGCTGCGCCGCTAGTTTTTTACCCATGTCCCGCAGTGGATCGCAGCCCGCAGTAATCACCAGAGATGCCGTTAGACCTACCATATTGGCGTTATATAAAGGCGATATATCTAGCTTGCTTACATCTTCGCGGTTAATACAATACTGTAAGCTAAACCAGTCTAATATTGTTTTATCCAAAAAATACCCTTCACCGAATTGATCAATACTCTCGTAGGTACACTCTCCTAACAACGGGGTTTGGTCAATCCAAGGATAAAAAAGTGCTAAATAATCCAATTTTTTTCCCTGAGCGGCTACTTGCATAGCCGCAATCGTTGCCAGGGCACCGCCTGCACTGTCACCCGCTAGAACAATTTTGCCAAATTGCATTTTATGACGATGTTCAAACGCCCATACAACGCTGTTAATCGCATCTTCCACCGCCGCTGGATATTTGTGTTCTGGCGCCAGCCGATAATTTACACACATAACCATGGCATCTGTTTTTAAGGCCATAGCCCGGCACTGGTTATCGTACGCAGCTACGTCCCCTAAGACATAGCCGCCACCATGGAAATATATAATCAGAGGTAGGCCTGTACACATTTTTTCCTCGGGCCAGTAAAACCTCAGCGCCAGCGGCAGGCCAGCGCTGTCTATATTTTCATCTCTAACCGCCACCCCGGGCACTTTCCCTATGCCCCGGCTCAGATATTTGTCACGGTACATTTCACGCATTACCGATATCGGCGTCTCAATAACAGCCGGTGCCAGCTTATTTTTAGCTTGTTCAATTAAATATTGAAAATTTGAATCTAAATCCATGCTAATTCTCGGTAGAAACTCACACACCATACATTGTATTATGGCAACTTCAAATACAATGACAGCGTTATATTACAGATAGTCTAATTATGCACACCGGGCGATGATTTTTGTATAATCTACGTCTTCAACCGGTGCTATGTAGAACCATTAGGAATTATTTATGGCCAAGGCCAAATTAAGTGATTTGCAAATGCGGTTAACGCAACAGATCATTGATTATATTATTCAAAACAATTTAGCCGAGGGCTTTCATCTTAAGCAGGAGCTGCTGTGCAGACAGCTTGGCGTTTCCCGCTCACCCGTTAATTCGGCATTGGCGCATCTTAAACAGCAGGGTATTGTTAACGCCATTCCTAACCGTGGCATTTTTGTCAATATTTCTGGTGATACTCTTAAATCCAAACGCGGTTCAACCCTGGAAGATGATAGCCAGCTGCTGTATCAAAAAATGGTAAAAGATAGAGTGTCTGGCAAGCTCAGTGATACTGTATTCGAAGCCGAACTTATGCGTATCTATAAAGTAGGGCGCGGCACCTTAGGCCAAACGTTGAGATCACTAGCCTCCGACGGCCTATTAGAACGGGCCAAAGGTTATGGCTGGGAATTTTTCCCCAGCCTCGACTCAGAAGAGGCCCATGACGAGAGTTACCGCCTGCGTTTATTAGTTGAACCAGCCGGCATTCGTGAACCCAGTTATCACTTTGATGAAGCCTTGTTTGGTGACTTAAAAGATCGCTATCAACATATTTTGCAATCGGGTAAAAATACTTTTAACGCCACCGAAATGGCCGAAATGAATAGTCAATTTCACGAGGCTATTGCCCAGTGTTCAAATAACCGATTTTTCCTGCAGTTGGTGCGTAACCAGGACCGTCTGCGACGTTTGACTGAACACTCCGGTTTGGCCAATCCTGATCGTATTCTTACCTCTTGCCGGGAACACCTAGATATATTAGAAGCTTTGACTGCAGGTGATAAAAGCAGCGGCGCCAAATTATTGAAAGCTCATATCCTTAGCGCCAGTAAACTAAAATATGCTTTTCGTAAAAGCTAAATTAAAAAATACGATGCTAATGTTATCAGGATAATACCAAAGATATTTAACAATACACCCTGAGTCATCATGGCCCGAATTGGAACTTTTTGACTACCAAAAATAATCATATTAGGCGCGGTCGCAATAGGTAGCATAAACGCACAACTGGCGCTGAGTACGGCAGGGAACATCAAGACCATTGGATCAAGTTTAAGCTGCAATGCCATTGCCGCTAACACCGGTAACATTATTGCCGTAGCCGCCGTATTGCTGGTAAATTCAGTTACCAGGCTCATCATCAAACAAACCCCTAAGACCAAAACCAATATCGATAACGTATCGAGTCCCAAGAAGCCATTGGCAATAGTTTCGCCTAGGCCAGTTTTCTTAAACGCGATAGAAAGCGCTACGCCAGAAGCTGCCAGCAACAAAACCCCCCAGGGAATTTCACTCGCTGCTTTCCAATTCATTAGTTTATCTCCCTTGCCGCTGGGAATTATGAACAAGCTTACACTGGCCATTAAGGCCACCAAAGCATCAGAGGCATGGGGCAAATTAAACAGGTGACTCCAGCCACCAAATGGCTGTTGACGAAAAACCCACAATGAGGCGGTAGCTAAGAACACTAACAAAACACGAATTTCAGCTGGCTGCCAACTTTCTAGTTTTGGCAGCACGATAGTTTGCTGAGATGGTAAGTTTCGAGTCAGCCACCAAGCCGTAGCTAAAAATAGGCAGACAAGAACGGGGCAAGCCATTACCATCCAATCAATAAAGCTTAATTGTTTGTTGGTATATTCTTCATACACACTTAAAAATATGGCGTTGGGTGGCGTGCCGATTGGCGTGCCCATACCACCGATATTGGCGGCGTAGCAGATACCCAATAATAGCGGTATCGCCAAGGCCTTGCTGTTTTTTGCTTGCGCTAAAATCGCCGTAGCAACTGGTAATAACATTAATGCTGTGGCGGCATTCGAAATCCACATACTTAGCAATGCTGAAGTCGCCATAAACCCTAATACAATTTGGCGATTACTATTGCCGCCAAATAAACGTAACATAAATATGGCAATGCGCAAGTGAGCCTTATTTATTTCTATGGCCTTGGAAATTATAAATCCGCCCAATAGCAATAAAATTACCGGATGACCGTAACTTTTCGATATTTCATTACTGTCCAAAATACCCAATAAGGGAAATAGACACAGTGCTAGTATCGCTGTCGCGGGTAGCGGTATTGCCTCAAACACCCACCAAGTAACACACAGCCCGGTAATGGCTGCGGTTAAATACCGGTCCTGGGGCCAACCCGCCATTGCCCCAAAAAAGGCCAATAGTAACGCTATCAAAATCCCTACTAATAAGGCATTATTTTTTATTATTAACATAATCAAAAAACATCAAGGTTAAAAAAAGCAGCCCTATTGAGCTGCTATACAAGCACCACACTAAAAATTAAAAGTCATAGCGATAACGTATGCTGGTTCTAGCGCCGACACCCTTCGCGTGGGTATAGGTTGTTCGATCATACCTACTGATCATTTGCCCATAGGGTACGTAATAATCCTCATTAAATAGATTTTGTACACCTATCGTCAATTGGCCAGGTCCTACTTTGCCACTAAGTAATAAATCAAAAGTAGTGACTGAGTTGACCTTACGTTGGCCCTCACCTTGTTGATTAACGGGGATTTCAGAAAACCTATTTTGGCTCGCCGCCGCCAATGCCTGTAACCGCAAGGTCCAATCGGAGGCAAAGTCCCAGTCCATATAGGCCGTGGCTTTTAACGGTGGAATTCGAATAGTACCCAAATCAACGGTGGTGCCACCCACCTTGGTTTCACCATCTATCCAAGCTAATGTACCACCAACACGCAAATTTTCTGATATTTCACTGTCGGCGGTAAACTCCAAACCCCAAATATCTTCCGGCGCCCGGGATACCGCTAAAGTCACAGGGTTAAAATCAGTCCCTAGCTCAGAGCTGTTATAAAAAGCTGCGGCAGTAAGTTCCAATGAATCCCAATTAGCACGCAGCCCCAGCTCATAATTATCTACAATTTGTGGCTCTAAATTGAAGTCATTAACATTATTCACGGTTGAACTAGGCACCCGCAAGGCTTTACCCACGTCGGAGATAGAAAACCCTTGGGAATAGCCGCCAAAGATATCTATCGCATCATTCAGGTGAAACACTCCGCCAATGTTTACCAACAATTCCTTGTATTCAACACTGCCGCCTTTAATAAATGCTGGGGCGATTAATGCGACCCCTGCTGTATCGAGGGCATTAATGTCTGCGTGTTGATTTAACGGAAGAGCTAAATAGGCATCAACATCCAATATTAGTAGCAAGCTGTTGTAATCTGGTACTGTTAATTCTGCAAATTCATAACGAGCACCACCACGAATCACAAAGCGATCACTAATCTCGACTTCAAATTGGGCGAAAGCAGCAATAGAATCTAGAGTCATTTCCGGAGTGAATTGCTTGCCATTAGTTAACACCTGGCCGGTGGTATCTTGAGTGTAATCTACCCCCCATAATAACCTGGCGCCATCGGCTAAATCGAAATCCGTTACAATATCTAAACGGCCCCCATATTTTTCCGATTGGATCATGCTTTGTCCGCCCGGGATATCCAAATTCTGATCGCTACTACCGGCCTCAGCTGGTTCAAAACCATTAAACCAACCATAAATATTTTCCACGCTCTGATAAGTACCCTGTAATGTAACCGAACTTCCATACAAATCGTCATGTTCATACTTAACAATTACAACATCATTTTTTGTATGAACATTGGTGGCGCGGGGGTCGTTAGCAGTTCCCAACTGGCCCTGTGATTTTTCAACCGCCTGAGACTTTACTTCCGGTAGAGCGGTAAGACCCGGTCGATATGCCGCCCCTTGACCATAATTCACGCCTTGTTTGGCCTTAAAAGTAATACCCGTTAACTCTATACGCTGATTATCGTCCAGCTCCAAACCCGTTTTAAGCAATATATTGTAGTTTTTACTATCAGCTATACCACCACCGCTAAATGGATCTGGCGCAATAGGATCGCCATCAGCGTCCTGGAACAGAGCATTATCTTCATAAAAACCGGTAGCCAAATAATAGAAATTGTCCGCTCGACCCGCTGTGTTAAAAGACACGTTGTAACTGGTTTCGTCGCCCAAATTTTGCACCGGCATAGCCAGCCCAAATTCCACCGAGGTTTCATTTTCTTCACCCGGTGTTTTAGTGGTGAAATTTATTACCCCGCCGCCGCCGCCATTTCCATATACTGCGCTGGCACCACGGATTACGTTAACACCACCAATTGCCGCTGGTGATATGGTACGTAATGAACGCGAACCATCACGCAAAGGCGTGCCAATTAAAATACCGTCTATCAAAACTGCCGGCCGCCGGCCTCGCAATGAAGCTGATTTATTATAAGCCGATTGGCTGGACAACGACATTCCCGGTATTTGTTGAGAAAGCATCTGCCCAAGATCTACCGATATAGCCGCTTGCTGCTGGATATCTTCTTTTGTCAACAGCGTCACCGAATGGGGCAGGGAAGTAATCTTGGTGGGTAAGCGACCCGCGGCTGTCACCACGATTTCTTCAATTTGCTGAACTTGATCATTAGCATTGGCATTGGCTAATTGATTAGCAAAAGCTATCTGGCTTATCGCCATGGATAAGATAGCCGTCTTTAGATTAATACCGTTACTTAACTTATTCATCGTAATCTCCTGTCTATATATCCTGTACTTACGTAATTTTATTGTTATCTCGCCAGTAGGGCCAAACAAGGCTAACACGCACAATTGTATTTAACAAACAATAAATACAATTAAAGTGTTTTACCACAGAACACCACGAGCCAACCTATATTGTATTTATATATTGCAAAATACAATAATACACTATAATATTTTCACCTTATGAGGTAGATCAGCCAATATTTAGCCAGATTAGTTTGGTATCTCAGATAAAAATCTTGTCCCTTTGCCCTGAAGCTTTCATCTAGCGGTTAGATCTAAGCAGCGACAGATCTTCTATGGCAAATAGCAAATTGTATAAACACTAAAAGGATTATTATGGACGCCCCTTTCCGCCTGATCGACGTAGAAGGAAAACCCTTTGATCGAGGTTACTCCTATGGCGCACAAACCCGAGATTTGATCGGCAAAGCGATTAATTTTTACTCCGAAGTCTTTGCCCAAAGTGGTATGTCCTGGTCTGAAGTAAAACAGGCCGGCGAAATTTATGCCGAACGCTTACAACTTATCTCCGCATCGTTGTTCACGGAAATCGAGGGTATTGCCCAGGGATCTGGGTTCGATATTGGTGAAATTGTTGCCTTAAACGCCCGTACTGAACTACGTTATGGCGGCCAGGCTAATAAGGATTTGCTTAGCGGGGAAGGTTGTACTGGTGCTATCGCAATCGATAATGCAGTCGATAGTGGCCGGGTAATTCATGGTCAAAATTGGGATTGGCTATCCGAATGTGCTGATTTTAGTGTAATACTACGTATCAAGCAGGAACACGGTCCAGCCATCCTAACCTTGGTAGAGGCCGGAACCCTTGCTCGGTGTGGTCTTAATTCTAACGGTATTGCTATCACCGGTAACTTTTTAAAAATTAAAGATGACCACAAAGGCAGCGGTGTACCCGCACCAATATTTCGGCGAGAAGTTCTCAATTCAGGAACCATCCGTGACGCCATTTCAGTAGTGCTTAATTCAAAACGCTCATCATCCATTAATTTGATGATTAGTGACGCCAGCGGCCTAGCTTTTAATTTCGAAACCACACCTGAGGCGATATTTCCTTTGCATGCTGATAATGATCTATTGGTTCATGCCAATCATTTTTTATCACCTGCTGCCATTGCTCGCTATGAAGATATTGGTTTGCAGGTAACTCCAGATTCTTTGTATCGAGATATTTTGGTGCGCAAGCGCCTCGAACTAAACATTGGCAAGCTAGGCTTGCAAGATTTTGCTGACGCTTTTGCGGATACACGTGGCCATCCCTATGGTGTATGCAAGCACCCGTCAGCTGGACCCGGTGGGAAATTATCTTGTACAGTAGCAACCGTCATAATGGATACTCAGGCAGGCGTGTTGTACGTCGCTAAATCGCCTTACAACTCAATACAATTTTGGCGCTATGATTTTGACTGCTCTAAACCCAGTCAGGTTGAATCTTTTGAGTGGTAAGCCAATGTTAGATTACCAGAGGTTTTATATTGATGGCCGATAGCAGTATTACCCCCAACGCCAATGTTTAGACATCATCAATCCGCCAACCGAATCAGGCTTTGCCAAAATTCGATTGGCGGAAGCCGAAGATATTAATTTGGCGGTTGACGCTGCACGATCTGCATTTTCTTTTTACCCTCAAACTGGCAAGCAACGAAGACTGGAATTACTGCACAATATAATCGAGCAGTATCAACTTCGTCATACGGATTTAGTTGACGCAGTTTGCAGCGAACTAGGCGCTCCTATTTCATTGGCCCAAGCCGCCCAAGTAGGCTCCGGTTTGAAGCATCTCAAAACTTACAAGCAAGTCTTGACCCAGCATTCGTTTTCAAGCCAGCTGGGCGACACGCATATTGAAAAAGAAGCTATTGGTGTTTGTGGCCTAATTACTCCATGGAACTGGCCGTTAAACGCATAGACGATGCTATGAGTATTATTCAATACTGTATCAAAAATTCAAGGGGAATTATTTTACACCTTGAGATCCAAAGGTGATACCTGAGGATAGACTAGAGCGACTACGTCGCGGAATAATCGCCTTTCGAATTATTGATATTGAACTCGAAGGTATATGCCGATTAAGCCAAGATCGTAGGGAGAATGACAGAAATACTATCCTCAATGGTCTATCAAATAATAACGATATTGGCTCAAAGTTTATCAGCGAAAATATGAAAATGGTCCGTGATTTATACTAAAGCTTGCTGTGGCAGATAGACTAAAACAAGCTTTCACTTGTTACTTTTATTTCACTAATAAATCTTTGTCAGCTTATTCCACAGTCACTGATTTCGCCAGATTTCTAGGTTGATCCACATCCGTACCCTTTAATACCGCAACATGATAAGACAATAGCTGCAGGGGCAGGGTATAGACAATGGGCTCTAAGCTGGCGGGAATATGGGGCAGGTTAATTACTTTGGTACCGATGCTATTTTCAAAACCCGCATCTTTATCGGCGAAAACATACAATAAGCCACCACGGGCCTGTACTTCCTCAATGTTTGACTTTAGTTTTTCTAATAAATCATTATTAGGAGCCACCGCCACAATAGGCATATCCGCATCAACCAAAGCCAGCGGCCCATGTTTTAGTTCACCGGCGGGATAGGCTTCGGCATGAATATACGAAATTTCCTTCAGCTTTAACGCCCCCTCCATTGCCACTGGATACTGGGGCCCACGACCTAAAAATAATGAATGATGCTTCTCAGCAAAATCCTCGGACATAAGCAAAATTTCATCACTAAGCTGTAATACCTGATCACATAAGCTCGGTAGTTGATGAAGTGATTCTACTAGCTGCTGCTCCAAATCTTTACTTAAGCCATTACGACGTCCTAATGCAATAGTAAGCAACTGTAATGCAACCAATTGCGTAGTAAAAGCCTTGGTTGAAGCTACCCCTATCTCCGGCCCCGCCTGGGTCATAAAGGCGATATCGGACTCTCTCGCCAGCGAGCTATTGGCAACATTGCAAATTGTCATGGATGCTAAGTAATATTTTTCTTTGGCTATACGTAATGCGGCTAAGGTATCGGCGGTTTCACCCGACTGGGAAATTGTGACAAACAAAGTATTGGGGCTGACCACCACTTTACGATAGCGATACTCTGAAGCCACTTCAATATCACAGGGTATATTGGCCCAGTCCTCCAACCAATATTTACACACCATGCCTGAGTGGTAGCTGGTACCGCAGGCGATTATCTGTACCCGCTCTACCTGGTCAAAAATTTCCTTGGCTTTGGTACCAAACACTTCTTCCAATATTGTATTTTTACTAATGCGACCACGCAGCGTATTACGAATAACTTTTGGCTGTTCAAAAACCTCTTTTGCCATAAAGTGACGATAATCGCCTTTGTCAGCGACTTCTTCAGCTTCAGAAATTTTGCTGATCGGACGGCTGACCTGCTGTCCATTGATATCAAGGATATTGTAAGCATCGCGACGAACTTCAACAATGTCACCTTCTTCTAAATAGACAAAACGATCGGTTACCTGGCGTAAGGCCATTTGATCAGAGGCGATAAAATTTTCTTCTATGCCAACCCCGATCACCAAGGGGCTGCCACTGCGGGCGGCAACCAATCGTTCGGGCTCATCACTGCAAACTACAGCGAGGCCGTAAGCACCTTCAAGTTCTTTGACCGTTATCTGTACCGCCTGAAATAGATCACCACATTTATTACGATGGTGATTAACTAAATGAGAGATGACTTCGGTATCAGTTTCAGTGATAAATTCGTAGCCAAATTCTTTAAGCCGGGTTCGAAGAACTTCGTGGTTTTCGATAATACCATTATGAACCAGGGCGATATTACCCGAATGGTGCGGGTGAGCATTCGTCTGACTAGGTTTACCATGGGTAGCCCAGCGCGTATGGGCTATGCCGGTTTGGCCTTTGACTGGGTTGCTAATAATTTCTTTTTCGAGCTCGGAAACTTTACCTAAAGCTTTGCGGATATGAAGCTCGGCTTGATCGATTAGTGCTACACCGGCAGAATCATAGCCGCGATATTCAAGCCGCTTTAAACCTTCGACCAATATTCCTAATACATTTCTTTGGGTTACAGCCCCAACGATTCCACACATGGTAATTTCCTAATCGATTTAGCGTTTTGTCAACAAACCTAACATCTCAGCGGTTTATTTTTTCGTCGGCTTCTGCCAATTGGCAATATTACGTTGTTTGGCACGGGCTACCGCTAAACCATTGGCCCCTACATCTTTAGCCACTGTCGAGCCAGCGCCAATGGTGGCACCTTGGCCAATTTTTATCGGTGCTACCAACGCGCTATTTGAACCAATAAAAGCATCGTCGCCAATTGTAGTGTTAAATTTATTAACACCGTCGTAATTGCAGGTTATCGTACCTGCACCAACATTTACATTCTCGCCTAGCTCAGCATCACCAATGTAACTTAGGTGACTTACCTTAGAACCTTTGCCGATCTTAGCTTTTTTGGTTTCAACAAAATTACCAATTTTTGCCCCTAGGCCCAACTCCGTACCGGGACGTAAACGTGCAAAAGGGCCTATATCGGAATCGCCCGAAATGATGCTTTCTTCAATCACACTGTTGGCTTTGATCACGGTGTTTGATCCAATTGTAGAATTAACAATGACACAATTTGGCCCAATGCTAACATTGTCCTGAATCTCTACCCGACCTTCCAAGACACAATTGATATCAATAGAGACATCGCTGCCAGTGATTAATTCACCGCGCAAATCGAAGCGATCAGGGTCGGCTAGGGCAACGCCTTGCTCCATCAGGTTTAATGCCTGCTCGGTTTGGAAATAGCGCTCTAATTCAGCTTGTTGGATTCGATTATTGACCCCTAGCACTTCCAATTCATCGACCGGCTGGGAAATATTAATATCGATATGGTCGGCCGCGGCCATGGCGATAATATCGGTGAGGTAATATTCCTGCTGGGCATTGTCACTGGATAATAACGGCAGCCATTTTTGCAGATGCTGGGCTTGCACCGCCATGATGCCGGTATTCACTTCGTTAACCGCGAGTTGATCTTTGTTAGCATCTTTTTGCTCAACTATGGCGCTGACATTACCTTGGGCATTGCGAATAATGCGGCCGTAGCCATCGGGATCTTCCAGGGTAACGGTTAGCAAGGCCATTGAATCATCGGATACTAAGGCCACCAATTCAGCCAGCGTTTGCCCCGACGTTAACGGTACATCGCCGTATAAAATTAAACAGACAGAATCTTCGCGTAAATTTGGCAGTGCTTGCTGCACTGCATGGCCGGTGCCTAATTGCTGCTGTTGCAGCACATAGTGTAGGCTGGCATCATTCAGTTGCTCTTTAATACGGTCGGCTCCATGACCAATAACCAAATTAATATTGTCAGAGCCAAGGTTTTTAGCGGTATCGATAACATGGGATACCAGACTCTTACCGCCGACCTTGTGTAAAACTTTAGGCAGGGCTGACTTCATTCGAGTGCCCTTGCCAGCAGCTAAAATTACAATATCAAGTAGCATTTCTATTCCTTTAATTCGACGCCTCAACCTCAGTTTTATCGCCTTTGTTCTGACTAAAACACAAAAGGCAGCCCTAGGGCTGCCCTTTAATCTTCAAACAAGATTATAAAAACCTTATTTACCAAGCTTTTTACGAATCGCTTGTAAGGTGCGCAACTGGGCGCTGGCTTCAGCCAATTGAACCGCAGCGCGCGAATAATCGAATTCACCGCTTTGATTGGTTAAAGCTTGCTCGGCTTCTTTCTGTGCGGCCAAAGCCTTGGATTCATCCATATCATCAGCCCGCAAAGCGGTGTCTGCTAATACTGAAACCAAGTTAGGCTGTACTTCTACATAGCCACCGGAGATATAGTAGATTTCCTCTTCGCCACCTTGCTTGATGATGCGAATAGGACCTGGCTTTAAACCGCTGAGTAGTGGCGCATGACCATAGGATATACCCAGATCACCTTCACTACCCGAAGCTACTACCATTTCTACCAAACCGGAAAACAGCTGCTCTTCTGCACTAGCAATTTCACAATGGACAGTCATTGCCATTCTCTTTGCCTCCTAAAAGGGCTTGTATAGGGCCTAGATTTACTAGGCCCTCAAGCAATTACATGCTTTTGGCTTTTTCAACAGCTTCGTCGATGCTACCAACCATGTAGAACGCCTGCTCAGGCAGATCGTCATAATCACCGCCCAACAAACCTAGGAACCCTGAAATAGTGTCTTTCAGAGAAACGTATTTACCTGGCGCACCGGTGAATATTTCCGCTACGTGGAAAGGCTGTGACAAAAAGCGTTCAATCTTACGAGCACGGGTTACGGTCTGCTTATCTTCTTCAGATAATTCGTCCATACCCAAGATGGCAATAATGTCTTTCAGCTCTTTGTAACGCTGTAACACAGTTTGCACACCACGCGCACAATCATAGTGCTCTTGGCCAATGATCAAAGGATCTAGCTGACGCGAAGTTGAATCCAACGGATCGATCGCCGGGTATATACCCTTAGATGCGATGTCACGACTCAGTACCACAGTAGAATCTAAGTGAGCAAAGGTGGTTGCTGGAGATGGATCGGTCAAGTCATCCGCAGGTACATAAACGGCCTGGATCGAAGTAATTGATCCCTGCTTGGTTGATGTAATACGTTCCTGCAGCACACCCATTTCCTCAGCCAAAGTTGGCTGATAACCTACCGCAGAAGGCATACGACCCAATAGTGCAGATACCTCAGTACCCGCAAGGGTGTAACGATAGATGTTATCGATAAACAATAAAACATCTTTACCTTCGTCACGGAATTGCTCGGCCATAGTCAAACCAGTCAGGGCAACGCGCAAACGGTTTCCTGGAGGCTCATTCATCTGACCGTAAACCATAGCTACTTTAGATTTGGTCGGCTCTTCGGTGTTTACCACACCAGATTCCTGCATCTCGTAGTAGAAATCGTTACCTTCACGAGTTCGCTCACCAACACCGGCGAATACAGACAAACCACTGTGCTCTAGGGCGATGTTGTTGATCAACTCCATCATGTTAACGGTTTTACCAACACCGGCACCACCAAACAAGCCAACCTTACCACCCTTGGCGAAAGGGCAAACTAAGTCGATGACTTTAATGCCAGTTTCTAATAAGTCATTAGAAGCTGCTAACTCGTCATACGCTGGTGCTTTGCGGTGAATGACAGAACGCGCCTTCTCACCGATTGGGCCACACTCATCAATGGGGTTGCCCAATACATCCATAATACGCCCCAAAGTTTCTACACCTACAGGTACAGAAATTGGAGATTTTGTGTTATCAACGTTCAATCCACGGCTCAAACCTTCTGATGAGCCCATGGCGATTGCTCGTACCACACCGTCGCCTAGCTGCTGCTGAACTTCAAGGGTTAAACCCTTGTCAGCAACGACCAAAGCGTCGTAAACCTTAGGTACTGAATCACGGGGGAATTCCACGTCAATAACGGCGCCAATAATTTGTACGATACGTCCGCTACTCATTTCCGGATCCTCTTTAAAAAATTTCACTTGGATGCTGGGCTTAAACCGCCGCGGCACCGCTCACAATTTCAGACAATTCTTGGGTAATGGCACCCTGACGAGCTTTGTTGTAAACCAACTGTAAATCGTCAATTAAATCACCCGCATTATCGGTTGCGCTTTTCATTGCAATCATCCGCGAGGCCTGTTCACAGGCACCATTTTCTACTACGGCTTGATACACCTGAGACTCCACATAACGGGTTAATAAACCGTCGAGAAGCTCTTTTGCATCGGGCTCGTATAAATAATCCCAAGCATGTTTACGCTCTTCGTTTTGCTCGGCTTGCAGGGGCAATAACTGCTGTACACCAGGGCTTTGAGTCATGGTATTAATAAACTCATTACCGACTAGGTAAAGCTTGTCAATTTTCCCGGCTGCAAAAGCATCAAGCATGGTTTTAACACTGCCAATTAAGTCTGCAACTGAGGGGTCTTCACCCAAGTCACGAACCGCAGCAACAACATTGCCGCCATAGCTGTTAAAAAACGCTTGTGCCTTGGCACCAATCAAACACAGGTCGATGCCTACATCCAAGTCGGCCCATCCTTTCATGGATTTTATGCTGTGTTTAAACAAGTTAATGTTTAAACCACCACATAAGCCACGATCGGTGGATACCAAAATATATCCCACCCGCTTAGCTTCACGCTCTTGCATATAAATATGCTGATATTCAGGAGTTGCCGCCGCGATATGGCCGACTACATCACGAATACGCTGAGCATAAGGCTTGCCTAATTGCATGCGTTCTTGGGCTTTACGCATCTTACTCGCCGCCACCATTTCCATGGCGGAGGTGATTTTTTGCGTACTTTGAATACTCGTTATCTGAGTACGTATTTCTTTTCCGCTTGCCATAAGCCGTCCCTCGAACAGGCCTTAGTTTAAAATTTATTTAAACCAAGGCTCCGATTAATTACCAGGTTTGAGTTTCTTTAAACTTATCCAAAGCTGCTTTAAAGCCGCCTTCGATTTCGCCGTTGAAATCACCGGAGTTGTTAATCTTGTTCATCAGGTCAGCATGTTCTGCATTCATATAGGAATACAGGGCTGCTTCAAAGTCACCGATTTTATTGACCGCAACATCCTGCAGATAACCTTCGTTAGCTGCATAAAGAACAACACCCATCTCTGCAATTGACAGAGGTGAATACTGCTTTTGCTTCATCAATTCGGTAACGCGCTCACCGTGATCCAACTGGGCTTTAGTGGCATCGTCAAGATCGGAGGCAAACTGAGAGAATGCGGCCAATTCACGATACTGAGCCAGAGCAGTACGAATACCACCGGACAGTTTCTTAATCACTTTAGTCTGCGCTGAACCACCCACTCGAGATACTGAAACACCGGCGTTCATTGCAGGACGTATGCCGGCATTAAACAAATCGGTTTCCAAGAAGATCTGGCCATCGGTAATTGAGATCACGTTGGTCGGTACAAACGCCGAAACGTCACCAGCCTGAGTTTCAATAATAGGCAAGGCGGTCAAAGAACCGGTTTTGCCTTTTACTTCACCGTTGGTGAACTTCTCAACATAATCGGCATTAACGCGAGACGCACGCTCTAGCAAACGGGAGTGCAAATAGAATACATCGCCAGGGTAGGCTTCACGTCCAGGTGGACGACGCAATAATAGAGAGATCTGACGATAAGCCCAAGCTTGCTTGGTTAAATCATCAAATACAATCAACGCGTCTTCACCGCGATCACGAAAGTACTCACCCATGGTACAACCACCAAAAGGTGCCAAAAACTGCATTGCAGCTGGGTCAGAAGCAGTAGCGGCAACAATAATGGTGTGCTCCATTGCGCCGTGCTCTTCTAACTTGCGTACCACAGCGGCGACAGAAGATGCTTTCTGACCCACTGCAACGTAAACACACTTAATACCTTTGCCTTTTTGGTTGATGATGGCATCAACAGCAATGGCGGTTTTACCGGTTTGTCGGTCACCAATAATCAGCTCACGCTGACCACGACCTACAGGTACCATGGCATCAATAGCTTTCAAACCAAACTGTACCGGCTCATCAACCGACTGACGCTCAATTACGCCAGGGGCGATTTTTTCTACGGCGTCAACGGTGCTGTTACCAATTGGGCCTTTACCGTCGATAGGATTACCCAGAGCGTCAACTACACGACCCAGTAATTCATTACCTACAGGTACTTCCAAAATACGGCCAGTACATTTACATTTTTGACCTTCGGCCACGCCTTCATACGCGCCTAGGATCACGGCACCAACGGAGTCTTGCTCCAGGTTTAGTGCCATACCGTAGATACCGCCTTCGAACTCGATCATCTCACCGTACATTACATCGGCCAGGCCGTGAATGCGGATGATACCGTCGGTTACGGAAACTACAGTACCTTCGTTTTTTGCTTCAGTCGCAACATCGAGGCTATCGATTCGCTGCTTAATAATCTCACTGATTTCTGAAGGATTCAGTTGCTGCATGCTCTGTTCCTCACTCCTAATATTAGGAATTCATGGTTTCGGCGAGTTTAGCCAAACGGCCTCGCACCGAACCATCGATTACTGTATCGCCTGCGCGTACCACAATACCGCCCAGTAAACTCTTATCTACAGAGCTCTGTACGGTAACTTCGCGGTCCAGTTTGGCACTCAATGCTTTCGCCAGTTTTGCTTCCAAGTCGCCTGATATTTCAAACGCGGTGGCAACTTCAACATCAATGGACTTTTCCCGTTGCGCCTTAAACTGCTCGTATAAAGCCGCAATAAAAGGCAGTAGTTCCAAACGCTTGTTTTCCGCCAATACCTGAACAAAGTTCTGAGCACTGGGGCTTAAAGCATCGCCGCACACATCTACAAAAGCCTGAGCTTTTTGCTGATGAGTAAAGCCTGGATTTGCCAGGGTAGTTACCATTTTGTCTTGTTGTACAACCGCTGCGGCAGTCGCTAACGCACCTGACCAAGAGGTCAGCTCGCTCGCGCCATCCGCGTATTCAAATACAGCTTTGGCGTATGGTCTGGCCAACGTCGTTAGTTCAGCCATAATATTCCTCGCTTAAAGCTCTGCGGCCAACTTGTCGACCAAGTGGTTGTGAGCATTTTGATCGATAGCGCTACCCAGTACTTTTTCAGCACCGGCCAGAGCCAGAGCGGCAACCTTGCCACGCAGTTCTTCTTTCGCGCGGTTGGCTTCCTGTTCGATCTCGGCTTGAGCCGCAATTTTCAAACGGTCGCCTTCGGCGCGCGCTTGATCTTTGGCTTCTTCAACAATTTGGCTAGCACGCTTGTTCGCTTGCTCTATTATTTCCGCCGCCTGTTGCTTGGCGCCTGTTAAGGTTTCACCGGCTTTTTTCTGCGCCAGCTCCAAATCCTTATCAGCCCGATCCGCAGCTTGCAGGCCCTCAGCTATCTTCTGTTCACGCTCTTCCATAATGGAAATGAGCGCCGGCCAAACATACTTCATGCAAAACAAAATGAATGCGATAAAAGTAATCGATTGACCGATCAGAGTTAGGTTGATATTCACACTAACACCTCTTGCTTAGTTAAAAGTTTCAATTCAGCAATTCGGTGAATTAAGCGGCCAAACCAGGAGCAACAACAAAGATCAGGTACATGCCAATACCTACACCGATCATTGGAACAGCATCCAATAAACCAGCCATAAGGAACATTTTACCTTGTAGTGCAGGGGCTTGCTCAGGCTGACGCGCTGAACCTTCAAGCAGTTTGCCACCTAGAGTACCGAAACCAATCGCGGTACCCAGAGCGCCCAAACCGATTAACAGTGCAGCTGCTACATATACTAAACCAAGTGCTTCCATTATTTTCTCCTTAAGAGAGTCGTTAAGTTAAAGTTTAAAAAGTAAATCGTATTGTTAAGCGGTTGGCCCAGCCCACCACTCAATAATTTTTAGTGTTGCTCTTCCACATCATGCGCCATGGCCATGTAAACGGTAGTTAGTACCATAAACACAAAGGCCTGCAGGGTAATTACCAGAATATGGAAAATTGCCCAACCTAGCTGCATAAAGAAGCCGCCGATACCCATTACTAAACCTGCGCTAAACATTAACGCGATTAAGATAAATATCATTTCGCCGGCATATAGGTTTCCGAATAAACGCAAGCCTAGTGAAATAGGTTTGGCAATCAAGGAAACAGTTTCCAGAATTAAGTTAACCGGAATCAGGAATATATCTATATACCACTTACCAGAATGGAAGGGGTGTAGGGTTAATTCCTTGATAAAACCCATTAAACCTTTTTGTTGAATGCTGAAGAAAATCATCATTGCAAACACAGTTAAGGCCATGCCCATGGTGGCATTGGGATCGGTAGTGGGCACCACTTTAAAGAAGAAATGCGGGTCGCCGGTAATCTTAGTTGCGGCAAAGGGTAGCCAATCAACCGGGATCAAATCCATCAGGTTCATGGTGAACACCCAGGTGAATATGGTCAGCGCCATGGGTGCGATTAGAGCATTTTTATGATGAAAAATATCATTAACGGTATTGTTAACAAACTCCACCATCATTTCGACAAAACTTTGGATACCACTGGGAACACCGGCGGTGGCGTTCTTAGTCGCCCGGCTGAACAGAAAGCCTAATACCAAGGCGAGAAATACCGACCAGCCAATGGTATCGAGGTGAATCGCCATAAAGCCCATATCGACGGCTTCTTGAGATGAATGTGCCAACGTCCAGCCGGTCTGTTCTACCACAGAGCCATCAGCGCGGACGTATCCGGCTTCGAGCTTGCCATAGGCGAGATTCTGGAGATGGTGTTGAATGTACTGGGTAGAAGTTTGACCTTCGGCTGCCATGTTACACCTTATGAATTAAAAGCTAAGATTTAAAAGTTGTAAAAACACTCTCGTTTTTCGCCATGCCTTATTGGAAAATAAGTCTTGGCAATGCCCTCATTCAAGCCTGAGAAAGCATTTTTACAACGTCTAAGCGCTAGCTGCTTAGTTCCTGCTGATTATTATTATAATTTTACATTCCGAACGGCCCGGGCCGCTATGATCAAAGCCACCAGCCAATTGATCAAATAACTTAAACAAAGCCAGGGTAAGCTCATTACTATTGGGCTGGAAAAAACACAGCCAAAACCAACCAAGGTCAGCACATACTTGCCCGTTTCTCCACGATAAAAGGACTGGGCAATTAAACCACCAGCTCTGGCACCACGGAAGCGAAAGGCATAAAAAGTGAAGTAGCTGTGCGGCAAGATAAATAGCAAGGCACCGGCCAATAATGACCAAGCGATAACGCTATCAAACCAATAGACACCGGCCACGGCGGCCAGGTTTACCAAGGTCAATACACCGTAATGGCGCAGTACTTTGGGTTTACCGATGGTACTCACAAACTGGGCACCTCTAACTATGCTTCTTTTGGCATATATTTTCGGTAATCCTGCAATCTCGCTTACATAATTCACGTTTAAACACCTTCAAAGCAGGCTAATACCTACCTTAAGGCAGCGGCATTATAGAGTTATGCGGGGTGACATACAAGGCTAGCAAAAACCTAATAAGACTTGATAATCAAAGGCCTAGGGATATATATAACCAGAGTGAATAATGAAGTTTTATGGGGGCTATAATCCTAACTTTTGGGTATAGCCGGCTGGTGTTGTGGCAACCAGCTTAAGGACCAAGATACCTACAAACCTATCGAGGCCTAGTTAACATTCTCCGAAAATAAGCAATAAAACTTAGGCCTGATACTGCAGGTGGGCCAATATACCGTCTAACTCATCCAAACTGCTGTAATTCAAAACCAGCTTACCTTTGCCCTTGGCGCCATGTTGCAGCTGTACCGGCACGCCAATTTTTTCTGACAGGCCATCTTGTAACTTACGGATATCGGGGTCAACCTGGGTTTCAGGTACAAGCTTCTCTTCCTGCAGCTGCTGGTTGCGTCGTACCAGGGCTTCGGTTTGACGAACAGAAAGACCCTTGGCAACAACCTGCCGCGCAACAATTTTTTGCTCATTGGCAGTCAACGTCAGCAGGGCGCGGGCGTGGCCCATTTCCAAGTCACCATGCTCGAGCATTTTTTTAACTTCATCACTCAGGGCAATCAAGCGTAGTAGGTTGGTTACGGTGGTGCGTGATTTACCTACCGCAGCGGCTACTTCTTGATGGGTTAGCTCAAATTCGTCTTGAAATCGCTTTAGGGCGAAGGCTTCTTCGATGGGATTCAGGTCTTCACGTTGAATATTTTCGATCAGCGCCATGGCAATGGCAGCTTCATCGGCAACGTCACGAATTACTGCGGGTATTTTATCTAGGCCGGCGATCTGAGTTGCACGCCAGCGTCGTTCACCGGCGATAATTTCATACTTTACCGCACCACTTGCAGCAATAGGGCGAACCACAATGGGTTGCATAACCCCTTGGACCTTGATTGATTCAGCCAGTTCTTCCAAGGCATCCGGGTGCATATCGCGGCGCGGCTGGTATTTGCCCCGCTGAATAAATTCAACCGGAATCTCACTCAAAAGACCATCTTTACCGGGTTCGGGTGAACTGACGGCGGCAATCGCCTCGGCCGGGGTTGTAGCGGCGCCTGTACCGCCCAATAACGCACCTAATCCCTTACCCAAACCTTTACGCTTGCCAGCCATGTTCTTGATTTTCCTAATAATTATATTTTATTTTTACAAAAGCGACCGCGCTTTACGCCGGTTCTGCAGCTTTCGCCGCCGTTTCATTGCGACGAATTAACTCACCCGCCAAAGCCAAATAAGAAATGGCGCCCTTTGAGGTCCGATCATAAGCCAGTACCGGCTCACCAAAACTTGGGGCTTCAGCCAAACGAACATTGCGAGGGATGCAAGTACGATAGACTTTATCGCCAAAATACTCGTTCAACTGGGCCGATACATCTTTGGTTAGGCTGTTGCGCGGGTCATACATGGTTCGCAAAATACCCTCTACCTCTAGACCTGGGTTCAACACTGCCTTAATTTGGTTGATGGTGCCAATCAGCGCCGACAGGCCTTCCAGTGCGTAATATTCACACTGCATTGGGATAATAACCCCTTGGCAGGCGGTCAATGCGTTCAAGGTCAACATATTCAACGAAGGTGGGCAATCGATTAGCACATAGTCGTAAAACAAGCCCACCGACTGTAGAGCTTCGTCTAGGCGTCGCTCTTTGTTATCGAGGCCTAACATTTCAACTTCGGCGGCGGTTAAATCACCATTGGCAGGTATGACATCATAACCACCAGAATCAGACAGCACCACGGCTTCGCTCAAGCTGCAATTACCCACTAAGACATCGTAGATGGATCGCTCTAGCTCATTTTTATTGATGCCACTGCCCATAGTGGCATTGCCCTGAGGGTCTAAATCTACCAACAAAACAGTTTTCTTAGTCGCCACCAAAGAGGCTGCCAAATTAACACAGCTGGTGGTTTTGCCCACTCCACCCTTCTGATTGGCGATGGCATACATGTGGCAACGACTAGTCAATGTTTTATCCCTGTAGTTTACGACGGCTGGCGAGCAGTTATTTCCAATAAATGGCGCTCGCCCTCTTCACGCGGTATCTGTAATTTAAAAGAGTTAGCGACGATATAGTGTTTTGCCAACGGCTTCAATTCATCTTCGGGATATATTCCCTTCATGGCCCAAAAACGACCCTGGGCAGTCAACAGATGTTGGCAGCCATTGACCATATCTTCGAGGCTGGAAAATGCCCGGCTGACCACCCCATCAAATAAAACTGATGGTTGATAAGCTTCAACCCGAGCTTTCACCACGGTGACATTGTTTAGCCCCAGCTCGGTTTTAACTTGGTGTAAAAATCGAGTTTTCTTGCCGTTACTGTCCAGCAACGTGAACTGGTTATCCGGCTGGCAAATAGCCAAAGGGATACCCGGTAGGCCACCACCGGTACCCACATCAATTAGGTTACCGCCCTTGATCAATGGCAATACCGCCAAACTGTCCAATAGGTGGCGGCTGACCATGGTATTTACATCACGTACTGCCGATAGGTTGTAGGCCTTATTCCACTTGGCAAATAATTCTATATACCGGACTAGAAGAGTAAGTTGGTGCTCACCCACCTTAAGGCCCAGGGTTTTACAGCCTTTGCTCAGTTGCTGCAGTAATTCTTCTGATAACATAGGGTAATCGCGTTCCTAAGCCGATTGCTTGCGCAAGAAGCCGTGTTTTTTTAAATACACCAGCAACAGTGATACCGCAGCCGGCGTCACCCCGGGTATGCGAGATGCCTGGGCCAGGGTTTGCGGCAGCGCCTGTTTGAGCTTTTGGCAAACTTCGTTAGACAAGCCTTCCACCGTGTCGTAATCAAATTCCGCCGGAATTGCGGTATTTTCATTTTGTTTTAAGCGTTCAATCTCCCCCTGCTGGCGTTCAATATAACCGGCGTATTTGGCGCTTATTTGTACCTGCTCGGCAACAGCCTGGGGCACTTCGGGGGTTTCGCGTCCAATCGACCCCAAGTCCTGGTAGCTCAATTCGGGGCGACGCAATAAATCCATCAAGCTGTATTCACGACTCAGTGGGCTCTTTAATTTGCTCGCTAACTGATCTGCCTCGGTGCTACCCGCCTGTACCCAAGTCGATTTCAAACGCTGTTCTTCCATTGCTATAGCTTCACGTTTTTCACAAAAAGCTTGCCAGCGCGCATCATCGATCAAACCCAAGCCGCGAGCTGTCTCGGTCAAACGGGCATCGGCATTATCTTCTCGCAGCAACAATCGATATTCAGCCCGAGAGGTAAACATGCGGTAGGGCTCTTGGGTGCCCATAGTAATTAAATCATCGACCAAAACACCCAGATAAGCTTCATCGCGACGCGGATGCCAAGTTTCTTTTTCCTGAGCTCGCAGTGATGCATTGACGCCGGCTAGCAACCCCTGCGCCGCAGCCTCTTCATAACCCGTGGTGCCGTTTATCTGCCCGGCAAAAAACAAACCCTCGATAGACTTGGTTTCCAGGCTGTATTTTAGATCCTGAGGATTAAAAAAATCATACTCAATGGCATAACCGGGGCGGGTGATATGAGCGCTTTCAAAACCTTTGATGCTGTGCACCAAATCCAGCTGCACATCAAACGGCAGGCTGGTAGAAATACCATTGGGGTAAAGCTCGTGGGTAGTTAAACCTTCGGGCTCAATAAATATTTGATGAGAATCTTTATCGGCAAAACGGTGAACCTTGTCTTCAACCGAGGGGCAATATCTTGGTCCAACCCCATCGATCACCCCTGTGTACAAGGGCGATCTATCCAAACCGGCCATAATAATTTCATGGGTACGGGCATTCGTATGGGTTATCCAGCAACAGGTTTGTCGAGGCTTATCCTGCTGTCTGCCCATATACGACATCAGCGGTGCCGGATTATCGCCCCACTGCTCAGCCAAGCCTTCAAAATTAACCGTACGCGCATCAATTCTCGGCGGAGTGCCGGTTTTTAAACGCTCCACCCGCAACGGTAATTCTCTTAGCCTATCCGCTAGCGCTATGGATGGCGGGTCACCGGCCCGACCACCGGCGTGGTTTTCCAAACCAATATGAATTTTGCCCCCGAGAAATGTCCCTACAGTCAGCACAATGGACGGGGCATAGAACTTTAGCCCCATTTGGGTAACCACACCTACGGCTTTCCCTCCTTCCACCACTAGGTCATCAACCGATTGTTGGAAAATTTTTAAATTTGACTGGTTTTCTAGAATTTCCCTTACCGCCGCTTTGTATAAAACTCGATCCGCTTGTGCTCGAGTAGCGCGCACCGCGGGACCCTTACGGCTATTTAAGATGCGAAATTGAATTCCACCCTTATCGGTTGCCAAGGCCATAGCGCCGCCTAAGGCATCAATTTCTTTGACCAGATGCGATTTACCAATACCCCCAATCGCCGGGTTACATGACATTTGGCCCAGGGTTTCAATATTGTGAGTCAGCAATAGGGTAGAGCTACCCATACGTGCGGCAGCCAATGCCGCTTCAGTACCCGCATGGCCACCGCCAATTACGATAACGTCAAAGCGTTCCGCATAAATCATTTAGTAAACCTGAGCCTGGGGCTGAGAAAAAGGGCAGGCATTATAGGGGGCTTTGCCGCGAAGTACAAAAGTTGTTTAAAAAATAATCGTGTTATTGAACAATTCAAGATAGTGTGAATTTTAATCAATATTAATTGCTGCGGATCAGCTATATGCCATGCCAATAAATATAAGAATTTTATCGATTACTCTAAATTTATATTTTTAGAAATTAATCATTAATATATAAGAAGAATATAGATATATATGTATATATAGATATATATAAGATTATTATTGTAGTTATTATAGGGGGCTACTTTTTCTGTGGGTAAGCATTAAAACTTCTTTATTATCAATTAGTTACAGTTATGATAAGCACACAAATAAACTCGGTATTTTAACCGTATATCTTGGTAATTAGGCTTGGATGAATCTTGGATAAGTTTTCCAATTAGCTAAAAATCGAGTTATCCCCATTTTTACTCAATTGTTGTCCCTGTTTTATACCGAGGTTTGCCAGCAAGTTTACCTCTGGTCTTCTTGTGCTTAATTAACATACTAAAAAACCAATGAAATTAGCAACTTATGTGGGAAACTTGTGAGTAATTGTGGATAACCTATGCTAACTGACTGCTGTTGTTGATTTTTTCTGTGGGTAAGTTGTATTTAAGAAAATGGATAAATTGCTGCTTAGCGGCTTTTTAGTCTGAACGCTTGGATTGGGCTAAGTGCTAAAGAAGAGGATTTTTGCAGGGTTTTAGGGGCTAGGGCCAACGTATTTTAAGCTTGATAGGCAATATTTAGCAGGGAGTAAGTCGGAGTTTATTCGGCTATTTGGACTGTTAGCGAGGTAAAATATTTTTTGTATCATGCCCAAACAAATATGAATGGCCGTTTAGTCTCGGTTTAGCTCTAGGGTTTTGCCATCTAGCTTGTCTAAAATAGGTGTCGAAGCGAGAACCGATGACCAATTCCTGGTTGAGAATTGGTCATCGGTCTAAATGATTGCCGTCCGCAGGTTTGCAGGCGATTTGAAAAACGTCTCTAGAGCTAAGGCAATTATCAGTTTCGCAGGCTATTTACCAATACAAAAACTGGAAAATATACGCCCTAAAAGCTCATCTGGAGTAAATTGTCCGGTTATTTCACCCAGAGAATCCTGGGCAAGGCGTAGGTCTTCGGCTAACAATTCACCGGCAGCCATACCGTGTAGCTGTTCTGAGCCGGTTTCTAAGCTCTGCTTGGCACGCTCGAGGGCGTCTAAATGTCGGCGGCGGGCGGTAAAGCCACCCTCGTTGGCACCGGTATAGCCCATGGTCTCTTTTAGGTGTTCTTTTAATACTTCCAAGCCCTCTCCCTGTTTGGCGCTCAAACCCAGACAGCGATGACCCTGGTTAAGCCAGCCAATAGCGTGTTGGCTTAGGTCGGCTTTGTTACAGATAACCGTTAGATGGTCCAGGCTGGATAGTTTTTGGGTGAATTCAGGCCATACTTTTTCTGGGTCTAGACTGTGGCCTGCCTCTAGCTGCTGGCCATCAACCATTAATAAAATCAGGTCTGCCTGTTGAATTTCCTGCCAAGCTCGCTCTATTCCAATACGCTCGACCTCATCCGGGCTATCACGCAAGCCAGCGGTATCAATAATATGCAAGGGCATACCGTCAATATGAATATGTTCACGCAAAATATCACGAGTAGTACCGGCAATATCGGTAACAATGGCAGTATCGCGTCCGGCTAGGGCATTTAACAAGCTGGATTTTCCGGCATTGGGTTTGCCAGCAATGACCACTGTCATGCCTTCACGTACCAGTACCCCTTGTTTGGCCTCGGCCAATATATCGAGTAGCTGAGTTTGAATTGCAGCTAAATCTTTAGCCACTTTGCCGTCGCTTAAAAAATCAATTTCTTCTTCCGGAAAGTCAATTGACGCTTCAACATAAATGCGTAGGCGGATGAGGGCTTCAACCAGTTGTTGAATTTGGGCAGAGAAAACACCCTGTAAGGAGTGTATTGCATTGCGTGCAGCTTGTTTGGAGCTTGCGTCTATCAGGTCTGCAATGGCTTCAGCTTGCGCCAAATCGAGTTTATCGTTTAAAAAAGCCCGCTCAGAAAATTCACCTGGGTTAGCTAGTCTGGCGCCTAAAGCGCAAACCTCAGCCAGAATCATATCCATAATGACTGGGCCACCATGACCCTGCAGCTCTAAAACATCCTCACCAGTAAAAGAGTCTGGATTTGGAAAATATAGAGCCAGGCCTTCATCGATGACATGATTATCACTATCGAAAAAAGGCGTGTAATGGGCATGCCGTGCTTGCAGGGTTTTATGGCTAATTGCCGCCGCTATAGTGGCGGCTTTAGGGCCAGAGACGCGCACAATACCGACACCACCCCGTCCCGGGGCTGTGGCAATGGCTGCAATAGTGTCAGTTGGGTAAATATTCATAGGGCGGCATTATGGAGCTTGCCTTGTTTGAGCTCAATCTCTGTTTACTGATAGTTGGTAGTTCTTTTTGGTAGAGGGTAATTAACGGTAATGTAAATTGAATTGATACAGGTCATCCAGACCATAAAAAGCCGGCATATAGCCGGCTTTGGTTTGTTATGGATAAACCGCCTAAGCGGTCGTAGCTTCAATCTGTTTGGTGATTAAATACTGTTGGGTCATGGACACGGTGTTGTTGACCACCCAGTACAGTACTAATCCAGCTGGGAACCACATAAATAAGAAGGTAAACATGATTGGCATCAGCTGCATAATCTTAGCCTGCATTGGATCTGGAGGTGTTGGGTTTAACTTCATCATAATCCATTGGGTAACACCCATAATTAGTGGAAGAATGAAGTAGGGATCTTTTACGGAAAGGTCGGTGATCCATAATATCCACGGTGCGTGGCGTAGCTCTACACTTTCAGATAATACCCAATACAGGGAAATAAATACTGGCATTTGAATAAGGATTGGCCAGCAACCAGAGAGCGGGTTAACGCCTTCTTTTTGATACAACTTCATGGTCTCTTGACCCATCTTTTGACGGTCATCACCATATAGATCTTTTAGCTGCGCCATCTTGGGTTGCAGAGCGCGCATCTTGGCCATGCTTTTATAACTCTTGGCGGTGAACCAGAAGAAGATACCCTTAATGATTATGGTTAGAACAATAATCGACCAACCCCAATTGATAACGATGCTTTGGATCATAGTTAGTAGCCAGAAGATAGGTTTGGCAATCCACCATAACCATCCGTAATCCACCGTTAAATCAATATAAGGGGCAATTTGTTCTAGTCTATATACATCTTTAGGGCCTACATAAAACTGGCTGTTAATAAGGCCTTGTTGACCTGGTTCTACCAGTGTTTGCGGGGCAATATAGCCAAAGGTATAGAGGTTTTGATTGCCGATGCGACGTAAAGTAAACTTATTTTTCTGGCTTTTATCGGCGATCCAAGCACTGATAAAATAGTGCTGCACCATGGCTACCCAGCCACCGTCGATATTTTCGGTAAAACTCTCATCGTCGAGGTCGTCAAAATCAAGTTTCTTATAATTTTCTTCGGCGGTGGTTAAAGCCGCGCCTAAATAAGGCTGCAAGCCAATAGCGCTACTGCCAACAGCAACCTCACTGTTATCACGTTTAATTTGAGCATAAAAATTAGACTTCCAATTTTTGCTGCTCTGATTATCGATTAGGTATTGGATATTGACCAGGTTGTCACCACGTTTAAATATAAAACGTTTAATGATATTTACTTTACCTTGCTGAAAGCTTAAATCCACAGTCAGTTGGTCGCTACCATTGGCTATGCTGTACTCAGTCGCGGCGCTATGAAATAAGGGCCGGCCGGCTGAGGTGTCGGTGGCATTGGTGCCGCCGATTAAGCCACTTTGAGCGATATAGGTTTTTTGTGCATTACGATCTAATATCACATAGGGCTGATCTGGAGTATCGATCTCAGCAAAATGTTTGGGTAATGCTGCTCTGACAATGTCGCCGCCGAGGGGATCAATATGCAATTCCAGAGAATCCGTTTTCACGTGAATTAGCTGAGCGCTGCTTTTTTGTACCAGCTTGGTTTTTGTTTCACCACCGATAACGGGTAAATCTGAGGCTGATGGCGCGGTGCCACTGTTATTTAATGCCGCTGGTAGTTCGCTAGGCAAGGCAGAGCTTTGAGTTTTTAACTGCTGCTGGACCAAGGCGGTTTTTTGCGCCAGTTTTTCGTTTTGGAATTCATTCCATTCCAATACTAGTAGGTAAGACACAATCGCCATACCGCCTATTAATATGTATTTTTGCCAATCCATAATATTTATCTAGGTCTTGTTGGATGATTAGAAGGTGAGGCTGCTGGTTCTGGTACTGGATCAAAACCACCTTGATGCCAAGGCTGGCATTTTACCAGTCGCTTTATCGTAAGCCAGCTGCCTTTTAAGGCGCCGTGAGATTTAATGGCTTCTTCACCATAGTGTGAGCAAGTTGGATAGAAACGACATTGATTACCAAGCCAAGGGCTGGCCAAGTAGCGATAACAATGAATTAACGCAATCAATAGATGCTTCATGGGGAGTCTTGGCTGGCGATCCTTTTAACAAGGCGCTGCCATTGCTTCACTAGTTGGTGGTGTAAATCGGCACTGTCCAATTGGTCCATGCCACGGCGAGCCAGAACTATAGCATCGATACCACCAAGTTGGTGCTGCTGATGTCGAAAAGTTTCTCGAATTACCCGTTTCATGCGATTACGTTGTACCGCAAGACGAATATTTTTCTTGGCAATGACTAAACCAAGACGGGGAGTATTTGTTTGGTTGGGTCTGGCAAGGATAAGGAAGTGCTTATGAGAAGCTTTTGCCGAGGCGCTGTCGAAGACAGTCTTAAAGTCACCAGAGCTTAGCAGGCGCAAAGACTTATCAAAGTGATAATCTTGCGACAAATCTATTCTCCGGTGCTACTTAAATATACTGTGTAATTAGGCCGCTAAAGAGCGACGACCTTTACTACGACGACGAGCTATCAATTTACGACCGTTTTTGGTGGCCATACGTGAACGAAAACCGTGAGTACGTTTACGCTTAAGAATACTGGGCTGAAAAGTTCTTTTCATGGTTCTACTACCTATACCGTGGCTTATCTGCTGAGCGTGTGGGCTTATTGCAATGAAGCGTAGGCACAGGCTCGAATAAAAAGAGGCGCGATTTTAATTGAGCTAGAGCATAAAAGCAAACCCTAATTCCTACATGGCTGAATATTGCCCAAGAAAATGATGCTGTATTAGTTTTGCACATATTATATTCAAGTTCTTAACAGGTTTATCCACATTTTTAATTTTGGTTTTGGTCTCGCAAGTGGCGTATTGCATGGCTCTAAACATCTAATTTTATAGAGTTTAATCTTCTTTGTTATCATTTTTAAGGTATTTATGTGGATAACTTTTACGGCTTATTGTAGGCTAGCCGTCTATTTTACAAAGCCAAACTAAATATCGCTTAAAAAGTGCATAATTCAGTGAATAATGATGTCTAGCATATTATTATGCTGTCGTCTCGCGCTGTTTATTGTAGTGAGCTATTCCAAAGTGCTTATTTTACAATCAGTTGCTTCAATTTATAAGCTAACTTGTGGTTTCGATACGGCCACTGGCTTGTATTCTGTTTGGTCGTTCTAATAATTCACATTATAAAGAGCAACGTTTTTTGCTTGTATAAGTATTAATACCTTGTTGGGGTATTAGGGGGAGTATTCTTGCCAGAATCCATCTGGAGCCAGTGTTTAGGTAGTTTGAGTCAGGAGTTGCCAACTCAACAATTTAATACCTGGATTAAACCATTACAGCCACAACAGAATGAACAGGGCGGGCTAAGTTTAATTGCGCCTAATCGCTTTATTCATGACTGGGTTAATGACAAATACCTTTCTCGTATTATAGAGCTGGTTAACAGCTATGCTAATGGTGCGCGCCTTAGTGTGGAAGTCAGCATAGCAGCGCGGCAGGCGACGCGATTCCAACGACGTAGCCCCAGCACTAACTCCACTACGGTTGGCGGCAGCCCTGTAGCGGCTATACCCAATGCCATGACTCAGATGCAGCCAAGTATTACGCCAGCACCACAGCGTGCCGCGGTCGCCTCACAGTCGCAGTTATTTTCGCCACCTGCTCCAATTATCCAAACACCTAGCCCGGCTATTATAAGAACCCCAGAACCTAAACCAACGGTCGAGGTTGAGGGCGGTTTAAAACATCGCAACTATCTTAATGCTGGGTTTACGTTTAAGAGTTTTGTTGAGGGTAAATCCAACCAATTGGGTTTGGCTGCTGCTAAGCAGGTCGCTGAAAACCCCGGTGGCTCTTATAACCCACTGTTTATATATGGCGGTGTTGGTCTTGGTAAAACACATTTAATGCATGCGGTTGGCCATCACCTGGTCGAAAAAAATCCCCACGCAAAAATAGTTTATCTCCACTCAGAGCGTTTTGTAGCAGATATGGTCAAGGCGCTGCAATTGAATGCCATTAACGATTTTAAACGTTACTACCGCTCGGTTGATGCTTTGTTGATTGACGATATTCAATTCTTCGCTGGTAAGGAACGTTCGCAGGAAGAATTCTTTCACACCTTCAATGCATTGTTGGAAGGCGGGCAACAAATAATTTTAACTTGTGATCGCTACCCTAAAGAGATAAGTGGCTTAGAAGAGAGATTGAAATCTCGTTTCGGATGGGGCTTAACTGTCTCGGTAGAGCCGCCAGAGCTTGAAACCCGGGTTGCGATTCTGATGAAAAAAGCCGCTCAATCTAATATATTATTGCCCAATGATGCAGCCTTTTTTATTGCTCAAAGAATTCGTTCCAATGTACGTGAATTGGAAGGTGCTTTAAAAAGGGTGATAGCCAACGCGCAATTTACCGGCCGTGATATCGATGTTGGTTTGGTGCGAGAAGCGTTAAAGGATTTGTTGGCCCTGCAAGATAAGCAGGTGGGTATTGATAATATTCAAAGGGTTGTGGCGGAGTACTACAAAATTAAGGTGGCTGACCTGCTATCAAAACGTCGCAGCCGTTCGGTGGCGAGGCCGCGACAGGTTGCTATGTCGCTCGCTAAAGAATTGACCAACCACAGCCTGCCTGAAATTGGCGATGCGTTTGGTGGTCGCGATCACACTACGGTATTGCATGCCTGCCGTAAAATTAAAGAATTAAAAGAAGAAGATGCTGATATTAGGGAAGATGTTAAAAACCTATTAAGATCTTTAACAACATAGTTTTAATCTATCGTAAAGTCAATTATAAAACTACGCCATTAGGAATGGATATACCATGAAATTTTCGATTTCCCGAGATGCTTTTTTCAAACCTTTACAGCTAGTTACCGGCGTTGTCGAGCGCCGCCAAACCTTGCCCGTGTTGGCTAACGTATTGATCGTTTTAGATGGCGATCAGTTGTCTTTGACTGGCACTGATTTGGAAGTCGAAATTATTGGTCGGGTGCAGCTGGAACAACCGGGTGAGTCTGGTGAAATAACTGTCCCTGCGCGCAAATTATTCGATATTTGTCGGTCTCTGCCCGATAGTGCGATGATCGATTTTACCCAATCAGATCAAAAGGTTACCGTTAAAAGTGGGCGTAGTCGTTTTACTTTATCAACCTTGCCTGCGAGTGATTTTCCAAGTGTTGAAGATGGCGATCAAGATCTTCAATTTAACTGTGCCCAGGGTCTCATTAAACGTTTGATTGACCGAACTGGATTTGCTATGGCGCAGCAAGATGTTCGTTATTATCTTAATGGTATGTTATGGGAAGTGTCACAAGGGCGTTTGCGTTTTGTGGCAACTGATGGCCATCGGCTAGCGATGTGCACCAAGGAAGTCGATATTCAAACAGGCGATACACGACAAGCTATTTTGCCGCGTAAAGGTGTGGTCGAATTGTCTCGGCTATTGGAAGATAGCGATGATGAAATATCGATAAGTTTGGGCAGTAACCATATACGCGCTACTTCTCCAAGTTATACGTTCACCTCTAAATTGGTTGACGGTAAGTTTCCCGATTATGATCGGGTATTGCCGAAAAATGGCAATAAGACAGTTATCGGCAATCGGACTGAGCTTAAGCAGGCCTTTGGCCGGGCGGCTATTTTGTCGAATGAAAAATACCGTGGTGTTCGCCTTATGTTGTCTGATGGTCAGCTGACCATAACTGCTAACAACCCCGAGCAAGAAGAGGCCGAAGAAACCACTACTGTTGATTATGCTGGAGACAGTCTGGAAATAGGCTTTAATGTTAGTTATCTTCAGGATGTCATGGGGGTTTTGAGTTCGGATAGTGTCAAGTTCACATTGGCTGATGCTAATAGCTCGGCCTTAGTTGAAGAGCTTGAAGAAGGCGATTCGGTTTATGTCGTAATGCCGATGCGTCTTTAGTCGTTTTACAGTCAGCGAAAGTAATTTTACTTTGCCTATAAAACGGCTAAAAATTTCTAACCTCCGGAACCTGGATGCACTCGATCTGCATCCGGACCCCTCCTTAAATATTATTTATGGCGTCAATGGTAGTGGCAAGACCAGTGTGCTGGAAGCAATACATCTGTTGGCCATGGGGCGGTCTTTCCGCACTCATCGGGTAAAACCGGCAATTAAATTCAACGCCGATTCCATGGTTCTTTTCTCCTCTATCGTTGACCACGACAATTTTACCCACAGTGTTGGTATTCAACGCTCGACTAAAGGGGATTCATTTACAAGAATAGATGGACGCGCTGCCTCTAGTGCAGCCGAATTAGCCAGTTTGTTACCGGTTCAGTTAATGGATGCCCATAGTTTTGACCTTATCGAGGGGCCGCCTAAGTTACGTCGGTCCTTCTTGGATTGGTTGGTGTTTCACGTGGAACCAGCTTTCTATTCGGCCTGGAAAGATTATTCGAAGATACTAAAACAACGCAATAGCTTGCTCCGGCGTGGTAGAATAGGGAGTTTTGAGCTTGAGCCTTGGGATAGTGAGTTGTGTAGGTTAGCCGAGGAGCTCAAGACGATGAGGCTTAATTGCTTCAAGTTACTTGAGTCCAGCCTGGCGGAGGTGATTAGTGACTTCCAAGTTATGGATAATCTCAATATTGGTTTCTACGGTGGTTGGTCAGAAGATACTGAGTTGGCAGAAGTATTAAAATCTGGCTTAGAGAGAGACAGTAAGTTGGGCTATACCTGGTACGGTGCACACAAAGCAGAGATTCAAATTAAAATAAACGGCTTTCCCGCTGACCAAGCATTATCTCGGGGCCAGCAAAAACTGCTTATTTGCGCACTTAAAATCGCTATGGGTCAGGTATACAAGGGCGTAACCGGTAAAACCTGTGTCTATTTGATCGATGATTTACCATCAGAATTGGACAAGCCTAACCAAAAGCGGCTGGCAAGCTGGTTAACTAAACTAGAAGCTCAAGTTTTTGTCACTTCGGTGGATAAGGATCCTTTGATAGAGGCTTGGCCAGAACAAGATAATTACTCTGTGTTTCACGTGGAACATGGAACAATAACAAGTGAATCCCTAGAATAAGCAATGCTACTAGGGACCCCAAAAGCATAATGGAGCAAAATATGTCTGAAGAGAATTCCTACGATTCGTCCAGTATTAAGGTACTTAAAGGATTGGACGCCGTAAGAAAACGTCCCGGCATGTATATCGGTGATACCGACGATGGAACCGGTTTACACCATATGGTGTTTGAAATCGTCGATAACTCCATTGATGAAGCCTTAGCAGGCCATTGTTCAGAGATTAAAATCGTAATACATCCGGATGAATCTGTGTCTGTTTCGGACAACGGTCGTGGTATCCCCACTGAAATGCACGAAGAAGGTGTATCTGCCGCTGAAGTAATTATGACTGTTTTACATGCTGGCGGAAAATTTGACGATAATACGTATAAAGTATCGGGTGGTTTGCACGGGGTTGGGGTATCGGTGGTAAACGCTTTATCCAGTGAGTTACGACTGACGATCCGTCGTGAAGGCAAGGTATACGAACAGGTATACTGCCACGGTGTACCTCAAGAGCCCTTGAAAATAATCGGTGATACCGAAGTATCGGGTACGGAAGTTCATTTTATTCCATCACCTGAAACCTTCACTAATATACTGTTTCACTACGATCAGCTGGCTAAGCGCCTTAGAGAGCTATCATTCCTTAACTCTGGCGTTAGAATCGTACTTAAAGACGAGCGTAGCGGTAAGGAAGATGCATTTCAATATGATGGCGGTTTAGAGGCTTTTGTTCAGTATTTAAATCAAAATAAAACATCGATCAATAAAATCATTCATTTTGATGTCCAGCGTGAAGACGGTATCGGTGTTGAAGTGGCAATGCAGTGGAACGATTCTTTCCAAGAGAACATATTTTGTTATACCAATAATATCCCCCAAAGGGACGGTGGTGCTCACCTTGCAGGCTTCCGAGCTGCCCTAACTCGTGGTCTAAATGGTTATATTGAAAAAGAAGGTATGGGCAAAAAGGAAAAGGTCAGCACTACGGGTGATGATGCACGCGAAGGCCTAACAGCCATTATTTCGGTGAAGGTACCAGACCCCAAATTTTCTTCTCAAACTAAGGATAAATTGGTTTCATCAGAAGTTAAAACAGCGGTTGAACAGGAAATGGGCGGTTCATTTAACGAATACCTATTAGAGAACCCCCAAGAGGCCAGGCAAATTGTCGGTAAGATGATTGATGCTGCGCGTGCCCGAGAGGCTGCCCGTAAGGCTCGTGAGATGACCCGGCGTAAAGGCGCGTTAGATATTGCGGGTTTACCCGGAAAACTAGCAGATTGCCAGGAGAAGGACCCAGCCCTTTCAGAAGTATATCTAGTGGAGGGTGATTCGGCTGGTGGATCTGCCAAGCAAGGCCGAGATCGACGCACCCAGGCAATCTTGCCACTTAAAGGTAAGATTTTAAACGTAGAAAAAGCTCGCTTCGATAAGATGTTGTCGAGCGCCGAGGTAGGTACCCTTATAACCGCCCTTGGTTGTGGCATTGGCTCTCAGGAATTTGATCCGGACAAGCTTCGTTATCATCAAATTATTATCATGACCGATGCCGATGTGGATGGTTCACACATTCGTACATTGCTATTAACTTTCTTCTTTCGCCAAACTCGCGAATTAATTGAGCGTGGTCATGTTTATATTGCCCAGCCACCTTTGTACAAAGTGAGCAAAGGCAAACAAGAACAATACCTCAAAGACGAAGGCGCGATGCTAGAGTTTTTAACCAATGCAGCACTGGAATCGGGTGCTTTGCACGTCAACCCAGATGCACCGGCTATTACCGGTACAGGCTTAGAAGAGCTAGTTGTTTCCTATCGAGTCGTGATGGCAACTATTGAGCGTCTATCTCGTTTATACCCCAGCGAAGTGTTAGAGCAGCTCATCTATCAAACCGAAATCAAGCCAGAGCAGCTTACCGAGCGTGCCCAAGTAGAACAGTGGAGTGAAGACTTACTGTCATTGGTGGAAGCGTCAAATGGTACTGGTACCCACCGTTATAAGGTGTCAGTAAAAGAAGATAAAGAACGTAACGTGTTTTTACCTGTATTTACTATTACCGCCCATGGCGTCGATCATGAGTATCATTTTAACCACGACTTTTTTAACTCCGGTGAATACAAGTCGATGGTAGCACTGGGTAAAAAGATGATCGGCCTGCTAGAGGAAGGTGCATATTTTTCCAAAGGCGAGCGTAAATTAGAAACCACAAATTTTAAAGATGGCCTAGATTGGCTAATGACGGAGTCTAAGCGCGGATATAACATACAACGATATAAGGGACTGGGTGAGATGAACCCTGAACAGCTTTGGGAAACTACCATGGATCCTGAAACTCGACGTATGTTACAAGTCACCATCGAAGATGCCATTGGGGCAGACCAAATGTTTACTACCTTGATGGGTGACCAAGTAGAGCCACGGCGTGAGTTTATTGAAAAAAATGCGCTGTCGGTTGCTAACTTAGATATATAAAAAGTTAGTTATAACTAACGAAACGGTCTATCCTGCTAGACTTAAATGTCTAGCAGGATCATGAAAAACGTCACAGTGTCCAAAGCAAGCCGGGTGCTCTAAAGAAATGGAACCCTTGGTATTGCTGGCGGTATATATGATGTTGGTGCCGACAATGATTGAGGTAGTTAGCTTTTATTGCCTCAGTCGTTAAAAGCTAGATTAGGCAGTATTAAGATTTATGCCTAAACACGCGATAACAGTAAAAACGCTAAGTGAGGCAAGCTGATCTATCTTTATTTGAACCGCTTTAAACTGACTAAATAGAGACTACTCCCTCCGTGTCGAAGTCCGGCACTCTTTGAATAGCTTGTTGCTATTTCACCAGCTCTTGAAACAAGACATCTCCACCCTCATACAATACTGTCACCTAATACCCATTTTATTGTAAGCGTGAAAACGTCGGTTTAACTAATATCCCGGATCCAACTAAATACCTTTATACGATTTTTTGGAAAACCAAAGAGTATTTTTTATGAGATTAAATATTCTTTATCATAATACTTATTTCTTTTTATAGTATAGATTTATAAAAAATATGCCTACGTTTAAACCCTGTTACCTATAAAAGCGCTAGAGAAAATAGCTTAGCAAGCTGTTTTTTTATCTGACGGCATCTTTGTTGTTTGGCGCTTAATCAAACCTATAGTTTAGTTATTGAATTACTTACACTTTTTGTAAGGCTGACCAACGGTGTTGTCCTAAGCCATTAATTTGTCTCACTTTTTTTAAACTGAACTAGGTTTAATAATGGGCAGCCCAAATTGCCCTGCGTGAATTTTGAAATAATTTTAGGGTAATGTCATGGTAGACCTAGCAGCGGGAAATCCTTCCGGTAATAAAACATTTGTAGCAGTGGTGTCTGAACTCCGCGGTGAAGTCGAAATACACCCTAGCGGTAATATTGCAGTATTGGGCCAAAGACTGGAACTGGGGAATCAGATAGATACTACTAAAGAATCCGCAGTGGTCGTTCGTTTTACCTCTGGCGGTGCTGTTATCTTGGGCGGACAGCAGACGTTAAACATTACTGCGGGTTTACTAAATAAGCTGAAAAATGAGGATGGGCTTATAGATCTCGACTCCCAGTCAGACTCAATTGTCGAAGCATTACAGAGGGGGGAATCGCTGGATAAGTTGGGTACTGAAGCCGGTGGTGACAGTGCAAGTGCAGCCGCTGCGGGAGTTAGATATGAATACACAGCACAGCAAATAATGCCGCTAGCAGGAGAGGATACAACTCACCAGGCGCAGGAATATGAAACCATGCCGAGCAAAATCTCTGCTGATGGAGATGCGGGCGTGACAGGTGTCGATGATGTCAATCTTGATGCGGTCAATGCCAAGGTCGGAGCAATTGATGGAGTAGCGGCTACTACTGTGGCAGAGATTCAAAATTTGGCTGACACCGCTCTCGCGAAAATCAGCGCCTATGCCGAGGATAGGAGCTTGCCCAAACCCAGCATTCAAGACTATGTCGACGCAGGTATCAATGGTGTTGACGATAATAATATTGATGCTGTAAATGACTTGATTGACACAGGAGATAAGCAAGCTGCAGATGAGCTGGCTGAAGTCCAATCAATAATTAGTAATGCATCAGCCCAGCTAACGGCGATCCAAAAGATTGCCAGCTACGCCGATGACAAAACCAACCCCGAACCGACGTTGGATGATTATACCGCTGCCAAAGTGAATGGTGTTACAGCCGATAACTTGACTGCCGTTAATGCTCTGGTTGATGGGCTGGGAAAAAACGATGCGGATACTGAAACTGAAATCGAAGGACTAATCGGCAATGCATCAACTCAGCTGACCGCCATCCAAAAGATTGCCAACTACGCCGATGACAAGACCAACCCCGAGCCAACATTGGATGATTACACCGCCGCCAAAGTAGATGGTGTTACTGCGGATAATTTAGCCGCTGTTAATGCCCTGGTTGATGCGGAGAATAAAACTGATACCGATACTCAAACCGAGATCGAAGGTCTAATAAGCAATGCAACAGCTCAACTAACCGCCATCCAAAAGATCGCCAACTACGCTGATGACAAGACCAACTCTGAGCCGACGTTGGATGATTATACCGCTGCCAAAGTAGACGGTATCAGTGCCGGCAACTTAGCAGCTGTGAATGAGTTGATAGATACAGTAGATAAAA
>Ga0209292_1000028_pt1 | contig 231158 bp, 183 predicted proteins | sample GOMGulsemesocosm_2_FD_184634 | JGI IMG/M metagenome (GOLD analysis project Ga0209292, IMG submission 184634) | Methane-oxidizing microbial communities from mesocosms in the Gulf of Mexico - GOM9C Gulf of Mexico (SPAdes) (version 2) | ecosystem: Environmental > Aquatic > Marine > Cold seeps...
GAACTTGAAGAGTTTGCCGTTTTTACTAACTTTATAGGTTGCAACAGGAACGGAGCTATTGGTATGTGACTTAGCACTTTCCCTGATGCCGATTACTTTGCTAATGGCAAAGACTTCCTTATTTACTGCGAGCCTTAGTTAAGACCTAGGGCTAGCGCCTATTAACAGTTTATTAGTGCGAACTCGTCTTACTAATTACCGAAGTCGAATTCAATTTTGTTATTAATACATTAAAAATTAGTAACTTACAAATTTTACCCGTGAAGGACAAGTTGTTAGTGCGAATCTTGGGGGGAAAGTAGAAAGTGTCGCACTAATTATCTCTAAAGGTCAATGATATCAATTACTTACGGTTTTCTGTGTGAATTAGTGCGCAAGGTGCGGATTGACGGTCTTATCGAAATGTTTACCAATAGACACATGTTGATTAGGGAGGCTTTAGGCGACTAACTTCGATGCAGTGAGCGTTAATATAGGATTTTCCGATAAGATAAAATAAAACTCGAAAATAACACCGTAGGCGGAGAGATTTCTGTTCTGGGCAAGGCGTGGTTCGACAGGCTCACCACGAGCGGAATAGTTGCTTTATGCATTATAAATGACCGATCGAGCAGGGCAGCAACGCGGCCAGGACAAAAAGACCCATCGTTAAAAATGAAACTCGAAAATAACACCGTAGGCGGAGAGATTTTTACCGCTGGCAAGGCGCCGGGCAGCGCAGTGAGGGAGCTTATGCATTATAAGTGACCGATCGAGCAGGGCAGCAACGCGGCCAGAGGTAAAAAGATCCCGCCTACGGCGTTATTTTTTAGCGGGTCATCTTCTTGACAAAGACTACAACAAAAAGGGCTAAAGTAAAGCTACCAATCAAAGCTTCCAACGCCGCAAATATTCGCGATATCCCTTGCGGGGTAATGTCTCCATAGCCGAGCGTAGTGAAGGTGACAATGCTAAAGTAAATACTATCGAGGAAGGTAATTAAATTACTATTAAAGCTGGCCTGGGCTTGGAAGCTTAGTTGTTCGCCGGCAAAGCTGATACCAGAAAAAAAATAGGTAATAGCAAAGCCAAAAATAATTGAACAGCTGAAGGCAACGACGCGAATGGGCTGTTCGCCATAGCCACAAAATAAGTCCACCAATTTAGAGATTAGGCGCTTAAAAGAATACTTGGGCATTTGTTTGCGTCTTACGACCATTTCCCGCTCAAAGAAAAATCCCGCCATTTCGAAGATACCTTGATTTTCAAATACCTTGCGTAAATTGCGGTAAATTTCTTCGGCCTGCTGGTATAGGTCCATCTGCTCTTCGTGGTTGTCAGAGCTGATGGCGCGTTTTTCTTGCTGTACCTTGTCGCCCCAGGTAACGTGGTCGAGCTTGGCATCATTAAATTTAGTGCCCAGCAGGTTGCAGTTTTCCAAATTGGCGCAGTGTAAATTGGCGTGGCTCAGATCGGCCTTCATGAGGGAACTGCCTGAGAGGTCGAGCATAAAGCAGTGGGCGTAGCGCATATTAGATCGGTAAAGGTCGGCATCGGTCAGGCTGTAGCCAACTTTGGAGCGGTGATGAACTAAATCGATATCTTCCAGGTTACAGCCAGATAATTTAAAGTCGTGCATGGCTTCGCCGGTTTTGGCCCTGGCTTCTAGGGCCTCTTTGGCGTCTGGATTCTTGCTGTAAACGCCGGTTATCCAGTCTTTGTTGTTTTCCTGCACAATATACCCCAGTCCTTAACGTTATCGCTGCCTTAAATATAGACGAGGCCTCAAAATTTTCCTGTTAGGCGGGTGGAAATTATTTGGTTGTAGCAAAGTTGGTAAAGGCTTTGAGTAATAGGCAGGCGCAGCCGTACAGCAGTAGTATGCCAATGCCGTTGGCGCCAATATCCAGCAGGGAAAACAAGCGGCCCGGAACCCAATGCTGAGCGGCCTCGATCAGTGTCGAGCTTAAAAATAGCAGCATAAAGGCTTGCCACGGCAATATTCTAGGCAGCAGGGCCAAACTTAAGGCCGCCGCCAAACCACCCCAACAGATCAAGTGTAGGCTTTTATCCCAGACATTCTCAAATATGGCCCCCGGCTGTGGAGTTAAGCTTAGGTAGCTGGCGATAATATACAGCACAAAAAACAAGGCCCAGCGCGTTCGGGCAAAGGGTGGGTTTAATTGCATGGGTTTAAATACAGGCATTAACCGAGCTCGCGGCTGGTTTGTTTGAGTAACTCAACAAGCTCCTGTGCTTGGGCGGGGTCTAGGCCGCCCAATAATTCCTCGCACCAGAGCGCGTGTTTTGCGGCCATTGGGGTAAACAGCTGCAAGCCTTTGTCGGTAATGCAAATTTCGGTAACACGGCGGTCTTGGCTGTCGGCGCGACGCTCAATCAGGCCCTCGTCCACCATTCTATCAACCAAGCGGGTGATATTGCCCCGGCTGGCCAGTAGCTGAGCGCCGACCTTGCCCATTGGCGCACCGCCGGGGGTTAGGCGGTATAGCTGGGAGAGTACGTCAAAACGCGACATGCTCTGGCCAAATTCCTGTTGTAAGCGGGTTTCCATAGCCTGTTCGATGCGTTTGGCGCTTTTGGCTAGCTGCAGCCAGACCTTGAGATAGTTTTCGGCAGACATTTTAATTAGTTCTAAGGGTTTAATTTGATGCATATCATAGCGAGTAAAACATAATGCGGCAAAATATGACTTGTTTAATGATTACATGTAATGTATATTTTATTTCAAATATCGAGAACTCCCGCTCTATGTGACGTGGCGGGTTCGTGATCAATACCCAATACGAGGATAGGCTATGAAAATCACAGTAATCGGCGGTGGCCCGGGTGGTATGTATTTCTCTCTTTTAACTAAGAAGAAGCATCCAGATTGGGAAATTGATATTTACGAGCAGAACAAGCCCGATGACACCTTTGGTTTTGGTGTGGTGTTCTCCGACGATACCCTGGATGAGTTCTTGTCTCGCGACCCTGAGTCCTATGACCGTATCCGCAATGATTTTGCCTATTGGGATGATATTGTAATCAGCTACAAAGGCGATAAATTGCGCTGCACCGGTAATGGTTTTTGCGGTATGTCTCGAGTTAAGCTGCTAAACCTGTTGCAGGACCGCTGTCAGGAGGTGGGTATCAATATGCATTTCGAAACCCGAGTTGATCCGGCTGAGTTCGAAACCCGCTTTGCTGATTCCGATATGATATTGGCCTCCGATGGTATTGGATCAGCGGTACGCGAGCATTTTAAAGAGGGCTTTAAGCCCACCACCGTGATGAAGTCGAATCATTTTGTTTGGTTGGGCTCCGAACGGCCCTTAAAAGACTTCACCTATTTCTTTAAAGAAACCGAGTTTGGTCTGATTTGTGCTCACACCTATCAATATGAGCCTGGCCGTTCCACCTGGATTTTTGAAATGCCCGATGAGGTGTACCAGGGTTATGGCTTTGAAGTGGAAAATGAAGAGGATACCAAGGCCAAGTTGGAGAAAATTTTTGCCGATGAGCTGGAAGGTTATCCGCTGATTTTAAACCGTTCATTGTGGCGCCAGTTCCCGCGTATATTTTGCAATAGCTGGTACCACAAAAATATCACCATCTTGGGTGACGCCAAAGCATCGGCTCATTACTCAATTGGTTCGGGTACTAAACTGGCGATGGAATGTGCCATTGGCCTACATGATGCTGTGATGGAAAAACATGAGCAGGGGGTGCAAGCCTGCTTTGAGCGCTATGATGAATTACGCCGGGTACCGGCTCAAGTGGTCCAGCATAACGCCGATGTTTCCCTAGCCTGGTTTGAACATATGGACCGCAATTGGGATATGGACCCAATGGAATTTGCCATGGTAGTGATGTGCCGGGCCAAGTCGGTCACCTATGACAACCTTATTTTGCGTGACCCAGAATTCGTCGAAAAGGCCGATACCGAATGGTACCAGCGTTATTTTGAGCAGAGTGGTTATGACTATCGCGAGTCGCGTCCTACGCCGATGTTTACCAAGTACAAGTTGCGTGATATGGAGCTGCGTAACCGCGTAGTGATGTCGCCCATGGCCCAGTACTCGGCCGATAAAGCAGGCAACCTGACTGAGTGGCACCATGTGCATTACAGCAGCCGGGCTACCGGTGGTATGGGTTTGATGTATACCGAAATGACCTGTCCCTCTGCAGACGCCCGTATTACCGAAGGTTGCCCTGGTATGTGGACCGACGCCCACCAGGCTCAGTGGAAAAAGATTGTCGATTTTGTTCACAGCAATACCTCGACTAAAATTTGCATGCAGCTGGGCCATGCTGGCCGCAAAGGTTCTACCCAGTTGGGTTGGGATAAAATGGATAAGCCGATTGTGGATGAGGCGGCTAACTGGCCCTTGGTTTCCGCGTCGTCGTTGCCTTATTTTGACGGTGAGTCCCAGGTGCCTGCTGAGCTAGATCGCGCGGGTATGGACGACTTGGTGCAAGACTTCGCCCAAGCGGCACAGCGGGCCGAAGCCGCGGGTTTTGATATGCTGGAATTGCATTGTGCCCATGGTTATTTGTTGGCCAGCTTTTTATCGCCGCTAACCAATCAGCGCAGCGACGAATATGGCGGCAGCATTGAAAACCGCCTGCGTTTCCCGCTCGAGGTGTTTACCGCCATGCGTGAAGTTTGGCCCCAGGCCAAGCCAATGGCGGTACGTATTTCCGCCAGTGATTGGGCTGAAGGCGGTATCACCGAAGAAGATACCATTGCTATTGCCAAGGCTTTCAATGCGGCAGCTTGTGACTTGATTGATACCTCGGCGGGCCAGACTATACCGGACCAAAATCCCATTTATGGTCGTATGTTTCAGGTGCAATTCGCCGAGGCAATTCGTAATGTCACCGGCCTTGCGACTATGGCGGTAGGTAATATTACCGATGGCGGCCAAGTCAATACTATCCTGCATACCCGTCGTGCTGACCTAGTCGCAATTGGTCGCCCACACTTGTGGAACCCTTACTTTACTCGTCACGAAGCCGCTCGCTATGGGGTGGATGTGGAGCAAGACTGGGAGAAGCAGTATTTGTCGGGCCAGGCCCAGGCCTATAGTGTGGAAATGAAGGCGCGCCAGCAGCTGCTTGACCTACAGCGTAAGGCAAAGCCGACTCGCCACGCGACCTAGGGCTGGCTGCTCTTTAACGTTCTTTAATGCAGTTGGCTGTTTAGCAGCTGTTTGGGCGTTGATCACAATCAGGCCAAATATCCGTCTCCTTATTTGCACTGCGGCAGTACGCCGCAGTGCAAACCAAGCATAAATCCCGCCTTTTTCATTTCAGCCCAACTGGGTATAATTGCCTTTTGCTTATTCCCTAGGGTGTCTCAAAAAAGAGTATTTTTTTCGTGAGAGCGAGCAAGCTCCGCACGCACAATTGCAGTGTATAAAACATACCCGAGGGTTCGAGTACGGAGCCGACCAGGTATCACGGAAAATTGCATTTTAGAGGTGTCCGTTAGCTAAAGGCCCAGGCTTTGCCGAATCTGTTACCCATTAAAATACTGATCATCTCCGATGGTAAGCCCGGCCATTACAACCAGAGTATGGGCCTGGCTGAGGCCATCCAGCGTTTGCACTGTGCCGAGGTGACGTTAGAGCAGGTTAGCCCATTAAGCCGAATGCAAAACCTAGGCTTGCTACTGGGTTTTAGCAAATTGCAGAGTTTATGCCCGCAAGCCATTGCTGCCGATTATATTATTGCCGCTGGGCACCGGTGCCACTTAAGTCTATTAGCATTAAGCCAAGCTTCTGGCGCTAAGTCGGTGTTGATGATGAAGCCTAGCTGGCCGCTGAGTTGGTTTGGTTTCTGTATTATCCCCGAGCATGATGGCCTGCAAGGCTCCAGCCGAGTGTTGCTTACAAAAGGCGCAGTTAATCGGATTGTTTACCGGGGCGAGAGCAAGAGTTTAAAGTTGATTCTGCTGGGTGGACCATCTAAGCATTTCAAATGGGACGAGGAACTGGTGTTATCCCAGTTAGAGCAAATAACTCAAACTGAGGCTGGGCTAGAATGGCAACTAATCACCTCAAGGCGTACACCAGCAGCGTTTGTATTGCGCTTGCAGCAGAGGTTCGCCGGGCTCAGATTGGTACAGCCCGATGACGTCGATAGCAACTGGCTGGCAAACCAGCTGCCGTTAGCGAGCCACTGCTGGGTTAGCCAAGACAGTATGTCTATGATCTACGAGTGTTTAACCGCTCAAGCTGAGCTAGGCTTGATCAAATTACCGCTGGCTGCGAGTAACAAGCCTAATAAAGTGTCTTTAGGGGTGCAGCAACTCGTGGCTGCGGGCGTCATTGCCGACGGCATAAAGCCGGCAACGCAAAGCTGTATTTTGCAAGAGGCCGAACGCTGCGCTGGCCTGATTTTGGCAAATGGTTAATACCAGCTTAGTGCGGCTGATATTTTGTGGCGGTGCTGAACGGCCCTGGGTTATTAATCATATGCCCTGTATTCACCGGTCTAGGCAGATAACACCTGTACATAAAACGCTTTGGTTTTTTCCGCTAATAAGTCCCATTCAAGCGCGCTAAGGTCGAGTGTTTGTTGGTCCCGTTTTTTTAGCCAATTAATCGCCTTAATATATTTATCAGCACTAAGTGGTGGCGGGTAAAGGTGAATCCAAGCGTCACCAAATTGCTCATTGAGTTCTATAAAACTACCGGTAGCCGGTGCAATGACTGGACGGTTGTAAGACAGCGCAAGGATGGCGGTGCCGGAGTTTAGAATTTTCACATAGGGCAATATAACAGCGTGCGCAGACAAAATTAGCGGGGCAACATCGGTGTCGGGTATGTGTTCGAGCCTCCAGCGAACTCCGGCGGCGGCGAGCTTGCCAGAAGATTTTAATAAGTTTTTGTAGCCTTGTTTAATACTCCCGGCGATCGTTAGGTCTATATCTGGTATCTGAGCGTCTGTGTGAACATCGATTAGTTGTTCTACTCCGCGGTGTGGTCTCATTTTCCCAAACAGTAATAACTGGGTACTGTTGGACGTAGCTTGAGTGATGGCTGGCAGGGTGCTTTGGGGGTAGTGGTTACGATAATGACCATGTGGAATTATCGCGTAGGCTGTTTCTGCTAGTTTGGGGTATTGCTGTAAAATTTCATCACGACTAATCTGGCTCATGAATATAATGCCATCAAATTTACTGATGATTTTTTGCCAAAGGTACAAAACTAAAAAGCGATAATGAAATTTGTGCGGGCGGTCATTGTGCGCAGTCCAAATAACCTTGCCGCCCTGGTTTTTGAATTTCATGATATTTCGAATAAGCTGGCTAGAGCGGAGCAACAGCTTAATTGGGTTTTTGCTGCGTAAATGCAGGTCAGGCCAATGGATATGTAGAATATCACCGCTGAGACAGGCATCTATTTTGTCGTCAAATTCAGTAACCTCTACGTCTTGTGGCATCGAATTATACAGCAAGGCGTTGTAAGGGTTGTTGTGCTTGTTTTTTCTGGCTGGGTGGGCGGTGACTCGAAGTTTCACAATAAACTCTTCTTATACAATATAAAAAATGATACCCGCTGGGCGCCATCAGGCTGATTTTTGTGCATTAGACCTTCCCATTTATTATATTACTGCGGTATAGGGGTGCTATCCACTTTGGCTATTCGTCGTCGCCCTTGCCTCTAGCTGTGAGTTGGTAAAGCCAGTGACAACCAGTATCGCTGGAATCCAATAAAATATCCAGATATAGCCGCCTGGGCGAGTCAGGGGCTGTTGCCCGTAAAAAAGTAAAAATACCACACCCAGTAAAAACCAAGCGTAGATAAATCCGCTGTTTTTGCGATGCCTAATTTTGACATAACAAAATGTGATGACCGCCAGCTGAAGAGCGGATAGGGCGACACCCAGCAGCCCTCCGAATCTAAATATGTCCAATACAAAATTATGGGTATGTAGCTGACCTAAGGTTGCCCATTTATAGCGAAGCCCGGAACCAAAAAAGAGGTGTTCAGTGCCCTGTATTACCGCATCGTGGAGCAGCGATAGCCGTACCTGAATGCTACGGTCCTGCCACAATTGGGACGTTATGTCGGGGAAAAATAGCATAGCGATGATGGCGGTTGCTGTTGCGCCGGCGAAAGCTACGCGCGCAGATACTATTTTGGTCCTTAGCGTGAGCAGAATAGCGGGCAGCAGGGCAACCAATAATGGAACTTTTGCGCAGCTATAATAAATGACCAGAATGTCTAGCAAGATAGCGCTTGCAAATAATGCAATTTTTAAACCACTGGGCTGCTGAGTCTGGGTATACAGATAGTAAACCAGGCATAGATGAATAGCGTGTAGAGAGGCCGTTTTATTTGAATCATTAAAAGCGAAGCCCATTAGCAGGCGGCTTTCGCTCCTTATCCAATAAATATCATGTAAGAAAGCATGTTGAAGCAAAGAAACAACCGCTCCAATGATGCCTAAAATAAAAACGCAATAAAAAATCTGAGCAATTAGAGTCTTGTTTTTCAGCAGGGCCTCACGAATGCCCACCGCGGCAAGTAGCAAAAATAGCACCTGTTTTACAAAAAACACCAATGGTTTTACTGCGGTGCCTGAATTTTCCCACAAGTTGGATAGGCATAAATATATGGGTAGCGCAAAAAACAACCAAACCGTAGGCTGCCGCCAAAATTGCAGTGATTGCGGGTTTAATAAAAGTAGCAACGCTGAGGGAAGTATAATCAATAGGTAGGTAAGGGTCTTAACCCCGGATAGCTCCGGCAGTATAAAATAAAATGAGCATACGGCAATTAATCCGTAACCAACAGTGTGCGCCAAAACGCTATTGATACCTTGTAATTTTGTTATATATTTCGTGAACACTAGCTAATTCCGTTTTTTTGCTTTGGAGTATTTGTATTTAGGACCCGAGCTGGCATTGAGTAGCATTTCCTTGCTGCTTGATTCCAGCTGCGGCATTTTTTTGGTGTTAACCAAAGCGACACTTTATAGTTAGACTATTTCCTTAAAGAAATCCAGGTATTGCTGGCAAATTACGGTTTCGGAGTATTTTTCTTGGTAGTTTTTATAGCCGTTTTCAGATAAGCGCTTGGCATCATCTGGCTGCTCCAGTAATTGTCTGATGGCTGTACTGAGTGAGTCTACGTCATCGATAGGCGTAAGCAGTCCTGTTTGCTCATGGTCGATTAGCTCGCCGGGCCCTTGTGACGCAGTGGCGACCATGGGGCAATGGTTGTACCAGGCCTCTAGAATGATGCTGCCAAGGCCCTCGTGTCTGGATGGGCAAATGAAAACATCAGCCGTGGACATGAGTGCATTTACATCCGTTCTCCAACCTAGAAATTTAACGCGATGAGTGAGCTTCAGGTCACTAACGAGTTGTTTTAATGGCGCTTCTTCTGGTCCTTCACCGGCTAACCAAAGTACGGTATCGGGAATGTCCGTTAAGGCTTTAATAAGTATGTCGAAGCCTTTGTTCTGATGGAGGCGACCTAGGGCAAAGAGGATCTTGCTACCATTCGGGGTGGCAAAACTCTCACGAGCTAGGCTTGCTTGAGGTTTTTCTTCTACAAAATTAGGAATCTGAAATATTCGATTGGAGGGGATGCCCCCCCGAACTAGATGATCACAAATACCCTTGGTTATGCCGATCCAGTAGTCACAGTGCCGGTAGTGTTTTAAGTCGTAGTAATTCCCCAAGCGAGAAGCTAAGACGTAGTTACCTTTCGGTGTAACCGCGGAGGCGCGATTCATATAGGTTAAAACGACATCTGGATGCCACTGCTTTAGAGCTTTGCGGTAGCCATAGTTGGCGGGTAATTGCCATTTGGGCGCAAACCGATGGAGGCTAGTTTGGACGCCTGCATTTGTTAGCTGCTGTACCCGCTGTTGGTTTTCACGAGTAAATGCTTTTTGCTCAATGCTAGAATATTTGGCTAGGGCAGAGACCTGGCGGGTGTATAAATTCTCGGCGCCACCAACGGGGGCGCCGGCTAATATTTGCGCAACTTTTATGGGCGTATCGGTCATAATTTTCGTTTCTCTTGCTCTAGCCAGCCATGATAGCCCCAGGCGCCATTGTTTGCCTGGGTTTTTAGTAGTGCATCTATAGCCGGGCTTAAGCGAGAAATTTTACGTTTGGCTTGTTTCTGGGAAAAGCTGGAGATTAAATAGGCTATCTTGGCGATACCACTCCAGCCCAGGCCATCGATCACGACCAGGCGGTGAGGGCTACCATTTTTTTGTTGGACGACAATATTGTGCAGCAACAAGTTTCGAGAGGGCATGCCCAGTGCTGCCCACTTTGATGAAAATTCTGCCACGGTACAATCCAGCTGCTCGGTTCTGCCGTTTTGCCACAGGTATTGCTTTAATGACATGGAAATTTGATTATCATCGTCGCATATAAGCTCTAGGCATATGCCTGGCCCCAAATCCGTATCTACCCGGCCATAGCAACTGGGTACGAGTGCGTAAGCAGCTGGGCCAATATGCTGATCGATTTTTTTATAGGTCTCGATTTCCTGAGTATTCTCATCAAAATTTTTGAGCGGTTTGAGCCGCGACCAACCGGATTGCTGGCTTCTTCTGAGCTCCGGGGTACGGTCTTCTCGGGCTATTTTTATACACTGGCCGCTATCTCTTGGGTCAATAAAGCAGAGGCGGTTTCCCCCACCAGCAAAAGCGTTTTCTACCGACTCGAGCTCAATCATGCTGGTGCCATATATACGGGTGGCTGAAGGGGGTGTTCATACTGGCTTCCACTATATACTGCGCGAATAAGGTGTTATTCATCTCGCTATGGAAAAAATCTCGGCAGCGACTGGCCCAATGTTTTCTTTTTTCGTCGTCATGATGAAAATCAATCACCTTGTTGTTGAGCTCGTCCATGTCGTTGAAGTATACCAAGGTCTCAGGCGGAAGAAGAGATTCGAAATTGGCACTTTCATGGCTGAATATAAGCAAACCATTGCCTGCCATCTGCGCTATTCTGGCGGATGAATACCAGTGGTAACCCTCTTGGCGGTTTAGGTTTAGGCCCATTTTACTTTGTGCTAGGGCCAGGTCGTAATCGCGCCCCCAAACTCCTGGCGTGCCGTAGCTGCCTGGGGTGTAAAAATTAATACCAGAGCTAAGGTTTTCACGTAAGTAGGAAACGGTTTTTCCTCGCTGGGTATGGGCCTCTGATTTGCTGCAGAAAATCAAATCGTGCGGCAGATTTTGGTGCTGGCTGCTGTCGCTATTTTCAATTGCCGGATCGACCGGGTTGGGCATATGAAATAGCTTGGCTCTGTCGCCGGCAAAAGGCTTTAGGTCAACTATGCCGGTTGAAACAAACATATTGTCCACGACTTTGCAGCGATGCAAAATCTTATCAAAATTTTCAGGTACAAATAAAGGGTCGTTATTACAGGCGCTAATAACCACATCGGGCTTTATTGAGCGCAGTTTTGCGATGGTCTCGTTAGTGATAATGTCACAATGTCCAATGATGACTAAATCCGCTTGGATTGCTTCCATTGTTTCAACTAATCGCTTATTGGCTTTGTTCTTACCTAAGTCTCTAATGCCCAAAGGGGCTTCAAAAGCAGCAATATCTCGGTCGCTGAAGGTGTAAACATAATGGTCATTTTTTATTAGGCCATGGTAGAGTTTTTGTGCCCAGCTGACTCTGGTGTTGCCGAATTTTCTGATCTGTTGATGAGCTACGTGTAAAATTTTCATAACAACCGCTTACGGAGCCTGTGTCGAACGTGAAGTGGATGAATTATGCTGATGACATTTAAGCTGCTGTTAATGTTTATCTGCATATTAATTATAGAGGAAGCTCGCCCATAAAGGCAGTTTAATCACCCATATAGTCGAGACTTAACCTCGCACCTAAGTAGCCTTCTGGCTAGTTTTCTGTGCTCGCCAAGACTTGTTGGTATACGTTCATGGTAGCTTCTGCTTGGGCTGCCAGGGTAAACGAATAGGGTAGGGTGAATTGCGGTTTATGGCGCAAAAATTCAGCAGCCTTTTGCGCCAATTGTTGGCGGTTATTGGTTTCTACCAAGCCTTCGGGCAAGCACTCGGCCATGGATTCTGCTGGACCACCGCAGTCATAGGCCACAACAGGAGTGTTCATTGCCAGTGCTTCAATCACCGTCCGGCCAAATGGCTCAGGGTGGGTGGAAAGGTTGCATACCAGGGCCGATTCAGCGTACAGCTCAGGCATGTCGCTGCGGTGCCCTAAAAAGCTTATATCGGAACTCAGGTCGTTGCTGCTGACTTGTTGCTGTAGCTGCTGTAAATAGCCTTCTTTGCCGGGTGTAGGCTCGCCGACAATAAGCCCGTGAATAGCTAAACCTTGTTGTTTAAGGTCTTCAATTAAGTTTATAAATTCAAGCTGCCCTTTCCAGCGACTAAGGCGAGCGGGCATTAATATCAATGCCTTATTTTTTAACTCCGGCCTTTGTTGGTAGAAAGCGTCTTGCCAGTCGCTATTCTTTGGCTTGCTAGGATTAAATTCTGCGCTATCGACACCCCGGTGTATCACCGAGATTTTGTCTTGACTTATCTTGGGGTAGTTGTCTTGGATGTAGTTTTTTACACAATGGGAAATGGCAATAACGGCATCGCCACAGCCCATAATTGCGCTATAGGGACTGATTGAGTATAGGCCGTGGAAAGTTGATACCAGTTTAGGGCGCTGTGATACCGGTATTTTACGTAAAGCCAACCAAGTCATCCAGGCCGGGATGCGCGAGCGTACATGAATAATGTCTGCGTCTAAAGACAGCAATAATTGGCGCAGAGCTGAAACTTTAAACAGCGAAAGGAGAGACTTCTTATGCACGGCAAATTGTATATGGCGGCTACCTGCCTTTTCCAGCTGGCTAACAAGTCGACCACCGTTGGATATTACCATGGAATGATGTTTTTGCCTTACCAGTTCTCCGGCAAAGTCGACGGTACCGCGCTCGACGCCACCGCTGTTTAAGTTGGGTAATATTTGTACAATTCTCATGCTGGGTTTGCATATCACTTTGTGCCGAAGATGGCGGCTAGTATAAGGAAATGTGCGGCTAAAGTCAGTTCTGTGGCAGCTAAAGTACAACTTAACTAGCTGAGTTTGCTAGGCGTTTCTAAGCAAGAAAATAGCGCCACGCTGAGGGCGCCAGATTGGGAAATAGGGATGTACTCCAAGATAAATGCAATTGGGCATAATATTATCAGGCATTGAAGTGCTTTTAGCGATAATTGGGGGCGTAGTAGCGGCTGGATAGGGTAAACTTGGGGTATAGGTGCAGGTTAAATTATTGAAATGCCATTGAATGGGTTGGTTGAATGAATGTAACAGTATTTGGTATAGGCTATGTCGGTTTGGTTCAGGCTGCGGTTTTTTCTGAGCTGGGCCACCATGTTATGTGTGTCGATATTGATGATGACAAAATTGAAAAGCTAAAGCAGGGCATCATTCCTATTTATGAGCCTGGTCTGGAAACTTTAGTGGCAAAAAATTACGCGGCTGAGCGTTTGCTGTTTACCACCGATGCCGCCCAAGGGGTGGCTTATAGTAAGGTCCAATTTATTGCCGTGGGTACACCGCCAGATGAAACCGGCTCGGCAGATTTAAAACATGTGCTTAAGGTAGCAGAAACAATAGCCAGCCATATGGATAGTTATAAGTTGGTGGTTGATAAATCGACAGTGCCGGTGGGCACCGCGGATAAAGTAAGCGCCCATATACAACAAGTACTTGACGCCAGAAAGGTCGAGTTTGATTTCGATGTGGTATCAAACCCCGAGTTTCTCAAAGAAGGCTCGGCGATCGAAGATTGTATGAAGCCTGATCGTATTGTGGTGGGTACCGATAGCGAATCTGCCGAGGCGGTGATGCACGAGCTGTACGACCCGCTGAGCCGCAGTCGCGACCGTATGATAGTTATGGATATTCGTTCAGCTGAGCTGACAAAATATGCCGCTAATTGTATGTTGGCCACAAAAATTTCATTTATCAATGAATTGTCAAATTTAGCTGAATTGCTGGGCGCGGACATTGAGAAAGTTAGGATCGGCATAGGCTCTGATTCTCGCATTGGCTATAACTTCATTTACCCGGGTTGCGGCTACGGTGGCTCTTGTTTTCCTAAGGATGTGCAGGCGCTGGTGCGCAGTGCCCATGGGGTTGAATACCAGCCACGCTTATTACAGGCGGTTGAGCAGGTAAACCAAGCCCAGAAAGAAAAGTTATTTAATAATATAACGCGGCATTTTGCGGGTGACCTTAAAGGTAAAACCTTCGCTATTTGGGGTTTGTCCTTTAAGCCAAATACCGATGATATGCGTGAAGCGGCCAGCCGGGTGTTAATAGAAGCCTTGTGGGCAGCCGGTGCTAAAGTTCAGGCCTACGACCCCGAGGCGATGAATGAATGCCAACGTTTATATGGTGTGCGTGACGATTTGGCTTTATGCGGCACTAAAGAGGCGGCGCTGGCCAATGCTGACGCATTAGTGGTTTGTACCGAGTGGAAAGAGTTTTATGCAATTGATGTTGAGCAGTTGCAGGGCAGCTTGAACAACAAGTTGATTTTTGATGGCCGTAATCTTTATGACCCCAATCGCATGCAAGAGCTGGGCTTTACTTATTACGGTATTGGCCGGGGCGAGAGCATCCAGACTTACGGATCTTAGTTGCACTGGCATCTGCAACATTGAGAATAAACAACATCGCAGATGCTAGCGTGATCTTTAAAAGTGGTACTTTACATTCAGCTGCCATTCGCGGCCACGGTTGTAAATCCCTTCATAGGTTTGGAAGGCGTCACCGATAATACCGGTCATTAGGTATTTGTCATCGCTGATATTTTTCAGGCTAAGCTGGGCATCCCATGCTTCGTCGCTGCTGCTCCAATTGAGGTTGGCGTTGATGAGGTCATGGGCGGGCTGGGCAATTAACTCGGTATTAAACGAATCCATATACTCCTTGGCGCGGTAGGACCAATCAACCCTGGCGGTAAAATTACCCAACTCGGTGTAAAAATCGCGGCTGATGGCCAGGCTAGCCGTGCGTTCGGGTACCCGTTCAAATTCATTGCTTTTGTTGATAAAGGTTTCGGCGAAATTAATGTCATCATAGCGGGCGTTTAACCAACCATAGCTGGCCTCAATCAGCCAGTTTTCAGCCGGTAATAAGCTTAATTCCATCTCCCAACCGCTAATCTTCGCCGAGGCGGCATTTTTGGTCACCGGCGCTACGCTGGTGAATACCTGTACCTGTAAATCGTCATAGACCGTATGAAAGGCCGCCGCGTTTAATTTTATGCGATCATCCCAGCCGGTGTACTTGAGTCCTAATTCATAGACCTTGACAAACTCGGGCTGAAAATCAGGAATCAGATCAGTATCAGAGGCGCCTGCAGGGGCCGTGGCACCGGCCACCTGGGGTGGGAATACCCGCTGAGTAAAACCGCCAGATTTAAAGCCCTCAGAATAGCTGGCGTACATCATGGTTTCGTCATTGATATGAAGCGAGGCGTTAACCATGGGTGTTACTTCGGCAATGGATTGCGAGTCGGTCGCGAAGGGCAGTACCCGGCTGCCAGTTTGCATAAAGGGCGCGTCTAACATGGGGTGCATGGTGCCGGCGAAGTAGTTTTGTAGAATCACCTGGTCAGGGGTGAAGGATTTATCTTCCTTGGTGTAGCGCAGTCCAACGGTCAGGCTAAACCAATCGTTAAAGTCCATCGTCGCTTGACCAAAGGCCGCTTTGGAGGTGTTTTGGAATTTACCACCTGAGCGAAAATTAGATACGGTAAAGTCGAGGGTATTAACGTTATCGCCGTCTTCATCGAAATAGTACAGACCTAAAATCCAATTTAGTTTTGAATCCATATTGCTGCCCAGCAGCTGCAGCTCTTGGGTTAGCTGGGTTTGTTCCAGTGTGTCGTGGAACTGGCTAATACGATGGGGCGAATGGTCGCCATCACGGGCAAATTCGGCGTCTAGGTCGCGCCACGCGGTGATGGATTTTAAGGTGATATTTTCATTTAGATCCCAGGCAATATTTAAATTGCTGGCCTTGAAGTCGGATTCGGATTTGGCGGGTGCGGTACCGGCATTGTGGTCTTGCCCAACTTGGTAGCGCAGATCATAACAACCGGCAACCGCCAGGTTGATGGTATTGGCGGGGTCAGCGCAGGGCGCCCCATTGGTGGCGCCAGCGGCCGCATTGGCGCCGATATTATGGATGACCGCCATGGGTGGGGTGTTCGGGTCGATTGGGTTGCCCAGGTTAATGTCGATCAACGTCATTGGTGGGCCATTTTCTCGATCGCGAGAAAATTCAGCAGAAAAATTGAGTTCTAAATCATCGCTGGGGGTCCATACGGCATTAAAACGGCCGGTACTGGTATTATCATCGCCCAGATCAATGCCGTCGTCGCGCTTCACATAGCCGTCTTGTTGCATATTGGCAAAGGACAAACGGCTGTGAAAATTTTCACTGAAGGGGATGTCGACACTGGCTTTGATGACTCGGGCATTATCGTTACCGAGGCCGACCGAAACTTTACCGCCAAAGCTATCGGCGGGTTTTTGGCTGGTAATACTGATGGCGCCGCCAATAGTATTTCGGCCGAAAAGGGTGCCTTGGGGGCCGCGCAGTACTTCTACCTGAGCGATATCAACCAGGTCCAATACCGCACCGACGGAGCGGGCGATATAAACACCGTCAACATAAAGGCCGACACCGGGCTCGGTGGTGGGCAAAAATTCTTTTTGGCCGACACCACGTATATAGATAGAGGCGGCGTTAGAGGCACCACCAAAACTGGGATTGTTCTGGAAGCTCATATTCGGCGCAAAGGCGGCGACACCATTGAGTTTAGTAACGCCACGTTTTTCCATACCTTCACCGCTAAAAACAGAAACGGCAATAGGCGTGTCTTGTAGGCTTTCTTCACGTTTTCGGGCGGTAACGATAACTTCTTCAATAGCCCAGCCACTTTCTTGGGCTAGGGCAAATGGGCTTAAACAGCTGCTTAGGCTTAAGGTGGCGATCACGCGGCTGAGCTTTTTCGCCGGCAAGCGTGGGCGAGAGGGCTTCGCTTTCATTATGTATCTCTCCAGTATCATTATTTATTTTGGTTTATTAGGTGTACTCGAGTGTGGATCTGTTACGTGTAAAACACTATGCGGAAATTGCACCCGGTATGCAGTTACTGCTGGGCTATGTAACTTTTGTGTTTTAAATCAGTTGCCGCAGGCCCGCCAACGGTAAATTAACAGCCGCCAACGGTTTGCTGCCGAAGCTGCATAAACCACACCGTCTTTGCATATTTTATCCCGTCACTAGGGGGTAGCATCGAGGTCAATGTATTAATAACCCCAACTAAGGTAGAGCGATGAATCAGGCTGTCACCGAATCAAATTTTGACTCGATTGCATTTCGTAATGCATTGGGTAATTTCGCCACCGGCGTCACAATTATTACGGCCCAGGACGCCACCGAAGCTGGTGCTAATCAATTTGTCGGTACCACCGCCAGCAGTTTTAACACGGTGTCTTTGGAGCCGCCGCTGATTCTGTGGAGTATCGATAAAAAAGCCCGTAGCTTGGCGGCCTATGAGCAGGCTGAATACTTTGCGGTTAATGTTCTGGCGGCCGATCAAGTGTCTTTGTCTAACCACTTTGCCCGCCCACAGGATGATAAGTTTGCTGGTATTGCGTTTGACAGTGGTTTAGGTGGGGCTCCCTTGCTGCAAGGTTGCGCGGCTCAATTTGAATGCCAGACCAAGAGTTTTTATGAGGGCGGCGATCATATAATTATTATCGGTGAAGTTAAGCGTTTTAGTACCTCGGGCCGCTCTGGCTTAATGTTTCATCGCGGTAAATATGTGGTTTCAAGCTTCCACCCATGCAATGAGCAGCTACCGGCAGACCTAGGCAGTGATGCCGGTTTTGTGGACGATTATGTACATTATTTAATGGGCCGAAGTTTTGATCAGTTAATGAAAAAACTTAGCGGGGTTTTGAAGTCTCAAGGTTTGGAAGAGGATCAATACCGGGTGATGGCGTCTCTGGGTGGACGCGACGGCTGCAGTCTAAAAGAGTTAATGCATAACGCTATTTTGTCGGAGGATACGGTTAATGAAAAGTTGCGAGATTTGGAGCAGCTGGGTTTATTAAAGCGTGAATACCAAGCGGATGCCACTAACATCAAATTAACGGAGACTGGCCGACAGCGCTTGCAGCCCTTGCTGAAAGTGGCCAAGACCAATGAAGCCGAAGCCCTGGGGGTGTTTACCGCTGATGAGGCGATGATGTTTAAACGCTACCTACGCCGAATTATTGAATGGACCGCTTAGGGCTAATTAGTGCTCATCCAGAAACGGATGCATAAAATGTTTAAGCTAAGTCGTTAGACGTAAAAAACACTTTTTTTAAGCGTATTACATCTCAGGTTTTACGTTTATCGCCCAGAAACGGAGTTTCTGGATGGGCACTAATTAGCTTTTAACATTGTAGGGCTTGTTTTACCTGGGTCCCAATTTGGTTCTTAACCCGGAAGAGCCTTGGCGTTTTTTTCCAGCCACGTGGTTCGTCAAGCTCACCATGAGCGGTCTTGGGAGCCAGCTGTACTCCGCTCACCATGAGCGGTCTTGGGAGTCAGTTGTAGTCCGCTCATGGTGAGTCCGTCGAACCACCTGTCTCAGCGAGGCTGGAATATATAATCCCAAGACTCTGGCTAGTTTTCCTGATCCAGTTTGTCCGAAATTTACGGAATCGCTGAAGTTAAATTAAAAACTATAAAGAGGAACATATGATGAAAGGATTGAATAATAAAGTTGCCATTGTTACCGGTGGCGCCGCCAGTATTGGCGCGGCGGTAAGCCGTGCTTTACACCAAGCGGGTGTGCGTATTGTGATTGCTGCGCGCAGCCGTGATGTGGGCGATAGTTTAGTGGCTGATCTGGGTGCTGGCGCAGTTTTTCAAAAAACGGATTTAATGCAGGATGCCGATATTAAAGCCTTGGTGCAGCGTGCTGTGGCTGAGTTCGGCGGCATTGACTTTGTTGTTAATGTTGCGGCCCTTTACGCCGATGATGGCATGGCTTCTAGCCGCCAGCAGTGGCAAGATACTTTTAATACCAATGTCTTCGGCCATGCAATTTTGGTCAATGAGGCTCAGCCTTACTTGGCTAAGAAGGGTGGCTCGGTGGTTAACTTTGGCTCTATCTCTGCCTCCATTGCCCAGGCGGGTCGTTGGACCTACCCCGTGTCAAAAGCCGCAGTGCACCAGTTAACTCGCAATATGTCACTCGACCTGGCCCAGGATAATATCCGTGTTAATACTATTTTGGCTGGTATAACCTGGAGTGCGCCGGTGGCGGGCTTAACTGAAAATAACCGTAAGATTGCCGATGAGGTGTGTGCCAATTATCAGCCGCTGGGCCGGGTGGTTGATGCCGAAGAAATTGCCGCTGCGGTGTTGTTCCTTTGTTCCGATCACTCCACCTTTATCACCGGGGCTGAAATCCCGGTTGACGGAGGTTACTCTTCGCTAGGCCCAGAGGGCAGGGAGTCGTGTATGGTGGCCATGATGAATGCGGTAGAAGCACAGAAACAGAATTAAGGAGGCCGGTAAAACCAACGCCACTTAACAGTATTTAGAGCGGCGAATGGTTTGCGAGGGTGATTCGCCATAAACTTCTTTATAGGTAACGGAGAATCGCCCGAGTTGAGTGAAGCCCCATTTGGTGGCGATAGCGGTCACGTTTTCGCCATCCGCTACTAATAATTCCTTGCGGGCGTTTTCTAAACGCAGCGAACGCAAATAATTGAGCGGGCTTTGGCCTCGAAATTTTCTGAAACCTTCATGTAATGAGCGCGGGCTTACTCCGGTTGCGGCAACCAAGTCATCAATCGATATGGCTTGGGCAATATGGGCGCGGATATATTCTTCGGCTTTTTTGACATGTACCGGGGCAATAGCATGGGACTTAGACAGCAATGTGTCCGTGTAGTTATGGGGCTGGGCATAGAGCAGGTTGGTCATGATCAGCTGCTCCATATGGGCCGCGCCACCGCCGGCGGTAATGGGCTGGCTGGATTCGAATTCGGTGAGCATATAATCAATTAAACGCCACCAAGCCTTAATTTTTTGATCGTCACCCGCCATTAACAAATCAAATTCCAGCGGCTTATTGATCGGCTGAGCAATCATCGAACTTAGCCTTTGCTCCATCGCATTACGTGAAATTTGTACCATCAGTTGCTCGCAGTCTTCACTCCAGCGCATGGATAAGTGTTTATCGGGTGCGGGAATAGAGGCAGCATTCTGGGTCGAGACGGCGGTTTCTTTGCCGCAGTTTATTTCGGCGAAACCCTGCAGTGGTAGTTGAATTAAAAAGAACTTGTCCAGCTCGCCTGGGGTGATCTCGACCTCGGTACCATAATGCATAAAGTTGAGCGAGATATCGGCTATCTTGGCGTGATGGTGGCGAGCATCTAATTGGTTTTCACGTCCTACCATCGACAACTTGTGGTCGCAGTATACTTTGGCCACTTCAGCGCGAACAAAGTCTATTTCATTTGAGTGAAACAGCTGGTGCTTACTCAGTATATTCATCTCGGCTCACCTGTTAGCATTATTATGTGGGAAATACCTAAAAGGTATAGGTCATGTCGAGCTCTAGCGGCTGTCTACCTATCACGATGGTTGAATATACTCCGCTAAAGCTAGGCCTGCCAGCTTGGGATCAACGATCCGTAGTCTGCGCGCGTAAACTGCATAGAGACTGCATAATTTGAATAGCGTTTGCTGGGTTGATATTGCTAGGGGTTATAGTTTTACGGTATTAATATAACCATACATTACATGTAATCTAGTTGTGTTGGTAGCCTTGTAAACTATTTTGCATTAAGCCTCGTCTAAAAGATCAAACTATGAACAAGAAGGTAAGTACCATGTTAATGATAAAACGATTGTTTGCTGGTCTGGGTTTAGGCTGTTTGTTGTTGTCGTTAGCGGCCTGTGAGGTGCATTTTGACGGTGGTGATTATGTCAAAGGTTCTGGTGATGTGATCAGCAAAGACATAGAGACAGCTGAATTTACCCAGCTGGTGTTAAAATCCTCCGCTGATGTGGAGATCAAAGTCGGCCCCAGCCAAAGCGTAAAAATTACCGCCGATGATAATTTGATTGAAATGTTTAGCTTTGACGTCGATGACAAAACCTTGATTATCGATCATAAAGGCAGTTACAGCACCCGTTCCGTCACCTTGGTTGAAATTACCGTGCCCCAGCTAGAAGTTATTGCCATCAAGGGTTCTGGCGAAATTGTAGTTGACGATGTCGATGGTGATGAATTTATTGCTTTGATCTCAGGCTCGGGAGATATTGTTTTACGCAATTTACAGGTGAGCAACTTAGAACTCGAGATTGACGGTTCTGGTGATATAGAAGTAGACGGAAAAACGCAAAACTTACACGCCGAAGTCAATGGCAGTGGTGATATCGATCTGCTTAAGTTGGCAGCAAAATCTGCCCAAGTTTATATTGCGGGCTCGGGTGATATTGACGTTAATGCCAGTGAAAGCCTAAAAGCAAAGGTTAATGGCAGTGGTGATATTCGCTATCTGGGCTCGCCAGTACTGACCACCAAGGTCAACGGCTCGGGTGATATTGTACAAATTTAATCCCCGCGACAGGGCTCGCCCGAGCCTTGTCGCGGTTTAGCTTTAAACCAAGGCCTTAGCCAGCAGATAGCCAGAACCTCCGCCTAAACCGGGGCCTGGGTGGGTAGAGGCGCCGATATGGTAGAGGTTTTTAACCGGGGTGCTGTGGTTTTTTAAAGCCCGCAGTGGCCGCCAGAATAAAAACTGGTCCAGCGAGCAAACTCCGGAATAGGCATCGCCCTGTTCTAAATTAATGTTCAAAGCTTCCAAGTCCAGCGGCGAATAAACTTTTCTGGCCAGAGCATCGGTTTTCAAATTGGCGATATTCGAGCTCAGCTGGTCGATAATGCGGTCGGCAAATTGCTCCCTTAGTATTTCGTTCCAGCGACCATCCGCTGGGATATCAAATTCGCCCCTGGCATCGGCTAAAATTTCGCGCGGTATTTCTTGCAGTTGTAGCCATAGTATCCATTTACCGGCCGGAGCTCGGCTAGGATCTAGGGCTGTAGGTTGGCAAACCACGATGGTGGACTTGTCTGGCAGCAGACCGTTATCAGCTTGGTTGACAGCCATGGACAGGGCGTTCAAACCTGGCGTTACGTGCAGCATCACCACTTCGTTCATACGCTTATCGGCCCACTGTGGTGGCGCATCCATGGCGATGTGGATCATCATCATGCCGCGACCGTAGCGATACTCATCGGCCTGCTGGGCAATGTTATTGGGTACCCATTTATTGGGCAATAATTTTTGATAGAGCTGGCTCGGTGTGACATTGCAGATAACCGCCTTCCGGGCTATATACCGGCGGCCGTTTGCTTTCACGCCTTTGGCACAGGTGTTTTCTACTATGATATCCGTAACTTCTTGGCCACATAGAACACGGCCGCCGTGCTCCTCAATGATGGCTCGGTAGCAATCGACAATTTTTTCGTTGCCGCCTTTAACTACTGGGTTGCCAGTGGCCTCTATGCTAAAAGCCATCACCTGGTTCATTAACCCAGCAAAGGTCGAATCAGGCCCAAGACCGGCGTGTAATACCCAGGGTGCCAGCATGGCCTTGCTGACAGGCGAGGCAAAGGTTTTATTGAGCCAGTCGCGGCCGTTGAGCATGGCCTGGGCGGCAAAGTCGAGCATGCCTTGGACGCCAAGCTTCCAGCTGTAGCGGGCCAGCAGCTTCACCGTGGCAAAGCTCCACAGCGAGTTGCCCAATAAACCAAACACCAGTTCTGCTTTGTCTTCTAATTCGACCATGGCAGCTTGGTAGTTATCCCCATCACCGGCGGCTAGGGCATTCATCGCATCGACATTTTGTTGCCGGTCTCGGCTTAGAATTAAGCTGCGATTATCTTCCATCACCACCCCGGTAGGGCTGTCATTATTACAATACTCCAGCCCATGACGATGTAAATCATCGGCCAGCTCAGCATAGGCTGGGGAGGATACTACCAGCGGGTGAACCGCAGAAAAACCTCGTGTTTAAAGCCGGGCAGGGTTATTTCTTCGGTGCGGATACAGCCGCCCGGGTGGGCGTTGCGTTCCAGCACCAGTACTTTATGACCGCGTTTTGCCAGCAGTGCGGCGCAGACGAGAGAGTTAATGCCACTGCCGACAATAATGAAATCAGAATCTTGCATAAAAATAGCCTTGCCATAGTTGTTAAATTAAATTTCCCAGCCGGAGGCAATTATTGACGGCCAAATCAATTTAAAGCTCTATTCTGTATCGTCCGGGAAATTATCTGACTACAAATTTACCTATGCAAAGAATGCAAACAAGCTCTATTGGCTGTTTTAAAATTATTCCTGCCGACGCTGTACAGCGTTTGCGGTAGCCGCATAGTTTTGCTTTTTGATCGCCGCTTAAATAAGCCCCTATATTGAAGCGAATGATGAGAAGGATAAACGGATGAGGAAAATAACGATAATTGGTGCGGGCCAAAGCGGCTTGCAGCTGGGCATAGGTTTGTTGAAAAAAGGCTACCAGGTGACGCTTGTTACCAACCGCACCGCCGCCGAGGTTGCGCAGGGGCGCATCACTTCCAGTCAATGTATGTTTGACACCTCGTTACAAAATGAGCGTGATCTGGGAATTAATTATTGGGATCAAGACTGTCCTTGGGTTGATGGCATTGGCTTTAAAATTAAAGACACGCCGGTAAGCTGGGAGCATCGCTTAGACAAGCCGGCGCAGTCGGTCGACCAGCGGGTAAAAATGCCGCTGTGGATGAAGACGTTTAGCGAACTTGGCGGCGATTTGCAGATTAAAGAAGTTGACCTTAATGATTTGGATCGCATGGAGAAAGACTGTGATTTACTGATGGTGGCCTCGGGTAAGGGTGATATTGGTAAAATGTTCCAGCGTGACGGGGCCAAATCTGCTTTTGATAAACCCATGCGAGCGCTAGGTTTAAGTTATGTTACTGGTATGAAACCACGTGAAAATTTTAGCGCGGTTGAGTTTAATTTAATTCCCGGGGTGGGCGAGTATTTTAGTTTTCCCGCACTGACTACCACCGGCCCCTGCGATATTATGGTGTTTGAAGGGGTGCCGGGTGGGCCGATGGATTGCTGGGGTGGGGTGGATTCCCCGGACCAGCATTTACAAGTCAGCAAGGATATTATTGGTCAGTTTGTGCCCCAGGACGTGCAGCGTATTGCCGATATTGAATTGACCGATGACCTCGGCACCTTGGCCGGCCGTTTTCCGCCCACTATTCGCCAGCCTATCGGCCGTTTACCGTCCGGCGGCATTGCTTACGGCATTGCCGATACGGTGTGTTTAAACGATCCAATTACCGGCCAGGGTTCCAATAATGCCAGCAAGTGTGCGGCACTGCATCTGGCCAGTATTGTCGCCAATGGTGAGCAGCCCTTCGATGAAAAGTGGATGAATAAAACCTTCGATAAATACTGGAGTTACGCCCAGTGGGTGGTGGCTTGGACTAATATGCTGCTATTACCGCCGAGTCAAAAAACCGTACAGCTGCTGTCCCAATGCGCCGAAAACCCAGCGCTGGCTCAGCGTATGGTTAATGGCTTTGATGACCCACGTGATTATTTCCCCTGGTTTGTTGAACCCAATTTGGTGGATGCGGAAGGGATTTGGGCCGCACAGTAAAGGCGATAGCGTATAGGTGAGAGGTATAAATGTGAGATGTAAAAGGTGAGATGTGAAAATGTGAAAAGTAAAAAGGTGAGAAGTGAAAGGTGAGAGGTAAAAGGTGAGATGTGAGACGAAGGATAGACAAAATTTGTAATTCTGTACTTGCCGCATCTCACATCTCACATCTCACCCATCCGGAAGCAATGTTTCTGGATGGGTTTAACTGGATTTTTACTCGTCACTCCAAACAAAATTCTTAAAGTCTTCGCGCAAATCTTTTTTGCTTAACTTGCCGGTCGCGGTATGGGGTAGCTGGTCGACAAATACACAATCGGCGGGTATCCACCATTTGGCCACTTTGCCGTCAAACCAGGCGAGCAGTTCTGCGGCGCTAATAGTTTCGCCTTCGTGGATAATGGCAACCAACAATGGACGCTCGGTCCACTTAGGGTGGGAGACACCAATGACGGCGGCCTCGGCGATTTTGGGGTGGTCGACAGCGCAGTTTTCTAGCTCAATTGAAGATATCCACTCGCCGCCGGACTTGATCACGTCTTTGGTGCGGTCGGTGATCTGCATATTGCTTTTTTGGTCCATAAAAGCGACATCGCCGGTTTCAAACCAACCGTCTACGGCGCCGCCGGTATCGAGCTTATGGTAACTCTCAGTAATAAACGGGCCGCGCACCTGGACCGCGCCAGAGGACTCGCCATCCCAAGGTAACTCCTTGCCGTCGGCATCAACAATACGCAGGTCTACCCCAAAGATGGGCCGACCTTGACGTTGTCGCTCGGTATCGAACTCTTCCTTGGGTCTGTCGTAGGACGACTTGGGCAAGCTGTTGTAGGTACCCAGCGGGCTCATTTCGGTCATGCCCCAGGCGTGCTGGACGTTGACATCGTGTTTATCGCGCATAGCGTCAAAAATAGATAATGGGCAGGCTGAACCACCGACAGTAACTCGGTTTAAGCTATCAATCGTGGCGCCAGTTTTATCGAGGTGATTAAGCAATGCCAACCATACGGTAGGCACACCGGCGGAGCAGGTAATTTTTTCTTCGTTAATCAGCTGGCACAGTGTTTCGCCATCACCCATCTTGGGCCCAGGCATTACCATTTTGGTGCCGGTCATAGGAGCTGAATAGACCAGCCCCCAGCCATTAACATGGAACATCGGCACGATGGGCATAGTGACGTCGTTAACGCTGAGGCCGAAGGCATCGGGTAGGCTGCTGGCGTAGCTGTGCAAAATGGTTGAGCGGTGGCTATACACCACACCTTTTGGGTTGCCCGTGGTGCCGGAGGTATAACAGATAGCTGAGGCCGAATTTTCATCCAGCTCAGGCCAGTCAAATTGGTCTGATTCAGCGGCTAATAAGGTTTCATAGCAGGCCGCATTACGCAGTGTGGTCTCGGGCATATGGGCTTCGTCGGTCAGCACCACAAAGCCTTTAACGGCGGGCATTTTATCCTGTAAGCGTTCTAGGGTGGCGACAAACGCGACATCGGTGAATATCCATTGATCTTCGGCGTGGTTTACGATGTATTCTATTTGCTCATCAAATAGGCGTGGGTTGACGGTATGGCAGACCATGCCGGAACAGGATACGGCGTAGTATAGCTCTAAGTGGCGGTAATCATTCCAGGCCAGGGTGCCAATTACGTCGCCCTGTTTGGCGCCCAGCTTATCTAAGACATTGGCGAGTTTACGGCTGCGGGCAAAGGCTTCGCTATAAGTATAGCGGTGGCGAGGATTGTCGGCGGTTATTGAAACTACTTCGACATCGCCGTAAACCTTGTCGGCAAAGGTCATTACCATGCTGATATTGAGCGGCAGATTCATCATCGTGCTGAGCATTATTATTCTCCGGGGTGAGCTAAGGGCCTCTAAGGCGTTTTGGCTTGCACTGCTGTTATTTTGGCCAGAGTATACATTCAAACGGTTGTTTAAATCCATAGTGTGGCGCCTAAGGTCTAGTGCTGGAAATTACCTTAGCAGCTGACTGAATTTACTTAGGTGGCTTTAAGTTACCGAGCCTGCCGTGAAAGCTTATGTCAGAGCCCGCTAGTAGACAATTTTAATAATATCGCCGGGGCGCGGTTCACCGCTGGGGTAGTAGCCATTGATTAGGCGTAGTTGATCGATGCCGTCGCGACCTAGGCGCGCTTTTTTTGCCAGTGCGGCAAAGCGAGTGCTGGCGTTGGCTTTGACAAAATGCAGGGTCTTACTGCGGCGTTTAACCGAGCTACGCACCCGCCGCTCTGGCCTAAAACTGCGTAAAATACGATTGTATTCCTTGTCCGCATCGGCAAAAGTTTTGTTGGCTTGCCAATTGCTGCCGAGAATAAAGGCGATGCTGCCCTTATATAAAACTGCAACCCGTTGCTGCTGCTTTTTGTCTTTATTATCAATAATTCCGGTGTGGCCACTTAAGCCATTCTGAAACAATGGCTCAGACTGTTTTAATAAACCAATGTTAAATTGTTTGCGCAGCAACTGTTCTGCCGAAATTTTATTATGTCGAGCCAGGCCTATTTTAAGCCACTGCTCCTTACCATTGCTGACGCTAACATCGCTACGATTTTGTTTGACCTGCCACGTGGGGTTATAGGCAAAGCTAAAGCCAAGGCTGTTGTGACGGTAGCGTTTTTCTTTAACTACGGCGGTTTTTTTGTCCTTCTCAGTTTTGTTTTTAGGAATGATTGCGCCGACGGTTTGCTTGGTGAAATTTGGGCCGTAGATAAGGCCGTTAATTTGACTGCGAAATTCCTGGGTATTGGTTTTACCTCGGCCATTACTACTGTCGGCGGCTTTTACCAGCTGGCGCAAACGTTTATCATTACGGGGGTGGGAGGAGAATACGCCGTGATAGCTGCCGCTGGTTTTCTTACCCGCAGCTCGAGCGCGGCGACGCTGGTAGGTTTCATGATCTTTTAAGGTGCCAATCACTTCCAGCATGGCGGGCCCGGGATAGCCGGTGGCGCTTAAAATTTCGGCCCCGGTGCCGTCTGCCTCCAGCTCCATATCTCGGCCATAGCCTTTCACCGCAGCCAAGCTATAGAGGCTGGCTGCTTCCGCGACCTCGCCACTGCCGGTAAGAACACCGGTTAATACTGTTAGTACCTTGGCACCGCTGGCGGCGCGCTTTTGGCGGGCGTGGTGACGTTCGGTAATATGCGCGACCTCGTGGGCGAGCACACCGGCCAGTTGCGCCTCGTTGCTTAAGTGCGCTAATAAGCCTCGGGTAATATAAACATAGCCGCCGGGTGCGGCAAAGGCATTGATTTCGTGGCTATCGATTATGAAAAACTGAAACTTTTCTTTCGCCATTGAGCTGTTGGCAACCAAATTTTGGCCGATGTTATCGATATAGGCATTGAGTTTTGGCTCGTCGTAGAGGGCACTTTTGTTGAGCATTTCCTGGTGCTGTTTTTGGCCAATTTTGTCTTCCGAAGAGGGGAAGGCCAGGCATAAGGAGCTGCCGAGAAAAATGATGGGAAAAATAAAACCGGCCGCTAGTTTTCTTGATAATAACCAGGCCATGATTTATTCCCGGCCGCTAAATATTTGACGCAGCTGCTTGCCCAGGCCTTTGCAGGCATTGGATTGAACTCGGGCTAGCAACGGTACCGGTACCACCACCGCCGGCATATAGGATGTACCCTCGGCATCGGCGCTGATCTTGCCCATCAGCTTATGATTTTTATAGTCCCAAATCGAGGCTTCGTAGTCGGATTTTTCGTGCCAGCTGCCAAAACCAAAACAGCCACCTCCGCCGACACCGACAGCGCAGCCGATCGAGCCGGATTTGCTGGTGGTGCGGGTGTTACCATCGACCCAGACCATATAGCGTATATTCATCGACTGAATTTTTTCGTCGACCTGGGGCTTGGCCTTGTACAAACTTAGGCGGTTAACTCTCATCGGCGCCATACGCGGCTCAAACCAAGGGTAAAGTTGATCGACAAACTCTTGTTCGCCAATAACTTGGATATTGCCACCGCTAATCATCTTGCTCACGCAGGAGATTAGGTCTGGCTCGGTTTCATAATCAGGGGAGTGACGGCGACCTAGTACCACTACGGTTTCCTGGCCTTGCAAGGTGGCATCGGCAGCTTGGTATTCATCAATAGTGACCGAGGCGCAGGCGTTTAATAGCAGCAAACAAGTCAGGCTAGAAATATTTCTGGCTATAGCGTTACGCATCGTTTAGCTCCAACCACTGTTTTAGCTCGGGAATCTCAGAAAAATTTATGCTGAGGTTGGCACCCAAGTCGCGAAAGGCAACTTGGATCGCCGCATTCATTGCCGCTTCGTCGGATTTTAAAAATGCCGAGGGGGTCTTACCATAAGCTGTGACAATCCAGTCCGCTAATAATTCACCATCACTTTTATAGACTTGCATATTGTATTTAAGCCAAACCTCAAATACCTTGGAGCGGGTTTCTCTGGGTAAGCTGTACTGAAAGTCGTTTAATGCCGGGCGAATAACTAAGTGTTTGTCGCCAAATTGATGCTGCAATGTGGTCGGATCGGCAAGTGGGTCAATGGCAGCTTGTTGCCATTGCTTGAAGAGTGACGGTAGCAGGGTGTCAAAAAACTGGACTTGAATATTACCGGTCGCTATTTCCCATTTACGCCGGTCTTTGTGTTCTTCTATATAGTGATGGCTGCGTAATTCTTCGCTGTAAAAGGCGCTGGCACTGGCGTTAAGGGGTTGAACCAAAGGGGTGGGGAAAGAACCCGTTGCAATCAAGGAGTTGCTACAGCCGTGGATTAGGCTGAGTAGCGCCAAGCCAAGGCCGATACAGAAGCGCCGTAACCGTTTTTTTGTCAGTTGTAGGTGTTGTAGCTTAGCCATATTATTACCCTCGGTTATTAATGCCGACAAGGCCTTAGGGGCTTATGGTTGATCCTGCATGGACGTTTATTAATACCATAAACAAGGTCCTAGGTCTTAACTTTCACGGCTAAAATTTTGGTGCTTGCGCTAGCGATAACTATTTAACCCGACAAAAGTACCGCCGTTTTCAATCGCCAGTTCGCGCATTAATGCAGCATATCTTAGGCCGCTGGTACCATTACTTAAGCGTCGATCAAGCATTACCGGAAAACCTACTGCGTGAATGCGTACCAGGCGGTTGCCTTGGCGATCTGCGGCGTTTAAACGTTTAACCGTCTTGACTACCCGGCGAATTGAACCGCCGCTGAAATCGTCGCCAAAAACGTATAGGCTGATCTTCTTATCGCGGTCATAATACCGACGGATGGCTTGTTCAATACCTTCAACTGGGCTGGAGTTGCTATAAGGGTTCCAAGTCCGTAGCCGCTGGGTAATGATTTTTCGACGGGCTGCGGTGTCGGGAATCCAATCTCCGGCATAGCTGGAGAACATATACTTACCCATATCATTCATTACTTGAATACCTTTGACTTTAGGGTAGATATTCAAAGTTGCAATGATTTCTTCCAGCACTCGTGGCCAGGCATAGCCAAACATACTACCCGAGGTGTCGATGATGAAAATGATGTATTCACTGTCAACCGGTATACCACCGACGAGGGAGTTTTGGGCGCTGCTATTTTGCTGTTGCAGGCGGCGCATTTCATCGGTGAGTTCTTGTAAGGCGAGTTCCAGCCGGCCTTTAAGTTGGCCGTCAGTGTTGGCTGCTTGCGCGACTAGCTCGTATTGTTGCTGTATTTGTTGATAGCGGCTTTTGAGTATCGCCAATCGTTTTTTCTCTATATCCAGCTGTTCTTGTTTGGCGTTGAGTTGGCGATTCAATACTTGGGTCTCACCGCGAATTTCAAACAGCTGCTTGCGTAAATCGGCGACTTTACCATCGAGTTGTATCTCTGACTGCTCTAAGGCAAAGGGCAGGCCGGTTTTGGTAATCATTAACAGCAGCACAATGGCGCCAAAGCCACAACAAATGACGTCCAAAAAGGAAACGTTAAATTCATCACTGCCGCGCCGCTTACGCTTCATTATGGCCAGTCCTTAGAGGGGCTCATAAACGAGCCTTGGGTTTGAATGGCCATCTGCCAGAAAGCGCCAGCCGCCAGTGGGTCGCCTTCCATTGGTGCCAGAATGACATTTACCGGTATACCCTTGGGTAACACGCCGATGGCGCGGTTAAATAAACGTTCACGCTCAGCACCGGAGATGGTATTGCCTTTGGTCGCACGCATACCCATGGTAGGCAGGCCATCGGTAATTAAAAAGACATTGTCGGGCAGTTGCGGCAGCTCGGCCATGGTGTGGAAGGCCAGTTCCAAGTTGGTGCCTTTTTCTGGCGCAATGGTTTTTAGGCTGCTTATCGTCTGCTCGAGCACTTTGCGATCGGAAACTTGCAGCCAGCGGCCGGTGCTGGCGTCGATGACCGAACGGGTTTTGTCATTAAAGACATATATTTGAAATTGGCTATCAATGGGGAATTTAGCCATTATCCATTCCACCGTACGTATTGCCCGTTGCCATTTTTCGGCGCCTAGGCGCTGTTGGTGGGGCATATTACGCAGCCGGATAATGTTGATAATGGTTTCATCCAGCATACTGGCTGAGGCGTCTAGCATGATTAAAATACGCCGGCCACCCAGTTTTAAGCCAGTCAAATATTGGCGATTACCCTGACCGCTAAATTGGCGCGCATCATTGCCCTCGGCTATTTGTTCTTCCAGTTGCTGTTTTTGCTCTTGCAGTTGGCTAAGTTTTAATTTAATCGCCTCGATCGCCGCTTCATCATTGGGACTGAGTTGAGCTAGGCGGGTGCGCACAGCTTCAATGTCGTTGTTGATTCTGCGTGCCAGGCCCTCTGCTTTAGCGCGCTCCTGGTCGAGGCTTGACAGGGTGTTTTTGGCTTTAACCCTGAAGGCTTCGGCGGCGCGGACATCGTCCTCCAATAAATCAACCTCTGCTCGTAGATCATTGTGCTGTTCATTTTGTTGGTTGCTAATGTCATGCTTGATAATTAAAAATATTAGCACTACGGCACCAAAGCCGCAGGACATTACATCCAAAAAGGATAAGTTGGAGGTGCTAAAAGTACGCCGTTTGGCCATCGCTTAAGTCCGCTGTGGCTTGTCGCCAACACTGAGGTGTTGCAGCAGATGGTCGTCGCAATATTCGTGGCTATCCAGTACCAGTCGCTCTTGCATTAACTGCAGCTGGTGAGTAATGAACATAATCACTATGCTGATTACCAGGGCAATAAACGTTGAGTTAAAGGCGACGCCGAGGCTAACGGTAACCCCGATAATATCCCCTTCAACTGCTTTGTGAGCTTGGCTCAGGGCTTCGCCAATACCGCGTACGGTACCAATAAAACCAATCGATGGTATGGCCCAGGCGATATAGCGCACCATGGCCAGTTCACTGTCGAGGCGGTCGGACTCGGTGTCGCAGGTTTCTTTAACCGCGCCGGCAGCATCAGCCATATTACGGCTGGAACCAAAGCGGCGCAGGGCCTGCAACAGCGCGCGGGGCAGCAGGTAGCGCCGCTGTTGTTCCGGCAGGGCTTGTAAGGGGTCGGCCAGGGACCGACAATCTTCGCCGTAGATGGTGTTGACCCGGGCGTTATTCAAAAGGTCAAGCTGTAAAAATTCTCGCTCTTTACGGGTCTCGCTAAACTTCATTGCCATGATCGCCATGGCCCAAAACATCAAAATAAAACAAGCCTCCTGTTCGAAGTCGCGCAACACCACATACCAGGAACGCTCGGCTACAAAAACTTCCCCGGCCGCTTGCAACTGGGCTTGTGCCTGCAAAATGGCATCGGCATTGGGGCGTATCACCGTAACAAAAATAGCATGCACCACAATAGCGGAGATAATCAGTGCAAATAATTGGAAAATAAAATCAGAACCCTTGCTGTTCATGGTGCAATCCTTAAGGCGTAAAGGGGCTATATATCAACGGGAAAAGAGACCGGTAAGTCCTCAGAAATTTCTTCTGAAGGGACAAAGATTTTAGCCTTGTTTTTAGGCTTGGCCTGCTTTACCTTTTTTCGTTGGTCTGGTTGAGCTGAACTCGATTCGGAGCTGGCTTTGGCTTCAGTTTTTTTCTGTTCATCGGGCGTATTTTGGGCGAGGCTGGTTAGGCTGAAGCCCATTAATAAACAAACCATTTTAATTTTCATATATCACTCCCAAGTAATTTGCGGCCGGTATCTTAAAGCGCGGTGCGGGCGATTCGAAAACCCACAGTGGGTTTGGCATCCGCGCCGTAATCGCGAAAGGCCATGCGTAGCTCGGTCAAGCGGCCGCTACTCCAGCTAGGACCTCGAATTACATGGTGCTTGCCGGTGAGCGGCCCCATGGGGTTGGCCTCGGGCTTGCTATTAAAACCGGTTTTAATTTGGTAGTAGTCGTGAATCCACTCCGCCACATTGCCATCCATATCGTAGAGGCCGCGGTGATTGGCCTTAAAACTACCGGCAGGTGCGGAAACCGCAAAGCCATCGTCATAATTACTCAGTACCACGCCTGCTACTGGCGCAGCTTTGCGGTCGGCAATATTGCTGTGATACTGGGCTTTGTTGGCGAGGCTGGTCAGGCGTGAGCCCCATGAAAATTTTGGCATCGAGCCGTTATCTTGCAAACGTCCGGCCCAGGCCCATTCGGCCTCGGAGGGCAGGCGATAGCCGGTTGATTTATCATTATAGCCCACTACTTTGCCGGTTTCGGTTTGATAAAAAGGCGCAAGTTTTTCCTGTTCTGATAGCCAGTTACAATACAAAGCGGCTTGCTGCCAGCTAATATTAACCACCGGTTGATCGTGGCCGTTTAAGCTTTTGCCTTTAACATGGCTGGAGGAATGCTGTTTATCAAATTGTATAAATTGGCCATTGCTGACTTCTTTTGGGCTTAGATAAAAGGCACGGTTTAAGCTGATTTTACGTTGGACCTCATTGGCCCGGCGGCCCTGTTCGCGCCGCGAAGCGCCCATGGTGAAGTCAGCTTTAGGCCGAAATAGTGTGAGCTGCTGCCCAGCCGGGCTGGTAATCCGCTCTTTTAAACTGGCGTGACGTTGTTGTTCCAGTGTTTTTAAGCGAATACTTAAACGCTGCTCGCGCTGGCTGCTGGGTAAAACCTTGCGACTCATACTGGCAAAGCCCGCTGCGCTAACGGTAATCACATGCTCGCGACTGGGTAGGCTCAAGCGGCCTTGCTTTAAACTGTACGGGCGACCATCTACTGATACCTTGGCATTGTCTGGTTGTAGCTTTAAATAGATTGTGCCGAGTTGCGCCTGCAGTTTAAGGTGCAGTGATTTCTGACTATGGCTGGCGATACTAAGGTCTTGATTGAGGCCTAAATGACCGGCTTTAAATAAACTAATTGTGTGGTTTTTATTAGGGCTTAGCTCAACTTCTATTGGGGTGCGGCCGTGGTATTGGCCATCGATGGTGACGCTGGCCTGGCTCGGGCTGGAACTGAGCTTTAATAGGGCGTCGACTTCTTTTAGAGCCGGAAAGTGCAGAGTATGCTGCTGTGCCTTTACCACGGTGAGCCATTGTAAGCTGCTTTTGTGCAGCGGGTGTTGCAGTCTAAATTCGTGTTCACCTGGAGTGAGCTTGATGCCACCTAGTTTTGCTTGGGCCTTATTGTCTATAAATAACTCTGCTGCCGGGGTGACAGCACTGACGTCGACGGTGCCATAGGCCGGCTTAAGCGAAACCGTGATTTTTTCAGTTAAAGCTCTGCCGCGAATTTCAATATCTCTACTAATAGGCTGGTAGAGCGGGTGGCTTAATTTTAATTGGTAGCGACCGGGTTTTATATTTTCCAGCAGCTGGTCGCTGCTACCTTGGTAGCGATCGGCTTCGCCAATAAGCTCTATAGTGGTGATAATTTTGTCTTCTGCATTGCCTTGCTCAAAGCTGTTGAGTGATAATTTACCCGCTAACTTTTTTAGTTCAATGTTAAGGCTAAGGGTTTCATCGCCTAGGCTAAGTTTTGCCTGCAGAGGGATATAGCCTTGGGCTGTAACCGTGTAGTGATAATCTCCGGGCAGTAATAGGACTTCCTTGCTTAAGGCCAGTTGTAAATTTGAATCAATATGAACTTCGGCCTGGCTCGGTTCAAGCTTAAATACAACGGCCCGGGTGCTGAGGAAAAACCAGGCCAAAATGGCCAGTATTAATACCGTACTTGCTAACAGCCATTTACGAGCAACACTTAGGCTCGTGGTTTTACTGATAGACTGGAATTGGTGTTGAGCCGATGCCGTATTACTGTTCTTATCAGTGCCGTTACTATCTTTCACGCTGTTATCCTTGTCCACGGCGTTAAATTCTTTCTCGGCAGATAACTTCTACCGAATTGTCTGTACCGTGGGCGACCGTAAACTCTATACGAGCATCGCGAAACCCTGAGCGGCTGCCAACTGCGGTGTAGTTGCCGGGAGTCAGTTCAAGCTGAGCGCTTTGCAGGGCTTGTAAACGTTTTACTTTGTAAATATGGATTTCAGTTAAGCCATCGGATGTCAGCGTAACCGGTACTGGGCTAGAGGCTTTTATTAAGGCTACTCGCAGCTGTGAAACTTGTCCACTTAAGCGTTCGCCGCTGGCTTTGACCTTGGCCGCTTGGTGCAATAACTTTTGCGTCTGTTGGCGTTGGTAGCTATCTTGCAGCCTTTCTTTTTGTTGCAGTGTCTGTTGCAGTTTTTGGTCCAGCTGTAAGCGGGCTTTGGCCTTAATAAGTCCGACTTTGGCTTGTACTGAACTGGCGTCTAGCCGCAGCGCAGCTTGGTAGCTATTAACGGCTTGTTGCCACTGTTCCTGTTGGCCTTGGTTACGGCCGCTGTTGACCTTGTTTGCGATAGCAATTTGTCGAATTTTTTCATTGGCTTGTTGCAGGCCGGCCTTGGCGTCGCTGGCATTAGGTTTAACCGCAAGGGCTTGTTTAAAGTATTTTGTTGCGTTTTGGTATTGGCGCTTCTGTATTGCGGCATAGGCCTGGGACATAGCGGCGCCGAAACTTTCATCGGTTTGGGATTGCTTAACTTGTTGCAGCGCCAGCTGAGCACGCTTTGAATTCGGGTCGAGTTTTATCGCTTGACGATACAAACCCAGAGCATTCTGCCATTGCTGTTGTTTGTTAAAACGGTCGCCTTTACGGACTAGGTCTAATACTTCGTCCAGCACCGCGGCTCGCTGTAACAGGGCCTCGGCTTTTTGTTGGCGCTCGGTATCGGTGTGTAGTTGGCTGGCGATGCTTAATGCCTCTGTGGCGGCTAATGCTTGTTCCGCCTCTATAGCCTGCTCACCAAGTGCCAGTTGTTGTTGGTAAATGTCGCCTACTCGGCTGTGGATATCCTCAAGTGCTGTTAGGGCAGCTTGGTACTGTTCGAGGGCCGCGTCATACTGTTGAGTTTTGTAGTCGATATCGGCTTGTTGAGCGAGCTTGATCGCAGCCTGGTAATCTGCGTTGGCCCATTTTACAACCTGTTGCTGTTCCAACTTATCTTGCAGGGGAAGCATTTTACTCAGAATATCCTGAGCTTGGCGCCGAATTTTAGCTTGCTGGGCGTCCTGCCAGGGCGATTCTTTGCTGGCGCTGGCGCTAGAGTTGCCAGAGGCGCTGAGGCCAGTATCTACCGCAACGATTTTTTTATCGTGATCAACCCAGTTGGGCAGGATAAATATGACCAGGGTTAACACGGCCGCTAGGCCAATAAATAAACCAAGCTGTACCGACCTCTTGGCCAAAGGGCTGGCGCCGTTGGACTTTGCTAAAGGGGTGAAGTTATTGGGTTTTTGCTGTTCTGTTACTGTCACGGTAATGCTTATTTCCGAGGGTTGGGGGTTAGCAAGCTTTAGCTTGCACCATTGCCTACTTCTACTTGGCCTACTTCAACCTGATAGAGCTCACGTAATATTTTACGCCATTGCTGATATTGTTGCTCAACAGTGCCGCTTAGAGTCACGGTGCGGTCTTCAAGTTCAATAACCTGTGGTGCAATACTGGCTTCTAGGGAATCACCTAGCTCGCGCAGGGTTTCTTCTTGTAATTTTGCCTCAGCTCTTTTGCCAAAGCCTTCTTTTAGTAAGTAACCGCCGGCACCCATTGCAACGGCCCCTGAGGCTCGGGTGGCGCGGTTGCCGCTGGTTTGCGCGGCAATACCACCCAGTACTGCCACTATACCAGCAATGGTTTCGTTGCGGCTTTGGCGTTTGATATTTCTGAGGGCGATTACTTCACGGTAGGTTTGCTTGCGCCAGTCCTTATAGGGGCCATCGATTTCTTCGACAAAGGCACCGTAGTAATCCTGCAAAGTATCGACAAATAGATGATCGCGATCTCTTATCGAGCGAACCCGTTGTAACATGGGGTCGGCGTCGGCGGGCAGGCGGCTAATTTGATAAATGCCCTTTTTATCCTGCTGCAGAAACCCGCTAAAAGACTCGGGAGAAAAGTTTTGTGCAAATCTCAGCTCGCCGATAGTACGCAACTGGCTCAGTTGTTGACCGCTATATTGGCGGCGGAAGTTTAATAGGTCATTGGCGATTTGATTATAAATGGTTTGAAAGGGGTCAGCTTCGCGACTGGTTTCTCGCTTGTAAGCATAGCGGCTAGCGACCGCTTGGTACTCTTTGTTATACCAATGGCGGCCACTGATATCACTGACATTGATCTCTAACTTTAAAGATTCACCTTCCGAGTGAAGGATCTTGCCTTCAAGTACAACATCAATCATGCTCTCATTATTGGGAATTACCCGCACTGCGCCCCAGGCGGAGCTGGCTTGGATGGCTTCACTTAGGTGTAGGGCCATAAAATGAGATTCGGCTTTGCGCACCTCGGCAAATACCAGGGCGTCCTCGTCTTCGTCCAGCTGCTCAAGGTTCGGCTCGAGTAATACCACGCCAACATCTAATAACTGAGCCTCAGGTATTTCGCTAGTCTCTTGCTCTAACTGGACGTAGGCGGTGGTCTTTACCTGGTGGCTGGAGCAGGCCGACAAGGTTAAGGCGGCAAACAACAGTATATATTTCGCATTAACTAGCCCTGTGTAAATTGGGCTATTTAGAGAAGCTATTAGCTGGTTCATGTCTGGCCTATTCTTGGTTTTTGTATTTACGATATTCTTGCCAGAGCTTTTCTCTGAGCTTGGGGTCTTTCTCTTTTAAGGCGGCTTCTCGAATTTGACGTGCCACTACGTCATCGTCACTGCCATCGGGTATATCGGCCGGTGGTGGTAGCTCGCCCTTGCCGGGGATGCCTGGGCTGCCGCCGTTGCGATTGTCACTGGGCTCGCCGCCTTGTTCGTCACCATCACCATCACCGTCGCGACCGGGAAGACCATAGGGGTTGATGTTGCCGCCACCTTCACCCTCACCATCTCGACCGGCAGGAGTGTCTTCTTCTAATTGTTCGTCGGCCCCTTTGGCGGTGCCACGACCGAGAACATATTCCCGCTCGCGTAAAATCATATCATCATATTCACCCATTGACCCGGCAAGCTCAGCCTCCAGGCTAGCTTGCCGGTCGTGGGCTGAACCCTGAGTTAACGGACCGTCATCCATAGTAAGCTCGCCGCCTGTAGCTGCCTCACCGGCTTCGTCACCGTCATTGGCGCCGGCGGGAGCGGAGTCTGTGCCGCTGTTGGGATCGTAGCTATCATAGAGGGTGCTTTCTCCAGGGCCGGAATCGGCTTCGCCGTCGAAGCCTGGCTCTGATCCAGGCTCGCGCGAATCAGGTGTCGGTTCACTCGGCTGCTCGCCGCTGTCAGCCGTTGAATTATCCGAGCCTGAGGGTAGCGCACCGCTAGGGGCACTAGAACCGCTAGGATTAGAACTATTGGAACTGCTAGGGCTACCGGAACTGCTAGGGCTATTAGAGCTGCTAGGAGTACTCGGATTGCTAGGGCTATTGGAACTACTAGAGCTGCTAGGGCTACTGGGGCTACTAGAGCTGCTAGGGCTACTGGGGCTACTAGAACTGCTAGGGTTATTGGAGCTACTAGAACTGCTAGGGCTATTGGAGCTACTAGAACTACTAGGGCTACTAGAGCTCGGAGGAGGGGTGTTAGGTTGGCTCTGGGTGGTCTGCTGTTTACAGCCGGCCAAACTGAGGCTTAACAGGGTTGCAATTGTAATGGTCTTAAATTGGCCGGTCATGCTGTGCTCCGTCGTTAGCGTTGGTGGCATCCCAGGTTGGAGTGGGGAAGTGAGAATGAGTTCCCCTAAATTATCGGCTCTATGGAAAGCTATAGCGCTGAGTTACATTTTTAGCGGCAACAACTCTGCCGGCTTTCATTACTGGGCGGAATCGAGTACTGCGTAGAAATCGTTTTGTTTTGCTGCCAAGGCGCTTACCTTTTGCGGGCATGGTTTCAAGAATTTCAATATTCTTGGCGCTACCATTGCTGGCGACATCGAAGCGGGCAATACTATAGGAGTGGTGTTGGGCCGAGTTTTTATACAGGCCTTTATCTAGTACCGGTAGAGCCACCGGTATGGCAAACAGGGCATCTGCATTGCTTGGCTCGGTGGCCGCTTTTTGGTAAGCCTTTAGGTAAGCTACTTTGGCGGACTGACTTTTGCCGTAGAGCTGATACCAATCACCTAAGGCAATTAGCGTCTTTATTTCGCTGCTGGCATCGTCTTCAGAATTATGGCTATAAATTTTTATCATTCGCTCAAGGGCCAGCTTACCTTTACGGAAACTGTTCATTTTGTACTGAGCGATTTTTTCTTGCCGCTCAACCAGTTGTTCCTGGCTGCTAAATTTTATATTGAATCCCGACTCCTGCTTTTCAACACTACTGGCTAAAAAATAATTGGTATTCATAAAGCCTTTGAGAATAGGGATTAAGCGCAGGTGGTTATTGTTGTGGTGGCTGTCATTTAACTCAATATACTGGCGGTAGAGTTTGTGCGCTTCTATTAAATGTTGATGGTTACGCTTATCAGTTTCGACGTAGGCCGCAATATGCCAGTTAGCTAGGTCGTGTAAATCAGTCAGTAGCTCTAAGGAGTCTTGTGGGTGCTGGCGATTGCTTAGCCAGTGGGCGTACTGTTGTTTTTTTATCGCGCTGGGCCATTTATTTTGCGCCTGCAGGCTGCTAACTAATTTTTCTAATATGGGTTTTTGTTGGGCGCTGTAAATACCTTGATTGATACGTTCGATATGCAGGGCGCGGTTGTAGTGTTTGCTGGCCTGTTCGAATTCGTGTTGGCTAGCGTGGTAGTCTGCCAGGGTGGTTAGGGCTTCGCCCAGTTGCAAGGAGTAGGCACCCTGATTGGATTCCAGTAAATTAATACGCAGCTCGAGTTGCTTGGCGGGAGTGTTTTCGGGCTCGGCTTCGCTCGGCACAGCAGCGCTAAGGCTAGCGCAGGCTGTTATTAAGCCTGCGGCCAGTAGTAATCGTATATTGGCCAAAATGGCTGCCGGTAACTTTTGCTCTACAACTCGATGGGTCATGGATTTACCCCTGGGTCAGTGGCGCGTAAGCTCACTTGGGTTGATATTTGATTAAAAGCCAAATTGCAGCAGAGAGCAAGAGTTTTGCGGTTCTCAATCCCTACTAATACCTCGGCGGAATAACAGTGGTAGTTTAGTGTTTCTTCCTGCGCTTAAACTCGCTAGGGGACAGGCCGGTATACTGCTTAAAGCGCCGTCCAAACACGGTTAGAGAGTCGTAGCCACTATCGAAGCAAACCTGCTGGATACTTAAAGTTCCACTGTACAACAGCTCTTTGGCTACTTCCATGCGATAAAGTTGCAGATATTTTTGTGGCGCTTCACCAACGGCAAGTTTAAAGCGCCGATTGAGGTTGCGCTGGCTAAAGCCAAAGCGGATAGCCACCTCCTCCATGCCAATCGGTTCGGCGTAGTGCTTTTCCAGCCAGTTTTGGATGGATAAAACTCTTTCATCGCTGTGTTTTTTATATTGGCTAACATCAATATTAGCCCGTAAATAGTTACGTCGAGTTCCCATCATGCAGTGTTTTTCACACTGCTGCGCAATGACCGGGCCACAGTATTCCTGGATAATATGCATGCTCATATCCATGGTTGCATTAATACCACCACAGCAGTATAGCCGACTGTGTGAGGTTAGCATTTCATCGGCGCAAAGTTTCACTTTGGGGTAGCGACGGCGGAAGTCTTCCGCAAGATGCCAGTGGGTGGTGGCTGTGCAGCCGTCCAACAAGCCTGATTCGGCCATCAAAAAAGAGCCGGTTACAAAACCATAAATACTGGCCCCGCCCTGGTGCTGCTGCCTTAGCCAGGGGTATAGCGCGGCGTTGTGTTTGAGCTTTTGATCGTCTATTTCCCATATATTGGGTAGGCAGATGCAGTCGTATTGCTGTTGGTGGACTTTAATGTCAAATTGAGTGTGTAGGAGCTGGCCGGAAAAAGTTCTGACCGGCTTAGCGTCAACGCCAACTAAATCGATGCTAAATGCGGGCCTTTGGTTTTGACGTTTTTGGAATTCAACCGCGGTACTCAATAATTCGATGATTAAGGACGACGACCCCGACCAACAGCGGTCGGTGATAAACATGGCGATTTTTTTCATAGTAATAATAACGATCAGCGAGTAAAGGCATTATAGCCAAGTCATCGGTGCGAATCTATGTGGGCACCGGGTGGCATTTTCCCATGGTATTAATTATCTAGGGTCGAGGCCTAATGGTGTTAAGCTGGATGAAAATTACAAGGTAGATAATATGGCACAAGTTGAAGATCTGGTTTTGCGTTTTAGTTGTAGTGATAAGCCTGGAATTGTTGCGGCGGTAGCCAACTTATTTGCCCTGCAAGGGTTTAATATCCGAGAATCATCTCAGTTTGAAGATGTTGTCAGTCGGCGTTTTTTTATGCGAACGGTGTTTGAGGGGCTGGAAGGCGCCAAGTCTTTAACGGATATCAAATCGGCATTTAAGGCGGTGGCCGAGCGTTATCAAATGGATTGGCAGCTCTGCGATTTAAAGCGTAAGCCGAAGGTGATTATAGCCGTTTCAAAATGGGGGCATTGCCTAAATAACCTGTTGAATAGCTGGAAGCGAGGGACCCTGGCTGTCGATATTGTTGCAGTGGTTTCCAATCATGAAGATATGCGAGAGCTAACGCAGTGGTATGGGTTGGATTATCACTACCTACCAATGACTAAAGACAATAAAGCGGAACAAGAGCAGCTTATTTTGGGTTTGATGCAAGAGCATGAAGTCGACCTATTGGTATTGGCTCGTTATATGCAAATTTTGTCGGAAGAGATGGTGACGAATTTGTCTGGGCGGGCTATTAATATCCATCATTCGTTTTTACCTGGTTTTAAAGGCGCCAAGCCTTATCATCAGGCGTTTGATCGTGGGGTGAAGTTAATTGGTGCGACGGCCCATTATGTAACCGAAGATTTAGATGAGGGCCCTATTATAGAGCAGGCGGTGGAGCGGGTTAGCCATGTGAATTTTCCCGCGGAGCTAGTTGAATTAGGTCGAGATATTGAGGCGGTGGTGCTCAATCGGGCGGTAAAGTGGCATTGTGAGCAGAGGGTGCTATTAAATGGCAGCAAAACGGTCGTGTTTAACCGCTAGAGGTTAAGCTGGAGATGAGGGGTAAATAAAAGGCGACGAAGCCGCCTTTTAGCAGGAAAGTGGTCTTATAAAGGAACCACGTTCTCAGCCTGGGGGCCTTTCTGGCCCTGAGTAACTTCCATCGTTACCCGCTGGCCATCACTTAAAGTTTTACGGCCATCGCCTGAAATTGCGCTGTAATGAACAAAAACGTCCTTGCCGCCTTCCTGCTCGATAAAACCAAAACCTTTTTCATCGTTGAACCACTTAACGGTTCCTTCAACTGTGTTAGACATATTTCTCTCTTTCTAATTGTTGCCCCAATAAAGGGAGTTATACACCCCAAAATAACATGGGATTTTACTATCAGCCCTTCTCAGGGTGGATTCTTATACTCTAGCAGAGTAATAAAACCCTGCAGAGGAATAGCGGAAGCGAAAATGTCGCTCCGATTGGCCGTGTTATTAGTATATTTTTTGGCTTTAATTCAAAAACCCATCAACACCAGTCAATATGTAATCCCCAATACTGACATATTATCAAGGGTGACGGAACTGCTTACTTATCGCTAAGTCATTTTTTAGCGGGTTTTTATTGCAATTAGGTTAATTTAGAGAAATAAATCTTTGCTTTGACTCGTAAGGCGGCTGCACGCACCGCCGACAGCGGGAATTAATGCTTAAGGCGTATGTTAATCCTGGCGCAGTATGTCACAGTTTCCCTAAGGCTGGTGGCGCCCATATCTAGTTTACTGGGCTCATTTGAGAATTTAATCGCAGCATTATTAGCAACAAGGTGAGCAATTGATTTTGCGCCGGGGGACGATGCTATAGCCAGCACTGTTTAGGAAATTAAAGGATTTTAGCAATGTTAACTTTAACAAGACGTGTAGGACAGAGATTGATTATCGGTAAAGATGTTTGCATCGAGGTGGTATCAGTTTCAGGTAAACAAGTTTCTATCGGCATCGAAGCACCGGATGAGGTTAGAATTTATCGAGAAGAGATAGCACCAAAAGAGGAGCTGGAAAAGTTTACCATGACAAAATCGGCAGCCAATAAATAAAGCTCCCGACCTGCACGGCCAAAGCCCGGTAATAGACCGGGCTTTTTATTGCCAGGATGGCATGGCCGTTTCTCTCTCCATGTCGAAACGCCACTTTCCTCGTCCATGAGGGTCGGCCGTTTCTCTCTCCTTGTCGAAACGCCACTTCCCTCGTCCATGAGGGTCGGCCGTTTCTCTCTCCATGTCGAAACGCCACTTCCCTCGTCCATGAGGGTCGTATTAGGTTAGTGGCGGGTTTATTTAACTTCGGTTATGGCCTCTTCAAAGGCGTTAAAGATAGTATCGATATGCGCCTGCTCGATTATAAGTGGGGGCGACATCATGATGGTATCGCCCGCAGCGCGTACGGTTATGTTCTTTTCTAGCATTTTTGCGGCAATGCTTTGGGCGCGGCTCAGTCCAGAGATGCCATTCTTAGCTGGTCCAGAGGCAAAATCTATCGCGCCAACCAGGCCCCAGTTGCGAACATCGGTGACATTATTAGCACTATCTAAGCGATGAATTCCATTTTCCCAGGGCTTGGCCATTTCTGCCGCTCGAGTAAATAGCTTGTCTTGGGCGTAAATATCAAGTGTTGCCAACGCGGCGGCACAAGCGACGGGATGAGCCGAATAGGTATAGCCGTGACAAAGCTCGGGGGCGGTTTCTGGGCCCTGCATAAATGCTTCGTAAATGGACTGCTTGGCGAATACTGCACCCATCGGAATGGCACCATTGGTTAGACCTTTGGCGGTGGTGATTAGGTCTGGGGTGACTCCGGTTAGGCGGGCTGCGGTGCCGGAGCCAAGGCGACCGTAGGCGGTAATGACCTCATCAAATATGAGTAAGATATTGTGCCGGTCGCAGATATCACGAACTTTATCTAAATAGCCTTTGGGGGGGATGATCACACCACCCGCACCGGACATGGGTTCAATAATAACGGCGGCTATATTACTGGCGTCATAGAGGGCAATTTGGGTTTCTAGTTCTTGCACCAGGCTATCAGCACCATGCTCTCCGAGACCGCGTGAAAAAGCATTTTCTGGCAGGCGGGTGTGACGCAGGTGGGAGGCATCCATAACTTGACCAAAAGCTTTGCGGTTAGGCGTTAACCCCGCCACCGCAACACCGCCCATATTGACGCCGTGGTAGGCCTTATCGCGAGCAATAAATCGGGTTTTACTGGCTTGGCCTTGGGTGCGCCAGTAAGCTCTGGCAATTTTTAGTGCGGTGTCCACTGACTCAGAGCCGGAGTTGGTGAAAAAAACGCGGTTAAGGCCAGCTGGAGCAATATCATTGCTAAGGCGTTCGGCTAGCTCAAAGGCTTTCTCATGGGCAAAACCGAAGGGGTTGGCATAGTCCATTTCAAGCAGTTGCTTGGCTACGGCTTCGGCTATCTCCGGACGACCATGGCCGGCATTGCAGCACCACAGACCGGCGGTTGCATCGAGGATTTCACGGCCATCGGCCATGGTCATCATCATGCCTTGGGCCTTGGTGTAAATTTTAGGGTTTTTCTTAAAGGCCCGGTTAGGGGTAAAAGGCATCCAATAGTGGTCTAGCTTAATATCGCTCATGGTTCACCTGTGCTCAAAGTATGTAAGGTTGAAGTACCCGAACAATTTAGCAGGAGACTTTAGGTGGGTAAATTACTAGTTATCTATTTTTAGGTTGGTAAAGCTCAACCTATTGGCCCAATTTATCAAAATAGCTCGCCACTAATTCACTGGCTTTACCGGTGTGTTGCTCATCAAACTGGCTGGCGTTGGCCGAGGCCTGCAAGTTCAACTCAACCGTGTGGGCGCCAGAGCTTTTAGCGAGCTGGAAAAACCCTGCGGCGGGGTAGACTTGCCCGGAGGTACCAATGGCAATAAATAAATCACATTGCCGCAGGGCGGCATTTATTTCGGCCATATACAGGGGCATTTCGCCAAACCAAACAATATGCGGGCGCAGGGCGCCAGCAGTTTGGCAGCAGGGACAGAGCTGATTGGCACTGAGGTCGTCATTACATTCAAAAATTTGACCACTGCTGCCGCAACGAGCTTTTAATAATTCGCCATGCATCGGGTAGAGGTTTTTACTGCCGGCGCGCTGGTGTAGGTCATCAACATTTTGTGTCACTAGAGTAAAGTGACCACCGGCATAACATTGTTCAAATTTCGCCAGGTCTATGTGAGCTTTATTCGCTTGGGCTTCGGTCAGTAAACTGTGGCGGCGTAAATTATAAAATCTTTGCACCAGGTTCGGGTCACGGATGAAGGCTTCGGGGGTGGCAACATCTTCTACGCGATGGTTTTCCCATAGCCCACCGTTGTCGCGGAAGGTTTTAATACCAGATTCGGCGGAAATTCCCGCCCCGGTCAAGACAACAATATTCATGCTAAATCCAAATTTGATTCGCTGGGGTAAGTAGGAGTATGCAGATTAATGCAGCAGCCACGACTAAGCAATATGACGCATCAGCAGTGCATACTTCACATCCTCGTCACTGAGTGTAATGGCCTCGGGCAGTTCAATACTAACCCGGTGGCCTGAGCCGGGGGCGACAACGGCGGCGCCGCGTTTGTCCTGCATATTGTCCAATTTAAAACGGTGGTTGCCACCGGGGGGCATAGGGTGCCCAAGTTTGCGTGGCGATACAATTAAGGGCGCGCATTGTACGGTAAGTGGGCAATGTATTCATCCTGTCGGCATTATTTCCAGTGGCCTGACGATCAACCTTTGATCGGAAAGGCTTGAAATAGGAACCGCTGACACTCGAGATTTTATAATATAGGTCGATAGTAAAAACAGGGCGATATAGCCTGACCAAGCGGGGCTCAAGGTACGAGGTATATGAAGTTAGAGCAAGAAAATCAACGGCTGCAAAAAACTATCCAGAAATTACTGCAGCGCATGGAAAAAAACCATGATACTCAGCAGCATTTCCATAAGTTTGAGCTGCGTTTGTTGGCCTGTCAGAGCCTCGCTGATTTGTTTGATTTACTGCTAATTGATGCCAAGTCACATTTTAACCTCAATGCGGTCAGTCTGATATTGATAGACCCAGATTATGGCCTACAAGAACTGCTGGAGCGTTTGGAGCTTAACCACTACGGCTCGCGGTTGCAGCTGCGGCATGGACCAGAGTTTTTGCATAGTGTTTACCCGCAGTCACCTAAGGTTGAGTTGGGGGTGGTTGATATACTCACCTGCAGCCGTCTTTTTCCCGGTGCCAGTGGGGTAGAAACTGCCGCTTGCTTACCTTTGTTGCGGCAGGAAAAATTGGAAGGTAGCTGGCATTTTGCTTCTGATTCCAGTCAGCGCTTTATGAAGGATATGGCCAGTGATTATCTGCTGCACTTGTCCTCGGTGGTGTCCATGTGCCTGGAAAACTGTATCGGTCGCGAGCATTTAAAGCATCAGGGCCAGGTCGATATGCTGACCCAGGTCAAAAATCGCCGCAGCTTTGAGATGGAGTTTGAAAAAGAGCTGGAGCGGGCTGAACGCTACCAAGAATCCTTGAGCTGTATGTTTGTCGATGTCGATTATTTCAAAAAAATCAACGACAGCTATGGCCACCAAGCCGGTGACTTGTGCTTAAAGTTTATCGCCCAGGAAATTGACACGCAGCTCCGTAAAACTGATCTGCTGGCGCGCTTTGGTGGTGAAGAATTTGTTGCCTTGCTACCCCATTGTGAGGATGTGCCGGCGCTGGCAATCGCCGAGCGAATTCGCCAGGCGATAGAGGGCACAACTTTTGCGCTAAACTCTAAGACCAAAATAAACGCTACGGTTTCTATCGGAGTTTCAAGCTGGCAGCCGGGTAATAAGCGCAGCGATAATTTGGCGGCCTTAGGTCAGGGTTTTTTGGCCTGCGCCGATGAAACCATGTACCGAGCCAAGCATGAGGGCCGTAATCGAGTGCTATATGCCAAGTTTAATCCAGCTCTGGCAGGCGAACTAAATAGCGCTGTGGCCAAAACTTACCGCTAAGCCACAGAGCTTGGCGCCGATTATCCCAAGCCAGGCCATTGAGCACATTATTGGGATGCTGCTTAAACTGTTCCGGTACTAATTCAGAAAAATCCAAAGAATATTGTACCACTCCGGTAACCGGGTCGATGGCGATAACTTGATTGCTCTGCCATATATTCGCCCAAATCAAACCCTTGAAAAATTCCAATTCATTCAGCTTATCCCAGTGCCTGCCGGTGCTAGGGCTGGTGACGGTTAGTTGGCGCAGCAAGGTAAATGTGTTGGGCTGATAAAAAGCCAGCTGATTAGTACCGTTACTCATAATCAGCTCTTTATCGTTATGACTTAAACCCCAGCCTTCACCGTGGTAGTGAATTTTTTTCAGGGGTTTAAGGGTTTTGGGGTCTAGAATTAGGCCTTGCTGACGTTTCCAGCTGAGCAAATACAGCTGGTCTTCAAACAAGGTTAGGCCCTCGGCAAACCAATTAGGCGGTAGTTTACGTCGAATGATCTTCTGTGCCGGATCGGCATCCACCCGAGCGATAAACGAGCGTCCATAGCCGCCGCTGCTGACATACCAGCTTCCATGGTTCAACTCAAACCCCTGGGTGAAGCTGAGTGGTCGCTGGGTTTCGCTGGCGAGCAGGCTCCAAGCCAGAACTTCGGGTTGGGGTTGGGCCTGGCTGCTGACCAATACACTCAACAGGCTAATAAGGGCGAGGAAGCTTTTCATTGTTTTTTGATCAGAGTCTTTCGTTTTAGATTGCGAATTAAAAAACGCGCCGGGTTCAACTGCTGAGCCAAGCTCGACTCGAGTACCGGGGCTGAAGCTGTAATAACACTGGCCAGATGAACCGCCGCTAAAGGGCCGTAACTCATACCTCGGGAGCCAAAGCCGCAGGCGGTATAAAGCCCTGGATAATAGCAGCCGGCTTGGCTGATATTGGCCTTGGCATTTTTACTCAGCAGGGCAAAACGCTGCTGCATTGCCTGCACCTGTGGCACCGGTCCAACCAACGGCAAGTAATCCGGCGTGGTAGCACGGATAGCGGCACGGCCGTTGTCGGCCATACCCATCAAACCCGCATCACCGCCTAGAGCATGGTAGACCGCAGGCATATCCCGCGCCAAGAGTTGTAAATTTTCGCGCTGCTCTTGGGATGATAATTCGCAGGATTCATTGTTCGGGCGAAAACTGGCGCCTAGGCAGTGTTGCTGCTGATGAGCGGGGGCGATATAACCTTCACCGCACAATACCGTGTGTAAGGGCTTGTGTTGGCTGGGCGCCAGGGTGATTTGGCCACGTACAGGTTTAAGTGGTAGCTCTTGGCTGTGCTTAAATTGTTTGGCCGAGTGAGCGTTGGCGATGACCACTACATCGGCTTCGGCAATACATTGCTGCCGCTCGTCAACCAACCCCCAGCCATTGTTCAGTGGCTTCAATTCGGCCACGTGGCGTCCCAAACACAGAGAAATATCGCCGGCTTGGACTAAATATTCACACAGGGATTTTGGCTCAAGCCAGCCGAGTGTGGGAAAGTATAGGCCCGGCTGCTGTATCTCGACACCGGCTATTGCACTCAGGTCGGCGCCGCTGAGGTGCTGGCACCAATCGGCTTGGGCGTTGTTTTGGCGTAGATAGTCAATTAGTTTTTGGTGGTTGCGGTAGAGCTTGTCATTTAATGACAGCTGGATCAAGCCACATAAGTCACCGCTGATTTTTCCCTCGGCAATTAGGGGGCGGTAAAAATTATGAGCAAACTGCAGGGCCAGTAAGTTGTACTGGCTGAGGCTTTCTTCCCGGTGGGAAAGTTTGCCATAGATAACGGCTTGCGGATTACCAGAGCCTGCTTGTGCAAGCTCGGCGTTTGCTTCTACTAGGGTCACTTTTATGCCCTGCTGGCTTAAGGCGTAGGCACTTAAGCAAGCGGCAATACCGCCACCGATAATTGCCGCGGTTTTTACCTGGGGCTGTTCCTGTTTTAGGTACCAAGGTGCGGGGAAGGGGCTATTGAAAGATTCGGCCTTACCCTGCAGTGCCTGCTCTTGTAAACGCTTTTGCTCGACCAGGTCAGCCGGTAATTGTCCGTACAATAACTCCCGCTTTAAGCCGAAACCAGAGGCCTTATGGCATTCGAAACCCAGCTCTTGTAAATCGCGTCGCACTTGGCTGGCGGCGGTAAAGGTGGCAAAGCTGGCCTTCGGTTTGCTCAGTTCGGCAATGTCGGCCAATACTTTACGGCACCACATGGCGGGGTTTTTCTTAGGCGTGAAGCCATCCAGGTACCAGGCGTCAATAATACGATTGTGACTGGCAAAAGCTGGATGTTGGCTGTGTTTGACTCGCTCCAAACCGTCCAGCACATCATCGAAGATAAGGTGTAAAAATACCTTGTTGCTGCATTGAATGGTGTGCAAGCCCCGGCTAAGCACTGCGGGGTATTGGCGCCGCAGTGCCTGGCTAAGGTTTGCCAGCTCCGGCCAAGCGAGGTGAGCGCGACGTAAATCGTCGGCGCTTAAGGGGTATTTTTCGATGCTGATAAAATGCAGCTGGCCCCCTGGCTGCTGTCGCTGCCACAGCTGCCAGCTGAGTAAGAAGTTTAAGCCGGTACCAAAACCGGTTTCGCCAATACAAAAATTATACGGCAGAGGGGTTTGTGGATCTTGCCAGCGCTGTTGCAGAAAGCTATGGTCGATAAAGGTGTGGCGGCTCTCATCCAAGCCGCCGTCACTAGAATAGTAGACATCATCAAATTGATTGGAAATCGGTAGGGCGTCGCGCCAATGGATGTCGGCTTGATAATCAGCCATATTATTCCATAAACTCACGCAGTATCTGTTGGCACCAGTCATTGATGCGCGACTCGCTTAGCTCAAACTCATTTTCTTCATCCAGCGCCAGGCCTAAAAAGTATTGCCGGTCATCAGTGAGGGCGGTAGAGGCTTCGAAGGTATAACCTTGGTTGGGCCAATAGCCTATCATTTGGCCACCTAGGGCTTGAATCTTATCGTGTAGATAGCCCATCGCGTCTTGAAACCATTCGGGGTAGCCCAGTTGATCGCCGAGACCAAATAAGGCAATTTTTTTACCACTGAAATCAAGGCCATCAATTTCATCCCAAATTTCTTCCCAGTCCTCTTGCAGCTCGCCATAGTCCCAGGTGGGTATACCCATAATGATAAATTGCTGTTCAATAACCGCCGGTAAACCAACTTCAGCCACATTGCACAGCTGTACTTGGCATTGATGTTGGTCCTGCAGCTGGCGTTGAATTTTTTCGGCGGCCATTTCGGTATAACAGGTGGAACTGCCATAGAACAGACTGATGTGCATTTATACCCCCTGCGAACCGGCAAATTCCAGCTGGCGCCAGGCTTCATACACCAATACCGAGGTCGCGTTAGATAGGTTCATGCTCCGACTATTAGCCAGCATTGGAATGCGTAGTTTCTCAGTCATCTCGGCGGCCTCAAGTATTTCCTCAGGCAGACCGCGAGTCTCAGGGCCAAAAATAAAATAGTCATCCTTGGCGAAAGCCACTTGATCCGGAGATTTTACACCTTTGGTCGTGAGGGCGTATAAACGTTGAGGCTGACACTTTTGTAGAAAGTCTTGCCAGTTAGAATATACCTTTAGGTTCTGCCATTCGCCGTAGTCAAGGCCGGCCCGGCGTAGCCGTTTGTCGTCTAAGACAAAGCCCAATGGTTCAATTAGGTGGAGGCTACAGCCGGTATTGGCCGCCAAACGAATAATGTTGCCGGTATTGGGCGGTATTTCGGGTTCGAACAATACGATATGAAACATAAAACTGCGCTGTCATGAATGTGAGGGCCATTGTAATGGGTTTGGCGCAAGTTTTGTCGCCTAAATACAGTGCGGCCATGAAAAAAATTAAAGCTTATTCTTAATTTACCGATCTAATAAGCGGTGGACGAATTACAAAGGAATTGTAATGGAGATTACGAGCTTATTTAAGCGCAATCAAGGACGAAACGGCCTAGTCGGTTTGGAAAAAGCCCGCGATGTCCCCCCAGCAGAGTTGCATCGTGCTCTAGCTTGGCAAATGAAAGACCGACTGAATGTCCCCGTTGAGGAAGCCATCCTCGATACGATTGCCTTGCCAAAAGATATCAGCCGCCAAGAGCGGTCAAAAGTCTATGTCGCCTCAGCTCATAAATCGATAATTCGCCAGGCGATAGCAGATACACATTATGCCGGTTTGAACTTGCTCAGCATTGATATTTTTGACATGTCGTTACGCAATTTAATTGATTTATGGGGCTGTGATGAACGTGGCGATGCACTGGTGGTTATCCAACGTGGTCGTGGTGAAATCGTCATGTTACGTCAGCAACAGCTGTACCTGTCGGGTAAATTTAAACTGGATTACCAAGGCGAAGCCGACGAGCCGTTACCGTTGCCGCAGCTGGACCTAGAAATTCAGCAGGCCCTAAATTATTTTGAGCAGCAATTAGGTCAGCAGCTGCCGAAAAAGATTCACCTCACCGGGCAGTCGGTTCGGTTGGAAAAATTATCGCCTGAATTTCAGCAGGGCATTGCAATACCCATAGAGTTGATGGCCATTCACGGTTATTGGCTTAATCACCGCGACCGCGGTGGCGTAGTGGATGTTAATGGCCTGGCCGCTATCGGCGCGGCATTACATAAGCACCTGGGCGTGGCCAGTGGCTTAGGGGCTACCGCCTAATGCCACGTCAAAATATTAATTTGTTGCCCCTAGCAGATAGGTGAATTATGTATCAATCATTTTTTGGCCTGTACGAATTGCCGTTCAGCCTAACCCCGGATACCAGCTACTTTTATCGTAATCTAAGTCATGAGCGAGCACTCAATGCTCTGGCCGTGGGGATCCAGCAAGGTGATGGCTTTGTCAAAATATCTGGTGAAGTCGGCACCGGTAAAACACTGCTATGCCGCCAGTTGATCGGCATGTTAGGCAGCCATTATCAGGTTGCCCACATTAATAATTCCTTTCTTAGTCCGGACGAATTAAAAGCGACCTTGGCACAAGAGATAGCCGCCAAAGTTCACCGTGATATGCCGGTTCACCAGGTCTTGTTACATATCCAAAGCCGGTTGGTACAGCTGGCCCGGACAGGTAAAAAGCTGATTCTGCTGATCGATGAAGCCCAAGCGATGCCACGGGATACCTTGGAATCTCTGCGCCTGCTTAGCAATTTGGAAACCCAGAAACGAAAGCTAATTCAAATTATTTTAATTGGCCAGCCTGAGTTGGAGCAGACTTTGGCTAGGCCAGATTTACGTCAGTTAAAACAACGAATTATATATTCTGAACAGCTGCAAGCTATGTCGGCCAAGGAAACTCGGTTGTATATAAAAAGCCGCTTGGCTAAAGCCGGTTGCCATAAATCCTTATTTAGCTCTTGCGCTTACCGCCTAATCCATTGGCAAGCCTGCGGCAATCCACGGCTAATTAATGTTCTGGCTCACAAGGCTATGATGTCGGCTTGGGGACAGCAGCAACAGCGGGTAGGAATTCAGCATGTCGCTAGAGCAATAGCCGATAGCAGCGATGCCTTGGCGGCCCTTAAAAATACCCGTAATAGGCTGGTGCCAGCCTGGTCCTTGGGTACGATAGCGGCAGTGGGTTTATTGGGGTGGATGCTATGAAGTATACCCCAGCAGTTCAAATTAGTGCTGTCGCAGATGATTCCAATCAGGTTGTTGAGAGGTTTCAGTTTTACACTCAGTGGCGTTTAATTTCATTGCTACTAAGGCGAATTAGGACTGCTAGCTTGCTCTGTGTTTTGTTGCTATTGCTGGCTTGGAGTTGGTCTGATATTGGCTTTATTGAACAGCAAGGTGTTGTCGCTGCTAAAAAACATGAGCTGGTGTTGACGCGGAATAAACAGCGCTTACACTCGCAGCCCTCGCAGCCCTCGCAGCCCTCGCAGCCCTCGCAGCCCTCGCAGCCCTCGCAGCCCTCGCAGCCCTCGAATTCGAAAATTGATCATGATTCATTCGAACAAAATATCCAAACTATATTAAGGCAATTACCAACGGCCGCGGGTGGGGAATTGATTCCCGCAAGGTCCCGCGACGCCAAACCCAAAAGGACCGCATTATCACGCTCGCTGAAAAATAGTCACAAACTCTCAGGCAAGCCTAGCCAAGTGGTCGAGAATGTTGCCAAGCTGCAGATAGTAGCCAGCAGCACTGCTGAGGACAAAAATATTGCTCGCCAAGCAAGATCCCTATTAGCCAATGGCGAGCAAGCACAGGCGGAGGTTTTACTGAAAAATTTTTTGCAGTTACAGCCAGGCGCAAAACACGCCAGTAAAGCTCTGGCGGAATTATTTCTAGGGCAGAAGCGCAGCACAGAATTTTCTGATTTTGTGGAGCGCAGTGTGGCCCTGGATAACTATAACCGGCTCTATTTACAGGCCAAACAGCTGCAATTGCGAGGGAATTTTAATGGAGCTTTGGCAATTTTGGTGGCGCAAAGACCTAGTTTTAGTCGCTATAGTGATTATTACCGGCTGCAGGCAAATCTGCATCACCGTTTGGCGGAGTACTCTGAAGCCGCTACAATTTATCATCGCCTGATTCGGGTTAATCAATATAGCCCCAGTTACTGGTTGGGGCTGGCAATGGCAATGGAGTCGTTGGGGCAGAGAGGTGAGGCTCTGACAGCCTTAGTTAAGGCTAAAAAATTTAGCCAGAAACAAACGGCCATGTACCGATTTATTCAACAGCGTATCGATACACTGGCTGGCCGCCGGAGTCTTGCCCAGCGTTAATGCGAGTAGCTGTCAGCTGCACATGAGCTGATAAGCGTATAACTTGACGCCTGGTTTGGTGTTATTGCTTGGCAGCCGCCTGCAGGGAATAATGCCTCGATACTAAATTGCTAATAGCCCCGGAGATGTGCGGGACTTGCCGGGGCTCCTAGTCTTCCAGTTTGATATCGAGGGCGAGATCATCGGCAATGGCATCCAGGCTGTCTTCTAGGTCATCGATATTGCTGGCCTGGGCCAGCTGCAGCTCAAACTGCGCTTCAAACTGTGGCTCGCCGGACCAGGGCATACTGCTGCAATCGGTATCCAGCTGACTAACATTGAGCTTACGTTGGGCAAACGCCTGGGATAGCTCCTTAACTATACCGGGTCGATCAGGGCCAATGGCGCTAACCTTGATGCTTTTCTCCGCCGCGGCCTGGGCACTGCGACCTTGGCTGGCGCTAATCTGAATACCTTTGGCGCTGAGCTCAGCCAAACTAGTTTGCAGGGCCGCAACAGCAGCCTGGGCTACTGCCACCCGTAATATACCGGCAAACTTACCATCGAGGTGAGCCATACGGCTTTCCTGCCAGCTGCCTTGATGCTGCTCAATCACCTTGGCGACATCTTCAACAACCCCGGGACGATCGTCACTGATTAGGGTAACTACAATACAAGTATCCATTGGGCCATCCGTTCTATTTGTCGAGATAATAGGGTAGGCTGTTGTGCTAATTAAGGTCAAGAAACTATTCAGTTATTTAGAACCCCCTAAACATTAAACGGAATCAGAGGCTCCTCGATTGTTGAGCTAACTGAAATGGTTCTAAACGAGTTAACTACCAACAAATGGAGAACAGAATGTCTTTTAGCAGTTTTAAACAGGCGGCCACATGGGTGGTGGTGGCTGGTATTTCTATGGGCATGAGCCCCGCGGTCTTGAGTCATGCCGATCATGACCACGCTGATGGGCTTGCTCAACTGGTCCAGGCCAAACACCGTAGCGCCAACAACATCGCCCGCAACGATTCTAGAAACCCGGTTGCTACCCTGGAGTTTTTTGAGCTGGCCGAGGATTCGGTGGTGGTGGAAATCTGGCCTGGTAGCGGCTGGTATAGTGAAATTATCGCTCCCTTCGTTAAAGCCAAAGGCAAGCTTTATGCTGCCCATTTCGATTCAAATTCAAAGGTCGGGTATTTTACTCGTTCGCTTAAAGCCTACCAAGGCAAGCTGCAGCAATACCCTTGGCAGTATGAGTCGGTAACACTGGGTGCTTTTTTCCCGCCTAAAAAATTAAATACCATAAAAGGTGTCGCTGACCGGGTGCTGACCTTTCGTAATGTTCACAATTGGATGAAGGCGGGTTACGCCGAGCAAGCCTTCGCGGAATTTTACATCATGCTCAAGCCTGGTGGCCTACTGGGTGTGGTTGAGCACCGAGCCAAACCCGGTACTGATTTGGCGGCTATGATTAAGTCGGGCTATGTCAGCCAGGACCGGGTCATCAGTTTGGCCGAGCAAGCGGGCTTTAAGTTGTTAGGTAAAAGTGAAATAAATGCCAATGCTAAAGACAGTGGTGATCATCCGCGCGGTGTTTGGACCTTACCTCCGAACTTAGCCTTGGGCGAGCAAGACCGTCAAAAATATGTGGCTATCGGTGAGTCTGATCGCATGACATTAAAGTTTATCAAGCCCAAGCTGCCGTGATTATTCCTTATCAGAGCCTAAGTGCTGATGCCCTTCGGGGAATTTTGGAGGAGTTTGTCAATCGTGAAGGCACCGACTACGGTGAAAATGAATGGAGCTTTGAAGACAAGCTCGAATCGCTTTGGTCGCAGTTAAAAGCGGGGGATATTGTCGTGGTGTTTGACCAGGCCAGTGAGACCACTGGCCTAGTTGCCAAGCAGGACCTGGCGCTGTTAGACAGCTAGCGGCCATGCACACATGGGCGCTGGCTAGTTTTCCAATAGGGTGATCTTTTCTTGGCAATCCAGCAATGGGTTGAGCTTGTTCATCATCTCGCGGCGGGTACTGCTCTGGTACCAGCGCTGCCAATCTCCCAGGCTGCGCCATTTTGATAAAACAAAATGGTGGTCGGTATTGCTCACATCACGGAAGGTTTCTCCGCTGATAAAACCTTCGGCTTGGTAGGCATTGTGCAAAGTTGAGCGGGCTTCAGCTTGATAGTTGCTTTCCAGGCCGCTGGCTAAGCGGCGTTCAATTAATACGCTAATCATGAGTCTCTCGGCTGCAAAAGGCCTTAGTGTACGAAATGGCGGTAAAAAAACCTAGGCCAACTTAGAAATAGGCCCCGATGATTGATAGCTGGACCAAGCTTCGGGCGGCGCAATTTAAAGCTGATTTTTACCGTAGCGAATAAATTCTTCCTTGCTGGGCAGGCTGCGATCATCCGATTCGTTGATCATCCATTCGATCAGTTCCATCCACTGCTCCAATACCGACAGTACAATGGTACGCCTAGCTGAAGGTTCGTGCTCTTCGGCCATAATGTTTTGACCAATGGCGGTAATCGCCGAAACAATTTGGCCCGCCATAACGGCATCGATAGTTACCATAAAATACTGGCAGTCGCGGCTGAGGTTGGGGGCGAGGGTTCTAGCCGTGGGCGTGTCAGTGGTCTTGCCCGCGAGAATGTTTTGCAGTTCCAGCGCCAGGCTGGGTTTTTTATGGCGCAGCAACTTAAAGCTCATTTCCAAGGTATGACGATGAAAAATATCTGGCCGCTGGCTGGTTAAATCTTGTAGTAGTGACACTCGCAATCCCCTGATACAACTGATTGGGAAATGTCCTTGGCAGTATTGCTTGGGGACGTTGACTAATAGTCTAGTTCAGCGCATGGACTTTGCCGGGAAATTTAGAACCATCTATCGGATGACAACCGCCGTAATATTTAAGACAATAAAGTATGAAATTAAAAAGTAATACAGTACTCGATACCAAGGGCTTGTTATGCCCAGAGCCGGTGATGATGTTGCACAATGCCATTCGCGATAGCGCGGTGGGTGATATTATTGAAATAATCGCCACTGACCCTTCAACCCAGCGTGATATCCCTAAGTTTTGTGGTTTCCTAGGCCATGAACTACTTCAGCAAATTGTTGAAAATAAGCATTACTGCTACTGGGTTCGTAAAGGCGAGGAGGCTAATTAGCCCCCATTCGATTTATCGGGGTTCTTCCACCAAAACTGAAATGGCGGCCAGGGCTTCGGGGTCCTGCGCTTTAATTCGGTTGGCGATTTGGTGCTGGAAAAAATAGCGAAATTCATTCCGGCTTTGAACTTGATATAGGCATTCATCACCGGGTAGTACCGGCGTACATTCCACCGCGTCTTCGTCGGCCACCATGGCGCCAATGCTGCCGTCGGCGTATAAGCGCCAGCTAATAACCTCGGTTAGGGCAATGTTTTCATAACGCTTATCGGCCAGTACTGCGTGGGTGCCGATAGTGTCGGGGATCTCCTGTAAACTGTACTCTTGGCTTAGTTCGGCGGCTTCGTAGTCGTAATATTCGGCTGCGGTTTCCAACTCTACAATTTTATGGATTGGGGCGTCGTAAAATACTTCGTCGACGCCGGGGTCATAATAGCCTTCCCACTGGCCATTTAATGGATCTTTAATGTCGATGCAGGCGACAATGTCGCTAAGCCAGGGGACTAGGCCAACTACTTCGCCGTCGCCACGTAGGCCCCAGCAGAGGATTTTTAAGCTAAAAAGTTTGTCGGGGCTGGCGTCATTGGAATAGAGCATTTCTAGCCCGTCCAGCTCGGGGGCTAGACGGATAAAGCGACGTTCATCGCAGACGTTGACAGGTTTTCCGGTAAAGAAGTCAATCACGTTGGCGCCACGATTGTGGTCATTATCTAAGGTTTTCATAGTCCACCTCCCTGAGGGTCTTGGCAGCACTGGCCTATACTACTTATTCCATAGACCTATTATTATCGGAATCATTCAATCCCGTTTTTATAAGTAAAAGTTAGCAAGTCAGTTTAGAAATTCCGTATCCAACACTATATAAGGTATATCTAGATTGGCAAAAGTACAACATTTTGATTAAATATTTTTTTACCCTATGCTAGCCACTACATATAGTGGTTTGTGTTTTTAGTGATTAGGTTATGTTTTGAACAGATATTATTTCGCCTACGGCTCCAATATGAACCAGCAAAGAATGTTGGCTAGAAAACTGAATTTCGTCTCCGCCCAGGCCGGCAGCTTGCAGCGGGCAGAGCTGTTGTTTAACAAGCGCGCCGCTGACGCGCCCCATCGCTCCTATGCCAATGTTGGCTTTCATCCCAGACGAGCAGTTCAAGGGGTCTTGTATGAGTTGGTCGATGGGGCTGAAATCGAAAAAATGGACCCGTTTGAGGGCACTCCCCGACTCTATAGCCGTGATATTTTCACTATAGTGACAGCCCAGGGGGATATTCCAGCCTGGGTTTATATCGCCAATGAGGCCATGCTGGCCGATGACCTGAGTCCGGCTAGCTGGTATCTCGAGCATTTGCTGGCCGGGCGCGAGTTTCTCACCCCTGAGTATTATCGGGCATTAGCCAAAACGCCTTGTGTGGAGTGCTAGTGGTGACTGAGCAACACAACAGCCATGATCTACAGCGATTGTTTCAAAGCTGCTTCTTGCGCAGCCATAATACGGTGTTAGAGGGTGGCGCCAGTGAGCCCTTATATTCCCCTGCAGGCACTACTCAGAAGCACCATACTATTCGCTTTAGTCACGATTATTACGCCTCGGCGCTGCATGAAATTGCCCATTGGCTAGTGGCCGGGCCCCAGCGCCGGTTACAAGAGGATTACGGCTATTGGTATGCCCCAGACGGGCGCACCGAGCAGCAACAGCGGGAATTTGAGCGAATGGAAGTTAACCCTCAGGCGCTGGAGTGGCTGCTGGCCAAGGCGGCTGGTTTTCGCTTTCGGGTCAGTGCCGACAATTTATTGGAGGGTTTGGCGGCCAGCGAATCGTTTAAACATGATATTCACCGGCGCGCATTGGCATTGTGTGCGGGCGGCCTAAATGACCGGGCGCAGACCTTAATCACCGCGCTGGCCGATTATTACCAAAGCGCGGATACCTTGCTGCCAGAAAATTTCCAGCTGGCTGAACTATAATGAGCTCAGCAAAGACCCCGGCGCCGCTGTGTTTGATCGATTCATCTATTTATATTTTTAAATACTACTTCGCCCTGCCAGACAACTGGTTCTCGCAGGCGCAAGGCTGGCCCACCGCGGCCGTTTACGGTTTTACCAGTTTCTTATGTGGTTTAAAAGAAAAGCATCGGCCTGAACAAGCTGCCACCTGTTTTGATGAGAGTTTGGGTTCAGGTTTTCGCGAAGAGCTCTACCCAGCCTATAAGTCCAGCCGGGCACTGCCTGACGAGGCGCTGGAATTCCAGCTCAATAGCTGTAAAAAAATGGCTGGTTTATTGGGTCTGGCGTGTTTTGCCAGTCAGCGCTATGAAGCCGATGATTTAATTGGCTGCTTGGTTGAGCAGGTCAAATCAAGTCCGCAGCCGGTTGCTATACTCAGCCGGGATAAAGACCTGGCCCAACTGATTCGCCGGCCCCAGGATTTTCTCTGGGACTACGGTAGCGACCAGCGCAGCTATGCAGCCGATATCGAAGCTAAGTGGGGGCTTAGGCCAGAGCAATTGGCCGACTACCTGGCTTTGGTCGGCGATAGGATTGATGATATTCCCGGTGTGCCAGGGGTTGGAGGCAAAACCGCCACGGCGCTGCTGCAGGAGTTTAGCAGTGTTGAAAACCTATATCGGAATTTGCCGCTATGCCAGCAACTCGATCTACGTGGCAGTAAAACCCTGGCCAAAAAACTACAGCCTTATCTCGACCAAGTGAATATGGCCAAGCAATTGGCAACCATCGTTACCGATGTCCAGTTAGTGGCATCGACAAATGACTTGAACTGGCGCGAGCCAAACTGGCCGGAGGTAGAATTATTCTGCCAAAGCCTGGGTTTTCCGCGTCTGTATAAACGCATTCAAACAGCATTTAAGGTGTAAAAAAAGTGCAAAAATTAACCATTGTCGCCGATGAAAATATTCCCATGGCGGAGACTTTATTTGCTCCCCATGGAAATTTAATTCGCTTACCTGGGCGCGATATCAGTGCGGCCGATATAAAAAACGCCGACGCATTAATTGTCCGCTCGGTGACCAAGGTCGATAAAAATTTGTTGTCAGGCTCCACGGTAAAGTTTGTTGGCAGCTGTACAATCGGTGTCGATCACTTAGATGTTGAATATTTGCAGCAACAAAAAATTGCCTACGTCAGCGCCCCCGGCTGCAATGCCAATTCAGTAGTGGAATATGTTTTTAGTGTGCTGGCGCGTTTGCGCCCGCAGTGGCTGGGGGCCAAGGTTGGCATCATCGGCATGGGCAATGTTGGCAGTGCTCTCTATCGGCGACTGCATAAGTTGGGTATTGAAGTGCTGGCCTATGATCCCTTAATAAACCAAGATCGCTATCCGATAATGACCTCCTTAGAGGCTGTTTTAAACTGCGATGTTATCTCTATGCATGCGCCCATCACGCAAGCCGGTGACTATCCCAGCTACCATATGATTGGCACCGAGCAGTTGCAGCGATTGCGTACCGGGGCCCTGCTGATCAACGCCGGCCGAGGGTCGTGCATAGACAACAAAGAGTTGCTGGAGTACTTGAAACAGGGGCCAGGTGTGGATGTGGCTCTTGATGTGTGGGAGCCTGAACCGGCTATCGACCTGCAACTGTTGCCGTATATAGCTCTTGCCACACCCCATATAGCGGGTTATAGCCATGATGGCAGGGTGAATGGTAGCACCATGATAGTGAAAAGTTTTTGCCGCTACCTACAGCAACCTTTACTGGCGCCAGTTGCCGTAGCGGCCGAGTTAGAAGAGATAATTGTGGTGGCTGACAATCCTCAAGAATTTTTAAATCAGGCCATTCTCAATTCGTATAATGTGCTTAATGATGACCTGCGTTTACGCAAAGAAGCCGAAAAAAATCCGCAACAATTTCCCTTGGCTTTTGACGCCATGCGAAAAAATTATCCAAAACGATTGGAGTTTTTTCATCGTAAAATAAACACCGACGGGCAGGACGAAAAAAAGCTGCTAGACCAAAATCTAGCAGCTTTGGGATATGCCCAATAAGGTCTGAGGAGAGAAATTGTGGGCCGGTGATTTATGCCGGGCCCGGTAAAGCTATTGCCGATTGATTGACAAGGGGTTGAGCCAGTTTGGTAGATAATTAATCAGCTGATCGATGGCCTCGTCGACCATGTTTTCAGTAATCGGTGTTTCTATACCATTCTCATCAATGATAGCCGCACCATGAAAGTTACGAACGGGAAAGTGAATAACGTCAGCCGATGGTTCGGCGGTACTGTGGTTATCCATAATAGTTTGCTCCTTTTCTTAACTTTCTTAAGTATAGAATAAGGCGCAAATATGACTGGGGTATGACAGTAAAAAAAGAGACTAATTTATATTGCGGTGGTCGAGGCTTAGGCCGCCTTGGGTGGCGGCCTAGTAAGTGCTTACCGGGAAACGTCTACAGCGATTTAAGCAAATAGGCGCACAAGAATGTCTGTATAAATTTTGTGCAGCATATTAAGGTCATCGGCGCTGATGCACTCGTCGACTTTATGAATGGTGGCGTTGACTGGCCCCAGCTCGACCACTTGGGTTCCGGTAGGCGCAATAAAACGACCGTCGGACGTGCCTCCGGCGGTGGAAAGTTCGGTATCTAATCCGGTTTGGGCCTTAATAGCCGCCACCGTGGCTTCAACCAAACTGCCTGCGCTGGTTAGAAAGGGCTGACCACTGAGGTTCCATTGCAAGTCATATTCCAGTCCGTGTTTATCCAGAATAGCTTCGCTGCGCTGGCGCAAATCCTGCTCGGTCAGTTCAGTCGAAAAACGGAAGTTAAAAATAACCTCGACCTCACCCGGTATTACATTGGTGGCGCCGGTGCCGCCGTTGATATTGGAAATTTGAAAAGTGGTCGCCGGGAAAAAATCATTACCCTGGTCCCAAACTTCGTCGGTCATAGCGGCGAGGGCTGGCGCCACTTGATGGATAGGGTTGCGAGCCAGTTGGGGGTAGGCCACATGCCCCTGAATACCCTTGACGATTAGCTTGGCACCTAGGGAGCCGCGGCGACCATTTTTAATAACGTCGCCGACTAGCTTGCTGCTGGAGGGTTCGCCGACAATACACATATCAATATGCTGGTCCTGCTGCGCCAGCCATTCCATTACCTTAACCGTACCGTTGACTGCCGGGCCTTCCTCATCCGCGGTGATCAAAAAACCAATCCGACCGCTGTGATCAGGCTTGGCTTGAATAAAGGCTTCGCAGGCGGTAATCATGGCGGCCAGGCTGCCTTTCATATCGGCGGCGCCACGGCCTAACAACATGCCATCTTTAATAACTGGCTCAAATGGTGGCTGCTGCCACTGCTCGATGGGTCCTGTCGGTACTACATCAGTATGGCCGGCGAAGGCTAAGATAGGGCCGGAGTCGCCCTTAACCGCCCAGAAGTTTTCCACTTCCTCAAAGTTCAGCTTATGGATAACAAACCCCAGCGCCTGCAGGCGTTCAATCATCAGGGCTTGGCAGCCTTCGTCGTTAGGGGTGACAGAGGGGCGGCGGATTAGGTCAAGGGCGAGTTCGAGTGTAGGAGACAGAGACATGGTTGTGAGCTTTTATTGAGGGATGGAGAGAAAAATGGCCGCCGGGCGGTGACCCCCGGCGCTGTTTCGACTGGGACAATGAAGGCTTAGTTATGAGCGTGCAGCTCTTCATTTAGGGCGATCGCCGATTTGTTGGTTTTACACAAAACTGAGCCTGAAATCGAATCGCGAATAAACAACAGGTCGGATTTGCCGGCCAGCTCACGCGCCTTAATAGTCTCAACTTCCTGACCCTGGTCGTCCAACACCTTAACTTTGGTGGCTGCGGTAATGTACAAGCCCGCTTCAATGGTGCAGCGATCACCTAAGGGAATACCGGTACCGGAATTGGCGCCGAGCAAGCATTCCTTGCCGACCGCAATTATCATATTGCCGCCACCTGAAAGTGTGCCCATAGTCGAGGCGGAGCCGCCCAAGTCTGAACCAGCGCCCAGCATAACACCGGCTGAGATACGGCCTTCAACCATGCCGGGGCCTTCGGTGCCGGCATTAAAGTTAACAAAACCTTCGTGCATAATCGTAGTGCCTTCGCCTAAATAGGCACCTAAGCGTACTCGGGCTGTGTGGGCAACGCGCACTCCGGCAGGTACCACGTAGTTCGTCATTTTGGGGAATTTATCGACACTGGCAACTTCCAGTAACTCTCCCTTCAAACGAGCTTCTAGCTGGCGCTGGGGCAGCTCGGCCAAATCGATAGCACCTTGGTTGGTCCAGGCCACATTGGGCAGTACCGCAAAAATACCGCCAAGGTCGGTGCCGTGCGGCTTAACCAGGCGATGGGAAATAAGGTGCAGTTTTAAATAAGCTTCGGGGGTTGAGCTGGCGGCGGCGTCGCTACCTAGCAGGGTAGCCACCAAGGGGCTATTGCTGGTGGCAAACTGCTCGGCGATGGCGGCTTGCTGTTCATCTCCAGCGGCTTTAAGGGCGGTGGCCAGCGTTGCTAGTAGGCTCTGGTCTAGGGCAATGGTTTGGTTGCCACCCTGGTAGCCCAGGCTTTCGATAAAAGCCTGGCTGATGGCTGCGCTGGGGTTTAATAGGGGCTGGGGGTAAAACACTTCCAGCCACTCGCCGTTATTATTCTGGGTGCCGACGCCGAGGCCGATGCTATAAAGATTGCTCATGCTGTTTCCTAAAATAGGTGCTATTTAATTGCTTTATGGTGTAACTGTTTTATGGTGTAGCTGCTTAGGCAAATAACTGTTGGTATTGGTCGGCCTTAAAGCCAACATTGAGGCTGTTGCCGGTGTCTAGCAGCGGCCGCTTGATCAGGGTTGGGCTCTCTATAATGGCCGCTTTGGCTGATTCGGTGTCCATGTTTTTGCGCTTATCTTCATCTAAGGCTTTCCAGCTGGTACTGCGTTTATTGACCAGGGTTTCCCAGCCTAAGCTATCCAGCCATTGCTGCACCTGTTGGGCTTCTAGGCCGTCTTTACGAAAATCGTGAAAACGGTAATCAATACCCTGCTGCTCAAGCCAAATCCTGGCTTTTTTTACTGTGTCGCAGTTGGGAATACCGTAAAGAATGGTCATGCCATGCTCCGCCGATGAAAAGGTCGGCAAGGATAGCAAAATTTAGCCTTGGGCTAAAGTTGTAAGCCCAGGTTTCGCCGGGCAAGGGTATTGCAAAGGCCTAGGCGAGGCCGTCGGAATCAACTACGGTGAGATCTTCAAGGTTAAGGCCACTAACACCGATGAGCGTAACAAAGGCTGTTGCTTGGTATTGGCTGCCATTACCATCGCGGTCGACATACAGGGTGCTGTCCTGACCGTCGTCGATCAGGCTGAGCCAGTCGGCTAGCGGATCCTGCTCAAATAGGTCGGCGATATCTAGGGCGATTAAGTCTTCGTTGCTATTAAAATCACTAATCATATCGACGCTGCCAGCTATGTCTTTATAGCGCCAGACAAAGCTATCGCTTCCGCTACCGCCGCTGAGTATATCGTCGCCTTTGGCGCCGCGAATAATATCGTCGCCGTTGCCACCAGTCAGTCGATTGTCTCTTTTATCGCCGCGAAACCAGTCGTCCAGGGCTGAGCCAATGGCGTTCTCAACCGAATTTAAGCTATCGGAATCCCCGCCGGTACTGCGTTTGGCGTGCAAATCAATCCGTACCGAGCTGCTGCAATCTTGATAGCTAACGGTATCGTTGCCAGAGCCGCCATTGATACTATCCCTGCCTCTACCGGCGTAAAAAAAATCATCGCCAGAGCCGCCAGAACATACATCATTGCCGAAGCCGGCTAAAAATATATCGTTACCAGAACCACCTTCTAACTCATCGTTGCCGGAACCGCCATCCAATATATCATTACCGCTGCCGCCGCTGAGCTGATCGTTGCCGCTGTCGCCGAATAGCTGGTCGTCGCCAGAACCACCGGAGCCGACATCATGACCGCTGCCGGCTACTATCTCATCATTGCCAGAGCCACCTAAAAGCTGGTCATTGCCGGTACCCCCCTCTAGTGAATCATTGCCGCTGCCGCCATTGAGCTGGTCATGGCCGCTATTACCGACGAGCTGGTCATCGCCAGAGCCACCATACAGCTGATCATTGCCGGTACCGCCACCCAGCCAATCATTGTTGCTGCCGCCGCTGAGTTGATCGTCGCCGCTGTTGCCGAATAACTGATCATCACCGTTATTGCCAAATAGAAAATCGGCGCCGTTGTTGCCCAGCAAACTATCGCTACCTGAGCCGCCGTGAAGATGATCGACACCTCGACCGCCTTCAAGGTGGTCGTTCCCTGAGCCGCCATAAAGAACGTCATCACCGTTGTCGCCATAGAGCAGGTCATTGCCGCGCCGCCCGTGTAGGTCGTCATTGCCGGTACCACCAAATAGGATATCGTTGTCACTCGCCAAGTAAACCGTGTCGTTACCTTGCTGGTCGTTATCACCATTGCCATTATTATGGTCGATGTTGGGGTCGAGAACCCTGGCGTTAGACGTGCCCAGGTCAAGGGAGAATACCGAGTCGTCAAAATCTAGATCACCGCCGTTGTAAAGGTCTTCAAAGCCTAAGGTCAGTTCGCCGGCGTCGGTGTCGAGCAGGCCGACAGTATGAGCAATACCGTCGGGGTTAAGGCTGAAGTCGCCATCGTCGATACCCGCCGCAGTGTGATATTTATTGGTCCGCAATTCAGTCTCAGTACCGTCATCGGCGATATGCCAAAGACTGGGGTTACTGGAATAAATACTGGCAATAGCGCTGTTGGTGTCTCTAAATTGAAGTTGGCCACCGTTTAAATCGATATTGGCGTAGCCGCCATTGACACTGTAACCATTGGCGATAATGAAAAACCCGAGTTTATCACCGGCGCCAATATTGAGTGGGCTGGTGCTCACTCCGGCGCTGAGTTCGCCGCCCGAGCCGCTAAGGCTGGCATTGGCAAAATGGATAGCAATGCCGTAAATATTACCGCTGTCGTCGACTTTATAGCTACCGAGGCTGTTGCGGTAACCGGCAGTTTCACCTTCAAAAATAACTCGACCCTGGTAGTCATGCGCCATGCTGAGTTGGGGTAGGTTGATATAGGTCGGGCCGCCACCACCGTAGAGGCTGTCGTTGCCAGGTTGGCCTTTTAGGGTGTCATCACCAGAGCCACCCCAGAGTGTATCGTCGCCATTACCGGCCAGGATAAGGTCATCGCCGCCGCGACCGGAAAGCACTTCATGGCTGTTACCGCCGTTAAGTTGGTCATCACCAGAACCGCCGATAATCGGTTTAATTGCTGTTGCCATAATTGTAGCCCCATCATTTTCATTACTATTGAAAAAATACTGCTGGGGTAGATAGGGCAAAGCGTGTGCCAATGTAAATAAACTGAATGGTTACAGGGCTGTAACCGATAGGCTGTTTTTTTTTGTGGCTAAATAGCCGCTGAATTTTGCAATTTGCGAATGATTTTGCAAGCTCAGTCGCAATTGTACAGGCTTAAAACAAGGACAATAAATAGCCGCGCATAAAAATAAATAATACCATCAGTAACAGGCTAAGCGATAACATAATATAGCCGAGTGCCAGGCCGGCTTTAGCTAAGCCGTCGCCTTCCATCGCGCCATTGCTGTGGCGAATTTCCGTGCGCGCCAAGTGACCGAGAATCACGGCAATTAATGAACCGAAGGAAACCACACCCAGTAAGCCAAAGATCAAGCTGAGCACTGCCAACACAGACATTTTTGTATTGTTAGGCAAGGGGGCGTTCGTCATAATGCTGGCCAAAATAGAATGGCTAATAGTGAGCCAGGCCGGGCCGCATATTGCTAATGCTTAAGCGACTCGAGCCTGACGTTAATGGTTGAGAGTTGAAAGCTAAAAGCTATGAGCCAAGAGCGAGCAGGGCGGCTAGGCCGCCAAAAAATACCAGGAACGCAATGCTGACCAGCAACATCAGGTAGCCCAGTATTAACCCGGCTACCGCCATGCCATCACCTTCTAATTGGCCGTTGCTTTTCTGGATTTCGGAGCGGCCCAGGTGGCCTAATACGACGGCAATCAATGAACCAAAAAAGAAGACGCCAAGAATACCAAATACCAAACTTAGAACAGCCAAAGTAGATGTCCGGGTCGGCGTGGTGGCCTGGCTGGGGGTGTTTTCCATAATATTATCCATTATTTTAAGGTGCTGCGGTATAACGTAAGCAGCGAGGTTAAGGTTTTAAAACGAGCTTGGGGTGCTTGCGATTGGGATAGCAAGTTTTACAGATTTCACAGTCGCGGCCATCACAGCCACGGGCAGAGCAAAAGTCTCGGCCCCAATAAATAATCTGCAAATGCATGGCAATCCAGCGATCTTTGGGGAATAAACTTTTTAAATCTTTTTCTGTTTGCGCCACATTACGGCCATTACTCAAGCCCCAGCGTTGTGCCAAGCGGTGAATATGAGTATCGACCGGAAAGGCCGGAACATTAAACGCTTGCGCCATTACCACTCCAGCAGTCTTGTGACCTACGCCGGGCAGTTCCTCCAGCTTTTCTATATCGGCCGGTACTTCACCGGCGTATTTTTCGACTAAAATTTTTGATAAGCCAGCAATGGCTTTGGATTTCTGTGGTGATAAGCCACAGGGGCGAATAATGGCTTTTATGGTTTCCACCTCCTGCTTGGCCATATCAAAGGGGTTGTCCGCCAGCCGCCACAAAGCCGGGGTGATTTTATTGACGCGCTCATCAGTACACTGGGCCGAAAGCAATACGGCCACTAGCAGGGTGTAGCTGTCTTTATGGTCCAGTGGGATGGGTGGCTTGGGATATTGCTGCTGTAGCCTTGCCAGAATATAAGCCGCGCGTTCTTTTTTAAGCATTGATAAACTGCCTAATACGCTTGGCGGCCTCAATACATTCAGCCAGTGTTGCCACCAAAGCCATGCGCACGTGACCACCGCCAGGGTTGCCAGTTTGTGTTGCTCTGGCCAGCAACGAGCCCGGTAGCACGGTTAGGTTTTGCTGGGCGTATAGGTCGCGGGCGAAATCTTGGTCGCAGCCTTGAACTTTGGGCCAGAGATAGAAGCCGGCGTCAGGTTTTTCAACATCCATTATAGGACTAAGAATTTCCAATACCGCAGCGAACTTCTGTCGATACAAGTCGCGATTGGCTTTAACGTGGTCCTCGTCTTGCCAGGCGGCAATGCTGGCCAACTGGTTGCTTACCGGCATGGCGCAGCCGTGATAGGTGCGGTAGCGTAAAAAACTCTGCATTAGGTCGCTATCACCGGCAACAAAGCCTGAGCGCAAGCCGGGTAAATTAGAGCGCTTGGATAGGCTGTGGAATACCACGCAGCGCTTATAGTCATTGCGGCCAAGCTCGGCGCAGGCTTGTAGCAGGCCAACTGGTGGCTGGTCTTCGGCGAAGTAAAGCTCGGAATAGCACTCATCACTGGCGATAATAAAGTCGTACTTGTCGGCCAGGGTAATTAGTTTTTTCAGTTGGGCGGAATCTAGCACCGCCCCAGTAGGATTGCCCGGGGTACATAAAAACAATAGCTGGCAGTCTTGCCAGCTCTGTTCGCTGACGGCGTCAAAGTCTGGCTGGTATTCGGTCGCGGCGCTGCAGTTTAAAAATTCGATATCGGCGCCAGCAAGAAAGGCCGCACCTTCGTAAATTTGATAAAAAGGATTTGGGCTCAATACCAATGGGCGTTTTTGGCTGCGGTCGAGCACGGCCTGGGCGAAGGCAAAGAGAGCTTCGCGGGTGCCATTGACCGGCAGGACATTTTTTTCAGGGTCGAGGCTGGCAGGTATTAATTGAAAGCGTCGCTGGGCCCATTGGCAAATAGCCTGGCGCAGCTCGAGCAGACCTTTGGTGCTGGGGTAGTTGGCAACGCGATGTAAATTAGCCGCCAAGCTATCTAGCACCAGCTGTGGCGGCTGGTGTTTAGGCTCGCCAATAGAAAGCGCTATATGGGCTAGCTCTTGCGGCGGCTTGATGTCGGCTTTTAACGCCGCCAGTTTTTCGAAAGGGTAGGGCTTCAATTTTTCTAGATCTGGATTCATGACAGTACTATCTTGTTTTTATAGCGGCTTTTGTTTTAGCTAAACAAGCCCTTAGGCCTTTTCGGTGTTAACTTGCTGGTCTAACCGGCGGCGGATAATATCTTGTAAATCTTGGCACAGCTTGGGGTCACTTAGGGGTTTTCCGCCGGCATCGGTGATAAAAAAAACGTCCTCGACGCGTTCGCCAAGCGTGGTGATTTTAGCATTTTGTAGCTGCACATCGAACTCTAAAAACACGCCGCCGATAATTGACAAAAAGCCAGGCCGGTCAGGGCTGATGACCTCAAGCACAGTGTAACCGGAGACAATATCATTGTTAATACTGGTGCGGGTGGGCATGGCAAAATACTTTAGCTGCCTTGGGGTTCGGCGCTTTACAAATTCGACATCGTCGTCAAGTAGGGCCAATTCTGTTCTTAGCACGGCTTCGATACGGCGCTTTTTAACGCTGTCATCGCCAATGGTTTGGTTGTTTTCATCCAGCACATAAAAAGTATCGATGGTAAAGCCGGTTTCGCCGCTATAAATTCGGGCATCCAAAATGTTTAGCTGCAGCTGGCAAAAAGCGCTGGCCACGGCGGCAAATATATTGGGTCGATCTTTGATCCGAATAAAAATTTCGGTCGCGCCTTCAAAGCTATGGCTGGTGGTCTCAGCGATGATAATTAGCGGCTTGTCGCCGTGAATGCGGTCGTGTTTGATAATAGCTTCGGTCTGCCAACAAATGTCGGTATAAGATTCGCGCAGAAAGTAGTCTTCCCCTAGGCTCTGCCATAGCTCTACAATGAGTTCTGGCTTGAGCTGCTTGTCGGCCAGCTTGGTCATGGCTTGCTGCTGGGTTTCATCTATCAGCTCTTGTTTGTCGACCGTATTTTCTAGGCCACGACGCAGAGCCCGGCGGGTCTCGATATAGAGCTGGCGCATCAGGCTGGCGCGCCAGCTATTCCAGATGTCGGGGTTGGTGGCGTTCATATCGGCGACGGTTAAGGTGTAGAGGTAATCCAAGCGGGCTTCGTCACCCACTTCCATGGCAAAGTTATAGATTACCTCGGGGTCGCTGATATCTTGTTTCTGTGACACAGTGGACATCAACAGATGTTTTTCCACCAACCAGGAAATTAAGCGCGTTTGGCGTTTGCTGAGGCCGTGACGTTGGCAAAATAGCTGCGCATCGACGGCGCCAAGTTCGGAGTGGTCGCCGCCGCGGCCTTTACCAATGTCGTGGTATAGACCGGCTAAATACAATAGTTCGGGCTGTGCCAGCCGCTTGACTACTTGACTGGCGATGGGGAATTGCTCGGCCATTTCCGGGTGAGAAAAACGGCGCATATACTGGATGACCAATAGAGTGTGGGCATCGACCGTATAAATATGAAATAAATCATGCTGCATCTGCCCGGTAACCCGACCAAACTCGGGCAGGTAGAGGCCGAGGATGCCGTAGCGTTTCATCCGCTTAAGTTGAGATACCAGGCTTTTTGATTCGCGAAACAACGATAAAAATAACTGCTGGTTGATCGGGTCGCTGCGGTAGTCGTCATCGATTAAATGACGGTTCTCACGAATCAATCGAATGGTGCTGGCGCGCACACCCTTAAAACTTGGGTCTTGGCCAAGGATGACAAATATTTCAATCAAGGCCGAGGGGGTTTGTTCAAATACGCCGCTGTGATTGGCTTCAATATAATTGTCGACCCGGCGAAAGCGCTCATTGATTTTCTGTGGCGCTTGATTGTTGCCGGCCTGTAAAATGGCCTCGTCTAGATACTGTAGCATTACATCGTTGACTTCGTGCAGCGATAGAACAATGCGGTAGTACCAATGCATAAAATTTTCTACCGCTAGACGCTGGTCATCTTTATAACCGAATAATTTGGCGATATCGCGCTGGTAATCAAACAGCAGGCGCTCTTCGGCGCGGCCGGCAATCATATGCAGGGCATAGCGCACTTTCCACAAGGCCTCTTCGCCGGCCAATAAAATGTCGTATTCTTCGCTGGTAAAAAGGCCTTTGCCGGCCAGATCCTTAAAGTTCTTCTCGCCAAAAAAACGTTTCGCCACCCAGGATATAATTTGAATATCTCGCAGGCCGCCGGGAGCGTTTTTGACATTGGGCTCTAAATTGTATTCGGTGTTGTTATGTTTGTTGTGGCGCTCTACTTGCTCCTGCCGTTTGGCGCTAAAAAAATCAGCGGCGGTCCAAATTTTGTCGGCGCCCGTATGTGCCTGCAGCAACAGCTGTAAATTGGCCGCACCCTCTAGAGTTCGGCATTCCATTAAGTTAGTGGCAACACTAATGTCGCTACTGGCAATATCTATGCATTGGTTAATGGAGCGAACGCTGTGGCCGATATCGAGGCCGATATCCCACAAAAGGGTAATAAACCCCTGCACGCTGTCGGCATGAAGTTGAGCCTCGCTGAGTTCATCCTCGGCGCTGAGAATCAATAGGTCGATATCGGAATAGGGATGTAGCTCGGCGCGACCGTAGCCGCCTACGGCCAGGAGGGCGACGTTCTGCGGCCAACTGAACATATTCCAGGCGTAGTGTAAAATGCAGTCAAGAAAATCGGAGCGATCGTATACCAGCTTGCGAATGTCTTCGCCTTCGGTGAAACGGTGGTCAAGTTGGTGGTTAACGGCGGTGATGGCGTCTTTAAAAACGACAATAGGATTGTTGTCTGTTAAATCTTGACGAAATCGACCTTGTTCAAAGAAAATCAACGGCGGCTGGTAAAAGGGGATTTCGTCAATACTGTTCATTGCTGGCTTTCCAAGGGCGATTAAAAGGGCGGACTAGAGTTTCGGTTGGCGAGCTTAAAAGCCCTCCTCGCCTCTGGCGGTAAGTACCTCGACTCCGCTGGCGGTAACCGCCAGGGTGTGCTCCCATTGAGCGGATAAGCGGCCGTCTTGGGTTTCTACTGTCCAGCCATCTTTCTTCAACTTGGTTCTGGCTTTGCCGGCGTTAATCATTGGTTCGATGGTAAAGGTCATGCCCTCTTTTAGCTCCATGCCGGTACCGGGGCGGCCGTAATGCAGTATTTGTGGGTCTTCATGGAAAACTTGACCAATGCCGTGGCCACAGTATTCGCGGACTACTGAATAGTAGTTCTTCTTGGCGTGCTCATGGATTACATGGCCGATATCGCCCAGGGTGTTGCCTGGCTTTACCATTTCCATGCCTTTATAAAGGCATTCCTGGGTCACTTGCACCAAACGGTCGGCATGAGAGTTGCGCTTGCCGACAAAATACATCTTGCTGGTATCGCCGAACCAGCCATCCTTAATCACGGTGACATCTATATTTATGATGTCGCCGTCTTTTAAAATCTTCTTCTCGGAGGGAATGCCGTGGCAGATAACGTGGTTGACCGAGGTACAGATGGATTTGGGAAAACCCTTGTAGTTAAGGCAGGCGGGTATGCCTTGCTGCACATTAACAATATGCTCATGGACAATGCGGTCCAGCTCGGCCGTGCTGACCCCGGGCTTCACATGGTCGCCAATTAGCTCTAAGCATTCTGCTGCTAGGCGGCCGGCGATACGCATTTTGGCTATTTCTTCTGGAGTTTTAGGGGTAACAGGCATTGGCTAGAGTTTCCGAGTTTTACTAATAGCTATTATAGAAAGCCGCACATTGTAAACCTTTGCGGTTTTTGGCTCCAGTAGTAGACCGTCTCTATGTGAGCGAGGGCTATAAATGCACTGCCATGCCGCTAGCTTTGTGGCTATGCAGTGGCTACGAGCTGGGCTTGCATCATGGCGTTTCGGCATTCATCCTCGCTAAGGCTGGAAGTCGAAGCGTAGCCTCCAGGTTCAATTCCGCAAGAGGGGGTTTTGGCTAAATCAAAGCCCAAAGCTCGGAAGGCTCGGGCTCAAGGGCTGCGGAGTGGCCGGTGTCTAGGCTAGGCGCTAGCACTCGGGCCCATGAGCCACCAAACCCGATTTCATCAGGCTGGCAGTGAAATGATTGGCTTCCATCTCGAGCTTGTGGTATAAAGCGCGCCCGTTGTGGTTAATCCGCAGCGGTAAGGCTGAAAAATGCCATTATTTTATTAAAACGTCACACATATACCGGCACGTAAATCTGGGTGCCTCTTTCAACCCTTAGGCGGGGTAGAGGTTGATTTACGGGGTGTATGGAGGCCTAACCCTAAGGAAACTTATTATGCCTACAGTAAGCATGCGCGAAATGTTGCAAGCTGGTGTTCACTTTGGTCACCAGACTCGCTATTGGAACCCCAAGATGGGTCAGTACATCTTTGGTGCCCGTAACAAGATTCACATTATTAACCTAGAGCACACCGTGCCAGCCTTCAATGAAGCTTTGGCGGTATTGGAAAAGCTAGGTTCACAAAAGAAGAAGGTCCTATTTGTTGGTACCAAGCGTGCCGCCTCTAAGATTATTAAAGAGCAGGCCCTGCGCGCAGGCCAGCCCTATGTCAGCCACCGCTGGTTAGGTGGTATGTTGACCAACTACAAAACCATCCGTGCTTCCATCAAGCGCTATCGTGACCTAGAGGCTCAAAGCCAGGACGGTACTTTTGAGAAGCTGACCAAGAAAGAAGGCCTGATGCGTACCCGTATGATGGAGAAGCTAGAGCGCTCTATCGGTGGTATCAAGGATATGGGCGGTTTGCCTGACGCGGTTTTCGTTATTGATGTTGACCACGAGCGTATTGCTATTCAAGAAGCCAACAAGCTGGGTATACCAGTGTTCGGTATTGTTGATACCAACAGCAACCCCGATGGTATCGATCATGTTATCCCTGGTAACGATGATGCTATCCGTGCAATTAAATTGTACATTGCTGCTGCGACTGACTCCTTGCTGGAAGGTGCTGCCAAGGCTCAAGGCGTTGCCAACAAAGACGAATTTGTTGAAGTAGAAGGTGGCAAAGCGGCTGAGTAAGCGCGCCCATCTAGCTGTAAGCTGGCTGTAATGGCCTGGCTTGCAGTGTGTTTCGTAAGAGGGGGCCGGTGCCCCCTTTTTTAGTTATTTATTGAATACTTATTGAGGAAATGATCATGGCAGTTTCTGCATCTATGGTTAAAGAGCTGCGGCAGCGTACTGGCCTCGGCATGATGGAATGTAAAAAAGCCCTGAAGGAAACCGACGGCGATATCGATCTGGCGATTGAGAATATGCGTAAAGCTTCAGGCCTAAAAGCCGCTAAAAAAGCTGACCGTACTGCCGCCGATGGTGTGGTTGTCGCTCGTGTTGCTGAAGATGGCTCCTATGGCGTATTGCTTGAAGTTAACTCTGAAACTGACTTTGCCGCCCGTGATGAAAACTTTTTGGGTTTTGTGGGCAAGGTTCTTGATAAAGCCTTCGCGGATAAGCAGGCGGATGTTGCCGCTCTTATGGCGGGTGAGCTAGAGACAGCGCGTGAAGCCTTGGTACAGAAAATCGGTGAGAATATTGGTGTTCGTCGTGTTGCTGTTATCTCAGCCGACGGCGGCGCAGTAGGCGCCTATGTCCACTCTAACAAGCGTATTGCTGCCATCACTCAGGTGAGTGCGGCCAATGTTGAGTTGGGTAAAGAAATTTCCATGCACGTTGCTGCCGTTAATCCTCAGGTTTGTCGTCCTGAAGATATGCCTGCCGATGCGCTAGAAAAAGAAAAGGATATTATCAAGGCCCAGCCAGATATGGCCGGTAAGCCTGAAGAAATCGTTGAGAAGATGATGGTTGGCCGAATCAAGAAGTTCTTGAAGGAAGCTAGCTTAGTTGATCAGCCTTTTGTTAAGAACCCCGAGCTGACCATCGCTCAGCTGGCCAAAGAAGGCGGTGCTGAGGTAGTTGGCTTTACTCGCTTTGAAGTGGGTGAAGGCATTGAAGTTGAAGAAGCTGATTTTGCTGCTGAAGTTGCGGCTCAAATCGCGGCCACCAAGGGCGAATAAGCCGGTCGGCGTTGATTTGCTCCTGCCGCTTAGGTAGTGGGAGTCAGTTCAGTGTAAATAAAAAGGGGCGGGAGTCACATCTCCCGCCCCTTTTTTGTTAGAATCCCCTCCGTTTTAACCGCCCATCACATTAGGACGCCTTATATGCCCACCAAAGAAAAGAAATATCAACGAATTTTGCTTAAACTCAGCGGCGAAGAGCTGATGGGGAAAGAGGGTTTTGGTATTGATCCCAGGGTACTGGATAAAATGGCCCTGGAAATTGGCCAGCTAGTGGGTATTGGTGTGCAGGTAGGGTTAGTGATCGGTGGTGGCAATCTGTTTCGTGGCGCCGCCCTGAGTGCCGCCGGGCTGGACCGGGTCACTGGCGACCATATGGGTATGCTGGCAACCGTCATGAATGCCCTGGCTATGCGTGATGCCTTGGAACGATCCAATATATCTTCTCGAGTGATGTCGGCCATACCTATGAGTGGTGTGGTTGATCACTACGACCGCCGCAAAGCTATTCGCTTTTTGGAGCAGGGTGAGGTGGTCATCTTTGCTGCCGGTACCGGCAACCCATTTTTCACCACCGATTCGGCAGCTTGTTTACGCGGCATCGAAGTAGAGGCCGATGTGGTGTTGAAGGCCACTAAGGTAGATGGTGTTTACACTGCCGACCCAATGAAAGATCCCACCGCGACCCGATATGACCGTCTGAGTTATGATGAGGTGTTAGAGCGTAAATTGGCTGTGATGGATTTAACGGCAATTTGTTTGTGTCGCGAGCATGATATGCCAGTGCGTGTTTTCCAAATGGCCAAAGTTGGTGCCCTGCTCAATATCGTGCGTGGCGAAGATGAAGGTACCTTGATAGTAGAGACTGTAAGCAATGATTAATGAAATTAAGCAGGACGCCGATGAGCGTATGGGCAAAAGCATTGAAGCTTTGATCAATAACTTTAGTAAAATTCGTACCGGTCGTGCCCACCCCAGCATCCTGGATTCGGTCAAGGTGAATTATTACGGCAGTTCTACGCCGTTGAGTCAGGTTGCCAATGTGTCCGTTTTGGACGCCCGTACTTTGTCTTTAAGCCCGTGGGAAAAAGCCATGGTGCCGGAGATAGAAAAGGCCATCATGAAGTCTGATCTGGGCCTAAATCCAGTCACCACCGGTGGTTTAATTCGCGTGCCGATGCCGCCGCTAACAGAAGAGACCCGGAAGGGTTTTACTAAGCAGGCGCGTGCCGAAGCCGAAAATTCCCGTATCTCGATTCGTAATATCCGTCGCGACTCAATTTCTGATGTTAAAGATTTGCTGAAAGATAAAGAAATCAGTGAAGATGATTTGCGTCGAGCAGAAGCGGAAATTCAAAAGATAACCGACAAGTATGTTGCCGCAGCGGATGCTGCCTTGGCAGTAAAAGAAAAAGACTTGATGGAAATCTAAGGGTCGTATTTTGACCAGCTGTGACAATCCTGCCGCGGAGCAGGCGACCAATCTTAAGCATATTGCCATTATTATGGATGGTAATAATCGCTGGGCCAAAGGCCGTGGTATGAGTGGCATATCCGGCCACAAGGCTGGGGTTGAGCGCATTCGTGATGTGATGACCGCTTGCCGCGAACAGGGTGTGGAAACACTGACCTTGTTTGCTTTTAGCAGTGAAAATTGGCAGCGTCCACCGAAAGAGGTGGAGGCTCTGATGTCGCTGTTTTACGCCTACCTGAGTCGCGAAGCTAAAAAACTGCGCGAAGAAGGCGTAAAGCTTAAGGTCATTGGCCGTCGAGACCGCTTTAGCCCTAAGCTGCTGCGGGCCATTGAGCGGGCCGAGATCATTGCCTGTGAGGGTTCAGCCAGTTTGGTGATAGCGGCTGACTACGGTGGTCGCTGGGATATTACCGCGGCGGCCCAGGCGCTTGCTGAGCAGGTGGCCGAGGGTAAGATCCAGCCACAGGATATCACTGAAGAGCATTTGCATAACCATACCGCGTTGGCGCCCTTGCCTGACCCGGACTTGCTAATTCGTACCGGTGGCGAGCTGCGCATCAGCAATTACCTGTTGTGGCAGGCGTCTTATTCTGAGCTGTACTTTACCGATGCTTTTTGGCCTGATTTTGATGCCGCAGAGCTGGCTAAGGCGATAGACTGTTTTAGGCAGCGCCAGCGTCGCTACGGTAAAACGGCAGAACAGGTGGCTACTTGAAGTCGCCGATAACAATAATATTTTGGGTTAACCAAAAAACCAGTCAAAGAGGTTTTAGTGCTTAAACAGAGAATTGTTACAGCGATCATATTGGCCGCAGTATTGTTATTGGCGCTGTTCTATCTACCGTTGCCGTTATTCTCAGCCTTTGTTGCCACCGTGGTGCTTATTGCGTCATGGGAATGGGCCAACTTATCAGGCCTGGGTAAAATACCTCAACGGCTCGTCTACGTGATTGCCACCGCCGGAATCTTGGCCGCGGTGGCTTTTTTCACGGTGCGACACGATGGCGCCCAGCAGGAAATTTCAAAGGCTATCCTAATGGTGGCTTGTGTCTGGTGGGCGGTGGCGCTGCTATGGATTCAATCTTATCCGGGCAGTGCCGCAATCTGGGGGACGCGTTGGTTTAAGGCCTTGATGGGCTTTGTGGTGCTGGTGCCAACCTGGTTGGCGCTGACCTATATCCACCAGCAGCCCAGCGGCACCTGGTTAATTTTAATTGTGGTGCTTATTGTGGTTGCCGCCGATGTCGGTGCGTATTTTTCCGGCAAGGCCTTTGGTAAACATAAATTGGCCGCCGAGGTTAGCCCGGGTAAATCCTGGGAGGGTTTCTGGGGCGGGGTGCTCAGCTGCATCATATTGGCGGCGGTATTGTCTCACTTTGTTGAATCTTCATTTCTATCGACCCTATTCATCATTATTCCCGCCGGCCTAGCGTCAGTATTGGGTGATCTACTCGAAAGCATGGTCAAGCGCCAGCGCGGCATCAAAGACAGCAGTAGCTTGTTACCTGGCCATGGTGGGGTGCTTGACCGGGTTGACAGTCTTACCGCGGCAGCACCGGTATTTGCGCTGTGTCTGAGCTTAAGTCATTGGACCCTATGATGAGCCCGACGGTTCAACATATTACCGTGCTGGGCAGTACCGGTTCTATCGGTGTCAGCACCCTTGATGTGATTGCTAGGCATGCGTCTCGGTATCGTGTTCACGCTTTGACTGCCTCGACTCGCTGGCAGGAACTTTTACAGCAGTGTTTACAATTTGCGCCCTGCTTTGCGGTCCTGGCTCAGCCTGAGCACGCCTTGCAGCTGCAGCAACAACTTAAAGCACAGGGCAGTAGCACTGAAGTCCTTGTCGGTATTGAAGCCCTTAAGCAGGTAAGTGCCGCGGTTGAAGTGGATGTAGTCATGGCGGCTATTGTCGGGGCGGCGGGGCTTATGCCGACGCTGGCCGCGGTTCAAGCCGGTAAAAAAGTATTGCTGGCGAATAAAGAAAGCTTGGTAATGGCCGGGCATTTGTTTATGTCCGCGGTGGCCGATTCTGGCGCCCAGCTGCTGCCTATCGACAGTGAACACAACGCTATCTTTCAGTGCCTGCCGGCAGATTACCCCGGTATTGCGGCGGCCGGCATTCGCAAAATTTTACTCACCGGTTCCGGTGGGCCGTTTCGCGCCACCCCGATAGATCAGTTAGCGGCAGTAACCCCGGCCCAGGCTTGTCAGCATCCCAATTGGTCGATGGGGCGGAAGATATCGGTCGACTCGGCCACCATGATGAACAAAGGCTTGGAGTTTATCGAGGCGCGCTGGTTGTTTGATGCTCAGCCTGAGCAAATTCAAGTGGTGGTGCACCCACAAAGTATTATCCACTCCATGGTGGAGTACCAGGATGGCTCGGTACTGGCCCAGCTGGGTAACCCTGATATGAGAACACCGATCGCCCATGCTTTAGCTTGGCCCGAGCGGATCGATTCCGGCGTCGCCAGCCTGGACTTTTTTACGCTCGGCTCACTCGACTTTGAGCGGCCAGATTTTGATCGTTTTCCCTGCCTGGCTTTGGCCATCGAGGCGGCAAAATCCAGCGGTGGCGAAGCGGCGGTATTGAATGCCGCCAACGAGGTCGCAGTAGAGGCTTTTTTACAGGGCCAGATAGGCTTTACGGATATCGCCCGGATCAATGAAAAGACTTTGGCTATAGCGGACATCTGTGAGCCCTCAGACCTAGCCACGGTTATCGCAATGGATGCGGCAGCACGAAAGCTTGCCACTGAACAAATAACCCCCCTAATGTCTAGCACGAGGCCGCAATAGTGACAGTCTTAATTTACGCCGGTTGGTTTTTGCTGGCCCTGATGATCCTGGTCAGCATTCATGAGTTTGGTCATTTCTACGTGGCGCGGCGCTGTGGCGTTAAGGTATTACGGTTTTCTGTTGGCTTTGGTAAGCCGCTACTAAGCTGGCGCGATAAGCAGGGGACCTTGTTTACTCTAGCCGCCATTCCCTTGGGCGGCTACGTCAAAATGTTAGATGAGCGCGAAGGCGAAGTCGACGAACACGAGCTGGCGCAGGCGTTCACTCAAAAACCGGTATTGGCTCGCATAGCCATAGTGGCGGCCGGGCCTATTGCTAATTTTATCTTGGCGGTGCTGTTGTTTTGGGGTTTAACCCTGGGCGGTACCACCGCAGTGGTGCCGGTAATTGGCACGGTTGCAAAGGGCTCGGTGGCCGAGCGCGCAGGCTTGGAGGCCGGGCAAACTATCGTCGCGATCGATAATGAAGCCACCCCGGACTGGCAATCGGTACAGCAGGGCTTGCTGGCACGCCTGGGTGAGTCTGGCCCGATTCGTTTTCGGGTTAGCTATCCTGGCTCAGAGTTGGAATATGAAGTAGAAACTGAGCTGGATAACTGGCTTAAAGGTGCGGCCGAACCCGATCCAATTAAAGGCTTGGGGCTTGAGTTATACCAGCCTAAATGGCTGCCGCTGTTGTCCCAAGTGGAGCCGGGCTCGCCGGCCGATCAGGCGGGATTAAAAGCCGGCGATAAAATATTAGCCGCCGATGGCAACAAAATGGAACTTTGGCAGCCCTGGGTAGACTATGTAAAGGCTCGCCCCGGACAAGTTATTGGTTTAACCGTACTGCGTGAAGCCAAGGAGTTACAGCTACAAGTAACCCCGGCGTTAGTGACCTTGGATGACGGCCAAAAAATTGGTCGAGTCGGAGTTGGCGCGGTTCGCCCGAAGTGGCCGGAAGGGATGATTATTCGCCGCGATTATGGTGTCTTTGAAAGTTTTTCTGTGGCCGCGCAGCAAACTTGGAATACCTCAGCTTTTGTGCTGTTGTCGGTTAAGAAGTTGATTGTTGGGGAAATTTCCACGAAAAACTTGAGTGGACCTCTGACCATTGCTAAAGTGGCGGGCGATTCCGCAGAGCGTGGCCTTGAAAGCTTTATTCGCTTTATGGCTTTGATCAGTATTTTTCTGGGTGTTTTTAACTTATTGCCCATCCCAGTATTGGATGGCGGGCATCTGTTGTTCTACCTGATTGAGCTGGTGAAAGGCAGCCCGGTACCGGAAAAAGTTCAGCTGGTGGGGTTCCAGTTAGGTTTGCTGATGGTAGCTTGCCTAACGGTGGTAGCACTGTATAACGATATAAATCGCTTATTTTAAGCGGTTTATAGATTTTAAAAATTTAAAATTAATGGCTTGAAAACATATAATATGAAGCTTTTTCGACATTTGATCTGTTGTTCCTTGTTGTTCTCATCCTTGTTATCCGCCCAGACATTTAAGGTGAATGATATCCGCCTTGAAGGCCTGCAGCGTGTATCTGCGGGTACGGTGTTTGCCTCTTTGCCGATTCAAATTGGTGATCAGCTTGATACGCTGGCAATTCAGCGAGCCACCCGAGAGCTGTTTAAAACCGGTTACTTTGCCGATATTGCCATGCAGCGTGACAACGGTGTATTAGTGATCCAGCTGCGCGAGCGCCCAGCCATTAGCGATATTGCGATTGATGGTAACAAAGCCATCAAAACCGAAGACCTGATGAAAGGTCTAACCGACAACGGTTTGTCCGAAGGCCAGATCTTCAAGCGGGCCACGCTAGAGGGTTTAACCCAGGAGCTGCGCCGTCAATACGTTGCTCAGGGCCGCTACAGTGCCGACGTCGAGGCGACGGTAGTCGACTTGCCGCGCAACCAGGTAAAGCTGCAAATTGATGTCGACGAAGGTGATGTGGCGGCTATTAAGCACATTAATATCGTGGGCAATAAAGATTTTGATGACGAAGAGCTACGCGATTTATTTGAGCTGAAGTCGACCGGTTGGTTGTCTTGGATCATGAGCGATGACAAATACGCCAAGGAGAAGCTCTCTGGCGATTTGGAACGTATCGAAAGTCATTACCTCGACCGTGGTTATCTAAAATTCGAAATCGATTCAACTCAAGTTTCCCTTAGCCCCAGTAAAGAAGCCGTGTTTATCACGGTGAATATTAACGAAGGCGACGTTTACGAAGTTGGCAAGGTAGAGTTGGCCGGTGATCCCATTTTACCGGAAGAGCAAATGCGCCGGCTATTATTGGTGCGTGAAGGGCAAAAGTTTTCCCAGGTATTAATGACCACCACCGCCGAATATATGACCAAACGTTTGGGCAATGAAGGCTATACCTTTGCCGAGGTGAAGGGTATTCCGGAAGTGGACGAAGAAGATGGCACGGTAAAGATCACCTTCTTTGTTGACCCAGGTAAACGTGCCTATGTGCGTCGTATTAACTTCCGTGGCAATACCACCACCGCCGATAACGTGCTGCGCCGTGAAATGCGACAGATGGAAGGGGCTTCAGCCTCGAGCGCCAGAATTGAACAATCCAAGGTGCAGCTAGAGCGTCTGGGTTTCTTTAAAGAAGTAACCGTTGAAAACAAAGAAGTACCCGGCTCCGCCGATTTGATTGATGTTGAGTATACGGTAGAGGAGCAGCCTTCCGGTAGCATCGGCGCCAGCGTTGGTTACGCCCAGGGTTCAGGCCTGGTGCTGGGTGCCAATGTGCAGCAGGACAACTGGTTAGGTACTGGCAAAAGCGTTGGTTTTAATATCAGCCGCAGTAGCTATCAAACGGCATACAGTTTTAATTACACCGACCCCTATTTTACCCCCGATGGCGTCAGCCGTGGTTTTAATCTGTTTTACCAGACTCGGGACTATTCTCGTATTAACGTTTCCAGTTATAGCACCGACAGTTATGGCGCCAGTTTGAACTTTGGTTATCCCATATCCAATATTGAGCGTTTAGGTTTTAGCGTTGGCTATCAGAACTTAAGTATCGAAACCGGTATTTATGCGGTGCAGGAAATTGTTGGCAGTCCGCGACGTATTGACGGCGTAGGTGATGTCGCATTAACGCAGGCTCAATATGACGCTGTTCTTGCTGCCCTGAATGATGCGACGGCAGATCCTACCACCACCGATGATGCTGATTTCTCGGCTAATTTGCTCGACGTCTCAGCTCTGTTGGACAGCAATACCAGCCAGGCTACGGCGCAAGGGTTTATTGACGGCAACGGTGATAACTTTAATCTGTTCACCGGTAATATTAACTGGGCCAAGTCGACCTTGAACCGGGGGCGCTTAGCTTCACGCGGTACCTCGCAGCGCTTGTCTTTGGAATTTTCTTTGCCAGGTGGCGACCTTGAGTACTACAAACTAATTTATACAGCTCAGTATTTCCGTCCAATAACCAACAGCTTTACTCTGCGCTTGAGAACGCGGTTGGGCTATGCTGACTCCTATGGTGATACCACCGAACTGCCTTTCTTCCAGAACTTCTACGCTGGAGGCTTTGGTTCGGTACGCGGCTTTAAACGTAATACCCTGGGCCCACAAAGCACCCCGGCAACAATTTATAGCATTGGTCAGGGTACTCAGGTTACGGACAATGCACTGCAAGACGTGACGCCTTATTATCTTATGGGTACCGATGGGCAGCTGGTTTCTACTCAATTGCAAAGCAGCAGCAGTAGCAGCAACCGCAACAACCCCTTCGGTGGTAACATCCTGATCGAAGGCAGCGCCGAGATCTTATTCCCGCTGCCCTTTATTAAGGATCAGCGGACGCTGCAGTCAGCTTTCTTTATCGACGCGGGTAATGTCTTTGATACTTCCTGTGGTGTTGGTCAGCAAAACTGTTACGATGTGGATCTGAGCCACCTAAGCGCCTCGGTGGGCATCGGTGTTACTTGGATTTCAGGTTTTGGCCCGCTGACCTTTAGTGTTGCCAAAGCATTACAAGAAAATCCTTATGATGAAAAAGAAGTCTTCCAGTTTTCCCTGGGAACTTCGTTTTAATAATTGTTATGCAATGGCGTAAATCCATTGCAGCTTATATCAATAAAAACATAATATAGATTTATATAATTACGGAGAATAACAGTGAAAAATTTTAAAGCCCTGATCGCAATGACAGCTGCCCTTATGTTTTCTGGCGCCGTTATGGCTGAAGGTAAAATTGCGGTACTGGATTTGCAACGCGCAATTTTGAGCACCGACAAAGCCCGCTCTGGTTTGAAAGCACTGCAGGCCAATGCCGAATACGCCAAGCTGCAGGCCAAGGACGAGTCCTTGGTTGCTGATTTAAAAGCGATGCAGAAAAAAGCCAATGACAAGGGCATGACTTGGTCTGACGATAAGAAGCTTGAGCACAATAAGCAGGCGGAATACAAACAGGCCGATTTGAAGCTGGTTCGTCAAAAGCTGCAAAAAGAACAGACCATCGTGGTACAAAAAGTTACCCGTGAAATGATAGCTCAAGCGCAGAAAGCTGCCCAAGAGGTGATCAAGGCTGGTGGTTATGGTTTGGTTTTAAATTCTGCTGCTAACCTACAAGTGGTTCAATTTGCCGATACGTCTTTTGATATCACCTCCAAGGTTACCGACAAGCTTAATAAAATGAAGTAAGTTAATTTGGCCTTTGGCTAAATTTCCGCGGTATTATTAAAGCGATTGGCGCAAGCTAATCGCTTTTCGTTTTTTATAGGGCATACAGATGCGATACACTCTTGGCGAACTGGTCGATTATCTGCAAGCGCAGGGCTTAGAGGTTGAGCTCGATGGCGATGGCGGCCAAAGCATTTCTGGTTTGGCCACTATTCAAGATGCCACGACCCAGCAGCTCAGCTTTCTGGCCAACCCCAATTATCGAAAATACCTTGCCCAGACTCAAGCCGCAGCGCTTATTTTGCACCCCAACGAGGTAGCCAGTTACCTGGGCAATAAAATCATCTGTGCCCAACCCTATGTAGCATTTGCCTGTCTAACCGCCCAATTCAAAACCGCGCTCAGCAGCGAGGCTGGAGTTCACGCCCAGGCTTCGGTCGATGCCAGCGCCCAAGTCGCCAGCAGTGCCTGTATTGGCCCAGCTTGTGTGGTTGAGGCCGGTGCTGAAATCGGTGCCAATGTAGTCCTGCAAGCCGGCGTATTTGTTGGCCGTGATGCGGTTATTGGTGCCGGTACGGTGGTACATGCCAATGCCAGTATCTGTGCCGGTGTTGGCGTAGGAACCGATTGTATTATTCACAACAACGCGGTGATCGGCAGCGAGGGTTTTGGTTTTGCCCCAACGCCCCAGGGCTGGTTGAAAGTTCATCAGCTGGGTAGCGTATTGATTGGCAATAATGTTGAAATTGGCGCGTCTACGACAATCGACCGGGGCGCTTTGGACAATACCCTGATTGCCGACGGGGTAAAGATCGATAATCAGGTGCAGATTGCTCATAATGTGCAAATAGGTGAAAACACGGCGATCGCGGCCTGTGTCGGTATTTCCGGCAGTACCGTTATCGGCCGTAATTGCACCCTAGCCGGTGGCGTAGGCTTGGTCGGGCATATTACCGTGGCCGACAATGTTGTTATCACTGGCATGACCATGGTGACAAAATCCATCAAGCAGGCGGGCGCATATTCTTCTGGTACGCCGATGATGCCCAGTGATAAATGGAAGCGGGCCGCGGTTCGCTTTTCACAGCTCGATAAAATCGCCAACCGTTTACGTAAATTAGAATCTTAATGGCTATGCCATTGCTGCTGACGCAGAATTTATAGCGGCTTAGTGCTGTTTGAGGTTTAGGGAAAACACATGATGGACATTCAAGAAATACGCAAGTATCTACCGCACCGCTACCCGTTTTTGTTGGTAGACCGAGTGGTAGAATTGATCGAGGGCGACAGGATCGTGGCCTATAAAAATGTCAGTATCAATGAGCAAGTCTTTGAGGGGCATTTTCCGCAAATGCCTATTTTCCCCGGGGTGATGATCGTTGAGGCGATGGCCCAGGCGGCTGGCATCCTAGGCTTCAAAACCCAGGACAAAACCCCGGCAGATGGCTCTATTTATTTGTTTGCCGGCGCCGATAAGGTTCGTTTTAAACGCCAGGTTGTGCCCGGTGATCGCTTGCAGCTGGAAGCCAAAATCATCACCGAAAAACGCGGTATTTGGAAGTTTGAATGCCGCGCCAGCGTCGATGGGGTGTTGGCCGCTTCCGCGACCATACTGTGTGCCGATAGAACCGTGTAAATGGCCGCGTTAACTGTTAAGCTTTTGCTTACCTTTGGCAGTGTGAAGGCCGCTAAAACTTTATTGCTTAGTGCAACTGGTATTACACCAAGCAAAAGATCTTACAACGACTGACAGGAACCCCCTTTGATTGATCCCCGCGCAATTATCGATCCTTCGGCTGATATAGCCGATGACGTTAAAATTGGACCCTGGAGCATTATAGGCCCTGGGGTAAGCATTGCGTCCGGCTGCGATATCCGCTCCCATGTCATCATCAAAGGCCCCAGCCAGATTGGTAAAAATAACACTATTTATCAGTTTTCCTCAGTTGGTGAAGATACCCCCGATATGAAATACGATGGCGAGCCTACTCGGTTAGTCATCGGTGATAACAATGTTATTCGCGAAGGCGTCACCATCCACCGTGGCACCGTGCAAGACCTCGGTGAAACCCGCATCGGCGATCATAATTTAATTATGGCCTATGCCCATATCGGCCACGACAGTGTCGTCGGCAACCACTGTGTTTTGGTCAATAACGCTTCCTTGGCCGGCCATGTCCATATCGGCGATTGGGCGATCCTTGGTGGTTATACCCTGGTACACCAATTTTGCCATATCGGCACCCATGCCTTTACCGGTTTTGGCGCCGGGGTTGGCAAAGATATCCCAGCCTATATTATGGCCGCGGGCTCCCCCGCATCGGCTAAATCGATTAATACCGAAGGGCTGCGTCGGCGCGGCTTTAGCAAAGAAGAGCTCGCCACCCTGAGCAAGGCGTTCAAGCTAATTTACCGCCGTGGTTTAACCAAGGACGAGGCCCTGCAAGAGCTGGCCAAGTTGGCGGAAGGCTGCGACAAGGTTTTACCTTTGATGGAATCTCTGCAAAGCTCCAGCCGTGGCATTACCCGCTAAACTTTCTATGCGCAAAGGCATGGTGGCGACTGAGGTGTCTAGTGCTGATTTAATTCGCGATTTAACCCGGCTTTGCCCTAGGGTTTTGTTTTCCAGTCACGCCCTTCGACAAGCTCAGGAGGAGCGGGTTGTGGGCTTCCCTTCGGCTCCGCTTTTCCGCTCATGGTGAGCTTGACGAACCAAGAGAGCCTGGAAAACAAAACCCTAGGGCAAAGCCTACATCATGGTGCCGTCGCGTACGTCTTAACTTTTACAGGAATGCAATGATGCGCATCGGTATGGTAGTCGGCGAAGCCTCCGGCGATATTCTCGGCGCCGATTTAATGCGTGCCTTAACGCAGCGCTACCCCGATGCTGAATTTGAAGGCATAGGCGGCGAGCGTATGCTAGCCCTAGGTTTTAACTCGTTTTTCCCGCAAGACCGTTTGGCGGTAATGGGTTTTATTGAGCCGCTAAAGCGCCTGCCTGAATTATTAAAAATTCGCAAAACTCTGCGCCAGCATTTTTTAAAAAATCCGCCCGACGTCTTTATTGGTATCGATTCACCAGATTTTAACCTGCCGATAGAATTCACTTTAAAACAGGCAGGTATCCCCACGGTACATTATGTCAGCCCCTCGGTCTGGGCTTGGCGCCAGGGCCGGATCCATAAAATAAAGCAGTCGGTGGATTTAATGCTGACGATCTTGCCGTTTGAGAAAAAAATCTACCAAGACCACGATATCCCAGTATGTTTTGTCGGCCACCCCCTGGCCGATGAATTTAGCTTACAGACCGATACTCAAGCCGCACGCCAGGCCTTGGGTTTGACGGCGGATGAGGTGGTGCTGGCACTGTTGCCCGGCAGCCGCGCCGGGGAAGTGAAAATGCTGGCGCCGTTGTTTTTCCAAACCGCCTTGCAGTTGCAGCAGAGCTTGCAGCCGGGTACTCGTTTTATTATCCCCGCTGCCAATGCATCACGGTTAGAGCAAATACAGCAGCTGTATCAGCAGCAGTGTTCGATTACGCCAGAGTTGGAATCGCTTAATGTCGATATTCAACTGGGCGGCTCACAGCAGGTGATGGCTGCGGCCGATGCTGTTTTAATGGCCTCGGGCACCACCAGTTTAGAAGCCATGTTGTTGAAAAAGCCAATGGTCGTGTCCTATCGTAAAGATCGATTTACCGCCTGGTTAGTACGCAAATTAATTAAAACCCCATTTATTTCTCTGCCCAATTTATTGGCCGGGGAAGAGCTAGTGCCGGAAATACTGCAAGAGCAGGCAACGCCGGAAAACTTAGCCGCGGCGCTGCAACAATATTTGCACAACCCCGATCAAGTAGCGCAGTTGCAGCAGCGTTTTTGCGATATTCATCAAATTTTACGGCAAGACGCCGGACGCCTGGCCACCGAGGCCATCGATAAACTATTAGTTGAAAAAGCTCTTAGCTGAGCGGAGAAGTACTATGGCTGAATTAGAGCCGTTTGAATGTTCCTATAAGGGTATTTTGGCCGCCGGTGTCGATGAGGTAGGCCGGGGTCCCTTGGCCGGTGACGTGGTCACCGCCGCGGTTATTCTCGACCCAAACAATCCTATTGCCGGTTTAAATGATTCAAAGAAGCTGAGCGAGAAAAAACGCGATGCGCTATATGAAGAAATTAAAGCCAAGGCCTTAAGCTGGAGCATTGCCCGTTGTTCGGTGGCAGAAATTGATCAGTTAAATATTCTCCAAGCCAGTTTGGAAGCCATGAAGCGGGCAGTGGAAACCCTGCCGCTGCAACCAGAATATGTGTTGGTGGATGGCAATAAAATACCCCAATGGAATTACCAAGCCGAGGCCGTGATCAAGGGTGATGGCCGCGTCGCCTCGATCGCCGCCGCCTCAATTCTAGCCAAGGTCACCCGTGACCGCGAGATGGTCGCCTTCGATAAGGTCTACCCAGGCTATGGCTTCGCCGGCCACAAAGGCTACCCCACCAAGGTACATATGGAGGCGCTAGATCGCTTAGGTGTAACACCCATCCACCGCACCTCATACGCACCGGTAAGGGCCAAGCTTGAGCAGATGAAGCTGATTTAATTTGAAATTTAGTTAGCGCAGACGTATGAATGGGTGGTTTTGTTTCGGCTTAGCTCTGGCGTTTTATTTTCCAGTGAGCTGGTCGACAATGTCTGCATTGCACACAATGCAAAAGCACCGCTCATCCTGAGCCCGTCGAAGGATTGATTCTGCTAGTACCGGTCTCGATAGCTGGCGATTCGAAGATGAGATGAGAATTGGTAAACCTAACCATGTCATCTCAGAAGGAGTGGTAGCTTTCAATTCCATTATCCTCCGTCGGCTTAGCTCTGGCGTTTTATTTTCCAGACACGCCGTGAATGCATCCCTGCAGGCTTCCGCTCGACATCCATGTCTCACAGAGTCTGGAAAACAAAACCCCAGATCTAAGCCTGCATCGTGCTAGCTTCCAGAGTTTAGATCACATATCAATTCCATTTACAGCGATTCCCACAATGTGAGGGGTGGCGGGGTGGTTTGTATTGCCAACAGGACGTAGGTAAGGCGCGTGAGCAGGAGCGGTAGCTTTGCAGCCAGTCAGGGCGCGTTTTAGCGGTTCAGTGTTGGTGGCGTATTTAGGCGAGGACTGTTTGAGCGAGGTAGCGAGTTCCGCAGCCGCCACCAATACTGAGCTGCGTGCGACCGGCAGCAATATAAACCACCCTGGCGCACCGGGTTTATAGCTACTTAGCGTGGACTGCAGAACGTAGGTAAGGATCTGTAGCTTTGGCACTTTACATCAAGTGTTTGGATTCTATCCCGGCTTAGCTCTGGCGTTTTATTTTCCAGACCCGCCCTTCGGCAAGCTCAGGAGGAGCGGGTTATAGGCTTCCCTTCGGCGTTGTTTTCCCCGCTCATGGTGAGCCTGACGAACCAACAGAGTCTGGAAAACAAAACCCCAGATCTAAGCCTGCATCGCGGCGCACGAATTATTTTTGCACCTTAATCTACGGCTCTAGTCCGTCCCATAACTCTACTATGCTAGCCATTGGCGACCGAAATCGTTAGGCTAAGCCGCATAATATGGATTTAATGCCACTCATTAGGTTTTGGCATTTGAGTTGGGGAATCGCAGCGTATGGAAATCTTAGATCAGCACTTACCCGTCGGTAGCCGAGTTGATCGTTACCGAATCGAAAAAGTATTGGGCATTGGTGGTTTTGGGGTCACCTATCTGGCCACCGATACCGAGCTGGAATACCCGGTGGCCATCAAGGAGTTTATGCCCGACGACTGCGCCGTTCGGTCCCAGTCCAATAGTCAAATTTTGGCCAAGACCAATCGCCAGGATGACTATCAATACGGCCTTGATCGTTTCCTAGATGAAGCTAAAACCCTAGCCAAGTTTAACCACCCCAATATCGTGCGTGTAATTAATTTTCTAAAGGCCAACAATACCGCCTATTTAGTCATGGGCTATGAAGAAGGTGAGGCGCTGGACGACAAGCTAAAACGCGTCAGTTTTAAAGGCCAAATGCCCGAGGCCGAGATACTGGCCATTTTTAAACCTATTCTAAAAGGCTTGGAAAAAGTTCATCAGCAGGGCCTGTTGCACCGGGATATCAAACCCGGCAACATCTACCTGAGCCAAGACGGCGAGGCGATGCTCATTGACTTTGGTGCCGCCCGTTATGCCCTAGGTGCCCAGAGCAAGTCCATTTCAGCCATTGTATCTATGGGCTATGCGCCGCCCGAGCAATACAGCAGCCGGGGCAAGCAAGGCCCGTATTCTGATTTGTATGGTTTGAGCGCAACGGTTTACCAGCTAATGAGTGGCCACGCCCCAGAGGAGAGCCCAGTACGGCGCGAAGCCACGGCGGAGGGCGAGCCAGACCCAATGACCCCGGCCAGCAAGCTAGCCGGTGATTACAGTGTTTATTTACGCCAAACCATTGACTGGTGTTTGCAGCTCAGTGGCAAACAAAGGCCGCAGTCAGCGGCGGAGGTATTAAAGGCTTTAGAACAAGGTGTGCCAGAGGGTGATGAGGCGATTACTGCCAGTGGAACTCGCCGAGTTAAAGAGGGCGAAAATTTTGGTAAAAAATCGAAGCCTAAAAAGCAAAACAAAACCGGCAGTAAGAGCCGCGCTGAACCGCGATCTAGGTTTTCGTGGGCACCGATAGCTGTAGCAGGTGCCATAGCTTTCGCTGGTGGTGGTTATTGGTGGTTGCAGCAAGGCGAAGCACCCGCTCATACTTCGAATACAGCGGGCGTTAAACCGGCCGATATTGTTACCCCAGCCTCCAATAAGCTGCCATCAAAACCTCAACCTTTAGCTGTCACCATTCGCGCCAACATTGCTAATACGCAAATTTATATCGACGGCCAAGGCTACTACCAGCCCGGGCAAAAGTTGTTGCCCGGTAGCTACCAGTTGATTGCTGACGCAGAAGGTTATACCTCCCTGCGTCAATCGATTGAGGTTGGCCCGGGCAATACCTTTTTCCGTTTACAGCTGGAAAAGCTGCCCGCCGTACTGTACCCCCTAACCATAAGCGTTGTACCCGAGGATGCGGCCATCCAGGTGTTGAACATTGGCCCTAAATACCAGCTGGGTATGAAGTTGCCCGCAGGCGAGTATCGAATTAAGGCCAGCAAACCGGGTTATGATAGCAAAACCCAAACCCTAAATTTAAGTGCCCAACAACAGCGGTTTAGCATTGAACTAAACCAACAAAAGCCACGCTATCAAGCAGGGCAAACCCTACAAGACAACTTAAGCAGCGGTGGCCAAGGGCCAGCGTTAGTGGTGTTGCCCAAGGGCAGTTTTCAAATGGGCTGTGTCAGTGGCAAGCCATGCCAGAACGACGAAAAACCAGTACACACCGTGAATATAAATCACCGCATCGCCATGATGAAAAATGAAGTGACCTTTGCCGATTACGATAAATACAGCAATGCTACAGGCGCAGGCCGGGCCAAGGACCAAGGTTGGGGGCGAGGTAAACGGCCAGTCATCAATGTCAGTTGGAACGACGCCAAAGCCTATGCCAAATGGCTGAGCGGGCAAACAGGTAAAGTTTATCGTTTACCCAGCGAAGCGGAATGGGAATACGCCGCTAGGGCGGGCAGCCAAACAAAATACAGTTGGGGTAATAATATTGATTGCTCCAAAGCTCGCTATGGTTATTACTCTGATGAGTGTGGTAAACAAAAGTCTACTGATCTAGTGGGTCGCTTCTCAGCGAATACTTTTGGTTTACATGATATGCATGGCAATGTGTGGGAATGGGTAGAGGATTGTAAACACGCTAATTACCAAGATGCGCCCAGTAACGGTAGAGTTTGGACAGGTGGCGGTTGCGATCTCCGTGTTTTGCGCGGCGGCTCCTGGCTCAATGTTCCGGACGGCTTGCGTTCGGCCAACCGCTTCAGGCTTGCCCCCGGTGATCGCAACAACTCTGACGGTTTCCGTCTCGTCCAGGATCTAAACCCTTGATTCTTAACTCTTAAGCCCTTAACTCTTCCCTATTGCTCGTATAGAGCAATAGGGTTTAAATGCGTAAGCATTAACCCTCCGCCCTATCGCCATATGGTCTGGATGATTTGTATCCTGCGATCCCCTGGATGGGGTTGGAGTAGGAGTTGCTATAGGGCGAATGTCTGGCAACGCCAGGCTCGCTGTTTTCAAGGATGAGTCAATGAAAAAACAAAATACCACCCCTCGAAAATATAATGGTTCTTAACCCGGCTTAGCTCTGGCGTTTTATTTTCCAGACCCGCCGTAAATATGTCCCTATAGGCTTCCGCTCGACATCCATGTCTCACAGAGTCTGGAAAACAAAACCCCAGATCTAAGCCTGCATCGTGCTAGGTTCTAATTTTAAAGTGTTTTATTTAAATAAATCCCCATGACTGCGAGCACCATAAAGTGAAGGGTGGCGGGGTGGTTTGTGTTGCCTACAGGACGTAGGTAAGGCGCGTGAGCAGGAGCGGTAGCTTTGCAGCCAGTCAGGGCGCGTTTTAGCGGTTCAGTGTTGGTGGCGTATTTAGGCGAGGACTGTTTGAGCGACGTAGCGAGTTCCGCAGCCGCCACCAACAATGAGCCGCGTGCGACCGGCAGCAATATAAACCACCCTGGCGCACCGGGTTTATAGCGCTGGTGCTAAATTCCAATAATCTATCCCGGCTTAGCTCTGGCGTTTTATTTTCCAGACCCGCCGTAAATATGTCCCTATAGGCTTCCGCTCGACATCCATGTCTCACAGAGTCTGGAAAACAAAACCCCAAATCTAAGCCTTCATTGTGCTAGCTTCCAGAGTCTAGTTCTTAAATTACCTTTTCAAATCAATTCCCCAAACGGCGAGTCCCACAATGTGAGGGGCGGCGGGGTGGTTTGTGTTGCCTACAGGACGTAGGTAAGGCGCGTGAGCAGGAGCGGTAGCTTTGCAGCCAGTCAGGGCGCGCTTTTAGCAGCTCAGTGTTGGCGGCGTATTTAGGCGAGGACTGTTTGAGCGACGTAGCGAGTTCCACAGCCGCCGCCAACACTGAGCTGCGTGCGACCGGCAGCAATATAAACCACCCTGGCGGCCCGGATTTTTACCCCTAGCTTTAAATTCTCTGATTCTTCCCCGGCTTAGCACTGGCGTTACTGTTTAAAGCGGAAACGGCTTACCTTCAAACACAGTGCCCCAGATAGGAATATCCTTCAGCTTAATGGGCTCGACTTTATAGGGGTCTTGCTCCAACACCGTAAAGTCAGCTTTCTTACCGATTTTTAAACTACCCACCTCGTTTTCCATTTGAATGGCCAGGGCGGCGTCGATGGTGATGGCGCGCATGGCTTCGTGCACGCTGAGCTTTTGCTCTGGTGCCATCACCTTGCCGTTGGCACCGACGCGGTTAACGGCCACCCAGGCCAATAATAACGGCTGGGCCGGGGCCATGGAGAAGTCTGAATGCAAAGACAGCGGCACCTTGTGGTCGAGCAGCTCGCGACCGCGGAAAATATTTTCAGCTCGCTCAGGGCCAAGGCCCAGCTCAGAATACTTCTCGCCCAAGGTGTAAAGATAATAAGGGTTGGCGGAAACCAAAATGCCTAACTTGGCGATTTGCTCGGCTTGGTCCGGGCCAATATAACCGAGGTGGTGCAAAGTAGTGCGGTGGTCGGGGCGGGGCATTTTTTTACTGAGCCCGGCAATAACCCCAAGCACCACCTCAGCTCCTAGGTCGCCGTTGGTGTGAATATGCAATTGATAACCGGCACTCCAGTAGGCTTCGGCTAGCTCTTGCAACTGCTCCGGCTGGGTAATCCATTCGCCGTGGTGGCCATCTAAATAGCCGGGCTCGCGCATTTGCATCAGCTGAGAATAAAAAGCACCGTCGGCCAGTAACTTAATTTGCTTAACAAACTTAAATTGCGGCGAACCTTTTTTTCTCAGTTCGGCCAGCTTATCGATAGCGGCTTGGCTGCCAGCCGGTTCGCCGAGTTTACCCGCCATTGCTATAAGGCGAGTGCGAAATGGGGTTTGGCCGTCGTTTAAAACCCAGTTCATGGCCTGCCATTCCATCTCTAGGTCAAACATGCCGGTGGCCATATCGGCAATCGTGGTGATGCCGCCGTGGTGGGTAATTTTCGCCACCTGGTTTAAACCCGACATAAACCGCAACGGCTGGTTGATATCGTCTTTAAATTTGGTCAAAGCTAGGGGTAGGCCAGTTTCGTAAAAATGACCGCTGTCGAGATCAACATGTGCTTGGCCGGCTAGTTCTTGCTCGCTAAATTCTACCTGCGCTAAAGCAGCGGAATTAAAATAGACCTCGTGAAAGGAGCGGTGCCAAATCATCACCGGCTGCTTGGGGGCGATTTTGTCCAATAACTGGCGTGACATTTTACCGTGGAAATAATGGTGGTAGCCCCAGCTGATAAATAAGTCGTCCCCATCATGCTGCTGCAACGCCTGGCTTAATGCTTGCTGGTACGCCTGTGGGTTTTGCACCCCGCTGACTTGTTTATCGGGTAGGTTCCAATCGAACGGTGTGATCCAATTGAGCGGCAGCAACATAGCGGCCATGGCTGGGTGAAGGTGGTTTTCAATAAAACCCGGCATCAATATCTTACCGGCAAAGCGGCGGTCGAGTTTTAGCTGCTGGCCGGCAAACTGTGTTAACAGCTCGGCCTCTGTGCCAAGGCCAACTATTTGCCCCTGCTGGACGGCTACCGCCTCAACCCGCGCCTGCTTATCTTCCATGGTGATAATAGCTTTGGCGGTGTAGATCACGATCTGGTCCTGGTACCACCAATGCTTGCCCGCATAAACCGCCAGGGCCAAAATAAAAGTAACAAGAATTAGGGATTTTAGAGATACTGAGCGCATGGTGTTTCCGAAGGTTATTATTCTATTATCTACAGCCGTCAATTCAGATGCCTTGAAAGAGATAATAACCACTAATAAAGTCTGATAACACCGAAAACTACAGTTTAAATTTGGTCAAGCGGAGTTAAATCATGTCCGACCCGTCACAGCTACAGTGTATTTCCCCGATTGATAACCAGGTCTATGTGCAGCGGCCGTTGCTCACGGACCAGGCCTTAGGCCAGGCCTTGACGCAGGCACGCGAGGCCCAAGCCCAATGGGGCCAAACCAGCTTGGCCCAGCGGGCGCAGGTTTGCCGCCAGGCGTTACAGTACTTTGAGCAAAACTGCGAGCTGATTGCGGAACAGCTGAGCTGGCAAATGGGCCGCCCCAGCGCCTACGCCGCCGGCGAGATAAGCGGCCTGCTGGAGCGCGGTAATTATATGATTGATATCGCCGCCCAGTCCCTGGCCGATCACCGCCCGGAAGCCATTGCCGGGGCGCAACATTTTGTGCGGCATACCCCAATAGGGTTAGTGCTAACCATAGCCCCTTGGAACTATCCTCTACTGACCACCGTGAACTCGGTAATACCGGCGTTAATGGCGGGTAATGGCGTATTACTAAAGCCCTCGGCACAAACCCCTTTGACGGGCGAGCATTTTCAGCGCGCTTTCGCCGAGGCCGGCTTGCCCTTGGGGCTGTTGCAATGTGTGCACCTTAGCCACCGGCAAACCGAGAAACTACTCGCCTCGGCCGCCGTCGACTTTGCCTGCTTCACCGGCTCGGTTGGCGCTGGGGCAACTATGGAAAAGGCCGCGGCGGGTCAATTTATCGGCCTGGGTTTAGAGCTAGGCGGCAAAGACCCGGCCTATGTACGCGAGGATTTAGACTCGGCCAGTTTGACCAAAGCGGTGAGTAACCTGGTTGACGGTGCGTTTTTCAACTCAGGCCAGTCTTGCTGCGGTATTGAACGGATATATGTGCACCAGAGTCAGTACCGTGATTTCTGTGATGCCTTTGTCGCCGAGGTTGAAGCATATCGGCTGGGCAACCCCATGCAGGCTGAAACCACGCTGGGGCCGGTGGTTAAAGCCAGTGCCGCCGACTGGGTGCGAGGGCAAGTTAAGCAGGCCCAGAGCGCCGGAGCCAGGGCCTGTATTGATAGCCGCAGCTTCGCCATGGACGATGGCCGCAGCGCCTATTTGGCGCCGCAGGTGATGGTAGGTGTAGACCACAGTATGTCGATCATGCGGGAAGAGAGTTTTGGCCCGGTGGTGGGCATTATGCCGGTGGCTAATGACGAACAGGCCTTGGCGTTAATGAATGATAGCGACCTGGGGCTAACGGCTTCGATTTGGACCGGTGATGAAGCCATCGCCGAGAGTCTGGGTAATCGCTTGCAAACCGGCACCGTTTTTATGAACCGCTGTGATTATTTAGACCCAGCCCTAGCGTGGACTGGGGTAAAAAATACCGGCCGGGGCATTAGCTTATCCAGCTATGGATACCAGCAACTGACCCAGGCCAAATCATTCCATTTACGGCGTGATATTCAATAGCCACTATGGCTGAGCTGTCTAGATAAAAATTTAGGCATAACAATTTAGGAACGATGTATGAAAATAGGTATTTTAAAAACCGATGATGTCCGTTCACAGCTAGTGGATGAGTTTGGTGAATACCCAGAAATGTTTGCCAGCTTGTTACACGCGGTAGACTCAACGCTGGAGTTCAAAACCTATGAGGTCCAGCGCGGTGAATTTCCCCTAAACCTCGATGAGGTGGATGCCTATTTAATCACCGGCAGTAAAACCAGTGTCTATGCAGACCAGCAGTGGATACGAGATACCGAAGTATTTTTACGCCGGGCCCACAGCGCCAAGAAAAAAATGCTCGGTATTTGTTTCGGCCATCAGTTATTGGCCCAAGCCCTAGGCGGCAAAACCACAAAAGCAGATCAAGGTTGGGGGGTTGGTGCGCATCATTACCAGCTGACAGCGGCGGCGAATGCCTATGGTCAGGCCGGTGATAACTTCACCATGTTGGTCAGCCATCAAGACCAGGTAGTTGAGAATATTCCCGGTGCGGTGGTCTTGGCCAGCAGCGACTTTTGCCCCAACTCGGTGATTAAAGTGGATGACCATATACTCAGTTTTCAGGGCCACCCGGAATTTAGTAAAGACTATTCGCGGGCGATTCTAACACTGCGGCGGGAGGTCTTTGGTGATGCCAATGCCGATCAAGGCTTGGCCTCATTGAGTGCTAATGTCGATACCCATAAAGTCGCCCAATGGATGGTCGACTTTTATCACGCCTAAATAGTTAGGCTAGCTTATTGAGGTGCTGCGCCATCGATAGTAATGCGTTCCATTAATCGGTGGGCAGGGAAATAATCGTTGATGGGTTTGTGTAGGGTGCTGCGGTTGTCCCAAAAGGCGATGGAGTTTTCACGCCATTGAAAACGGCAGCTGTATTCATCACTCTCACAATGCTGGTATAAAAATTCCAGCAGCGCGCGGCTCTCTTTTTCCTTCATGCCGACAATAGCGGTAGTAAATAAGCGATTTACAAAAACCATTTTGCGGCCGCTATCGGGGTGGCTGCTAATCACCGGGTGCTGCACCGGCGGGTTGTCGGCCAGGGCTTGGGCCAGACGCTCGCGCCCACCCGGTTCAGCCAAGCTGTGGCGAAAACCAAAAGCAAAGTCATGGATGGCGCTAAGCCCAGATAAAAAATTCTGCATCTTATCCGATAAACCATCATAAGCCGCCCCTAAGCTCGCCCACAGGGTATCGCCACCACGCTCCGGCACAATGCGCGACCGCAATATGGTGCCCAGCGGCGGCTGTTGGCGGAAGGTCATATCGGTATGCCATTGCTCAATTTTTGTCGGCTTGTCGGCGGTACTTTCCAAGATCGTGATTTCCGGGAAACCGGCCACGGTGCCATAGGCGGGGTGGCTTTGCAGTGGGCCAAACCACTGGGCCAGGGCCCTATGCTGCGCCGGGCTGATATCTTGGTCACGGAAAAAAATCACCTGGTGCTCGACCAATAGCTGCTGTAACTGTTGGAACTGCAGGGCGGATATTTCTTGGGTCAGGTCAATGCCGGTGATTTCGGCGCCTAGCGCACCGGCTATGGGCTTAGCTGTTATCATGGGGTTCAATCTACTTTTGCCAATATCAATAGTTGTACAATAGTACTAATAAGCAGTTCGAAGCACCAGTACGCCTTGCAACTTCGCTATGCCTTTATGGGCTCCAGGGGCTAAAAAGCCTGGCGGCTGTGATATTGGGCTAGAGCACTGGATTAGAGGATAAACATGACCTTAATTAGCCTATTGCTATTAGGCCTGCTCGCGCTCTTGGCGGGGGTGGTGCAATCGACCCTGGGTTTTGGTTTCGGTATCGTGTTTTTGGCCCTAGGGGCGCTGTTCGTCGATGCAAAACTGGTGTCTATGGTTTCGGTATTTGCATCGGTGGTGATTAACTTTACACTGCTCAGCCAGCTGTATCGGCATATAAACTTGAGCCGGCTGTGGCTGGTACTGTTAGTGCTTTTGCTCATGGTGCCGGTGGGTGTGGTGTTTTTACAGCAGTCCACGCTGGCGAGTTTTAGCTTGCTATTAGGCTTGTTGGTCAGCTGGAGCGCGCTGCAGCAGCTATGGCCAAAGCTGAACTTTACTGGTTTGCCGCATTTCTATCTAGGGGTGCCCATGGCGGCGCTATCGGGTTTATTAACCGGTGCCTTTAACACCGGTGGGCCGCCGTTGGTGGTGTATATGCAAAGCCAGGCAGTAAGCCGGTTGCAGCAAATTGCCAGCTTACAGCTACTCTTATTGAGCGGCAGCTTACTGCGCTTGGAAGAGCTGTGGCGGCAAGACCTGCTCAGTATCGAGTTACTACAACCGGTATGGGTGTGCTGCATTGCCTGTGTAATCGGTAGCCAGCTGGGTTTGCGGCTGGGGCAGAGCTTTAGTGAGCAGCTGTTTAAAAAAGTAGTCGCCGGATTTTTATTAATACTGGGGGGCTTCTATATTTCCCAATGGATGTTGCAATGATTTTTTCAAATAAAACCAAACCAGAAACGGATTCGGTCAAGCTCGGACCCAAGCTTGAAGCCGATATGTCCCTGCCGGAAAAAGCCCAGCCTGAATCAGCTCCAACCGGGCAGGATATCGGTCTAGTTAAAAGAATTGGCGCTAGCCTAAAATCGCCTTTCAGCGGCATTAACCAGCGGCTGCGACAAAAGCTGCGCGCTACCGCAATAGAAAGAGCCAGAACTCGAATTCTTATTGCTGGGCAAACCCCGGAAGCGCTGCCAGCAGAAACCTTGGAGGTGGTGGTCAGGGAGGAGGAAGACAAATTAAAAAACCAAATTAAAGAAAAGGGCCTGCTATTTGTTGTGGCCTCGCTTGGTTTTGGTTGGTGGCTATGATTAAACAGGCGCTACGGCTGGCGATAATGGCCGGCGTATGGAAGCGCTATAAAGCCACCATTGTCAGCATCTTGCTGCTGCTTACGTTTTTGTTAATGCTGTCGATAGTGCATGGGGAGTTTCTCGACTACAGCCAATCTATTGGCTCCAAGCGGAGTGTTGGCCTTTCTTTTATCGTTAAGTGGCTGCTGGGTTGCAGCGGCTTAGGGGTGTTTTTCCTGTACCATTTTTACTGGCGTAGCTGGTCAGATAAAAAAAGCGCTAAACCCGAAAAAAACAGAGTTCAAAGCGAGACAAAAAAAGATAAAGTCGCGGCCGCACTGAAAGCCAATGCAGCCGCCGAAGCCGAGCCCGCCGCGCCGGACCCTTTTCAATCCCTCAGGGATAAACCCAGCTTGCGTAGCCGCGGTGATATCGCCCTAGAACAGTCTAAAAACCAGAATTGATCTAATGAATGTCGGAAGATTCATATGGATTATTGTTAGCCTATTTTAATCTCCTTTGCCTATACTCACGAGTATTAGCTAGAACGAATTCAAATAAATGCAGGTCTACGCTGGCCATATACTGGTCAATAAGGTTAGTTTCAAAGTGCTAGACGCAGAATAAAAACAGATCAATACAATAAAATCGTTGCACAGGGAATTATCATGAGTCAATCTAACTCCGCGCGTATCGCGCTGGCGGCTGCTATTGCGGCCGTCTCGTCCATATCCAGCATTCAGGCCGCCGAGCTTGAAGAAGTGATTGTTACGGCGCAAAAGCGCGCCCAAAGCCTGCAGGATGTACCCATTTCCGTTAGTGCCGTCAGCGGCCAAAAGATACAAGAGGCGGGCATTTACACCATGACCGCACTGGCCTCACAAGTCCCTAATTTGAACATCGGTGAGGGGCCTGTTAATACTAATATTTATATGCGCGGTGTTGGCTCGGGTAATAACCAAGCTTTTGAGCAGTCCGTTGGCATGTATATCGACGGTGTTTATATGGGCCGTGGTCGGCAATACCGCTCACCCTTTTTAGACTTGGAGCGAGTCGAAGTTTTGCGTGGCCCGCAGGGAACCTTATTTGGTAAAAATACGGTGGCCGGTGCAATCAATGTAATTACCGCCAACCCCGAAGTGGGTGAAGCGTTTAATGGCAGCATCGCGGCGGTATTGGAGACGAATTCTGGTAATGTAGTCGAGGGCGTTTTAAGTAGCGGGCTCGGTGAATCTACCGCCGCGCGCCTGGCCTTTAAATACCGTGAGACCGACGGCCATATCACCAATACGTTTTTAGATCAGGAAGAGCCGCAAGTCGAAGAATCATTGTTTCGTTTTACCGGCGTATGGCAGGTCAATGATGATATTGACGTAAATTTGAAATACAGCCATTCGGATTACAAGCGGGTGGGGCAGCTGTCCCTGGTGAACAGCTACCTGACTCCCGCCGAGGTGGCCGCAGACTTTCCTAATGCGTCGGCCTTTGCCCAAACCGCTTATGCCGTGACCAATATGTTCTACCCCGAGCTTGCCAGTATCGCCGGGCAGGAATTTACCGCCTATAGAGACAATGGCTACGGTCCAGATAAGTCGAGCCTGTCGATTGGTAATAACCCCGATTCCAGCGATAACGAAACAGATAATGTAGTGCTTACCGTTAACGTGGTGTTGGGCGAACATACGCTAACCTCAATTACCGGTTACTCCTCCTATGAATATGTTGATGGTGCCGATGTTGATTGGTTGCCGCTGTCGTTTATCTCCCGCGATGATGACCAAAAATTTGATCAGCTGTCGCAGGAATTTCGTATAGCGTCGCCGGTAGGCGAAACCTTCGAATATATCGGCGGCCTTTATTACGAAAAACAAAAAATGGAATTTGATCGCCGGGTTATGATCGATGCTTCCTTCGGTGGTTTGTTTGATGACTTTAATACCAATATCGCCAACCCGCCAATTGCATCTCTGTTTACCGCCCTAACTGGCGGTGGTTATAACGCCCTGCTGGCAGCGCGAAACCACCATTATGAGTTGGATGCAAAGTCCTTTGCCTTATTTGGCCAGGGTACGTTTAATATTAGTGACGAGTTTCGCTTAACCTTGGGCTTGCGTTACACCAAAGAAGATAAAGACGTTGTCAGTAATCAGTTTTTATCCGACAGTGATACCGGTTTTAATACGCCCAGCTTTAATCCTTACTTGGTTGGTATTCAGGCCGCCAGCTTTAACGCCTATAACCGCCGCTATAATGCCGATCGCTCGACCAGTAAATGGATACCCTCGGCCAATGTGCAGTGGGATGTAAGCGAAGACTCTATGTTGTACTTCACCGTCTCCGAAGGTTTCAAAAGCGGTGGCTTTAGTTCGGCCGATGATCAACGTCCTAGTGACGCAGGCGTGGCAACTAACCCCAATTGCGCAGTAACTTACTGCACCGTGCCCGGCGATGATTTTGAATTTCAAGATGAAGAAGTATTGGCCTATGAGCTAGGCGGTAAGCACAAGCTGTTTGACGGCGCTATGACCGCTAACTGGGCTCTGTTCCGTACTGAGTATACTGATCAGCAAGTGTCGGTGTTTAAGGGGGTAGGCTTCGCGGTAACCAATGCGGCCCAGTCATTAATTCAGGGCCTGGAAATGGATCTGCGTTGGCAGGCTCATGATGACTTGTTTATTGGCCTGAGTGCCGCGTATTTGGATGCCGAGTACGAAAGCTATCGCGATGGCCCTTGTACGGCCAAGCAGATTGATAGCTTGGGCGCCAGTTGCGGTACCAATGGTGAAAATGATCTGTCCGGGCATGAAACCACCTTTGCACCTAAATACACCGGCGCTCTGTTTTTTGACTATACCAAGGCCTTAACTGAGCAGGTAACCTTCTTCTTTAGTGGCGATATCAATTATTCGGCTGAATTTTCCACCGCCGGCGATGCCGATACGCAGGACTATCAAGAAAGTTATACTAAATTGGGTTTACGTACCGGCTTGCGTTCCAGTGATGATAGCTGGGAGGTCATGTTCTTCGGCCGTAATATCACCGATGAAGAGGTGGCTCTGCTGAGGTTCGATGTGCCAGTACTGGTAGGCTCACATGCTTCGACTGTCGATGAAGGTCGGGTGTTGGGTATGCGGGCTAGTTACCGTTTTTAATCGTTAAATTCACTGCTGTCCCGTTAACTTTAAAGAATATGGGCTAGCACAATCCAGGCTTAAACATGAGGTTTTGTTTTCCAGGCTCTCTGAGACAGGAAGTCGAAGCGAAGCCCCCAGGGACGGGTTTACGGCGTGACTGGAAAATAAAGCGTCATGGTTAAGCCGGGCTAAAACACCCAGACGCCGTCTAGGGAAACCCATAAGATGTAATTAGCCAGTTCATGTCGCTCTTATGTGAAAATTACATCGATCCATGTCTACAGTGGCTTATGGGCTATAACTCAGGAAGTTAGCGGGACAGCAGTGAGTTAAATTCTAGATCTTAAAACAAAAAAACGGGCTAAAAGCCCGTTTTTTTGTTTCTGAGTATGCTTACAATTCAATAATTTTTTGCAGCTGCTCTTTCATTTTAACCAGTGCGGTTTGGTAGCCGGCTAGTTTGTCTTTCTCTTTTTGCACCACTTCCACTGGGGCCTTGCCAATAAACCGTTCATTGCCAAGCTTGCCTTCGGTGCGGCTAACTTCTTTGTTCAGCTTGTCGATTTCTTTATTCAAGCGCGCAGTTTCAGCGTCCTTGTCAATCAAGCCTGCCATGGGTACCAATATTTCCATATCGCCAACCAAGGAGGTAGCCGACATAGGTGCCTGGTCGCCGGGGTTTAACCAGGTGATGGACTCTAGGCTGGCCAGCTTCTCCAGGAATTGACGGTTATCTTCCAGGCGACGTTGATCGTCGGCGCTGCCATTGGCGAAGTATAAGGGCAGTTCTTTGGCGGGAGAAATATTCATCTCGCCGCGAATATTACGAATGCCGACAATTACGCCTTTAACCCATTCGATATCAACCAGCGATTGCTCATCGATTTTGCTGTCATCGGCAATGGGATAGGGAGCCAGCATAATGGTTTCGCCCTTCTCTTCAGCAAAGGCGCCTTCAATGCCTTTAATCCGCTGCCAAATTTCTTCAGTGATAAAGGGCATTAATGGGTGCGCCAAGCGCAAGGTGGTTTCCAGTACCCGCACCAGGGTGCGGCGGGTACCCGTCTGGATGGCGGCACTGGCGTTTTCGTTCCATAGTACCGGCTTCGACAGTTCCAAATACCAGTCGCAGTATTGGTTCCAAACAAAGTCATACAGGGCCTGTGATGCCAGGTCGAAGCGGTAGCTCTCAATACCTTCTTTGACGGCTTTTTCTGTTTGCTGCAGTTTCGAAATAATCCAGCGGTCGGCCAGCGAAAGCTCGGCTTCACCACTCAAATTACGGCCTTCACAGTTCATTAGGACATAGCGTGAGGCATTCCAAATTTTGTTACAAAAATTACGGAAGCCTTCTATGCGGCCAACATCAAACTTAATATCGCGACCGGTGGAAGCTAAAGAATAATAGGTATAACGCAGGGCGTCGGTGCCGTAGGCGGCCAAACCTTCAGGGAATTCCTTGCGGGTTTGTTTCTCAATTTTTTTGGCAGCCTTGGGGTTCATCATGCCGGTGGTACGCTTAGTCACCAGGGATTCCAAGTCGATACCATCAATCAAGTCAATTGGGTCAATCACATTGCCCTTGGACTTAGACATTTTCTGGCCTTGGCTGTCGCGTACCAGGCCATGCACATAGACAGTATGGAAAGGGATCTCCTTGCGAAAATGCATGGTTAGCATAATCATCCGCGCCACCCAGAAGAAAATAATATCAAAGCCCGTTACTAGAACGTCGGTGGGGTTAAATATTTTTAAGCGCTCGGTTTGCTCAGGCCAGCCCAAGGTGCCAAAGGTCCATAAGCCGGAGGAGAACCAGGTGTCGAGTACATCGTTATCTTGGCTTAGCTTAACGTCGTCGGCAATGTTGTTTTCGGCTCGAATTTCTTCTTCATTGCGACCCACAAAAACGTTGCCGGCGTCGTCGTACCAAGCGGGAATGCGGTGGCCCCACCATAGCTGGCGGGAAATACACCAGTCTTGAATGTCGCGCATCCAAGAGAAGTACATGTTTTCGTACTGCTGCGGTACAAATTTAATGTCGCCATTTTCTACCGCTGCAATCGCATCTTCGGCCAAAGGCTGGGTGCGTACATACCACTGGTTGGTCAGGTAGGGTTCAATTACCACGCCAGTGCGGTCGCCACGGGGGACTTTTAATTTATGGTCGTCAATTTTTTCCAGCAGGCCAAGCTCGTCAAAGTCCGCAACAATTAGTTTGCGCGCGGCAAAGCGTTCCATACCTCGGTATTTTTCTGGCACGGTGCTATTAAGGTTGGCATCGTCGTCGAGAATGTTGAGCAAGGCCAGGTTATGACGCTGGCCCATTTCATAATCGTTAAAGTCGTGCGCCGGGGTGATTTTTACACAGCCGGTGCCAAAATCTTTATCGACATAGTCGTCGGCAATAATAGGAATTTCACGCTCGGTCAGCGGCAGCTTAATCATCTTGCCAATTAAATGCTTATAGCGCTCGTCTTCCGGGTGCACCGCAACGGCGCTATCGCCCAGCATGGTTTCTGGGCGGGTGGTGGCTACGGTTAAGTGGCCAGAGCCATCAGCCAGCGGATAGCGGAAGTGCCATAAAAAGCCGTTTTCTTCTTCGTTAATTACTTCTAAGTCAGAGATGGCGGTGTGCAGCTTAGGGTCCCAGTTGACCAGGCGTTTACCGCGGTAAATCAAACCGTCTTTGTGCAGCTTGATAAATACTTCCTGTACCGCCTTATAGAAACCGGGGTCCATGGTAAAGCGTTCGGTCGACCAGTCAGGGCTGGCACCTAGGCGCCGTAGCTGCTGGGTGATATTGCCGCCGGATTGCTCCTTCCATTGCCAGACCTTCTCGGTAAATTTCTCTCGGCCCAGATCGTGGCGGGTTAGGCCTTCGGCGTCGAGCAAGCGCTCCACCACCATCTGGGTGGCAATGCCGGCGTGGTCGGTACCAACCTGCCACAGGGTATTTTTACCCAACATACGCTGGTAGCGAATAAGAGCATCCATGATGCTTTCTTGGAAACCGTGGCCCATATGCAGGTTGCCGGTGACATTCGGCGGCGGGATCATTATGCAGTAGCTGTCACTGCCGTCTTCAACTTCGCTTTTGGGGGCGAAATAGCCTTGGCTTTCCCAGGTTTTATACCATTGCTGTTCAATGTCTTGGGGCTTGTAGGTCTTATCCAGGTCTTGTGTCTCAGAGCTCATAATCAACGCTTTGCTTGGGCCTTCCGGCAGCTAGAAAAAGGGGAGGATTATACAGGGCAGGCGGGCTTTACCCTAGTGTTGTCTACGATTTCTAGTCGTCGGTGCGGAGCTAGGCTTAGCCTTGGGATCTTGTTTTCCAGGCTCTTTGAGACAGGAAGTCGAAGCGAAGCCCCCCGGGAAGGGTTTACGGCGGGCCTGGGAAATAAGAGCGTAAGGTTAAGCCGGTTTAAGGCTGCTGTTTTTTCTCGGGAGATTGCGGCATTGCTGCCTAAAAATCTAAGTCATCTTCCAGTGATGCCAGTAAGCGCTGGCGCAGTTGGGCTTCAATTTCTGGCAGGTACCTAGCCACTAGCTCGTCAACCAGTTTTAGGTGTTCAGGGTTGGTGGCTGGTTCTGTCGCAACAGGCTTGTCTAGATTGGCTTCGCGTTCAATATCGACGCTATCGATATCGCTGGCGCCGGTATCATCACCACTTGGCTCGGTTAAGGCGCGGCCATAAATTTGCTGGGCGGCGCTGGCCTGGGCGTATTCGCCTTGTAGATTTACATCCAGGCTGTATTGAAACTCGCCGGACTCGGGGTTTAGCTCGCCACTGAGGGCGTCGTCCAGGGTTAATTGTTTGCTTTGATCCACATTTATCTCTTGGCTGGCTTGTAGTACGCCGAGGTCGGCAACATCATTGTCTGGCTCTGGCTCTGGCTCTGGCTCTGGCTCTGGCTCTGGCTCTGGCTCTGGCTCTGGCTCTGGCTCTGGCTCTGGCTCTGGCAGTCCAAACACCATGGCGCTATCGGGTACTTCAACATCGGGAATGGCAATGTCAAAGTTACTGCTGTCTAAGTGGTAGTATTCGCCGGCACTGCGGGCGGTTTCCTGTTCTTCTTCTGCATTGTATTTGGCAAAGGGGTTGGATGCTTCGTTTGCTGGGGTATCTTGCTCTGCGGCGGGCTCAGCGTCTATCTCAATATATTCGGGTTCAGCGCGTTGGACTTCTAAGCGCTCGAACTCAGCCGTTTCAACCTCAAAATGCTCTGGTTCGGCTATGCCGGTTTCTAGTTGTTTGAATTCAGCGGGTTCGGCGGCTGTAACCTCTAGATGCTCGGGTTCAATTTCAAGCGGCTCAACATCTAGGTACTTGAGTCCATCAGTTTGATCGTTGGCTTCGCTTTCTGCTGGCTCAGCTAAATCTTCTTCAACCACTTCAAGCAGCGAAGCGTCAGCGCCGAGGTCTTGCTCGGTTGCCGGCTCTATATCTGTAGCAACTTCCGCCGCAGCGGGCAGACCGGCCGAGTTGGACTTAGCTTGATGTTCAACCACCGCATCCAGGGTGGGAATGGTGCTGTCTTCGCCCAACATAGAGACGATAGAATTTAACTCTTGCAGCAACTGTTGCTTGGTTTTATGGCTCTGTTCTGACATGGCCTTCTCGTTAGCGCTTTCTCATATCGTGATTGCGGATAGGATAGCCTCTTTCCTGGTAGAAGCGATAGCTCTCACGGCTACTTTTGAGAACCGCATCATCTTGTATCACCACCTCGGACAAGCGTTCAAAGCGGCTAAAGTGTTCGGGTAGCTGGTTGCGTAAATTAATTAGCACATTGTGGTGCTCACCAAAATCACTGCCATGGCTGAGCCAAACTTGAGCGCTGTGGTCATTGCTGCCGGTGCAGGCGCTGTGCGGGATAAAACTGGTGGGGTTATAGGCCCACAGCATATCGTCTAAACCACGGGTTTGCTCTTCGTTCTCTGTGGCCACGCACACGCTTTGGCCCAGGCCCTGTATTTTTTCCACCAGCCGGCAAACAAAATGCTGCCGGGCTGCGGCCTTGCTGTCGGGCAGTATATAAAAATCGACCTGGGTCACTGTCTTTGTTCTACCTGTTTATAAGTTAGAGCCCGCCCATAAGCGGACGGGTGAGACGTAAAATGATAATTGAGAGAAAGCAAAACCTTTGTTTTAAGCATTTTGCATTTCACATTAAGCGTCTGGCTCATCTTTAAATTGCGTTTAAGGTAAGTCGTGAGACGTAAAAGCACTTGTTTTTAAGCGTATTACGTCTCACGTTTTACGTTTTATCTCCCAGAAACGGAGTTTCTGGATGGGCACTAGCTAGCTTCATTAATTAAGTATTGCACTAATAAGCTAACCGGGCGGCCAGTACCACCTTTGGCGCCACCGGAATGCCAAGCTGTACCGGCAATATCTAAGTGGGCCCAGTCATATTTCTTGGCGAAGCGGGATAAAAAGCAGGCGGCGGTGATACTGCCACCGGGCATGCCGCCAATATTGGCCATGTCGGCAAAATTACTGTGCAGCTGCTTTTGGTATTCATCCCACAGCGGCATATGCCAGGCTTTGTCTTCGGCTTGCTTGCCAGCGGTCAATAATTTTTCGGCCAGGGCGTCTTTATTGGCGTACAGGCCGGTGGCGTGTTTACCTAGGGCGACTACGCAGGCACCGGTTAAAGTAGCAACATCAATAACCGCTTTAGGCTTAAAGCGTTCGGCGTAGGTTAGCGCATCACACAATACCAAGCGGCCTTCAGCATCGGTATTTAACACTTCAATAGTCAGGCCTGACATCGAGGTTACAATGTCACCTGGCTTAGTTGCGTTGCCGTTAGGCATATTCTCAGTGGCGGGAATCAAAGCCACTACATTGATGGGCAGCTCCAATTCGACCAGGGATTTCATGGCGCCCAATACAGCGGCAGACCCGCCCATATCGTATTTCATTTCATCCATGCCACCGCCGGGCTTCAAACTGATGCCGCCAGAGTCAAAGGTAATGCCCTTGCCCACCAAGACAATAGGCTTGGCGGTTTTGGTGCCGCCTTTGTATTCCATAATAATAAATTGGCTGGGCTCGTCTGACCCAGCTGCAACCGACAGATAAGAGCCCATGCCGAGCTTTTCACACTGGGCCGCAGACAAGGCTTTGGCGGTGGTTTTGGCATTGCCCTTGGCGATGGCCTTGGCGTTTTCAGTTAAATGGGTGGGGGTGCAAACATTGCCGGGGCGGTTGCCCAGGTCTTTGGCCAGGCTCACGCCAGCGGCGATGCACTGGCCGATATTGACCGCCTTTTTAACTGCACCTAATTGTTTTTTGTCGGTAACGGCCAGGCTTAGTTTTTGAATTTTAGCGCTGGGCTTCTTGTCGCTTTTAAGCTCATCAAACTGGTACAGCTTGTCGATAATGGCCTCGGTGCTGCTGCGGGCAATATCGGCCAGGCTCAATTCCGCTTCAGGTAAAAACACGGTGGCGTCTTTGGCGTTGCTGCCTTTGATGGCTACAATCATTTTTGCCATCGCCGCGGCGATGGACTTTTTGTTCAGCTCTTTGCTCTTGCCCAAGCCCAGCAGCAACACTCGCTGAGCTTTAGCAATGCCGCCCAGCCAGTAGGTTTGGCCATTGCTGCCACTAAAATCGCCGCTTTTGCACAGGGCGGTAATAGCACCACCGCTGATTTTATCCAGCGCGGTGGCCGCGGCGGAAAGTTTACATTTATCAAATACGGTTACCACGGTGCATTGGCTTGCGTTGGTTTCAGCTTGGCTAACTTTTGCTTGAATTGTGATCATAACTATTTCCATAGAGGTAAATGTACAGCGCTTATGGGTAGGCTGATACGAAACTGGCCAGAGTTTGGATTGTATTGGGATTTAATTCGCCACTAAAATTGAACTTTTAGCTGCGCCTACAGTATTTACTGAGAGGCTTCGGGAACAAGTAAGTATCATAGACTTATTGCGGCTCTCCCTAGATAATAGGTCACTTTATCATTTGCTGCCCTACAAGACGACTGTATTGGGGTTTTATTCAAGGATTTATCGGTGATTATATTCCGCTATCTCGCCCGAGAAGTGATGATAACCATGTTGGCGGTCAGCAGCGTATTACTGTTGATCACCATGAGTGGGCGTTTTGTTAAATATTTGGCCGAGGCTGCGGCCGGACGCCTAAGCCCAGATGCGCTGTTTGCGGTCATGGGTTACCGCCTACCTGGCTTTATGGAGCTGGTGATTCCACTGGGTTTATTTATTGGTATTTTGCTGGCCTATGGCCGCTTGTATATGCAAAGCGAAATGACCGTATTAGCCGCCTGCGGCTTTAGTCAGCGGCGGCTGGCGTGGTACACCATGAGCCCGGCAATATTGGTGGCGCTTTTTGTTGCAGCCTTGTCCTTGCTGGTTAGCCCTATGGGCCTGCACCAGGCCGAGCAAATTCTTAACCAGCAAAAAATGAACAGCGAATTTGAAGGCTTGAGCCCGGGCCGCTTCAACCCTTTGCGCAGTGGTAAGGGCGTTACCTATTCCGACGCGTTCAGTGATGACCGCAAGCAAATGCAGCGAGTTTTTGTTGCCGGCCGCATCAACCAGCGTGACAATGGCATTGCTGTGGTTAAATCGGCCACCGGTCATTTATACGACCATCCAGATTATCAGCAGCGTTATTTGGTTTTGGAAGATGGCAGCCGTTACGAAGGCCAGCCAGGCCAGGCCGAATATCGAGTTACAAAATTCGCGCAGCAAGCCCAGTATGTAAAACGCGGCGACCCCAATGAATTGCGGCCGCGTAAATCTGACAGCAAAACCACGGCGCAGCTATTTCGCTCTGATGCCCTGGATGATATTGCCGCCTTGCATTGGCGCTTTTCCCTGCCGGTGCTGGTCTTGGTGATTAGCTTGATGGCCGTACCTTTGAGTAAAACTAATCCTCGCCACGGTCGTTACGTTAAAATGATCCCCGCGATTTTACTTTATATTATTTACTTGGTTTCGCTCAATGCCGCTCGTGGTGCGGTGGAGGCGGGCCGGGTTTCACCTTGGTTGGGTATCTGGGGGGTGCATTTATCATTTGCGAGCCTAGCACTGCTACTTATGTTGTGGGATGGGCTGGTTAAAAAAATAAGCCACCGTGGTAGCAAGGGGCAGGGTGGTGATTATGCGCAAGCTAAATAGTTATATTGCTAAATCCGTGATCGGTTCGGTCGCCATGGTGCTGCTGGTAATACTGGCGCTGGATGTTATTTCGGCCTTGGTTGATCAACTGGGGGATATGCGCGGCGAGTATAATTTTATTGAGGTTATGATTTATGTTGGCCTAACGGTGCCGGCACGAATAAATGAATATATTCCCTTTTCGGCCTTGGTTGGCTGCCTCATTGGCCTGGGTATGCTGGCCGGCAACAGCGAGCTAGTGGTTATGCGGGCGGCGGGTATATCGGTGCCAAAAATTACCTGGGCGGTATTGCGGCCGGTGTTTATATTTATTGCTTTGGGTTTGGTACTGGGTGAGTTTATTACCCCCTATACCGACCAACTGGCTGAGTCGCGACGCTCAATTGCCTTGGGCCGGTTACAGGCTTTGGAAACCAAAGGTGTTTGGAATAAAGATGGTGACGAGTATGTGCATGCCAATGCGGTATTGCCCAGCGGTGAAATGCGCGGTCTAAGCCGCTATCAATTCGATCAGCTGGGGCGGCTGCAACGTTCCAGTTTTGCCGAAAAGGCACTGTATATTGATGGCTATTGGCTGGAGCACAATGGCAGTGAAACCCTATTTGATCCAGCTGGGCTTAAATTGCAAACGCACAGTTATATACAGCGTGACTGGCACAGCAACTTAAATCCCGAGCTATTAAAATTACTGGTGTTGAGCCCAGAGGGCTTGTCGATATCCAGCCTTTACCGCTATGTGGACTATTTACAGCTGCAGGGTTTAGCCGCAGACAAATACCGCCTAGCATTTTGGAAAAAGGTATTGCAGCCCCTGGCGACTGCCAGCTTGGTATTGATTGCGGTAAGCTTCATCTTCGGCCCATTGCGAGAAACCACTATGGGTTATCGGATTTTCACCGGGGTAATCGTCGGCATTGTGTTCCGCACCTCCCAGGACTTGCTGGGACCCTCTAGTCTGGTGTTTGGCTTCCAGCCATTTATTGCGATACTAATACCGATATTAATCTGCGCCGGCTTCGGCTTTTATTTACTGCGCAAGGCGGATTGATGCCGCAATAACGGAGGCCGTGCTGAATCGGGCAGGTGGCCGCTTAGAATATTGTCTGCAGGACTTCTTACCAGTACCGCTCACCATGAGTCGATGTGAAGCCCTATAGCCCGCTCACCATGAGCGATGTGAAGCCTTATAACCCGCTCATCCTGAGCTTGTCGAAGGACGTGACTGGAAATAAAACGCCACGGTTAAGCCGGGGTAAGAACCCCGGACGCCACCCAGGTGAAATCAATAAAATACAATTCTGTCACTTCAGTGTTTACCACTCCTATTTAGGCAGCTGCACCATGCGCGTGCCACTAAGAATATCGTGAATACAGCGCGACTCTTTATCCAACAGTGAATACCAATAACCCACCCCGGCCAAGCCAAGCATGATTGGGCCCAATAGGCAGCGGGCAATACATTGACCCCAGCTGGGGGCGGCACCGTTGTTATCAATAAGTCGTAAACGCCAAGCTTTCATGCCTAGGGTTTGGCCGCCGCGGTGGCGCCAAAAAAAGCTGCACATCGCAATCAATAAAATCACTAGGCCAGCAAAGCCCAGCGGCCCCATTTCCGCGCGGGTGCCGGGTTCTGGCGCACCGTTTAAGGCAACTTGCACCGCCGTAACTGCCGCGCCATAGGCCATGGCTACAGCCATCAGAATAAGAGTGTCATAAATTATGGCAAACAAACGTTTCCATAGCTTGGCATTGGGAAGAACGCTTAAAGAGGAGGGATTCATAAATGAAAACTGCCGCTGGTAAAAGCGGCAGTTTAGCAAAACGTAGAGCGGTAGTGGGATTTAAAATTCGTATTCAACCGCCAGCTTCAATTTGCTGCCGGAAACTTTTAAACCGTAATCTAGCTTTTGGAAGCTGAATTTTTCGGCGCTTTTCTTTTTCGCGGTCTTGTTTTTATAGCCGAAATGAACGGCTTTTTGATCGCCGTGCCAGTAGCTTTTAAAGGCCTTTTTGGCAATATACTGCAGCGCCTTGCTGCCTACTTTGGCTTTTTCGTCGCCATTGTGCTCGGCCAGCCATTGGTGGTTTAAAGCTTTTTGGGTGGGGCAGTAACTGTCGTCTCTCTGAGCCTGGGCGGCAGCAATAAGGTCATCATTGCTCATGTTATTCACCCATCCTTGGCTGTTGTCCATCCGCTCTTCGGCATAGCTCAGTTGCGCAACGCTGAAAACTACCGCGATACTTAGCAACTTAAGGGCATTTGCTCGAATCATAAACAACTCCTTGTGGTTTACTTATTTGGTTAAAAAATAACCTGATTCCAATAAAACAAAAGTCATACTATTCGATATGAGAATAGCCAAATAGTTTCGTCCTTGAAATTATAGTTCAGAGTTTACGGATTAACGGCGCGCTTAAACATCATTATTCCGCACCAATTTACGCTTTTATTTAGGGTTCCATTGCGCACGCCGTTTAGGCTAATGGGATGCTACTTCCGGGGTGGGTGGTTACTAACTTTAGGCAGCAGGCCTGGTGCTTATGCTCTAGCTGTACGTCTTTCTATGAATAAATGATCTAGGTGGGGGTGGCTAGCCAAGTTTGTTGGGCTGCAATGCATGAATAATTGCCAGTGAGGAGGGCTTTAGCGTGCTTACAGGAAAATACAGCTCGCTGTGAATTGTGGGTAACAACAGCGTATAATCCCAGGTTTTTAGCCAACCCAGCCTGGAACCTTCTTTATATGTCCGTTCGTACTCGAATCGCACCTTCCCCCACCGGTGATCCCCATGTAGGCACAGCCTATATTGCTTTATTTAACCTGTGTTTTGCCAAGCAACATGGTGGCGAATTTATATTGCGGATAGAGGATACCGACCAGGAGCGTTCCACTCCGGAGTCCGAGCAGAGCATCTATGACAGCTTGCGCTGGTTGGGCCTAGATTGGGCCGAAGGCCCAGATAAAGGTGGGGATTTTGGTCCCTACCGCCAAAGTGAGCGCAAAGACATATACGCCAAATACGCCCAGCAGCTATTGGACAGCGGCCATGCGTTTTATTGCTACCGCACCCCCGAAGAGTTAAACGAGCTGCGCGCTGCCCGCCGTGCGGCCGGTGGTTTTGCCGCCTTAAAGCCCAGTGAATTAAAGCTGCCGGCCGAGGAAGTTGAGCGCCGTAAAGCCGCCGATATGCCCTATGTCGTGCGCATGGAAGTACCTGAAGGGGAAGGCCCGTGCCCGATTGACGACATGCTGCGTGGCACCATCGAGTTGGATTGGGGCCAGATAGACGCTCAAATACTGCTCAAGTCCGACGGTATGCCTACTTATCACCTGGCCAACGTGGTCGATGACCACTTGATGGAGATTACCCACGTACTGCGCGGCGAAGAGTGGATTAACTCTGCCCCCAAACACAAATTACTGTACCAGTACTTCGGCTGGGAAATGCCCGAGCTGTGCCACCTACCGCTGCTGCGCAACCCCGACAAGTCTAAGCTGAGCAAGCGTAAAAACCCAACCAGCATCCTTTATTATCAGCGCATGGGTTTTTTACCCGAGGCTTTGGTGAACTATTTGGGGCGTATGGGCTGGTCTATGCCCGATGAATCAGAAAAATTTACCCTGCAGCAAATGATGGACAATTTTGATGTGCAGCGGGTTAGCCTAGGTGGCCCCATATTTGATGTTGAAAAACTATCTTGGCTGAACGGCCTGTGGATACGGGAGGATTTAAGCGTTAGCCAGCTGGCTGACCGCCTACACGACTGGGGCCTAAACCGGAAAAATTTAGAGGCGGTGTTACCCTTAGCTCAGCCACGGCTGAATACCCTAAGTGACTTTTTGCCCTTGGCCGGCTTCCTGGCCGCCGGCATGTTAGACCAAGACAACGAGCCCTTTGCCGACCTTAAAATAGACGATGACCAGCTAAAAGAAGTTTTGCAGTTTGGCCTATGGCGTTTAGAGGCGTTAAAAACCTGGCAGCGTGATGACATCTTTGCAGTATTAAAAGAGTTAGCTGGGCAGCTGGATATCAAACTAAAGGACTTTCTAGCGCCATTATTTATCGCCATTTCTGGTACTACGGCGTCATTCTCAGTGATGGATTCCATGGTTTTACTCGGCCCAGATATGAGTCGCGCCAGGGTACGCCATGCATTGCACGCCAAATACGGTGAATTTGGTAAAAAAGTGCTGAAAAAACTAGAAAAACGTTACGCAAGTCTGTGACAAGGCAGCTTAAATAGTTCAAAGTGTGCGCTAGCCATAATAGGTTAGTGCTAACTTTATCTAGTTATTGTGAAATAGAGCACAAATGAACTAGAATTAGCGGATGGAATGACTTTGGCGCTTCACTACTTTGTGGTAGGCCAATTTGTAATGATCAATAATAAAGTGCTTTTTAGTCAGTTAAACAGCATGGAGGAATCCAACATCGTGCGGGACGCGCTACTCAAATACTCAATGATGACTTGGCTACTGCTAAGTAGTGCCCTGAGTAGTGCCTTGGGTTTAGGTCAAATAGAGCACCAAAGTTGGCTGGGCGAGCCCTTAAAAGCCAATGTTGAAATTATCGACAGCGCCAACAAATACCGCCCCGAAGATTATCGCCTACGCCAGGTTTACCCGGAAGAGGCCAGAGCGCTGGGTGTCGATGTAGTCAGCTCTAGCTATATTCTGCGTACCGAAGCCATCAACAATAAAGGCACAGTGCAGGTGCTTATCACCACCGATAAGCCGGTGTTTGAGCCCTTTCTTAATTTTATGCTGGTATTGGAATGGCCCGATGGTAAAACCTATCGTGAATACAGCCTGTTACTCGATCCAAAAACCGTCGACATTCGTCCAGCGGTAAGTAGCGCTAAGCGGCCCCAGGCAGTAACAAAATCCCCGTCTGCAATCGCCAAGCCCGGCCAAGCTGGAGCGAACACCGTAGGTAAAGCAGCCAGCAGCTCGCCATTCAGCGGTGACTACTGGACGGTAAGGCCAGCCCAAACTATTTCACAAATTGCCCAACGGGTGCGCCAAGACCCGCAAATTCAGCTGCAGGCAGTCACCAACTTCTTATACCAGCAAAACCCCCAGGCTTTTGCCGGTGGTTTGCACCAATTATTAGTGGGGCAGCAGCTACGTCTACCCAGCGACCAAGATTACGCCAGCATGGCGCGCAAAACTCAGCCGCGAGTGCAGCCGGTTAATGCTCGCCCTAGTAATAGCAAAGTTGTTCAGCAAGCACAGCCAAGCCAAGCACCACCAAACCAAGCCCCAGGCCGCAACGAAGCTAGGGTTGAATACCAGGTGCAAGCGGGCGATACCTTGTCCCAGGTGGCGCAAAAAATGCGCCAAAACCCCAACCGTAAATTGCAGGATGTTATCGACCAGCTTTACCGTGATAACCCCGATGCTTTTAGTGGCGGCAAGCATGGCTTGAAAGTAGGTGCGAAATTACAGCTAGCCGGCAGTGCCGCGCAGTCCAATGCCGGGCTTGGTATTAATCAGTCCAGTCAAACAGCAGAACTGCAGGCCCCAGCCGCCGACCAGCTAACCCAAGCTAACAACAATGCATCCCTCGCCAGCGGTCAAGGGCAGGTGCGTTTAAACTCATCACAGCTGACCGAAGAAGATATTTTAGCCGGTAAACTACCCGCCGGCAGCGTGCTACCCATTAGCCAGCAAATTCAAATGGTGGCCGAGCTGACCGACAAGCTTAATTTAGAAAACAGCGAGTTGCGCCAGCGTATCAACCAAATAGAAAGCTCTGAAAATATTGCCTTATTGCAGCAGCTGGTAGTCTTGCAAGCCAAGCAAATAGATCACTTCAGGGCCCAGCTAGAGCAAACGCTGAACTTAATAAAGCGCCAAGACGGAGCCATAAGCGATAAAGGCTTGGCGGTTCTCGGCCAAAGCCAAGTGCCGAGCGTGGCCGATGGTGTTAGCGCGATTGCTGCAGCCAAAGCCAAATTAAAGGCTAAAGCTGCTGCGGTAACCGGTGAGACTGCCGCGCAAGACGCGGCTAAGCTTGACGCAGCAAAACAAAACCTAGCCGCGCAGCCGGGCCCGCGCACAGTGGCCGGCCCCGGTGAAGAGACCAACCCCATTAAGCGCGATGCAGCAGCCGTACAAGCCGCCCATGACGCCGGCAGCCGGGCTATCTCACAAGCTTCGGCCGATGCCAACAATCTGATTTTATGGATGCTGCTGGCCGCCATTGCTATTCTTTGTTTGGCTGCCATGTTGATTGACTTGCGTAAAGAGGAGAGCTGGCTTCGCGCTAAGTTCTTCCGGCGTGCCGAAGCCACGCCTGAATTAGAGCCTCGGCCCCAATCACAGCCGGGGCCGCCTGAAGCTAAGCCAGAGGTCAGTGAGCCCGAGGTTCGAGTTAGGGTACGTGAGCGCGAGAAGGCCGCCGAGCCAACCTTAACCCAGGAAAACATATTAGCCCGGCCGCGCCCCGGCAATGCCGACAAGCCCTTTCCCGGCGTAGCCCGCTGGAGCCACCGCGACATACCCCAGCTAGACGTAGAAGAAACCGCCCACGAATCCGATGAGCCCGCCACGGAAGATGAACCCCCGGTAGATAAGCCCGCCACCGAGGTGAATTTCGACGATTTTGGCCTGATTTCCCTAGATGATTTAGACATAGACCTGGAAGATGGCCTAGACAACGCATTCGATCTCGATATCGATCAAATCGAAACCCAAGACTCAGAAGAAAAGAAAGCCTAAATCTTTGAAAAACCTACACATTGTTGTTGACACAAAAACAATGAATGATAGAATGCGCCCGCTTTCAACGAAAGCAATCCCGGAGATAACCCAACGATTTATCGAATAAGTTATCCCACCTTATGGGGCCTTAGCTCAGCTGGGAGAGCGCAACACTGGCAGTGTTGAGGTCAGCGGTTCGATCCCGCTAGGCTCCACCAAAAATACGTTGTAAATCAACGACTTAGAAGCCCGCCTTGTTTGCGGGCTTTTTTGTGCCTGGAGTTTAAGTCCATATTAAGTCCAAATGTTAGTAGGGAATTACTTACAAAGTTGAGATAAAGGGCTTTGGATAATTACATCTGATATCATCGAAATTAAATTCTAAAGTATTCGTAAGCAGTTGCGTATGGAGTTAATTTGAACATTGCTAGGTTAAGAGTGGAAGAGGGTTTTTTCGATGGGTTGGACCTAACCTTTGAGCCTGGACTTAATGTGGTTATAGGTGGGAGAGGGGTTGGGAAAACTTCTATTATTGAATTGATCCGCTTTGCCCTTGGTGTCCCGGGCCCATCGTCTCATGCGATATCTGTTCTTCAGTCAGGTCAGGTAACCGTAGATTTGGACATTGATGGTTTTTTGTTTTCTGTGGCACGTTCTGCGACAGATTCTCAGCCGAGGTCTTCTTATCAATTCCCACCTCCCATTGTTTATTCTCAAAAAGAAATAGAATCTGTGGGCCTGGATGCAGTCGGGCGTTTGTCTCTAATTGACAGCTTTCTTGAACCTGACGCGAGTTTATTTGCTGGTATGAATGCTCTGGTTGCGGAAATTAGCTCACTTACTATTTCGCTTCTCAATACCTACAAAAGTCTTGAGGAAGTAAGTGGTCTAGATCAAGTTGCAGCTCTTAAAAAGCGTGAATCACAGCTCATCGAAAGCCAAACGCAGTTTTCTTCGAAAAACACAGAGGTGAAATCTTTTCAACACGAGATTGATGCTGTTTATGCAAGGTCAACTCAGTTGGATGCGATACTGAATAATCTTGCTAAATTTGCATCTGCAATCGAATCACGCGCTAGCTTTTTTAAAGGCTTAACATCGGCATCTCTATTGCAAGGAGTTGATACAGCCTCTATGGCCCCCCTTATTGAAACCATTCAGCAGGAAATTAGTAGTGATGATTTGGTTATCGAATCTTTAATTGATAGGGCTGCGGCGCATAAAGGAAAAATTGATGAGCTTTTGGAAGATCATCGTGGTGAGTCTTTGTTACTGGAAGCTCAGGGGAGAGATCTTAGACTGAAAATCAATCAATACAATGAGGGAGCAGGCAGTGTTTCTAGGGAGTTAGGTTCTGTGCGTAAAAATATTGCTCAAGTAGAATCTGTTTTCGCGGCCAATATAGCCAAATTAAGTACTCTGGAAGAAATATTTGAAAGCTGCGGTAAATACGCTGGTGATTTGGCTGGTAAACGTCTAGAACTGTTTAAGCGACGCACCAGTGTATCGAGTATGTTGAATAATAAGCTACAGCCATATATTAAAATTCTAGTAAGTCACCTATCGAGGCTTGATGAATATCGTTTACAGCTTGAATCTGGCCTAAGGGGCTCAGGACTAAAATACAAGGAATTGCTACCGACTATAGTACAAAAAATAAGCCCGCTGGAGTTATTCTCTCTTGTACGAACGAATTCTTTTACTGAATTTTCAAGTATTCTAGGGATTACTTCTGATAGGGGGGCGAGAATTATCGGCGTGTTACGAGAGTCTAATTTGGGTCCAATATTGACCTGCGCTATTGACGACGACATCCAATTAATGTTGATGGATGGATCAGGCTACAAATCGATTGATGAGTTGTCTATTGGTCAGCGTTGCACTGTGGCCTTATCAATAGTCCTTGAAAATATGTTGCATCCGCTGTTGATCGATCAGCCCGAAGATCACTTAGATAACGAATTTGTCGCTGGCGCGCTTATTAAAGCTCTAACTGAGAGGGCTAATAAGTCACAAACAATTGTGTGTACTCATAATGCGAACATACCTGTTTTGGGTGGGGCTAGTAAGGTTGTTTGTTTGGAGTCAAATGGGCGAAAAGGTTTCGTTAAACATGAAGGACCAATAACTCTTCCTAATATACGGACGGTGATTGAGACGGTTATGGAAGGTGGGAAACAAGCATTTTCAATACGTGCAAAATTTTACGGTTGATAATATATATTGAACAGAAAATTACTCATTGCCAAGTTATCCTCTGCCGACTCTCAAGAGAGAATTGAGGCAGCTCGTTTACTGAAAGGAAACGTAGTTGAATATGATCGTGATTCTTTATATGAATTGTACTCAAAAGAGAGTTCACCTTGGGTCAAAAATGAAATCAAGTGCTTATTAGATGAGTTGTCGGTTGATAAAAATAAAATAAAGAGCCCGCCTGTGGTTGAATCTAATGAGATTGACCTAGAGGCAGTAAGGAGGGATGCAAGGGCTGATGTAATTGGTAAAATATTACACGAGTTAAATCCGTTAGTTGGAGGGATTGGGCTACTTTCTCGAGAGTTGGCATCTAATTTTGAAGGTTCAGATTTGAGTGTTGAATTAGACTTATTGGACAGACTGTTGACTACATTTGAAGATTGGCAGAGAGTTGATCAACCTTTGAGGGTAGAGCAAGTTGATATTTCTGCATTGCTTTTACATTTGGTAGAAACTTATCGTAGAACTAATCCCGAAGTGACATTTGATCTCATTTTAGATGATAGCATTGTTTATGAAACCGACCGGTCCTTGTTTAATATTATATTGCGGAATGTGATAAGAAATGGTGTCGAATCCATTCTTCGAAAAGGCAGGTCCTTTGATGGTCGGGTGATTATCTGTTGTGGTGTTAATGGAAGGGCGCTATGGGGAAGCATCGTAGATAATGGTGTTGGCTTGCCTCCCGGTAAAGAGTTTTATAGGCATGAATTTACAACAAAGCCCGGACATCAAGGACGTGGTTTGACCACAGTTAATCAAGCTGTTAGCTCTTTGAGGGGCAGTTGGGATCTTGAAGCGGACGTTGCCGGTGGTGCAAAGTTTAATTTTCAATTAAATATGGCCTAATTTTAAATGCGTATTCTACACGTTGAAGATGATGTTGATTGGTTTGAACGAGTCATTCGAAAGAGGTTGGTGGCCGATGGCAAAAATGAAGTTTTCCATGCAGTTAATAAACACTCTGCTTTAAACGTGTTGGAGGCTGAAAGAATAGACTATCTGATTGTGGATTTGGCGATTCCAGATGTTGACGGGGCAGTACCTGAATATCAGCATGGTGTAGCCCTACTTCATAAAGTCAGAGAGAACTTTCCAGGCATGCCAATCTTGATCTTAACCGGGCAGGCTACAGAAGAGGCGGCGCAACAATTTGAAGACCAAAAGAGAGTTTTGTTTTGGGATGGCAGCGAAAAAGCCTTAGTTAAAACGAGGAGGAAGCAGCATCTTAGCGATGCATTTGATCTTGTTTTTAGCGCTTTAGATTCATTGACGAAGTTAAATGAGATTCAGGTTTTTTCCGACTATTCAGGTGTTAGGGATCTTGATGAAGTTGAAATTCGTATATTTAGACTTTTTTGTTTAAGTGTCCCTGGTGGGTCCCATGCTGTGAAATATAGTAAGGTTAGCGGGGGGCTTTCTGGAGCTAAAGTATACTCTGTCGAAGTGCTTGATTCTGCAGGACAAACTTTGCAGCTTGCAATAGGTAAAGTGGCTTCTTCTGATGAAGTCGGAGTAGAGGTGAAAAACTCTACTTTGCTGAACAGGCTGCCGATTGGATTAGCTCCAGTTTTACTTGGTGAATTTTTTGCTGGCTGCGACGACACCAAAGGGGTTTTTTTTCGGCTCGCTGATAATCATGAAATGTCGTTTTTTGACGTTTTAAGAGAGAGTGATAGCAAGGCGGCTACGCTGGTTTCTAAACTATCGTTTGGGATGGGGACGTGGGCGAAGGCGAGTAATAAGCAAGTGCTTAGTGTGGCTGAAATTCGTCGGTTTTTAGTTAGTGAATCTAAATTAGCTTGCGTCTTTGATTTTATCGATAAAAGCTCTTTAGTTGATTTTGAAAGTAAGGAATTACCAATAAGTTGCTGCACGGTTCATGGCGATTTGCATGGCAAGAATATACTGGTTTCCGGAGAATACGAACCACTACTAATAGATTACGGCGATGTCAAAGAAGAGGCTCCATGCCTTATTGACCCGATAACTTTAATGCTATCGCCTTATTTTCACCCCTCTACAAAGCATGAAAACTACTATGTTGATGAAAGTTACTCCGCGAGTATTCTTGATGGGACTTGTTATTTTTTCAATACTAAATACCCTTTAACTTCGGAAGCCCTACTTGCATGGAAAAAGGAACGGGAAACGTTTCCTCGTGACTCCTTGGCTGTAATTTATGCTTATTCTCTACGACAACTAACATATGCAGCTAAAGCACCAGAAGAAGTAAACGTCCCACTTGCTATAGGTCTAATCAATGAATGTTTTTCTCGCTGGTAAGGTAACTAAATCGACTTAATAGAATTCTAAAGGTGAGGATTTGGCCGGAGGAGTGTAAGCGTTCATTCTGCGACGTTATAGATATTCCATAGTACCTTCTGTTTGAAATTTACTCTTATTGATAAAGCTATTAATGATTGATAAAGCTACTAATGATTGATAGATTACGCGCTTGGCTTATCGGCAGATTTTGGGTCGCGTATCGCGATCAGTGAAAAAAATGTCCGAATGGATTGCCCTTAATGTGACTTGTCGAACTTGACGGTCCATCAGGTTTGCGTAGGAGTGCCGATAAGCCACCCTTCAATAAACGGATTTAACATTAATCAATGAGCAAACTGGACGTATTACGACAAACAACTACCAAGCATGAATTAGCAGCATTATTAGGTGTAAATGCTTCTATCCTCACTTATATTTTGTATAAGTTAAGACCTGAAACGCAGTATGTTTCTTTTTCAATACCGAAGAAATCTGGTGGAATCAGAATAGTATCCTCACCCTCGGACAGGTTGAAAAGCATACAGTCTAGTCTTTCTAACCTTTTATTGGACTGCGTTGACGGCATTAACGCAATTAAATATCCTGACTCAGAAGTCAATAACCCTAAAGCTGTTAACTCCAAAATTCTAAAGCTTAAAATCTCTAACTCTCAGATAAAGCAGCCATCACTATCCCATGGGTTTGTCCGGCATCGCTCGATTATTACCAATGCCATGATGCACTTAAATCAAAAGAATGTCCTGAATATTGATCTAGAGGATTTTTTTGATAGTTTTAATTTTGGCCGTGTTAGAGGATTTTTCATTAAGAATGAACATTTTAGACTAGACCCTCATATTGCTACTGTTATTGCTCAAATCGCTTGTTACGACAATAAACTTCCACAGGGCAGCCCTTGCTCTCCGGTCATTACTAATTTAATAACTCATTCTTTAGATATTAGGCTTGCTTCTTTGGCTAAAAAATATTCTTGCAACTACACGAGGTATGCTGATGATATAACTTTCTCTACTCGTGATGCGCTGTTCCCTGTGAAAATTATGCGAGAAGACAATGGCGTATATATTGCTGGAAAGATGCTAAGAAATGAAATTAAACGGGCTGGGTTCTCGATCAATGACAAGAAAACTAGAATTCAATATAAGGACTCTAGACAAGATGTGACGGGCTTAATTGTTAATCAAAAGCCTAATGTTAAAAAAGAATATTGGCGTACAGCTAAGTCACAGTGCCATAGTTTATTTCGTACAGGTGCATTTACAAAAAAAACGGCTAATGGTGTTGAAGTTGGTAATATAAATGAATTGGAAGGACAGCTTAATTTTATTGATCAAGTTGATAGGTATAATCGTCTTCGTCAAAAACCACCTTTAAATCCTATTTATGCACACGCTAAAAACACCAGTGATAAATCTAATTTATTGAGCGGGCGAGAAAAGACGTTTAGTCGATTCTTATATTATCGGCTGTTCTACGCTAATAAAAAGCCAACGATCTTGTGTGAAGGTAAGACAGATAATATTTACTTAAAGTCGGCTATTGGTGAGTTGGTGGCAAGTTACCCTAAACTTGCCAGCGCTAAAACAAAAGATGATCCGTATGAGTTACTCGTGCGATTGGTAAAGTATTCGAGCCGTACGCGATTTCTATTAGAGATTTATGGAGGTACGACATACTTAAACAACTTTATTAGGCAGTTTGGCGATAAGTATAAATATTACATTGCCGATGCTCCTGAAAACCCAGTTATCATAGTGGTAGATAATGATTCTGGTTTTTCTGTGATAAAGGGGGCGCTCAAAAAAGTAGAAACGGCAATTTCATACCCTTTAACATTAAGTAAAGATGATTATTGTAACGCCGATTTTATACATGTAATGCATAATTTATATGTTGTGCTAACGCCTTTGGATGCTGCAAGCGAAACGGCAATTGAAGATCTTTTTGATGACGCTACTAGGAAAGTAAAAGTATCAGGCAAGTCATTCAACCCCAGTGATAAAAGGGATAATAACACCGAATACGGTAAAGAGGTCTTTTCCAATAAGGTTGTTAAAGCTCAGAAGGGTACTATTGATTTTAACGGTCTAAAACCTCTCTTAGACCGTATCGTAAGTGCCATTAAGCACTATGAGTCCAAGTCTCATTAATTGTTTCTGGCCGTTTATCAGCATGGAAGGGGCGGTCGCGAGTTGTGCCAGTTCTTTGGTTTGCTGGTGGTTATTGAATGTCTTCTTGTTAATTTCAAGTACAATTTCAAGAGACTTTGATTGGTCGTGCACTTAAAGACTACGCTGTCTTTTTCTGGGGCGGAAAGGTTGAGCATGGTGAAAAGCTTATCGCTTCTCCCTTTTGGCCATATAGATAAAATTAACTACCAGTAATTCCTCATGTGTACATCAAGCACCTCTAGTGACGTCATTTGTGTATACTTACTGCATCTGTTATTGTTAAGTGTACATATATGACGCAAATAGATGTCTCAAGAATATACATATGAGGGTGAGGTGGCTTATGGATCAAGTGACAGCTTTTCGCCGCTTGGCTGCTTACGATAAAAAGGGCCGGTACGTATTTACCAATGGGGATCTAGAAAAGATTTTCCACGAAGATAGTGCTCGAGCTGTCCGGGCTGGGGTTCAGCGCCTAGTTAAGGCCGGTATTCTCAAGCGCGCGATTAAAGGCGTATACGTGAACAGCCTTGCGCATAGCCAAGGAAGTTCAACGCTAGAGATGGTTGCCAAAGCCCTTAGGCGTGGCGAGTACAATTATGTCAGTTTGGAATCGGCATTGTCTGAGTATGGCGCGATTTCTCAAATTCCTATGGATCGAATCACCGTGATGACGACGGGCAGAAAAGGCGAGTACAAGACGCCGTTTGGGGTGATCGAATTCACACATACAAAGCGTCCGGTTAAAGATATCGTTAGAAGTATGCATGATGTTGGTCGGCCACTTCGGCTGGCGAATAAAAAAGCGGCATTAAGAGATTTGAAGCGGGTTGGGCGTAATCTGCATTTAGTGGATGAGACGGAATTATATGAAAATTGATAGCGAGAGCTTTGATGATTTGGTTGCCTTGGCGCTGAACGACAGTAATGTTACACATATGAGACCTGTGGTAGAGAAGGAGCTGCTGCACTACGACATTCTGTTTAGCTTGGAAAAGGAAGGCATGTTGAACGAGTTAACTTTTCAAGGGGGGACGTCATTGAGGTTATGCCATGGTGCCAATCGTTTTAGTGAGGATCTGGGTTTCGCTGGTGGTAAGGATTTCTCCGCTACGCAGTTGGCACGAATGAAAGAATGCATCGAAGATTACATCGGCGGCCGCTATGGTTTTGAGGTGACCGTCAAAGAGCCTAAACAGCTTAAAAAAGACCCCAAATACACAGATTTAAAAATTGATAAATGGCAGATTGGTGTAGTTACAGCTCCGAAGCGAAAGGATATACCTAAGCAAAAGATTAAGGTCGAAGTTGCCAACATACCGGCTTACACACGAGAGCCTCTATCAATGGGGGCAAATTATAGCTTTTTACCTGATGGTTATGGTGACACGCTTATTTTGACCGAAACGCTTGATGAGGTGATGGCCGATAAGTTGGTGTCATTACCGGCGACGCAAAGTTATGTTCGAAATCGAGATATATGGGATTTGTCTTGGTTGAATCAGCAAAAGGCGACCATTCGTGAAGACTTGGTAATCGCCAAAATTGGCGATTACGCTATTGACGGTTACGAGGCTATGCTGGATAACATGATTGAGAGGATTCCCGAGATTGTAACCGGCTCAAAATTTAAAGACGAGATGCGACGATTTACGCCATCAGATGTCTACGACAGAACGCTTGGGCAAGAAAAATTCCAACTGTTTCTGATCAATAATGTTACGAAAATAATGAGAGAGCTCCAGGCTAGATTGAAGGGAGATGAAGCGCCAGAGTTTAAAATGTGAGCAAGCAATACGACGGAGCCTACAGTTGGTGATGAGGGCGCGTTCAACCTTGATGTTCTCCCGTTACTGAAGTGGATGAGGCGCATAGGAGTGAGGCCACGGAACAGCCGGAGGCATTGTTGGCTGGGAATTTAGCTTTTAGTTGGTTTGCGGAGGAGAATGGCCGAAAATCGACAATTTCGCAGTAAAGGTCAATTTCATTCCGTAAGGGCTGAGATTTTTTTGCTTAAAATTTGAGCGCCGGCTAAATTCCTGCTTTGCTTGCTGCCTTTCTATTAGGCTGGGTGCTATAGTAAAACGCTTTTCAGCTTGTTGTCGTGGCAAAAAGGATTGGTGGAATACAAAGCATGGACTTCAACAATAAAAACCCAGAAGCCGGGCTCTATTTTCTTTAAGCGGCCGCCGCTCTATTAGCGCGCATCGCTGTCCTTTCCTGCAACCCACACCGGGCGCTTTTATAATGCCGTGGGTGCATCCCTAGATGGTAATTAGGTAATTCCTGTTATGAGTAGTCTTGAGCAAAAAACACCCCAAAACCTAGCCGCCTATTGCTGGGCTATTGCCGATTTGCTGCGGGGTGATTTTAAGCAGTCACAGTATGGCCGCATTATATTGCCGTTTACCTTGCTGCGCCGCTTAGAAGGCGTGCTAGAAGCCAGCAAAGACAAGGTCTTGGCCGAATACGAAAAAATTCAAGCCATGAATTTGCCAGAGGAAGCGCAAGAGAAGCTGCTGCTTAGAACCTGCGGCCATAGCTTTTTTAATGTGTCAAAGCTCGACCTGTCTAAACTGGGTGACTCCGACACCAAGGATAATTTACTCAGTTATATTCAGGGCTTTTCACAAGATGCGCGGGAAATTTTTGAGTATTTTAATTTCGCCGAATTTGTCGGCCAGCTCAATGATGCAGGTTTGTTATATAAGGTAGTGCAAAAGGTGCGGGCCACCGACCTTAGCCCGCAGTCGCCTAGTAACCCCAATGGCGTCAGCAACCATGATATGGGGCTTACCTTTGAAGAGCTTATCCGCCGCTTTGCCGAGGGCTCTAACGAGACTGCAGGTGAGCACTTTACCCCACGGGATATAGTGCGCCTTACCACCGCCCTGGTGTTTATGGAAGACGATGAGGCCCTAACCGGCGAGGGGGTTATCCGCAGTATTTACGACCCAACCGCAGGCACCGGCGGCTTTTTATCCTCAGGTATGGAATACCTGCACGAGCTTAACCCCAAAGCTCGTATGGCCGCCTTTGGGCAGGAGCTAAATCCTGAAAGCTATGCCATCTGTAAGGCCGATATGCTGATTAAAAGCCAGGACGTCAGTAATATTAAGCTGGGTAATACACTTTCGAATGATCAGCTTTACGCCGATAAGTTTGACTATATGCTGTCCAACCCACCTTTTGGTGTCGATTGGAAAAAAATTGAATCGGACATCAAAGACGAAAATTCCCTCAAGGGGTTTCAGGGGCGCTTTGGCCCGGGCCTGCCTCGTGTATCCGATGGCTCATTGCTGTTCCTTTTGCACCTGATCAGCAAGTTACGCGATGCCGCCGAGGGTGGTGGCCGCATTGGCATTATCCTCAACGGTTCGCCGCTGTTTACCGGTGGTGCCGGTTCGGGTGAATCTGAAATTCGCCGTTACATTCTAGAAGCCGACTTGTTAGAGGCCATCGTCGCGCTGCCAACGGATATGTTCTACAACACCGGCATTGCTACCTATGTATGGGTGTTGTCGAATAAAAAGATCACCGATGCAGAGGCCAAGCGCAAGGGCTTGCCCGGGCGGCGTGGCAAGGTGCAGCTAATCAATGGCGTTAACCTTTGCGGTAAAATGCGCAAATCTCTGGGCTCTAAGCGTAATCAAATGAGCAGCGAAGACATAGCGCTTATTACCCGTACTTTTGGTAACTTTGAGGTGGTCGATGCCACAACGCTGGACAAATTGGGCTTAAACAAACCCGCCGAGCAAAAAAGCAGCCGTGGCCGCCAAGCAGCGAACCCCAAAGTAGAGGCTCCAAAAACCTTCGCCAGTAAAATTTTCGCCAGCCATGAGTTTGGCTACCGCCGCATCAGTATCGAGCGGCCCTTGCGCGAGAGCTACCAATTTAGCGATGAACGCATTGCCGAACTGCGCTTTGCCAGCAAGCCCCTAAACGCCCCCATGAAGTGGATTGATGAAAACTATGGCGCTAAATGGCCCGATAATATTGAGGCTATACGCAAACATATCAAAGGCCATTTTAAAGAACTAAAAGAGGCCAAAATAAAAGAGCTGCTTAACCCTAAAACCTGGCAAGCCCAGCAGCAAGTCTTTGCAAAAGCCAAGCAGCTGCAAGCGGCTGCGCCAACGGGCATGGGCTGCATGCAATGTGATGATATAAACAGCTACGAGGCCGCCCTAAAAACTGCCTGCAAAGCCCAGGGCATAACGCTAGAGGCCAAAGAGAAAAAGCAAATTACCGCCGCCGTCAGCTGGAAAAACCCAGCGGCACAAAAAGTAGTCAAAAAAGTTCATAAGGGCGTAACCGCTAAGCCAATCTATGGCTTATTTGCGGGCGAGGGCAGCCAGCAGGGCAACACCGTAGAATACAAGCCCGATGGTGATCTGCGTGATAACGAAAATGTAGCCTTGGACCCTGGCCAAAGTGTCAACCTAATTAACGAAGCCTACTTCAAAAAGGAAGTACAACCCCATGTGCCCGATGCCTGGATAGATGCCAATAAGTGCGACCACAAGGATGGCGAGGTGGGCATAGTAGGTTATGAAATTCCGTTTAACCGGCATTTTTACCAGTATCAACCGCCTAGGGATTTGGTCGATATAGATGCAGATTTGGATAAGGTTAGCGCGGAAATTATGGCCCTGCTGCAAGAGGTGCATTCCTAATGACCAGGCAAGACAATGTGGCGAAAGACAAGGCCCTTATTCAACACAATGCAGCGTATAAACACTGGCTGGCAGGGCTTAAAAGCAAAGTTAGGCAAACCCAGCTAAAAGCCGCCGTACAAGTTAATACCGCCCTGTTGCAATTCTATTGGGAGCTGGGCGAAGAAATTGTTGCGCGGCAGCAGCAGGCTAGCTGGGGTAGTGGGTTTTTAAAGCAGCTTAGCCAAGACCTTATGGCTGAATTTCCCAGTATTAAAGGTTTTTCTAAAAGAAACCTAGAGTTGATCAGGCAGTGGTACCTTTATTGGAGCGGCGAGCCTGCAATTGCGCAACAAGCTGTTGCGCAATTGCTATCAATCCCCTGGGGGCATAATCAGCACATTATTAATAAATGCCAGGATAAGCAAGCAGCGCTCTATTATGTGCGCAATACCCTAGAGCATGGCTGGAGCCGCAGCGTGCTCACGCATCAAATCGAAAGCGGTCTATATCAGCGCGAAGGCAAAGCCATCAATAATTTTGAGGCCACCTTGCCCGCCTTACAATCTGATCTTGCGCAACAAACGCTTAAAGACCCCTATGTGTTTGATTTTCTCACCCTCAGTAAAGACTACAGCGAGCGCGAACTGGAGCAGGGCTTAATTAAACACATCACCCAGTTTTTATTAGAGCTAGGTGCAGGCTTCGCCTACATGGGTAAGCAATTTCAAGTTACGGTTGGCGAGCGCGATTTTTATATTGACCTGTTGTTTTACCACGCCCGCCTGCATTGTTATGTGGTGGTCGAACTCAAGTTAGGTGACTTCGAGCCAGAGCATGCTGGTAAACTGAATTTTTATATTAAAGCGGTGGATGAGCAGCTGTGCAAAGACGGCGACGCCCCCACTATTGGTATTCTGTTGTGCAAACGCAAAGATAAAATGGTGGCGGAATACGCCCTCAGTGACATGCAAAAACCCATGGGTGTTTCAGAATACCAACTTACCCAATCACTCCCCGAAAAACTGAAATCCGCACTGCCCAGTATTGAGGAAATTGAAAGTGAGCTGGGGGGTGACTTGTGACGGGCAAAGAAAAATTGGTTGTGCAATGTGATCGCCCTAATTGTTGGTATCAGCGACCTAGAAAGTTGGTGGGTATTGGTGCAGATTTGGACATGGTCTCCGCTGAAATCATGGCTCTCCTACGCGAGGTCCATTCCTGATGGTCTTTTTACGCTATTGCGGCGTTGTGGCTGTGCGCGCTCAGTCACATACTGCTCGTATGCTCTTTCGCTGTGCGCAGGCACACCTTGCACTAACGCAAAAGTCCTCACCAGGCGTTTGTGTTTATGGATAATACAGTCTTGAGTGGAAAGTATGTGGAGTATTCTGAATATAAAGATTCCGGTGTAGATTGGCTAGATGGCGTGCCGGCTCATTGGTTTTCTACAAAAACAAAATATGGCTATGACGTTACATTAGGAAAAATGCTTCAGAAAGAGCCTAAATCATCTGAGGATAAATTATGGCCGTATTTGAAGGCGGTCAATGTTCAGGCTTATGGCGTTTCGATAGAGCAAGTGGGAAAAATGTGGTTTTCTCCTTCTGAGCTTAGATCTTTAAAATTAATTGATGGAGATGTATTGATAAGCGAAGGCGGCGACGTAGGTCGTGCTGCGATTTGGAGGAGCGAACTTCCCGAATGCTATATTCAAAATGCGATTAATAGAGGGCGACCAAAAAACAACCAGAGTTCGAGGTTTCTTTTTTATTGGATTAATATGCTCAAGGGTGCAGAGTACATCGATATATTGTGCAATAAAGCGACGATTGCTCATTATACGGCTGAAAAAGTTGAAAATAGCCCTTTATTCCTTCCTCACGATGAGGAGGCAGAAACAATAGCCAACTTCCTCGATCACGAAACCGCCAAGATCGACACCCTGATTGAAAAGCAACAGCAGTTGATTGCCTTGCTAAAAGAAAAGCGCCAAGCCGTCATCAGCCATGCAGTCACCAAAGGCCTAAACCCCAATGCCCCCATGCGCGATTCGGGTGTTGAGTGGTTGGGTGAAGTGCCGGAGCATTGGGAAGTTGCTCGTATCAAATATCACACAACTGTGTTTGAGCAAGGCTGGAGTCCTCAATGCGATTCGCGACCTGCAGAAGACGGTGAGTATGGAGTGTTGAAAGTTGGTTGTGTTAATTATGGTGCTTTCAGGTATTTAGAAAATAAGGCCCTTCCTAAAGAGCTTGACCCAAAAACTCAATATTTACTGAAAAGTGGTGATTTATTGATTTCCCGTGCAAATACGAAAGAGCTAGTGGGGAGTGCCGCTGTTGTTGATGGTAACTACGATAATCTGATTTTGTGTGACAAGCTTTATCGGCTTAGGTTAGGCGGGTCTGTCAATGCTCAGCTAATAGCTTATTACCTGGCATTACCTGTGATACGGCAGCAGATTGAGCTTGAAGCAACTGGAGCAAGCCATTCAATGCAAAATATCGGGCAATCGACCATTAAAGAATTACTTGTTCTTATCCCGCCTACTGAGGAAGCCGACAAATTGGTTTTAAAAATAAAATGTAAAATTGATTTGTTTAATATGACTTTGGATAAGGTGGGGAGGCAAATAGTTTTATTACAAGAACGCCGGACCGCTCTAATCTCCGCCGCCGTCACCGGTAAAATTGATGTTCGCAACTGGTAAGCTTCTTAATGAATACAGAGACTAAAAGAGACTAACGGGACAGCCAGCCTAATAGAACGTGTGACGGGGTAAGTCACAACATTTGTGGTTTGGGGCAAGCCTAGCGTTGGTAGCATTATTGAAACATTAACAACATTAGAAAACCAAGTAAACGCAGTTCATACAACACCGTGTAAGCGGCAATATAAGGATGTAGTAATGGCAAGTGCCAGTGAATTCGCTTTTCAAAACGAAATGATTCAGCAGTTAATGTCCAACGGTTGGCTATTAGGCAAGCCCCAAGGCTATAACCGAGAGTTGGCGCTTTACCCCGAAGACGTGCTGGGTTTTGTGCAGGATAGCCAAGATAAAGAATGGCAAAAATTTACAGCGCTATACCCCAATAACCCAGAAGCTAAGTTTTTAGAGCGGGTAGCGGCGCAGTTGAACAAAGCCGACCCCAACGCCGCCGATAAGGAGCTGCGTACCTTTGGTACCTTAGGGGTATTACGCCATGAGCTGCGCGACCGCGGCACCCGTTTTAAACTGTGCCAATTTAAGCCGGAAAATGAGCTAAATCCAGCAACCCTGGCCGCCTACCAGAAGAACCGATTACGCCTAGTACCAGAGCTGGCATACAGCCCATGGGCAAACGATACCGAGCTGGCGGCAAGCGGTAAAAAGGCCAAAGCTTGGCGTATTGATATCGTGCTGTTTGTGAATGGCCTGCCGGTGGTTACCCTAGAGCTAAAGTCAGAATTTAAACAAGCGGTGCAAAACGCGATAAAACAATACCAAACCACCCGTTTTGCCATAGACCCAGCCACCAAAAAACCAGAGCCGTTGCTAAGCTTTAAGCGTGGCGCCTTGGTGCATTTTGCGGTTAGCCAATTTGAAGTGTATATGGCTACCCGCTTAGAAGGGCAAGACACCTATTTTTTGCCCTTTAACAAAGGTACCAAAGAGGGCGGCGCGGGTAATGATGTGCCGCAAGATAAAAACGACTACGCTACCGGCTATTTGTGGAATGAAGTATTACAGCCGGATAACTTGCTCAACATTCTCGCCCGCTTTGTGTATTTACAAATAGAAGAAAAAGAAGATTGGGAAGGGCGTAAATACAAAAAGGAAGTTCTCATATTTCCGCGTTACCACCAGTGGGATGTAGTCACCAAACTGGTCAATGCGGCAAAGTCAGAAGGGCCGGGCCACAAATACCTAATCCAACACAGTGCCGGCTCGGGCAAGTCTAATTCTATTGCCTGGGCGGCACACCAGTTATCAGCCATTTGTAAAGATGATGGCAACAAGCTGTTTGCGTCGGTCATTGTGGTAACCGACAGAACCGTTTTAGACGACCAGCTGCAAGAAACCATTTCGCAGTTTCCTTCACAGGAGGGTGTGGTTGGGCGGATCAACCGCAAAGAAGGCGATGGCTCCAAATCAGAAAAGCTGGCCAGCGCCCTAGAAGGCGCCCAGCCTATTATTATTGTAACAATACAGACCTTCCCCCATGTATTAAAAGCTATTGAGAACAGCGTTAGCTTAAAGGGCCGAAACTATGTGGTCATTGCCGACGAGGCCCACAGCTCGCAAACGGGCAGCACCGCACGCCAGCTAAAAGAAGTATTGATGATTGATGGCTCGTTATCGGGCAAGGGAGACTATGAGGAATTGAGTAGTGATGAAATACTCACGGCCGCCGTGGCCTCGCGGCGTGCGTCCAGTAATTTAAGCTACCTGGCGTTTACCGCCACCCCTAAAACCAAAACCATCGAGTTATTTGGCCGCCTGCCAAAGCCTGATGAACAGCCTTCAAAAACCAATAAGCCCGAGGCCTACCATGTTTATAGTATGCGCCAGGCAATTGAGGAAGGCTTTATTCTGGATGTCTTGAAAAATTACACCAACTACAAGGTAGCCTATAACCTGGCGATGAAAATGGAGGGCAGTGACACCGAGGTAGAGAGCAAAAAGGCCAAAGTAAAACTCAACCAATGGGTGCGCCTACACGATTACAATATCAGCCAGAAAGTACAAGTTATTATCGAGCACTTCAAAAACAACATCATGGGCTTGTTGGGTGGCCAAGCCAAGGCCATGCTGGTGACTAGCTCACGCAAAGAAGCGGTGCGTTATAAACTGGGCTTTGACAAGTATATAAAAGAAAAAGGTTATCAAAAAATTCAAGCCATGGTGGCCTTCTCCGGTGAAGTGGAGTTTAGCGACAAAGACCCCAATGCTGCGGCGTTAATTGGTGAAAAATTCACTGAAGTAGGCATGAACCCAGGTTTAAAAGGCCGCGACATGCGCAAAGCCTTTGATAGCGACGATTATCAGGTGATGATTGTTGCCAATAAATTTCAAACGGGTTTTGATCAGCCAAAGCTATGTGCCATGTATGTGGACAAAAAATTAGGTGGGGTTGAGTGTGTGCAAACCTTATCTAGGTTGAACCGAACCTTCCCCAGCAAGGCTGAAACGGGAACCTACATACTAGACTTTTTTAATGAGCCTGAAGATATTTTAAGTTCCTTCCAGCCTTATTACCAAACCGCTGAACTGGCGGATGTTTCAGACCCAGACTTAGTCTTTGACCTGTCGGACAAATTGCGCGCAGTGGGCATATTTCAGTGGCATGAAGTTGAACAGTTTTGTAACTCATTCTTGCTAAAGAGCAAAAGCAACGCGGCTATTGCCAACATCTGTAAGCCCGCGGTAGAGCGTTGGAATATTCGCTATAAGTCGGCGGCCAATGCCTATGCCCAAGCTAAGGCAATGTTTGAGCGCACCAAAAAAACCGGTGATGCGGTACTAATTGCCAATGCCGAAAATAGTTTTAAAGACTGCAAACAAGAAAAAGACACCCTAGAAATATTTAAAAAAGACCTGGGTACCTTTGTCCGTTTTTATGAGTTTATGTCCCAGATAGTCGACTACGACGATAAAGACCTGGAAAAACTCAGCATCTATGCACGCAACCTAAGGCCTATGCTGCGCGAAGTTATGCTTGACGAGGAGGATGTTGACCTAAACCTGGTGGTGCTAAGCCACTACCGCTTGTCTAAGATTCGCCAACAAGACATTCAGCTTAAAGAAGATGAAGCCGATTATAAACTAGAGCCAGGTGATGGCCTTGGTTCGGCTAAAGCCAAAGATAAAAAGGAAGAATTTTTATCGCAAATAATCAATCGTCTTAATGAATTGTTTATCACCGACGAGCTGAGCAATAAGGATTTGGTCAACTACGCCTACACAGTGCGAGACAAGGTGAGCGAAAATTCGCTGGTTATGCAACAAATACAGAACAACACCGCCGAGCAGGCACTATTAGGCGACTTTATGACAGCCGTCGACGATGCGATCATTGGCAGCAGCGAAGCGCATAACAATCAAATGATGCAGTTATTATCTAACCCTGAAAAGTCGGCGCAGTTTTCAAGAGTGGTATTTGATTTGTTGAAGCTGGCGGAGTAGTAATCCAGTGGGTAGCTGCAGGCGAAGTCTAGAAGCTTAGGCTACGGCTCTGGACCCAAAAATTATTTATTAAGTAGTGCACATTAAGGATTGATTATGGTCAACAACTGGATGGTACGGGCTGGTAGGGGCGGTATTTACAGCGAAGACTTTGAGAAAGGATTGGTGGCCATTGGTTGGTCGCAGTTAGGTGACTTAGCTCAATATACTGCTAACGGTAGCTTGCGTGAAAAATACATAGCGATTTACGGCAATGATAAGCCAGCCAGAACCTCCAATGCTGTTGCCATGGTTTTAAAGTTTAGAGACCAGATTAAAGCTGGCGATATTGTGGTGAGTTACAACCCAGAGACAAGAGAGTATATCGTCGGTAATGATTTGGGTGAGTACTTTTATCAGGAAGGCGATGTTGGTGATTATCCAAATTTACGCAAAGTGAAATGGTTGGGTAAAGTTAGCCGTGATGCTTTATCGCAAAAGTCCCGAAACTCTTTAGGTTCAGTATTAACCCTTTTTTCGCTTAAAGCTTCAGTGGCGGACGAGCTTTTAACTGTCCTCAAAGGCGGCCCCGCCAAGGACAATTCGACAATCGTAGAGCTAGAAGTTGATGATGAGGTGGCACAGCTTAAAGATGAAACAATCGGCCAAAGCCACGAGTTGATCAAAGATAAAATTGCCGGGCTTAATCCCGAAGAAATGGAAGAGCTGGTGGCAGCTATACTGCGGGCCATGGGCTTTAAAGCCAAGGTTTCACCGAAAGGCCCTGATAGAGGGGTAGATGTTATCGCCTCACCTGATGGCCTAGGCTTAACCCAGCCAAGGATCAAGGCCGAAGTTAAACATAGAAATGGATCAATGGGCGCACCAGCCATACGTGGCTTTATTGGCGCTCTTCGCGAAGGTGATTCAGGCCTGTTTATTAGTACTGGCGGCTTCACACGAGAAGCTCGCTATGAAGCCGACCGCTCTACCTTTCCGCTTACTCTAGTCGACTTGGATGATCTGGCAGATTTAATTGTTAGTCACTATGAGAGCTTTGACTTAGAAGGCCGTGCGCTAGTACCATTGGTGCGAATTTATTGGCCAGTCGATTAAATCATCATTCGTTTTAAATATGGAAGGACCCACATGAAAGATAACAACCAGCCTATGAGTTTTAAACATAAGGCGAAATCTGCACTGCTTTTTTTTGGCCAAAGCCTGCTGTTCTGCTTGGGCCTTACCGCGTTAATTTTTACCTTTGTAGGACTCTTTGAGGGTAGTTTTAGCTTTGCTGAAATGTCACTCCTTGAAATTATTTTTACTCTGGTGCTGGTTTTTCTGATTTGCCGTTATTTGACAGCGTCAAAGGCTTCGGGCTTGACGTGGCGGCGTATGCTGTATTTACCTTTAAGAAATATTGGTTGGTTTAGTTTGATTAGTTATTTGTTTTTTATATTTTTCACTTTAAACGAAGGGGCTGATAATCTAAATGTGTTGTTAGCCAAAAACGCTAATCGAATGCAGTGGGTTGATTTCATCTTTATTCAGCTGTGTCTTTATTGGGCCGCACCTAAGCTTCCAGCTGAGCAGTCCGTAGTTGATGATCTCGCGAAAGAAGAGGCAATACAATGACCCGGTACTTAGTGGCCCTAATTGGCTTCATATCTATAAATAGCTCAGCGTCCAACATAGACAGCGATATACTTATCCATAGTTGTCAGGAATATATCGCCATCTACGATCGAAAAGGCGATAAGAAACTTATGGCGAGCTTATCCACCTCTGTGGCTGAAGCCATGCGGGCGGGTATCTGTCGTGGGATGTTAGAAGAGCATATCAAGCATGAGCGCCACAGTTGTGATAATTCGTGGTATCAGCAGGCTCTATTCATTGCTGGGCAAGATGCAAAGAAAAACCGTTACAGTCGAGAGCAGCTGCTGGATAAAGCCTGTGACAGCTAGTTCAGATCAGGGAATGCCAGTTGCGCAAGCCATAGAGAAGCTCTTTGGAATCAAGCTATCAAGATATGAAGGCTTGAGAAATAAGGTTAACTCTCTGATGCGTAATGGCCTAGTTATTTATAATGATCAGCTGAATGTGCAGCGTAAATCAAGAGGCGTGCCCCGCGATCAACTAACAACATTGCATAATGCGGTAATTCTCCAATCACTGTTAAGTGACCCTAAAAAGGTAAAGCAGGTCTTTGAAGATAAATTTTTTCGGCATGATATGTCTGAGCTGTTTAGTGCTTTGCTGCTTGAGCGATGCTCTATTGTAGGTTTGTCATTACTAAACAAGGAAGTCACCAGCTTCCTTGCTGCCCTGTCCGGTTCAAAAAGTCTACGAGAGGTAATGTTGGCCAACCCATTTGAAACATTACCCCAGGTGGTGCTGGACGGACCAATGGACCTAATGCAAACAATTTTGGCGCAGAATAGCAGTTTATCGAACGGTGACGCCATGATGGCACATTACTTAGAGGGTAATATTGAAGCTGCCTGGCGACATGCACAAACTATCTGTACTGATGATTCTAGACTGCTGCAATATCGCGATCTTATAGAACGCGAATACACCAATGCTAAAGAATTTGATGATTTGTTAGATTTCCTTCAATAACCCCTTTTTAGTGTAATGCACGAAAACATACTGGCTCCGAACTCAACAAAGGAGCCAAGTTATGAAGTCGTTACAGCACATCCTTACAGATTGTCCCCATCAAATCCCCAATTGTCACCTTAAAAGGGCGTTTTTGCTGCACCAGAAGCTTATGAGCGGCATAACTTTTACCTACCTTGGGGGGCAACGCATCAAGCAAAGCCCATCAATCGTCCGCTTCAAAGTCGGCCGCAACTGGCGTTTGCTCTATCGTGAGGTGGAGCAAGAGCTACAGCCTTATTGTTTGATTACACGGCAAAAATTCGATCGAGCTATTAGGCGAAGGTGAGGCGCATTCCGCGTCTTCTATTCACTTAATGTTTGATAGGAATTTAATTATGAGCAAAAAAACACATAAGTCCATGACACCTAAAGCAGCTGCCCGTATTACCAGCGACACAGCTAAAAAGGCTGGCGGTATAGTAGAAAAGCGGACCTTTGCTGCACGCGCTAAGCGCGCAGCGGATAAAAACAATAATAAACCAAGTTAAGAGTCTAGGGGCAGGGTAGAACCTGCCTCTCTCGTTATACAGTATTTTAAAATAGGAATATAATCATGACCCAAATAGCCGTACAAGCAATGCCATCATCTGCATACTCCAATCTTTTGACAGAAGATGTGTCGGAGTTAAATTTCCAACGTCTAAAACACAAAATGACCGAAACCACGGAGGCTGAAATGACAGCTGAGCAATGGGATGAGGGTGAGTTAGAATATCGCCGTTTCTTATCATTAAAGCAGTGGTATCCAGGGGTATCTCTAGTACCCAGCAAGTTAGTGGATAAGATCTGGCATGCGCATATTTTGGATACTCGCGCATATCGCGAAGATTGTAATAATGTGTTCGGCCGTTTCATTGACCACTACCCGTACTTTGGGATTTATGGTGAGGACGATTATCAAGCGTTGCAATACAGCTTTACTCAAACTATTACTCTTTATGAGCGCCATTTTGGCGATTACCCCAAAGAGACCACAGCTTCACGTTGTGAGGGGCATGCTTGTCACGTTCCTACAGAATGTGCCTGTCGTGTACCTGAAACCTGTAAATAGCTGGGGAAGGGACTCCGTACTGGAAAGCCTAAAGGAAGCCTAAAGGGACAGCCATCTTAGCAAAGCTAGGCTTGGCGCTTTGACCGTATGGCTAGAGTTGGTTTTGCTTCACCTCATGACGCCAGCTGTTGATCAGCCGTTGTTGGACTGAAGTTGGCGTATGTCTAGGTGAGTTCACGCGCGGGCTAAGTACCCGCGCCCCTTTTTAGATAAATCACTTGCCCCTAGCGTTTTGTCGCTCAGTGCGCTGCCATAGTTATCCCGGCAGTGGCTGCAGGGTCTCATGGTGTATCACGATACGACCTTTCTTGGTGTATTTTTTTATATAGGCGTGGGTAATTATTATATTGGCACGATGCAGTTTTATAGTATCGCCCAGCTTATGGCGCAAGTTATTGGCGGCGGCATCCTCGGCGCACATGTCGTTATCGGCTCGGCCCCAGCCTATGGCCTCTATTTTGAATTCGCTAGTACGCCTATTGGCAGGTGTTAAAGAACCTTTGTTTAGCTTAGCGTTTTTAATAAATCGGGGTGGTAATCGGCACTGCTGATTTGTAAGCCAGCGTGAGCTATTTTTTCGTTTAAGGCTTGTTTTTGCTGCTTTAGTTCATCCATGGTGAGGGTGTTGTCGTCTAAAAAATAGACTTGTTCGCTGCCTTCTAGGTGGTATAGGCTAATAATAAAGGCGTTGCTTTGGTTTTTTTCCAAGGCCTTTTCTAGCTTGGCGGTTTTTCTATAAATACGATTTAGGGCCTGCTTTAATTGCCACACATAATAAACCTCGTGCATAAACGGGTGCTGACGATTGGCGTACAAGCCGGCTACACATAAGCCGGTGGCAATAATAACGCCGGCCAGGTTAAGCTTGAAGTTTGACTCAGGTAAGTCGCCTATTACATAAATTAACAGCGCAGATATACTCAGTGATAAAAATAATAATAAGCCCAGGCCGGCAATGCTAATTATTTTTAAGTGCTTGCGATAGGTGGCTTTATCAATATCTTTAAGTTTGATCATGGGGGCTCTTTTTAAGGTTCACTATAGGGGTTTATTAGGTGGCTGAATTTTAGCGGTAATTTAGCTTCTTTGTTGTAGTTTAACAGGGTCGCAAGTTATTGACGGTGGCATCCTCTGTGCATATGTCGTCATCTGCTCGGCCCCAGCCTATGGCCTCTATTTTAAATTCGTCCTCTAAATACCTGGCGGCCGCCCAGGGGCCGGCGTGGTCGCCTGTGGGTTTGCCATCTGGCCCGTGGGAGGGTTTGTTGGCCAAAGTGTAGGGAATCTGTTCCAGCTCATCTGCGGGGTGGGGCTTTATTACAGCCAGGTTACTATATCTTGAAAGTGGAATTAAGTAATACTATAATGTTAGTATATAGGTTTATTACTGGTAAGTAATATGATGATCTCGTTTATAACACCGTCAAAGGCACAAGGAAAATTGGCAGAGAATGTCCGTTTGCGACGGTTAGATATGAATCTAACCCAAGAAGGGCTGGCTAAACGGTCCGGAGTCCCACTGCCGACATTGCGTAAATTTGAACAAAAAGGCGTGATTTCATTAGAATCTTTTTTGAAACTGTACGCAGTATTAGGTGGCTTAGAGAGTATGCTCAAGGCCCTGGAACCTACGCAGAAAACTTTTTCTTCTATTGATGAGGTGCTTGCAGAAGACAAGCAGCACACACGACAAAGAGGGAGGCGTAAATGAAAGATATTGTTTCAGTAAAAGAAATAAAGGTTGGTCTTAAATTTAGCGATGATGTTCTAGCTGTCGGGCGTTTGGCTATGCGTGATGGTAAAGTCTACTTTGAATATGAGGCATCATTTATTGCAGCTGATATCGCAATATCACCGTTTAGTTTGCCTCTTCAATCTGGTGTAAAAACTTTTGATAGCCACTTATTTGAAGGTTTGCCGGGTGTCTTTAACGACAGCCTTCCTGATGGTTGGGGGCGGTTGTTATTCGACCGTTTTGCGCGTTCTAAAGGCATCTTAGCCTCAGATATTACGCCGTTAGATAGGTTGGCGCACGTAGGCACGAGTACCTTAGGTGCGCTTGTCTATGAGCCCAACCGTAGTGCCGATAACAATAACGAGCCTATTAAGCTCGATCGGTTGGCAGAACAGGCACAAGATGTATTGGCGGGGGAAGTTGACGCTGTTCTTCAAGAGCTAATAGACATAAACGGATCTTCTGGCGGCGCCCGCCCCAAAGCATTAATCGGCGTTGATGCTGATTTTAAAAACATCATACATGGTGTAAACGATCTTGCTGATGGCTATGATTCTTGGATGGTCAAATTTGCCAATTCTCAAGATGGCGTTGATGCGGGCGCGGTTGAATATGTTTATGCACTCATGGCAAAAGAAGCGGGTATTCATATGCCGCCAGTTCATCTTTTCGATGCCCAGCATAACGCAGGGTATTTTGCGATTAAGCGATTTGATCGAGAGGGGCGCAAAAGATTACATATGCATACGGCGTGCGGGCTATTGCACTCAGATTACAGGACGCCAGCATTAGACTATGAAGATCTTGTTGCCCTTACTGGCTCATTAACACGTGATGTGCGTGAAGTAGAAAAGCTATTTCAGCTGGCTGTTTTTAATGTTCTCGCACACAATCGTGATGATCATTCTAAAAACTTTAGCTTTTTGATGGATGAAGACGGTACCTGGTTATTATCCCCAGCCTATGACCTTACATTTTCTTCTGGGCCCCGGGGCGAACAAAGTACAATGGTTATGGGCGAGGGGCGTAACCCCAGCGTAGAGAATTTACGTAAACTTGGAAAGGATGCCAAGTTAAGTAATATGCGTATTGGTGAAATAATAAGCCAAACACAGAGCGCTTTAGCCAAATGGGGAAAGCTGGCAGCTCAGCATAATGTTCAGCCGTCAACTATCGCTCTGATAAAATCTAAAATTCAACTTGGTGAATAAACGTAGAAGCGCCATTGTGAAGGGGTTTGTTGATAGTTACGCGCTCTCTAGAAGATCTTTTCTTGGCGGAAGTTTTACCCGCCGCCTATTTGACTTGTTGGCTACTAAACTGAGTCTAAATATCTGGCGGCTACCCAGCGATCTGCGTGGTCGCATGTCGGCTTGCCATCTGGCCCGTGGGAGGGTTTGTTGGCAGCGTATAAGATTGAAGTATTACCCTGGTATGAAATAAAGGTATTGGATACCCTCAAAGCTAAGGTGTCAGGTCTTGGCTCTCACCCCTCAGCCCTGGAGGTTGTTGTGGTTAAGTTGGTGCGTTACTAGGCTCGTCTGCTAGCTTGGCACCATCAGCCTTGCTGATGTATTTAGGCTTTGTTATATACGTTTAAAATAGAAGCTTTCAGGGGAGTGGGTATTAGCAGTTTTTGGCATGAAGCCAAATTTTCAGTTAAACGGGGACCTGCCTTAGTCGCGGGGATTAAGCTGGTGTCGTTCCTTGTCCTACCGTGATTGGGTTATTCGGTTGTGATGAAAAATGTTATTGCTACTCAAACTCAATACCGATACATAAGTCAGTTTCGGGAAGGTAAAAAACCGGCATACCCTCATATGCCGGAAAGTCACAGCAGAGTATTTTAGAAGCTAAATTTAAACGACAGATTATAACTAGCCGAATCGCCAATTAGTGCAGTTGTATCACCGACCTCCCGCAGATACTCCTCGTCGAGAAGGTTTTTTCCTGTCAAATATACTCCGAACTCATCCCATTCATAACCTATTTTCGCATTAATCAAGGTATGGCTACCAAGCTCGTCAATGACAGGGCGGTTACGAGCATTATCGTAAGATGAGGATGTATAAGAAGCGTCCCAGCTCGCGAGCCAGCCATCGTTGCTATAGCTACCGCCAATAACCAATTGCGTTTTAGGCGCAAACCTAAATTCGTTCCCCGACAAATCCCTACCGGCTGATTCAAACGTTAAAAATTCAGTGTCTGAGTAGCTTGCTGAAACAAAAACATCAAAACTGTCAGTTACAACAGCTGTCATTTCTAACTCAATACCTGCCAGCTCGGAAGAACCTGCATTCACAGTTACCGTATCGAATCGATTTATAGGGTTTAGCGGCTGCACTGATACCTGTTGGTCGGTCCAATCTGTGTAGTAGATGTTGCCATTAATGGTTACATCACCATCAGCCCATGCAGAACGAAAAGCGAGCTCATAGGTCCATGCGTATTCAGAGTCGTAAGCGACCGATTCTGCACGTGCTAAATTGAAATCCGAGCCTCCGGAACGATAGGCACGCTTCACACTTAAGCTAACGGAGACGTCGTCCATAGTGTGGGTAAGGGCAATGCTGGGTAGTATCGCATCGTAGGTTTCAGTGTTCTTCGGGGAGTCGGCGATAGCCGCTGCGACCACAGGCTCTAGGGCCGGAATCAAGAAGCTAGGAAGATTCGGGTCATCTATCGTAGGCTCATTCAGTCCGTCGAGTGATTGCTCTTCATGATCATATCTGATTCCGGCGGTCAGTTTCCATTTTTCATTTAGGTTGTACTCGCCTTCGAAAAACAGCGCATAGTTCTCAACTTCGGTCAGTTCTTCTAACGCGACATTTAAATTAAAGGCTGATGGAACCAGATGTCTAATAGATACAGGGAATATTCTCGGGTCTAGTGGAAAAGCGATATTGTTGTTTAGCTGATATGTTTCATCCGATGAAAAGTAATAGAAGCCGAGTAAGGCTGTAAAATCGCCCCCCTTATCATAGTTTAAGCGAAATTCTTGGGAATAATTTTCATTGGATGTTTTAACACTGGAGCCATTGTCCAATCCACTTGCGGTGAAATCTTGATCGAATATCTGCAGCTGCTCAAGATCTCCTGCGGTTGTGATTGAGACGAAGTCGATACCGTCCCATAGGTTGGCATAATTGATCTCGAGGATTGCGCTTTTTGTTGTCGTTGTCGTCATGTCTCGAATGTTACTGAAGGACAATCTGGAAAAAGGACTGATGGCGACGGTATTGTTAATGTCGGAAAAGATGTTTACTTCTTCTGTTCCGAATCGCCCTTCTGAGTAATTACCAGTAAATTTTACCGAGAGCCCTTCAACGTTTGAAGGCTCCCATAACAGCTTAACTCGGCCTAATTCGTTATCTTCTAAGGCCCAGTCATTCATATTACGGGTGACGTTGTTTACGTCCCCGTCGGTATAATTTTTATCAATTGCTACACGAAAGGCCAGTTCGTCGTCTAATATTGGGCCACCAAATGCAGCGGACAAGCGGTGCGCATTATTATTTCCATAGGCGAGTTGGGCTTTACCACCCCATTCAAAGCTCGGATCTGCAGTATGAACTACAATGGCCCCGGCCAATGAATTCCTGCCCTGTGTTGTTGCTTGAGGGCCTCTGAAAACCTCTACCTGAGTGACGTCCCACATGCTCAAAGGCCCGCCTTTTCCCGCAGCTTCAGACTCCAGCGGTGCCCCATCGATGTAAATAGTCGCGAGAGGGTTACCCCTCCCATTTTGCCCTTCGCTATTTACGCCGCGAACCGAAAACGTTAGGTCGCCGCCGCCGGAACTCACCCCAGCGGTGCGTTTAAGTATATCGAAAACGTTATCGATAGCATTTTTTTCAATGTCGATTGCCGTCGTGATTGCTACCGAGGATATTGTATCTTGAACGGTACGCCCGCGTTTTTCACCTAGAACTAGGACCTCTTCGAGTAAGTTTTGTTCGGCACTAACTGCTGCAGTAGAGCCAATCATTAGGCCAATTGCAATGACTAGCGGTTTAACTGGAAATGAGCCTATCTGTAAATCAATCATCCAACATTTCTCCTACATATCACTATTGTTTTATTGTATCACTTTGGGTTTTACATAAAATTTAAAATGTAACTGTTGCCAACACTACTTCATTTAAATATAATTTGCAATCTATGTTAAATCTGAAGTTTTTATAATGAATGAACAAAACAACATGCAAGCCATAGATAAGCAGCTCCACTTCTCGTTGGATGAATATCGTATGCGCCTGATCAAAATACGCGCAGAGATGAAGTCCCGTAATTTAGACCTACTCTTGTTATCGGACCCCTGTAATATTTTTTATGCGACCGGGTATGATGCGTGGTCATTTTATGTACCTCAATGCGTGTTGATCCCGGCGGCAGATCAAGAGCCGGTTTGGATCGGTCGACAAATGGACCGTCATGGCGCCTTGCTAACCAGTACGCTTGGTGACGCAAATATTGTTGGCTACGACGATAAATTTGTTCAGTCCCAGTTGTATCACCCAATGAGCGTGATGGCTGAAGAAATCCGACATCGATTCGGTAGCAAGCTCCACATCGGTATTGAAATGGATAGCTACTATATGGATGTACAGTCATTTCTTAACATGCAAACCGAGCTGCCCAGCTGCAAAATATCCGATGCCAGCCTGTTGGTGAATTGGGTTCGGGCGATAAAATCTGAAACAGAGCTAAGTTATATGAGCGAGGCCTCTGAGCTGGTTCAAAATGCGATGCATGCCGCAATGGAAATAATTGAGCCAGGCGTTCGGGAGTGTGATGTGGCGGCCACAGCCTACAGTAATCTAGTCGCGAGTAGTCCTGATTTTGCCGGTTCATACACCAGCACGCCGCCGTTAATCCCCGCAGGTGAGCGCTTGAATACGCCCCATTTATCTTGGAACTCAAGCCATTATCAAAATGAGACCCAAATAAACTTGGAGCTCATGGCCTGCCGAAATCGTTACCACACGCCTATGGGGCGGTCTTTGTATTTGGGCACGCCGCCACCTGCATTGAAAACCATAGAAAGCGCAATCGTTGAAGGCTTAGATGCGGCATTGGATTTTATCAAGCCCGGTGTCAGAGCCTGCGATGTAGAAGCAACATGGCAAAAAGCAGCATCGAAATACAAGGTTCAAAAATCAGCCCGCTGTGGTTACTCCTTGGGTATAGCATACCCGCCTACGTGTGGTGAAAAAACAATTAGCCTGAGGCCAGACGATACCACTGTTTTGGAAGAGGGCATGTCCTTCCACTTGATGCCCGCAATTTGGCATGAAGGCAGTAGCCTGGTCATAACGGAGCCGTTTTTTGTTACAAAAACTGGCGCTGAAACGTTTTGCAAGTTCCCGCGAAAGTTATTCGTGAAGTAATGTGAAAATACGCTATACAGGCGCAACCCCCGCATTCAATCCGTTTGTCTAATTTTCCAGAGCTCTTAAATTCGTAATGGTAGCAACCCCATGCACAGCTATAACCCTGTAGATTCAATACAATCATATCTTAAAAACCAGACTCTAATCCCCGAGAATGGTTTCTCACTTGAAGGCAGTCACATTGCCGTAAGTAACCCTGCAACAAAAAAAATCATCGGTTTTGTTCACGGCTTCACAGCAGAAGATACCCAAGAAAAAATACAGCTATGCGAGAAAAGCTTGTCTGGATGGCAGTCGATGGGCGCTTATAAACGGGCGGAAATCCTCAATAGATGGGCCAGTTTAATAACAGAAAATAGAGAAGACTTGGCTACAATTATCACCCTGGAGCAAGGCAAGCCAATTGCTGAAGCGCGTGGCGAAGTTGATTACGCCGCCTCATTTGTATCCTGGTTTGCGGAGGAGGGCAAGCGGCACTACGGCGACGTAATTCCCTCCCATATAGATGGGACAAGAATGATCACCTTAAAGCAAGCCATAGGGGTTTGTGCAGCCGTTACGCCCTGGAATTTCCCCTGCGCTATGATCACTCGAAAGGCATCGGCCGCACTGGCTGCTGGCTGCGGCATGATTGTTCGCCCGGCAGACGAAACGCCATTTTCTGCTATTGCACTACAAACCTTGGCCGATTTGGCGGGGATCCCTAAGGGGACCTTGGTAACCATAACGGGGGATGCGGAGACTATTGTTGATACCCTCACTGACAGCGAAGTAGTGCGGGCACTCAGCTTCACCGGGTCTACAAAAATCGGCAAGTTGATCACCCAGAAAAGCGCGAAAACACTAAAGAAAGTGTCTATGGAACTGGGCGGACACGCTCCCTTTATGGTATTGGCAGACGCGAATCTTGATGCTGCAGTCGATGGCGTAATTGACGCGAAATTTGCCACGTCTGGGCAGGACTGCCTTGCAGTCAATAAATGTTTTGTGCACCACAGCTTGTATTCTGGGTTTGTTAAGCGGGTGACAGAGCGGGTAGAGGCTCTCGTTATTGGTAACGGCCTGGACGATGGTATTGATATTGGTCCGCTTATCTCCCAGGCCGCAGTAGAAAAATGTAAAAAACAAGTGAGTGACGCACTTGATAAAGGCGCTGTTCTTAATTGCGGTGGCCAAACAGCTGTTAACGGCGATCAATACTTTAACCCTACGGTAATTTCTAACGCCACTGGAGACATGCTAATTCGAACAGAAGAAACATTTGGGCCAATCTTGGCTATCAGTTCATTCGCCGACCTGCCTCAAATGATAGCCGAGGCTAATAGCACCCCCTATGGGCTTGCGGCTTATATATATGGCAATAGCATGCCGACGTTGTGGGGCTTAAGTGAAAAACTAGAATATGGAATGATTGCAATAAACACCCCGTCTATGACCGGTCCCCCGGTGCCGTTTGGTGGAGTGAAACAATCTGGTTTGGGACGGGAAGGCAGCAAGTACGGATTAGATGAATACACAGAAATTAAATACATATGCCTTGGTGGCATGTAATAACGCTAGCGTTAGGAGATATCGAAATGAGTTACATAAATGATTTAGACCGGCAAACACTTATCCACCCATTTACACACCTTGCTGATCACGATGCGGGTGTAAGCCCTTCCAGGGTCATAAAAAAAGGCAGTGGGATTCGAATTTATGACACCCAGGGAAAGGAATTGATCGATGCGTTCTCAGGCTTGTATTGTGTCAACATAGGATATGGTAACGAAGCCGTAGCTGAGGCTATCGCTAAGCAAGCCAAAGAACTAGCGTATTATCATAGTTATGCCGGGCACGGAAACGAGCCTGCGATAAACTTGTCCAAAGAGATATTAGATTGGTACGGCGAAGGTATGGCACGTGTTTTTTACGGCATGTCGGGATCGGATGCCAATGAGACGCAGGCAAAAATCGTTTGGTATTATAACAATGTTTTAGGGCGTCCTAAGAAAAAGAAAATCATTTCACGATTGCGCGGCTATCATGGCGCGACAGTGATTTCTGGTAGCATGACTGGGCTGCCGTTTTACCACACAGCATTTGATATGCCGGTAGGCCCAATTCTTCATACAACTAACCCCCATCATTATTTCGAAGCCAAGGGTGATATGTCAGAAGAAGATTTTTCTAAGCAATGTGCGCATGATCTGGAGCAGATGATTCTTCGAGAAGGTGAGGACACAGTGGCGGCGTTTATTGGGGAACCTGTTCTCGGCACGGGTGGTATAATTCCGCCCCCGAAGAATTACTGGCAGGAAATTCAGGCAGTTCTAAAAAAATACGATATTCTTCTTATTGCCGATGAAGTGGTTTGTGGCTTTGGTCGACTGGGAACAAATTTTGGCTCTCATCTTTATGGTATGAAGCCTGATCTAATAACAATTGCCAAAGGTCTAACCAGCGCATACCTACCACTGTCTGGCGTAGTTGTTGGCGATAAAGTATGGGATGTACTTAAAAAGGGCTCAGATAAATTTGGACCATTTAGTCATGGCTACACTTATACAGCCCATCCGTTATGTGCCGCCGCAGGAGTTGCAAACTTAAAAGTCCTTAAAGAGCTTAATTTGGTCGATAATGCGAAAAATACCGGCGATTACCTGAATTCGCAACTTAAAACAATGTTCTCTGATCACCCCTTGGTTGGGGAGGTTCGTGGCCAAGGCTTATTATCTGCTATTGAGTTTGTAGAAAATAAGGCTAGCAAGGCACGCTTTGATCCCAGTAAAAAAGTAGGCGCTCAAATATCAGCCGCCTGTCTAGAGCAAGGTATTATTGCTCGGGCAATGCCTCACGGTGACATTTTGGGTTTTGCGCCACCGTTAATAACAACCGTTGCGGATGTTGATGTAATTGTAGAAAAAACAAAACTCGCGATTGATAAAGTAACTGCGAAGTTGATCTGATTTGAGTTGGACTACGGTAAACACAGGAACTAATAGTGAAAAATACAGCCATTAAGTTAATTTCTACAGAAAATGCCTCGCCTGCAGGGGGGCATTACTCACAAGCAGCTGCCTATAATGGTTTGGTTTTTGTATCCGGCCAGCTTGGTTTTACCCCGGGCACCAATAAAAAAGAGACGCCAAGTTTGGAAGTGGAGACTTACAATTGTTTGGAGAATATGCGCCTAATTTTGAAAGCTTCCGGTGCTGATCTCGATGATCTGATAAAAGTGACAATTTATATCTCTGATGTCAAATATTGGCCGGTAGTAAATGCAATTTACGCTAGTTTTTTAGGTGGTCACAAACCTGCTCGCGCAATTGTACCTTGCAAACTCTTGCATCATGATTTCAACGTTGAAATTGAGGCAGTTGCCAAAGCTCCGATAACAATCTAGCTAGAAGTTAGCACTACCCGCTAAGGGCAATCCTTAGCGGGTAATTTTTTCTTCAACTAAGTATCCTCGTTTTTCCTCAAGCTGCCTTTCAGGCGATCAAACCTCTTCCGCGGTGTGGCTCTTCCAAAGCTTATATTATTTTTAGAAAAACCAAGGTCTAACGAGCTTAGAGATCTTGGCTAGGGGCTTGATGGTCATGATAGGTAAACTGAGGCCCGCCTTGGTTTTCAAGGCGCCTCAGGAGTGATGGGGGGTGGCCTTATGCCCTTGGTTTTAAATTAAGTTCCAGTTGTTGAGGACCATGATGTAAACACAAGCTCCTAGTAGAATTATCAGTTGGGGCCATAGTAGCTGCAGTGATTTTCGTTTTAAAGATAGCGATGTCGCTATTACTGCGCTTAAAACACTTAAGGCTACAACTAAATACGGTATTTTAAATAATGCGTCGACCCAGAATGGTGAGCTTATATGCAAGCCTATCTCTTGCCCAAATAGAAGTACTGCCATCGTAATAGGAATGAATGCAATTGATAGGCCCACGATAAGGTGATTTATATTGCTAAGCTTAGGGCTAGGTGTATGTATTTTGTTGTATTTACGTTGCAGCAGTAGGCCGATAACTAAACAACATAGGGATAGTATGGTCAGAATGCCTTGTACAGATGGCCGCTCGAACGTTGAAATGCGCACATTGGCGCCCACCCCATCGAATGAGGCGTAGAGATCTTGTGAGGAAGGGTCGGTGTTAAAGGTTAAGCTGCGTAAGCCATCTTCGCGAATAAAAAGACCTGCTTCTGTTTCGTAATAACGCTCCCCTTTGGCAATCAATACGTTGTTTTCGGCTGCTATAGTGAATGTTTTGCGCGGCTCTGAGATCATTGTTAGCCGGGATAGAAAAGGCGTCATGTTTTTTGCTGCAGTATAATGGCCTGAAAATTGTGACAAGGGCGTCGATATGGCGACTTCTTTCCCGGTGGGTTTGGGTATACTTTTTGGTGGGACATATAGGTCAATAACTGACTGTGTCACCTTTCTAATCAACGAACCCTTGCGTTTGCTCATGACTATGTAAATACCAAGTTCATGCGATGGCATTAACGTAAGCCTGCCTAGGTGGTTAAACCATGAGCCGCTATGTCCTATGGTGTTTTGCCCGTTGCTTGTCGACTGCCTGAAGTTTATTCCCCAGCCTAGAGTCTTGGGGTGGGAGCTGTAGTGAGCTTGCTGCATAAATTTAATTGTTTCTGCTTGTAAAATTTGCACGCCATTATATTTCCCCTCGCTCAGCTGCATTATCATAAATTTGGACATGTCATTCACGGTAGAATGCAATTCCGTGGCTGGCGCGAAATTGCTGTAATTAAAGTCCATTGGCGGAAAGTTGTTCTGTAATGAGGCATTGGGCATGGCGAACTTTAACGAGCGTTCGGGAGTAAGAACTGTGCCTGAACTACTCATGCCAAGTGGGTCAAGGATATTTTTCCGCAGATATTGTTGGTAGCTTTGACCGGAAGCGCGCTCAATCACATGTCCGGCAAGTGCTAGTCCGTAATCAGAATAGACGCTCACGACGCCAGGCGTACGGGCCGCTTTCGGTAATGCTTCTTTTAGATGTTGTGCCAGAGGCTCTGACACTGTAGCGAAGGGAGTTACCGTGCCTGCTATTTTATAGTGCAGCCCTCCGGTGTGTGTTAGTAGGTTTTTCATTGTTACCGGCTTACCAAATGGTTCGTCGACGGTTATAGGCGAGGTATAGTTGTTAACGCTGACATCTAGGTCTAGCTTACCTTGCTCATAGAGTTGCATGGCCGCCGTGCCGGTAAAAAGTTTGGTAACTGAGCCAATGTGAAAAATAGTGTTGTCGGGGTCAACGGGTGTTTTTTGGGTGGCATCGGCGAAGCCGTAGCCTTTTTTAAATACCAGCCGACCGTCTTTAACAACCGCTAGAGCTATGCCCACGCCCTTTTTGTTGCTCATCATCTGTTCAATAATGGGGCTGACTGTTTGTTCAATGGTAGCCTGATCAACTTGACTTTTAGCGTGCAGCTGGGTCCCCGGCAACACAGCTACAGCGACAGTTACCGCTGCTGGTATAACGTTTCTCCACAGGTTAAGGCGCTTCATAGTAAGTCTCTTTTATTAAAGGTAGGTGCTGAGTATAATTTACATTTTATTCAAAATCTATGTAATTAAGGTAAGGCAGCACCGGTAGTGGATGACTTAGGCTAGAGACCGTTTGATTTCTTCCAGGGTAAAGTTTTTTATTTCGCTAATATGGGACGCGGTTTTGGTATCCGGCATCGAGTACATCTTCCGTGCAGCGAGCCCAGATAGATATAGTGTGACGATGTTACAAAAGCGCAGTGCTTCTTTGTCTGATATCGGATCGATGGCAAACAGTTTAATCCATAGTGCTTCAATTTTTTTTGTGATTTTGATTTGGGCTGCGACGATGCCGTCGTGTATTTTAGGATCTTTTCGGGTGCCCCTGACTATCTCAGTCATGGCAAAATAATTAGCGCTACTATAGAGGCTCCAAGTATGGTCGATAACAAGACTTAATTTTTTTTCAGCAGCCAAGTCCAGTTTAATATCCGTTTCAAGATAGCGGATAAGACTGTCGGATACTTGAGAGGCTACCTGTATCATCAGTTCGGCTTTACTACCAAATAGATGCTGTGCGGCGCCCCACGTTACCTCGGCTGTTTGGGTGATATCGGCTGTCCGCATGGCCGCGTAGCCCTTGTCATTAATTACATTAATGGTGGCGGTGATTAGTTTATTACGCGTTTCATGGCGGCGGTCCTCCTGAGAGCGCCTCAGCGGCGGGCTTGGTGTTTTCGCGGTCTTTGTCATTTTTTTATTACTCGTCACTAATAAGAGTTGTAGGGCCTGTCGTGCTGGCGGACTAGAGCTGTATTGGCCAGCCATGTGTAGCGATTTAATGGCGTTTTGCGGTCGCTATGGAGTCGCTCAGTATAGGCAACCTTACTATAACTACAATCCTCTTTGTCAATAATGGCTTTTTGTATTGAACAATAATCAATTATTGTCGATAATAGTAATATACATTGTAAAATTTATGTAAGTATAGTGAAAAGAATGAAAAACTTCATCGATAGGCTGGCTCATTGTTGCCAGCAAGAATGGCAGCAGCCTGGTTTGGCCTTTTCTATCGTGCACGGGAAGGAGGCGTTTTGCGCAAGTTATGGCGTTCGCCGATCCGCTGAAGTTGCCGAGGTGGATGAGCATACCCGTTTTGCGTTGGCGTCATGTTCCAAACCGTTTGCGGTGGCGGCGGCTTTCATCTTGCAGGCCAGGGGCCAGCTCAACCTCGATGACCGGGTTGATCAGTATGTTGATGAATTATCGTTTTCTGATGACAGCGTGATTAATGAGCTGTCCATCCGTGACTTGATGTGTAATTACTTAGGCCTGCTGTCATCTGAAGGGCGCCATCGGCAAGTGGCGCACGATCGCAAAGACTTATTGGCGAGAATGAAATATCAACCCTTTCGCCATAAGTTTCGGTCGACCTATGGCTACTGCACGGATGCGTTTACCCTATTAGGTGAAGTACTAGAGAGTGCGTCGGGCTTAGACTTAGCTGCCTGCTTGGAAGAGCTGTTGTTTCAGCCGCTGGGCATGATAAGCACTGGTTTGTGCTATAAAGCTAGTCAAAAAAATGGAAATTTCGCTTCACCACACTTATGGAGAAACGGAAAGTTAGAGTCAATTGACTGGGTTTACGAAGACCATGTTGCAGCGCCTGCCGGCGGAGTGAATAGTACAGCCTCTGATATGCTTAAGTGGCTCAATTTTTTGTTGACCGGCACCTCGCGCGAAGGTGTGGTGATACTGCCGAAAGAGCAGTTAGAGTTGAGTCGTATCGCTCACACGGTTGATATGGGCCCATATTCAGATCGCGAGCTGTCTCAGGCAATGGGCCGGCACGCTGATCTGGTTAAAGATGAAGCCTATGCATTGGGTTGGTATACCCATGTATATCTTGGTGCCCGGGTTCATTATCATACCGGTGCCATCGATGGATTTCGCTCTCTCACAGGATATATTGAGTCGCTTAATTTTGCGGTTTCGATTCTGGTAAATGGCGATAATCCCTTTTTACCAAGAATGTTGTTTCAATCAATAATTGATTGCCTGATGCAAGTGAAGGTCGCAGATTGGAATGCTGAGTTTGCCCGCCATCAAGCCTTTGTTGGCGGAGGTAAAACACTGTGTGAGTTTCCAGCGGCATCATTAAGTGAAAACGAAGTGAGCTTGTTGGAACCACTGCTTGGTCATTTTATCGACAATACAGGCTTTGGTTCGGCAAAGATTCAACAGGAGGGTGGGGTGTTTATAATGACAGTCGGCGCCTTAGTGCTTCATCTTCGACCAATAAGCAAACATAAATTTGAAGCTTATAAAGTTTGGCCATATTGTACGGGAGCTTATTTTGTCGGGCAGATGTTGCTGGATAGCAAGGGTAATATTACGGCTTTCACTACATCGCAAAGCGCCAATTTCTCTCGTATTAGCTGAATGCCTATGTAGTTCTTATTTACTGGATAATGAGTTAATTGAATAGTTAAATAAAATAAAAATGGTGGCAAAAATGAAGTTATCTATAATTACGGCAGTAAAGAATATGACTGTACTAAGGTCGGGAGTTGCTGCTATATGCCTTGCTGTATCTGTTGGTGCGATGGCGGCAAATTCGAGTTTTGGACAATATACTGAGAAGCCGCAATATTCACAGTACACTCGCTCCTCCCAATACATTGCTGTGGCTGATGGGACAAAGTTGGCGGTAGACATATTCCGACCCGCGACCAATGGCAAGATCGAAACTAAACCACTCCCGGTAATCTTTTACTATGGCCGTTATTGGCGTGCGAAGCAGTTGCCCAACGGTACAATAATGACCAATTTGGGTCCATGGCAGCCTGGACAAAAAATAGCTAGCTTACAAAGCAGGGACGACAGTGGCCGTTTAATCTACTGGGACACAGGTAGAGAGTCGGTGGCCAGTTTAATGAGCCACGGATACATTTTTGTACGAGCCGAGTCTCGCGGTACCGGAGCATCTGAAGGCATTAGTGAGGGTGATCACGCATTAATTGAAGCCAGTGACGGTGCTGATCTAATCCAATGGCTTAGCAGCCAATCTTGGAGTAGCGGCAAAGTTGGTATGATCGGGGGATCTTATCCTGGGATGACTCAGTTGAAAATAGCCGCGCTAGCACCGCCGGCACTAAAGGCAATATTTCCAGCTGTACCATCTTTTGATTTTTATCAGTTAGCAACTGGAGGCAGCGGCTTATTGCATAAAGGTATTTTGTCCTTTGGGCAGGGGCAAGCGAAAAAAGATGGTTTGCTTGCTTCAGATGAAAGTTCGAATAATATACCCCAAGCTGTTCCTGTTGATAGTGATAAAACGGGCAAGTTGTTAAAGCAAATTTTGTCCTACCGGAAGAAAAATTCACCGCCAAACGCGGTAGTGGCTAGTTTACAGGATGCAGCGCCAGAGTTGATTGCTACGTTGATGAAACTGACTAAAAGATTAGGCCTAAAGTCACCCATGCAGGCATTGGGACTTATGGCTTCGCCAGCTCATTTGCAGAAAGCATTGCTTGGCAAGCCTGAGCTGCAAAAAGAAATTGCCGCTGGTTTACATGTGTATCGAGATACGCCGGCATTCTCCCAAGCCAGGGCTAAGGGCACGGTTACGCCGAGTGCGGTATTGGATGGCATTCAAAAGTCGGCAATACCAATGTACATTTGGACTGGTTGGTATGACCAAGATACCATCGGCGCATTTCAGTTATTCCATAATTTTAAGGGACCTAAAAAAATCACGGCGGGTGTCTGGAGCCACGGGCCCAATGAAGATAACGGCCGCCAAGACAACCCCCGTGACGATTATGAGGCTCAGGCACGAGAGTTGTTGCGAGGAGAGTCCCTGCGCTGGTTTGATTATTGGCTGAAAGGAATAAAAAATGGAGTGATGAGTGAAGATTCTGTTCACTATGCCTATGCGAATAAAAATAGGAACTTAATCTGGAAAGGAGAAAAAACATGGCCAGTAAGCAAATCGGAACCTCATAGCTATTTTTTATCTCCGGCTAGTGGCAGTGGTGATCCTGTCGATGACGGTATTTTGTTAACAAAAGAGCCGAAGGCAAGTAAGCTGACATTTACCGTAGATTATACAAAAACAATGGGACCTCAGTCGCGTTACCATGATTCTATGAGCGGTGTTGCTGCAATGATCTACCCGGACATGGTTGCTCACGCCGAAGGAGAAGGCGCATTGGTTTTTACAACGCCACCATTAAGTAAAGATAAGCTGTTAGTGGGCCACCCTGTAGTGAAAATATATGCTCGCTCAACCGCTGCCGATGGTGAGGTTTTTGCTTACTTAGAAGAAGTTGATAGCAACGGTAATGTGACGTATTTAACCGAAGGTTTGCTGCGGGCTTCGCATCACAAAATTTCTGATATTTCGTATGCCAGTTTTGGTATTCCGATGTCTAGCTCAACCAGAGCGTCGGTTAATTCAGCGGCTGGTTTTGATGAAGGGGTTACAGAACTTCGTTTTTCTCTACAGCCTACTGCCAACCTATTTGAAAAGGGGCATAAAATACGCTTGGTAATCACCGGTGCGGATATGCACAATTACCTGGCCCCTGTGTTTGTACCCTCGCCAGAACTTACTATTTACAGTGGTGGTAAGCGGGCTTCAACGATAACGCTACCGTTAATTAGCACTGAGTAGTTATTGACTGCTCTTGACTGGCCTGGCGTGAATGCCCCGGTTTCGAGGGTAGAGTCACTACGAGGAAATGACAGTTATCCATACCTATCATTTCCTCGGTGGGTCTTCAGTCTATGGTTTGCGGTAGTTCAAATACCGCGAATAAACTGAGAGTGGTTCACAGCTCGAGTATTGGGGTGGTAGACGAAAATTGTTACGTTTTATTAGAGGTAGGCAGCAACGATGAATGACAAAATCTGGGGTCACCCAAAGGGTATATTTCTGGTTTCTGGTGTAGAGCTGTGGGAAAGGTTTAGCTATTACGGAATGCTTGGGCTGTTAGTGCTTTTTCTAACCGCCAGTTCAAATTCAGGTGGCTTTCAATGGTCGACTGAAACCGCGTTAAAATTAATGGGGGTATACACCGGCTTGGTATTCGCTGCGCCGGCAGTGGGCGGTTGGATTGCTAATCGATATTGGGGTGAGCGCAAGTGCATATTCTATGGCGGAGTATTGGTCACTGTTGGCCATTTGTTATTGGGTGGCCCTGCTTATTTCCCCTTGATAGTTGATTATTTATACGGAAATTCCATCTCGGGAATCTTGTTGTCTTCCGGTGTTTCATATGAGAATTTCTTTTTAAGCAGCATTGAGCTGATAGAAATTCTACCCCCACTCACATCAGCAGCCGATTACTCATGGTTGTTACTCACTTATCATCTAAAGCTGTGGAGTTTTTTGACCGGGCTTACCTTGATTGTATTGGGTACAGGGCTGATTAAACCAGCGGTATCGTCGATTATAAATCACTTTTACAGCGAAGACTCTAAATCACGACAGTCAGGCTTTGCGATTTTTATGGCCAGCATTTACCTGGGATCTTTTTCCGCAAATTTTATTGCTGGAACATTGGGTGAGAAGGTGGGTTGGCATGCGGGCTTCTCGGTGGCGGCTGTTGGTATGATTGTAGGTATGTTGGCTTATCTTTTTTTGCAAAAAAAATACCTTGGGGATATTGGAACTGAACCGCTTAATCCAAGTCGTTCGGATCATTCAGCTGGCGTAATACTCACAAAGGAAGATAAAAGTAGGCTCGCACTCGTTATTTTAATGGGGCTTTTTACCGTAATTTATGCGGTGGCTTTTTATCAAAAAGGTGGCATGCTAAATTTGTATACCAAGAGCCAAGTGGATCGAGAGGTTCTGGGCTTCGAAATACCAACGACCTGGTTTTTAAGTATTAGTACAGGTATTTTTATTTTATTTGCGCCATTCCTCGTGAAGACCTTAACCAGGGTATTGCCAAGCTTGGATGCGATCAAAAAACTTGCCTTAGGTCTAGCCTTTATAGCTTTGGCTTACGGAATTTTGGCGGCTGGGGACTTTCACAACGGTACCAACAAACAAGTTCCGGCAAGCTGGATTGTGTTGAATTACATATTGTTCGGGCTTGGGGATATACTGGTTTGGCCTGCGCAAATTGCAGCTGCGGCCGCCTTGTCACCGAAGCATTTGACAAGTTTTGTGATTGGAGCCTGGTATTTAACCATTGGTATTGGCAGTTGGCTTACTGGCTATGTTGGGGCACTGTCGATCGACCACAGCTATTTCGAGGTTTTTACGCTTATATCAGTCACTTGCTTTGTTGCAGCGGCCGTGTTGATTCTATTTTATCCTGTACTAATAAGGCTTGCTGGGGGCGCCTCTCTTCGTTAAAACCTACGAACCAAAAGGGTGCTCTGAGATTCAAGATGTAGACGTTCAGAGCTGTGAAGATGCTAATGTGCCCCGCGACAAGCTAAAGTCTGGCATTGTTATTTATGTGCTGGGGCTAGCAGATTGTTTTTTACCAAAGGTTTGTAGTAGCCGCAACATGGTTTGCGATGCCAAGGTCTTATTTATGTTGTGAGGCCCGTTGCTTAGCATGATCACGCCCATTTTTTTACTGCGAGAAAATATAATGTAAGCATGATGGCCGTCATTGTGGCCGCCATGTGAATAGACTGTTCCATATTGTCCAAATTCGCGTATCTGCCAGCCCAAACCTATGGTGTGTAAATACGTATCATCTTTTATAAATTCTGCATTGGGGCGAAACAGTGTCTCAATTGCTTTGGTGTTTAAAGGTTTGCTAGAGTCACTAGGATTTAGTAGGTGAGTGATATATTGAGATAAATCGTTAACATTTGAAGTAAGGCCGAGAGCCCCGGTAACTTCGCCAAACCTCCAGGCGGGTAGTTCAACATGGCGTTTACTTTGGTTGGGGAATGCAATAAGGCTACTATTCTCCTGCGAGGCATAGGGGGTTGCCATCGTCTTATCTCTTTTGCTGGACGTTCTAACAAATGTATTCTTCAGTTTAAGCGGGGCCAGTATGTGATTTGATAATGCCTGGTAAAAAGTTCGTTCTCCGCTGGCTTTTGTAAGAATATAAGCCGCAAGAAACATTCCGTAATTGGAGTAGTGATAGTGCTTCCCGGCCGGATACTTTGGGGCGGTCGTGGCGACAGCTTGGATTAGATTCTTGGTGTTGTAAGCGGCGCCAATCGTGGGGTCAAATAGTTTATCTAACTCAGCTACCCTAATGTTTTTCCTATTATTTGGGCTTCTTGGTAGACCAGAATGGTGGCTAAGCAGATTTCTTAGTGTCATATTGTCGGTGTTGATGTCTGGGTGAAAGACTAGATTCGGGGCGTACTTTGTTATTGGCGCGTCCAGCTCGATAAGGTTTTCTGTCGCCAGTTTTGCAGCCAATGCGGCGACAAATGTCTTGGTAATGGATGCAATTTGATAGCCTGCGTTTAAGCTAGTCGCTGCACCGGTGCGTATATTCATAACACCATAGCTTTTGTTCAGAGCTAAACGCCCATCTAATATAAGGCCAATGCTGTAAGCCGGGGCATGGTGCTGCCTAAAGGCTTGGTTTACTTGGGAGTCTAGCCACTTTTCGGTTATCGTGAGGTAGTTATGATTAGCCGAATTTTTTGTACTGTAGTCAGCTTTTGCGTACGCAGGGTTGGTGGTCATGATTCCGGTTATCAGCGGAAGAGTGGCCGTTAGTATTGATATAGTTGCAAATTTTGTTTTTGCCCGTTTAATACTGAATGTTATTATTGCCATGCGTACACCTTTCGCTAAAAAATTAAGACCAGCTTGTAAAACACTGCGTAAAAATAGACTGTATGAATATAGATAGTGTAAATATAGACTGTATAAAATTAGATAGTTGCTGTGCTCTCACCAGCCGCTGGTTCGCTGCCATTGGCCGATGACTTGATCACCGTCAACTACATAATAGTGTTCATATTGACTGGAAGTAGAGCAAGCATGGTTGGGCAGTATGCGTAACAGACTGCCGATAGGCAGATCGGGTAATGGTTCGTCACTTGGAAAATGCTTAGAGACAATTCCATGCTCTTGATTGGCATTACTAACGACTAGGTTCTTTATTGGCTGACCTTCAGCGTCGCATACGACTCCATATTTGTAATCGATAGCTTGGTTGCTGGTACCACGGTCTCTGGATAGAGACATCCAGCCGCTGTCGGTAATAACCCATCCCTTCTCGTGTTGGTAGCCAATAACGGATGACAGCACGCTGAGTGCAATATTGTCTTGTTTACAAACCCCTATTCCGGCCATGACCAGATCGAAGAATGTGTAAACACCCGCCCTAACTTCCGTGATGCCGTTTAATTCGTCAATGGCAAAAGCCGTTGGGGTTGATCCAATCGATACCACCGGGCAGGGTAGCTTTGCTTGTTTTAATTGCTGGGCAGCGTGTAGCGAACGGTCGCGTTCCTGCCGAGCAATGTTGAGGCGTGATTCTGGCGTGTTACAGGCGTAAGATTCCCCCGCATGGGTCATCACACCCAGCAATTCAGCGCCTTCGTTTTCATCAATGACTTTTGCAATATCAATTAATTCACTGCCCTCAGGCTTTACTCCCGAGCGATGATCGTCAGTGTCCAGCTCTATGAGAACCTTGAAGGTAATGGCGTGAACTTTGCCATATTGGATAACAAATTGAGCGGCCTGTAGGCTATCGAGAATTATTTTGAGGTCACAGCCGGAGGCCATCAGTTGGTGAACTTGTTCGAGTTTGTTAGGTGCGATACTAACCGCATACAATATATCCGCTACCCCATTTTTAAAGAAATAGTTTGCTTCGTGTAACGTTGATACCGTAATGCCTTTAAGGTTGCCCCCAGCCAGGACTTTACGCATCACATCAATGGATTTGTGAGTTTTTACGTGTGGCCGTAATATGCCACCCAGCTTGGCCATACGCTCAGAAAGCCTTTGGATGTTAGCTTCGAGCTTATGTATGTCCAATAGCAAGCAGGGTGTCGGTAGGCGGCTTATCGTGGTCGGGTGTAGGGGCATTGGTCGCGCTCTCCGTGTGCATATCTAAGGATAGCAATTGATGTTATGATATTTTATTATATTAATACATTTTAAATTTTATGTATATTAAATTCAAATTGTATTCAACAAAATGAAAGCACTTGTATGCGTAAAGCGCTGATTTTAGGGTTAACAAGAAAGCAAATAAAGTGAAGCGGAGTAGATAAAATGAACGTTGATGTATCGGATATTAAAGCTGCGGCGAATAGAATAGCCACAGCGGCTGTATTAACACCTGTGATAGAAAGCCCCCAACTGAACGCTGATACGGGTGCTAGAGTACTTATAAAAGCCGAGTGTTTACAACGTAGTGGATCGTTTAAATTTCGTGGAGCCTATAATCGTTTGTCTCAACTCGACGATAAGCAAAAGGCGGCAGGTGTTGTAGCCTGGTCATCGGGAAATCATGCACAGGGTGTTGCAGCCGCCGCTCAGCTGCTAGGTATTTCCGCAACTATTGTGATGCCGCATGATGCGCCAGACATTAAGGTACGTAAAACCAAGGCCTACGGTGCAGAGGTTATTTTCTACGACCGTTATACCGAAAGCCGAGAAGAGATCGGCCGCACATTGTCGGAAGAGCGTGGTGCGACCTTGGTACCATCTTATGATGATCGGGACATAATAATCGGCCAGGGCACTGTGGGTTTAGAACTTGCTGAGCAAAGCCGGGCTTTGGGTTATGAACTAGACGATCTATTGGTGTGCTGCGGCGGTGGCGGACTTATTGCCGGGGTGGCATCAGCGTTTAAACATCTAAGCCCCGGAACTCGAATACTCAGCGTTGAGCCTGATGATTTTGATGATCACAAACGCTCGCTTAAGTCTGGCCAGGTAGAATCTAATTCTGCCGACGCCCGTTCGATTTGTGACGCTTTATTGGCCCCAGAGCCGGGTGGCTTAACGTTCCCAATAAATAAAGCGCTTGTGAGCGCAGGAATTTCCGTTTCGGATGTTGAAGTGCGTGCGGCAATGAAATATGCGTTCTCTACTTTGAAACTGGTTACGGAACCTGGAGGGGTGGTTGCTTTAGCGGCGGTGTTGTCTGGGAAGATACCAACCCAAGGTAAAACTATTGGTATTGTTATAAGCGGAGGAAACGTCGATCCGCTATTGTTTTCAGATGTTGTCGTCTAAATTGGTAAGATAGCAGCGCTTTCAAGGAGTTGTGGTTCGTAGAAAACACAACTATCAAGATGGCAGTGGAAATACCTGTGTAGAAGGTTTTTACTGGGCGGAAGCTTTGTCCGCTGCCTAATTGAGTTACGTGGTTAGCAAGCGGCGGGTAACGACCCGCGACGCTTTTTAGATAGATTACTTGTTCCCAACGTTTTGTCACTCAGTGCGTTGCCGTAGTTATTCCGGCATTGAGTGCAGGGGCTCATGGTATTCACGATACGACCTTTCTTACTGTACTTTCTTATATAAGCGTGTGAAATTGTCACGTTAGCTTGGTGCAATTTTATAGTGTCGCCCAGCTTCTGGCGCAAGTTATTGACGGCGGCATCCTCGGCGCACATGTCGTTATCGGCTCGGCCCCAGCCTATAGCCTCTATGTTAAATTCGACGTCTACATACCTGGCGGCTACCCAGGGCCCGGCGTGGTCGCCGGTGGGCTTGCCATCTGGCCCGTGGGAGGGTTTGTTGGCCAAGGTGTAGGGAATCTGTTCCAGGGAATCTGTGGGGGCTTTGTTGCCGGGCGTGTCGTGGTTGCCGGAGCTAGGCCGGGTGGCAAAATAATGATGGTTGTGGCTGGTTATTAAATTGGTTTTTTTGCCATTAGGCGAGGGCGCGTCTTCGCTTTGCTTAAGCTGTAATATTTCAGCTTGGCCACCGCTGGTGGTGTGTATTTTATCACCGGCGGCGAGGTCTTTGGCCTGCACCCATGCGTCCGCCGCACGCTGAAAATAGTGTTCCTGGCTAACTAGCATCGAGGTTTTAATGGTGCCAATTGAATAGTCAATTTGAATCATATTCTTACCAGTACTTTACAATTTTGGGTCAGTTACAGGGCCGTCTCAAGCAGGGCATTAGCGGGGGTATTGTCCTGGTAGGAATTAAGGGTGGTGGATAACCTTAAAGCCAAAGTCTCAGGCTACAGCTGCACTCCTCAGCTCTCACCCTCTGGAGTTAATGCATTACCAGGCTCGGCTGCTAGCTTGGCTCTATCAGCCTTGCTGATGTATTTAGGCTTTGTTTTGGGGGCTAGTTTGGCCTTGGCCTTTTTCAAGCGAGCTCCAAAAATCTTCTCGGCTTTTTTACGACGGTTCATCTTTCTATGCTCGGGCTGGGTTCAGAGTGGGGATGCTGGATCTTACCAGCTTTAGCAGGCTGTTGAAAAACTATCTGCGTGGCTTCCGCTGCGCTTGCCGATACATAAATCAAAAATATGGTGATGAGTGTGAGCGATACGCAAAAGCGCTGGGGCATGATTGTATAGCGCTCCAGCTAACAGTTATCAACTGTATTTTTCAACCAACCGGCGTTTATAAAGCTTACCGTTTTCTAGCCGGGGAAGTTGGTCGATAAAGTGCAATTGCCTTGGCGCTTTAATGCGGGAGATCTTGTTTTTGCACCAGTCGATCAATTCCTGGGATAGCTCGTCATCGGTATTTATACCATCAGCAAGCTGCACCACGGCGCAAACTTCTTCGCCAAATTCTGCATTGGGTACTCCAAATACGGCGACGTCGGCGACCTTGTCGTTGATGATTAGGCAGTTCTCTATCTCTTGTGGGTAGATATTGACACCGCCACTGATGATCATAAAACTCTTTCTGTCGGTTAGGTATAAATAGCCCTCTTGGTCTAGGTAGCCGACATCGCCAACGGTGGCCCAGCCCGATGGATTGAAGGAGCCCTTGGTTTTGCCGGGCTCGCCGTAGTATTCAAAATTGGTGGCGTCACTTTCAAAATATATTTGGCCTATCTGGTCGTGTTCCAGCAGTTTATTGTCGTCATCGACAATATGAATTTTGCCGTAGGATGCCTTGCCAACCGAGCCCTTGTGCGCCAGCCAGTTTTGCGAATCGATGGCGGTGCTGCCAATCGCTTCTGAGGCGGCGTAGTATTCATAAATTACCTCGCCCCACCATGCAATCATTTGTTCTTTTACTTCAATCGGGCAGGGTGCAGCGGCGTGAACAGCAACTTTTAGTGAGCCAAGGTCGTAGCTTAGGCGCTGTGCTTCCGGCAGCTTGAGCATACGGATAAACATAATAGGCACCCACTGGCTATGGCTTACCTTATATTGCTCGATTTGGCTTAGGGCTTTTTCAGCATCAAATTTTTCCATTACCACCACGGTGCCGCCTTTATTCAGTACCATGTCGCACCAGCCAAGTGGCGCGGCGTGGTAAAGCGGGCCTGGTGATAGGTAGGTAGTGTCCTGGCTGATGCCAAAGGCTTGCGCCATGCTTTCCAGAACCGGGTGGAGGTCGTCAAGGCTAACGCCTTCTACCACACCGAGAATTCCCTTGGGGTGGCCGGTGGTTCCAGATGAGTACATCATTACCCAGCCACGTGCCTCATCGGTGATAGGGTGCTCAGCTTGCGCAGCAAGTTCTTTACCCCAATCAGCTAAGGAACCGCCACCCTCTAGGCAATAAAAATGATCCACTGCAGTGGTAAGCGATGTTAGCTGCTGCGCTAATGGGCGATATTTTTCAGAACAGACCAGTAGTTTGGAGTTTGAGTTTTCAATAATGTATTTGCATTCTTGCAACTGCAGGTGGGCATTTACCGGGGTAACTATGAGGCCTGCGCGCATGGCCCCTAAATATATTTCTAGAAATTCGCTGCGGTTTTCCATTATCAGCGAAATATGGTCACCAGTTTGCAGGCCAATTTTTCGTAGCAAGTGGGCAACTTGGTTGCTGCTGTTATCAAGCTGCTGGTAAGTGACAACTTTGCCGCTGCCGGGCATTATGATGGCGGCTTTATCTGGATTCTTGGCTGCTGTTTTGCTGATGTGGGGCATAATATACCTGTGCTACTGTTATGTTTCTTGAGCGGTTGATCCCAATGCAGAACGTGAATAGGATTTGCTAGTAATGAGCCCTGTCGTTACCGTTACGCTTTAGCCGGCAGACATCATTATTTTTTAACCGATACCTCGTTCTACATCTCGCCAATAGGGTGCGCGCAGTTCCTTTTTCAGCAGTTTTCCGGATGGGTTGCGAGGTAGCAGGTCAATTATTTTGAGCTGACGCGGAATTTTGTAGCCAGCAATTTTATCGCGACAAAATTCTACTATTTCATCAATGCTTAGGCTCTGCTCTGGTACTAGCACCACCACCGCCAGTAACGCTTCGCCAAACTTATCATCGGGTACGCCGATAACCGCGACATCGGCAACGCTTGGGTGCTTAACTAGGGCGTTTTCAACTTCGGTTGGGTAAATATTTTCACCGCCGCTAACCACCATATCTTTGATGCGGTCCTTCAAATAGAGATAACCGGCTTCATCCATATAACCGGCATCACCGGTATGTACCCAGCCATCGGTTAAGTTTTTGGCCGTCGCGTCTTCTAGGTTGAAGTAGCTCAACATATTAGAGCCAGACTTAATCCAAATTTCGCCTATCCCGCCTGGTGCTAGCTCTTTGCCGTCTTCATCCATAAGCTTGATGGCTGCGCCAATATTAGGGCGACCGCAGGAGCGCAATAAACCGGGCTGGTTTTGCAATGCCTTGCTGTGGTCGTTTTGCACCAAGATGGTAGCGAAGCCGGTGGTTTCGGTCATGCCATACAGTTGGCTAAAGTCGCATTTAAAAACGGCCATTGCTTGTTTTAATAAGGTTTCGGAAATGGGTGAAGCACCATAAGCTATTTGTTTTATGCGACTAAAATCACGGTTTTCAATGCCGGGAATTTGCAGGATAAACTGCATCATCGCCGGCACCATAAACATAGACTCAACCGGGTGGGCTTCAATATCGTCCAGAAATTTTATGGGGTCAAATGTCTCGTGAATAATCACCTGCTGGCCATTCATGAGGGTGCCGACCAGCGAGCCGCTACCGCCAATATGAAACATGGGTGCAATAATAATGGCGGCCGACCCGATATTGGGGCGATTGGCCGCTGCCATGGTACCCAGCATCATGGTGTTGATGAGGTTGCCCTGGGACAGCACAACGCCTTTGGGTTTGCCGGTGGTGCCACTGGTATACAGCTGCAAAAAGGGGGCGTCGCGGTCAATGTTCAGCTGTGGTGCGGTGGGCTCATATTGCAGCAGCCACTGCGACCAGTGCAGCTGATCTTCTGCTGCAGCGCTTACAATGTTTACGCCGGCGCCAAGGTGCGGCCGCAGTGCTTGCAGCTGCTCCAGTGCGCTGTCTAGCACCACCAGCAGTTTTGCCTCGGCATCATTGATGACATAGGCCAGCTCTGCCGGCGCCAAACGATAATTTAGGGGCACGGCAACGGCGCCAGTCTTACTGGCGGCAAACAGGCTAATGGCGTGTTCGATGCTATTTTCACCGAGTATGGCAATTCGTTGGCCGTCGCCAATGCCCAGGGCAAGCATGGCATTGGCCAGGCGATTGACCTGATTATCGAACTCGCTGTAACTAAGTTGTTTATCCCCCAGGCTAAGGCATTGCTGGTCTGGATAAGAGCGCGCATAAAACTCGGTAAAATGGTGAACTAGCATATGAACTTCCTCGATGTTTTATTTTAATTTCTATGAGGCTAACGTGTGGTATAGGCCGAGTTTATGTTCTTATACCTGGATAGTCGCGTCATTAACTGACTTTTTTCTGTACATTCTCTATCCCTGGTTGATTCATTTTGTCGGCGTCTTTAAAGAGCAACAGCCAAGCGTAAGCCTTGCTCAATGGCCCGTTTGGCGTCAATTTCGGTTGCCAGTTCGGCCCCGCCAATTAGGTGAACATTATTTCGGCTGGCGCTAAGTTCGGTGTAAAGTGCGTTGTCTGATTCTTGGCCGGCGCAGATAATAACGGCGTCAACCTGCAGTACTTTGACTTCGTCTTGGTGCACAATATGCAAGCCTTGATCATCAATGCGTTGGTATTGAACACCGGTCATCATTTTTACGCCTTTGCGCTCCAGGCTAATTCTATGGGCCCAGCCCGTTGTTAAGCCCAGGCTTTTACCCAGCCGCGTGTCCTTGCGCTGTAGCAGGTGAATTTCACGGCCGCTGGTTTCAAACTGCGGCGTCATACCGGCCACACCGCCGCGCGGGTGATTGGCAAAATCGATACCCCATTCGCGCGCAAAAACATCGACGTCCAAGCTGGCCGAAACCCCGGCGTGGGCCAGCAGCTCGGCGACATCAAAGCCAATGCCGCCGGCGCCGATAATAGCCACGCGCTGGCCGATACGCTCCGGCGCTAAAATGGCTTGCTGGTAATTAAATACTTTGCTGTGGCCGATGCCTTCAATAGCGGGGGTGCGCGGTTTAATGCCGGTGGCTATGACCACTTCATCCCATTGCTGTAGCTCGTCAATGCCCACCCGGGTATTGAGGCGCAGGTCGATATTGTGCAGCTCAATCTGTCGGTTGTAGTAGCGCACCGTTTCGTGAAACTCTTCCTTGCCGGGAATGACCTTGGCCAGGTTAAAGTGACCACCGATAGCGGCGGCGGCTTCAAACAATGTTACCTGGTGGCCCCGCTGGGCAGCAGTAATAGCAAAGGACAAGCCGGCAGGGCCAGCGCCAACAACGGCAATGTGTTTGGCGTTGTTGGTCGCGGTGATTGAAATTTCTGTTTCATAACAGGCGCGTGGGTTCACCAGGCAGCTAACGCGCTGACCCGAAAAGGTGTGGTCCAGGCAGGCTTGGTTGCAGCCAATACAGGTATTGATCTCATCGCTACGTCCGCTTTTGGCTTTAGCCACAAACTCTGGGTCGGCCAGCAAAGGCCGGCCCAGAGAAACGATGTCGGCCCAGCCCTTGGCTAGAATATCTTCCGCTGTTTCTCCGGTATTGATACGGTTGCTGGTAATTAATGGAATGCTCAGTTCTTTGCGTAGGCGGCCAGTAACCGAGGCAAACGCAGCGCGGGGTACGCGGGTAGCAATAGTGGGGATACGGGCTTCATGCCAGGTAAAGTGGGTGCTGATGATGGTCGCACCGGCCTGTTCAATTTGCTTACCTAGGGTTACTACTTCTTCCCAGCTGCTGCCGTCTGCCATCATGTCCATGGCGGCAATACGGTAGATAAGTATGAATTCATTGCCCACGGCCTGGCGCACACGCTTGATTATTTCAATGGCAAAACGCATTCGGTTGGCGTAGCTGCCGCCCCATTGGTCGCTGCGCTGGTTGGTTTTTTCTAGCAGAAAAGTGCTGATCAGGTAGCCGGCCGAGCCGATAATTTCAACGCCATCATAACCAGCCTGCTGGGCCAGTTTGGCGCAATTGGCGAAATCGGCGATGGTGCGTTCGATATCCGCCGCGCTCATTTCTCTGGGGGCGATAGGGCTAAGGCGCGAGCGAATGCCCGAGGGGGAAACGGGGCTGGCGTTTCGTGCCAGCGCCCCAGGGTGCAGTATTTGCATGCACATTTTACAGTCCGGGTCGGCCGCTTTAACCGCTTGGGTAACCTGCCGATGTAGCGGAACCTGGTCTTCCCGATACAGCATCGAACTATCGGATTCTTCCAGCCCGGTGGCGCCGTTGCTGTCCGGGTTGGGGGCAATACCTCCGGTCATAATCATGCCAACACCGCCTTTGGCGCGCTCGGCGAAGTAGGCGGCCATTTTTTGATAACCGGCCTCGCCCATCTCTTCCAGGCCGGTGTGCATAGACCCCATCATGATGCGGTTTTTCAGCTGGGTGAAGCCCAGGTCAAGGGGCGCAAAAACGTGCGCAAAGGGAGGGTGGCTCATGCTGGTTTCCAAATCGGCTTATAATTATGAGCATGAGCTTACAAGGCCTAGGTCGGGGCCGCATTAAACTAGTTTAACTGGCGGCCAGCTAGCTCATATCCAGCAGCTAGCCGCTGCCATTTTCTGGATGCCGCTGTCGCAAACATGTGATTTCTCTTTGCTCATAAAGCTAATGACTTAGCCTATCGATTTTGGCAACAGGTCCAAGTGTTGCGCTGTGCTTGTGCAAAAACTAGCGTTCCTGAACAACTACTAGCGGCCACTTATTTTTCAGCAAGCCATAGTTTTTTATAGCGTGACAGGGCCACCGGCGTAATACCTAAATAGGAGGCGATCTGAAATTGCGGAATACGCTCGGCGTAGGAAGGGAAGTTACGATGAAATTGCAAAAAGCGCTCCTTGGCCGACAGGGTTAATAATTCGGCTTCACGGCGCTCGTTGCGCACCAGCATCATTTGGCAGCCAAAGTTGAACAGCTGTTGCCATACGGCGCTTTCTACCATATTGCTGTTGTTAGCATGAGGGATGGCAATAAGGCAGCAGGGCTCAATGGTTTCTATGCAATAGCGAGCGGGTTCATTGAGTATGAGGGCACTCAGGCTGCCGACAATATGGCCCTTATCGTAAAATGCCTTGTTGTGTTCCTTACCATCCAGCCCTAGGTAGTAGTACCGGATAAGGCCTTCCACCGCAAAGTAGTGGGTGCTTGAATGCTCCCCAATCTGCTGCAACACGTGTTTTTTGGGGACTTGCTGTACCGTGAGGTGGGCACGCATGGCTTCCCAATCAGTGGGGCTGATAGCGCATTGCGCACTAAGAGTGTCGAACATTTGTTGCAGTGCTGTATCAGGGGTCATTACGGCCGGTCGGTGGGCTGGGTTGGGCATCATAGCAGCTACACAGTTTTATACCGGGTTTCTAAGCCCGTGTTAAGCATCGGTTCTTTTGTTTTATTGTTCAAATTCAAGCACAGATAATGCCTTGATTCGGCTGTTAACTATATTTTTTGCTCTTGCCTTCATTGCTGTAGGCATAAAGCTGTGATTGATAAGGTCAGTGATCTTTTGTTGACTGCTCTTAATCATGTTCAAAAAAGTGACAATGGTTTTTTTCGGTAGCTCTAATCGCTGGCCCAGCTCAAGGAAGTCGACCGCGGTGTAATAGCCGTAGTAGTTATAGGCGTTGGTGAAAAATTCGTTGCCGTCTACCGGGTCTTTGAGCAGGGCAATGGCCAAGAATCCTTGGCCGCTAATGTCATCGTTGAAAGCATCACAAAACAGGCAGTCATAGTTGGGGCTGAGCTTGTCATAGCTGTGGCTTTTGTTGTCGGGCAGTCGTTGCACGCTAATATTTTTTAGATGTAGGTCGTCGTTGCCAATCAGGTAGGAAAATATCACTCGACGAAGAAAGTCTAACACTACAGATTTTTTACCGCCGCTGACTTTGTCGATAAGCTTGCCGGCCTCTTCATAGCTTTTGCTGTACTTATCTTCGCTGGGTAAATCGAAGCATTGCAGCAGGTCTTCTTGGTGCAATTTATTGCCGTCACGCAAGCGGTCAAAGCGTTTGGTGAGGTAGGCCAACTCACCTTCTGAAAAGCTTACCAGAGCGCACTGTGCTGTTTCTATACCCAGTAGCTGGCTGACTTGCATCGCAGCATGTTCGTTCTCTGCGGCATGGGGGTAAGCCTCTGGGCTGGGTTTGAGTATGTATTCTCCCCCCTCCGCTGTCGCTACCAGTTGGTGTGTATCACTTTGTTTTAATGATAGCTTTTGTTGCACCCCGGAAATTGACATGCCTTGACTGTGTTGCGGGCTGGCCTGAAAAAATTCGCTGCGTGAAAAAGGTAGGCAGGGGTTTAGCTTGGTGCCGCCAAAGAGTTTTTTAAATTCGGTGTTGTGATAGCCCGGTTTGTTTGTTATTTGCTTAAGCTTTTTCAGGCTAATTTTGCAGTATTCACTACCCATTTTAATGCCTATTACTCATCTGTGTTATTGCTCGCTAGGAACGAGAGTTACCGCACCGACTAGATCTTTGCCGTTCATTAGTAGTAAACCAAAGCGGTCGCGCTCATCAATTTTTTGCGCACGGGATTGTAGTTTTCTAAGCCAGCCTTCAGATACCAAGTTTTCAAAAAAACCGGGCAGCCGGGTGCTTTCAAAAGAAGCTTCTTGCAGCGGCAAGGTGTAAGCAATAGGCGTACCTACGGCTATGTAATTTTGGTCATAGGTGAAGCGGAACCCGCTACTGGTTTCACTTAATGAGCCGGCAAACAAATCTTGGTAATAAACCTTGGCGGTTCGATAGGGGCTGTTAGCCATTTGTTAATCCTTCACCCGATCCATAGCTGCATACCTAGGGCACTGGCAACACCAGTAATACTATCTAGCCTGGCACTTGGGTGCCCCTGTTCAATTTTGTTTAGGGTGGCATAGGCAACACCGGAAAGGTCACATAGGTTTTTTAAGGTCAGCTTCTGGCGCTTGCGCTCCGCTCGTATTCGCTGCCCAACTTCTTCAATAGGCGAGAAGTTAGCGGCTCGCTCTGTCAGAACAGCCTGCCTTTGGGCGGTCTGAATCCGCAGTTGCAGCTCATCTAATAAGCTTTGGGTATCGATATCGCTGGCTAAATTCCCTGTTTTATTTTTCATCACGATAGTCTTTTATTTGATGGCTTCAGATTTTATATATTAATGCATATCATAATAGATTTGTATATGTGTAAATATACTATTTTATATAAATATAATCATTTTATATGTTTTAAGTATTATTGTGATTTAAAAGTATTTTATTACGTATAATTTTTAGTTTTATTGTCATTTTATATTTTAAATGATACGCGAGGAATCTTTCAGTGCTCAGGAGGGGGGGTGCAGGAGGGATAAATCACACCCCTAGCGTTGGTTTGGTAGCATCATTGGCATATATTGCCAGTGATGCTACTCTTTGAAAGATATCAATAGGGGTGATTTATGCCAACACGAAATGTTGTTTTAACCGACGAGCAAGCAGTATTTGTTGGCGAGCTTGTTACCTCTGGCCGCTACCAGAATGCGAGCGAGGTACTACGTGCAGGCTTGCGTCTATTGGCGGATCAAGTTGAACGTCGTCAAGCACAATTGAGTGATATACAAGCGGGCGTACTCGCTGGTTTTGATCAAGTAGAGCAAGGTGTGTTTGCGCAAGGTACTGGCGAAGAGGCAATCGAGCGAGCATTTAAGCACGCTGTAGAAAAACGTAGGTTATGAGAGTTTATCGCTTATCCCCTCAAGCGGAGCAAACATTAGCAGGTATCATTGGCTGGACGATAGATCATTTTGGTGTTGAACAGGCCATTAAATATAAAGATCAACTGATAAGTCGCTTGACCAGGCTAGCGGCAGGCGAGTTGCCGCAGGGCCGCCTATGCAGTGTCTTGTTAGCAGGAGCACGTAAAGCGCCTGACCTTCAATATTACCGCGAAGGTCGTCACTACATTGTTTTTCGCAATGCAGATGAGGGCCTTTGGGTAGTGGATTTTGTGCATGGCTGCCGTGATTTGGAAGCTGTAATTCAGAGCCTACCTAGCTTGCGCTAACACGATCGAGCTAAATCATCTAAACCCCAACCCCAACCCCAGACCAAAATGCATTGACCAGCGGGTTCTTCAGATTTTTCTTCAGGGTAAACAAGCCAACTTCATAGGGCTCCAGGGTGGGCTGCACTTTTAAGATTTGAATTCGGTCTAGCAAGGGGCTGTTATCTAAAACAATTTTTGGCACCACGCCAATACCTAAACCCAAGCTCACCATGCTTACAATCGCTTCGTTACCGCTAACCTGGGCGTAGATGCGCGGGCTAATGCCCTGCTGGCGAAACCATGAATCAATGCGTTTACGGGCGAGACCGCCGTCGGCCAAGATCATTGGCACCTGGGCCCATTGTTTGGCTGTAGCAGGCGGGCTGGTGGGGACATCGGGCTCGCTGCTTTCTAGGGGGGCGATAAACAGCAGCGGTGAGGTGGTAATGGGTTTAAAGGCCAAGCCTCGGGCCAGTGTTCTCGGCTTGGCGGCTATGGCTAGCTCTTCTTCACCGGCCAGAATGCGGGCAATGGCGTGGTCTGGGTTGCCGGTGTGCAGTTTGATGTCGATTTCTGGGTGGTCACGGCGAAAGCGGTTAAGCAGCTCAAACAAGATGCTGTAGCTGGCGGTAACAGAGCAATATAGGCTGATTTCGCCGTGCAGCTGATCGGCCTTATCCGCCAGCTGGTGGCGAATTAAGTCCCATTGGGTAATGGCTTCGCGCGCGTACTGCTGGAATTTTTGCCCCTCAGCGGTGAGCGCAACGGTGCGGTTGTCGCGGTTAAACAACAGCGCGTTCACGTCTTCTTCTAGTTGCCTAATATTGCGGGACAGAGCAGAAAGGCTGATATTACAGGCGTCGCTGGCGCGGCCAAAGTGCAGCGTTTCGGCTAGGGCTAAAAAGTGTGTCAGGGTACGAATATTCATAAGTCTATTGCTGGCTGATAGAGTCGAGGGTGTATCGTTGCATTATATGGCACATAACGTTGTGTTTATATCAATTTACGAAAGGTGGCTTCTTCTATACAGTAGGCCTCCTGAAATTTAGGCCCGTACGCAAAGGACTCGCGTGGTGCCGCAGTAAGCTCCCCATTCTTTATTATTGAGATGCACATTATGTCTAACAACTATTTTAATACCCTGCCTCTGCGTGAGCAGCTAGAGCAATTGGCTAAATGCCGCTTTATGCATATTTCTGAGTTCCCAGATGGTGTTGATGCCCTCAAGGGTAAGAAAATTGTTGTTATCGGCTGCGGTGCTCAGGGTTTGGCCCAGGGCATGAACCTGCGTGACAGCGGCTGTGATGTTTCTTACACCCTGCGTCAGGCTGCCATTGACGAGAAGCGCCAGTCTTGGAAGAGCGCTACTGAAAATGGTTTCACCGTGGGCACCTACGATGAATTGATTCCGACCGCTGATGTGGTTCTGAACCTGACCCCAGACAAGCAGCACACCGCTGTAGTTAACGCCATTATGCCGCTGATGAAGCAAGACGCTTGCTTGTCTTATTCTCACGGTTTCAACATCGTTGAAGAAGGCATGAAGATCCGTGAAGACTTAACCGTAATCATGGTTGCACCTAAGTGCCCAGGTTCTGAAGTACGGAACGAATATGTTCGTGGTTTTGGTGTGCCAACGCTGATTGCAGTACACGAAGATAACGATCCTAAAGGTGAAGGTCTGGCTCTGGCCAAGGCTTACGCTGTGGGTACGGGTGGTCACAAGGCTGGCGTACTGATGTCTTCCTTTATTGCCGAAGTTAAGTCTGACTTGATGGGCGAGCAAACCATTCTATGTGGCATGCTGCAAACCGGTTCGTTGTTGTGCTTTGATAAAATGATTGAAGACGGCATCGACGCGGGTTACGCCTCCAAGCTGATCCAGTACGGTTGGGAAACCATCACCGAAGCGCTTAAGTACGGCGGCGTAACCAATATGCTGGACCGCTTATCTAACCCAGCCAAGATCAAATGTTTCGATTTGGCCGACGAGCTGAAGCAAATCATGCGCCCGTTATACAACAAGCACCAGGATGACATCATCAACGGTACCTTCTCCCGCGTAATGATGGAAGATTGGGCCAACGACGACGTTAACTTATTGGGCTGGCGCGCTGAAACTGCCGAGACTGCATTCGAGAAAACGCCAGCGGGCGATGTTGAAATTACTGAGCAAGAGTACTTCGATAAAGGCATTCTGATGGTGGCCATGGTTAAAGCCGGTGTTGAACTGGCTTTCGAAACTATGACCGCTGCCGGCATTGTTGCTGATTCTGCTTACTACGAGTCACTACACGAAACGCCTTTAATCGCTAACACCATCGCTCGTAAGAAGTTGTACGAGATGAACGCCACTATCTCTGATACAGCTGAGTACGGTTGTTACTTGTATAACCATGCCTGCATACCGTTGTTGGCAGACTTTATGAAGAACATCAAAACCGACGTAATTGGTAAAGGCCTAGAGTTAGATGACCTGGGGGTGGATAACGCGCGCTTGATCGAAGTGAACGAAGAGCTACGCGCTCACCCGGTTGAAGCCATTGGTGCAACCTTGCGCGGACACATGTCCGACATGAAAAAGATTGTTTAATACTGGCTATTCAGTTCACGCCCGATAGGCTCCATAACTGCGTTGAAAAATGATCATTTACACTTGTAAACTCACATTTCTCGCCTTGTTCTGAAGCCTATCGAGCGCAACCTGAATAGCCAGAGCAAGAATTAGGTAGTTACTGATTCTTTGCTAAAACTATCGACGCGCTTATCCACAATGGATGAGCCATAAAAAGGCTGGGTTACTGTTCTTGAGAATGGTAGCCCGGCCTTTTTTGAATATTCCTATACTCGTTTTACCCAATCGGATTGAATCTTGATGAAAACCCTCGGCACCATTTCCCTGACCGATCTCAGCGTTAACTTTGATGATCGCTTTGAGCTGCGCAACATCAACTGGACCATCACGCCCGATCAGCATTGGGTGGTTACGGGCGCCAATGGCGCTGGCAAGTCAGCCTTGGCGGCGGTGCTGGCCAGCATGGGCGCCATTACTTCTGGCGCGATTACAGGCTTACCGGCGCGGGTAGGTTTGGTGTCGTTTGAACAGCAGGCGGCGCTGATTGAGACGGAGCGTAAAAAAGATGATGCCGATATTATGGATGTTATCAGCGCCGGCACCCCGGTTAGCGAAATTTTATTTGCAGGCTGCCAAGATATAGCACTGGCCCAAGAATTGGCCGCTAAGTTTGATATTACAAAGCTACTCGACCGATCCTTCCGTAAACTGTCTACCGGTGAATCACGTAAAGTTATGATTATTCGGGCACTGGCCAGCAAACCGGATTTATTGGTGCTTGATGAGCCCTTCGACGGGCTTGATGTGAACACCCTGGCCATGCTGCAGCAGTACCTGCTGGGTATTATCGCCACCACCCCGATAGTGATGGTGCTAAACCGTTTTGATGAATTCCCGGACTTTATCACCGACATCGCCTATGTGGATAAAGGCCAGTTGCAGCATCGGGTGAGTCGCAATGATGAGGGCGGATTTGCCGAGCTGTACAAACTGCTGCACCTTAAAACCACCGACCTGGTGGTACCCGAAGCCGACCCAGATACGGCAATGCCGACATTAAAAGCCGGTGAGCCCCTGGTGCGTTTAACCGACCTCACCATTGCCTATGACGGCAACACAATTATCGACAAGCTCAACTGGACCATCGAGGCCAACCAGCATTGGCAACTTAGCGGGCCTAACGGCAGTGGCAAAACCGGGCTGCTGTCCATCATCAATGGCGACCACCCGCAGTGTTATGTGAACGATGTTTTTGTATTTGGTTTTCAGCGCGGTTCTGGCGAAAGTATCTGGCAAATTAAACAATTTATTGGCTATGTATCCACGTCCTTGCAATGGGAATACAAAGGCACTACCGGCCTGCGAAACGTCATTCTTTCTGGCTTTTACGATAGCATTGGCCTTTACAGTAAATGTACCGAAAAGCAGAAAGCCATCGCCAATGAATGGCTGGCATTGCTGGGCATGAGTGAGCGTGGCGATGAGATATTTGGCAAGCTATCCTACGGCGACCAGCGCCTATTATTAATCGCCCGCGCCATGGTTAAACACCCACCGTTGTTGATTTTGGATGAGCCCTGCCTGGGCCTAGACGATATGAACCGGCAGCTGGTACTGGCACTGATCGAGAAAATTTGCGCCAGCACTGAAACATCGGTGCTCTATGTTAACCACCACCCGGAAGACCAAATTAACGGTATCGACCATTATATTGCGCTGGGGCAGTAGCCGGCGTTAATAGAGTGCCGAGCACTGGTCTTTAATTTTTAGTTTTCAGGTTCAGCCTCTAGGCCTTGGCAGCTTTATGTTTTGGCTTGTAGCCGGTAGTCAAAGGCGATATGTCGCTAAGGCCAGGCTAACGGTGCTTACATATTATTTTTCACCCTACCTGTCGTTTCGGACAGTTATTTTCCACTGAGCAAACCGCTACTATCAAGTAATCCATTTACTTAGTAATGCTAAAAATCGTTGCCTCGCCTAGCCTAGCAGTACAGTCCTGGGTGTAGCTGTCAGCGTATTTTGCTTTAGCCCCGTGATCTATAGGAGTTCTTTGTGTGAAAAAGCATGCATCTTTTAACTTTTTTTGGGTGGCGCTGCGCTTCTTGGCGATAAGCGTTAGTATTTTTTTGATGCAAACGACGTCTTTGTTTGCGGGAACAATTTCAGGGCGGTTTGAGTGCTATAGACCATGGGTTCCCGGCTATTGGGATGTTAAGGGCAGCCCTACTGGTAAATGGTCACCATTTCATAATACTAACAAATGGGAGTTTAAAGCGGTTCCAGGGTTCGACTACTTTCAAAAGAAAATAAATCCGCAAACTAATAAAAGAATATACTTAAAATGCAAAGCGAAGCATGGTTTCTTGCAGCGCGATATTGACGGGCTTAAGGATCAATGTGGTTATTACCGGAATGCTATTCCTGCGAAAAATTATGAGCCCGTTTGCAAGGTTGCTAGTTTGCACTATTTAAAATGGCACGGTAGCTGCGTGACTGCCCAAAACAGCAGGCCTAGTACAGCGCCTAGTCAATACGTTATTCCCTTTGGTGACTCGTCCTTTTGCCCCAGCGGTGGTGCTTTTAGGTATGTAAGCAAGGCACCTATTACGATTTCAAATGGAGAAAAATTAAATGGCTTGGCAGAAATTAAGCTTAGTTGCCCAGCAGGAGAAAAGTACACTGTAAAAATTAAAAACAACCAGCAGCAAGCCGTAAAAAATAGCGGGATGGTGGTTTTTTCGGTGCCGGATAATACCTCAAAAATGTTTTTTAGCGCCTCACTTAAACCTACTCAGGCGGTCACTCCATTTTTAAGTGAGCATCTTGGTTTTATGATCAATGATCGCGTTGCTAGCGTCGCTAACAGCCATTTATATTACCCTGCCAGTGGACCGGCCCCGGATATTGGCCGTACCGCTTATTCGATTACACCACAAACAGGCTATCCCGTTATCTTTCAAGAGCGTTGGGAGCCAGAAATTTTTCCGCAATTCGTTCATTTTGGTGTGAGCTTGAATATGATCCCAAACGCGGGCATAACGCCTACGGTGGCTGGGGGCATGCGTAAAGTAGTTGCGCGTTTTGGCGGCACTACTGGTTCAAGCCCTCGTACCGAGGTGGCGGCGGCTAAAATTGAATATTGCGCCAAACTGAAAATGACGAAAAGTAAGGGCGCTAAACTTAAGCACAGGCGAGTATTGCAAAGTATGTAGGCTATATAAAGAGTCTTCAACAGCACGAACACAGTGGCTTGAGTGCAAGGCTCGGCCGCTTTTGAATCTATCTCGCCTAGCAGATTAACCACAGCAGCCCTATAGAAAGCCCCCGTTGAAATGGGGCCTCAGTCCAAATACTTTATGGCAGCAGGGATACCAAGGCACGACCATTCTGCTCTTGGTAATTTCAGCCCAGAAACATATAATCGGCCCCTTCAAATTTACAACCTTATGGGTGAGCCAATGTCCTCCGGCAAGAAAACAATCGACCAGGTTCTCGCGGAACAGCGTGAATACAATGCCAAGCGTGCCACCGGTTACCGGGAGCGAGCCTTAAAGCTATTTCCTTGGACTTGCGGGCGCTGTGCCCGTGACTTTGAACGTCCCAATTTATCTGAGTTGACGGTTCACCATGTGGATCACAACCATGGCAATAATCCCTCAGATGGCAGTAATTGGGAGCTGTTGTGCATTTATTGCCACGATGAAGAGCACACCAAGTATGAAAACTTAGTACGTTATGGCAGCACCACTGAAACCGAGGTAAAGCCCGCCACTTTTAACCCCTTTGCCGACCTAAAGGCGAAAATGGAAAGTGGTGCCAAGTGATAGGCTCGAGCTGTAATTGGCCAATGAGCCGAATAAGAATGTTATTCGGCTCATTGGCGCAAATCGCCTGCCGATTAAATCGATTTTCTACTTATACGCAGTTTTAATCTGGCCATAAAACGCATCCGCTCGTTCCACTTCGGCCTTAGTCAACAGCGAAATTACCGGTATTAGCACAAATGGCACAATGGTGGTTAGGTAGGCCGGGGCCGGGCCGGCATCAAACCAGGAGTTGCAAGCCCAGGCCGCAATGCCGGTGCCATAGCCCAGAGCCATGCCCCAGAAAACCGCCTGTTCGGTAGTGCGGCGCCAATATATAACGTAGGAAATGGCAATGGCCGGGGGCACTACCATGGCAAAACCGATGAGCAATACCTGCATAACGGAAGAAAAATCGGCTAGGTAGGCGATCACTGCGGCCACGCCGCCGTAGATAACGGCGGTTAAACGGTAGGCTTTGACCTTGCGGGACGAGTCCATTTTATCGGACTGAGGTAGCCAATCATTCACTACCATGGTGGCGCCACCCAGTAAGATGGGGCTGGCGGATGAAATCAGCGCGGCCAAAATTGCCGCAACCGCCAAGCCGCCCAATATCACCCCGGTGTCGTTGGCCAGCAAGGTTATGCTGCTAAAACCTTTAAGACCGGCATCGGCACCATATTTAGCCACTGCTTCTATACCTATCAGTCCGGCCAAGAACGGCATGCTGGCACCCAATACTCCGGCCAGCAGAAAGGCCGGCACCAACATTTTTTCAGTCCGTGCCGATGAGGCGAAGCTGGCATAAACACTGGCCGCGGGGGTATGAATAATGGCCGAGAAACCTAGCGCTATGATCGGCAGCCAACCCATGCCGGTCAGGCTCCACCAGCTGTCACTGTCTTTGCCGGCAGCGGCCAGTGCGAGGTCGGCTTTATCGACCACCGCGCTCCAGCCGCCCAGGTTATTCATGGCCAGCAGGCCAATTGTGGCTAGGGTTAAGACGATCATCGCGCAGTGAATTACATTGGTCAGCGAGGCGCCCTTAATGCCGGAAGCGGCGGTGTAGCTGATAATGACCACGGCACCAATGAGAATGCCTAGGCCTAGCGGCATGCCGGTTATGCTGGAAAGAATTAAACCAATCACATAGGGTTCCAGCACGCTAACAATAAAGTATTCGGTTTGAATGCAAAAGCTGCTCAGCACCCGCGAGCGGCGTGAGCCGAAACGGCGAATAAAAATTTCACCGGTGGTTTTTAATTTTAAGCGGCGGTAGGGGACAATAAACAAAAAGGCCATGACCACGAAGGCTAAAAAAGTGGAGATGCCGTACCACAGGTTCCAGATACCGGTGTTCATCACATCGCTGGCGACACCATATAGGCCGACGCCGCCAATACGGGTGCCCGCTACGCCGGCAATAATCAGCAACATGCCCATGCCGCCACCGCCGGTAGCCCAGTCGTCCGAGCTGTTGTTGGTCCGAGACAGGGAGATACCTATCAAGGTTACCAGAACCAGATATCCAATAACGATGCTAATGGTCATGGCTTGTCACCTTTTTTATGATTGTTTGTAAGCCACCTTTGTCAGCAACAATGGCTGGCGCTATTTTTATGCTGGCTAATCTACAGGGTCATCTATGTATCTTCAAGATATATATCTACATCGTTGAGCAATACGACCTAGTTACCCGTTAGCAATAATGTTTAAGCCCTAGCCGGCGATACCTAGCCCGGGCGCTGTGGTAATATCTGCCCAGAAAGTTGCTTTTATACCTATAAGGGCAGTAGTCATTCTTTTTAATTCTTCAGGTGGTTCACAGTGGCAGCAAACTCGGGTAAACGAAGAACACGGACGGCCTTCGCAGTGCTTGGTTTTTTGGCCAAGGGCCCGCAATCGGGTTATGAAATTAAACAGAGTATTGAAGAGCATGCCGGTCACTTTTGGAATGAAAGCTTTGGCCAAATCTACCCGATTCTGAAAAAGCTTACCGAAGATGCCTTGATTGAAAAAATCGACACTGAGGCGACCAGCAAGCGTTCCCGTCAACGCTATAGTATTACCGATTTGGGCTTGGCAGAACTGCAAGCTTGGATTAACGAGCCGGTTGAATTTTCAGTGATTCGTAGCGAGTTGCTGTTGAAATTGTTTCTGGGCATGCATGTCGATATGGGTACCAATTTGCTGCATATTGAAGATTATAAAAGCACCGTGCTCAGAAACCATAAACGCCTAGTAAAGCAAAAAGAGGTTTTAGTGGCCGAGTTGGGAGAAGATAGCCCCGAGGCAGTGTTTAAGGTAGCGACCCTAGATTGGGGTATTGAAGCGGCTGAGATGGCCTTGGCCTGGGTCAAAAAAACCAAGAAAAAATTGGAAGCTGTGGCGGCCAATTGATGGCTATCTGCCAGCGCTTATTGTGCTGGCCTTTTTTCAGCTAACTAATGTTAGTCGATAACAGGCAATTACTTTGCTGCCTTAACTGCAAAAATTTTATTTTTGCAGTAGCCGATCAATTCCTGGCTAGTTCCTCGTTAATGCCTATACCCATTAAGATGTACTAGAGCACAGCCGTCGCCGCCAGCGGTTGGTAGGCCCGATGTATTGGAGTCGGTTTTGGTTTTGTTTGGTCCGTCGCAGTATTCCAAATTTCGTCTTAGAGATTGTTTTCGTAGCTCGCTCTAAATGCTAAAAGGCAGCGAGAAACTCCTAGCTCAGGGCTTGCTCGCCGCCGAAGGGGGGCATGGTTAAGCCCTGTCGCTGTTCGCGGGTGAAGTTATCGCCGCTTGGTTGACGATGATTTTATCCGGATCAAAGCTGGCATCAATCGCAGCGAATGATGCTCTCATCGCAGCGCGGCCTTTGGTTTGAGTTTTCTCGAGAAAAGCAGGGTCCTGGCGACAACGGGCCTCTCGGCGAGCGATAATCGGTTTCATTATTTTCAAGTAATGCTTGTAGTTGGTTTGAGGAATGTCGAGATCAATCAGGTACTGTTTGGGTAGCAGTCCGGCGACAGTGCCGTGGTATAGCCGCGATTGAAGGGAAGTATGTCGGCCGTTCTTGCGTCCGAAGGTCTCGAGTAAACTTTTGGCCAATAGCTTCGAATCTGCGTCAGCAGGAGGAAAAACCATCCGTAAGGCGCAGTAAATTTTGTAACATTCGTCAAGATCTTGTGGCAGCAACTCTTCAGGCACGCCCTGTAAATAGCCGACATAATTCCACAATGTCATCATTGCGAATTGTTCGTCGCGTGTCAGCGAGTGACCCAGCTTGTTTTGGCTTAGCACCGATGGCACCCAAAATCCCATCGATGTACTGAGCGTATCCATGATCGATACCGGCTGCCCCCAAAGGTCAGCACGCCAGTGTGGTGATCGGGCAAGCCCGCCGCGCACATAAGCGTGCACCTTTCTGACTTTTACGGCAGATTTATAGCCGTCGCTGAACCGGCCCATTCCCTTGGCGTCGCAAACGTCAAATATAAACTTTGCCGTCTCAGCGATACGCCTAGGGGTCGCCGTGGTCAGCGAGCTCGTTGCGCAGAGGGTCTTTGCCACGGCGCTGTTACGGTAACCAGCCAACAGCCCCAGCGTGCCTGAGGACAACTGGCCTACCTGCCCAAGCCGGAAATGAATTTTACCGGCCTCTGCCATAACAGCTTCATCGGCCCAGGAGGGGCGCGTGTCAACAGCTTCAAAGAATGCTGTCAGTGAGTCGTGCGGGGACGAAACTGCCGCTATGCCTTGATCAAGAGCAAGCTCAAAGTCCTGCTTGCGGCCTTTATCCTCTTGTTCCGAGCGAGCCAAGTTAATCGCCAGCGTGTCTTCCGCCAACAGAGCGTCCAGCAATCTGCTAAAGATCGGGTCGTCGCTTTTTGGAACTTCGATTCCGAGCGATGGTGCGATAAAGTCGGTTATATCGGTGCCGGCCACAATTTTATCAGGCCAACGTGTCGGGATTACCTTAGGCTTCATGTTTATTGCTCCTCAAATTTCAAAACGTCGAATTTTTTGTGAATGTGTGCTCCGCAGAGCCTCAACCAAATGCGCTGGCTGGCAACGTTACTTTCTAGGTGCTTTGCTCGCGTTTTCACGCAGCAATAATGATCTGGTCGAGTATCGCTTCGGGATTGTTGTGCTTGCTCCGTGCCGGTGACGGCGAGACCGACCGGGTGGTGGTTGGTGTGGCCAGGCCCCGGCTGAGCTTGTGCTGCGCCCTAGTCAATTGTCTGCTAGGCACTGTTATCGGATCACTACCGTTTTAGATGGACTCACTATATAGGTCGGGTTTTGGTCCGAATATTAAAATAAAAGCACTTGGCCTAAGTGTTCCTTATGTTGGCCTAACATCCGAAGGATCCGGCAGCGTAAGTCTCTATAATTGAAAAATGTATAGTTCACCAAACAAGCGGATCAAACGACTATGTAGGCTAAAGTCGCCTAAATTTCAGCATTCATAATCCATTATTCCCTGACCTCTTACTCTCAACGACAAGCCAAGGTTCACCCCGATGTTACTGATAGAATTCATTAAGTTTCACGCCCAGGCTCGGCCTGATAGCCCCATGCTGATCCAGGAAGAAAAGACACTCTCGTTCATTCAGTCCTTGGAGCGAGCCCGTGGCATTGCCGGCTGGTTGCAACAGCAGGGGATAGTCAAGGGCGACCGGGTGGCGATACTCGGTGAGAACAGTATCGACCACGTTCTTCTGTTAATGGGTGCAAGCTATATCGGCGCCGTCTTTGTGCCGCTCAATTACCGCCTGGCCGCCGCTGAACTGGCTGAAGTGGTTGCCGACGCAGGGACTAAACTGTTGCTGATTAGCGACCCTGGGATGGCTGCCTTGCAAGCCGAGCTGTTACCACTTCTGGCTCACAGCACGGCGGTTGTCCATGCTCTGGAGGATGTGACAGCCGGCTATGAGTCCATTGAACTTGATGACAGCGACACCCTGATCCAGCTTTATACCAGCGGTACGACAGGACGCGCCAAGGGCGTACAGATCAGCCACCGTAATGTGGAAGCACTGGCGGTGTCGAGTTGGATGATGTACCAGGCCAAGGCCGGCATCGGTACCACCGACCTGGTGGTGGCACCGCTGTTCCATATCGGTGGGCTGGGGTCGGTAGTCATTCCCATCATGGCGGGTGGTGCGGTGCTGCTGCACCGCCAGTTCGAGCCAGTGAAAATCGTCGACGACATCGAAACATATCGGGTCAATACCCTGTTCCTGGTGCCGGCGATGATTCAGGCGGTGCTGGCTAATGTGCCCGATGTTCGTCAGCGGAACTTCAGCTCGCTAAAACAAATGGCTTACGGGGCCGCGCCGATCAGCCCCAGCCTGCTGGAAGACGCCATCGAAGTCTTCGGCTGTAACTTCCTTCAGCTTTACGGCATGACCGAGACCACCGGCGCTGTAGTGGCCCTGTTACCGGCGGACCACCAGCGCGCCATGGCCGACCAGCCGGAGTTGTTGCAGAGCTGTGGTCGCGCCTTGGCCGGGGTGCAGATCAGGATCTGCGATGGTGATGGGAATGAGGTCCGCCGTGGGCACACCGGGGAAATCGTTATCCAATCCAATACCAATACCTGCGGCTACTGGCAACGCCCGGACGAGACCCAAAAGTCTATCCGGGCAGGCTGGGTATACACTGGAGATGCTGGCATCATGGATGATCAGGGCTACATCTATATCCGCGATCGTATCAAGGACATGGTGGTGACCGGGGGGGAGAACGTGTATCCGGGGGAAGTGGAAAAAGTCATCGCCGGTCATCCTGCGGTGCTGGAGGTTGCCGTCATCGGTGTGCCGGATGAGAAATATGGTGAGGCATTGTTGGCAGTCTGCACCTTGCACCCAGAGATGAAGTTGTCTGCTGAGCAGCTGCTTAAATACTGTCGGGATAAAATCGCCGGATATAAGATCCCCCGCCAGCTGCTGCGGGTGGCGGCCCTGCCTAGGAATCCTTCGGGAAAAGTGCTCAAGACCGTACTGCGTGAACCTTATTGGAAAGACCAGTCGCGACGGGTGTGAAAATTTGCCTGGCCCGCCGCTGAATGAGCATGGTGCAACACTTGCACGTGTTGCCAGCATCGATGACGCTAAGCCGTTGATGTTGTAAGTAAAGCAAAATCACATTTTTACTGCAGCGTCATCCAGAAAAGGGCAATAGCCATTTTCTGGATGTGAACTAGCGAGTGCTGCTATGCTATTGCCTTAAATAGACCAATGATTTTGGTCACTTTTATTCATAAAGTGCGCGATGAAGTACCTAACCACGGAAACGACAACGTGATATCGAAAGATCAGCAAACCTTCCTTGCCGCCGAGATCCCGCTAATTGCTCGTTTCATGGAGCAATGCAAAGTTCCACGTTCGCAGTGGTTGCTGGGAACGGGGTGGAAATCCGAAGACATTGATAAAGGCGTGGACCTGCTGACCTTTGATAAGCTAGATATAATTTTTAGAAATATTTTTAGATTATCGATAAGAGAAGATATAGGAATCCAGCTTGGTCTTTCTTTAAATATTTCTCGCTGGGGTGTTTTTGGTTTAGCAATGCTTTGCGCCAATAAATTATCTGAAGCGTTGCTGACAGCACAACGTAATTTGCCCATCGTCCACACTCGCTTTGAATTGAAAGGAGAAATAATCGACCAGAGCGCGCGGATGAGTTTTGTTCGAGAAACTCTGTTCCCATTTCCTGCGAGCCAGGAATTCACCTATGAATTTGTTTTTGCGGCCTTAACACGCCAGATAAGTGACATACTGGGAGAACCATTCAAATTTGATAAAATTCAACTGCCCTATGATAGACCTGGTTATCATAGTATTTATAGCGAGCATCTCGCCCATAAGGTGGAGTTTAATAGTTCTACCGGAGGAGCCTGGTTTAGCAAAGATTTACTGGATAGGACGCCAAAATTTTCCAATCCAATTGCTTATCAACAAGCGATTGAAATGTGTGACAACGAAATGGCTCGCATAGATAGTCAGCGAAAAGGCAGCATTAACCTTTTGGTCAAGCATCAATTGGCTCGTGCTCCTTATGATATTCCTACGCTTGACGAGTTAGCCGGTCTGCTTGTTCTCAGCCCCAGAACCCTAAGGCGAAGGTTAAAAGATGCCGGGACAAGCTATAGGCAAATCATGCAAGATCATCAACAAGATATAGCCTTAAGAGAATTGGCTGAAAAAAGATACTCCTTGGCTCAAATCGCGGGAAACTGTGGCTTTAGGGATACCAAAGGTTTTCGAGAAGCATTCAAACGCTGGACTAATATGAGCCCCAGTGAATACCAAAAGCAATTTCCGTAACATAGGTTAAATAATTACCAACCTAAATTGGGCTCAACAAACTACCGCCATCGACGATCAAGGATGAACCATTCATAAAAGAACTGGCGTCACTGGCCAACAGCAATAACGGGCCATCGAGCTCGTGATAGTCGCCCAAGCGCTGCGGAACCAAGCGGCTTATGTAAGCTTTGCCTCTTTCAGTACTAAATTCCCCTTCATTAATAGGCGAAGCAAAATAGCCTGGGCATAGTGAATTAACCCTAATACCGGAGCGGCCCAGTTCCAGAGCCATGTTCTTGGTCAATTGGTCCAGTGCCACTTTAGAAACATTGTAAGCCGATGTCATCATGCCGGTGCAATGGCTGTAAATTGACCCAGTATTGATGACGACGCCAAAACCTTGGACTTTCATCCGGCGCGTTGCCTGGCGGGCAACTCGCCAGGCGCCTTTAAGATTTACCTCGAGCAGATAAGCCCAATCATCTTCCTCCTGGTCCAGAAACTTGCTTGGCGCGGTACTGATACCTGCATTGTTCACCAAGATATCCAAGCTTTCGACTTTGCTATCCAGCTGGTCGAAGGCGGCATTAACACTGTCCACGGAGGTCACGTCCATGGCAATGGCGAGAGCATCACCACCGGCATTGCGGATTCGAGTTACCAGGTCTTCCAGCTTATCAACCCGTCGGGCTGCGACCACGACTCGCGCGCCAGCGGCGGCCAGTAGCTGTGCAAAGTGCTCGCCCAGGCCGCTGGAAGCGCCTGATATCAGAGCCGTTTTGCCTGCTAAAGAAAACAGATTGTTCAGCTTCATTAATTTACCCCTCAAATGAAAATGGCCGCCACGCGGCCCTGCAAAAAACGTATTTTGGTTGGGTTATTAGCGGCGCCCCTTGCCCACTGCAACAGCGGGCAAGGTTTGCCAGTACCGGGCTTGGTGTAACCCCGGAAAGTGAATTACCAGTTACCGGGCCGTACGGTGAATTGTACTGACAGCTGACGCGGCGCTGATCGCGCTGCCTGTAGTGGTTCAAGCGGAAGTTGTGACCCAGCCGAGGGACCAAACACGGTGGGCGTGGCTTCATCGCTTAGGTTTTTAGCAATCAGGTCAATAGACCATGCATTATCTTCCGAGTACAAAGAAACACTGGCATTAAGCATCCAGTAATCGTCTATCATGGCCCTTGGCTCGTAATCGCCGTAGCCCAGGCCGTCCTGTTCATCCGTCCAAACCCCTAGAGCATGAAAGCGCATACCGAGCCCGTTACCTAAACTGATATCGTAAACGGCTCCCAGGGATAGGCCATATTTGGGCGACCACGATTTTGTGCTGCCTGCCAATTGAGTTTGGTCGAAGCTGCCATTTCCGCCTGTGTCGATATTACAGCCGCTAGCATCAACCTTCTCTTGCCAGTCGGAACAGGGAATGATTGCATCATCCCACACCACGTCGAGATAATTCACCGATGCGGTTAATAACAGACCGTCGACGGAGCTGGGTAAATAGGTGGCCTCTAGCTCCGCACCTTGAGAGGTCAGCTCCCCAGCGTTTAAAGTCCGGGTGGTCGACACGCTATCGACGATATCAATAGATGTAATTTGTAAGTCACTATATTGGTAGTAGAAGACAGTGCCATTTAAACGCAGACGGTTTTCCAGCCACTCGGTCTTGGCACCCAATTCGAAGCCCTCAACCAATTCCTCATTAAAGTCATTCTGGCCCGGAGTCAGTAGATAAGCTGGCAGGAAAGAGTTGCCCGCCGTGGTCGCGCCCGTATCATAGCCGCCTGCTTTGAAGCCCTCGCGATAAGAGGCAAACAGCAATGCATTGTCGTTGGGGCGATAGCTTAGGGTGGCTTCAGGGGAAAAATTATCGTAGGAGGTTTTGGGGTTTTTGACCCGAAAGTTCTCACCGGCAACACTGCCTTTCAGGGCAACGCCATTACCTAGCCACTGGCCTTGGTAGCGGCGGCTCTCGTCGGTATACCGACCGCCTAGAGAAAGTTCCAGGGTGTCGGTAAGCGCATACGCTAACTGGCCAAATACTGACCACGAGTCGGAGTCGATATTGACGGTGGAAGGCGCGAGAAAGTTCGGTATTGTGGCGAACCGCTCCACATAATATTCGGCTGTGGTTGTATACTTTCGCTCATCCGCGAAAACCCCAAACATCAGGGAAAGTTTGTCGAAGTCTGCACTTAAACGTAGCTCCTGGGAGATTGACTCGTTCTCTTGTCTCTGCCCATAGGTCAGCACCGAGGAGTGGTAATAGTTGTCAAAACGTTGGTTCTCAAAGTCGAAGTATCCAGTGACACCGTCCAGCTGCCAATCGTCTGATAATTGCCAGCTAAACTCAACCGAGCCGATCAGGGTATTAAACTCGTGGGAAGGCGCGGAATCGTATAACCCAATTACTCCGAGGTCCTGACTGAACAATGGGGCTTGTGACGGGTCGGCGATTGAGAAGCTATCATTCAGCTCACAATCCGAGTAGGCCGCTCTACCTAATAATGGAGAATCGTCACAGGCAGCCAGCTGCCAAGTGGTGACGGTACCTCCATCCCGCTGTGACCAGGTTAATTTGCTGGTCATTTCAAAGACGTCGGAAGGAGCCCAGTTCAATGTTCCCCGGGCGATAACTTCATCGTAGAACGTAGACCTATTATCTTTGACTCCCGGGTAGTTATTATTCCAATAGCCTTCGGTATCGGTATAGGAAATGGCCAGGCGAGCAGCGACAGAATCGCTGAGCGGTCCAGACACAATGGCGTGCCCGAATAGGGTTTCACCGGCGTCTTCATAGCCCAGCCGGAATTCAGAAAACAGCTCATCGGTTGGGCTCGCTGTTTTAATAACGATAATGCCTGCCGGGCTGTTTTTGCCAAAATATAAGGCCTGGGGACCTTTAAGAACTTCCACTTGCTCGACATCCAGCTGACCCAAACGCAGAGCCATGCCGTTGGAAAATTGAACGCCATCGATATTGATGGACACGGCTTGGTCGGTAGCGCCGTTCAACAGGGCACTACTGCTGCCGATACCGCGCAAGGTAATCAGTGGTGTGACGCCGCTACCGCTTTCGGAAATGTTAAGGTTGGGGATAATCGCAGCTAAGTCTTCTACGTTCGAGATGGCATTGGCCTCAAGCATATCTTTATTGAAGGCAGTGAGCACCACGGGAGTGTCCTGAGCCGATTCAATTCGCTTTCGGGCGGTGACAACAATCTCTTCAAGTGTCATTTCTGCATGGGTTAACGCTGCCTGGAACGGAGTGGCCAACAAAATTCCAAGAGTTATTGCGCCAAGCTTATGCTTGATGGGTTTATTCGCAGGACTACGGTGGTCAGGATGACTGAAAGTCATGGGGCGCATATTTATTCACCTTCATTATTTTATAGTTTTAATAGTGAGGCGTCCGACATGGACACCGTTTCACCAGGATGGATTTAGCTCGGCCTAAGAGCTTTTTTTTAATCAGCAAGTTGCTGGTGTATTCATGATTGAGGGCTTTGATTTCGGCCTCGATGATATGGCGACCTGTACCGGTCGCTCTATGGTTAGTCTCGCGAAAGGACTACCCGGTATCTGGCTTTACCGGACCGCAATCTATCAACCGCTTCATTAACCTGATCGAAGCGGAAATGTTCAGTGATAGGTTCAATGCCATGACGCTGAGCAAACTCAAGCATTCTTGATGTGGTTGCCGGACTTCCAGTTTGAGAGGCTGAGACAGATACCTGTTTGGTCGCCATAGCAATAATGGGCGGTAATTGTAAGGGTGTTGTCGTTAGGCCGACAAAATGAAGCCGGCCTTTCGGTGCTAGCAGACTCAGGTAAGCAGCCCAATTTAAATCAACGTTTACGGTAGAAATGATAAGATCAAAAGTACCATTTTTATGACTGAACGAAGCTTCATCACGAGAATTCATTACGCTAGTCGCACCGAGTTCCAGGGCCTCGGATTCTTTGCCTGGGCTCGATGTGAATGCCACAACTTCGCAGCCCCATGCGCGCGCAAATTGAATGGCCAAATGCCCCAGCCCACCGATTCCTACAACGCCTATACGAGCGGTAGGTTTTATCCCAAATTGAACCAGAGGGCTGTAAACAGTGACGCCTCCGCAGAGTAGGGGGCCAGCTGTTTTTGCGTTCATATCTTTGGGGAGAGGGATAGCGAAGTTGCCATTGACAATAATTTTATCGGCAAAGCCACCATGCCGCCCAATCATAGTCGGGGCAGCCTCGGGACATATATTATGGTCCCCTTCCATGCATTGAATGCAGCTCATGCAAGCACTTGAGTGCCAGCCAATGCCTACCTTATCCCCTGGCTTTAGGTGACTGACATTATCACCTAGTTGAGCGACAACTCCGGTGATTTCATGACCCGGCACTATCGGATACGGAGTCGCTCCCCATTCGTTGCCGATCATCGCCAGGTCACTGTGGCAAATTCCACAATGTTGGATAGATACTTCAACATCGTTAGCACCTAGAGTGGCCGGCTCATAGGTGAAAGATTTCAACTCGCCTGACGGATCAAGAGCTGCATAAGCGTTAACAGTCATGTGGGTAGTCCTTCTTAGAATTATTAGAATTAAGATGGCGTCACTATATCGTCAGGTTTTAGTTCAAAGACAATAATAAAAGCACTTGGCCTAAGCATTCCCAATATTGGCCTAATAGGGGGCGCAGCCGCGGCATGGATCATAAATTCAGGGAAATACAGAACGATCCCCCGAGCAGGAGAGGCGGACAAACGTTGAACTTATTTGTTTAGCAAGAATGTTCTATTGGAGGCGTTGTGAAAGATTTTGCCGGAATCGATATCAGTCTATTGGGCCGCAATGGCCGTTTGCTAATCGCGAGATTGATGGCACAGAAGTTATCGGTACTCCCTATTGAAATGGGTTGATTAAGGGCCGAGGAATTTAGTGCTGTATGAACAAGTGCCATCGGTTGAGCAAGATCCGATGACAATAAAAAAGCTTATGGATTCAACTTACATCACTGCCATTCAAAGCTGGCAATGATGTAAATTCGAATCATTTTTTAGTGCTTATATTCTTTCTATAACTACCGCAATACCCTGGCCTAGGCCGATGCACATGGTTGCTAGTGCGTAGCGACCGTTAGTACGCTCCAGCTGGCGCAGGGCGGTTAGTACAATACGCGCACCACTGGCACCTAACGGGTGGCCAACGGCAATAGCGCCGCCGTTAGGATTAACGCGCGGGTCATTAAAGTCGATGCCTAGCTCCTTCATGCAACCCAGTGCTTGTACCGCGAAGGCCTCATTAAATTCCATTACATCCATATCGGCCAAGCTAAGGCCGGCACGAGCCAGCGCTTTGCGGCTGGCGGGTACGGGCCCTAGCCCCATTACCCGTGGTGGCACACCGGCAATAGCGCCGCTGATGATGCGGCCACGGGGGGCGATGCCGGCTTTTTTACCCATGGCTTCGCTGCCGATAATAACCGCCGAAGCACCATCATTAATACCCGAGGCATTGCCAGCGGTAACCACACCACCTTCGAACAAAGGCCGCAATTTTTGTAGCCCCGCCAGTTCAGTTGCTGCTCGCGGGTGTTCATCGGCGTCAACAATTAATGCTGGCTTCTTGCGGCCTTGGGGCGCTGCTACCGGGATGATTTCATCTTTAAAAAATCCATCGGCGCGGGCGGCTTCATACTTGCTTTGTGAGGCGGCGGCAAAAATATCGCAGGCTTCGCGGTCAATGTTTAAATCGGCGGCGATATTGTCGGCGGTTTCAGGCATGGTATGACCACCAAACTGATCGACTATTTTGGGGTTGCTAAAGCGTGCCCCCATGGTGGTGTCGGCCAGCTCTTGGTTGCGGTCAAACGCGCCGTGGGCTTTGGATAAAACCAAAGGCGCGCGGCTCATTGATTCTACTCCGCCGGCGATAAATAAATCACCTTCGTCGGATTTAACGCAGCGGCTGGCGTCTAATATTGCCGCCAGGCTGGAGCCACATAAACGGTTTACCGTAAGGCCGCCAGTTTCAATTGGCAGGCCTGCTAGCAGCCCGGCAAAGCGGGCGACATTGCGACAGTCTTCACCGGCTTGGTTGGTATTGCCAGCAATGACATCTTCGATATCACTGGGGTTGAAGTTGTTGCGCTCAACCAAGGTTTTAATCACATGGGCGAGTAAATCGTCGGGGCGAATGGTTGATAAGGCGCCGCCGTGGCGGCCAAAGGCGGTGCGACCACCGTCGTAAATAAAAGCAGATGACATGGAGTGTGCTCCGTAGGAAATAATTAAATTTAGATAAAATCAATAATAATAGGCAGGTCTTCTAGGGCTGCCAGGGCCTGCGCTTGTTGCTCCGGCTGGGCCAGTGTGACCGCCGCGACTTGGCCTCGCTGTGGGTCTAGCCTGGCGATTACTTCGGCATTAATATTTAAGGGCGTCAACACCTTGGTAACTACAAACTCTGTTGCTTGGTTGCGCAGGGTTGGCTTAAACACCTTGCCGACTACGGTTAGAGGGATTTCAGCAATAATCTCAATTCTTTTCGGCACCGCGGCTCGCTCGGAAATGGTTGCTTGGCAGTGGGCCAGTAGCTCAGCTTCATCGACACGTTGATTTGGTTTCAGCGTGACATAGGCCACAGGAATTTCACCGGCGTAGGCATCTGGCTGGCCAATGGCAACGGCCATGGATATTGCCGGGTGCCGGCCTAGGGGCTCTTCAATCATTTCTGGGTCGATATTATGGCCGCCGCGAATAATTAAATCTTTGGCGCGGCCGGTCAGGGTTAAAAAACCTTGCTCATCAACAAAACCTAAATCGCCGGTATCAAACCAGTCGCCATCAACCCAAGCTTTGGCGTCATCTTTAGGGTCTAGGTAACCGGCAAACACATGGGGGCCTTTAATTAATACCGCACCGGTGTCGCCGGTCTCGCATTCTTTGCTTAATGTATTGCCATCGACATGGGCTATTTTCATTTCCATATAAGGCAGGCGCGTACCTACACTGGCGGCCGGGAAGGGATGTCCAGGCAGAGGGCGAGCGATTAAACAAGAAGACTCGGTCATGCCGTAGCCGCTGGTGACTGAGATCCCAAATTGCTGTTCAAAGGCGATTTTTACTTTTACCGGTAGGGCTGCGGCGCCACAGCCGGCTTCTTCCAGGCAGCTGATGTCACTGTCGCCCACGGGCACGTCTAACAACTTGGCCAATATGGTTGGCACCGCTGAAAAGGTTTTTACATTAAAGCGAGAAATATGGTGCCACCAATTTTTCACCACCGCAGGGTTGCGGAAACCATCGGGGCTCATGATGACAAGGTTGCTACCGGCGACCAGAAAAGCGATGCCGGCCGCGACCACGCCAAAAATGTGGAACAAGGGCAGGGCACATAAACTGGCGCGGCCGTGGTTGGTGGAAATTTTATCGGCGTAGAGCTGGGCGGTAAACGAAATATTAGAGTGGCTAAGCTGGGCCACTTTGGGGCTGGCAGTGGTGCCGCCGGTATGAAAATACGCGGCTAGCTCATCGCCTTTAATTATTCGCTTGCTGAGCAAACGATCAGCCGGCTGTAGCGCCATGGCCTGGCCGAAATTAATCACCTTGATATCAGTGCGTGCCAGTGTCGGTAGCTGCTCGCTGGGGCCAACCAGCAAAACTGTCTCTAGGCTGGCCACCCGGGCGGCAATAGTATCGACCTTATCCCAGATAACAGCAGTTGATGGGCCAACATTGGCATCCGGGGCAAGGCTGATCAATACCTTGGCCTGGGTTTTGTTCATGATTTCAATAATGTGTTCGGTGTCTAAAAACGGATTAATCGGGTTAACGATAGCGGCCGCTTGGCTGCCCCACAGGGCATAGTGGGTCTCGAGTAAGCTCGGCAGCAATACCGATACCGTATCGTTAGGCTTAATACCAAGGCTATGCAGCAGGTTGGCGGTTTGGTGAACCCGCTCGGTCAACTGCGCAAAGTTGACCGCCACAGCGGCTTCATCGCGCTCGCCGCTGGGCAAAAAAGATAACGCTGTTTGCTCGCCAAACTCCTGTCCGGCATGGGCTATAAGGGCATAGGTGCTATTACGAGGGAAGCGCTGTGCGAGGGGAGTCTGTTCGTATTGCTCAACTTCATTGAGTACAACGCGTGAAATGCTAGGGTTTTGGGTGGAATTATTAGTCATTAGGGCTGCCATTATTCGCTAATTTATTATTAATTTATATATCTTTAAGATATGTCACAGTAGCAGCTTCGGCCGGTGACTTCCAGCCATTGAGATTTTAGCTAAGCAATGCAGGCTAGCGATTAGGTGATGGTGTCAATAATGCGAGGGCGGCCCAGTTAGGCTAGAGGCCGGGCCTATTACTGAATAATAAGCAGTTTATGCCTCTGCTGATCGGCAATTTAAAACGGCCAAATTTATTGCGGCTCAGTGCTACTTGGATCGATCAAGGCACTAAGAGGATCTTCTGATTTATACAGTTCTTTAATAGAAAGCGACTGAATGCACAGGGAAAATAACTCGGACTGCGAATTGATATCCAGTTTTTGGTAAATATTTTTACGGTGTATTTTGACCGTGCTGGGAGAAATATTCAGCTTTGCCGCCAGTGATTTTGATGAATGGCCATGCAGTATGCACTGAATCACCTCTTGCTCTCTTTTAGTCAGGATGGAGGAGCCAAAGGCGTCAAAAATATTTTGATACGATTGCTTGGCTTGCGCCCCGGCTTGCAAGCCCGCGTCGGCGCGATGTTTGCACCAATGTTGCTGCAGCGCATAGATGATCATCGGAGCTATATCCGCCAGGGCAGCACTTTCTTGCGGGGTGAAACTGCCACCTAAGGCATTCATAAAAAAGTCGATATGGCCGTCATCGGTGTCGATAATAAAATCATATTCATCGGTGATGCCGACGGGCTTGATAAAGGCTTGGTAGTATTCGGTATCGTGATAACAGTCCGGTGCTATGTCTTTAAAGCGGTACAGCCCAGAGGCAGCCCCTTTGCTTAAAAAACTGTAGTGCGGGTCTAAGTGGTAGAGCCCACTCAAATACAAATCAATATATTTTTGGTAGTGGCTGGAAAAGCCGCCTTGATAAAGAAGGGTCACTTGTTTGCCGTCATAGAGCATGACGCCGGAACAGTCAAAGTTGACCACCGTGTGTAAACACTGAGTCAACGCCGGAAAAAACTCGGCCGACCCAGCTGTTTTCAGTAGGTCGACGAGTTGTTGATACCATGAATGGCTGCTGGTCATTGTTTGGTCTGGCTTGCCTGCTTACAGATGCCGGCCATAATATAACAAACTGGCTGATTGAGTCACCGCCTGTTGGTTTTGAGGCGGCTTAGGCTGGTTGGGGCTGCGCTAATTTTTCTGCGCCAAATGAACCGAGCTGGGCTGGTCGGCCAGAATGTGACCGGTTTTGCTGGCCCAGGCCCAATACAAGACCAATGATATGACAAACGTAGGCACGGTGGCGCCAATGGGGCTGGGATAGATATAGGTCAATAGCACGGAGCTAATAACGCCGATAGCCCAAATGCTGATGGCGGCAATATTAAAGCCACGCCAATACCAGTATTTGCCGCCTTGTGGGCGCAGTATGTCGTGATCATAAAAGCCTTGTTTGACAATGTAATAATCGACCATCATGATCGCGAAAACCGGGATAAATAAGCTGCCAACCAAGGTTAAGAAGGCGGTGAATTGATCCAGCATGGCCAGCCAGCTAGCGCCTAACAGCGAGACCGCGCCCAGAGTTAACGCAGTAGGTAGGAATTTTATTTTGCCGGCGGGCTGTAAATTGACAACGGAGGACACCATGCCATACATCACCATGGTGTTGGTGGCCATCACCGACAGGAAAATAACCAGTGCTAGGGGTACGCCAAAGGCGCTGACAATCACCACCGGGTCAAAACTGGCGATGCTATCGCCCTGTAAAACCATATAAGCAATTATGGTTGCACCCAGGCCCATGGTGAATACCGTGGATAAAATATAACCAATGCCGGAGCCAACAATGCCGGCCGTCTGCGATTTAGCGAAGCGATTAAATTCAGCGGATAACACCGTCCATGAAACCGCGGTGGCAATGACCACGTCGAGCACAATCATGGCGCTCCAGCCTTGTTCCTGGTCCGCAGGTAGGGCGATAAAATCGGCGACCGAATATTGGGAGAAAGCGAGATACAGGATATAGGCCATCACCGTTAAAATAATAAGCGCTAACCAAGGTTCTACTTTGGCAATACCAGCGTGGCCATAAATAGCCAACAGCACCACCAAAGCCTGACAGATAACCGAGAACAGTATTGGGTTTGAGTAGCCAGTGGCTTGTTCAACTAGGTAGTTAACGGTAACGCCCGCCAGCATGGCTTGGACCCAGCACCAGCCCATTAAAATCAGTACATTGGCGGCAGTGGTTAAGTAAGCACCGCGTAAGCCAAAGGCGCCTTTGCTTAATGACATAGTCGACAGGCCGGTGCGGGTGCCCATATTACCGACTAATACTAATACGCTGGCGCCGACTACCGTGCCCAGCAAGATCAGCCCCAGGGTCATGGTCCATGACAGCCCCGGCACAAATAGGGTGCCGGTTAACAATGTGGTAACCACAAGGTTGGCGGCCAGCCAAATAAGGCCGATACGCAGCGCCGATAAATTGCCTTTTAGCGGGCCGTGGCCCTCATGGGCGTTATCTGTCTGGCTACTATTTAAGTTGTTTGAGGCTAGGGCTTGGCGCTCGGGCATGGGCTTTTACTCTAAATTCAGTGAATAACTGGTGCTCTGCCCAGTAGATAATAACAACATCGTTTTAGTGCTGGCGGGGTCAGGCGATATTTATCGCCAGTGCTCTAACCGGCGAGCCATCACATTGGCTTAACGGCAAAGGGATAATTGAAATTAATGGCTGGGCAAAATCAATGGCGCCAAAATTGGCCAAGTTTTCGGCAATAATGCCTTCCGCCGCCGCAAACATATCATGGATAGGAAAAGAGGTACCGCCGGTTTTATCCAAGTTGATGGTATCAATGGCCACGCTGCGGATGCCATTTTCTAATAGATACTTGGCCCCCGCAACAGAAAGGTAGGGATGTTGGAAAAAATCATCGCTGCCTATTTTTTGATCCCAGCCGGTTTTGAACAAGACTATTTTATTGGGCTCGATGGCCGGAGCAAAAGGTAAAATATCCGCCAGGCTAATTTCTTCGTTATTGCCCTTGTGGCTCACATCAATAACCACACCGGTGCCGAAACAAAGTTTAAGATCAATATTATCCACTGTGCTGCCGGCCGAGTTAAAATGGTAGGGCGCATCAATGTGGGAGCCGGTTTGGGTACCGATATGCACATTGAACAGATTATAACCTTCATTTTCTATGGTGGTTGCGACGCTGATATGCGGTTTTGGGTCACCCGGGTAGATGGGGGTGTGGGCATTAAGCGGTAGGGAAAGATCAATTATTTTGTCGATGGGTAACATGGTCGTTAACATAGCCTACTTATTTAAATTCAACAGTGGCAGCGCTGGCAGCTTGAACAAAGCAGCCCGCTGCAACATAACAGTGCCGCCATTAAAACCTAGGGACGCTGCCGCTTGAATAGTCCCAAAGGGCTATAGCCGCCTGGCGCGTTTCACTTTGTCTCTGTTTAAGCTGTGCCGCCGAACCTGTTGTCATCAGCAGCCTAAAAAACAAGCACCTAGGGCTGAGTCTTTATCGTGCAGCCGCACCATATTTGCCCGCACCAGCCGCATAGCCCTTTGGGACTATAGTCTGGCCTGATTCGATATGTTTCGATAAGCCACCTTGATTTGTAATGCCAAACTTTGTAGAGCCAAACCATCTAGATATCTTTTAGCACCGTTTTCTACCCACAAAATTATAAGTGAAATGAGAAGAACTATGAGAGCACCATCATTAACATTGTTGTCCGCCGGTATAGCGCTGGCCGGTCTTTCAAATTCAGTATTTTCGGCATCCGACGCCAACTTCCAATTAGAGGAAGTAGTGGTAATGGCGCAAAAGCAGTTAGAGTCGCTGCAGGAAGCGCCCGTCACCGTGACGGTGTTGAACCAGGAGTCGATGGGTAATTATCAGCTTCGCAATGCCCAAGAATTAGCCGCGATGACGCCGAATATGCAAATGCTTGGCAGTAACGGTGATTCTCAGCTGGTGCTGGGTATGCGTGGTGTGACGCAATCCGACTACAGCCCCAATGGCACCGGTGCCATTGCCCTGTATGTTGATGAAGTCTATATGGGTGCAACCCCTTTAGCATCTGGGGTACAGCTGTTTGATATCGAGCGAGTTGAAATGCTCTTGGGCCCACAGGGAACTTTGTTTGGTAAAAATGCCACCGGTGGTGCTGTCAATATCCTGACCATTGCGCCTAACCTAGAAGAGAATGGCGGTTATCTAGGCCTAGGCTTGGGCAACTACCAGCACCAAAATATCAATGGTGCTTACAACGTGGTAATGAGTGATAAGTTGGCTGGCCGTATCGCCTTCACCCATACCAAGAACGATGGCTTTGTTGATAACAAATACCCCGGCGGTGAAAACCCCAGCCAGATCAATGAATCAGCGCTGCGGGCCTCCTTTTTGTACGAGGACGAAAGCTACACCGCCGTGCTGCGTTTACATAAAAGCCGCAGCCGTGCGGTGCACTCCAGTATCATGATGATCGAAGCCGATGATGGTGTGGCTAACGGCGGCGTGGGCATTGGTAATACCGGTTATAGCCGAGGTGATTTGGGCTTTCACGATGTCAGTTCCAATCGTACCGAGCAAAAAGAATTTGACCTGCAAGGGCTCAATTTGACGGTTAATTACGATCTGTCCGAGACCTATACGCTAACCTCGATTACTTCGTTTGATGACGCTGAATATTTTGTCCCCGAAGATGCCGACGGCAGCCCATGGCGTTTGCTGGAAGATGATTTCAGTGCAAAAACCCAGCAGTTTAGCCAAGACCTGCGCCTGACGGCCGATGATGGCGGCGACTTCCGCTATATGGTTGGGCTTTACTATAATACCGATACCACCGACGGTGAAACACGTTTTCGCTGGTTGGCCGACAGTGGTGACGGCTCTCAGCCGCTAGCCAATAATTGTGAAGACACTTTCTTTTTGGGCTGTTACTACGCCAACAGTTATAAGCAGACGCGTAAAACTTTGGCTGCGTATTTTCATTCCAGCTATCAAATTACCGATGCCTTGGGTTTGACCGCAGGCTTGCGTTATACCAAAGACACCACCAAGGTGAAGGACTATAACTCTTACTATGGTCAAGCTCAGAATAGCTTCGGTCAGGCCGCTGATGGCCCGGCACTGGGCAGCTTGGGTTTGGATGGTCGCAGTGAAACAATTAGCGACAGCAATGTCTCTGGCAAGCTGGGCCTGGACTGGTTTGTTAATGATGATGTGATGGTCTACGGCGCCTTTAGCACCGGTTATCGCGGCAGCGCCTTTAACGGATTTGCTTTCGACCCTTCGGAATTTTCCTCGGTGGCTCCCGAGAAGCTGACCTCCTGGGAAGTTGGTGTTAAAACAACCCTGCAGGACGGTCGTACTCGTTTAAACATAGCGGCTTTTCATTACAGCTATGAAAACCAGCAGTTCCTAATTTTTGATAACGGCCTGCAAACCTTGCTCAATGCCGGTGAGTCTGAAATCAAGGGTATGGAAATTCAGCTGACCACCCGAGCCACCGAGAAGTTATACATCAATGCTGGTATTGGTTTGCTCGACGCGCAATACCAAGAGATGAGCTACGCCGGTGCTGATTTGTCCGGTAATACCTTGCCATCTTCGCCTGATATGAACGCCAATCTATCGGTTGATTATGACCTGTGGCAGGGCGACGACGTTGCTATTGGTTTGCACTACGATGGCACCTATAACTCCAAGCAATACTTCGAACCCTTTAACGATAACCGTCTAGCGCAAGAGTCCTACGCGCTGCACAATGTTCGGGTTAATATTAGTTTGGCCGATGAAAGTCATCATGTCGGTGTATTTGTTAAAAACCTGACCGATAAGGAATATGTTACCTACTCGGTAGACTTGTCCGGTGACTGGAACGGCATGTTCTTCTTCCGTGGCGCACCACGTACTTTTGGGCTTGATTATAAGTTCAATTTCTAAGCTTCGTCTTTGAGCCTGCAGCGATTGCAGGCTCTGTTTTTCTATTCGCGGCCCATGGGTAATTTACGTTACAGTCGTTTTGTAACGTGAAATTGCTTCGTTGGGCTCGCACTTTGCCGCACGATATTTGACCTAAATCTAGGTTATTCATTACCGCTGATGCACTCGCCAGCCTAAATCAAAATTCTATCAAAACCACTCATGCCCGTTGGACAACCGCCCTAATTCCACCCCAGATAACCGATAATCGCTATTATTTTACCTTTTGGTTCAATTGCTTTTTATTGGTTTGCGACATATGCGGCAGTAAGTTGCTACAGGTGATAACGCCGATGTCCATAGTTTCTGCCCAGTCCTTGCTTGAAAATGAACGCTGGTATCGAAGCTTTTTAAGTAGGGATGGTTTGAATAAAAGGGGCGTGAGAGTCGGATTCAGGTAAATTACATTGGCTCGAATTTTAATAAGCTATCGATTCGGCAGTATCTCTCTTGAAGCGCGTCTTTGCGGCCTTCTAATTGCATGCGAGCTGTGCATTGAGAATTTTGTCGTTGTTTGCTTGACTGCCTCTCATTAATTTATCTGTCACCGTGGAATAATATCTCCATTACTGAATAGTAACAATTGGCCGATATGGTTTTAGTCAATATGTTAAAAAACAAAAAATAACAATACTTAAGGGGTTCTAGTGGCGAGGTTTGGGTGCACGCTCTGCTTTCTATTTTTTTCTAAATGGCTGAGTGCCAGTATTGATATTGCAGAGAATTTTGATTTTCTTGATGTTAGTCGACAATTGGCAATTTACGCGCCAGATCAGCAGGCTCCGGTTACTGAGGATACCGCTAGGTTGTTGTTTTCTTCCCCGCAGTTGTTCGCTTCCCACGCTAATGAATCGCTGCCGCTGGGCGATTCGCCTGGCGGCTACTGGATACGAGGTGCAATTCTGACGTCATCAGAACAGATAAAAACTGTCATTTTGACTTTGCGCTATCCTCACCTGGGAGATGCCAGTCTGTTTTTGCAACAGGCCGATGACGCCATCACGGTCAAACGTTTTTTACGTTCGTCTACTTCCAACAATCAATTGGTCGACACTGACCTGGCGTTCTCCATCCCTTTAAGCTCGGAGCCAACCCCATTTTTACTGCATGTTCGGCCGACAGGGGTGTCATATAACGTTTTTAATGTTCATGCGCTGGTACAAAGCCTGGAGAGTTACGACAGCGAAAAAATGGCGAAATTGAGCTTTCGAGGACTATTGATTGGCTTTATCGTCTCGTTGTTTTTTTACAATCTATTGCTGTACTTGTTGGTGGGCTACAAATCTTATTTTTATTATTGTGGCTATTTATTGGGCCTATTTGCGAGCACGTATAGCGGTACTGGGCTTGCTTATATTGGGCCTTATCCGCTGTCTATGTCGGTAACGGTGGCCATGTTAGCCATGGCTCCGGCGCTGGCCATTGTTTTTCTATTACAATTTGGTCGGCACATTTTACACTTGTATCAATACACTCCTAGGCTGGACCGGGTATATAAATTTCTGCAGGGATTGTGGTTGCTGTCTCTCCCGATCACCTTATTAGATTGGCCGTTTATCAACACCTGGCTGTTAACTGCTCAGGTTGGTTCGGTTATGTCAATTGGCGTCTTGTCCTATTTTTTACACCGCCGTTACAAGTTGACGGGTGCTTTGGTATATAGCGTGTCGCTTGCCTGCCTCGGCAGTGGCGCTATCTTACATCTCGGTTTAGAGGTGTTTTCATTTGAATCGGCACTTGGTTCGGAAGCCTATGCGAGTATTTATCGCTGGGTGGAAAATTATTTGTTTAATGTTTCTGCAATGGTTGAAATGATATTGCTTTCGGCGGTTTTGGCGTCATTTATTCGCCAAGCTGAAAAGGAAAAAGTAGCCGCGCAGGAAGAAAAATACATCCTGGTACAAGACTCTTTGTTGATGCGGGAGCAGTATTCGACTCAGCTGGAAACCGAAGTGCAGATAAGAACAGAAGAACTGAAACAGAAAAACCTTGAGCTAAAAGGACTACAGGAAGTTCGCGATCGCTTCTTTAACTATATTACTCATGAGTTTCGCTCGCCGCTGAATTTGATTCTTGGTCCGCTTAAAGATGCCAAAGAGGGACGGCATGGGGTTTTGAATGAATCGTTGCAGCAGTCGATAACACTGGCACAGAAACACGCTCAAAAAATGCTGGGGCTGGTTAATCATATGTTGGAATTAGCCAGCCTTAGACACAGCAGGGTGCAGTTATCTCTTGTCGAGGTTAATGTGAAGGCCTCACTCGACAACTTGCGCGCTCAGTTTTCCTTATTGTTGACAGAAAAAAATATAAGCTTGTCGGTTGACAGTCAAGTGACTGAGAAAATGACGGTTTGGTTTGATCAGCATTATTTCGATTCCATCTTTACCAACATATTGTCCAATGCTTGCCATCGTACGCCAACGAATGGTCGTATTAAGGTGAGCTATAGCGCCGACGTTGACTATGTTGAGGTCGCTATTTTTAATTCAGGTAGCTATATTCCGCCTGCGGTACAGGCTCATATTTTTGATCCTTTTTATACGCGGCGGGGTGCCGAGACAGCGCCTACGAATAGCTCAGGTATTGGTTTGGCGCAGGTGAAAGAATATCTGGATGTGCACAATGGCGCGATAATGGTTCACAGTTCACAGGAGCAAGGGACAACATTTACAGTCAGCCTCAAGTGTGACAATAGTGAACTTCAGGATGAGCTGATCACAGCGCAAAGGCTTGGTTTTGTTGATACACCGCCTATAGCGAGTAGCGGGAGTGAGGCGGATGGTGTTATCCATGAAAAAATTTAAGGGCCGGGTAAATACCGGGCCCGGCTCGAGGTACCTTAATATTAAGCCGAATCATAGTGCGGCACTAAGTTAGTGCAAAGTGTGCTTGTTTTTTATTGCCGATCCGTCATCAACTGATTCATACTGATTTGATCTACCCAATCATAGGCTTCCCCATGGCAACCCCCGTCAATATCCAGCAACCGCTAACCTTGCCTTGTGGCAGCACAATAAAAAACCGCATTGTAAAAAGTGCTATGACCGAAGGCGTGGCCGATAAAAACGACCACGCCACCGAGCGGCATCAAACCTTGTATGAAACCTGGTCTAAAGGTGGCGCGGGTATTTTAATGAGCGGCAATATCATGGTGGATAAACGCTACCTAGAGCGCGCCGGCAATGTCGTGGTTGAAGACGAGTCTGGGCTGGAGCAGCTACAGGCTTGGGCCTGCGCCACCCATAAAGGTGAAAGCCAGTTGTGGGCACAAATTAGTCACCCGGGGCGCCAATGCCCACGTATGGTGAATACCCAGCCGCTTTCGGCCAGTGATGTGCAACTGAATATGGTTGCTAACTTTGGCAAGCCCAGAGCCGCCAGCCTTGACGATATACAGGATGTTATACAACGTTTTGCTACTACCGCCAGCATACTTAAAAAAGCCGGCTTCGATGGGGTGGAAATTCACGGTGCCCATGGCTATTTTATCAGCCAATTTTTAAGCCCGGTCACCAATCAGCGCAGCGATCAATACGGCGGCAGTTTAGAGAATCGGGCGCGCCTACTGCTTGAGGTTATTGCCAGTGTACGGGCCGCCGTAGGCGATCAATTTCCTATCGGTCTTAAGCTCAACAGTTCCGACTTTCAAAAAGGCGGCTTTACCCTGGTTGAGTGTGTGCAGGTGGTGCAATGGTTGAATGACGCCGGTATCGATTTGTTAGAAATTTCTGGCGGTACTTATGAGCAGTTGGAGTTTATGAAAGAACAGAGCCAGCGCCAAAGCACCATCGAGCGCGAGGCGTTCTTTTTAGAATACGCCAAGTCTATTAAGGCCGTTGCCAAAATGCCGCTTATTGTTACCGGTGGCTTCCGTTCCCAGCAAGCAATGAACCAGGCCTTGGCCGAGGGTTTTATCGATGCCATCGGCGTAGCTCGGCCGTTTTGTTTGGACGAAAATTTCCCCAATAATTTCTTCGATGGCTCTTTGGCCGAGCTGCCCAGTGATGAAAGCGAACTGGTTATCGGCACCGGCTACTGGGGGCCAACCAGTTCATCTAAATCGATCCAGGCCTTAAATACCCAGGCCCAAGTGGGTTGGTACTATTACCAAATTGAACAGCTCGCTAAAGGCAATGTTCCCCGCCCAGATTACTCACCCAGAAAAGCCTTATTTTTTCACCTATGTAAAGATGCCGGACGAGCGATTCGGCGTAAGTTTTAACGTTAAAGCTTAATCGGTGCCTCTCTTAATACCAGCGGCACCGTCACTCTCTTATCCTCTTATCCTCTTATCCTCTTATCCTTTTTCTCTTACTCTGAAATCATTTGCTGCTTTCGCCTGCGCAGACCAATTAAAGCCGGTGCTAGTAGCATTTGCAGGCCGCCGTAGAGTAATAACGAAAACAGTACCATGTCGCCAATCGGGTCAACTTTGCCGATAACCGCTGGAAATAAAGAGGCTTTAAGCATAAAACCCAAATTAACATTGCGCACAATCACTTCCATATCAATAGCGGTGGCATCGGCGGACGATAAACCCAGTAGCCGGCAAACCAACCAGCTGGCCAAGGCCAATACCAAAATTAACAGAATGATCAGCAGTACATTGCTGTGGCCAAATGCTTCTATATCTAAGCGCCCTGACTGAGACGAGCCAACTACGATCATTACTATGCCGAACAGCGATGCCCGTACACACCATTTGGAAAATTGTGCGGCGATGCCGGGTAATACGCGTAGCAAAAACATACCCATTACCAGGGGTAGCAATAGCGTTAGGGCAATCTCTTGCATGATCTGTCCGCGCGGCATGACAAAATTATCCGGCATATATTGGGATATCAATACTTCAAGGATTAACGGTGTGGTGGCTAGGCAGGCCAAGGTTGTTAAGGCGGTAATGGTGATGGATAAGGGCACATTGCCGCGAGCAAAATGGGTGAATATATTGGAGACGGTACCACCGGGAATAGCGGCAATTAACGCTATGCCGACCGCAACGCCACCGACGATACCGAATACTTGAATAAAGACAAAAGCCACCAGCGGTACCAGCAGTAACTGGATCAAAGAGCCACTGCTAACGGCTTTTGGCTGCAGCAGAACTTTACGAAAGTCTGCCACAGTCAGCGTGGCCCCCATGCCCAGCATTGCCAGCACCAGCTGAAACACGGCAAACCAATACTCATGTTCGATATAAAAATTGCCCATCGGCTCTCCACTCTCTTATCTTCGGCGCCTGCGAGGTAGGCACGGGTGGCGCATTCTACGTCAGAAAATAAAGCCCGGCCAGCGGGCTGGATTGCAGTGGTACAGCAGAGGGGCGTTTTGTGGTGGTGCCAAATACCGATTAATAAGTGGCTTTGCTGCCATGGTTTATGTGTTCAATGTTTTTTGCCACTGGGCAGCGCATCGGCAATCATCGAATAAAACTCGCCTTCCATAACCAACAATAACGCCATTTCAATATCGGGGGCAATATAGCGGTCCTTTTCAAAGTGGCTGATCTTGTCTCGAATCAAGCGATGCATATTTTGTAATGGCGCCGAGGTTTTTAACGGCGCATGAAAGTCTATGCCCTGGGCCGCTGCTAGAAGCTCGATGGCGACCACGCCAGCGGAGTTCTCGGCCATATCGCCTAGACGGCGGGCGGCAAAGGTGGCCATGCTGACATGGTCTTCCTGGTTGGCCGAGGTTGGCAGGCTATCGACTGAGGCGGGGTGGGCAAAGGTTTTGTTTTCCGATGCCAGTGCCGCAGCGGTCACCTGAGCAATCATAAAGCCCGAGTTTAGGCCGCTGTCTTTGACTAAAAAAGCCGGCAACTCACTCATTTTGGGGTCAACCAAAATGGCGATGCGGCGTTCAGATACCGCAGCAATTTCAGCGATGGCAAGAGCGAGATTGTCCGCCACCATGGCGACCGGTTCGGCATGGAAGTTACCGCCGGAAATAACATCGCCGTTGTCAAAAATTAATGGGTTGTCGGTGGCGGCATTGGCTTCGCGTTGCAATACTGCGCTGGCGTGATTAATTTGATCTAAGCAGGCGCCCATAATCTGTGGCTGGCAGCGTAGGGAGTAGGGGTCTTGTACTTTTTTACAATCGGCATTGTTATGGGATTGCAAAATTTCGCTGCCGTCTAATAAGCGGCGGTATAAAGCGGCGCAGCTTATTTGCCCAGGTTGGCCGCGAACTTGATGCACGCGCTCATCAAAGGGCGAGGCGCTGCCTTTTAAGGCGTCGACCGACATGGCCCCGGCGACGGTGGCGGCGGCAAAAATATTTTCTGCTTTAAATAAACCGATTAAGGCCAGGGCGGTGGAAGCTTGGGTGCCGTTTAATAAAGCCAAACCTTCTTTGGGGCCGAGCACTACCGGGGCGATGCCCGCTTGGGCGAGTGCGTCGCTGGACTGAATACGTTCGCCCTGGTAATAGGCATAACCTTCACCAATCAGGGTGAGCGCCATATGTGCCAACGGCGCTAAATCACCGGAAGCACCGACCGAGCCTTTTTCCGGTACGCAGGGCATCAGCCCTTGGTTGATGCAGTCTAAAATGGTTTGCACAACAATCGGACGAATACCGGAATAGCCGCGGGATAAACTGATCAGCTTTAAGCTCATCATCAGTCTTACCGTAGCGCAATCCATATTCTTGCCGATACCGGCGGCATGGGACAGCACTAAGTTTTTTTGCAACTCGGCCAGCTGTTCGTTGGGGATACGGGTATTGGCCAGCAAACCAAAACCGGTGTTGATGCCATAGGCGGCTTCGTCGCGGGCAATTACGGCGCGTACTGTTTGCTCGCAGGCTTCGATGGCCGGCCAAACGCTGTCATCTAAGCTGATTAAGTCGGCACCAAAATAAATGTGTCGCAGCTGCGTTAGGCTAACGTCGCCCGGGTTTAATAGGATGTTATGACTCACCTTTTTCTCCAAATAACAATATAACCATAGCTCAGTGAACTTAGAGGGATGGGTTCTAATCCGCCTAAGTCCTGGGGTCTTATTTTTCAGTCACGCCGTAAACCCCTCCCTGGGGCTTCGCTTCGACCTCCTGTCTCAGAGAGCCTGAACAACAAGACCCCAAGACTTAGGCTAGCTTTGTATTAGCTGTAAATTATTAGCTCCCAAACTTTCTTTTTATGTTCTTGAAACTAAAGGCAGAAATTTATCATTCCATCATCGGAATATTCAGACCATGTTCCTTGGCGCAGTTTTCGGCTTCTTCATAACCGGCATCGACATGGCGATATACCCCCGAGGCGGGGTCATTCCACAGTACTCGTTCCAAACGTTTGGCCGCCGCTTCAGTGCCGTCGGCAACAATAACCACGCCTGCGTGTTGAGAATAGCCCATGCCGACACCACCGCCATGGTGGATTGAAACCCAGGTAGCGCCACTGGCGGTGTTGAGCAGAGCATTCAGTAACGGCCAGTCAGACACCGCATCGGAGCCATCCAGCATAGACTCGGTTTCTCGGTTGGGGCTGGCGACCGAGCCGGCATCTAAATGGTCGCGGCCAATCACAATCGGCGCTTTTAGCTCGCCGCTGGCAACCATGTCATTAAAAGCCAGCGCTAACTTATGACGAACACCGAGACCAACCCAGCAAATTCTGGCGGGCAGGCCCTGGAACTGAATCCGTTGCTTGGCCATATCCAACCAGTTGTGTAGGTGTGGGTCGTCGGCGACAATTTCTTTAACCTTTTGGTCGGTTTTATAAATATCTTCCGGGTCACCGCTGAGGGCCACCCAGCGAAAAGGCCCAATGCCGCGGCAAAACAACGGTCGAATATAGGCGGGTACAAAGCCAGGGAAATCAAAGGCGTTGGCGACCCCTTGGTCTTGGGCCACCTGACGAATATTGTTGCCATAATCAAAGGTGGCAATGCCTTGTTGGTGAAATGCCAACATAGCTTGCACATGCACCGCCATGGATTGTTTGGCGGCGTTGGCCACGGCCTGCGGCTCACTGCTTTGTTTGGCCTGCCAGTCGGCCACGCTCCAGCCGGCGGGCAAATAACCATGCACCGGGTCGTGGGCGGAGGTTTGGTCGGTGACGGCATCGGGGCGAATACCACGCTTGAGCATTTCCGGTAGAATTTCGGCGGCGTTGCCCAGCAAGCCTACGGACACCACCTGGCCATTGCCGGTGGCCTGCTCGATAAGATCCATAGCTTGGTCGAGGCTGGTGGCTTTTTGGTCGACATAGCCGGTGCGAATGCGAAAGTCGATGCGGCTTTCCTGGCATTCGATGGTTAAGCTACAGGCGCCGGCGAGGCTGGCTGCTAACGGTTGGGCGCCGCCCATGCCGCCAAGGCCTGCGGTTAGTATCCAGCGTCCGCTTAAGTCGCCATTAAAATGCTGGCGACCCATTTCAACAAAGGTTTCATAGGTGCCTTGCACGATGCCCTGGCTGCCGATATAAATCCATGAGCCCGCCGTCATCTGGCCGTACATCATCAGGCCTTTTTTATCCAATTCATTAAAGTGGTCCCAGTTAGCCCACTCCGGCACTAGGTTGGAATTGGCGATTAATACCCGTGGGGCGTCGGCATGGGTCTTGGCCACAAACACCGGTTTGCCGCTCTGCACTATCAGGGTCTCATCGTCGGCCAGTGCCTTTAGGCATTCTATAATCTTGTCAAAGCTGGCCCAGTCCCGCGCGGCCTTGCCAATGCCGCCATAAACCACCAGCGCATCCGGATTCTCGGCCACATCGGGATCTAGGTTGTTCATCAACATGCGTAACGGCGCTTCACTGAGCCAACTTTTGGCATTGAGCGTGGTGCCAATAGGGGCGCGAACCAGGCGGGCTTTACTCATTATCAATTCTCCAAAGCGGGGCTTAGCGGCACGCCAAGCTGGCGATATGCTGGAATATTACACCTATATGTTTATACCTGTCTATACAGCTTGGCGGTTTGACCGGGAGATATTTGACACTACCGCTCCTATTCCTAGACACTGCCGGCAGTCCAAGTCTTTTACGAGGTGGTTATGCTGGTCAAAACCCATAATTTTAGTGCGGCGGAATTGTCGCAGTTTCGCGATTTACAGCGTTTGTCCTTTGGTATTTTGGAACAGGCTGCGGCGCGGCTTAGTGGTGGTGAAACGGAAAAAGAGGTTGCCCGTGATTTAGTTAAGGCATATCGCGGCGCCGGGGCTGATTCATTTTTCCACCTGCCGGTGGTGCTGTTTGGCGAGCGTACCGCGCTACCGGGTGATTGGTCGGTGGGTAAGTTTTTCCCCAAGGCTAAAACATTGCAAGCCGGGGATAGCGTTATTCTGGATGCCGCACCGCTGTTTAAGGGCTATTTAGTCGATACCTCCTATAGTTTTTGTTTTGGCGACAACCCCGAGCATCGGCAAATGATGCAGCACTTGGCCCAGTATCGCGATAGTGTGCCGGCGGCTATCAACAACGGCGATACTTTTCTCAGCATTGCCGAGTCGGTACAGGCGACCATGGCCAAGGCGGATTATGAACCGGTGCACCGCAAACACCCCGGTGAAGTACTGGGCCACCGCACGGTGAAAACCCCCAATTTACCTTTTCAGCTACGGCTGCAAGGTTTTGATGCGCTGTCGTTGCTGTGGTTTAAATTCAAAGACAGCCTAGCCATGCACGGTTTAGGCCGGCGTAGTCCCTTGTGGAATTCGCTCAAGTCCTCCGATCACCCGGCCCATGATGGTTTATGGCTGGTGGAGCCGCACGCCGGTTTCGGTGCAGTTGGCGCCAAGTGGGAAGAAATACTAGTGATAGAGAACGGCAAGGCTCGCTGGTTGGACGATACCCCACCGCATGTACAGCAATGGCAGCAGATTACCGCCGGTGAGGCTTATGGCCCGAACGCTATGGCTGTAAGCGAAAGCTAAGCATTCTTCCAGTGGGCGGGTTTATCAGCCGATAGAACCCCAACTTTCACTCACTTCACATTGACTATACTTGTATATACAATCAAGTTTTTGCTGAAACAGCAGTGTAGGGGACCGCACTATGACCAGCTATTGGTTTGAGCAGGCGTATTTAAGTGATGGCTGGGCCGCCGATGTGGCGATTGAGGTTGATGACCATGGCGTGATTACGCATATTCGCCAGGGTGTGGCGCCTGAGACGGCCACCGTAGTCAAGGGCCTGGCGCTGCCGGGTTTTGCCAATGTCCATAGCCATGCATTCCAGCGGGCGATGGCGGGCTTGAGCGAAGTGGCGACTTCGCCCAGTGATAGTTTTTGGACCTGGCGCCAGCTGATGTATCAATTCGCCCAGGCTCTGAGCCCGGAAGATTTGCAGGCCATTGCCAGCCAGCTGTATATGGAAATGCTCAAGGCCGGCTATACCTCGGTGGCGGAATTTCACTATTTACATCACCAGGCCGATGGCCGTCATTTTAAGCCGCCGGCGGCCATGTCCTTGGCGGTGGTGGACGCCGCGGAGCAAACCGGCATCGGCCTTAGCTTGTTGCCGGTATTGTATATGGCGGCGGGTTTTGATGGCCGAGCCTTGCAGCCGCAGCAGCAGCGTTTTGCTCACAGCCTTAACTCGTACCAAGCTTTGTTGCAGCAATTACAGCAGACATTTAAAAACGACAGCAATAAACGCTTGGGCATGGCCCTACACAGTTTGCGGGCGGTACCGGCCAGCGCCATCGATGAAGCGCTGAGCCTGGCCGACAGCTTGGACAGTAGCGCCCCGGTGCACATTCATATTGCCGAGCAACAACAAGAAGTGGAAGAGTGTTTGCAACACACCGGCAAGCGCCCGGTGCAATGGCTGCTGGAAAACCAAAAGGTCGATAAGCGCTGGTGCCTAATCCACGCCACCCATATTAACCCCGCTGAAATTCAAGGCATTGCCCAGGCCGGTGCGGTGGTGGGGCTATGCCCGACCACGGAGGCAAACTTGGGCGACGGCATTTTTCCAATGGTGGACTTTTTACAGCAGGGTGGGCGCTTTGCGATTGGCTCGGATAGCAATACCTCGGTCAGCCCAGTGGAAGAACTGCGCTGGCTGGAATATGGCCAGCGGCTGCTGCACCGGCAGCGTAATGTGATGAGTGATACCGCTGTGCCCCATACCGCTGTACGCCTAATTAAAAGTTGCTACCAAGGTGGTGCCCAAGCGTTGGCTCGCCCTTGTGGTGAATTAGCGGTAGGGAAAATGGCCGACATTATTGTGTTAGACGACCAGCAGGTTAATTTAAGTGATAAGCCTGTGCAGCACCGCTTGGACGCTTTTGTGTTTAGTGGTAATGATAATTTGGTTAAGGATGTCATTGTGGCCGGCCGGCGGCTGATTGAAAATGGTCGTCACCCTTTGCAGGAAACTATTATTAAAGGTTATAAAAAAGTGCTGAAAAAGCTGCAGGCTCTGCTATGAATCTTGCCAAGGAATCTTGCCAAGATTTTGCCGCTGAAACTTAGGGTCTTGGTCAAATTAATTTAAACCAATAGGCTATAAGGGCCATCATCGCCACTGTATTTCCCCGATTATGGTTTTCCCATACTAATCTCTGATATCTATTGCGAATTTTGTCACTGTTAAAAAGCTATTCTGGTTAAGTTTTTCCTATCAAAAGTAAACTCTGCTCTACGCTATCGCGGCGCAAAATCATTAAACCTTAGGGACTAGTTTGTGCATCAAAATGGCACTTAAGTGCTATTCAGTTAGTTGCAAAACAATATATATTTTCCAAAAAAAATAATACAAGTTCATTTTGTAGAAATTTTCTAGGTCAACGGCATCAGCTAGCAAATACCATAAGCCAGTATTTAACTACCAAAAGGAGTTTAGTAGGAGTGAGCGATTCAGCCTATATTAGCGTTAACGACATTGATGATTTCGTCAATAAAATAGCTGCTGGGTCGGCGGTAAATTCAGATTCAGATATTTCATTGACCCTGCGTTTGCCTGATGGCGTTGCTGCCGACGATCTGCTGGTGCTGCTTATCGAGGGGCCTAACGGCAGCGCTAATTACCGCCACCGTTTGACCCCGAACGAAGTGGCATTGGGGGTTGTGTCTATACATTTACCTAACCGTTATATCACTGATGGCAATCAAGGCTATGTGGATGGTGATTACCGATTAAGTTTGGCTGTACTCGCCGGTGGTAATGCCTATACCGTTTATCCTGGTGAAGCCGCGTTTACCTTGGATACCATTGCAACTGCGCCACCCGTGGTGGGTTTGCTAAATGATACCGGCCTGGCTAACAATGATTGGGTCAGCAATGATGGTACCTTAGCGGTGGCGGCTAACGAGACCACCAGCACTATCGAATACAGTATCGATGGCGGTAGCACATGGACTAAAACGCAACCCGTGGCCGTAGAGGGCGTTAATGCGCTGCAAGTTCGAGAGGTTGATCAGGCGGGCAACCCAAGCCTCGCCGCGGTTCTTGAATTCACCCTAGACCTTACCGCCCCCACCTTGTTAACAGATACCATAACCACCAACAATACCTCACCCGAGCTGTCGGGGCGGGTCGATGACCCTGCCGCAGAAGTTGTGGTGACGATTGGCAGCCATGAATATATTGCGGTAAATAACGGTGATGGAACCTGGTCAATTGCAGCCGGTACTATCGCGACATTAACCGATGCAATTACCACTGTTTTAGTGAACGCGACCGATGTAGCAGGAAATGAAGCTGCTGCGAGTGGCCAAATTACCTTAGATGTGCAAGCGCCGGTCATCAACGACCAGGAGTTTTCCTACCAGGAAAATCAATCAGCCAATGGCCTGGTCGCGACAATTGTGGCCAGTGATAATACTGCGCTAGCCGAGTTTAAATTTGAGCATCAGGATGGCAGCCTACATAGCCTGAGTGAAGACGGTTATTTTTCCATTGATAGCAATGGCCAAGTGTTTATTTCTAGCGCCGGTGTTGCCAGTGGTGCGAACGATTTTGAAGTGGGGGATACGCAGCATGGTTATACGGTGGCGGCAATTGATGCCGTGGGCAATAAAACGCTGGCTGACATTGTTCTCACCGAAACCAATGTTCACGAGGGAGTGAGCAGTGTTTCTGTGGCTGACATTGAGGCGATAGAAGGCGGCCAAGCATTATTTTCCATTGCGCTGAGTAATGTCGCGAGTGGCGCGGTGCTTGGGTTTGATTTTATCGATGGAACCGCTCTGCAAGGTTCTGACTTTAATGTTGATGTCTATGAGTATTCATTGGATGCGGGCAATACTTGGCTGCCGGTTCCAGCATCACAGAGCATTAGCTTGGCGGACGAGGGCGATTACAATATACAAGTTAGGGTTGATGTCGTTGCTGATAATTTACCTGAAATGACCGAGCAATTTGAATTCAAGGTGCAGGTGATAAACCCCGGGGCGCAAACTGCCGTTATTGATACCGCGCTGGTGACAATTATTAATAATTCAGTCACGGCAGTTGATGATAGGGCCTCGGCTGACGATGTGCTGGACGACAGCAACTCGAGCACGGCCGAAAAAAACATATCAAACTCCTACTCCATTGATGAAAAACGCTCCGATGTAGAAGGTTTGGGTGATGGCGGTTATGTCGTCGTCTGGCAGGGTAAAGATTCTAATTGTAGTGGTATATATGCGCAGAAATATGATGCCAGCGGTCATAAAATTGATGGCGCCTATCTGGTTAATAGTACTCAAACAGGCAATCAAACCGATCCTGCTGCGACCGATTTAGGCGCGGGCAAATACCTGGTTACTTGGACCGATACCTCGACCAGCCCTAATAGTATTCGCGGCCAAATAATGGACGCCGATAATCAGTTTTCAATAGGTGATGAGTTTGTTGTTAGCTATTCCAATTCCGTTTCAAGTCAGGCTGTCGGTGGTTTGGATGACGGTGGCTTTATTGTCACTTGGGCAAGTAGAGATAATGATCAACAAGATGATTCCGGTTACGGTATTTTTGGCCAGCGTTATAGTGCCGATGGTGACAAGGTAGGCATTGCCTTTTTAGTTAACCAAGCTACCCGCAGTGATCAAGAAGATCCCGATGTGGCCCTGGTTAATGGCAAGTTGGTGGTCACTTGGACCGGCTCCGATAAGTACTGCAGTGATGGCGTTTTTCTTAGAGAGTTTGATATCGATTACGATATTGAAACTCGCAGTGATAATTTTGAAAACGGCGTGGCCAGCGGCTGGAGTAATGCCGGGCTTACCGATGGGGGTGATGCCGCCAGTCTATTTTTAGGCCAGCTGGGGCGCGATCAAAGCAGCTCTAAGACCTATGATTTCGGTGTCGCCAATGCGGGCAGGCAGGTCGAGATAAGTTTCGATTTCTATGAAATAGATTCTTGGGATTACGAGCGGTTTCTGGTCTACATCAACGGTACTGAGGTATCTGATGATAAGTTTAGCCACGGCAGAATGGAGGGGAATAGCCAATCACTGGGTCAAATAGAAGGCACCGCCGGCTGGGAGGACACGGTAAGCGCCTATGCCTTTACTGCGACCTTAGATGCTCAAGGTCAATTGCTGCTTGGCTTCTCTTCAACGCTGAACCAGAGTGTCGGCGATGAGTCTTTTGGTATTGATAATATTGTGATCAATACCACCGCGGTGACGGCAGCCGGCGATGAGCAACCAGTTAATACCACCACGCGACATGGCCAAGATGAGTCGAGTATTACCGCCTTGACCGATGGGGCTTATGTTGTCTCTTGGACTTCCTATGGCCAAGACGGGCGCTGCAATGGTGTTTATCTGCAAAAGTTTGATAGTGCCGGTAATAAAGTAGGCAGCGAAACCCAAATAAATACGACTTTTAATAATAACCAAGATGAATCGAGTATTACCAGTCTGCCGGGTGGCGGCTATGTAGTGACATGGACATCCTATGGGCAGGACGGCAATTGCGACGGTATCTTTGCCCAGCGATTTTCGTCCGCAGGGCTAAAATTAGGTGCCGAAGTTCAGGTTAATGACACCAGCCATGGCAATCAAAAGCAGCCCAGCATCACTTCATTGGAAGATGGCAGCTATGTTATTTCTTGGACCGGTTACAACGCTGAAAACTCTTCCTATGATATATATAGCAAGCGTTACGATTGCCAAGGTGAAGAGTATCGAGAGGCCTTGGCTTTTACCGAGAAGAATGTCACCAGTACCGAGCAAGTGAATGAGAAAAATTCTGCCGTAGCAGGCTTGGATGATGGTGGCCATATTGTTGTCTGGCAAGGCAAGGACGCCAATTGCAACGGTATTTATGCCCAGAGATATGATGCCAATGGCGATAAAATCGATGCGGCGTATTTAGTTAATAGCACCGAGAATGGTAATCAAACCGACCCGGTGGCGACTGATTTAGGCGGGGGTAAATATCTGGTCACTTGGACGGATACCTCGACCAGTCCTAATAGTATTCGAGGCCAAATAATAGCGGCCGATAATCAGCCGTCACAAAATAATGAATTCGTTGTTAGCTATTCAAACTCCGTTACCACTCAAGCTGTCGGTGGTTTGCAAGATGGCGGTTTTATCATCACTTGGGCGAGCCGGGATAATGATCAGCAAGATGATTCGGGCTACGGTATTTTTGGCCAGCGCTACAGCGCCGATGGCCAAAAGGTGGGCATTGCTTTCCTAATAAACCAAACCACTCAAAGTGATCAATCCGATCCGGATGTGGCTCTGGTTGATGGCAACTTGGTGGTGACCTGGACTGGCTCTGATGAGAGCGGGGCTGGCGTCTTCACGCGGCAGTTTGAAATTGATTACGGCGTGCAAAGTATCGGTGATAATTTTGAAGACGGAATGGCAAGCGGTTGGAGTAATGCCGGGGTTAGCGATGGTGGCGCTGCCGCCAGTCTGTTTTTGGGCCAGTTGGGGCGCGATCACGGCAGTTCTAAAACCTATGATTTTGGTGTGCAGAGCGCTGGCCGGCAAGTAGAAATAAGTTTTGATTTTTATGAGATAGACTCCTGGGATGGGGAGAGATTTTTTGTCTATATCAATGGGGATGAGGTATCTGACGATAGCTTCAGGCACTGGCACATGGAGGCTAATAGTCAGTCACTGGGTCAGATAGATGGAACCGCTCGTTGGCAAGACACGGTGACAGCCTATGCCTTTACCGCCACCTTAGACGCTCAAGGTAAGTTGGCGCTAGGTTTTGCGGCTAGCCTCAACCAAAGCCTAAATGATGAATCTTTCGGTATTGATAATATTGTCATCAATACCACAGCGGTTACGGCTGTCAGTGGGGAGCAGAAAATAAATACCACTACTCGGCATGATCAGCATGAGGCCGATGTAACCACTTTGACCGATGGCGGCTATGTGGTGGCGTGGAGTTCTAATGGACAAGATGGCAGTGGCGAAGGTGTCTACCTGCAGAAATTTGATGGTGGCGGTAATAAAATTGGTAATGAGATCCAGGTCAATACGGTTTATGCCCACGATCAAGAGTCCGCTGCCGTGGCCAGCCTGCCCGATGGTGGCTATGTAGTTACTTGGGTCTCTAATCATCAGGATGGTAGCCAAGGCGGCATATATGCCCAGCGTTTTGCCGCCGACGGCACAACTTTAGGGGCGGAGGTTCGCGTTAATGATACCACCGAGCATCGGCAGCATGAGGTCAGTATTGATTCTCTGGCAACCGGTGGCTACGTTATCTCTTGGACGGGTTATAGCGAGCAGAGCGGTTCGCATGATATTTACACCAAGGTATACAACAGCAGCGGTGCTGAATTTACCGCAACGGTTGGTTATAGTCTGGAGAAAAATACCCAGTTGGTGTTTTCGATTAGCGATTTATTGGCCAATGATAGCGATGCCGAAGGTGACGATTTCGCCCTGGTTTCGGTTCAAGCCGGCCACCATGGCAGGGTAGAGTTACAGCGCTTGCCTAATGGCGAAAATCAAATCGTTTTTATTGCGGCGCAAGATTATACCGGTGAGGCTTCTTTTACCTACACCATTGCCGATGAGCACGGTGCCACCGACACCGCTACAGTCTTCTTGGATGTAGTGGATAATCGCGTCACCCCGTTGATCCTTGATCTGGATAAGGATGGCGTGGAAACCCTGCATATCGATAGGGGGGTGCTGTTTGACCTGGATGCCGACGGCAGCCGTGATAACGTTGGCTGGGTAGGCCAAGACGATGGGCTATTAGTTCGGGATATTAACGGTGACGGTTTGATCAACGACGGCAGTGAGCTGTTTGGAGAGAATACCCGGCAAACGGACAGCCAGACGGCGATAAATGGTTTTGCCGCTCTCAGTGATTTAGACGCTAATCATGATGGCGTGTTTGACCAGGCCGACGACGCTTACGCGGAGGTCATGGTATGGCGCGACCTTAATAGTGATGGGGTATCGCAAGCCCACGAATTATCCGGATTGATGGAAGCCGGGGTTGAGTCTATTGTTCTGGCCGCCGTTGCGGTGGATGAGCTTAATAACGGTAATTGGAGCGGGCTGCGTTCGGCCTGGATTGATACCACGGGGGAGAAAAATGTTATCGATGATGTGTGGTTGAGCATCGAGGCAGCTGGCAGCCATGTGGTAGCGTCAGCAGATTTATTGAGCGATGATTTTGATCTGGATAGCCTAGAGCAGTATTTTCAAATTGGCTTGTCCGCTGGTGAGTTGTCGGAGGATAACCGCAGTGGTTGTACCGCTCAGCGGTTTGCTAGTTTATTGGCCACTGAGCAGGTCGGGGATGGTGCCCCGGTGCTAGGCGCTGAATATAGCGACATGCTGGATTTGCTTGGGGCCAACTATCTTTTGGCCGCTGACTTTTAGTGGCTCATGTTTAAGTGGTTGAGCTGCGATAGTTGCGCGGCCTATGTTTTGTTGGTCGCACTGACGCACCTTGACTATTAGTGGTAGCGGCGGCTGCGATTGGCTACTCAACTGGTTCAGCCATTAAATCAGCTCAGCATTCAAGCCCACGTATCAGGCCAACCATTTAATTAGCTCACTTTTTAAGCTCAGCCCTCAGCTAAGCTATTTGAACCACATCGGTATTGCTTGGCCAGTAGTGCTCTTAACTCAAATGCACTATATTCAACGGCTATTGATTTAAGCGATGTAAGGGTCAAATAATGAGCGCAACAGCAAACGCTTTTCAGCATATTGCCTTAGTAAAAGAGATTGAATCACCGGAAAACCCCAGTGGTTTGGAGAAGCGTGTCGCCCTGATACCAGATGATGTGGCCAAGCTGACCGCCACAGGCCTTAGCGTCTATGTTGAGGTTGGCGCTGGTGAGGGGGTGGGTTTTAGCGATGCGGAATATCTGGCGGCCAATGCGATTATGCAAACAGCCGCTGAGATCTATCGAGATAAAGATCTAATTATCAAATTTAAGGGGCCATCCTTAGCGTCTATCGACCAGATGCGACCCGCCACCACCTTGTTTTGCATGGCCCATTTTCACTCCTATCCCGACCGTGCCGCTCTGTTGCAGCAGCAGCGTATTAATGTGATAGCCATGGAGGAGGTGCTGGAGTCTCCTAAGGTTCAGTCCGATCTCGAGATTTTAGGTCGCACAGCGATGGCTGCGGCGCTACAACCATTTATAGAAAACGGTACTGCCCAGCAGCTGGATATTAAAGTTATCGGCTGGTCTGATTCGCTGGCGGCGGCAATTCGTCGCTCGGGCAACCGCGACCCCAAGAGTTTGCAAATGCTGTTAAGTGATCGCCCAGTCCAAGATCTTAATGACAATACGCTATTGGTGTTTGATAGCCGCTTGGCAATGGCTGCGGAATTAAAACAGCAAGTGGCATCTTATGCTGGTAATAAGTTGGATATTGCCAAGTTCGCCGCCGAGCAGGGTGCGCAAGCGGTCGCTGAGTATCGTGCCAGCCACCCTCCATTGGAATTCGGCTTGCGACGTATTCAGTGTTTGCATGAAACCGGCCGCGCTGGAGCTCGCTACGGGGTGAAGCTGTTAAAACAGAATAAACCGGGTATTGATATCAGCAAGGCCAAGGTGATGGTTTTGGGTTATGGCAATGTCGGTAAGGGCGCCATTCATGAACTGAACCAGCAGGGGGTGGAAGTGGTTCAGGTATTAGGCCGTACTCACACCGCCAAAGATCGTATTGAGCATTGGCTGCAGGATGTTGACCTTGTCGTTAATGGCGCCGAGCAGCCGGCGCCATTACGCGGCAAAAATTATTTGATCAGCAACCAACATCTGCGTGATGTTATCGCCGATAGCTCGGTGGTCATTGACCTAGTCGGTGGCAGCCCCACTAACCGCAGCCCGGTCGAGGCGGTTTTATCCTGTACCTTTTTAACCGACCCTAGTTTTGTTCAAGACGGGGTGAGCATTTCGTCCCTATGGGGCTGGCCAATGATGGGCATGATGCGCGAGACGGCGATCCGCTACTCAGGGCAAATTACCGATGTGCTTATGGGCTCGGAAAAGCTTGCCTTGGGGTTAGGGCAGTTAACGCCGGGTGTTGCTCGGGCTTTGGTGTGTGGGCCTTTTAATGACTGATTTAATATTGATATCTCAGCAGCTAGGTTTACTACTGGCTAAACATGCATGGAGCGTCACCACCGCTGAATCTTGCACCGGTGGGGCTATAGCCTCGGCCATTACCGATGTGGCTGGCAGTTCGGCCTGGTTTGAGCAGGGCTGTGTTACCTATTCCAATAGCGCTAAACAAACATTGTTGGGGGTGGATGCCAATATTTTAAAAACCCATGGTGCTGTTAGCCAGCCGGTGGTTGAGGCTATGGCCCTGGGTATGGCAGATAACGCCAGGGCTGAAGTCGGCTTGGCTAGCAGCGGTATTGCGGGCCCAGGCGGTGCAGTTGCTGGCAAACCGGTAGGCACCGTATGGCTGGCTTGGTGCATTATGGACAAGGTTTATAGTGAATGTTATTTATTTGAAGGCGGCCGCCTAGCGGTGCGCCAGCAAGCTACCAAGCAAAGTCTTCTAAGAGCCATTGAGCTTATCAAAAAAAACACTGTATAAAAACCAAGTACTGGTTGCGCATACAGTGTTTATGTTTTAAGCTGCCTTTCATGCGCTGTAGGGGAATAGCTCAATAACCGGCTTGCTCGGTTTGACTATTACAGCAAATTGAATTTTAGGTACAACAGTTATTTAGCATAACGCTCACTCAACAATATAAGGCGCAGCAGCGCCGAGGACGAGGTGTCCCATGGATCAGAACAAAGAAAAGGCCTTACAAGCAGCCCTTGGTCAAATTGAACGTCAGTTTGGTAAAGGCACGGTTATGCGCATGGGTGATAAAGAGTTGGTGAAAATTCCCGCTATTTCCACCGGTTCATTAGGCCTGGATGTAGCCTTGGGTATAGGTGGTTTACCTAAAGGTCGAATTGTTGAAATTTATGGGCCTGAGTCCTCTGGTAAAACCACCTTGACCTTACAGGTGATTGCGGAGGCGCAAAAGGCCGGCGGTACCTGTGCTTTTATTGATGCCGAGCATGCTTTAGACCCTATTTACGCCGATAAGCTAGGTGTGGACGTTGATGATTTGATCGTGTCCCAGCCTGATACTGGTGAGCAGGCGCTGGAAGTTACCGATATGTTGGTGCGCTCTGGCGCAGTAGATGTTTTGGTGATCGACTCGGTTGCGGCGCTAACCCCAAAAGCAGAAATCGAAGGCGATATGGGTGACCACCACGTGGGCTTGCAGGCGCGCTTGATGTCTCAGGCGTTACGCAAGATTACCGGCAACATCAAGAATGCCAATTGTCTGGTTATCTTTATTAACCAAATCCGGATGAAAATTGGGGTGATGTTTGGCAACCCTGAAACTACTACCGGTGGTAATGCGCTTAAGTTTTATTCTTCGGTCCGTTTGGATATCCGTCGAATTGGTGCGGTAAAAGATGGCGATGAGGTTGTGGGTAATGAAACCCGGGTCAAGGTAGTTAAAAACAAAGTTTCACCGCCATTTAAGCAAACCGAGTTCCAAATTCTATACGGTCAGGGTATTAACCGCATGGGTGAAGTTATCGACTTCGGCGTTAAATTGGGCTTTGTTGATAAGGCCGGTGCTTGGTATAGCTACAATGGCAACAAAATTGGTCAGGGTAAAAACAATGTTATGAAGTTTTTGATTGAAAATCCAGATCTTGCCACTGAGATAGAAAGCAGGGTTAGAGCCGAACTCCTGTCAGACGATAAGCCGGCCGAAGAAGCTCCTGCTGACGATGCCGCACAAGCCTAAGTAGTAATGCCAGGTCGTTAGGCCTGGCATATTTGATTTTCATTGCTGTAGTTATTGTTCCTTATCTCTATCTTTAAACATCCTGTGAGGTGGTTATGGATTCTCCAAACCCCGAATCGGCTATACGCAATACGGCTTTAAATATAGTCAGCCGGCGTGAGCACAGCCGGGCCGAGTTAAAACAGAAGTTATCGCGTAAATACCCCGAGTCCGAGTTCATCGAGCGTTGCCTAGATTGGCTGCAAGAATTGTCTTATCTTGATGATCAGCGCTTTGCTGAAATGTTTGTGCGCCACTGTGTTGCTAAGCGTCGTGGGCCTAATCGAATAAAGCTGGAAATGCAGCAAAAAGGTTTGGCTGCGGTTTTGTCTGATGAGGTGCTGCAGGCGGCTGAAGTGGATTGGTTTGAATTAGCCGCCAGCAATCTTAAGCGTCGATTTAAACAGCCGGTGGTGGATAGGAAGGACAAGTCTAAGCGTTATCGCTATTTGCAGGCCCAAGGGTTTGTTGGGGATCAAATTCAATTTGCCATTGCTCAAGCCGAACCAGGTTCAGAACTCTATGATATAGGATTTGATGGCCAGGGGTGTTAGGTGAGGGGGCTTATGTCGCCCGGTTATTTTATGTTGTTGACTACTTTGGGCTACAGTAATGAGTCTTCGCCATCGTCTAAAAAGCTGTCGTTACGCTCGCCTTGCAGTTGTTGACGTAGCTTTTCTCGACCCAGCAGCTTTTCCTGGGTGGCTTCGGGGAAATCAGTAAAAAGAATAACTTTCTTAAGAATTAGAGTGTTGATTAAATCTTCGGCAACTCGGACAAATTCCAGATCTGATTCTTCGAGCGCCGACTTGGTGGCGTCTATATCATCCGATTCTTCCAAAAATGCCACTATTTCACTATTGGTTGACGATTGATACTCGGTAAACTCAGCGCCTTCTATCATGCTAAGTGCAATAATTTGGTTGAATTGATCTCTTTTAATGTAAGGCATTAGGAAAGTTTCACTTCGAATAAGGTAAAAGCAACATTCTGGTATACACTTAGCTTAGAACATTGAGACAATTTTTCCATATGTTCTTATAAGTAATTATTACTAAAGCCAGAGAAGCTTATTGTCTAGGGAATTCCAGTTTGGATCAGTCGACGTCAGTACAAAGAGAGGCCGCGAGCGCTGTGCAGGAAACGCTTGATGAGCCCGGCACGCAAGACTCCGAAGAGCAGGAACCACCTGGGGTACAGCTGACTCCTGAGCAGCTTCAAGTTCTACAAGATTATGAGCAGCGTCAAGCGCAACAAAAGGCTGGTTTAGCCGAAGAGGCTAGTTATTGTGATCCCCTGTTGGAATCATTGATAATGATTGCCCGGATTGAGCATTTGCCCATTTCTGAAACCTCACTTACCGCAGGCTTGCCCTTGGTCGATGAGCGCTTAACACCACGTTTATTTATTCGTGCTGCTGAGCGTGCTGGCTTGTCGGCCAAGGTGGTAGAGCGCAGCCTTAAACAGATATCGTCCCTGGTTTTACCGGCGGTACTGATTTTAAAAAACAATGACGCCTGTGTCTTGCGGGAAATAGACTTTGAGCGGGCCGAGGCAGAAATATTAGACCCTAGCAGTGAGGGTCGGCGTCGCATCAGCTTGGATGAATTGGACGCACTTTGTACGGGTTACGCTATCTTTTGTAAACCCTTGCATCGCTACGATGAGCGTACCAAGGATTTGGAGGTTCGGCATAAGGGGCATTGGTTTTGGGGGGTGTTAAAGCGCTCCTGGAAAATCTACCGCGATGTTTTGCTGGCGTCTTTATTTATTAATCTATTTGCCGTCGTTAGCCCCTTATTTACCATGAACGTCTATGATCGAGTGGTACCTAATGGTGCAATAGAAACCCTGTGGGTGTTGGCCCTAGGGGTGATGCTGGTTTATGTGTTTGATTTTGTCTTAAAGATGCTGCGGGCATACTTCCTAGAAGTCGCGGGGAAAAAGGCTGATATTTTGCTGTCGTCGATGATTTTTGAAAGAGTCTTGGGGGCTAGGTTGGAGGAACGGCCCCAGTCAGTGGGTTCTTTTTCTAGTCAGCTGCGTGATTTTGAAAGCGTTAGAACTTTTTTCACCTCGTCATCGGTAACGGCGTTTGTTGATCTACCGTTTATGGTTATCTTCTTGGTAGTAATTGGCTATGTCGGTGGCCCCTTGGTTTTGGTGCCGGTAACCTGTATTCCCATTATTCTCTGTTACGCACTATTCATCTTGAAGCCTCTGCGTCAGTCAGTGGAAGAATCAATGCAGTCTTCGGCGCAAAAAAATGCCACCTTAATAGAAACCCTTAATAGCTTAGAGACAGTGAAGAGTCTCGGCGCGGAAGGGCGGGTACAGCGGGTTTGGGAGAAGTCTGTAGGTCATTCTTCCTACTGGGGGCAAAAGTCTAAGATGCTCTCCACCTCGGCCACTACGGTAACGGGTATGGTCTTGCAGTTAAATTCAGTTGGCCTGATTTTAGCGGGCGTTTACCTGATCGTCGAAAAAGAAATAACTATGGGTGCCTTGATTGCAGCGGTAATGTTGTCTGGCCGTGCTTTGGCGCCTTTGTCCCAGGTAACTGGCCTGCTGGTCAGCTTTGAGCAGACTCTGACGTCGCTCAAGTCGCTGGAGGGTATCGTCTCTAAGGATCAGGAGCGGGAGCAAGAGAATAAGTTTATTAAGCGCCCAAGTTTTAGTGGTGCGATACAGTTTAAAGATGTTGGGTTTAACTACCCCAACGAAGATAACCCCAGTATTGAGGGCCTTTCTTTTACTATAAAGCCGGGTGAGAGGGTGGCCATTATTGGCCGAATGGGCTCGGGTAAGAGTACCATCCACCGTTTGATGATGGGTCTTTATCAGGCGACGGCGGGCTCGGTATTAATTGATGGCATTGATATTAAACAGCTGGATCCCGCAGACCTTCGCCATGGTGTTGGGTATGTGCCGCAAGATGTCTCGTTATTTTATGGCAGCGTTAAAGATAATATTGCCTACGGCGCGCCTCACGCCACCGATGTCAAAATTGTAAAAGCGGCTGAAGCGTCTGGGGTGTCGTCTTTTGTCGACCGTCACCCGCAGGGCTTCCAGCGGCCGGTGGGCGAGCAGGGTGCATTTTTGTCTGGCGGCCAGCGCCAAAGTATCGCAATTGCTCGGGCGATTATTAAGGACGCTAGCATTTATTTATTCGATGAGCCGACCACTGGCATGGATAACGCCACAGAGTCCGCATTAAAGAAAAAATTGTGGCAGGAAGTGCAGGGTAAAACACTGATATTGGTCACCCATAAGACGTCTTTGTTGGATATGGTTGACCGTTTGATTGTGATGGAAAATGGAAAGTTAATTGCGGATGGACCGAAAGCATCGGTTCTCGATGCACTGAAGAAGGGGCAGATCCGTGTCGAGCAATAATCTGCAAGAAGCTGGTAGCGTATCGACTATTTCCAATGCTGGTGCTGAGGCGCAAGTGGAGGCTAATTCCCCTGAGGCGAAGGCGATGCAGGCTAGGGCGGGTGTGGAAAAATCTATACCGATGCCAGAGCAATCGCCCACAAAATCCGTAGTAAAGCCGGCCAAGGCTAAATCCAAGCGTAAGTGGATGGACACCGAATCTGACATTTATGAGAAAGACCTGGATTATATGTCGTCGGCGGCGGCAGCGGTGTTGCAGCAATCCCCAAGGGGCGGGCAGCAGCTTCTGTGGGCTATAGCAACTTTTTTTGTGGCCTGTGTGACATGGGCTTCTATGGCTTATGTAGACGAATTTACTCGCGGCGAAGGCAAGGTAATTCCGTCTACTAAAATCAAGAAAATTGCTAACTTAGAGGGTGGCATTGTCGCCGAGCTGTATGTGACTGAGGGGCAGGTGGTTAAAGCCGGGCAGAAGCTTTTGCGCATCGATGATACTCAGTTTTCGTCGGAGTTGCGCGGCACTGATGTTACGGTGGAGCAGCTACGCGCTAAAATGTCTCGTTTGACGGCCGAGGCTGATGGTGTTGCTTTGGCCGAGCAGCCGATTACTGGTATTAGTGAGTTAGTTTGGGGGCGAGAGATGTCTCTGTTTATCTCGCGCCGGCAAGAACAAGATGGCCGCAATCGAATCTTAATACAGCAAGAGACGCAAAAGCGGCAGGAGCTGAATGAGTTAAAGGCCAAGCTGGGGCAGCATTCGCGCAGCTATAAATTACAAAAGCAGGAGCTGGACCTGACCCGACCTTTGGTTAAGTCCGGAGCGGTTTCGCAGGTTGAGTTACTGCGCTTGGAGCGTGATGTGAATAATTCCCGCGGCGATATGCGCGGTGCCGAGCTGGCCATTCCCCGAGCGCGGTCCGCCTTGCAAGAAGCCAAGGATAAGTCTTCCAGTTCAAGGCTGACCTTTCAGTCTGAGGCGCGCAGAGACCTTAATGAGGTGCGTCTAGAGATGCAGCGTCTGGCGGAAAACAGTGACGCCATTAAGGATAAGGTCAAGCGCACGGTAGTGACTTCTCCGGTAGCGGGTACTATTAAAACAGTCAATGTTAATACCATCGGTGGCATTATCCAGCCGGGAATGGAGATTATCGAGATAGTACCGATTGAGGACTCTTTGTTGGTTGAGGCTAAGATTAAGCCATCGGATATTGCTTATTTACACCCAGGTCAAAATGCCATTGTTAAGGTCACCGCCTATGATTTCGCTATTCACGGCGGTTTAGGTGGCGAGGTGGTGCATATCAGCCCAGATACCATTACCGATGAAGAGGGCAATAGTTTTTATTTGGTCAGTGTTAAGACAGAAAAATCGTTTTTGGGCACCGAGGCTAAGCCCTTGCCTATTATCTCTGGTATGACCGTCAGTGTGGATGTGCTGACCGGTGAAAAGACCGTGCTTGACTATGTGCTTAAGCCTATTCTAAAAACCAAACAGCTGGCCCTGCGGGAGCGCTAGGGCCTTTCCTTAATCCCCTTCCATAATCCCTATCCTGGCTGCAATTTTTTTGTGGACAGACTTGATTTCCTAGGTATTTCAGCTACTTAGCGTTCTGTTTTTGCCGCTCGTCCGTAATTCTCTGTTTTCTAGTATTAAAGTTTAAGAATCGCTGCAGCTCGTCGTAAAAAGCTAGCAAGGAAGTCCGATTGTCTCTAGCTTGTCACCAGTATCATCATATTAGACCTTTGGGCTTAAACTATTAATTAGTCGGTATGGGTATATTTAAAGTGCCTAATCTTACTAATAGGAAGCTAGCTTATTTGAGTTTGGCTGATATGGAGGTCGTTTATGGCTATTATGCCAGGGTTTTTAATGTCTGTTATTAATACTATAATTCCTAAGTATGTGACTGCAGTCACATTTTTAAATAATAAATCACTAGGGATAACGGTTAATTCAGCCATGAAAAATAAGCTTAAATTAGGGGTTACATTATTAGGCTTGGGAGCCGCAGTTCAGACTGCGTCGCTACAAGCGGCATCTTTGCAGGAAACGATTGCCACAGCTATTGCTTCTCATCCAGAGGTGCACGCCGCTAAAAATCAGGTGTTGTCCCGAGAACAGGAAGTTCGTCAAGCTAAGTCAGGCTATTTACCTACCTTAGATGTTGCCGCCGGTATTGGCCGTGAGTGGACTCGCTCACCGGGTACCGGGCAAAACAAAATACGGCTAACTCGCGAAGAGGCATCGGTCTCAGCCAGTCAGTTGGTGTTTGATGGTTTTGCCACCCGCTCTGAGGTTCGCCGGCAAAAAGCTCGCCAGTCCAGTGCTGAGCACTCGGTGAAAACTACGGCCGAAGCGATTGCCTTGCGGGCAGCTGAGGTTTATCTGGCGGTATTGACCCAGGCGGAACTGATGTCGTTGGCAGAGGCATCGCTGCGTGAGCATAAAAGCATTCATGACCAAATGGTTTTGCGTAATGAATCAGGGGTCGGCAGTCGAGCCGATTTAGATCAGATCGCTGCTCGTCTAGCATTGGCGGAGGGTAACGTAGTTGTTGCTCAGGCTAATTTGCTGGATTCCATTACGAATTTTTATCGGGTGACCGGTGTTATGCCTGAGGTGGCTGAGCTTACCCAGCCTAAGTTGAGCGGTGATCTACCCGCAAGCCTGGAGGCGGCTGTAGAGCAGGCCATTGAGGTGCATCCAACGCTGGGCACGGCTAACGCGGATGTGCGGGCTACGGTCGCTCAATACGAGGCGTCAGAGAGCCCGTTTTGGCCTGATGTTCGAGTAGAGGTCGATCGCGCCTGGAATGAAGATATTGATGGTGTCCGCGGTGATAACGAGGATCAAGTGGTGGCATTGCGGATGCGCTACAACTTATATCGTGGTGGCGGTGATCGAGCTAGACGCAAGCAAACCAGTTATTTAATTGAAGAGGCGAAGGATGTGCGCAATAACACTCGACGCCAGGTGATCGAAGGTATTCGCCTTTCTTGGAGTGCTTTTCAATCCATTAATGCGCAGATGCCGTATCTCAAAAAACATGTTAATGCCGCTTCATCGACCAAAGAGGCATATGTTAAACAATTCAATATTGGCCGTCGGACCCTGTTGGATTTGTTAAACACAGAAAACGAAGTTGTTGACTCTAAGCGCAGTTTAATTCGCGCCCAGGCCGATGAAATTTTGGCTGAGTATAGAGTTTATAACTCCATGGGCTTGCTATTGCCCAAGCTGGGCGTGGCCCAGTAATAGCGGAGTGCCCTAGGCACCAAAATTATAAAGGGCAGCGGCCCTTAGTTCCTCGAGCGGGTTGTCTGGATGACAGCGGCTCGGGGTTTTTCTCGTTTGGTCTTTAAGAAAAGACTAAAAAATTGTAAGCGTGTGAAGGTATTTGATCATGGCTGAAGCTAAAAATTCTACTCAAACCACTGACGGTGTTGTTGTCGCCACAAAGGGGCAGGTGTTCACCCAGCAGGATGCTAAATTAAGCAGTGGCGACAGTATATCCTTGGGACAGGTATTAAGTGCTGGTCCTCAGGGTGCTGTAGTGGTTCGGTTTGGCGAGAAGGGTTTGCTTGTTTTAGGCAATAACCAATCGGTAAAAGTAGATCAGCAGCTGCTAGATCAAATTAACCAGGGCGATATCGAATCGGCTTTGGATGAAGGCATAAACTTCGACAGCATAGTGCAAACCTTGGAAGAGGGTGGCAACCTAGAAGAGATACTACCCGCAACCGCAGCGGGCGGAGCGCCAGCAGCCGGTGGTGGTGATGGCAGTTCAGGCGGAGCTGGGGTGCGTTTTATCTATACCGGCGATGAAACTATTCCTGTCGCGGGTTTTGAAACCGGTACTTTCAGCAATGATTTTGAAGAGCAGCCCAATGAATTTGGCGGCTTTATTGCCGTTGAAGTAGAAAGCATAAGTAGCCCGACCACGCCTGAGGGGGGCAATCTAGATTTTGTTGTTGCCCTGAATATTCAAACCGTAGCGCCCGTTCAGGTAACCTTGACTCCGTCTTCCGGTACCGGCGAGCTGGGTCTTGATACCGGCACGCCGATTGAGCTGCTGTTTGATAGCGGCACCAGTCTGATTGTAAACCCTGACCAAAATGGCGATATCATTGTTGATATCCCGCCCGGCGTCGGCAGTTTTACCGTTAGAATCCCCACCGTTGATGATCCGTTCTTTGAGGGCGATGAAACCATTGGCCTGAGTGGCGGCACCGAAAATAATGATACCCCCGAGACCGGTACCGGTACCATTACTGATAATGACCCGGTGCCAGCATTTTCAATTTCAGGCCCGGTCGAAGTTAACGAAGCGGCGGGTACCGTCACTTATGAAGTTACCTTGTCAGGGCCGGCGGCGTCCGCGGTTAGTGTTGATGTTAATACCCTTAACGGTAGCGCTACTTCCGGCAGTGATTACTCCTCTTTTTCAAGCACCTTAAGCTTTAATCCAGGTCAGCCTCTGACCCAGACCATTACCGTCGATATCACCGATGACTCGGTGTTTGAGGGCGATGAGGGTTACCAGGTTGTGCTTAGCAATCCCTCGGTGAATTCAGCGGTAGATGCCAATGCCAGCTCCGTCACCACGGTGATTAAAGATGATGGCACCGGTGGTCCGCCCGGAGTTCCGTCCAGCGATGACCGACCGGTAGTTACTCAAGTTGGTAGCCCTACTGTAGTTGAAGGCAATGACTTAGATTTCGCCATTCAATTAAGCAATATCAGTACAACATCGACTGTTGTCAGCTTAGAGCTTAAAGATGGCAGCGCAAGCCTGGCCGATGATTTGCTCACCCCCTATCAAGTCAGCTTTGACAATGGAGCAACCTTCCAAAACGTTACCGCTACTGGTAATAGTTTTGATGTGGATGTGCCTGCAGGCGCCCAGAGTTTTATTCTTCGCATTCCCAGCAATGACGATCAAGTTTCCGGTGAGGCAGTGGAAGACTTTTCCGTCGAAGCCGGCACCGCGCAAAATATCAGCCCCGTGACGGGCACCGGCACCATCATCGATAACGATGGTGCGCCAACCTTATTGATTACCCAATCCTCCACCGTTAATGAGGCTGTTGGCACCGTAACCTATACTGTTTCATTGGCCGGCACCGCTGCGGTTCCCGTAACCGTAGACATCGCTGCCATCAGTGGCAGCGCCACCCTAGGCGATGATTTCGCCAGTGTTAGCCCCAGTCAAATAACCTTCCAGCCCGGCCAAACCAGCATCGACGTCACCGTCGCGATCAACGATGACAATGTGTACGAAGGCAGCGAAGACTACACCGTAACGCTATCAAACCCAGTCGGCGCCTCTATCGCCGTGCCGACAGTGACGACTACCATTAATGATGATGGTACTGGTACCGTGCCTCCGGGCGGCACGCCTGACGACGACCGTCCCAGCTTCAGCATTGGTGATATGAGCATCAGTGAAGGTGGTTTAATGACCTTCACCGTGACGCGCACCGGCGATTCAGCCGTAGCCCAGGACGTCAATTTTGCTACTGGCATCGAAGCGGGCGACAGCGCCGAAGCCGGGGACTTCACCGGCAACAGCGGCACGCTGAATTTTGCAGCGGGTGTAACCAGTCAGACCTTTACCGTACAAACCAATCAAGATGATGTGTTTGAAGGCGCTGAAACCTTCACCGCTACCCTAAGTGGCGCCACCGCTGGTGCTACCATCGCTGATACTACTGCTACGGGCACCATCTTAGATGACGGCACCGGCCCAGGTCCTTTTGATCCAGGCCCAGGTACAGATGATGACAGCACCAGTTTTAGTGTGGGTGATGTGAGCATCAGTGAAGGTGGCTTGATGACCTTCACCGTGACTCGTACCGGCGACGCAGAAGCGGCGCAAAGCATTGATTTTGCCACCAGTATTGGCGGAAGTGATAACGCAGAAATTGGTGACTTCGCTGGCAACAGCGGCACGCTGATCTTTGCCACTGGGGTAACCAGTCAGACCTTTACCGTACAAACCAATCAAGATGATGTGTTCGAAGGCGCTGAAACCTTCACCGCAACCCTGAGTAATAACAGCGCGGGTTCAAGCATTACCGATGCCACAGCAACAGGTACCATCTTAGATGACGGCACCGGCCCAGGTCCTTTTGATCCAGGCCCAGGTACAGATGATGACAGCACCAGCTTTAGTGTGGGTGATGTGAGCGTCAGTGAAGGTGGCTTGATGACCTTCACCGTGACTCGTACTGGCGACGCAGAAGCGGCGCAAAGCATTGATTTTGCCACCAGTATTGGCGGAAGTGATAACGCGGAAATTGGTGACTTCACTGGTAATAGCGGCACGTTAAACTTTGCCGCTGGCGTAACCAGCCAAACCTTTACCGTGCAAACTACACAAGATACCCCCTACGAGGGCGCTGAAACCTTCACCGCAACCCTGAGTAATAACAGTGCGGGCTCAAGTATTGCCGATGCCACGGCGACGGGTACAATTTTGGATGACGGCACAGGCCCAGGCCCGTTTGACCCAACTGGCCCTGGCACGCCAGACGATGATCGCCCAGGCTTTAGCATTGGTGATGTGAGCATTAGTGAGGGTGGTTTGATGACCTTTACGGTGACTCGTACGGGTGATGCAGTTACTACTCAAGAGGTAGACTTTGCGACCAGCATTGGCGGTGGTGATAACGCAGAAATTGGTGACTTCACCGGTAATAGCGGTACGTTAAGCTTTGCTGCAGGCATAAGCAGCCAAACCTTTACCGTACAAACCACACAAGATGCACCCTATGAGGGGGCTGAAACCTTCACGGCTACGCTGACTAATGCCACTAACGGCGGTGTTATTACCGATGCTACAGCAACAGGCACCATTCTTGATGACGGCACCGGCCCAGGTCCTTTTGATCCAGGCCCAGGTACAGATGATGACAGCACCAGTTTTAGTGTGGGTGATGTGAGCATCAGTGAAGGTGGCTTGATGACCTTCACCGTGACTCGTACCG